>Ga0224558_1000001_pt1 | contig 601801 bp, 509 predicted proteins | sample 714S32024metaG_FD_180682 | JGI IMG/M metagenome (GOLD analysis project Ga0224558, IMG submission 180682) | Peat soil microbial communities from Stordalen Mire, Sweden - 717 S3 20-24 | ecosystem: Environmental > Terrestrial > Soil > Wetlands > Peat | place: Sweden: Norrbotten County, Stordalen... | reverse complement strand
ACGCGGCGTTGCTGCGTCAGGGTTTCCCCCATTGCGCAAAATTCCCCACTGCTGCCTCCCGTAGGAGTCTGGACCGTGTTTCAGTTCCAGTGTGTCCGTGCGCCCTCTCAGGCCGGATACCGATCTTTGCCTTGGTAAGCCGTTACCTTACCAACTAGCTAATCAGCCGCGACCCCCTCCTCAAGCGCATTTCTGCTTTGATCTTGCGATGTTATGCGGTATTAGCCCCGGTTTCCCGGAGTTATTCCCCACTCGAGGGCAGGTAGTCACGTGTTACTCACCCGGTCGCCACTTTACTCATGGATTGCTCCACTTTCTCGTTCGACTTGCATGTGTTAGGCACGCCGCCAGCGTTGATTCTGAGCCAGGATCAAACTCTCGTTTGAAACCTGAAATTTGTTCGGAAAGAACAAATTCGCCATCAGCCCGGAGGCTGACAGCATATTTTGTGAGTACGTTCAGACTTTTGGCCCGAACATTTCCATCACGCCCGCACGGAAACCGAAGTCCCCGACGGACGTTTTCGCGCGGACACAAAGTGCCCACGCGACATCACAACTGGCTCGTTCAACCTTTTTGTCAAAGACCGAAACGCATGTTTTGCGGACTAGCCGCGCCACACTTTTCCCGCCTGAGCGGTGCGTATTCAGTCCGTACGGACATAATCCGTACGTCCTCGAAACTTGTTCAAGCTATCGCGTCGCCCGAAGCGCTGTCAACCCGCTGATTGCACAGGATTTTCACCTGTTTTCAACAGCCCGGGGAGCTTCGATCCAAAGGCGCATCTCGCTCGTTTTGCAAGCGTTGCGGCTGGGAGAACTCATTCGTAGCGCGACGGAAAACCCTCTTCCACTCCGTATCGCCGAAAACTCGGCGCATGCCGAAACGGAAGATAGCCCGTTAATACAAAGATCGCTTGGAGGCTCTGCTATGCGCGGAAACCCTTCAGGGAACTCTGTCCCCGAATGCGAACCCCGGAACCGGGGTCATCTGAGGCTTTCTGTATTGGATGTCACAAACCGCCGCGTGGATTCAGCAGGCAGCCCTAGACACTCAGTCACTGTCCTCGATCTCATTGGTTATACCAAAACTCCCGGCGCGATGCAAGCGGAGAATCAAAAAAGTTATTTGATCTGCACCACACGATAGTTTTTGGGTGGTCATCTCGATGATTTTCCAGCCCCAATCGCGCTCCTAGCGCGGCCAGAGCCAGCCAAATGTTCCCGCCACCAGAAGGCCGTAAATCAACCCGTCGACGACCTCTTTGATCGTCATACCCCAGGGTTGGCCTTTCCAAATGCTGTTGGCGAGCGGTCCAAGGCCGAACGCCATAAAGGCCGCGGCGCCTGCGACGCGAAAGACCACGGGATAGGGCGCGCCCTGCGGAACCGTGTGCCAAGTGAGGTAGGCAGTGAAAAAGCCGATGACCAGACAATACCCGAACCACGAGCCGAGATACTTGCCGAGCGCAGGCGGGCCGCTCGGAAGCACGGTCATGAAGCCGACCGGTCCGCGCTTGAACTTCTCCATGATCGCGGGCGACTTCATTTCCTGGTGCGTGGTGTATGGGAAATGATAGTAGCCGGGTTTCACTCCAGCGCTTCGCAGGGCAGCGAGAGCCTGCTCCTCGTTGGCGAGTTGATGGCAGTCGCTCTGGTGATACTTCAGCACCATGTGCAGGATGGAACTGGCGATGAAGACGATCACCGCCGAGAGCAGGGTGGGGAGCCAGAGAGCAGCCAGAAAAGCCATGCACAACCTCCTTGAGATTTCGACAGATATATCCGGCAAAGATATCGCCTGGAACGCGCCCACGGAGCGAACTTAGCTGGGGAATTTACGCCGTCAGTGTGGTTGAGGTCAAGACGAAATATTCACTGCGAATGCGATTTTGCCGAAGGCTCGGACCCTTTCGAGACCTGAAAACAAGTGCATCATCAGCAACCGGGGCGACCACCCCTCTTACGCCTCGGTGGGTTTGGGGCGGCGGCGGCGTTCTCGGAAACCTTCTATCAACAGATATAGGACTGGGATGAAGAACAGGTTCAGGATTGTGCTCATGATCATGCCGCCGAAGACTGTGGTGCCGACCGAGTGACGGCCGTTCTCTCCGGCGCCGCTGGCCGTCACCAAGGGGACAACTCCTAAGATGAAGGCGAAGGAGGTCATTAGAATGGGGCGGAGACGGATGCGGGCGGCTTCGACGGCGGAGTCGAGGATGGTCATGCCGCGCTCGCGGAGTTGCTCGGCGAATTCTACGATTAAAATTGCGTTTTTTGAGGCCAAGCCGACCAACATGACGAGTCCGACCTGGCAGTAGACATCGTTCTGCTGGCCGCGGAGCCATTGCGCCGCTAGCGCGCCTAGTAGTGCCATGGGGACGGCTAATAAGATGATGAAGGGCAACACGAAACTTTCGTATTGCGCGGAGAGCGTTAAATAGACTACCAGGACGCCTAGGCTGAAGAGGATTAGAGTTGTTGATCCGGATTGCAGTTCTTCCAGCGAGATACCTGACCACTCATAGGTGTAGCCTTGCGGCATTTTTGACGCCAGCGTTTGCATGGCTTCGATGGCCTGGCCGGAGCTGAAGCCGGGCGCGGCGGAGCCGTCGATTTCAGCCGCGCGGAAAAGGTTGTAGTGGCTGATGACCTGGGGCGCAGCGCTCTCTGTAATGCTCAGCAAATTTTGCAGCGGGACCATAGCGCCGGAATCGGAGCGGACATAGTACTGCTGGATGTCCTGCGGGCGGGCGCGGAACTGTTTGTCGGCCTGCACGTAGACGCGATACGAACGATTGTTGAAATCGAAATCGTTAATGTAGGCCGACCCCATGTAGATGCTGAGGGTGTCGATGATTTGGCTGAGCGGGACGTGCAGGCTCTTGGCCTTTTCGCGGTCGATGGTGACGACCAGTTGCGGATCGCTGGCGGTGTAGGTGGAGAAGAGGCCGGCGAGATCTTTGCGCTGGTTCCCTGCGCGCATTAAGTCGTGCGTGGTTTTGTCGATGTCCTGGAGGGTGTGGTTGCCCTGATCTTGCAATTGGAACTGAAAGCCGCCAAACTCGCCGAGGCCTTGTACGGCGGGCGGTTCGAAGGCGATGACGAGGGCGCCGGAGATTCCGAAGAGTTGCGGGCGCAGGCGACCGATAAGGTTGGCGGCGGTGTGCTCTTTGCCTTTGCGCTGCGCGTAGGGGCGGAGCGGGAGAAAGACGAGACCGGCGTTGGGGGCGTCGCCTCCGAAGCTGAAGCCGGCGACGGAGAACGTGCCTTCGATCTCGGAGAAATTCTTGGTGATGGCCTCGACTTGACGGCCAATGTTGCGGGTGTACTCGAGTGAAGCGCCGGTGGGAGCCTGGATGGCGACGATGAGATAACCCTGATCTTCGGTGGGGACAAAGCCCTTGGGAACGCGCTGGAAGACGAGATAGGCGCAGACGAGTCCGGCGGCAAAAAGGATGAGGGCGGGAATTTCGAAACGAAGAAAAGTGCGCAAGGCGCGAACGTAGCCGTTGGTGAGGGCGGAAAGGAAACGATCGACACGCTTGAAGAACCAGTTTTTCTCTCCGTGCTCGCGGCCGAGGAGGAGCGCGGAGAGAGCGGGCGTGAGCGTGAGGGCGTTGAAGGCGGAGATGGAGATGGAGAAGGCGATGGTGAGAGCGAACTGACGGAAGAGAATTCCGGTGGTGCCGGGGAAGAACGCAACGGGGACGAAGACGGCGACGAGGACGAGAGAAGTGGCGATGACGGCGCCGGTGACTTCTTTCATGGCGTCGGACGCGGCTTTGAGCGGGCTGAGTTCGCCTTCTTGCAGGTGCCGCTGAATGTTTTCGATGACCACAATGGCGTCGTCGACGACGAGGCCGGTGGCCAAAGTGATGCCGAAGAGGGTGAGCGTGTTGATGGAGAAGCCGAGCAATTTGACGAAGGCGAAGGTGCCGATAAGCGAGACAGGGATGGTGACAGCGGGAATGATGGTGGAGCGCCAGTCTTCGAGGAAGACGAAGATGACGAGGATGACGAGGAGGATGGCTTCGCCGAGAGTGGTGACGACGTCGCGAATGGATTCGCCGACGGCATCGGTGGTGTCGAAGGCGAGTTCGTACTTCATGCCGGGGGGGAAGCGTTTGGCGAGGCGGGCGAGTTCGGCAATGCAGCGGCGGTCGACGTCGATGGCGTTGGCGGTGGAGAGCTGGGTGATGCCGAGGCCGACGGAATCGTTGCCGTTGTAGTCGAGGCTGGAGCTGTAGTCTTCGGCACCGAGTTCGGCGCGGCCGACGTCGCGGAGGCGCACGAGGGTGCCGTCGGAATTGCTTTTGAGGATGATGTCGTCGAACTGGCTGGCCTCAGAGAGACGGCCAATGGCGCGGACGCTGATTTGAAATTGCTGGCCGGGGATGGAGGGCTGGGCACCGACCTGGCCGGCGGCGACTTCGACGTTCTGCTCCTGAAGGGCGTTGACGACGTCGTCGGCGGTGAGGCCGCGGCCCGCCATGCGCCCGGGGTCGAGCCAGAGGCGCATGGAATATTTGCGCTCGCCGAAGATGATGACGTCGGCGACGCCGGGGACGCGCTTGAGGCTGTCGCGCACGTAGACGTCGAGGTAATTGCTCATGAAGAGCGTGGAGTAGCGCTGATCGGGAGAGAATACGGCGGCGCCGAAGACGAAGTTCTCCGAAGTTTTGGCGACCGTGATTCCGACTTGCTTGACCGCGTTGGGGAGGCGGCCCTGGGCAGTGTTGACGCGGTTTTGTATGTCGACGGAGGCGAGGTCGGGGTCGCGAGTGATATCGAAGGTGGCGGTGATGCTGCTGATGCCGTTGTTGGTGCTGGAAGAGGTGATGTACTTCATGCCCTCGGCGCCGTTGATCTGCTGCTCGAGGGGAGTGGTGACAGCGGCTTCAACGGTCTGGGCGCTGGCTCCGGTGTAGGCGGCGGTGACGGCGACCTGGGGCGGAGCGAGATTGGGAAACTGCGCGACGGGGAGCGTAGGAATACAGACCGCGCCGGCAAGAATGATGAGCAGCGCGCAAACGGTGGAGAAAACCGGGCGATGAATGAAGAAGTCAACCATTTAGCTCTCAGCTCTCAGTTATCAGCTATCAGTTTGGACCGGCTGGGGTGAAAATTCTTGAATGGCTTTCGCCATGCGAAAACAAAACATTGTTCGAGATCGCTTTCCTAGAGGACATTGGAGATTGCAAATTCCGCTGCGAAACTTTAGCGCTCATTTAGCTGCTGGATTCTTGCGGGATGACTGGCATGCCGTCGATTAGAAATTGGGTGCCGGTGACGATGACCTTATCGCCCGGCTTGATGCCGTCGAGGACGACGTAATCGTTGGAAACAATCTGGCCGATCTGGAGCGGCTTCTGGTGGACGACATATCCTCCCTTTTGATCGGGCTCGGCAACGAATACGAAATAGAGGCCGCCAATGCGGGAAACGGCGATGACGGGCACGACGGGCTTGTCGTCAATGCCCCAGATAATTCGTGCGCGAATGAACTGCGCGTTACGCAGAGCGTCATTTGAGTTTGGGATCTCGGCTTTGGCGAGGACGGTCTGCGTCGAGTTATCCACTTGCGGGGAGATGAAGGTGATATGGCTGGAGGCGAGAGTGTTGCCCGAGCCGTCGACGATTTGAACGGGAAGGTTCATCTTCAACTGCGTGGACTTTTCGATGGGGACATAAATGTAGGCTTCGAGGCTGCCGGGGCGATCGACGGTGGTGAGTTGCGTGGTGGTGACGACGCGGTCGCCGACGCGGACGGGGACGTCGCCGACGATGCCGGAGCGGGGCGCGACGACTTGAAAGTAATGCAACTGGACCTGCTGCTCATTGACCTGAGCATCGAGGGAGTGAAGCTGGGCCTGAGCCTGATCGAGAGTCGCGCGCGCCTGATCGAGATCCTGCTTGCTGACGACTCCGGCGGCGGCGAGGCCGCTGATGCGATCGAAATTCTGCTGCGCCCATTTGACCTGAGCAAGTTGAGCGTTGCGGGCGTCCTCCTGGCTTTTGACGGTTGCCTGCTGCTTGGCGGGATCGATTTGCATAAGGGGTGCGCCGCCGGTGACGCGGTCTCCGGAGTGAACGAAGATGTGCGTGATGATGCCTTCGACTTGCGGCATGACGACGGCGGAGTCGCGAGACTTGAGAGAGGCGACGTATTCGGTGGTTTCGTCGACCTTTTGCAGGGCGGCCGTTTTGACCTGCACCGGCATCGCTTGTGGAGCCGCCGCTTTGGCAGACTTGTCATTGCCGCAAGACGTCAAAAAAAATGGTACGACAATAATCGGAATCAGCAGAATTGGAGATAATCTCATAAGAAACCGGTCACGATGGCCTGACTGCGGCGTGGACTTCACCCGCGCGAAGCTCACATTCCGTTCGGCATCCAGCTTTGCGATCGCATCCATCCCAATATATCAATTGATAGATTACGCCGAGGCGCAGAAGGCTGCTAAGAATTACGGGCGGGGGTCTGCTAGATTGCTCAATATGAGACCAAGCCGAAGTTTTGCCAGCGATAACAATGCGGTGGTGCATCCGGAGGTGGTGGAGGCGATCACGCGCGCCAACGAGGGGCACGTGGTGGGATATGGCGACGATCCCTACACGGAATCGGCGGTGCGAAAATTTCGGGAGCACTTCGGCGAGGATGTTGAGGTGTTTTTTGTTTTTAACGGGACGGCCGCGAATGTCCTGAGTCTGCAGGCGCTGGCGCGGGCCTATCAGGCGGTGCTGTGTCCGGAGTTGTCGCACATTTATACGGATGAGTGCGGGGCGCCGGAAAAGGCGACAGGGTGCAAGCTGATTCCGCTGCCCGCGCCGCAGGGGAAGCTGACGGTGGAGACGGTGGCGCATGCGTATCACGGGATTGGTGACCAGCATCACGTACAGCCGCGCGTGATTTCGATCACGCAGTCTACGGAGATGGGGACGGTGTATAAAACCGAGGAAGTGGAGGCACTGGCGAGGTTCGCGCAGGAGCGGGGAATGTTTCTGCACATGGATGGAGCGCGGATTTCGAATGCCGCGGCGGCGCAGGGGATGACGCTAAGGCAGGCGACGCGCGACCTGGGAGTGGATGTGCTGTCGTTTGGCGGGACGAAGAATGGATTGATGGGAGCCGAGGCGGTGGTGTTTTTTCGTGCGGAACTGGCGCGGGATTTTTTGTTTATGCGCAAGCAGGGAATGCAACTGGCGTCGAAGATGCGGTATTTGGCGGCGCAGATGGACGCATTGCTGACCAATGAGCTTTGGAAGCGAAATGCGTCGCATGCGAATGCGATGGCAAGGTTATTAGAGCGGGAGATAAGGAGGATTGAGCGGGCGCGGATCGTGTATCCAGTGGATGCGAACGGAGTGTTCGCGCAGATTCCGCGAGATGCTATTCGGAAGATTCAGGAACGGTATTTCTTCTACGTTTGGAGCGAAGAAGAGTCCGTGGTGCGCTGGATGTGCTCATTCGACACTACGGAAGAAGACGTGCGCCGGTTTGCGGAGTTTGTGCGGGGAATCGTTGAACAGACTCCCCGTTAAGCCCCACGGTCGGAGTTGAGCCGGCCTATAAGTGTGAGCCTCGGAGCTCAGTGGTGCGTACGAGTTCGGTAGTGCCGCGAATTCAGTCTTCCCTCCGGGACTTAGCCGACGCAGTCGCTGAATCCCGGCGCTGAAGTGCCGGCCTATTACTGGTCGCGATCGGTCGCGCCTCCGGGGCGCGGAGCGCCTGAAGCCGTTCCGTAAAGAGTCCGGTTTTGCACACACTCATAGCGTCGCCCACACGCTATAAGAACAGACGACAAAGCGACCTAAGCTTTGGCCTTCTTAGCCGCCCGAATCTTGGCCCAGCGCGCCCGTTGCGCGGCGGCAATACGCTTCCGGCCGGCGGCGGAAATAACGCGACTCTTGCGGGGAGCCGCAGGCTGCGACTTAGCTCCTTTCGCGTAGGCCTGTCCAAAAGCAGTTAGAGCAGCACTTACGCGACGGAGTTCATGTTCAAGTCTTGCACGTTCGGTTTGAAGTTGGTTGACTACGGTGTCGACAATCGTGTTTGCCATTGGCAAATTCTACCACTCATATTGGGTGGGCTGCATGGGAGTAGGGCGAAAATAAATATATGTCACGGAATTAAGGGTCGGTCGGCCTGGCAAAACACTGGGCTCAGATAGGACGAAAACATTTGCCTAAGGCAGCCGGCGAGCCCTGTCCGGGCCTGGGAATAAGTCGGCTTGGGCTGACCTAAGACGCTGACATGACCGCAAGGCAAGCGGAGCAGGGCCCTATCCGGGCCGCCTTATTCGGGCCGTTTATTCCAATTCCAATTCAATCTTCTTAGCAGTGCGATCGAGCTTCGCGATGCGGAAGGAGCGGACCTGGCCGGTGCTCAGGCTTTCGAGTTCGGCAGCGGGGGATTGTGCGCCAGTCTTCCAGCGGGCCTGAAGCATGTTGCCGAGGGAAGAGAGATCGAGTTTGGCCGGCGATGACACGGGCGCGTCGTCCTCTTTTTTCGACTGCTTATCGGCGCCGGGCTTCGGAATGCGGCAGTGGGCCTGGATTCCCTGACCGAGTTCTACGCGGGCATCGGCGCCCGAGGCGTCGAGAATGCGGCCGGTGACGATGTCGCCCTCTTTGTGCTCTTCGAGATACTCGTCGAGACCGGTGGGAACCAATTGCTTCATGCTGAGACGAATGATGCGCTTCTCGGTGTCGATGGCGAGCACCTGCGCCTGAACCACTTGTCCTGACTTAAGTACGTCCTGCGGGTGATTGATGCGTTTTTCGGCGCTGATTTCGCTCACGTGGACCATGCCTTCGATGCCTTCGGCCAGTTGCACAAATGCGCCGAACTTGGTGATGTTGGTGACCGGCCCCTGAATGACGGTGCCGGGAGCAAATTTTTCTCCGGCGCCGGTCCACGGATCGCCGAGCGCCTGCTTGAGGCCGAGAGACATACGCCGCTCGGCGGGACTGATGCCGAGAATTACGGCTTCGACCGTTTCACCGACCTTGACGAGATCGCCGGGGTTGCGGACTTTCTTCGCCCACGACATTTCGGAGATATGAATCAAGCCTTCGACGCCGGGTTCGATTTCCGCAAACGCCCCGAAATCGGCAATGCGAGTGATGGTGCCGCGCACGCGGTCGCCGGCTTTGTGCTTTTCGACGACGGAATCCCACGGATGAGGCTGAATCTGCTTGACGCTGATGGCGACGCGGCGCTTGTCAGGCTCGATGCGAATGATTTTCGCTTCGATCTGCTGGCCGGTAGAAAGCACGTCGGACGGCTTGTTGACGCGATGCCAGGAAATTTCGCCGACATGAAGCAGGGCATCAGTGCCGCCGATATCGACGAAAGCGCCGTAGTCGGTCAGGCTGCGGACTTCGCCCTGGACGATGTCGCCTTCTTTGAGTTCTTCGAAACGGCGCTGCTTGGCGGCGGCCTGCTCGTCTTCGGCGATGGCGCGGCGATCGACGACTACATCTTCGTCGTCGATATCGAGCTTGATAATGCGGCAGCGAATTTCCTGCTCGACGAGCTTTTCCATTTCGGCGGCATCGCGCGTACCGGTGCGGGAGGCGGGCATGAAGGCGCGTACGCCGACGTCGACGCTGAGGCCGCCTTTGACCACGCCGGTGACGACGCCGACGATGGTGGATTTTTCGTCGAAGGCCTTTTGGAGGGAATCCCAGTCGGTGACGCGCTGCACTTTGCCGCGGGTGAGCGAGTAGTAGCCCTCGGGATCGCGGCCTTTGATGGTGACCTGGAGCTTATCGCCGGGCTGGATGGGCGCGCCGTGCAGTTCCGCGAGCGGGAGCAGGCCCTCGCTCTTGAAGCCGATGTCGAGGATGACGGCGTCGGCGGTGACCGAGACCACGGTGCCTTCGCGGCCCTCGACGCCGGGTTCGGGCTTGCGGGAGTGGGACTTTTCATAGGCGGAGAAAAGTTCCTGAAAAGATTCTGTGGGCTCGTCTTTCGGGGCATGGGCCGGCGAGGCGGACGGAGTGGACTCGGGGACGTTGGGATCTGGGATCGGTGGATTCGGGATCGTGGGATCGGACATGATGGATTTGGCGGTGCACGGCTCGGGCTTTGAAGGCGCGAGCTTTTCTAGGATAACAGGGGGGACGGCGCGCAACTTTGATTTCGCGCCGGTTAGAAGCGTAAACCACAGGGGACACGGAGGGACACGGGGGAAGTCAACCCCCCCGAGCCCTCGGAAACCGAATCAGAGAATTGCTTAGACGGTGACGGCCTCCTGCGTTTTGCCGGTTAGCAGTTGGCGGAGAACATAGTGCAGGATGCCTCCGTTGGCATAGTAGAGGGCTTCCTGCGGCGTGTCGATGCGGACGATGGCCTGGAATTCGGCGGTTCTACCGCCTTTCACGCGGACGGTAATTTTCCGGCCGGAGGAAAATTTCTCGACTACGTCGCGAATGCCCGCGATTTCGAAAATTTCTTCGCCATTCAACTTCAGTGTCTCGGCATTTTCTCCGGGGAGAAATTGCAGCGGCAAAATACCCATGCCCACGAGATTGGAACGGTGGATGCGCTCGTAGCTTTCGGCGATCACGGCGCGGACACCGAGCAGGCGCGGACCTTTGGCCGCCCAGTCGCGCGATGAACCGGAGCCGTATTCCTTGCCGGCGAGAATGACGAGAGGAACTTTCTCGGCGTGGTATTTCTCGGAGGCGTCGAAGATGGACATTTCGGCGCCGTCGGGCAAGTGGCGGGTGAATCCGCCCTCGGTGTTGACCATTTTATTGCGGAGGCGGACGTTGGCGAAGGTGCCGCGGACCATGACTTCGTGATTGCCGCGGCGCGAGCCGTAGGAATTGAAGTCGGCGGGCTGGACGCCGTGGGCGATGAGATATTTTCCGGCGGGCCCGTCTTTCTTGATGGAGCCGGCGGGAGAAATGTGGTCGGTGGTGACGCTGTCGCCGAGCACGGCGAGCACGCGCGCGCCGGTGATGTCTTTGACGCCGGAGGGCTGGAGCGACATGCCGTCAAAGTAGGGCGCCTGGCGGATGTAGGTGGAATCTTTTTCCCAAACATAAGTTTGGCCCTTGGGGACGGGGAGGCCGCGCCAACGTTCGTCGCCGGAATAAACCTCGGCGTAACTCTTGCGGAACATTTGCGAGGTGATGGAGCCGGACATGGATTGCTCGACCTCCTGCTGCGAGGGCCAGACGTCGGCGAGATAGACGGGCTGGCCGTCTTTGCCTTTGCCGAGAGGATCGCGGCGGAGGTCAACGTCGATGCGGCCGGCGAGGGCGAAGGCGACGACGAGCGGCGGCGACATGAGGTAATTGGCGCGGACTTCGGAGTTGATGCGGCCTTCAAAGTTGCGATTGCCGGAGAGCACGGAGGCGACGACCAGGTTGTTGTCCTCGATGGCGCGGGAAACTTCGGCGGGCAGCGGACCGGAATTGCCGATGCAAGTGGTGCAGCCGTAGCCGACGATGTGGAACTTGAGTTTTTCGAGATAAGGCATCAGGCCGGCGGTTTCGAGGTAGTCTTTGACGACCTTGGAGCCGGGGGCGAGAGAAGTCTTGACCCACGGCGGGACGGAGAGGCCCTTTTCGACCGCTTTCTTGGCGAGCAATCCGGCGGCGATTAGAACCGAGGGATTCGATGTATTCGTGCACGAGGTGATGGCGGCGATGACGACGCTGCCGTGTTTGAGCGCCTTGGCGGCGTCGGCGGGGACGTGCTCATGAACGTTCGGATCTTCGACGCCGACCGCGGTGGGATTTCCGCCCTCGCCTTCCCATCGCTTGGCGCCGATCGCTGCGCTCGCGGTTGCAGTTGCTGCTGCAGCCGTTGCTCCGGCTTTGGGCGGCTTGATGAGCGAAGGAAGAGCCTGCGTGAATGAAGTGCCGGCGTTGGAAAGAACGACGCGATCCTGGGGGCGCTTCGGTCCGGCGAGGGACGGCTCGACGGTTGAGAGATCGAGGCTCACCAGTTCGGAGTACTCGGCCTCGGGGGTGCGGGCATCGTGGAAGAGGCCCTGCTCGCGAGCATAAGCTTCGACGAGAGCGATCAGTTCGTCACTGCGGCCGGTGAGTTGGAGATAGCGGAGAGTTTCTTTGTCGATGGGGAAGATGCCGCACGTGGCACCGTATTCGGGCGACATGTTGGCGATGGTCGCGCGATCGGCGAGCGGCAGATCCTGCAAGCCGGGGCCAAAGTATTCGACGAATTTGCCGACCACGCCGTGCTTGCGCAGCATTTCGGTAATGGTAAGCACGAGGTCGGTGGCGGTCGCGCCTTCGCGCAGACGGCCGGTGAGTTTTACCCCGACGACCAGCGGGATGAGCATGGAGACAGGCTGGCCGAGCATGGCAGCCTCGGCTTCGATTCCGCCGACGCCCCAACCAAGCACGCCGAGACCGTTGATCATGGTGGTGTGCGAGTCGGTGCCGACGAGCGTGTCGGGATAGGCAGTGCGCTTGCCATTTTTCTCGTGAACGAAGACCACGCGGGCCAGATATTCGAGGTTAACCTGGTGGACGATGCCGGTATCGGGCGGGACGATGGCGAGATTGCGGAAGCCGGTCTGTCCCCAGCGCAGGAAGGCATAGCGCTCTTTGTTGCGCTGGAATTCGAGGAGCGCGTTCATGTCGAGAGCGCCGGCAGTGCCGTATTCATCGACCTGCACGGAGTGGTCGATGACGAGTTCGGCGGGCTGGAGCGGATTGATGAGGGCGGGGTCGCCGCCGAGATTCTTCATGGCGTCGCGCATGGCGGCGAGATCGACGACGGCGGGCACGCCGGTGAAATCCTGCAAAAGAACGCGGCTGGGCGTGAAGGCAATTTCTTTTTCGGGCTTGGAATTTTTGTTCCAGGCGGCGAGGGCGCGAATTTCCTGCGGAGTGACGTTGCGGCCGTCTTCGGTGCGAAGCAGGTTCTCCAGCAAAATGCGCAAAGAAAATGGCAGGTGCTTGGTGGAGATGCCCTGCTTGTCGAGAGCATCGAGGCGGTAAAGTTCGTATTCCTTGTTGCCAACTTTAAAGGTTGCGCGGGCGCCAAAGCTGTTTGCGGACATGAGTGCCTTCCTGAATTATGGATGATGGAGCAATTCTTACCGATGCAGCACGTCTTGAGCGAAAACGGGGACGGCGATGCGGGACGCGATGCCGGCCGCATCGCAACCTATTAGTTTATTACTTTGGGCGGGATTGTGTAAGGCAGAGATCTCAGTTCTCTGCGTGAAGATCAGGCGAAAGCAAAATGTTCCGCTTCACTTCGCTTTGAGCAGCAGCAACGGGGTGTTGATGCTATGGCGGACGCGCGTGGCGGTTGAGCCGAGGAATAGATCGGCGAGCAAGCGGTGGCCGTGGGTGCTCATGGCAACCAAGTCGCACCTTTTTTGTCGAACCCACTTGATGATTTCGCTCGCCGGCTCGCCATAGGCAAGTTCGGCCTGAGTAGGAATGCCTGCCGACTCAAACTCGGCGCGAACTTTTTCGAGGTACTCGGTGTCCTCGGAAATTTCGGGGCTCACGGCGTCTTGGCCGTAGGTTCTGGCGGCCCAGCCATCCGCGACGTGCAGCAAAACGAGACGGCTATGCGCGAGTTTGGCGAGGTCTTTGATATGACCGATGATGGCGCGATCGGTCGGCGTGCCGTCCAGAGTTACGAGAATGGTGTCGTACATGGAGATTTCGCTTTCATTCGCCGATTATCCGCCAACAACCACTTGCCACGCCGTTTTGATGGCGTCGGGCAGGCCGTAAACGTCCATCGCGGTGATCAGGATAGCACTCGCCCATCCGGTCATCAGTAAGAACCAGCCATTTCGCCACCGCCCCATGCGCTTGCGCGAACTGGTGAATTGCAACAGAGGGAACATGGCGAAGGGCAATTGCAGGGCGAGCACGACCTGGCTCAAGGTGAGCAAATCCGTGACGCTGCTGTCTCCCCGCAGGCCAATGATGATGACCGCCGGCAGAATCGCCAGAGAGCGAGTAATGAGACGCCGCACCCAGGGCCTGATTCTCCAGTGCATGAAGCCTTCCATGACGACCTGGCCGGCGAGCGTGCCGGTGATGGTGCTGCTCTGACCGCTGGCCAGAAGCGCCACCGCAAACAGAGTGCTGGCCGCCGTCGTACCCAGCAAAGGGGCGAGCGTCAGATATGCAACTCGAATCCAGTCACTGTTGCCGGTGAATGTGACCACGTGGCCGCCGGGCACGATGACGCTTTGCTTTCCGAAAAAAACTGTGGCCGCCAAAACCAAAATCGCGGCATTCACAAAGAACGCGACGGTAAGGGCCACGACGGAATCGAGCGTGTTGAACTGAATGGCGCGGCGGATGGATCTGTCGTCTTTTTGCAACTGGCGGCTCTGTACGAGCGCGGAGTGCAGGTACAGATTGTGCGGCATGACAGTTGCGCCAATAATGCCGATGGCGACGTACATCATCCCGAATTGACGAAAACGCGGCATGATCAGCGCGCGACCCATTTCGAGGAAGCTCGGCTGGGTTTCGGGCAGGACAAAAATTTCGATGAAGTAGCAGATGCCAATGGTGGCAATCAGCAGAAGCACGATGGCCTCGATGGTGCGCATGCCAAAATTCTGCAAGGCCAGCAGTAGAAGCACATCGACGCCCGTAATAATGACGGCCCAAAGCAAGGGGATGTGAAACAGCAGGTTGAGCGCGACCGCGCTGCCGAGCACCTCGGCGAGATCGCACGCGGCAATGGCCGATTCACTGAAAAACCAATTGGGCCAGCGCATCCAGTTGGGATACCAGTCGCGAGAGCACTGGGCGAGGTCTTTGCCGGTCACCACGCCGAGGCGGGCGGCGATCACCTGCATGAAAATTGCGATCAGGCTGGCGAGGGCAACAATGCACAGAAGTCCATACTTGAACTGCGCGCCCGCCTGAAGGTCGGTGCCCCAGTTGCCCGGGTCCATGTAGCCAACACTGACAAGAATCGCCGGCCCGACGAAGGCGCGCCATTGGCGCCAGAAACCGGCCTGGTGGTGCGGGACCTTGATGGTATTGTGAACGCCTTCCAGCGAGACGTGGCTGGCGGGGGCGGGCGCAGGGGCAGCGGCGGTCGTGCCGGCGGGGGCCTGGAATGAGTCCGGTGCTTTTAGATCGTCAGCCATCCTCGTCGGCGATGCCGAAGACTCCCCAAGTCAACTGGCATACATGATTCTACATTAACTGTAGTTAATTATACCGAGCGGCTGGGCAGGCGAGAAACCCAAATTCTTTCCGCGGCGGAACGGCCGATGACCATTGCGCCGGCAGCCGTGCGGATGGAAAGAGTCTTGTCGTAGTTGCGTTCGGCGAGCCCGAGCTTGGCGCCGGGGCGAATGCCGCGCGCTTCCAGGAACTCGAGCAGTTTGCGGTCGCGCTCGTAGATGCCGCTGACGGCGTAGGTTTCGCCGGCTTCGGCTTCCGAAAGCAGCACGAGACCGCGGCGGCGGCGGCTGTCGGGACTTTCGATTTCGCTGAGATTACCGTGCGGGCAGGGGCGTCCGCGGCCTAGTTTAGCAACCAGTTTCGCCTCAAATGCGGGAGAGACGGCATGCTCCAGACGTTCCGCCTCGTCGTGCACCTGGTACCACTCCATGCCGAAAACCTCGCTCAACATACGCTCAATCAAGTGATGACGTTCGGTGAGTTTGCGCGCGATCTTTCGTCCGGCCGCGGTCAGGCGCACACGGCCGTCGGCGGCCACGCGGACGAGCCGATCTTTTTTAAGGCGGCGAATCGCCATGGTCACTGCAGGCGGCGAGACCTTGAGCCAGTGGGCGAGAGTCGCCGAGATGACCGTTTCGCCTTCGCCTTCGGCTTCCAGAATCGCCTTGAGGTAATCCTCTTTGGAGACGGTGATCATTGCAACGAATTATACGGCGGGTGCGGAGCGTACCCCGGAGTGAGTTGTAGACGCGGGCGAGAGGCTCAACCACGGGGTACACGGGGTCGCACGGGAAAATCGTTTGGACGGTCAAAGTCGCGGCAGGCTTTTGTGGTTATCCGGACGGCCGACGGAAGGCCAGTTTGATCACCACGAAGAGGACCGTGCAGATGACGAAGTCGACGAGCAGACCCCAGTCTTCCGCGAACAGCGAGTGGCGCATGCTCTGCGGCAGGTGGGGCATGAGCAGGTAATAAATTGCGTTGCCGGCCAGAACGGCGGCCAGCGCGTCGAGGAAATTTCTGAGCGTGTTCAACTTTTGGCTGCGCGCCAAAATTGTCTCCTGTTTGTCCAGTCCGCGGGCGCTTCAGACTTCGCCGCCGAAACGCGGGAATTGCCGTCAGAAACCCCGAGGCTGCTAACATCCCTTGAGATGCTGGAACTGTCTACTCCTGTGCAGTACGTCAAAGGAATCGGGCCGCGGCTGGCGGAGATTCTCCGCGCCAAAGGCCTCGAGACCGTGGACGATCTCCTCCATTATCTGCCCTTTCGCTATGAAGACCGGCTGAATCCGCGGTCGGTAGCGGAGTTACGCGCCGGGGAGATGGCGACGGTGGTTGCAGAGGTCCGTAACTCGGGGCTGTTTAAGACGCGGCGCATGCCAATTTTCCAGCTAACCGTGGGACAAGGCCGCAACCGTTTGAAGTGTCTCTGGTTCAATGCCACTTACCTGCAAGGCAAGTTTCAGCCGGGGCAGATGATCGCGCTCTATGGCAAGGTCGAGGAAGACCGCGATGGTCAGCTCCAGATTATTCAGCCGCAGTTTGAGGTGCTGGGGGACATTAATGAGGAGGGCGGCGCGGACGAGGCGGAGAAAAAAACCGCGGCGTCTTTGGAGATTGGACGCATCGTTCCGATTTACGAATCGACGGGACAGGGAAAGCTTACACCGCGGTGGTTTCGGCGGATTATCCGGTCGGCGCTGGAGAATCTGAATCCGGATTTGCCGGACGCGATTCCGGCGGCGGTTCGCGCGCACCTCAGCCTGCTTTCACCGCGCGAAGCATTGTGGAGAGTGCACTGGCCCGAAGCGGGCGAGAGCTTTGGCGATTTGCAGTCGTCGCGAACGGCCGCGCACATTCGGCTGATTTTCGACGAACTGTTCTTCATCGAGCTGGGGCTGGAACTGAAGCGGCGGGAGCAGAAGGCACAAACGGGAATCGCATTCCAGATCAACGATGCGGCGCGGCAGGCAATCAAGAAAATATTGCCGTTTCATCCGACGGCGGCGCAGAAGCGGGTTTTGAAGGAGATTGCGACCGACATGCAAACGCCTTATCCGATGCGGCGTTTGCTGCAAGGCGATGTGGGATCGGGCAAGACGATTGTGGCCTTTGAGGCGGCGATCATTGCGATTGAGAACGGGTACCAGGTCGCGTTTATGGCGCCGACGGAGATTCTGGCGCAGCAGCATTATTTTTCGGCGCGCCGGATTCTGGAGAAAGCGGGATATCGGATCGTTCTGCTCACAGGGTCTCTGGAGCAGGACCGCAAACGCGACATTCGGCGGCATATCGCGCAGGGAAACGCGCAACTCGTGATCGGCACGCATGCGCTGATTCAGGATCGCGTGGAGTTCGAGAAATTGGGGCTTGTGATTGTGGATGAACAGCATCGCTTTGGCGTAATGCAGCGATTGAAACTGATGAGGAAGGAAGGCGGCGGCGAACAAGGCGGAGTTCGCTCTGCGCGAGCCGTTTCCGGGCAGTCGCAAACCGTGTCTCCACAATCTTCTTCTACGCAATCGGCGGAGCCCGATGTGCTGGTCATGACGGCGACTCCAATTCCCCGCACGTTGGCGCTTACTCTTTACGGCGACCTCGATTTGTCGGTGCTCGACGAACTTCCTCCAGGTCGAACGCCGGTGATTACGCGCGCTTTGCCGGACGAGCGCGCGGCGGAAGTTTGGGATTTTGTGCGGCGCGAAGTTGCCGCAAAACACCAGGTTTATGTCGTGTATCCGGTCATTGAAGAAAACGAAGAACGCGAACTGAAAGCGGCGGAGCAGATGTACCGGCAATTGCGGGAGAAAATTTTCCCGAGCCTGCACGTTGGACTGCTGCACGGGCGGCTGGATCCGGACGCGAAAGAGCGCATCATGCGCGAGTTTCAGCGGGGCGAAATCGAAATACTCGTCGCGACCACGGTGATTGAAGTGGGCGTCGATGTGCCGAATGCGACGGTTATGGTTATCGAGCACGCCGATCGATTCGGGCTGGCGCAACTGCATCAACTGCGCGGGCGAATCGGGCGGGGGGCGGCAAAATCGTTTTGCGTGCTGATGCACGGCGGAAAAGTTTCCGAAGAAGGGCAGCGCAGGCTGGACGCCATGGTTCGTACAAACGATGGATTTCAGATTGCAGAGTTGGATCTCGAACTGCGCGGGCCGGGAGATTTCTTTGGGACCAAGCAGGCGGGCATTCCGAGCTTTCGCGTCGCAAACTTAATTCGGGATCGCGAGCTCCTGGAAGCCGCGAAACACGAAGCAGCCTTCGTGGTCGCCGGGCCGAACGCGGAAATTTCCAGAGAGGAAGTTGCGCGCGCATTGAAGGCCATGCGGGGGCGGTGGGCGTCGAGCTATGGGCTGGCAGAAGTGGGGTAGAGAGGTTAGAGGTGATCCCTCAGGACAGACGAATTTTTTATGATTGCGTTCTTGTGTGCCGCTAGTGGCGTCAGCGGCCGGCGGCGACGGGTTGGCTGACGGGATGCTCCTTCATGTACTGGATCAGAGAGAAGTCTTCCTCCTTAATGTGGTGGAACAGCCAGTTGCCGAGGAAGGAGGACAGCGACATGGAAAGAACGAGTTTGCCATCGCGGAACTTGGCGAGGAGTTCTTCGACCTGGCGGGTGAGGGCGTCGTGCTTGTTTTTATGGACGACGTAGTCGGGATACCTCATCGAGGCCATGAGTTTTTCCTCGGTGGCAAAGTGCTCGCTGGTGTGCTTGGCCAACTCCATGAGAGCGGGGCCGAGGACATGCGCTCCCTTGCCAGTCGCGATGGCGTCGTGCAGATTGTTGACCATACTAAAAAGCTTCTGGTGCTCGTCGTCGACCGGCTTGAAGCCGGTTTTGTACTTGTCATCCCATATCGCGATAGACATATTTGAGACTCCAAATTTGCGCGCATAGGCCGAGGCTGGCGCAGGGCTTATTTACCTAGAATCGGCAGCGCGGAACGGTTCTTTAGCGAGGCGGACGGTGAGGGGCAGGGTTTGATTCGCGGCGGGGCAGTTCTGCTATGATCGCGCCATGGCGTCATCTAAACTTTGGTTCATGGCCGATCGCGTGAACGTTGCGAGCCGTGAGGGGAAGTCTCTCCCGCGCCCCCATTATTTTTCGTGAGACTACAATTTTGAGGAGTTCGGATTATGGAAATGCCAGGTTTTTCTCTCGGCAATCGCCGGAATGAAGACATCGCGCTGGATCTGATGAAGTTTATCGCGATGACGACGAGTTACGGCAAACCCGGCTCGACGGCTGGGGTGGGCTTCCAGGGCGGAGGTGGGGCCTTGAAGCCCGAGGAGTACGCTGACCATCTGCTGGAACTGTATGGGAAGTGTTTGAAGGCGCTGGAGGGGAAGTAGAAGAACAGCTCGCAGCTGTCAGCTCTCAGTAAAATCTTGTCCGACTCGGCTGCGGGATAACTTGCCGCGGAAGAAGTTAAGCCGTGTTTCCGCACGCTCTGGAACTCGTGCGTTTCCCAGTTGCTTCAGCCACAAGCTTTTCCGCCGCCTTAAGGCGATACCCCGATACAGCACCGCCTAATTCCTGAGAGCTGACGGCTGACGGCTGAGAGCTGAGAGCTCTTTTCAGGAGGGGATTTCCCAGCCTTCATCCTTCATTTTCTGATTGGTCCAATGCTGTAATTCCTGGAAGAGGGCTGGCTCGATAACGACGAAGCGCAAGCCGGCGCGGCCGCCGACATCGGCCCAGACCAGGCGTCCCTTGGCCTGAACCACCGTCTCGCTTTCGGGCAGAAGAAAGCTAACGTCGAGCATTCCAGCAAAGCCAACAGTATCGGTGACCGAATCGAGTCCCATCCCGCCGGTACTCAGATTCACTCCCTGAACCTGACGCTCCATGCCGTTCGCGTTGCGGAGGGTAACGGGCAAAGAGACTTTGGCGCGAAAGAATTTTTGCTGCTCCTGGCTGATCGTGCCGAGGGTGGGAGTTCCATCTCCGGTGGGCGAGTCGATGCCGTACTCGCGGAGCTTGCGGCTCAAGGTGCGGCGCGAGATGCCGAGTTGCTCAGCCGCCTGCGAGCGATGACCGCCGGTCTGTTCAAGCGCGCGGATAATCATCTGCTCTTCCATGTTTTCGAGATTGCCCTGCGGCAGGGCCGCTCTGACGACCGGCGTCGCGACACCCTCCTCCTGGAATTCGGCCGTCACATCGCCGGCGCCAATTTCGGAGTCGAGCGCGGCCATGGCGAGTTTCGCGACGAGGTTGCGAAGTTCGCGGATGTTGCCGGGCCAGAGATGAGACTGGAGCGCGGCGACTGCGTCGGCGGTGAAGGTTTTTTCCGGGGCTTTAAGGGAAAGAAAGTAACTGGCTAAGGCGGCGATATCTTCCGGGCGCTCGCGCAGGGGCGGGACGCGCAACTGAAACTGGCTGAGGCGGTGGAAGAGATCCTTGCGGAAGCGGCCTTCCTTGACCGCCAGATCGAGATCCTGATTGGTGGCGGCGACAACGCGGACGTCGACCGTAATTTTGTTGTGACCGCCGAGGCGGTAGTAGGGCGCGCCGTCGAGCACGCGCAGCAACTTCACCTGGATCTGGGGCTGCAACTCTCCAATTTCGTCAAGGAAGATTGTGCTCTTGTCGGCGAGTTCGAATAATCCGGGCTTGGAGCAGTCGGCGCCGCTGAAGGCGCCTTTTTCGTAGCCAAACAGTTCGCTCTCGACCAGATGCTCGGGGAGCGCGGCGCAGTTGATATCGACGAGCGATTTTTTGCAGCGGTAGGAAGATTCGTGAATGGTGCGGGCGACCAACTCCTTGCCGGTTCCAGTTTCTCCGGTGACGAGGACGGTTTCGGTGTGGCCGGCGACGCGGTCGACCATGCCCATGAACTTGTGCATCACGGGACTGGCGATGAGGAACTCGGCGCCCTCGATGACCCGGCGAGCGATGGGAAAGGCGGCAACGCCGGCGCGTGCGGCACTGTGCGCGGGAATGCCGGGCTTGGGCGTTATCTCGACGACAACCGCGGCCATGGCGGCGGGAATTGATGTGGCATCGCGCAGCAGCGAGAGACAAAGACGAAGCGGAAATTCCCCGCCCTGTTTCTTGCGGCCATGCAGGTTGGCTTCGCATCGGCCCTTGTCGCGAACGGCGGGCATGACCAGATTAGCGAGCACGGAACGATCTTCAAAGGAGAGCAATTCGGCGAGACTCTTGCCGACCAGATCCTTCGCCTCGTAGCCGTAGCGGCTTACGCCGCCGTTGCAGCCAGTGATGAGGCCATCGAGGCTGAGGGTAAGAACGCACTCCTGCGCGGGCAGGGCAGGTTCGGGGTCGAGAACGCCGGTGCGATCGGGAGATTGAGAAGAGTTGCCACTGCTCGCTTTATAGCTTTTTTGCATGGGCGGAAGCACGTCGAAGCTGAAGCGCACCGGTCATATCGAGGTCATGCAATGTTGCAACGCGAAGTAAAACGTTTGATTCACTTTATGAAGCGGCCGACGAGCCTACAAGGTCCTTCGGCAATTTACGTACTAGCGGTAGCTTACTGATGCTGCCACAGGCTGGCCCGATGGTGAACCTATCGGGCAGGTGATGACCAAACCAAAGTAATGTCACGTGCGACGCGGGCCAAAATGTCGCGGCACGCCAAGTTGGCTCGATTTCCGCTTGTGCAAGACTTTTCTGTCTGTTTCGATTCAAGCATTTCAGTGCGTGTCACTTTGGTGGGGGAGTTGCAGGAAGGAAGGCAGCAATTGGAGATGTGCGCTTTATGAAAGCTAAGTCCTCGGTTGTTTTAGTTGTGTTCGCATTGGCCGCGATGGCGGCCGCCAGCAATAACAAGCTTGCGCCGGAACTCCAGCAGTTGAAAGGCAGCGAGAGGCGAGACGTAATCGTGCAGTTCAAGACCCCCTTGACCGCAAAGCACCATCAGAGTGTGGTCAGGCGAGGCGGTGAACTGAGACAGGAATTGAAGGTAATTAGGGGCGCTGTGTATTCGGTGCCCAGTGCCATGCTGACTCGCTTGGCCGAGGATCCGGCTGTGGCGTACATCTCGCCTGATCGGCCTTTGAAAGGAGCCGGCATTTCCGCGGCAAGCACTCCCACGGCAACTACTTCTGCGGCAATCACTGCCGCGGCAACCCTGGATTACCACACCGATACGATAAACGCACCGTACGCCTGGGAATTGGGGTTGGATGGGACAGGAGTCGGAGTGGCCGTTCTAGACAGCGGGATTACCGATCTTGAAGACTTGCGCGGGAATGGCTACCGGGTTGTTTATAACCAGGACTTTGTGGGAGATGGCGACCAAAGCGCTACTGACCTGTATGGTCATGGCAGCCATGTGGCGGGAATCATCGGAGGAGATGGCAAGAAGTCATCCGGTCCGCATGCGTTCTACACATTCGAGGGCATAGCGCCGAATGTAAATCTGATTAACCTGCGGGTTCTGGACCAAAACGGCGAAGGCACGGACAGCGGCGTGATTAGCGCGATCGAGGCCGCGATCAGCCTGAAGGCCAAGTACAACATTCTGGTGGTGAACCTCTCGCTGGGGCGGCCAATTTATGAAAGCTATCTCTTAGACCCGCTTTGTCAGGCCGTGGAAGCCGCATATCAAGCCGGCATTGTGGTGGTCGTTTCGGCGGGCAACAACGGGCGGGACAACTCTTGGAATAACGACGGCTACGGGACAATTACAGCTCCGGGAAACGATCCATATGTGATCACGGTGGGCGCGATGAAGACCATGGGGACGCCGAGCCGCACCGACGACCTGATTGCCACCTACAGCTCGAAAGGCCCGACGGCGATCGACCATATCGCTAAACCCGATCTGGTCGCGCCGGGAAACCTCATTATCTCTTTGTATAGCCCAGGGTCGCAGCTGGATCAGATGTACCCGAACAATGAGATTCCGACGTCGCTGTACAAGACGAATGGCAACAACGCCCGATCGAACACGTATTACCTGCTGAGCGGCACCAGCATGGCGGCGCCGATGGTGAGCGGGACGGCGGCGTTGATGTTGCAACAGAATCCGGCGCTGTCGCCGGACCAAGTCAAGGCCGCGCTGATGAGAAGCGCGTCCAAGACTTTCCCGCTTTACAGCAGCTATACCGACCCAGCGACCGGAATTACCTACACCGATCAGTACGACGTGTTTACGGTTGGGGCGGGATACCTGGACATTGAAGCTGCTCTGGCGAATCAAGGCGTATTCAGCGGGGTGGCAACTTCGCCGATGGTTGCCTATGACCCGGTAACTCAAGGCGTGTACTTCGTGAACAACAGCTTTGCGGTATGGGGCGGTTCTGCGGACTGGAGCAGCTTTGCGGTATGGGGCGGGAACGCTTTTGTGGGCAGCGATTTTGCGGTGTGGGGAGGGTCGAGCGCGTGGGCCAGTTTTGCGGTGTGGGGCGGATCGGCGCCGTGGGGGGACAGCACCGACAACGGATTCTTCGCGGTGTGGGGCGGGAGCACGGTGGGGAGCGACAGTACCTCGAACACCGAAAGCCTCGGCCTTCTGATTAACGGGGATAACTAACGGGGAGCGAATCGGGCTGTCATCGCGGGTGATGGCAGCCCGATTTGGTTTCTGGCCGGAGCGCAGACTGACGACGGGCCGCGCGATTACTTCAGTAAGTACCGGAACTGATTTTTATTGCACTACCATGCGATATACGGGGAGAAGAGGCCTTTGGGCAGTCGCGGAAGGGACCGAGTTTGTCCCCGCGGATCGACTGAAGGACAAGTCAGAAGCATGGAGAAGGACGATTGAAGAGGTGGAAGTAGACAGAGGCAACTGCGCACGCAAGCGAAGGTGAGCAAGCGATTCGCGGTGGGTTCAGACGGTTGCAGGGAGCAAGCGCAGAAGGCAAAGCACGATCTATGACCAGGCGGGCCACGTTGTTCATCGGCGTAACAGCTGCCCTCGGTGTGTGGGTGCTGGGTCATGCCATGCTGCACTGGCAGAGCGCAAGCCTGCCGCGGTTTTTCTGTTATCTCCTGATCGCGGTTCTCGCCTCGTCACTCAAGATTCAATTACCGGGCATCGACGGGACGATGTCGGTAAATTTCCTGTTTATCCTGCTGGGCGTGCTCGAGATGAGTTTGCCCGAGACGCTCCTGATCGGGTGCACGGCGAGCCTGACGCAGTGCGTCTGGTCGGCGCGGAAAAGGCCGGATCCAGCCAAGGTTTTTTTCAATGTCTTTAGCATGATGGCGAATGCCATCGCGCTTTCCTATTTTGTCTTTCACCGGCTGGAAAGAGTGCTGGCTGCGAGCACGCCGTTACTGCTGGTGATCACGGCGCTGATATTTTTCCTGGCCAATACACTGCCGGTTTCCGTCATCATTTCTTTGACCGAGGGCAAATCGCCGCGCAAGGTCTGGTCGGAATGCTACTTCTGGTCCTTTCCGTATTACCTGGTGGGCGCGGCGGTGGTCTTCCTCGTCGACTTCGTCAATAAGCACACCGGATGGCAGACGACATTGCTCGTGCTGCCGGTGATCTATTGGGTCTACCGCTCCTACCGGCTTTACCTGGGACGCTTAGAAGCGGAAAAGATACACGTGGAGACGGAGAAGCGGCACGTGGAAGATGTTGCCAAACTCCACTTGCGAACGATTGAGGCGCTGGCGCTGGCGATCGAAGCGAAAGACCACACGACGCATAAGCATCTTCAGCGAGTGAGGGTGTACGCGTTGGCCATCGCGAGAGATCTGGATTTTTCGCCAGAGCAGATCGAGGCGCTGCGCGCGGCCGCGCTGCTGCACGACATCGGCAAGCTGGCCGTGCCGGAACACATCATTAACAAGCCCGGACGGCTGACGCCGGAAGAATTCGAGAAGATGAAGATCCACCCGGTAGTGGGCTCCGAAATTCTGGAGCGCGTGGCGTTTCCGTATCCGGTTGCGCCCATTGTGCGATCGCACCACGAGCGGTGGGATGGCAGCGGCTATCCCGACGGGCTGAAGGGGGAACAGATTCCCCACGGGGCGCGGGTTTTGGCGGCAGTCGATTGCCTGGACGCGCTGGCTTCGCATCGCCAATATCGGCCGGCGCTGCCGCTCGACGACGCCATGAAAGAGGTCGCAAAATTATCGGGCAAGTCATTCGATCCGGCGGTGGTCGCGATTCTGGAGCGCCGATATCGCGAACTGGAAGCGATGGCCCATTCTTCGGAAGGTACAGTGGAGCCCGGATTGTCGGTGCAGGTTCGGGTCGACCGGGGCGAAAGGCCAGCCGCCGGGTTCGAGCAAGGCTTGGCGGCGCCGACAACGAACGAGTCGGACTTTTTGTCGTCGATCGCATCCGCGCGCCAGGAAGCGCAGACAATGTTCGAGCTCAGCCAGGACTTGGGAAATTCGCTCAGCCTGGGCGAGACGCTTTCGGTGCTCTCGATGCGGCTGCGCAAGCTCGTGCCTTACGATTCGATGGCCGTCTTTGTGTTGCGGGACGGTTTCCTGGTGCCGGAGCTGGTAAGCGGCGACAACTTCCGCCTCCTCTCTTCGCTGAAAATCGGGCCGGGAGAGGGAATCTGCGGGTGGGTCGCGGAGAACCGCAAGCCGATTGTGAACGGCGATCCGGCGATGGAGGCCGGGTACGCTCCCGATCCCGCTAAGATCACCACGCAGCGCTCCGTGCTGGCGGTGCCGCTCGATGGCCTGAACGGGGTGGTTGGAGTGCTGGCCATGTATCGCGCGGAACGGGACGCGTTTAACGCCGACCATTTGCGTATCCTGCTGGCCATCAGTTCGAAGATCGCGCTTTCCATGGAGAACGCTCTGAAGTATCAGCAGGCGGAGAATTCGGCGACCACCGATTACCTGACGGGTCTGCCGAATGCGCGGTCGTTGTTTGTGCATCTTTCGCGCGAATTGACGCGCTGCCGGCGTACGGGCACGTCGCTGGCGGTGATGGTGTGCGATGTCGACAATTTCAAACAGGTGAACGATCTTTACGGCCACCTGGAGGGCGACAACCTGCTGAAGGATTTTTCCGCGCAGCTGAAAGAATGCTGCCGCGGCTACGACTATGTTGCGCGCATGGGTGGCGACGAATTTGTGGTGGTCGCGCCGGGTCTGAACCCGGAGGCGAGCGGGGAAAAGGCCAGCCGTCTGAACGAACTGGCGATCGAAGCGGGGCGCAAGATTGCGGGCCGCAACCTGGTCTCTTTGAGCGTGGGCACCGCGTTCTGTCCGCAGGACGGTTTCGACGTGGAGCGCCTGCTGGCGGAAGCGGATCGCCGCATGTATTCGATGAAGCAGTTACACCATACCGAACCCGCTCCCGAGCCCGAGCTTCCCATTTCGCGCGCGCGCGGAGCGACCGTCAACTAGGAATTTCCCGATGCTGGGCAGAATCGCGCGTCACATTGCCTCGATTGCGGCACTGGTGCTGATTGGCGGGCTGCTCTCGGCCACGCTCGTGCGGATGGCGCCCGGCTTCGATTCCGATGAGCGCGAACTCGATCCCAGCCTGAATGCGGAGAGCGTGCACGCGTTGCGGGCAGAGCACGCGGGGGAAAACAACATTCTCGCCTTTTACTCGGCTTACCTGCGTGGAGCGATGCACGGTGAGCTGGGCGTGTCGCATTCGCTGGGGCAACCCGTGAGCCGGCTGCTTGGCGAACGCTGGCCGGTGACGGTGCGTGTGGCGGGGATTGGACTCTTGCTGGGATGGGTCGCGGCGGCGCTTCTGGCCTTCGTCGGCTGCTTGTGGCAGCGGCCGCTCTACCACATTTTTGGCGGCGCCTTGAGCGGCGCATTCCTTTGCATTCCCGCGGCGGTCCTGGCGCTTGCGTCGGTGATTCTGAATGCGCCGGGTTATCTGGCCATCGCGTTCATCGTGTTTCCAAAGATCTACCGCTATTCCCGCAACCTGCTCGGCAAGTCGTATGCCCTGCCGCACATCACGGCGGCGCGCGCGCGGGGAGTCGGCGAAATGCGCATCCTGATCTGCCATGTCCTGCCGATCGCCGGACCGCAACTGATCGCGCTGGCGGGTATTACGGTGAGCCTGGCGCTGGGGGCGAGCATTCCAGTCGAGAGCCTGTGCGGATTGCCGGGAATCGGCCAACTGGCGTGGCAAGCTGCGCTTTCAAGAGACCTGCCGCTGCTGGTGAACCTGACGGTTCTGGTTACGCTTGTAACCTTGCTCGCGAACTCAGGGGCCGATGTAATGATCTGTATGACGAGGCCCCGGCAGGGATGAAAGCCGCGCGCGTGCTGGCGTGTGTGATCGTGGTCGCGGTGTGCGCGCTCTCGCTCTGCGCCAACTGGCTTGCGCCCGGGGGATACGCGAAGCAATTTCGTGAGGCGCCGGGCGCGCCGCCTTCGCGCGAACATCTTTTAGGAACCGACGAAGTAGGGCGCGATCGCTTTGCGCGCGTGCTGTATGGAACGCGCATCTCGCTTCTGCTCGCGCCAGCGGCCGCCCTGGTCTCAACGGCTTTGGCGGCACTGGTGGGAGGGCTCGCTGGGTACCTGGGGGGAATCTGGCTGAAGGTAGCGCGCGCTTTTACCGACTTGTTTCTTTCCCTGCCGTGGCTGTTTCTGCTGATCACGGTGCGCGCGCTTTTGCCGCTGAACGTTTCCCCGCTGAGCTCCGTGCTGATTACGTTTCTGATTCTTGGGTTGCTGGGTTGGGCCGCGTCGGCACGGGTGCTCTCGACGAGCGCCAATACGTTGCGGAATTCGGACTTTGTTTTACAGGCGCGCGCGTCGGGAGCGCATGGGCCACGGCTATTTCTGATTCACGTTCTGCCTAACCTGAAGCCGGTTCTCTACGCCCAGTTCTGGATTTCGATTCCCGTGTTCATTCTGAGCGAGGCGAATCTGGGCGTGCTTGGACTGGGCGTGGCGGAGCCCCTGCCGTCGTGGGGAAGCCTGTTGCGCGAACTGGAAGGAATGCTTTCCTTCCGGGAAGAGCCGTGGCGGCTGGTGCCGCTGGGTTTGCTCATCGTCGTGCTTACGTCATTTCAACTTTTGCTAGAGAAAGAGGAGGTCACCGCATGATCGGCCGCCGAACGAAATTCCACTTTGTAATGTGCTTTGCACTTTTGTGCTGCGTTGGATCGATTGCGACGAACGCATGGGCGCAGAACGGCGGCGATCTGCGCTTCTGCGTACGCTCCGAACCGAAGACGTTCGATCCGCTGCTGGTGGATGACGACTCTTCGCTCTCCATCCGGTATCTGACGGGCGGAGTCCTGGCGCGGGTCAACCGGCACACGCAGGAACTGGAGCCGGAACTTGCGGAATCGTGGAAGGTTTCGCCCGACAGCAAACAGATCACGTTCAAGCTGCGGCACGGGGTGCATTTCTCCGACGGCACGCCGTTTGCGGCCGACGATGTCGCTTTCACGGTACAACGTCTGATGGATCCGGCATTGCACTCGAACACGGGAGACGCGTTCCGGTCGGGCAGCGGGGCGGTTACGACGAAGGTGATTGCGCCCGATCAGATTGCCATCACTTTTCCGGCGCCAGTAGTGGGGCTGGATCGGATGTTTGACGAGGTCGCGATCATGTCGGCGCACTCGGCGAAGAAGGAGGGCGCCGTGCTCGGCCCGTTTATGGTGGCCGAATACAAGCCGGGATCAAGCGTGCGCCTGGAGCGCAATCCGTATTACTGGAAGAAAGACGCGCAGGGACGCCGCCTGCCGTACCTCGATTCCATTCATATCGATATTCAGGGAAATCGCGATGTCGAGATGCTGCGCTTCAAACGCGGGGAAATCGATCTGATCAATGTGATCGATACCGATTATTTCGATCGGCTCGCGTCGAGTTCGCCACAACTGGTGCACGATGCCGGACCTTCGCTCGATTCCGACTTTATGTGGTTCAACGAGGTGGGGAACGCGCCGATTCCGGAGTACAAGCGGGCATGGTTCGGGTCGGTAAATTTCCGGCGCGCGATTTCCGAGGCGATCAACCGCGACGATCTGGCGCGCATCGTTTACAACGGTCATGCGCAGCCCGCGGTCGGTCCGATTTCGCCGGCGAACAAATTCTGGTTCAACAGCCATCTGAAAGCCGAAGCGCACAACCCGCAGGGCGCGCTCGAACGATTGAAGGCGGACGGGTTCCACATGCAGAACGGAACACTCGTCGACAAGAGCGGCAACCAGGTTGAGTTTTCGATTGTCACGAATGCCGGTAGCAAGGCGCGGGAACGGATGAGCGTACTGATCCAGGAAGACCTCGGCAAAATCGGCATCAAGGTCAACCTGGTGCCGCTCGATTTTCCGTCGCTGATCGAGCGCATCACGCACACTTTCAATTACGAGGCCGCGATGCTCGGCTTCCGCAACATCGATCTCGATCCGAATGGACAGATGAACATCTGGCTCAGTTCGGCATCGAATCACGCGTGGAACCCGGAGCAGAAATCTCCGGCAACCGCGTGGGAAGCGGAGATCGACAAATTGATGCGGGAACAGGCGTCGACGGCCGACCTGAAGAAACGCAAGCAGGCTTTCGATCGCGTGCAGGAGATTGTCTACGAACAGGCGCCTCTTATTTACCTGATCAACCAGAATGCGTTGTCGGCGGTGTCGACCTCGGTTGCGGGCGCGAGTCCTGGAATCCTGTATCCACAGACGTTCTGGAACGCGGAGCGGCTGACGCTCAACGGGACGACGACGGCGAAACGCTGAGAGCGGCGATGACGGCGCATGCTCCTATTCCCGATGACGCACCGAGCGTGCTGTCCGCTACGGTGACGGTGCGTTATCCGGACAAAGCGCCGGTGTTGCGCGGCTGCTCGATCGAGATTGGGCGCGGCGAGATCGTTGGCCTGGTGGGCCAGAGCGGCTCGGGCAAAAGCACTCTGGCGCTGGCCATCCTGGGATTGCTGGGGCGGCAACGCGCGACCATTGAGGGGAACGTTCAGTTTCAAGGGGCGGACCTGCTTAGGATGAGCGAGCGGGAGTTGCGCAAACTGCGCGGGCGCGCGCTCAGCCTGGTGCTGCAAAGCCCACTGGCATCGCTCAATCCAGCTCTTAAGATTCGGACGCAACTGCGGGAGGCGTGGCGAATCCACCGTGACTCGGCCGCGGCCGACTGCCAGCTTGCCATTGAGCAGGCGCTCAGAAGCGTCAGCCTGCCGGCCGACGGCGATTTTCTTCAAAAGCACGCTTCGCAACTGAGCGTGGGGCAGGCGCAGCGCGTGCTGATTGCGATGGCTGTAATGCACAGGCCCGCGCTCCTGATTGCCGACGAGGCGACGAGCGCGCTCGATGTCATCACGCAGTCGGAAATACTGCAACTGTTCGCGCAACTGAATCGCGACACCGGGATGTCGATCCTATACATCTCGCACGACCTGCCGTCGGTCGCGGGAATCTGCCAGCGGATTGCCATTTTGAACGAGGGCGAAATCGTGGAGAGCGGCTCGACCGAGCAAATCTTCGAGGCTCCGGTCCATCCTTACACACGCCGTTTGATGGCATCGCTACCTGCCATCCCAACTCGCTTCGAAGAGTCGCAAGCCAAGGCGCAAGCCGCCGCCCGCTGACGAGTCCTTCCTCCTTTCGGACCCTCGGAAACAGCTGGTTCATTCACCTGAGAAATGGGCGGATTGGCCCAACCCATGGGCAACGGGACAACTTGTCCCGGCCCTCCACGAATTGTGAGCGGCGCCCCCTGAAATAAAAGGAGTTAATGGCGGGCTAGGAAGGAACTGCGCTTGCAATGTTTAGCGCAGGTGCACCTCTATCGACATCGAGGTGTGCGGAGAATGAAATTATGAAGCAAATGACCAAAGTAACCGCCGTGTTTCGGTGCTTGGCCTTAGCCGGGATGATGCTCGCAGCGGCGACGGCATGGGGATCAGGCGGGAGCAAGGGAACATCCAGCAAGCTCTCCCCCGACTTGGCAGCAGTGCCACAGGGCAAGACGGTGAATGTGATCGTTCAGTACTCGGCATTGACTCAACACGATATTTCCCAGGCTCAGAGTGTGGCGCTGCGGGGAACGGCGCCGAAGACTTTCCCGCTGATCCAGGCGGTCGCGCTCACGATGAACTCCAGCAAACTGGCGAGCCTGGTGAGCGATCCTCACGTCAAGCACATTTCGCTTGACCATCAGGTTTTCAACACGTCGACGACAACCGATTTCTACGATCAGGCCGTGAACGCGCCGTACGCGTGGTCGGCTGGCCTGGACGGGAGCGGGATCGGCGTAGCGATCATCGACAGCGGTGTTGCCGACCAAGGCGACTTTACGGGGACGAATGCATCACGCATCGTTTATAGCGCGAACTACAACAACGACGGAATCAACAATGCCTTTGGCCACGGGACGCACGTGGCGGGCATTCTGGCCGGCGACGGAGAGAACTCGACAGGGCCGAACTATACGAAGACCTTCAAAGGAATTGCGCCAAACGCAAATTTGCTCAGCTTCCGGGTGCTGGATGGAATCGGCGTCGGCACGGACAGCAGCGTGATTGCGGGCATTCAGGCGGCGGTGAGCCTGAAGTCCACTTACAACATTCGCGTCATGAACATCTCTCTGGGGCGGCCGGTATTCGAAAGCTATACGGTCGATCCGCTATGCCAGGCGGTGGAAGCGGCGTGGAAAGCGGGGATCGTGGTCGTTGCCGCGGCGGGCAATGACGGACGCGACAATTCTTTTGGCACGAATGGATATGAAACGATTGCGGCGCCCGGGAACGATCCCTATGTCATCACGGTCGGCGCCATGAAACCGATGGGGACCGCGACCCGCGCGGACGATCTGATTGCGAGTTATAGCTCGAAGGGGCCAACAGCGGTCGACCACATCGCGAAACCGGATCTGGTCGCTCCCGGCAACCTGATTGTATCGACCTTGGCATCGACGAGCGCTGCGATTTTCTCGATGTTTCCGCAGGATCAGGTTCCGATGAATTACTACAGCACGTCGGGGGGCAGTGCGCCTTCGTCGACTTACTTCATTCTGAGTGGCACGAGCATGGCGACGCCGGTGGTTAGCGGAGCGGCGGCGCTCTTACTCCAGCAAAACCCAAAGCTGACACCGGATCAGGTGAAGGCACGGCTGATGCTAACTGCATATAAGACTTTTCCGAAATCGAGCACGGCGGTCGATCCGGTGACGGGCATTTCGTACACGGATTATTACGACATGTTCACGGTTGGGGCTGGGTACGTCGACATTCAGGCGGCGCTCTCCAACACACAACTCGCCTCGTCCAAGGTTACCGCTCAGTCGCCAGCAGTCGCAGTCGACAAGAGTAAGAATGTATACGTAGTGACTAACTCCTCCGTGGTTTGGGGCACCTCGGGTACTTGGGCTACCTCGGTGGTCTGGGGCACTTCGGTGGTTTCGCTGAGTCAGCAGGAAACGGTCGTATTAGGATCCTCGGTGGTCTGGGGAACACCCTCCGATACTGGATACAGCGTGGTGTGGGGAACGTCCGCACCGCAGTCCAACCTGGTGGCACAAGCCGATGCGGCAACCGTCACCTATTTTGGAGAGAACTAGTATCCAGCATCGACCGGACATCGATACGAGGATCACTGCATATGAAAAACTCACGCCTCGCAACCGCATTCATAACCACGATCACGATGGGCGGGCTTGCAATGCTGGGGGGCAGCGTACTGAAGATGAATGCCCTGCATGGACACGAGTTCGTGGCCCTGCTGATTCTGGGCGCCATTACGTCGCGCACCAAGGTCAAGTTGCCCGGCCTGGACGGCACAATGTCGGTGAATCTGCCGTTCATGCTGATTGCAGCCGCTCAATTGAGCCTGTTTGAAACCGTAACCGTGGCGCTGGTTTCCGCAACGTTGCAGAGCATTCCGAAACGCGGCGGCCAGTTGCAGCCTGTGAAAATGTTGTTTAACGCCAGCACCGTCGTGCTGGCGGCGGGAGTGGCAGCCCTGCTGTTGCATAGTGAAAAGTTGATTGGCCTTCACTCCGGATCAATGGCGCTGATGGCGGCGTGTAGCATGTTTTTCCTGGTGAATACCTTGCCCGTCGCGACCATCATCGCCATTACCGAAGGATCAGGGATGATGAAAATCTGGTCGAGTATCGCGCACCTGTCGTTTCCGTACTATGTGGCGTGTACGGGAGTGACCTCGATGGTGACGGCGGCCAGTCAACGAGTGGGATGGCAGGCTCCGCTGGCCGTTCTTCCAGTCATGTTGCTGTTGTACCTCTCTTATCAGAAATACTTCCGACAGAACACGGAGGAGGGACAACTCGTGCCGGCGACGGCACGGGCACGAGCGGCGGGGGCTCACTAAACTTCAACATTCACTCATCGTTTGAGGTTGCAATTTGTGACCTCAAATCTGCACCTTCTGCGCCTCGGTCGTCGATTCGGCGACCGGAGCGCAAACTTTTCCCTTCCCCGCGGGTTTGTATGGTCGAAGCCTCTTACCACCGTATGCAGGTGCAGGAACGGGCTGAATTCGCTACCATAGGGAATATTGCCGGTTCAGTGTGCATCCAATTAAATTAAAGATTATGAAGATCCAACAACTCTTGCCGCGCCGCGTTTTGCCGATTGCATTCGCCCTTTGCCTTTTGCTTGTCCTGCCTTCCGCTCTGCCGGTTTTGGCGGACGATGTGCCGGATGGGCTACGGCCTCCCAAGGGGGCGCAGACCGCACTGGTAGTTTTTGAGGACTTGCAGTGTCCGCAATGCGGACGGGTCGCTCCGCTGCTGGTGCAGGCCTCGCACACCTACAAGATTCCGCTGGTGCAGCACGATTTCCCTCTGCCAATGCACAACTGGTCGTTTGAGGCGGCCGTGCTCGCGCGCTATTTCGATACGCAGTCAAAAGAACTTGGGGACCAGTTTCGCGCAACGGTTTTCGAGCACCAGATGGAGATTAGTCCACAGACGCTGCATGGATTTGCCGAGAAGTTTGCCTCGGACCACAAGCTGAGTTTGCCGTTTGCCGTCGATAAAGACCCGAAGCTGATTGCGCTGGTGAACGCGGACAAAGATCTGGGCGTGGGCCTGCACATCGACCACACGCCGACGATTTGGATTGTGAGCAACAAGAAAGGCGGTAAGCCGTTTGTCGAGGTGAAGGATACGTCGCAGCTTTACGTGATGATCGACGCGATGAAGTAGAGCGAGGGCAGAGGGCATTGGTGTCAATTTTCGTTACTTCCGTCCGCACGTCGAGGAGTTCACTTCTGCAATCTGCCCTCTGACCTCTGCAATTTTTCTTACTCTGCCCAGCGCTTGAAGAGCAGCGCCCCATTCGTTCCGCCGAAGCCGAAGGAGTTGGACATCGCATAGTCAAAGCTGGCTTTGCGGGCCTGGTTCGGGACGAAGTCCATGTTGTCGGTTTCGGGGTCCTGATTCTCCAGATTGATGGTGGGCGGAAAGATCTGATCGCGCAACGCCAGCACCGTGACGGCTGCCTCCAGACCGCCCGCGCCGCCCAGCAAGTGACCGGTCATCGATTTGGTCGAACTCACCGGAACAGTCTTTCCAAATAAATTGCGGATGGCGTGAGCTTCGAGCGTGTCGCCGATGGGGGTGGAAGTTCCATGCGCATTGACGTAGCCGATGGCCGAGGGCTCGAGCTTGGCGTCGCGGAGAGCGTTGCGCATAACGCGATAGCCGCCTTCGTGCTCGGGCGCGGGCTGCGTCATGTGGTACGCGTCGGCGCTCATGCCATAGCCAACAATTTCGGCGAGGATGGGCGCCCCACGGCGGCGCGCATGTTCGAGCTCTTCCAGAATCATGATGCCTGCGCCTTCGCCCATGACGAAACCGTCGCGGTCTTTATCCCAGGGCCGGCTGGCGCGCGCGGGCTCGTCGTTGCGTGTGGAGAGCGCACGCATCGCGGCGAATCCGCCGACGCCCATGGGCGTGATGGCAGCTTCCGCGCCACCGGCGATCATGACGTCCGCATCCAGGTGCTGGATGATGCGGAAGGAATCGCCGATGGAATGCGCGCTGGTGGTGCAGGCCGTGGCCGTCGCTTCGTTCGGCCCCTTGGCGCCGTACTTCATGGACACGTGGCCGGCGGCGAGATTGATGATGGCGGCGGGAATGAAGAAGGGCGAAATTTTGCGCGGACCGCCTTCGAGCAGCGCCCGATGCTCGCGCTCGATCACGTCGAATCCGCCAATGCCGGAGCCGATGTGCACGCCCACGCGCTCGGCATTTTCGGGCCCGATGACGAGGCCGGACATTTTGAACGCTTCATCGCTCGCGGCGAGCGCGAAATGGATGAAGCGCGCCATTTTCTTGACTTCTTTTTTTTCGATGAAATTCAGCGGGTCGAAGTTGCGGACCTCGGCGGCGATCTGGCAGGCAAAAGCGGACGCGTCGAAGCCGGTGATGCGGCCGACACCGCTCTTGCCCGCAAGCAGACCCTGCCACACATCGGCAGTGGTGTTGCCCAGCCCGCAGATGAGGCCGAGGCCGGTGACTACGACGCGGCGCGGCACACTATTTGCCTGCCTTAGCGTGTTTGCCGATGTAGTCGATGGCGTCATTCACGGTGCGAATCTTCTCGGCGTCCTCGTCGGGGATTTCTATATCGAAGGCCTCCTCGAAGGCCATCACGAGTTCGACGGTATCGAGCGAATCGGCGCCAAGGTCGTCTACGAACGATGCGCTGGGAGTGACTTCGCCCTCGTCCACGCCCAACTGCTCGACGATAATCTGCTTCACTTTTTCATCTACTGCTGCCATGTTCTCCTCGCTTCTGAGTCTGGGGTCGCGCGGCGGATTGGGCCGGCGTTTTACGACTGCGTTTTGATCACACTATTAGATGATGAAATCGAAACCATTAGTCTAAAAGGGAATGCAAAAGTATGCAAAGGCGGAAAACAGTTCCCGGTTCTCAGTTCTCAGTAAAAACCCGTGGCGCTAAGGACGGAAAACTGAGAACCGTGAATTTCTCAATTTGGACTTCATTTCGAATACTCGTCTCTCAGCTGCGTTTGGCGGCTGGTCATGGGAATTGCGTTGCCTTCGATGTAGATCTGCTTCACATCGGTTTTGATGTCGAGCGGATCGCCGTTGGCGACAACGATGTTCGCGGTCTTGCCCGCATCGAGCGATCCGAGTTTATCGGCAACGCCCCACATTTCCGCGGGATTAATGGTGATGGCCTTGAGGGCCTCGTCATAGGGCAGGCCAAAGGCGGTGGCGAATCCGGCCTGGTAGGGAAGATTGCGCACATCATGGGCGGAGTAAGAGGCAAAGGCGATTTTGACTCCGCGCTTTGAGAGTTGGGCGGGCAGACTGTAGACGGCGTCGTAGCGCTCATCCTCTTTCGGGGCCTGATAGATGGGGCCGACGATGACGGGCACTTTGAGGCCGGCGACGTAATCGAGCACGGACTGCGAGTGGCTGATGTGATCGAGTACGAATTTGAGTTTGAATTCGTTCGCGAGATTGACGGCGGTTTCGAGATCGCTCGGGCTTTCGGCGGCGAGGACAATGGTCTTCTTGCCGTCGAGATAGGGCAACAGGGCTTCGAGCTTGAGGTCGCGCTTTGGGGCCATGGGCGCGGGTTTGCGGTCCTTCGTCTTGTCGACGCTTTTATTCTTGTCGGGATTTTTGTCGGCGGCATCCGCGTCGGATTTCTTGCGCTCGTAGTCGGCCCACTTCGCCTGGTAGTCGCGCGCATCGAGAAATGTCTGCCGAAGTTGTGCGATCAGGCCCATGCGGGTGGAGGGGAATTTGCGCTTTTCGAAGCCGCCCTTATTCCGGCGCTGGTCGCCAGTGAAATTGAGGGGCATGGCGATGTCACGGATGAGGAGCATCTGATTGGCGTCGCGGCCGGCGAGTTGAATGAAAGAATCCTGGCCGGGCAGCGTGTCAGCACTCTCGGGAGCAACGATGGCGTTGGTGATTCCATTGAGGCGCGCGACCGGGATGAGCGCGGACTCGGCATGAAAGGCGTCGTAGACATGCATGTGCGGCATGATCTCGTCGCTCAACTCGACGAGATCGTTGGTCATGGGCTCGGCTGAAATTTCGGTCAGGCCGAGTTGCGTTTCTGAGTCGATGAGGCCGGGGTAGATGGTCATGCCGGAGGCATCGACGACTTGGGCGTCGGCGGGGATGACGACGTTGGCGCCGACGGCCGTAATTTTTCCGCCTTGCATGATCAGCACGCCGTTGTCGATTGTGCCATGCGTGATGGTCAGGAGCTTGGCGCCTTTCAAGGCGATGGGCTTATCTTGGGCCTCAAGAGTTACGGCTCCAAGAAGGATTGTCACTCCGACCGCAGCGAGGAATCCGCGCTTTACTGAGAACTGAAAACTGAGAACTGAGAACATGTTTCTCATTCGCCCTCCTTATAGTGCGTGGTGCCGAGGCCGGGGAGCGAACGGTCGAAGTAAACCTCGCCGTCGATCAGAACTTTCTCGGGCACTCCATAACTGGAGAGCGGATAACCGTCCCAGATGACGAGGTCGGCGTCTTTGCCCACATCGATTGAACCGACGTGGTCGTCTACACCCACAATCCATGCGGGGTTGAGCGTGATCATCTTCAAGGCTTCTTCCTCGGTGGCGCCGCCGTAGCGCATGGTCTTGGCGGCTTCCTGATTGAGGCGGCGGGTGAAATCTTCGGAGTCGCTCTTGATGGCAACGCGCACGCCCTTGCGCATGGCCATCACGGCATTCCACGGAATCGCGTCCCACGCCTCCTGTTTGTACCCCCACCAGTCGGCGAAAGTCGCGATGCCGATGTTGTTGGCGGCGAGCACGTCGGCGATTTTGTAGGCTTCGAGCGCGTGATGGAAGGCGCGCAGGTTGTAGCCGAACTCTTTGGCCATGGCGATTTCGGTGAGCATCTCGTCGGAGCGATAGCAGTGAATCTGCACCATGAGCTTGCGGTTTAGGACGTCGGCAAGGGCTTCGAGTTTGAGATCGTGCTTGGGAGGCGTCGCGTCCTTGTCGCCGCGTTTAATTTTTTCGTTGTAGCTGTCCCACTCCTTCATGTAGTCCTGGGCCTCGACGAACGCGGCGCGCTGGACCTCGAAATTGCCCATGCGGGTGGAGGGAAGCTGCTCGCGGCCTCCGTAGACGCGCTTGGGATTTTCTCCGCTGGCGAATTTGATGGAGCCGGGCGCGTTGGGGAAAAGCATCGCATCGCGGGCTGCGCCGAACTTGTGCTTGATGACGACGGCCTGGCCGCCGATCATGTTGGCCGAGCCGTGCAGAAGCAGGCTGGTGGTGACGCCGCCCGCCAGGGCGCGGTAGATGGCCTTGTCCTGATAATCGAAGGCGTCTTTCATAATCATCTGCGGCGTGATCGGGCTGGTTGCTTCATTCACGTCATCGTCGAGCGCGATGTGCGAATGCGAGTCGACGATGCCGGGCGTGAGGTATTTTCCCTGCGCGTCGATCACGATCGCATCGGCGGGCGCGTTGACGTTTTCGCCAACCGCGGCAATTTTGCCGTCCTTGATATAGACAGAACCGTTCTTGATGTTGCCGTGCGTGACGGTCATCACGATGGCGTTCTTGATGACGACGTCGTGATGCGCGGGCGCGGATTGCGAGAACCCAGCGGCGGCGCCAAGAATGAACGCCAGCGCGCAGATGAATGCTGTAATTCTGGAGTGAGGTTGCAAAAGAAAGCTCCTTGCAAAAACTTGCCGCAACGATTGAACAGGGATTGTAGGCGCGTTTGCGCGCGATGGTCAACGGTAAGGCCAGTTGAGCGCGAGTCCCGGCCCAGTGCCAGCGCATCTAAACAAACAAGTCATTACACGGAGTTCAAGCCCTGATCGGACGATTGCTTTTTGTCGCACTTTTGCTGGCGCTGATTTATGCGGTCCAGCGCTACTGGTTTTTGCGGGCATGGTCGTGGATTCACGCGCTCACGAACACGAACTGGCGCTACGGCTTGCAGATCGCGCTGATTGCTGCGGCTTTAGCGATGTTTGCGGCGCTGTTTGATTCGCTGCTCGGGCACGTCGTCTCGCGAATTGCGTTCGGCAAGAGCCTGATTACGTTTGCCCGCCTGTGGGTAATCGCTTCGTTCTTTGCGTTTATCGCGGTCAAATCCGTCGGCGGCATGGAGTGGGTCACGAATGCCGTTGCGCAACTGCGCCGCGGTTCGCCCTATAACGAGACGCACCTCGACGGCTCGCGGCGCGAATTCTTTCGCTATGCCGCGTATCTGGCGGGCAGCCTTCCCTTCTTTGCTGCGACGTACGGCTTTGCCGCGGGGCGTTTGCGCTACACGGTGGAGCGCGTGGATGTGCCGATTGCGAATCTTCCGCCGGCGCTCGACGGCCTGCGCATTGCGCAACTCAGCGACATTCATATTGGCGACTACATGCCGCCGCCCGAGATTGCGCGGGCAGTTGCCATGGCGAACGCGCTGAACCCGGACATTTCTTTTGTTACGGGAGATTTCGTATCGAGCGTGGGCGATCCCCTCGACGCCTGCATCAACGAGCTGGCCAAACTGCGCGCTCCGCTGGGCGTGTGGGGATGCAACGGCAATCATGAAATTTATGCGGGCGTGGAAGACGCGGCGGAGCGGCTGTTTCACGAGAAAGGCATGCGGCTTTTGCGCGGTTCGTCGGTGATGGTCGAGCATAATGGCGGGCGATTCAATCTGCTCGGCGTCGACTACCAGCGCGACCACATGGTGGAGGGCGAGCGCACCGGGCCGATGCTGGCTGAGATCGAACGTCTGGTGCGGCGCGATGTGCCGAACATTTTGCTTTCGCATAATCCGAATTCGTTTCCGCGCGCGGCCGAGCTGGGCATTGAGTTGAGCCTGGCGGGGCACACGCATGGCGGGCAGGTGAAGTTTGAAATTGTGGATCACAGCGTGAGCCCGGCGCGGCTGATCTCGCCATTCGTGGCGGGGCTGTATCGATTACCGATGCGAAATGAATCGCCATCAGCCATCAGCCGTCAGCCATCCGGAAAGGCTTTTGTGTCTGACAGCGGACCGCCTACGGCGAACGGTGCGTCGAAAGCTGCGCTGTATGTGAACCGCGGACTGGGAACGTTTGGATTTCCGGTGCGAATTGGCGTGCCGCCAGAGATCACTTTGCTCACTCTGCGCAGAGCCTGAAGCGGCAACGCCAGAGCGCCCCAAAAACCCTCAGACATGGTATAATTCTTACTTGGCGCGATCCACTTAAACACCTTTAAATGCAAGCAGTTAGAAGAATCTGTGTGTGACGCATCCTGCGGAAGTTTCGCTCCGCCGGACAGCCGAGGGCGGCTGTCCCCACGTGGGTCTCGCCAGGGTATGGATGGTTTTGCTGAGAACTGACGACTGAGAGCTGAGAACTTCTTTCATGGCTGACGATCAAAATCCTGAACTTCCATTAACTCCTCCTCCGGGAGGCGACGGTCCTACGGGTCCGGGCGCCGCCAACATTCAACCCGTCAATATTGAAGAGGAGATGCGCAAGTCGTATCTCGACTATTCGCTCTCCGTCATCATTGGGCGCGCGCTGCCCGATGTGCGCGACGGATTGAAACCGGTGCACCGGCGAATTCTCTACACGATGCAGCAGATGGGGCTGGCGCCGGGGCGGCCTACGCGCAAATGCGCGCGTATCGTCGGCGAGGTGATGGGCAAATACCATCCGCATGGAAACCTGGCGGTGTATGACGCGTTGGTGCGACTGGCGCAGCCGTTTGCGATGCGCGCACCGCTGGTGGATGGGCAGGGAAATTTTGGCTCGGTGGACGGCGATCCTCCGGCGGCGGACCGGTACACGGAAGCGCGGCTGACGCGGGTTTCGACGGCACTGCTGGAAGATCTGGATAAAGAGGCGGTGGATTTTTATCCGAATTATGACAACTCGGAGACGCAGCCCACGGTGCTACCGGCGCGCTTTCCGAATCTGCTGGTGAATGGCTCGGACGGAATTGCGGTCGGCATGGCGACAAAAATTCCGCCGCACAATCTGGCCGAGATCGTGGATGCGACGATTACGCTGGTCAATAATCCGAACGCGCAGTTGGCGGAAATTTTGAAGTTTGTGCAGGGACCGGATTTTCCGACTGCCGCGATCATTCACGGGCGGGCGGGAATTTTTGAGGCCTACCGCACCGGCCGCGGGCGCTTCATGATGCGGGCGCGGGCGGCGATTGAAAACGTCACCAAGGAAAAGCAGGCGATCATCGTCACGGAAATTCCGTACCAGGTGAATAAGGCGCGGCTGATCGAGCGCATCGCGGACCTGGTAAACGAGAAGACCATCGACGACATCTCCGACGTGCGCGATGAGAGCGACCGCGACGGCATGCGGATCGTGATCGAGTTGAAGCGCGGGAGCGAGCCGCAGATCGTGCTCAACCAGCTTTTCAAACACACCCAGATGCAGGAAGGCTTCAGCATGATCCTGCTGGCGGTGGTGAACCAGCAGCCCAAGGAAATGGGGCTGATCCAGGCGATTCAGCACTTCATCGATCACCGGGTCGATGTGGTGCGTCGGCGCACGGCATATTTGCTCTCGAAGGCGCGCGACCGCGAGCACATTTTAGAAGGCTATCTGACGGCCCTTGATCATCTGGACAACGTGATCACGATTATTCGCGCGAGCGCGAACCGCGCCGATGCGCGCGACAATTTGGTTGCGTTTTTTGGCGGCAGAAAAATTGATATCAATACCACCGGCCGCACGCCGAAGCTGCCGCCGGATAAGCCCTTCACGACGAAGCAGGCGGACGCGATTCTCGAATTGCAATTGCACCGGCTCACGCGCCTTTCGATCGACGAAATTTCGAACGAGTTGAAGCAGGTGCGTGAGAGCATTGCCGAGTTTGAGGCGATTCTCGGTTCGGAAAAAAAGCTGCGCGGCGTGATTATCAAAGAGCTGGAAGACGTGAAGAAGCTGTACGGCGACGCGCGGCGCACGCAGATCGAGGATGAGGCGGCGGAAATTCTGCTGGAAGATCTGATCGCCGACGAGCAGGTTGCGGTCACGGTGAGCCATTCGGGCTACGTGAAGCGCACCCCGATTTCCACCTACCGCATGCAGCGGCGCGGCGGAACGGGCCGCACGGGAATGAAGACGCGCGACGAGGATTTTGTCGAGCAGCTCTTCATCGCGTCGACCCACGCCTTCATTTTAATTTTTACGAATCTGGGGCGCGTTTACTGGCTGAAAGTTTATGAAACGCCCGATGTGGGCGCGGCGGGCAAAGGCAAACACATCGGCAACCTGGTTGGATTGCAGGCGGGAGAAACCGTCCGCACGATGGTCGCGGTGCGCAACCTGGAAGAAGAAGGACGATTTATTTTCTTTGCCACGCGCAACGGCACGGTGAAAAAGACCGAGCTGAAGGATTTTTCGCACGTAATGTCGCGCGGCATTATTGCCATCGGCATCGATCAAGGGGACGAACTGGTGGCCGCTACGCTGACGGACGGCCAGCAGATTGTTTTTCTCGCTTCGCACGATGGGCAGGCGATCCGCTTCGACGAGGCCGATGTGCGCTCGATGGGGCGTCCCGCTTACGGTGTGCGCGGCATGAATCTGGACGAAGGCGACTACATCGTCGGCATGGCAACGACGGCCAAAGATGCCAAGCAAGCCGAAGCGGCGGCGGAGAGGATCAAGGCAGCGGCGGGAGTGGAAGTGACCGCAACCGACGAGACGCTGCCATTCAAGGGCTCGCTGATTCTTTCGATCACGGAAAATGGCTACGGCAAGCGCACACCGGCGGACGAATATCGTTTGCAGGGACGCGGCGGATCCGGCGTGATCAACGTGAAGACGACTGCGCGCAACGGCAAAGTTGTCGGCATCGCGCAGGTCAACGAGGAGTCCGAAGTCATGCTGATCAGTCAGTACGGAAAAATTATCCGCATGGATTCGAGCACCATTCGCGAGTCGGGACGCGCGGCGCAGGGCGTGCGGTTGCTGTCACTCGAGCCGGGTGACCGCGTAGCCGCGGCGGTAGTGATTGCGCCGGAAGCGCCGGCGGAGAACGGAAACGGGATGTTGATCCAGTAGCGGCGTGGATGGCTATCTGGCGTTTGCATTCCGCGTGACATACGGAGCAATCAGTGTTGCTTCGCTTCTCGCTGGTTTGAAATGTCGAACCTTTCCCGGCAATTCGGGCTTTTTGCGCGGCCGGCTCGCTTCTTTCGAATCTCTGTATGCGCGCTGGCGCTAGGTTCCGCGGCGGCGTTGTTTGCACAATCGGCGTTTGCACAGTCAGCGTCTGCGCAGTCGGCGCCACTTCCGCAAGCCCACACTTCGCGCCGGGCGCAGCTTTCGCGGCCATTCCCGCTGACATCCTTCTATGACACTGCGGCTCCGCTGCCTGCTGGAAAACCGGGGCAGTTGATCCGCTCCGGCCGCTTCGAAGATTACGTACTGTCTCCAGGAGTTTTGGCCGTGCGAATTTTGTATTACTCGCGCTCGGGTACTGGCGAGACAGTCGCATCGTCGGGTGTCGTTCTGTTTCCCGAAGGAAACGCGCCCGCGGGAGGCTGGCCGGTGATCGCGTGGGCACACGAGTTGAACGACGTTGCGCGTCCCTGTGCTCCTTCGCTGGCGCAAAACCTGGTGCATGGGCCGTTTCTTGCCATGTACGTCAAGCTTGGGTATGCGATCGTCGCGACAGATTACGCGGGGCTGGGAACGAACTTTCGCAATGCGTTTGCCGACGTCCGCGCGAACGCATTCAATGTAATCGATTCGATTCCCGCGGCGCGCCAGGCAGTGCCGGGTCTTGGCGCGCGCTGGATTGCGATGGGAACCGCCGAAGGCGGAGCGGCCGCGATCGGAGTGGCAGAATTGGGGCGCGAGATGCGCGATCCGAATTTTCTCGGCAGCATCGCGATCTCTCGCATCATGGACGCGGAAGGTATCCTGACGCCTCGGCCCGATCAATCGCACGAGTTGCCATTACTGCTGGCATACGGCATCAAAACGATTGACACGCAATTCGAGCCGAAGGACATGCTGACCGACGAGGCCCTGCCGCTCTATGAGCAGGTGGGGCAATCGTGCGGGATAGCGGATGCGGCGAAGATTCCAATCGCGGCGATGTTGAAGCTGCATTGGGACAGCAACCGCTTCGTCGAAGACTATTTCAAGCGAAACCGTCTTGGCACTTCGCCCGCCGCGGTTCCGATTCTTGTCATCAGCAGCGAAGGCGAGCTTTCGCTTTTTACGACGACGGAAGTCGTTCGCCGCCTGTGTAAGCAGGGCGATCGCGTGTTATTCAATCGCTACGCGGAATACAATCCGGGCAGCGTGATTGGAGATTCGGTGCGCGACCAGATGGCATGGATTCAGGATCGTTTTGCCGGACGCGCGGCGCGCAGCAACTGCACGACTCCGCCGTAAATTCCTCACTCACGGTTCGGCCTTATGGCGCGTGTTGGCGAGTCTGCGGCTTGATTTCGTAAACCGTGCCATTGTTATTGGTGCCGCCGAGCGACGATGTGCCAAACAGGTTGCCGGATTTGTTGAGAATAAACCCCGACTCGGGAGTTCCCGCGTCGCCTGACTCTGCGCCGAAATCGTGCAGGATGATCTCCGTCCACGTGCCGTTCGAGGGCGTGAGCTCAAGCGCAGTTCCGCACACGCCGCAGGCGCCGCTGCCTCCTTCGAAAGTGGTCACATAAAGATTGCCGGCCTTGTCCAGAACCGGAGTCGCCTCGCTTTCAATTCCGTCCGTGCCGGAAAATTTGAGGATCGGCGTTTCCTGCCACTGGCCCTTCGCTCCCGGCGTCATTTGAAAGACGGTACCGCAACCATTCCCCAGCCCATCATGCTGAAGGACGCCGATCTGCGTGCCGGCGCTCCGCACAGGTTGAACGGTGCATCCATTACCGCCCGCGTATGTTGTGCCATACAGATCGCCTTCAGAGAGCGCCAACCCAGCTAACGGAAGGTATCCGTCGCTGCCGCCCGCGAAGTTATGCAGTATGGTTTCTTTCCATTTTTTCTTGCCGGGCGTCAGCTTAAAGACGATGCCGCCGCCGAACTTGCCGCCCAGAGAAGCTGTGCCGTAGACGATTCCGGAGCTGTCGATGACGACTCCACCCACCGGCTCGTAACCATCTTTTCCGCCGGCAAAACTGTGCAGCACGGTTTCGTTCCAGGTTCCGCCGGCGCCGGGTGCCAACTGGAAAACTGTGCCGCAGCCGCCCGACTGGCACGATTCCTTGCCTCCGGCCAGCGTGGTGCCATACAGATTGCCCGCCGCGTCGAACACCAGAGCAGCTTCGGGATTGCTGCCGTCCGTTTCGCCGCGGAAACTGTAGAGCACGCTCTCGGTCCAGGTGCCATTTTGGCCGGGAGTCAATTCAAAAACTGTGCCGCAGCCGCCCTTGCATCCATCGCCGCCGCCCTGAGTGACGCCATAAAGATTTCCTGCCTGATCGAAGACAAGTCCACCCTGTGGAAACGCGCCATCGCTTCCGCCTGCGAACGTGTAGAGCACGCTTTCTGTCCATTTGTTTTTCGCCGATGCCAGTTCAAATACCACGCCGTTGTCGTCCCCGGACGCCACGCCATAGAGATTTCCTTTGGCATCGATGGCGAGAATGCTGATGGTGGGGTGATCCTGGTTTGGACCGGAAAAACTGTAAAGGACCTTGTCAGTTTGAGCCCACGAGGCCGTGGGCAAAAGTAGTAGACAGGCCAGCAGCAGCGCAAATCCAACCCTCGCATGTTGAACGCGATTAGCAGTTTTCTGCGACAGAGGCGACGACACGGTTTCGGTCATGAGGATGCTCCGCAAAATTCAGAGTCAGAGGGGACGCTACTTTACCACAGATCGGCGTGCGTTGAAGCGGGATGGCGGCACAAATCGCACGCGGGACGGTCATCACACAAGTGCAACGCCGCTTGTTGCCTCTTCGCACGGCTCGTGTCAGGATTTGAACGTGAAAATCCCAAGGGCCTTCAACTACGGCAATGTTGCCCGCCCGAAGCTTGTTGAATGGGCTGCACTCGAGGCTAGCCGCTGATGCGCGCCGCGGTGCAACGCGTCAGCCGCGCCAAGGTGACCGTTAGCGGCGAGGTCACGGGTGAAATCGGGCACGGGTTGCTGGTTTTGCTCGGCGTGGGAGTGGGCGACACGCGAGGCGACGCGGAATATCTCGCCGAGAAGATCGCCGGCCTGCGCGTCTTTGAAGACGCCGGCGGCAAGATGAACCTTTCGGTGGCAGAGATTAGCGGCTCGGTTCTGGCCGTTTCTCAATTCACGCTTTATGCCGACGTGCGCCGCGGCAAGCGGCCATCATTTGACGCTGCGGCTCCCCCGCAAGAGGCCCGCGAACTCTACGAATATTTTGTGGAAAAAATTCGTGCTACGGGCTTGCGCTGCGAAACCGGCCGTTTTCAGGAGATGATGCAGGTCGAACTCGCTAACGAAGGGCCAGTCACGATTTTGCTGGATTCGAAGAAAACGTTTTGAACCGGTTCTCGGTTCTCAGTTCTCAGTTGCGGTCCAGTGGCTAACGTCGGATGTGGATTCACACCTCTCAACTCCCAGTTCCCAATCCTCGAGTGAAGGTTTTTCTGACCTTTCCTGAGAACTGAGAACCGGGAATCGAGATCCGGAACTGAGAACGACCCGTTAATCACGCTCGGAAGGAGGCCGCTGGCCAGAAACGGGGATTCTGTTGTCCTGATCCAGGTACTCTCTGGGTCCGTGATCCGAATGCGCATTCGGAACGGGCAGATCGCCCTCGGCCGTCAGAGTCTCGTCTTCAGCCTGGGAAACATCCTGACCCGTCGTGGTAGTGTAAATCGCCTCGTGGAGAAGCGTTCCAGTATTCGCCTGTGCAGCTGCGAAAACGGGGAACGCTTTGCCATTGCCGAAGCCCACCGAAATGTAATCAGCAACCATGTAGCCGGAGAAGGTATTGGGCAACCAAGTCAGCTGCATGGGTCCGTCGAGCGTGACCGGCGTAGCCCAGGTTTTGCCGGCAGTGGAGGACTGAATAAAGCCCGCGTACAGCTGGCAGTTGGAGTTGCAGTTAGTTTGCGGGTAGTAATAATACGCCAGGGCCAGGTGTGCCTTTGCTCCGGCAGTGCCCGGCGTAATGCCGAGGCCTGTAATGAAGTGATCGACGGTGCTCGTAACCGCATCGATCGGCACGCGCTTCACAGCCGTCCACTTTGTACCGTTCTTGGAGGTGCTGTACACGATGTCGTTCGCCGCGCAACCAGTGCGATAACGGCAATCGGACCACGCCACGTAAATCTTGCCCTTGGCATCGATCGCCGAAGAGATGAGGCCGGCGCTGCGCAGATCGCCTCCCTCGTAATGAGTGTCATCGGAGGCCACATTCACTGCCTTGTTCCAGCTCTTGCCTCCATTCGTAGAGGTGAACGCAATCACGTCGCCGTTGAAACCATTGATTGGCACAACCACGGTTCCATTCGGCAGCACTTGCGGGACGCCGCCAATTCCGTAGTCGCTGGCGGCGGTGTGCATCTCCGGTCCCCACGTCATTCCGCCATCCGTCGAGGTACTCATCTCAATGAGATCGTCCTGCGAGGTGTCGTCCCATTCCGAATAGCAATGTCCGTAATAGGGACTGGTGGCCGTGCCATCGCAGACAATCCAATTCTTGTCGGGAGATCCCTGGGTGGTCACGGAAACCGGGTTGTTCCAATTGATGCCATCGGTCGAGCGACTCACCGAAACTGCGGTGTTGACCGACCCGATGGGAAGCACCGAAATCAGCCAGACATTGTGGAGCGCGTCGTAGGCGACGGACGCGTCGCTGGCAGCCTCGTTGAGTCCGTTCCCCTCATAAATCGTGATGCCGGGCAAATAGCCATTGGTCCAGGTCGTGCCACCATTCGTCGAGGTGGCGAACCCAATGTCGGCTCCTCCTCCACCGTAAATACGCGCGACCTGAAAGGCGGCTACGATGGTCGAGCCATGCGTAAACGTGCTCGGTTCGACCTCGCTGTCATGCTGGCTGGCGCTGTCGGTAAACGTGTCTTGACTTAGCTGGGTGAGAGAGACCTGGGCGGCAGCCAGTGCTGTAAACAAAAAGCAGGCTGCGACGGCTGCGATAAAAAGACCGCGAACGCAGAAGGGCGTGCGAGTGCTCATAACGATTTGACCTCACAGTGTTCTGGAATAACGTTGATGCGGACTAGCCGCACGAAAGAGGCGAGAGTCCCGGGGAGGAACGGTCCGCCTGTCAGCCAGGCGCTTCCCACCTCAACACGTGAGGGTATCGGGCGGAAAAGATGCTGTCAATGTATTTAGTGCAACGCGGTTAGGCCTGCGGATGGCGCGCGGAGAGCCTAGTCTGAGGCCTGCACCTGCATGTCGTCGCCGATCCAAAGCTGGGCCGGCGCGCCCTTGGTGGTGCGAGTTGCCGTTACCCGAAAGCTGCCGGGACTGGTTTGCACGTCATAAATATAAGGAGGCCGCTCGCCCTTGATGGTGACGTAATTGCCGGAGACCAGTTCATCGAGCGAGGCGTAGTGCCCCTCGCTGGCCAGGTATCCGCGTTCGGCGTTGGCGATCGAGATCAGGTCATTTCGGACCGCGATGACCGTCGTCTGCTCTTCCTTATTACTGCCGGCGCCGGCCGATGGCTCCAGTGTCTTCACTTGCAGCGCATAAATGTACATGCCGATGGCGACCGTGATGACCAGACCGAGAAAGCTGAACAGGCGCATAGTTTGCCCCCAGACGCATTTGCATCCTCTATTGCATCGCGGACGAGTCGACGGGGCAAGTAACCGGAGTGATGGGCCTGTCGAAGGCCGCCCGCCGCCGCTTTCGGGATCAGCCTGAGGCCCGGCTCAGAACATGCGCGGCTGGGTCTGCTGCTCAATGTAGCGCCGGCTGTCGAACTTTTTGCCCGTGCTCGCGCCTGACATATAGCGAATCTGGCCGAAGATGGGGCGCTCGAACCAGGGGCGGTCAAATTTCCCGACGATCGACCACGCGATCCCCGCATAACCGTTTGGATCCCGCCCGTCGAGAAGGTATTTGTCGTTCAGGTAGACCGCGGTGCGGTGAGCCTCGGCCGGCGTGCGGCTCCATTCTAGAATTTTCTTGGCCCAGTACATGCGCATGTAGTTGTGCATCCAGCCGGAATTGACCATTTGCGTTTGGGCGGCATTCCAGAGGGGATCGTGGGTTTCAGCATTCTCGAGCTGGCGCTCGGAATAAAGATTGGGACGTGGATCATGCGCGTGCGCGGCGAGCGTGCGATGCGCCCAGTTCTCTCCGCTTTCAAAGTTGTCGTAATTCGGATTGTAAGTCACAAAATTGACGGCCAGCTCGCGCCAGACGAGCAACTCATTCATGAACGACTCCCGCTCCGCTTTTGGCGCGCCGGATTTCTGGACGGCCAAGGCGACCGTCAGCGGACTGATTTGCCCGAAATGGAGATAGGGCGAAAGGCGGCTCGTGCCGTCCAGTTCGGGATGATTGCGATCTTTGTCGTAGTGAAAGAGTTTTTTGCCAACGAACTCGCGGAGCACACGCAGCGCCTCTTTTGTGCCGCCTTTGAAGCTGTTTACCGGAGCCACGGAACGATCGATTTGCCAACCGTCCGTCACATTGAATTCGGGCGGCAGCGAATGCAGTTTGGCCGGCTTTTTCCACGGCAACTTCGCGTGCGGATTTTCCGGCTTAACCAGAAAGCGAGCAAGTTGCGCCTCCAGCTTTTTGCGGATGTGGAACGCGGCGTACTGCTCTTTTTCGATCAGGCGCGATGGCACGGTCACGTCGGAATCCACCGTCCAGAGCGGGATCCGCAGCTTTTGCGCGGCCAGGGCGCGCCAGTTCTCGGGCTCGCGCATGGGATTCTCATCGCCGATGACGAGCGCGGCCTTCACTTCGTCGCAGAATTTCAGCAGGCTGTGATCGGGGTATCGTCGCAGCACGAAACCGATGTTGCGCTTTTCGAGAGCGGCGGCAATGTCGGGAATTCCCTCGACCAAAAACCGGTACGCCCGCAGGTTGGCGTGGGGATAAAACGGCACCGGCGCAAAGAATGCGACCGCGGGCTTGCCGAGCGCGTTCGCCGCATCGACGGCCACGTCAAGCGCTGGGTTGTCGATGCCACGCTGCGAGCGCTGCATCCAGTACACGACGCATGCGCCGTCGCGATCGGGCGCGCCTTTGCGGCGCACCCGGACTCGTGGATTCTCGGCTAATTTGTCGAGTTCATTCACGGTGGTTCTTATGTCTTCTTGATTTCGGGATTGTAGATGCCCCGGCTGGCACGGCTTGGACTGGCAGTCTTGAACTCTTCGGACTTGCCGCGCGGAATGCTCAACGTCTGCCACTCCGCCGACCGCAGATGCTTGGTTAGAAAAACCATCTGCCCGATATGCTGCGCGTAGTGTGCAAGCGCGCGGTTAAGGGCTTGCATCACAGTGTGCGGCTCCTGCCGGATTGTAACCGTGCGCGTGAGGTCGTCCGGCTTGAGCCCGTCGAGGGTTGCGAAGACGATCGACCAACCTTGATCCCACCAGTCGAGGACTTCAGCGCGCGTGGTTGCGGCGGTGAGCTCAAACTCCTGGTCGCGAAAGCGGTCCGGTTTTTCCCCGTCGGTCGTCAAGAAATCGGTGAAGCGCGAGCGCGCATTGCCGGCAATGTGTTTGACGAGGACTGCGACCGAATTCGATTCCGGATCGAGAGTCGCAAAGAAATCCTGGTCGGTAAGCTGAGCCATGGCATTTTCCGCCATGCGTTTGTGTCCGCGCAGTTGGCGGCGAACTTCGTCGAGATAATGGGAGGCGAGGTCAGTCATGCAGTCTTTCGTTCGTCTTTGCTCGCGTGTTCATAGTTCTCACACCGAGTCGATGCCCGGGGCCACGCGAACGATGCTATTTTCATTTCTTAGTTCGAGGCGAATTCCACCAACATATTTCGCAGCGATGTTGTAAAGCCACGCGGATAACGCGCCAAGCAAAAATCCCAATAAGCCATAGACAATCGGCGCGAAGACCGCAAGCAATACGAGTGCAACTGCCCCGCCTGTGCTGTATGGCTGTGGCGAGCCGGCACTCATCATGATAGCGATAAGAACCATCGGAATCAGAAGCAGACCCAGAAATGCATATAGTACGCCAGCAATTTTGGCGCATGACCAGATATCTACAGATTTCAGTAAATACATCGATCCCCCTGCGCGACGCTCACAATTTACACCTAAGAAATATCGCAGGCGAGTCTGAATCCGTAATCGGCATACTGAAACTCCGGCGGAATGCTCGAGCGCGCGGCGCAACGAGACATTTTAATGTGATGGCGCCACGAGCCTCCGCGAGAGGCGCGGCGTTCGCCGGTTCCCTGCCCGCGCGGATTGCGCTCCGGCGACGCCGCATAATAGTCTGGCGAATACCAGTCGCTGCACCACTCGTGAACGTTATCGCATATGTTGAAAAGACCATACGCGTTAGGCTCGTCACGTCCCACCGGTTCGGGGCCGGTTTGCCAATATCCTGCGCAACGCTCGGCATAACCGGGCAGCGATTCCGGCGGCGCATCTCCCCACGGATACAGCGCGCCTTCCTGACCGCCGCGAGCCGCGCGCTCCCACTCCGCTTCGGTGGGCAGACGAAAATCTCGGCCCGTGCTCGCCCTGAGCCACTCGCAATACCGAACCGCTTCATGCCACGATATGCCGACGACTGGCTGCTGCGGATGATTGAAATTCCCGTCGCCCCAGAATGGCGGCGCCGTCGAACCAGTCGCGCGAAGAAAACGCGCGTAGTCGGTGTTGGTCACCTGGTTTGCGCCCAGCAGGAATTCGTCGACCCAGACGCGATGCACGGGCCGCTCGCTATCCTGACTGTGCGCGTCCTGGCTGCGTTCGCATCCCATGAGGAACCAGCCCGCCGGAATGGTGACGAGCGCCGGAGCCCGGCCGTCCGCCATCTCGGCATGTGTGTGCCCTGCCAATTTGCGTTCTTCCATTTGAATTCGCAACGTCAGAGTCCCCGCAGGGCGCGTACAACCGCTTCGATTTTATTCTCCTGAAAAAGCCGGATGGCGGCGATGCCCGCCGCGCCGGCTTCCACGCAGGACGCGGCATTCTGTAGTGTGATTCCGCCGAGAGCGAGAACGGGAATTTTCGCCTCGCAAGCGCCGCGCAGAGCGGAAAGCCCCTGCGGGTGGACTTGGGGCGCATCCTTCTTTTCAAAAACCGGCGCGAAAACCGCGAAGTCGGCGCCGCCTTTTTCCGCGCGCTGCACATCAGCCGCGCTGTGGCAAGAGACGCCAATTACCGGCTCGCGAGCCCTGAGTTGCGAATCATGAGCACGCGCCTGCTCCCAGACTGAGCGCGCGATGGAAGGTGTGGTATCGTCGGAGCGCAGATGAACGCCGTCTGCGCCCACCGCCAGCGCGATATCGATACGGGAGTTGATGAGAAGCCGGGTTCTCAGTCCTTGGTTCTCGGCTCGTAGTTCGTTAATCAGATTCGCGGATTCCCGGGCGAGATCTTCCAGTTGACGAGTCGTCAGATCTTTTTCCCGCAGCTGAATGAAGTCAATCCCCGCGCGCACAGCCTCGGCGACCTTTGCCAGCAACGCGCGCCGCCGCGAACTTTCGTCGCCCGCAAACTGGCTGCGATCCGTTATGTAATAGAGCAGGCAGCGCCCGGCCATCGACAATCAACCTATCTCAATCGCACTCTTGCTTTCGGCCCGCGCTCGTTATTTATTAGAGCCAGCAGATCGCGCCACCCCGTATGCATTCGAGCACGGCGGAACACAGATGTTCAGGTTTTCCGCTTTCCAGCGCATCGCAGCATAAATGCGGTTGCGGCCGCTCGGATGATCGAAGAAAATCCACTCTTCCACCGGCCCCGGATTCATCTTTCGATATTCGCCCAGGTGAATCGCCGCTTGGGCAAAGCCATCCGGCTGCCGTGAGGTGTTCAGTCCATACATGTCCGCCTCGTATTCCTGCGTGCGCACATAAGTATTCATGATGGGCGTGATCACAAATCCAAAGATCGAACCCAAAAGGAGCACGAGCGGGAGCACGGCGGTGTCGCCAACGCCGCGGATCTGCCACTTCTCGCCCCAGCGCTGCAGCGCCCAATCGAGCGCCCAGCGCAGATAGGCAAATGCGATCACAATCACAATCAGGCCGAACGTGAGCGCCTTTGGAATATGGTTCAGAACGTAGTGCCCCATCTCGTGTCCCAGGACCGCCTGGATTTCCTCGGGAGAAGCCCGACGCAGCAGATTGTCATTCACAGTAATACGCATGGTGTTGGCAAAGCCGCTCACGTTGGCGCTCATGCGCGTGGTCTGGCGCGAGGCGTCGATCTGGTACACATCCTTCGCGGGAATGCCGTTCGCGCGCGCCATGCTCAGAATCGGATTGAGAACCTTCGCGTCCGTCAGCGGCGTGACTTTATTGAAGATCGGCACCAGGTACACGGGCCCGATGAGGACCACGAAAATTAGGAATACATAGCTCACCACCGCGCCCCAGATCCACCAGGTGCGCGTTAACCGCCGCACAATACCGAAGAGCAACATCGCGAGAATTCCGCCCAGCACCACGCCCACGCCCAGATTCTTGAGCTGATCGCCCATCCAGGGTCCAAAGGTTTGCGTCGCCAGTCCGTATTTGTGCTCGCGAAAGTAGTCTTCATACACGCCTAGCGGAAACGTCAAAACGCAGACCACGATCAGATATTCCACCCAGTAGAGAAAAGTTTGCAGCGGCTTGAAGCGCGTGACGCGCTCCGCCAGATCACGCATGCGCGCCGACCAGCGCAGGTTCAGCAGCAACAGCGCCACGACCGCTCCATAGACGAAATCCCACAGAATCATCCAGTATCCGCCCTCGAAATACGCGTTGGAGCGCGCAATTTTGTCCGGCGGAATCTGGGCGAGATACGCGTTGGTGGCGGCCGTTGCATCGAAGTTCGGACCGGCCTGCGCGGCCGCCGGAACTTCGACGACCGAGGGCATCTCGTTCGCTCCCGGTGGTTGCGCAAGGGCTGCTCCCGAGCAGAAAACGATCGCGCAGAGAAACCAAAAAATAAAAGTTGCTATCCTCGTCTTGCGTAGGTTCATTCGCCCGTGCCTCCGATAGTTCGCGCGCAGTTCCGCGCACTGCAGTCTGCATGGATTGCGCTACACACGCAGGAGTGTATACGCGCGCACGGCGGGATATGTTTCATTTTCCGGTGAAATCTCGCGCTCGGGCGGTGAGTTTTCTGACCAATTCGCCCGGCCAATGACGAACCTGAAAACATCCGCCGCCGCGAACCCTATGGCCGCGTCTTCGCGATCTCCGGGGTTGCCGCCTCGCCCGTGCGCTTCGGCTGCTGTGGGCCAAGGTGGTGGCGGGTCAGATTCTCTTTGAGGAATTCAAAGCTTTCCTCTGGCGAATCGGCGATCTTGAATAGTTCCAGATCCTGGGGCGAGATCGTGCCCGCATCCGCCATGGCCTCGAAATTCAAAATCTTCTTCCAGTACTCGCTGCCGTAAATCACGACCACAATCTTCTTGGCAAGTTTCTCAGTCTGCGCCAGCGTCAGAATTTCAAACAGTTCGTCCAGCGTGCCAAATCCGCCTGGGAAGATCACGAGCGCCTTGGCCAGATACGCGAACCAGAATTTGCGCATGAAGAAGTAATGGAATTCGAAATTCAGAGAAGGCGAGATGTAAGGATTTGGACTCTGCTCGAAGGGCAGATTGATGTTCAGGCCGATGGTTTTGCCGCCCGCCTCATGCGCGCCCAGGTTAGCCGCTTCCATGATTCCGGGCCCGCCGCCGGTAGTGACCACAAACCGGTGGCGCCGCGCGGGAATGTGGGCGGACCACTTAGTGAGCAAGTAGGCGAGGCGCCGCGCGTCCTCGTAGTAGCGCGCCATGTCGACGGCAGCCTCCGCGCGCTTCATGTGGATGGCTTGTTGGGCGGCCGCGAGACTGGCTCCGTTGCCGCGCACGCCGTTTAAACGGCTGTCGGCGGAGTTGCGGCTCTCGATCCGCGCCGAGCCGAAGAACACGACTGTATCCTGAATCTGCTCGCGTCGGAAGCGCGCGAGCGGTTCGATGTACTCCGACAGCAGCCGCAGAATTCTTCCGTCGGGACTGTTGAGGAACGGTTCATTCTTGTATGCCAGCTGGGCGGGCTTCGGCTTCAGGTCAGTCATAGTGAAAATCCGTCATTGTTCAATCTTCCCGGTATTGCAGCGCTTCCCAGAAACCGATCCAGACGTTCAACAGGCCCAGTCCCGTCACGACTCCGCGCGTGAAGCCGCTGGCGATCAGGTCGTGCAGCATCGGAGAACGGAGTAGCAACGGATTCTCGGACCACTCCGGCCGCCATGGCAAAAGCATCAGCATCACTCCCACTGTCGCGCACAGAAAGACAAATACCAGCACGCCCAGCCGTCGCAGCCAGAGTTGCCCGCGCGAAACACTCTCAGGCGAGGCTGGTTTCCGTTGCTCCGTGGCGGGCGATCCCTTCAACGGCGTCCCTGGCGGCGAAGTTTCCGCAAACATTTCGGGCGCGGGTTTGTCGGATGATGGATTCGGCGATGCACTGGAGGGAGCGTCCGGCGAGACGGTGGAGCGGGCTCCAACGCCGGCGGCCGCGCTGTCAAAAGGGAGTTTGGATTCGGAACTCATTGCACGCTTCGTGGGGTGCTCGTCCTGGATAACCGCGTCCGGCCTGTCTTTCTCGTGAGTTCGAAACGACCGTTCTATCGGTTCATCCCCTGGTGCTCCACCCCGGGATGAGCGCGGGATTCGCTCCATCCCCTGCGCACGCCGCCAGTCCCACTCTTCGATTCTACGACGACAGAGCCTGTATGCGCTCGGCCACATCGCGATAATCGATGTTCGCGCCAAAGACGTAGGTGAAATGATGCAGCGCGGAAGTCTTGTCCTGCGCCTGTTCGCACGCCGAGCCCAGTTCGTAATGCAGGGCGAGCCGCGTTTCGCTATCGAGCCCGGGAAGATTCAGCGCCTTCTCATACCAGCGGATGGCCGCCTCGGGCACCCCTTTCTCAAGGAAGCATTGCGCCAGCCAGGTATAGGTTTGGATCTTCTGCGCGAAGGGCTGCCCGCGCTCGATCGCGCCTCCCACCTTTTGCAGTTCGGCGATCGCCTCGTCGAGCAGGCCCATCTCGCGGAACGCGACGCCCATGCTGTAATGCGTCTCCGGGTCGTCGTCGACCGCTTCCTCTTCCAGTTCCTGCTTCACCGCGCTGAACATCTCTGAGAGATCGACGCCCGTTGCGGCATCGGCCGGCGGGACCTCCTGAATTGTGATTGGAACGGGAACCGCCCTCGCGCTGAATGCGGGAGCGGCAGCCGCCCCTCCCCCGACAGACGTAGCCTGAGGCATGAGCTGCGCTGTCGAGGGGGGTGGAGTTTGTGCGACCGGCTCGGCCGGAAGCTCGACCGGCGCCGGCGTTTCCGCAGTCGCCGCCACGGGCCAGCCGGGCAACGTATCGTGCGGAGATTTCGTTTCAGAGCAAGCCTGGGATCCCTGTGCAGCGACTGTGCTCGGCGCCACTGCCGCGGTTCCGACTTCGGTCTCTGCGGTTTCGGCAATTGCCGGAGCCGCAACCGTGAAGGCAGGTCCGATCGAAGCTTCGAGGTCGGCGACCAACGCCGTCAATTCGCCCGGCGCAGCGTGCTCGGCGTCAGCGTGCACTGGCTCGGCGAGATCCGCCGGTTCGGCGATGTCTACGGATTCAGCGTCATGCTCGGATAGCGCATAGGCTGGCTCTATGGAGAACGTCTCCGCGTCTCCCGGCCGATTGACACTCTCCCCCGCGAGCGCCGGTTCAAGATGCGCAGCCGGCCAGGCCGCCGCCTGTCCAGTGCCTTGTTCGCTTATCTTTTCGTGCAAGAAGTCATGGTGCGAAATCAGTGTCGGCTCGGGCGCAATCTCGGCCGCGGAAGGTTGCGGCTCGTCCTCTTCGATGACAGGTTCGAGCGCTTCGAGCTCCGCGATCTCCACTTCGGGCTCGTCCGTCGGCGGGACGCCGGCTTCGATGGCAGTCCGCAACGGATCGAGAATCGCGCCGCTGTGCGTCAATATCTCAAGCTTTTCGAACGCCGAGCGCGCCTGGTCGGTCATGAAATGCTCAAGATAAAACTTGATCTCATCGACCGTTTCGGCAATCTCGGGATTCTGCGCCAAGCTGTCTTCGAGTTCTGTCTGGCTTGTTTCCTGAACCCCGGCGTGGAATGCGGCGTGTTCTTCCGCCACTTCCGGCTCGTCGATGGTCAGCGTCTCCTCCCACTCCGTCGAAAGATCGTCCGCGCTCATCGGCGCATGCACGGCCATTTCGTGGATCGGGGCCGACGCGATGGCGGCGTTTTTTTCGACATGTGAATCGGGTGACTCGGCAGCAAATTGGGAACCGTGGGCCGCCTGATGCTGTCCCATAGGCGCCCCCGGCCACGCGGCAACAGCCGCAGCCACAGCCGCAGCTTTCGCCGGCGCTGGCTCTGCCGCCGCCAGCATGGGCACTCCCGCCGCCTCGGCATTCTTCTCGTAACGTTCCGCCAGTTCGCCGTAGCGTAAAGCGTCATCGGGATGGCCCGCATCATGGTAGGCCGTTTCCAGCGTCCGGCAGCAGACCGCGGCTTCGCGGAAGCGGCGCGCCCGTGTATGCAGCGCGGCCAGCCGCTGGTTCAAACGCACGTCGTGCGGCGCATCCGGCAGCGCGCCGAGCAGCGGCGCCAGCGCCTTCTCGGGCAAATTGTAGGAGAGGAACAGATCCGCCTCGGTCACCGCCGAACGCACCGCGACCGCAACATGATCCGGATAAGGCTGGTCGATCACCGGCGCCGTCGTTTCCAGTTCCTCGACGATCAGCGCTCCCTCTTCCGCGGTGATGGTGCCGGGCGCCCCGGTCGAAGGTCCCTTCAGGCGCTCCACCATCTGCTGATAATTCTGCAAGTGCAGCGAATTCTGCGGCTCGCTCTCCGCCAGCGTCTGATACAGGTCGCGCGCCCGCTCCAGATTTCCATTTTTCACCGAGGCATGCGCCAGCAACTCGGCCACCTCGTTGGCGTGCGTGCTCTCCCCGGACTTCTTCAGCAACTCCATCAGCTTTTCGAGCGCGGGTCCGTCCTCGCGCACGTGCGCGATCATGGTGTGCAGGCTGGCCAGGAGCTTGGGCGTATCTGTCGCCAGCAACCGGTCGGCATGGCGCGCGTAAATCTCCAATGCCTGGTCGTAATGGCCCAGCTTGGATGCCCCCTCCGCCAGCAGAAACAGCCCTTCGGGATCGTTGTGCACCGTCACCAGCTTTTCCGCGATCGGCGCGCCCTTCGCCAGATCCCCCGTCTCCAGGTAAGCCTTGAGCAAGTCCCGCAGACCATCGGCGTGCGAGTCGATGTCCGACGCCTTCTCCAGATATTCGATCGCCTGCTTCGCATGGCCGCCGTCGAGCGCCGCCCGTCCCCGCATCAGCAGCACATAGCTATTCCCTGGGTCCAGCGTCAGCATGCGCTGCAAAATGTCTTCCGCCGCCGCCAGCGAACCGCGCGAACGCAGCGATTCCGCTGCCGCGCTGAAAATCTCCCAGGCTTCTTTTTTCTTGCCCCGCCGCACATACACCTCGGCCAGTTTGACCCGCATGGCGACATTTTCCGGGTCCATCTCCAGCACCTTCTGGAAGAGCCGGATCGCCTGGTCGAGTTCGCCGCCTTTCAGAAAATCCTCGGCCACCTGCAAATACTGCGCGCGCGCGTCGTTAAACAGTCCCTGCTGGGTATAGAGTTCGGCGAGCTTCAGCGATCCATCCACGCTCGGCTGGAGCTTGGTGATCTTCTTGTACATGGCAATGCCCTTGACCGTGAAACCCTGCGCGGCATAGGCATCGCCCACCGTTTTGAAGCACTCGATGGCATTGGCGCTGTCGCCCAGGCGGGCGTAGAGATCGCCAATCGTGTTCGCGACCGTAAGGTCCTTGTCGTCGTACTTGCGGATCTTCTCGTATTCAGCAATGGCATTTTGCAGCTTGCCTTGCTGGACGAACTTCTCCGCGGCGCTAAGAACCTTCTGCTTGTTGAACCCAAAACCGAACGCCATAGGATTGAACCGACTCCGGAAATTGCAAAAGTGAGAAGCCTGATTGCAGAGCTGAGAAGTCAGATTGCCGAAGTGACGGGTTCTTCACCTCTGCAATCTAACCTCTGCAATCTGCAATCGCATCTACTTCTGCGGTCATGGTCATTGTAAGTCGCCCTGCCTCCCGTCCTAAGGTTACCGACGATTACCAGGGTTTCCGAAAGGGAGTGTACGTCCGGTTTCAGGACGCTCGGTTCGAAGTCGGAATCCTGCCCCGCCCCTGGCCCGATCCTGCACTCGAAGCCGCTTCCTCCCCAACCAGCCCGGACTCAAAGAATCTGCGAATCTCCCGCCAATACTTCCGCACCACCATCTCCGTGCTCAAGTGGCCGCCGCGCCGAAAGAGCTTCAGCTTCGCTCCCGTGCGCCGGGCAAACTTCTCCACCGTGCGGTACGGCACATAGGGATCGTCCTTCGCGTGGAACATCATGATCTTCGCGCCCGTTATTTCCCCCGCACGGTGGACCGGGCTGTAAAATCTGCCGCCGCTCAGTTTCTTCCAGTTTCTATCCGATAACCGGAACCCGCGCCCGAACGCCTGGCGAATGTACGCCGCATAACTTGGATTCGAAGTCTCTTTCCTCTGCTCCCACCCAAGAATCGCCCAGTCGACAACCGGACAATTGGCGATCACCTTCTTCACGCGCTCGTCGAGCGAGCACAAAATCGCCGCCGTTCCCCCGAAACTGCCCCCAATGACGAAAATCTCATCGGCGTTGACCCGAAATCGCTGTCCAAACGCCGCCTCGCGAATCTCGCGCCGCAATCCGTCGATCACATCCAGCAAATCCTCATGTGGCGAGCGCTCCAGAAACTCCCCATCGCTCTCCCATGACCCGCGATACCGCGGATAGAAGACCCAATACCCCCGCTCCGCCAGGAACTTCGCCAGCCCCTGCTTGTGCGGCATCGACGGCATCCCATCGCACAGCACAATGACTCTCTGCTTCTTCCCCTCGCGCGCCGGAGGCAGGAACTCCGCCACGATCTCCCGCGCGAAGCGCGTTCGAAACATCACTCCCGGCAACTTTCTAGTTTTGCCCACAGCTCTCCCCGTTCAAGCGAAATCGTTCTGCTTCTCCAATCTGCCAATTCCGCCTCTTCAACCGCCCTTAGACCTGCTCTCTCCCGTCTCCGCCCGTCACCCCCGCCCGTCCCTTGACGCCCATATCCCGCAACGGCTAAACTCCTTTGCCACAGCGGGTTTTCGCCGCGAACTGCTCCCTAAACCAGCGTCTGTTTTCACTCAATTCCTTGGAGGCTTCCATGACCATCTCCCGGTTCTCAAAATTCGCATCCCTCATTTCGCTTCTTGCGCTTTCGTCTCTCGCCTTCGCTGGCGTTGGCTCTTCCAACACCGCGATCGCCGATCCTCCCGTTCCCCATCCCCATACCGCCCCCTGCAAGGTCGTTCTCTTCAACCACTATCGCTTCGCCGATTTCAATCCCAAAAGCTTCACCTACACTCCGCCTGCGAATTGCGCTGCCCCGTGGGCCAAGGTCATTCTGGTTTCCGATTTCTCGGTGACCGCGGGCATTCAGTATGATCGCACCGCCAACATCTGGATCGGTCCCACCAACATTTACTTTGGCACCACTTCCGAGCCCGATCCGAGCGACGCCCGCCACTGGCAGGTGCAGCGTGATCTCACCGACTACAGCTCGATCTTCACCACATCCCAGCAGGGCACCGTCGACCTCGGCAACGTCGTCAACAAAACCTATACCGGCGTGATCTACGGAACCTCCACTCTTTATTTCTATCCCGTCCCGCCCAAGAAATCCGCGCCCGTCACCGCCGATCAGGTCATCGCCTACTCCGCGGGTTCGACCGGCGGCACCGTTGCCCTCGACACCACCGGAGCCTGCTGCCAGCCCACTCTCTCCCAAACCCTCACTCTGCCCACCAACATGCAGCGCATTTACTTCGACGTCTTCGCGCAAAGCCAGCATGATGACGAATTCTGGTATACCTGCGTGCCCAACGATGTTTCGAGCGAACTGGAAAGTTGCCCCAACACCGCGTTCCGCGAATCCGAAATTACCATCGACGGCGTTCCTGCTGGTGTCGCTCCCGTCTATCCCTGGATCTTCACCGGCGGCATCGATCCTTATTTATGGTTCCCCATTCCCGGCGTCCAGACTCTCAACTTCGTTCCCTACCGCGTCGACCTCACGCCATTCGCCGGCGCGCTCGACGACGGCAACCCTCATACCATCGCCTTCGGCGTCTATAACGCCGCTAATTATTTTTCGGTGACCGCCTCGCTTCTCCTCTATCTCGACCACGGCTCGGCCCAGGACAGCGGCGCCGTCACCACGAACACGCTCACCGCTCCTTCGCCCGTCATCAACGAAAATATCGTGGTCTCGAAAAACGGCATCAGCGGAACGGTCAATACCTCTTCCGCTCACAACTTCCAGATCTCCGGCTACGTCAACACCTCCGCCGGCCCGGTCACTACCACCATCGCGCAGGATATCAACTTCTCCAACGTGCAAAAGTTCACCATCAACGACACCTCTTACATCCAGGACATCACGCAGGACACCACCATCCAATCGACCTCGACGGTCACAAACGCGAACGGCACGTACGTGGACGAGGTAAGCTTCGGCTGGCCTCTCACCATGGACATCGTCCTCGCTTTCAATCCCGACGGTTCCGGAAGCCAGACCACCACGGTCAGTCAGAGTTACGGGCAGAACGAGCAGGCTACGCTCAACGGCAAGACGGTTTTATTCAGCGTGCTCGGCAACAGCGTGACGCCCACTGACGACTTGCTCTTCGATTCCAGCGGCTACATCACCGGAAACCAGAACCAGTCCAGCGCGCAGAATTACTACGCGTACGAGGCAAGCGGCTACTGTTACAGCAAGTCGCTGACCGCGGCCAACAACATCCTCACTGGCATCACCATCGGCCAGGGTTGCCACAAAAAGTAGGAAACAATTCAGAGCAATTTAGACAGCGGCACATCGCGGAAAGCTCCCGGTCCAGGCAGCATGCGGCCGGGAGCTTTTTTCTTACTGTCGTAGCGTGACCTATCCTCTTACATAACCGCACTTTCTTGCATAAAAACTGCGTTCTTTTTGCCGGGGATTTGCCCGCGTTCCCCATTGACAAACGCTCGCCGCTAAAACATACTTGCCAACCCAAAGCGCTTTCGGGGAATCCGTAAGCGTCCATCTTTTCGGGAGGTATTCCATGAAGTTATGTTTGCTTCCGCTTTTCGTGTGGCTCGCCGTGGTCGCGTTGCTGGTGTGCAGCCAACCAGCGATGGCGCAGAGTCCTCACCACTTGCAGTTTCGGCTCATGCCCGGAAACGGGCATGTTGCCCTGAAGGGTGCCAAGGAGAAGAAGGCTCTTGAGCAGTTGATGTCAGGTTTTGGCGTTCTGCCGCCCGTGGATGGTGGCGGCAACGACGAGTGGCCTTGCTTCCCCGGTTCCAGCAATCCCAATGCGCCCGACTGCGCCAGCATCGCAACCGGTGGACTGGTTGTAGGTCAGACCGCTTACACTCAATCGCTCTCCGCTTGCGACGGGAATTCCGGTTCCAGTCCGAATTGCGGTCAGGTATTCTGGTTCTACGAAGACGATACCGGCGATACGACCGACGACCTCGTCGTTTCGATTGTGGTGAAGCAAGGAAAGAACTACATCCTGGATACGGGTCCTTTCAACTTCGGTCCCAACCCCTTCGCCGCCGGTTCGGTGGTCGTTATTTATGACGACACCGCTTTCGGCACTCTGGGCCAAACCGGAGTCGGCAACGGATTCTGCGCCGGTAGCACCGAAACCTGCGTGAACCCGGTGGCCGGTGTTGCTTCTGTGACGGTTACCACAACGGTCGGCACCTCCTCCATCAAAAGCTCTTTCAACATGTTCCTCGAGTAGCAGGGTCGTCCCACTCATCGCAGACCTCGCGATGAGTGGGACCTTCTTGCCAAACTGGATCGGCGTGGCCGCTCTTCATCGCCCGCTCCCCATGCCCCTCTGACCTCGAACCTCCGCCCTCTTTCTGATTTTCCTGTGCGCTTCATGTGGAAAATTGCCCGCGCACGGGCATCACGAATGCTTTGCACATTTTCGAGCCGACCAAACCCGCGCCCAGGGCGCAATTGCACCTCACTGGCATACAGAGTTCGCCGCGCCCTGCTGCTTCCACTTCGATCCACGAATTCCACCGTTGCACCAATCATGTGGAATTGACCTCGCCTACTTCTGGGCGTACAGTCGCTCCACCTCAGCAACAATTTGGAACCTCAACCGGCTTCGAATACAGCAAGACTGCAATCGCAATCTTAGAAATGGTGTGAAAGTCATGAGCAGCAAGACCAGTTGGAACGTCTACCGTACGCGCTTCCTGGTGCGCGCCCGGCAACTCACCGAACCGCTCTCATTCACCGACCCGTTTGGCCGCGATCACTTCGGAAGGCCCGGCGATTACCTCATCGAAACTTCCGACGGCATTCGCCGCATCGCAACCCGGGCTTTTTTCGAAGACATCTACGTGCCGCTGGCACCCGTGCAGTTCGTACAGCAGAACGCGAATAGCCAGGAACGCCGCGTTTCCGTTTCCGTGACCGCGCCCGCATCCCATCCCACCGGCGAGCGGCGTCAAGCCATCGCATGAAGTTCCTTGCCAGAATTCGCAGGACAGAAGTTCGGGATTCCCCCCTGGGTTTGCCGAGCACGGAGTACAACCTTGGCGCTGCTTTGCGGAACTCGTTGTATTCAAAATGTGTTTCGAGCCGCCGGTCGCCAAGGCGCGATCCTCGACCGGCAGGCTGATTCTTATTTCGGTACCCTTAGCACACGCGGGCCACAATATATTGCGATTTTCCCTTGACAGACACTACCGGTGGTTGTACGTTAAGCATCCCAAGGGTAGTTTTCATCCGCCTCGACGCGAGGCTGGAACCCAGAACTTCGGAAGCGCTCCGAGTTGAGGTGACTTTGAGTCTGCTTCTTTTTACGGGAAGCCGTCCCCCGGCGAGTGGATGGTATTTTGCGGTGGCTCCCTCCCCCCGGGGAGTTCATCAACCAAGTTCGAACGTACCAGGTTCGAATGCTCACGTTCGAATGTTTAGGACCCAAGGGTTGTAAGGCCGTTTTATGTCATTGTTCGACGATGAGGCTGCTCACTCTGGGTGGCTTCATCTCGAAATGTCATTCGCTGTACGTTTCTGTTGCGCGATCTCTACTGTTTTGCAGGAGCCCCCATGGAAACTCTAATTCAACTTGTCGCCGCCTCTTTTGCGCGGCACGGCATTGAGTGCCCGGACAGCGCCCAGCACCCGGCGCGCATAAGTCCGAACTCGCCTGCCCCGTCGGTCGCGGTTTCGACCGATCTCGCCGCCCTCCCCGAACACGGGTTTCGTAAGAAATCGGAAGACGATCTCGCTCCGTAAAGCGTCTGCGTCCTCGCCGGGAAACTGGGAGCGTCTTCGGGGGCAAGAATGCAGTTTGCATCTTGCTCGGGTGTGTCGAACGAGCGCGCCGTGGCGTAAGGACAACGGAGAATCACCCCGGCTCATAGGGGCCACGCAGCCGCCATTTCATGATCCATGCAACATCGATTTCATTCCGCCATCATCTAATTAGGAGCACGATATGCCAGAAGTTCAGCAGAAAATGCAGCAAAAAGACGAAATCAAAACGCCGTCCGCGACCGCCAATAATAAGAAGAAGGCCCCCGGCCTCACCTTCCGCCGCCTCTTCACCAAGCCCGGCGTCAATCCCTACGACGACGTCGAATGGGAACTGCGCACCGCCGCCATCACCGACTCGCAGGGAGGCATAATCTTCGAGCAGAAAAACGTCGAGGTCCCCAAAGACTGGTCCATGACCGCGACCAACATCGTCGCCAGCAAATACCTGCACGGTCGCATGGATACCGGCGAGCGCGAAACCGGCGTCCGCCAGCTCGTTTCCCGCGTCGCCGAAACCATTCGCGACTGGGGCATGAAGGACGGCTACTTCCGCACTAGCGATGATGCCACCGCCTTCCACGACGAGCTCGTCCATCTCCTCATCCGCCAGTACGCCGCCTTCAACTCGCCCGTCTGGTTCAACGTCGGTTGCGATCGCATCGAGCCCAACTCCGACGCGACCAACTGGCACTGGAACGCCGCCACCCAGCAAGTCGAATTCGGCGTCACCGGATACACCCGCCCGCAGTGCTCGGCCTGCTTCATCAACTCGGTCAAAGACTCGCTCGACTCCATCCTCACCTTGGCCAAGACCGAAGGCATGCTCTTTAAATGGGGCAGCGGCACCGGCACGAATCTCTCCCCGCTGCGCAGCTCCACCGAGACTCTCTCCGGCGGAGGCACCGCCAGCGGCCCGCTCAGCTTCATGAAAGGCTTTGACGCCTTTGCCGGCGTCATCAAGTCCGGAGGCAAGACCCGCCGCGCCGCCAAGATGGTCATCCTCAACATCGACCATCCCGATGTCGTCGACTTCATCGAGTGCAAGCAGAAAGAAGAAGCCAAGGCTCACGCCTTAGTCGCCCAGGGTTACGACGGCTCGCATCCCGACTCCGACGCCTACAGCTCCATCTTCTTCCAGAATGCCAATAACTCGGTGCGAGTAACCGACGACTTCATGGTCAGCGTTCTGCGCGACACGGAATTCTCCACGCGCTCCATCGTCGACGGCCGAGTCATCAACACTTATCCGGCGAAAGAGCTAATGGCTAAGATCTCCGAAGCCACCTGGCATTGCGGCGATCCCGGCATGCAGTACGACAGCACCATCAATCGCTGGCACACCAGCAAGAACACGAGCCGCATCAACGCCTCCAACCCATGCTCCGAGTACATGTTCCTTGACGACTCCGCCTGCAACCTGGCAAGTCTGAACCTGCTGAAGTTCGCTCCCAACGGCACGTTTGACGTGGAAGCCTATCGCCATGCCGTCGACGTCGTCATCACCGCGCAGGAAATTCTGGTCGATAACGCCGGCTATCCCACCGAGATGATCGGCCGCAACTCGCATGATTACCGCCCGCTCGGCCTCGGCTATGCCAACTTAGGCGCGCTGCTTATGGCCGCCGGCCTTCCGTATGACTCCGACGCCGGCCGCGACTATGCCGCCTGCGTCACCGCCATCATGTGCGGACAAGCCTATTTACAATCCAGCCGCATTGCCGAACTCTGCGAGCCCCTGGCTCCGGCAACCAGCACGGTTCAAACCCGCCTCGGCGTCACCACTGCCGACGATATGCCCGGAGCAGCCTGCCCCGGGTACTATCTCAACCGCGAGCCCTTCTTAGACGTAATAAGAATGCACCGCGCCAGCGTTAACAACATTAATAAGTCGAATGTTCCGGCTTCCATCTACGAGGCCAGCAAGCAATGCTGGGACGAAGCTCTCTCCAGCGGCGAAAAGCACGGCTACCGCAACAGCCAGGTCACGGTGCTTGCTCCCACCGGCACCATCGGCTTCTTCATGGATTGCGACACCACCGGCATCGAGCCCGACCTGGCTCTTATTAAGTACAAGAAGTTAGTCGGCGGCGGCATGATCAAAATCGTCAATAACACGGTCCCCAGCGCTCTCTTCAAGCTCGGCTACACGCACGAGCAGACCGACGCCATCGTCTCCTACGTCGACGCCACCGGAACCATCGAAGGCGCGCCGCACATCAAGGACGAGCATCTCGCCGTCTTCGATTGTTCCTTCAAGCCGGCCAAGGGCACGCGCTCCATTCACTACATGGGCCACTTAAAAATGATGGCTGCCGCCCAGCCTTTCATTTCCGGAGCCATTTCGAAAACCGTCAACCTCCCCAACGCCGCCACGGTCGAAGATATCTCCGAAGCCTACATCCAGGCCTGGAAGCTCGGCCTGAAGGCGGTTGCCGTCTATCGCGATGGCTGCAAGCAGTCGCAACCGCTCTCCGCCGCCGGCACCAAGACCGCGCAGAGTGGCCCCGGCGTCTCGCCTGCAAATGTGGCGACGGGTGGCTCGCCCGTCCCCGACGACGACCTCAACGCTCCGCCCCGCGCCGTCCGTCACCGCCTGCAGGAAGAGCGCATGTCGGTCACGCATAAGTTCAACATCGGAGGCCATGAAGGTTACATCACCGTCGGCCTCTATCCCAACGGAGAGCCGGGCGAGTTATTCATCAAAATGGCCAAGGAAGGTTCCACCGTCTCCGGCCTCATGGACAGCTTCGCCCTCGCCGTCTCCATCGCTCTCCAGCACGGAGTTCCACTGAAGCTCTTCTGCGATAAATTCGCGCACACCCGTTTCGAGCCGGCTGGCTGGTCCAGCAATTCCGAAATCGGCTTTGCCAAGTCGATCATGGATTACATCTTCCGCTGGCTCCAACTGCGCTTCCTCACCGGACAGCAGCAGTTCCTCTTCGACAACCTGCGCCCGAAAAGCATGGGAGACGCGAGCCACGTCGGCCGCGCCCCAGTAGCCGAAGGAATAGAAGAGGACCTAAACGCCGACACAGGGTCTCGAACGACCAACGACCAACGACTAACGACCGGAAAAATCCACGCAGCCGACGCACTGGCCGGAATGATCGACCTAGGCGACGCCCCCACCTGCCACGTCTGCGGCAGCATCATGGTCCGCAACGGCAGTTGCTATAAATGCATGAGTTGCGGCAGTACGTCAGGATGCAGCTAAGAAGGTCGCGATGGGACAGCCGGCCTCTAGGCTGTCCCCTGCGCCTCGGCAGTCTATTTCTTCGCGTTCAGCTCCGCGGCTTTCGCTCGCGCCTCATCCGCCTCTTTCTTCATTCCCTTTGTGTCGTAAACGGCGGCAAGCAGCTTCTCGTTGTCCGCATCGTCCCAGGCCTGCCGCTGCTTTAACAATGCGGCGATGGCATCGTCGGCCTGATTCAGTCGTATCTCCAGTACGCCAATGTGGTAGTACACACCGGGGTATACCGAATCGATTTCCGCCACCCTTTGGTATTCCGCCAACGCCTCGGCAGCGCGATGTTCGTAAGCGAAAGCCTCGGCCATCCCGGCATGTCCGTCGGCGCTGTCAGGATTGATTTTGAGGAGTTGGGCAAAAACCGTCTCCGCTTTCTGCGGCTGCTTCTGTTCAAGATAGACGAGCCCAAGCTGACGATAGGCGCGCTCGTCGCGCGGAGTCAGGGCGATCACCTGCCTCAACTCCGCGGCCGCACCGTCGTAGTCGCCCTTCGCAATATAAGCGTCGGACAGCGCTTCGTGAGCTGGGACGAAGTTCGGGCGCTCCTTGATCGCGTTCTTGAATTCCCGAATTGCCGCATCCGGATCGCCCGCTTTCAGCCGGTACATTCCGCTTTGTCCATGCGCAAGGTACGCGTGCGCGTGCGCCAGCCACAGCCCCCCGCCCCCAACCACCACCACGCCAACCAGCAACACGCCAACCCTGCGCACGATGGCGTCATGCTGCGGCGCAACGCGCGCAATCAGCGCGCCCAGAAGAAGTCCCATGACCAGGCCGCCGATGTGCGCTGCATTATCGGTGCGCGCAATGATCGCGCCAAAAAACAAGTTGTACCCCACAAACATCACTACGCTGCGCAACATGCCCGTTACCGCGGCCCGCGGCAGCGAGAACTCCCCCAGATAAAACGAGGCGATCAGCGCGCCGGCGAGCCCGAAGATGGCGCCCGAAGCGCCCACGCTGAGCACAAGGGGATTCCATACGATGCTCGCAATGCTCGCCGACAGTCCGCAGAGCAGATAAACGACGGCGAACGTCCAGTGACCATACACCGATTCCGCGAGCCTGCCCAAATCCCAAAGGCACCACATATTGAACGCAATGTGCAGCAGGCCGCCGTGAATAAACAGGCAGGTCACCAGCCGCCACCATTGCCCACTCACGGTATAAGGCCCATAATTTGCACCCCAGCCCACCAGCGCTAGCCCGGCCGGATTGCTGAGCATCGATTCGCCCAGCGCAAGCACCATGGCGATGAATACCGCGACGTTGGCGCCAAAGATAACCTGCGTGACGACCATCGAGGTCGACTGTCGGCGCAGCCACGGCGCTGTCTCCACGCGCTGATATTGAATATCCTCGCCGCGTTGCGCCGCTTCGTGCTGCTGGCACCACTGGCAAGTCTTCTTCAAGCTGAACGGAGGCAATTGCCGCCCGCACTGTACGCACTGCGCCATGCATATAGAATAGCAAGAGCATGAGCGCCGCAAATTTATCGAGTCCTCCGTCGGGCTCTTCGTCGACTAAGTCCGCTGCCAGCGCGGCCGCCGAGCCGCGTCCCTCCAACTTCATCCGCGATGCGATGATCGAGGATTTGAAAACCAAAAAATACGGCGACGCGGTCATCCAGACGCGCTTTCCGCCGGAGCCGAACGGCTATCTGCACATCGGCCACGCCAAAGCCATCTGCCTCGACTTCGGCCTCGCCGACGAATTCGGCGGCAAGACCAATCTCCGCTTCGACGACACCAATCCCGAAAAAGAAGAGCAGGAGTACGTCGACTCCATCATGAAAGACGTGCACTGGCTCGGCTTCGAGTGGGACGATCTCTGCTACGCCTCCGACTACTTTGGCCAACTCTACGAATGGGCGGTCAAGCTGATCAAAGACGGCAAAGCCTACGTCGACGATCTGAGCGCCGAAGAGATTCGCCAGCATCGCGGCACGCTCACCGAGCCCGGCAAACAGAGTCCTTACCGTAGTCGCACGCCGGAAGAAAATCTCGATCTCTTCGAGCGCATGCGAAAGGGCGAGTTTCCCGACGGCACCCGCGTTCTGCGTGCCAAGATTGACATGGCGTCGCCCAATCTCAACATGCGCGATCCGGTCATGTACCGCATCCTGCACGCCGACCATCACCGCACCGGCAGCAAGTGGTGCATCTACCCGATGTACGACTATGCGCATGGGCAATCGGATTCGATCGAGCGCGTGACCCACTCCATGTGCACGCTGGAATTCGAGGACCATCGCCCGCTCTACAACTGGTTCGTTCAAAACCTGGGCATTTTCCCGTCGCAGCAATACGAATTTGACCGTCTCAGCCTGACCTATACGCTGCTCAGCAAGCGCCGCCTGCTCAAGTTGGTGCAGGAGAACCTGGTGCGTGGCTGGGACGATCCGCGCATGCCCACGCTCTCCGGGATTCGCCGGCGCGGATACACCGCCGAAGCGGTACGCAATTTCTGCGCGGCGATCGGAGTTTCAAAAACCAACGGCACGCTGGAACTGGCGATGCTCGAGCACTTTGTGCGCGAGGATTTGAACAAGCGCGCGCCCCGCGTGATGGCCGTGCTCCGGCCGCTGAAGGTTGTGATCGATAACTATCCCGACGGGCAAGTCGAAGAACTCGATGCGGTGAATAATCCGGAAGATGAAACCGCGGGGACGCGCAAGGTTCCGTTCTCCAAAGTGCTCTACATTGAGCAGGACGATTTTCGCGAAGAGCCGCCGAAAAAGTATTACCGGCTTTCGCCCGGTGTGGAAGTTCGTCTGCGTTACGCGTATTTCATTACCGCGAAAAGTGTAGTCAAGAACGAGCAGGGAGAAATCGTCGAAGTTCACTGTACCTACGACCCGGCGACGCGAGGCGGCAACGCTCCCGATGCCCGCAAAGTGAAATCGACCATCCACTGGGTCTCAGCCGAGCACGCGCTCGACGCCGAGGTTCGGCTCTACGACAAGCTTTTTGCCAAGCCCGATCCGAATGACGTTGAGGAAGGACAGGAGTTCACTGCGAATCTCGATCCGAACTCGCTGGAAACGATTGCGCACGCGAAGCTGGAGCCGTCGCTGGCCGATGCGCCCGTAGAAAGCCGCTACCAGTTCGAACGGCTGGGATATTTCTGCGTCGATCCGGATTCCAAGCCCGGCAAACCGGTATTCAACCGCACCGTGGCCCTGAAGGATGCGTGGGCAAAGATTGAGAAACGCGGCTAAGTAGCTGAACGCAAAAGTTTCAGGGTTTCAAAGTTTCAGAAACACCAAGACCGGTGCCGCCGGAACCTCGAAACCCTGAAACCTTGAAACCTTTGAGACCTGTTGTCCCGCTACTTTTTCAGCGTGCGAATCCACTTCACCAGCCCGTCGATCTGGTCTTTGGTCAGCTTGCCATCATAGGACGGCATCTTCCCTTTGCCCTTGGTGATGATGTCCGTCAGTTCCGCGTCAGACTGCTTCTGCACGTCCGCCGAGCTGAAATCCCGGATCTTCATGTTCTTGCCCATCACTGTGTCGCCCGCCCCGCTCGCGCCGTGGCACATCGCGCACTTCGCCTTGTAGTCGGCGCCCGCGTCGGCAAACGAGTACGTTGAAAAAACCAGCGCCACCATCACTACCGCCAGAGTCGCCCTCAAAATCATCTTCATCGTTCCATTCTCCTTATTAGTTTTTAAGAGATTAGCGCCCGATACCGAGAGCGCGGCTTCACCCCGCAACGTGGTTGCGAAAGCCGGGGATTGCGCCAGCCGAGACAATTTTAGCTGCAAAGGTGTGCGGCAGTGACGATACCACAAATCTGTGAGCTTCGTCATACATTTGTAGGAACCTGCCAGTCCCTTCCCGTCCACGAGTCGTTCCATTTTGGACGATCTCGTTGGTTGGCGCCTCGCATCCGCGGTTACCTCAACTTCAATGCGGTTACGTGCTAAAACCCCACACGCGGCGTGATAACTCGCACTTAACCAAAAGAAATCGCTGTTGTGAAATGCAACCGACCGGTTAGGCCTCAAATTTTTCAATCACATACACGGAATCGATCACAGCCCGGTTTTGGCCCCTGCCATGCCTCACAGAAGGTGAATTACTTCGGGGAGCGTGTCGCTTGGAACCGGCATTAGTATTGGTCGGCCTGAATCATCGGACGGCACCTGTTGAAGTTCGCGAGCGTTTTTGGATGAGCGGATGCCGGCAGGGCGAAATCCTGTCCATGCTGGCGCAGGCAGAGGGGATTGAGGAAGCACTGGTCTACTCGACCTGCAATCGCACCGAGTTCGTGGTCTGGGGCGATGCGACGCTGGCTGTCAACTCCATCCTCCGCCTCCTGACCGCCGAGTACGATCTAAAACTCCAGGAGTGGAACAGCTTTTATCGCCTGCTCGATGAGCGCGCGCTGGCCCATGCCTTCCGGGTGAGCTGCGGCCTGGATTCCATGTGCATTGGCGAAGAGCACATTGCCCGGCAGGTCAACATAGCATGGCAGCAGGCCCGCAACGCGGGTTGCACCGGGCGCTATCTCGATACCATCCTGCGCAAGGCGCTTTCGATTCGCCGGCGGGTTCGGCGCGAGACTTCACTCGGTGCGCACTTTGTTTCCGCTTCTTATGCCGCAGTTCGGCTAGCGGAACAGATATTTGGCTCGGTCGCGTCACGGAATATCGTTCTGCTGGGCGCGGGCAGCATGGGCGCAACCGCGGTTCAGGCGCTACTCACGCGGGGAGCGCAGTCGGTATGCGTCATCAATCGCACCGCGAGCACTGCGATCGAACTTGCGCGGAAGGCAAATGGAACGGGCTCCGCATTCCAAGCGTGCGCCTTCGAAGATCGTTGGCAACACCTGGCTCAGGCCGATCTCATTATCAGCGCCACCTCCTCTCCGCGATTGGTCTTCACGGCGGACGACATGCGGCGCGTGGCCGTGGATCGCAAGGGCCGAAAGCTTGTCTTCATCGACCTGGCCCTGCCGCGCGACATCGACCCGGCCGTGCGCGAGTTCGAAGGAGTGCTGCTCTACGACTTGGAAGATCTCGAGCGGGCGGTCGAGCCTAGAATTATCGCGGGCGCCGTGGAATCGGAAGCGGAAAAAATCGTCCTCGCCGAGGTGCAAGCCTTCAAGAAAGAGTTGCTGGCGAACGTAGCAGGGCCGGAAGTGACCGCGCTTCGGATTCGCCTCGATGAGATTTGCCGCCAGGAACTGGAATCGTTCCGCATGGAGCAGGGGCCCTTCCCGAAAGACCAGGACCAGCTGATCGCGACCGTGAGCGCGCGCATCACTCACAAAATCGCAGGATCGCTGGCGCGTGAGCTGAAAATTGTTCCGGAACTGCGAGGCCGCAGCCGGATGATCGTCGGCGCGTGAGGTTAGCGAGTCTCGCCAGTCGACGCCTCCCTAGAAAAGAGCCGTAGCTCACTGCAACCATGTGGTTGGCGTGCAACCTCTTTTCATGCCTCGTTGTGACCGGATTCCGGTCATGCTGACCTGATAGCAGAAGTTACCGAGCAACCACTTCCGCGTGCTGCAAAAGAAGAGCCGCCCTGAAATCGAGCGGCTGATCTGAGACATCGAGTTCACTGGTCAGCAGCGCAATGGCCGTCGAAGCTTATTCCGCCGCCTGACCTCTATCGAGTTGAAGTTCCGCGCCGCGCCTGCAATGCGTTCAGGATGAAAGCGGATGTGACCGTGGTCGTCACTGTTCCACGACCTGCTTCATTGTTCCTGAGCTGGCTCCGAAAAAACCACCTCCGGCATAACTGGCCTTGATGGTGTAAGTCTCCGCTTTGGAGAAAGATGTGTTCAAGCTCGCGACCCCATTTGTTGTCGTAGCCGTTCCCAGCTTCGTCTTGCCGGTGGAGAACGCAACGATCTGTCCGTCCGGAATGGGTCGAGTCGAACTAACCGTTGCCGTGAAAGTAACGGTCTGGCCGACCTGCGATGGGTTGGGCGACGAGGTGACCGTGGTAGTCGTGATCGCCCGCGTAGTTTTGTTCAGCAGTACGCCAACTCCACCATTGCTGCAATCGCTGAAGCATGCGTCGACCACAACCAGATCGGGCCTGCCGTCGCCGTTCACATCCCCGATCGCGATCGAAGAGGTCGACCACCATTCGGGGGGTCCGCCACCGGAGCTGTAAAGGACAGCTTTCTGGAAGGTTCCGTTCCCGTTGCCCAGCAAAACCCCAACTTTGCCGTCATCGTCTGCCACGACAACGTCGGGCTTGCCATCCCCGTTGACATCCGCGACGGCTACCGAGTAGGCGCCGCCAGCCCCCGAGGAATACGTGACCGCCGGCTGGAAGGTGCCGTCGCCGTTGCCCAGCAGTACGCCTACTGCGCCATGGGTGAACGGCCACGGCCCCTCGTCGGCCACGACCAGATCTGGATAGCCGTCGCCATTCACGTCCGCGACAGCAACAGAATTTGCTTCCCAAGAACCGCCTGAGCCCGCGTCGTAGGTCACGGCCGGCTGGAAGGTGCCGTCGCCATTACCCAGCAGCACGCCCACAGAGCCACAGCACGACACACAGCTATAATCCAAACAACCGTTGGCCACCACTAGGTCCGGTTTGCCGTCATTGTTCACGTCGGCGATCGCGACGGAAAAGGCGAGGTATCCGGGCACCCCGTAACTGACGGCGGGCTGGAACGTGCCATCGCCGTTGTTCAGCAACACGCTCACTTCGTTAGTGTTGCAACCTTCAGCATAACAGTACTCGGCCACGACCAGATCTGGATAGCCGTCGCCGTTCAGATCCGCGATGGCGACCGAATCCGCTGCCCAGACGCTGTAGCTGACAGGAGCCTGGAAGGTGCCGTCGCCGTTGCCCAGCAAGACGCTCACCGAACCCTCGCTGTCGCTCTGACAGCCGTCGACGCAGTTCGCCACAACAATATCGGGCTTGCCATCGCCGTTCACGTCCCCGATCGCGACCGCATTGGGATCGCCCCCTCCCGTCGAATAGGGCACCGCTGTCTGGAAGGTGCCGTTGCCGTTGCCCAGCAGTACGGCCACCGTGCCGAGACCACTGTTGACGACAGCCAAATCCAGTTTGCCGTCGCCGTTCAGGTCCGCGATCGCGACAGAAGCGGCGGAAGGCCCCTCGCCCGGGCCCGAGCTGTAGGTCACTGCCTTCGCAAAAAGCACCTGCGGCTTTTGCGCATCCGAGGCCAGTTGTGCGGGGCTAACTACATGTTGAGAAAACTCCGGACCCGCGCCCGGCATTTGCGCCAGGGCGACGAACGCGACCGAGAGGATCAGAATTGCGATGAAGGAAACAACAACACTGAGAGAATGATTACGACTGAACTTGCGCCTCATACACTACCTCCTTCACGGATGGAAGCGGGGCCGTGGTCGTGATCGGTCATTCAGCTTCAAGCGTTCCGATCGCGAACTGCCAGGCCCAAACCTGGGAAACGTAGCCAACACGCCAATTGCTATAGAAGGGGCCCGCGTTCAGCGCTCTCGCCTCAGGGGGTGTGCTCGTGCGGGGAAGTACTCTTCGGAGAGGCGCAAGATGACGCCGTCACCCATAGAACACGAATGCGCGCGTCTTGTCAGTGAGATGGGTCATAGCTCGATGTGACTGGACGACCTGGAGGCCGCTGCGCAAAGCCTGGTCCGACCTTAACTGTCGCAAAATCGCGATAGCGCTCATCAACCTTCAGAAAGGCGAAACAAAGGCGCAAGCTTGCGACATCGCCTCCCTAGAAAAGAGCCGCAACTCACTGCAACCAGGTGGTTGGCGGGGAACCTCTTTTCATCCTTCGTTGTGACCGGACTCCGGTCATGCTGACCTGGCTTAGGCCTATCTCAGAAACAGTGCGCAGTAAACGCGCCCCGGCGAAAAATTCCCTATCTCATTGAAAAATAAATATCTTACGTCTACGTCCCTATTTTTCAAAGATCAAGCCTCGATCCTTGGCTAAGTTATTGATTCTAAAGTATTTTACTAAATCCTTATTCCTCAAAGATCTAGCCGGAATTTCTCCCTAACCAACTGATTCTAAAAGATCGACTTATGTGCTAAATGTTACTAAATGGTATATAGCAGTCTCATCGCCGCAATCTCGCAATCGGCGATAGGCCGACTCTCGCCGCCCGGAACTTACTTGCTCGTCTGCCACTCGCGGTAGGCTTCGCTTTTGCCGATTCCGCGCTCCTTGGCGACTTTCTTGAGCGCGGCCTTCTCGTCCAGCTTCTCCACCGTCATCACCTCGTGAACACGCTGGGCCAACGTCTGCTCCGGGCTGGCAGCGCGCGGCTCGGAGCTGTCTGGCTTCCCGATCATCAGCGTGATCTCACCTTTAACGTCCCCGCGCTTGCGTAGCTCGTCAAGCACATCCGCTGCCCGGCCACGAAGGAATTCCTCATGCAGCTTCGTCACCTCGCGTGCAACCACCACGTGGCGGCCTTCTCCCAGAACCTCGCAAACATCCGCCAGGGCATCAAGCAGGCGATGCGGGGCTTCATAGAAGACCTGCGTTCGGGGCGATTCGCGAACGCTTTCGAGCAGCTTGCGGCGCTGGCCCGATTTTGCGGGGAGAAATCCGCTGAAGCGGAAGGAATCCGTGGGAAGCCCGCTGGCCACGAGCGCGGCCAGATACGCCGATGCGCCCGGAATGGGAACAACCGGAACGTGATGGCGGATGGCGAGCGTGATCAGGCGGAAACCAGGATCAGAGATGCCGGGCATCCCGGCGTCGGTGACGAGCGCGATTTTGGCGCCCGACTCGAGATCGACGACGAGCTCGGCCGCCTTCGTCATCTCGTTGTGCTCGTGATAGCTGACGGTGCGGGTGTGAATCCCGTAATGGGTAAGGAGCTTCTGCGTCTGCCGCGTGTCTTCGCACGCGATGAGGTCAACCTCTTTGAGCACGCGCAGGGCGCGGAGGGTAATGTCTTCGAGATTGCCGATGGGCGTGGCAACCAGGTAGAGCGCGGAGCCGGGGCCAAGCGTGCCGCGGGCATCGTTGGTCTGCGGTTGGGTTTCCGTCGGCATAGGGAAAGTCTAACAAGAACTGAGGCACGAGGTTGCGAGGTTTCAAAGTTTCAGGGGTTCAAGGTTGTGAACAGCGCGCCGTGAACCATTCCGATCAACGCCATGCTTCGCTTTTCATTCTCCTCGTGCTAAACTGAACGAAATCGATGTGACAGCCAACACTTCTCGCTCCAGCCCGCGGGTGTAGGCTACGAAACACGTGATACCCGCAATCTAGAATCGAAAATCAGGAGCAGCCACCATGGCGGACGATCGCAGCAGAACAGACGAGCGCAACAAGGCAATCGATCTCGCGTTTTCGCAGATTGAAAAGCAGTTTGGCAAAGGTTCGATCATGCGGTTGGGATCGAAGGAAGCGATTGTTCCCATCGCTGTAATTTCGACGGGTGCGATTTCGTTTGACGCCGCGCTCGGAGTAGGCGGAGTGCCGCGCGGGCGCGTGATTGAGATTTTCGGGCCGGAGTCTTCGGGCAAAACGACGATTGCGCTCCAGGTGATTGCCGAGGCTCAGAAAAACGGCGGCATGGCGGCGTTTGTCGACGCGGAGCACGCTCTCGATCCCGGCTACGCGAAAAAACTCGGCGTGGACGTGGACAACCTGCTGGTTTCGCAGCCCGACTACGGCGAGCAGGCGCTGGAGATCACCGAGGCGCTGGTGCGGTCGAACGCGATTGACGTGCTGGTCGTGGACTCGGTGGCCGCGCTCGTGCCCAAGGCCGAACTCGATGGCGAAATGGGCGACAGCCACATGGGCCTGCAGGCGCGGCTGATGTCGCAAGCGCTGCGCAAACTGACGGGCACGGTGTCGAAGTCGCGCACGAGCCTGATCTTCATCAACCAGATCCGCGAGAAAATTGGCGTAATGTTCGGCAATCCCGAAACGACGACGGGCGGGCGCGCGCTGAAATTTTACTCGTCGGTGCGTATCGATATCCGGCGCATTGCCGCCATTAAGGAAGGCGACGTGGTCACCGGCTCGCGCACGCGCGTCAAGGTGGTGAAAAACAAGGTGGCGGCGCCATTCCGCGAGGCCGAGTTCGACATTCTTTACGGCGAGGGCATTTCGCGTGAGGGCGACCTGCTCGATCTGGCGGTGAACAACAACATCGTTGAGAAATCCGGGTCGTGGTTCAGCTATAAGGGCGAACGCATTGGCCAGGGCCGCGAGAATGCGCGCGCATTTCTGAAAGAAAATAAAGATGTGCTGGCCAAGCTCGATACCGAAGTGCGCAAAGCGCTGGGACTGATTCCGGCAGCGGCTCCGGTTGCGGCGGCGCAGGCATCAGCAGCGCCCGCCAGCGGCAAGGTAGCGACGATGCCAGCCGCTGCACCGGAAGCTTCGAAAGTGCCGGCAGCGAGGCGATAGCGTTTTTTTCTCAGAGCGGCGGGCGTGCTCGCCGCTCATCCCCTCTCCCGCGCAACCTCACTCGTTTCTCCGCAATGTGATTGCCATTCCTGTTTCCCCACCGATACAATCTAGGCTTTCCCCGCCGAGGGCCCCGTGAAACGTGTGAAAGCCATTTATCCCGGTTCGTTCGATCCGCCGACCAACGGGCATCTCGACCTGATTGAACGCGGCAGCAAGATTTTTGACGAATTGGTGGTTGCCATCCTTCGCAACCCCGAAAAAGATCCGCTCTTCAGCGTGAATGACCGGCGGCAAATGCTCGAGTCGATGACCGCCGGGTTCGAGAATGTTTCCGTCGATACATTCCACGGGCTGACGGTTGACTATGCCCTACGCGTTGACGCGCGCGCGATTTTGCGCGGCATCCGCGCCATCAGCGACTATGAATATGAACTGCAAATGGCGCTGATGAATCGCAAGCTTCAGCCGGGACTCGAAACCGTATTCATGATGCCGGCGGAAAAGTATTCGTATCTGAGTTCGCGGCTGGTGCGGGAGGTGGCGCAATTGGGCGGTCCCGTGAATTGCCTGGTGCCGGCGCTGGTGGTGCAAAAACTGCGCGAGAAAATGGATGTCGCGCACAAGTTCAACATCGACGACGACGGCGGCGGCCCAGAAGCGGCGCCGGAAGCGGCACAGCGCATGTCACCGGAAAAGGCAATCGACGCAAAACCAAAATCCAGGAAAAGGAAATCATGACGACAGCCACTGGGACGGTGACCCATCCCATTCAACTGACGGAGCGCATCAACCGGATTGAGCCTTCGGCCACGATGGCCGCGGTCGCGGAAGCGGAGAAGTTGCGGCAGTCGGGATTCGACGTGGTGGACATGACTGCGGGCGAGCCACACTTTATGACGCCGGAGCATATCAAAGAGGCGGCGATCGCAGCCGTCCGCGCCAATTTTTCGCGATACACGCCCGTGGGCGGAACAACGGAATTAAAAGATGCGATCATCCAGCGCCACGCGACCGATTTCGGCTCACACTACAAGCGCGAAGAAACGTGCGCCTCGGTGGGCGGCAAACACGCGCTGTTCAATGTGATTTCCGTATTGGTGGATCACGGCGATGAAGTGATTCTTCCCGTGCCGTACTGGGTTTCTTTCAAGGATATGGTGCGCTACGTCGGCGGGACGTGCGTCCTGCTGAAGGCGGACGAGACGCAGGGCTTCCGCGTAACGGCACAGATGATCGAGCGGCTGATCACGCCAAAAACGAAGCTCATCATTTTGAATTCGCCGTCGAATCCGTCGGGCGCGGTGATGAGCCCTGCGGACATGACCGAGGTTGTGCGCCTGGCGCATGAGCGCGGCATCTGGGTGATTTCGGACGAATGCTACGTTTACCTGAACTACACCGGGCACGATTTTTCCGTGGGGTCGCTCAATGAATACCGCGACCGTTTTCTGGTGGTGGGATCGCTTTCGAAGACGTATGCCATGACCGGATGGCGGCTAGGCTACACGCTTGGGCCGACGGCGGTGGTGGGCGCGGTGCAGAAGCTTCAGAGCCAGCAAACGTCCAATCCCACGTCGATTGTGCAGAAAGCCGGCACAGCGGCGCTTTCGGGCTCGCAGCAATGTTTGTGGGAAATGAAAGAGGAATACCGCAGGCTGCGCGATCATATCGTGAACGGCTTGCGCACGATTCCGGGCGTGGCCTGCACGATGCCGCAGGGCGCGTTTTATGCGTTTCCGAATGTCTCGACGTTTATTGGCAAGAGCGGAATCAAATGCAGCGCCGATATTGCTCATGGCTTGCTGCACAAGGCGCACGTTGCCACCGTGGCAGGTGAGGGATTCGGAACGACCGAGCATGTCCGGCTGTCGTACGCGACGGCGGCGGAAAATATCGATAAGGCACTGGAGCGCATGCGGGGTTATTTTGCGGCGCTCTGAGAAATATTCTTGCCGTTTTTCGTGCTCTACGAGTATCAACCTCTTCTTGTGATTCATATCGCCGGCGCCCGATGACCCAACTTTACCCATTCCTCATGTCGCCCATGTTCGACCCACGCCCCTGGGGCACGCTGGACCTTGCGCCGATTTATCCCAATGCCAAATTCAACGAGAAGATTGGCGAGGCCTGGCTTACCGGCGACAACTGCGTGGTGACGAACGGGTCGCTGGCCCGGCGCACGCTTGCCGACTTGAGCAAGGAATTCGGGCCGGAGCTCGTGGGCACGGCGGCGCGGGATCCGCAGCGCTTTCCGCTGCTGATGAAATTTCTGTTTCCGGCGGAGAAGCTTTCGGTGCAGGTGCATCCCGATGATGCGACCGCGCAGCAATTTGGCGAGCCTTGGGGCAAGACTGAATGCTGGTATGTGGCCCACGCGAGGTCGGGAGCACAGATTGCGCTCGGGCTGAAATCCGGCGTCAAGCGCGCGGAGTTCGCGCAGGCGATCCAGGAAAATCGCGCCGAGGAATTGCTGAACTGGGTGAATGTCTATCAGGGCGAGATGATCTACGTCGCCGGTGGCACGGTGCACACGCTCGGTCCGGGCTCGGTAATTGTCGAGACGCAGCAGCAGTCGGACACTACATATCGGCTCTATGACTACGGACGGCCGCGGCCGTTGCATCTGGAGCGCGGCCTCGCCTCCGTGAAAGAGCAGGTCGCGTCGGGAAAGGTGATCCGGCCAGCGCCGGTCGAAATTGCAGATGGGGCGGGCCGGATGTCGGAAATGATCCGTGCCCCGTATTTCTCTGTGGACTTGTGCGAGTTGAAAAAGCCGCACGAATTTTCTACGCGCGACGGGTCGGGTAAAGATTCGGTCCAGATTCTGGTCGCGGTCAACGGCTGCGGGATCGTGGAAGTCGCGGGACAGGCTCCCGTCACGTTGGCCAAGGGAGACGCCGTGGTGATTCCCGCGGCATTAGGTCAGTTCACGTTGCGCCCGCAGTGGGCGGTAGAGTTTCTACGGGCCGGCGTGCCAGGCAGCGATGTGCTGGAACCGCGGACACGGTTCTAGCGATCGCAATCTGCAATGATTTTCAGAATCGGTCCGCAACCAACTACAATCTCAAGCGGTGGCGAAGAAATCCCATTTCTACCCTGTGATCCTGGCTGGAGGCCGCGGCACGCGCTTCTGGCCGCTAAGCCGTAAGCGCCGCGCCAAGCAACTGCTGGCGCTCGACGGCAAGCAGACGATGATCCAGCAGACGGTGGCGCGCCTCTTGCCGCTCGCGCCGGCCAAATGCTTTTGGGTTATCACAAATAACGACCTGCGGCCGGCAATGCTCCGGCAACTTCGGAAAATTCCGCCGCTGCAGATTGTCGCCGAACCCGCCGGCAGAAACACCGCGCCGGCGATTGGGCTGGCGGCGTTTCTGCTGCTGCGGGAAAATCCCGATGCCGTGCTGGGACTTTTTCCCTCCGACCATGTGATCGCGCAGCCCCATCAGTTCCGCGCCACTCTAAAAAAAGGAATCGCGCTTGCCGCCGCGGGAGAAAATATTATCGTCCTCGGAATCAAGCCGACGCGGCCCGAGACTGGCTATGGATACATTGAAGCCGGGGAGAACGCGGCGGGTGGCGCCCAGCGCGTGCGCCGCTTCACTGAAAAACCCGACGCCGCCCGGGCAAGGCAGTTCGTGGAAGCGGGCAATTACTTCTGGAACAGCGGCATGTTTTTGTGGCGGGCCGACACGCTCGCCAACGCGTTGCTCGAGCACCTGCCGAAGACCGCCGCAATATTGGAGAAGATTGCGGCCGATTATGGTACGCGGAAGTTTGCCGCGACGTTTCGCAAGCTCTATCCAAAGTGCGAAAACATCAGCGTGGACTATGCGGTGCTTGAGCCGCGGTCGGCCCGGGGCGAAGAGCAGTCGCGGATCTTCTGTCTGCCCGCGAATTTTGGCTGGAATGATCTTGGATCCTGGGCGGCCCTGCACGAACACCAGGTCGCGAAAAGCAATCCAGCGAATGGCAATAAGTTGAGCGCGTCGGGAAGTTTTGCGCTGAATGGCAAAAATAATTACGTATATGCGCCAGGCAAATTTGTTGCCGTGGTGGGCGTCAGCAACCTGGTCGTCGTCGAAACCGAAGATGCGTTGCTCATCACAGCGCTCGACCAGTCGCAGGATGTGGGCAAAGTGGTGAAGTATCTGGACGAGAAGAAGTTGAATAAATTAGTTTAAGGTGCCCTCGTCATTCGTCCTTGGCAGACAATCGACGAACCACCACAGCCCAGCGAACGACGAAGGACGAACGACTGACGACCAACGACCATAAATGACTGACATTAAATTCGGCACCGACGGCTGGCGCGGCATTATTGCCGACGATTTTACCTTCGAGAACGTTCGACGCGTGGCGGGCGCCATTGCGTCTTATGTTCTAAATCATGAAAATCCGGCGAACGGCGTGATTATCGGATATGACACGCGCTTTGCCTCCGATCGCGGGGCGCGAATTGTCGCCGAAGTCATCGCCAGCGCCGGAATCCCGGTTCTCCTCTCCAACGATTACCTTCCCACGCCAACCGTTTCCTACAACGTGAAAAACCTGGGCGCGGCGGGCGGCGTTATGGTGACGTCGAGTCACAATCCCTGGAATTGGAATGGGGTGAAATTCAAAGCCGGGTTTGGCGGCTCGGCGACGCCCGCAATCATGAAAGCGATTGAAGACGAACTTGGCGCGGGCGCGATGCCGAGCGGGCAACCGGCGCAAATCGAAACAGTCGATCTCAAGTCAGCCTACATCAAAGGCGTGTGCAAGTTCGCGGACCTCACCCTCATCCGCAAGGCCAACTTCAAATTCGCGATCGATTCCATGTACGGTTCCGGACGCGGCGTACTGCCGGGAATCTTCGACAAGAATGGAATTCGGTACGTTGCGATTCGGCAAGAGGTCAATCCGCTCTTTCCCGGAATCAATCCCGAGCCCATTCTGCCGCACGTTGCGCTGCTGCAGGAAACTGTGGTGAAGGAGAAGTGCCACGCCGGCCTCGTGACCGATGGCGACGCCGACCGCATTGGCGCAGTTGCGGAAGACGGCAGCTTCGTCGATGCGCACAAGTGCTTTGCGGTTTTGCTGAACTGGCTGCTGGTGCGGAAAAAATGGCCGGGCGACGTGGTGCGCGCGTTCAACACGACCGGCATGCTCGATCGCATCGCCGCCAAGCACGGACGAAAGCTGCACGAAGTGTCGATTGGATTTAAATACGCCGCGGACCTGATGATGGAACGGGAAATCCTGATCGCGGGCGAAGAGTCGGGTGGCATCGGATACGGGCGCTTTTTGCCGGAGCGAGACGGAATCCTGAACGCGTTGCTGCTGGCCAATGTGATGGCGGAAGAAGGAAAGCCGCTTGGGCAGTTGGTGGCCGACCTGCAAAAGGAATACGGGACACATTATTATGGTCGCCGCGATTTGCATATTTCCGATGAGTTGAAGAACGGCGCTGTGCGGCGCGCGGGCGATCCCGGGACCTCGAAGCTTGGCCCTTACACCGTGCTGCGCAAAGAGAATCGCGACGGCGTAAAACTGTTTCTAGACGCGCCGAAAAACGGCAATGGCGCCGACGCCTGGGTGCTGTTTCGCGCTTCCGGCACCGAACGATTATTGCGCGTGTATGTCGAGGCGGCGACGCCCGAACTGGTAAACGAGATTCTTGAAAACTCCGAGCAATTCGTGCAGCAAGGCTAAGGCCGGCGTTTGCTTTGGTAGAGTCGAGGCTGCAGGGCTCGCGAGGGACAGGCCCCGTTTCTGTGGACTGGGTAAGTAAAACGCGCGTAGGCCCAGCACTTTCGTGGTCCGGCGCGTCGGCGCAACCGCGATAAGATAGAAGGAATCTCGGGGTCATGAGCACAACGCAAACCATTACGCCACCAGCCGACTCGACCAAGGCGCACCGCTACAACACCATAAAGCGCTGGCTGGGCGTTGCCGACTTTGTGATCGGCTTCGGCCTGCTGGTGGTTTTGCTGGCGACGGGTTGGACGGCCGTTCTCCGCGATCTCGCGTATCGCGGCGGTGGCCAGAACTACACCTTGGCCGTTTTCTTTTACGTGCTCATGCTGATGGTGATCGGCAAAATCATTGGGCTGCCCCTGGATTACTATGGCTTTCGGCTGGAACATCGTTTTGAGCTTTCAAACCAGCGGCTGCGATCGTGGATATGGGATGAAGTCAAAGGTCTGCTGATTGGTTTGCTGCTCGGCACCGTCGTCGTTGAATTGATCTATCTTCTCTTGCGGCAGAATCCGCAGTATTGGTGGCTGATTGCCTGGGCCGTGTTCATGGGGCTTTTCGTACTCATGGCGCAACTGGCCCCGGTCATTTTGTTCCCGATTTTCTACAAGTTTGAGCCTCTCGACAATGAAGAGCTGAAGCGCCGGCTGGTTTTGCTGAGCGAGCGGGCCGGAACGCGGGTTCGCGGAGTTTATAAATGGAATCTCTCGGAGAAGAGTAAGAAGGCAAACGCCGCGCTGACCGGCCTCGGCGCGACGCGGCGCATCATTCTGGCCGATACCTTGCTGAACTCATATTCGGACGATGAGATTGAGGCGGTGCTGGCCCACGAACTCGGCCATCACGTGCATCGGCACATCTTAAAAAGCATTTTCGTGCAGGCTGGAATCACGCTGCTCGGTTTCTGGCTGGCCAATTCGGTTCTGCACTATGCCGTCGAAAGACGAAACATGTTCGACAGCATGTCGGATTTCGCAAATCTTCCGCTCCTGATCCTGGTTTCGACTGTGCTGTCGCTGCTCTTAATGCCGGCATTGAACGCATATTCGCGTTTCAACGAGCGTCAGGCGGACCGCTATTGCTTCCAGTCCGTTGCCAGCGTGGGCGCGTTCATCTCATCGATGAACAAACTTGCCGAGCAGAATCTTGCCGAGCGAACTCCTTCGCGATGGGTGGAATGCCTCTTCCATTCTCATCCTGCAATCGCCAAGCGAGTTGCGGCCGCCGAGGGTTGGGCACGTGCGCACTAACAAATGCTCAGTTGAGCGCGCAGATTGGCAGAAGTACAACCCTACCGTTTTTGCAGGATTTTCTCGACTCGCCGCAAATCGTCTTCTGTATCTACCCCCACAGTGTCAAACGGCGTTTCGGCCACATAGATCTGCACTCCGTTTTCCAGAAATCGCAATTGTTCCAGCCGCTCGCTCTGCTCGAGGGCCGATTCCGGCCAACCTACAAATTTCTCAAGCGCGGCTTTGCGATATCCGTAGAAGCCGAGGTGCTTAAAGTACGCCGGGCGTATGCCGTCGCGATCATGCGGAATCGTAGCTCGGGAAAAATAGAGCGCGCGCCCGGAACTGTCCGTCACGACCTTTACCGCGCTCGGATTATTCACGTCCTCATCCGCCGCCAACGTTTTCAGAGTTCCAACTTCGACCCTCGCATCGCGCATTACGCCAAGCAGGCTCTCAACGTGCTCGGGACGAGTGAGCGGCTCGTCGCCTTGGATGTTGAGATATACGTCGGCCGGGATGGCAGTCGAGATCTCATGCACGCGCTCGGTGCCCGAGCGGTGCGTCGCCGAGGTCATTTGCACGTTGAAGCCCTGGGCTTCGCAAAATTCCTGTATCTCTTGGGAGTCAGTCGCCACGACCACTTCGTGCAGCGCCGGCGCGCGTCGCACCGCGCGATACACCCATGACAACAGCGGCGTGCCGCCAATTTCACGTAACATTTTGCGAGGAAGGCGAGTCGAAGCCAACCGCGCCGGGATTACAGCGACGACTTTCATCGAACTCCAGTTTCGCACGCCCATGGGCAACTTGGCATGGAAACAAAAAAAGCCGCCATCAAGAAAGCGGATGGCGGCTGTCAGAAAAGGAGCGAGGAAATTATGCGTTACGGGTGAACCAACTTCCGGCGAACAACTACGGCGATGCAGATCAGGCCAGTGGAAAGCAGGAGCAGACTCTCAGGTTCGGGAGTTGACGCAGTACCGCGTCCGATAAACTCCTGTGGCCCCACACCAGGCTTCGAACCGACCGCCGTATACAGAACAAGCCCTTTGAAATAACGATCTCCCGTGTGCTTGGCCAGGAATAGTTCTTGTTTGTCCAAAGCCAAAACCTGCGGGTTCGTCGTGATTCCGGACGTGAATAGATTCCACAGCGCCCAGTTGCCAATGTTGGCGTCGATCGCACCACTCGTGACGCCAAGAAAAATCAGCCCGGCAGCCTTGTAGTCGAGAACGTTCTTGCCGAACATACCCTTGCCGGCGAGTAGTCCAGTCACGTTCGCAGTCCAACTCTCTCCTTGCGTGATGCGATTGTTGAACGCGTCGCACATCATCGCCGTCGGCTGGCCGCCGTTGATTGAGAAGTAGTACGGATACGTGTAGAAGCCGCCCATATTATTCGAGCCGGGGTAGAGAAACGTCATGCTGACCGTCATCGGATCGGCAAAAGCAAACGCGGAGAGCGATAGTGCCACGACCAGCAGAAGAATTGAGCGGCGAATCAGCACGTATATGCCTCCTAGTCGAATCTGGTTACTGTCGAAAATCTGTTCAGGGGAGACACTGTGAAAAGGTGCAATGCAGCTGCCACGCTGCGTGGGCGAGTTTCTCTTTCGTCGCAAGCACTTGCCGAGGGCGAGAAGCGGAAGATGAAAACTTTTTCACTAGTAGGGCATCGGGCTGTGGAATTCAGCGGGTGGAAGTAATCGGAAGATGGTAACCACTGGGCGAAAGCATGAGGCCGTGCCTCGAAAACCCGTGCCGGACGCGCCTTTCCGTGGGCTTCCCTACTGCGTGCTGCCTGCGGCGTGAAATTTCACGTCTACCATGTTGGCGACTCGCAAAAACAGCACGCTCGGATTTTTCATTCCCCACTTCGCGTAAGGAACCTGAAAGTCCGCTTTGGCGCCCCAGTCGTGCCCCTCAATATGAACCGTGACCGGGATCGTGATTTCATGATCCGCGCCGTGAATAGAGAATATGCCATGCACCTGGAGGGTGGAATCACCGGATTCCGCAAGCGTTCCATCGGCGCGATCGGGACGAAAAGAAATTTCCGGAAAACGGCCGCTCTCGATCACGTCCTTGTGCATCTTCTTGTCGCGCGCATCGCTGCCTGTCTTGCCGCTCGTGGCATCGAAGACAATTTCTCCACTCGCCTTCCCCGTCGCAGGTTCGTAGTCAATGCCGCCGCGTTTCATCGCGAATGAACCTTCCACGGTGTGAAAGTTGCCATTGAGAAGAATTTCCGCACCGCTGCGGGTGGGATCGACTTGCAAATGCAGTTTGGGTTTGGCCAACGCCCCTTGCGCACCCAGCAATTGCGCCGACAACAGCAGTACCACGAGCGAAAGAACAATTCTGTATTTCGTCATGAAAGTTGGATTATTCAATTTCAGGCAGTAAGAATTTGCCAGCCGAGCGAGATCCCATTTGTAACGAAATCGCGGACGGAGCCTTCGCCGACATGCATAGCGAGCATTCCCGCAAACGAGCGCGGTTTCGATTCGAAAGCCCGCATCGTGCGCTCGCGAAGGCTGTCGTGCTTTCCCATCAGCAGCATCATTCGAGCCATGAGCGACGGGCGGCGAATCAAGCGGCGATGCTCAATCTCGTAGCGGGCAAGGTCGCCCTCCGCCAGACAGTCGGCCAGCAGCGCGGCCTGCCGAAATGCGAGGCACAGCCCTTCTCCCGTAATAGCGTCCACCCCGCCGGAGGCGTCGCCGACCAGCGCCGTACGCTCGCGATATACGCGCCGCAATTTCCGGCTCACCGTAATTGCACCACGTTCGCTGGATGTATGCTCTGCGCCCTTGAGACGCGCCGCCAGGTCCGGAAACTGCGCGAGCGCATCATCGACCCGCAAGTGCGAATCCGAACTGATCGACGCCAAACAGATTTCCTTGCGGCCGAGGGGCGTAAGGTACAATTGGCACTCGTCGCCCCAGTACAGTTCCATGAAATCACTCCAGGGCTCGATGCGATAGTGCCGCCGGAATCCGAATCGAGTACCCTCCCTCCGCTGACGATCCAGCCCGGCCCAGCGCCGGACGCGCGAATTCGATCCATCGGCGCCCACAATCCAGCGCGCGCGAATCAAATCGCGCGACGTACGGATGCCGTCCGCATGCAGTCCCGTAACCGACGTCTGCCAAAGCATGGAAACACCGCATGCGTCCGCGTGCTCGGTGAGAACGCGATGCAGCGCGGTGCGGCGCATGCCAAACGCATGGCCGTGAGGAAATAGCGCCTCCGCTTTTTTCCCGCCGCTCAAAAACCGAATCCCGCGAAACGCAAAGTACTCCGCGGGAGGCACCACGATCCCCAACTCACGCAGGGACTCAATGCCATCCGGCATCAGGCCTTCGCCACAAGCCTTATCGATAGGCGGAGTCCCGCTGTCGACAACAACGACGCTCAGCCCGCGGCGGCGCACTGCAATTGCCGTCGCCAGGCCGGCGGGCCCTCCACCCGCGACCACCACGTCAACTGGACTTGAAAAAGCGTTCACGATTATGAATTCCGTAAATGTTTTGCACTCGCCCGCGAGCTACGTTCACTCTCGCTACCACTGCAGCAGCACAAATTCCGAACAAAAACCGGGGCCCATGGCCGCCAGCATCCCGAGCGTGCCCCGCTCCGGCCGCCGGTTCTTCATGACCTCATCGAGCACTACCAGCACCGACGCGGACGACAAATTGCCGGTCCGGCGCAAACAATCCCACGATGCGTCCAGTTGTCCATTGCTGAGCGCCAGCGCCTCGGCCGTCGCTTCCAGAATCTTCGGACCGCCCGTGTGCAGAACCCAGCTGCCAATATCGGCGCGTGTCAGGCCGCGTGAAGAAAGAAAGTCATCGACATCGTGTCCCAGGTTCTTCCGCACCAGGTTCGGCACGTCGCGCGAAAGCACGATGCGGAAGCCCTTTTCCGATATGGCCCAGCCCATCATCTCTTCCGTATTCGGATAGAAAACCGAGCGCGTAGCGAGAATCGTTGGCCCCGCAACACCGGGGAGCACACAATCCGCGCCGGCCACAATCACAGCGGCCGCGCCATCGCCGAAAAGTCCCGCCGAAATTAGATTCGCCATCGAAAGATCTTCGCGCTGCAATGTAAGCGAGCAGAGTTCGACTGAGAGTAAAACCGCAATCTGGCCGGGATTGGCCTTCACGTAATCGGCGGCCTGCGAAATTCCGGCAGCGCCCGCTACGCAGCCCAATCCGAAAATCGGCACGCGCCGGATGTGGCGGCACAGGCCCATTTTGTTGACCAGCAGCGCGTCGATGGACGGGCTCGAGATCCCAGTGACCGACGTAAAAAAGAAAGCGCCCAGTTCGCCTGCCTTCAGTCCGGCTCCGGCCAGAGCGTCACTAACAGCTCGTTCTCCCAATTCGGTTGCCGTGCGAATCCAATGGCCGTTGGCCTCGCCCCATGTCCGCATGGTCAGATACTCTTCTTTTGGAACAGCCAGAAAACGCCCGGCCACGCCGACGTGCCGATGCAGTCGCCGCAGCACAGTCGGGTTGTCGATCCGGTCGCCCCAGTATTGCTGCAACGCGGCAAGCAATTCGTCCTGCGAGTAGTAGTGCTTGGGAAATGCGCTGGCTGTGCTGACGATTTGCATAGTCGATGCGAATCCTTATCGGCGCTGTACCTGTCATGACGATACAGAAAGTGCAAGCATCGCGCGCCCTGCCCCACTGTGGGACACTCATCGTTCTCGGCTCTTCCGGCTTGAAGAAAGTTACGCGGCAGAGTATCCAATCTTAGATGCGCGCTAAAGATTAACGGCTCGGCGTGCCAGGCCAAGCGCTTCAGCCCAGAATGATACCGACGAATGCGCCAGTTCCACCACCTCGCGCACTGCGTCCACAAATTCCCGGATTTGCTCTTCCGTCACTACCAGCGGCGGCGCGGCCTTGAGCACCATAAAGTTATTTCCGCAAATCTGCGTCAGGATTCCATGGTCGCGGAACAGCCGCATCACGACGATCTGCCCGAACATCGCCGGATGAATTTTCATGAACGCTTCAAACGCGATCCGCAGCCGCAACTGGTGCGGCGCGCGGAACTCGATTCCTGACAGCAAGCCCTCGCCTCGAACCGCCTTCACCATCTCGTATCCTGCCAGTTCGTCGGAAAGCATCTGCCGCAACTGCTCTCCTGCGCCGGTGGCGCGCACTCCCAGCCGTTCGGACTCCAGCACATCGAGCGTCGCCAATCCCGCCCGCATGGCTAGGCCGTTCTCGCTGTACGTTGAGGTATGAATGATCGCGCGTTTGAGCGAGCTGTACACCGAGGAATAAATCTCATTGGTCATGATCACGGCACTCACCGGAACCAGCCCGCCGCTGAGCGCCTTGGCAAGAACGACCATGTCAGGCTGAACGTCGTAGAGGTGCGAGGCGAGGAATGGTCCGGTGCGATGCAGCCCCGTTTGAACTTCGTCAAGAACCAGGAGCGTGCCGTAGCGCGCGCACAGAGATTGCACGCTTCGCCAATAGTCCGCCGCCGGCAACTTGATTCCGCCCTCGGCCTGAATGGGTTCGCATATAAATGCCGCGAATTTTCGCGTCGCGAGCTGCTGCTCCAGCGCGGCGAGATCGTTAAAAGGCACCGCCACAGTGTCAGCCAGCAGCGGCCCAAAATTTCCGCGCCAGAATGGATCGTCCATCAATGACAGCGCGCCGCAGGTCAATCCGTGGAATGCGGATTTGGCATAGAGCATGCCATTGCGGCCGGTGCGTGCGCGAGAGAACTTGATGGCCGCTTCGACGCCCTCGCTGCCAGAACTGGCAAAGAACACCTTGGATAGATTGCCGCCCGCTGCCTTGCAAAGGCGTTCGGCCAACTCACCGGCCAACTTCGGAACATGCGACTGGATCATCGCCGGGCCGCACGATTCCAGTTCCTCGCCGAGCGCCGCAATGACTGCGGGATGATTGTGCCCGATGTTGTGCACGCAATAGCCGGAGAGAAAGTCGAGAATTCGCCGGCCATCGGAGGTGAAAAGTTCGCTGCCTACACACCGTTCATACTCGACGTTCATTTCCAGCAGGTCCAGAAGCCGTACCCACTGCGGGTTTACATGGGTGGAGTACGACGATGCGCCGGTTTCAACCGCGGTCAGAGTCATTAGTGCTTCCTTGTAAAACGAATATCCGAGCAACGGCACCGGCGCTGGGCGCCGCAAGAGATGTGGTTTTAATCTCGGATGCGCGCGCTAAAGCATTTCGTTGCCTGCCAACTGGCCGGAAGGCAGCGGATCGCGAAATATGGCGAACTCTCCGGCCGTCGGACGTGTGACCATTGCCGCCACCATTACAATCATCGCTCACGCTTTGTGCATCACATCCGGCTAAATGCTAAATTAATCGAGTCGTAGGAAATGAGGGAAGCTTGAAATTTCTGGCAGGCCTGATTCTGGGAATTTTAGTGGTTCCGGCGATTCTCTACATTTATTTCGCGAGTGGAATGGCCCCCGTGGCGACGACCGATCCGGACATGCCCTTCGAAACTTATTTCGCGCGCAAAGCACAAAACGTGCGCATCGCAAAAGATATGCCGAAGAGTGTCCCCATACAGCCGAGCGAGGCGAACTATATGGCCGGCGCCGAACTCTACAAGCAGCATTGCGCGGTTTGTCACGGTCTGCCCGACTCGCAGAAGACCGCGATCGCCACTGGAATGTTTCCACATCCGCCGCAACTTTTCCAGGGCAAAGGCGTCACCGATGACGAGCCCGGCGAGACCTATTGGAAAATATTCAATGGCTTTCGCCTGACTGGCATGCCCGGCTTCAGTAAGTCGCTCAACCAAACACAGATGTGGCAAATGGCGCTCCTGTTAGCCAATGCCGACAAAATTCCGCAATCGGTGAAGGCAATACTGAGCGCGCAGCCTTCGGAAACGCCGGCGCCCGCGAACCAGCCCCCGAGCGCGGCCGCCGCGCCGCAAACGCCGCCTCGATAACTGTCTGACTCCGCGAATTCGCAGACAACCACCGCGCGCGGCGTTATCGTAGGAGCATGGCATTCGCGCGCCCCAGAAAGCTCTTCACCGAGGCCGAGCTGTATGAGTACGCCATCGGCGCGCTGGCTCGGCGCAGCCGTTCGGTTGCGGAATTGAAGCGTCTCCTTCGCAATCGCGTCGAAGCCGAAACCGAATTCGGCAAGACTCTCGTCGAGCTGATCATCGTTCGGCTGAAGGACCAGGGCTATCTCAACGACGCGCGCTACGCCGCTGCATATTCCTCCTACCGTCGCGACACGGAAAAGTTCGGACGCATGCGCGTGATCAGCGACCTGAAAACGAAAGGTGTACACAGCCAGGTAATCGAGAAGGCCGTCGCTTCGGTCTATGACGAAGTGAAGGAAGAAGAACTGGCGCGCGCCTATCTCAAGCGCAAGCGTCTGCAAAAACCGAAAGACCAAAAAGAAACCGCGCGCATCTTCCGGAATCTGATGCGCGCGGGCTTTGGATCAAAAACAATCTTCACAATTTTAAAAAAATGGGATGTCGACGACGAGACGCTTGGCGCGCTCGAAGAGACCATCCCGGATTGACCACTACCGCGGCGGCTTCTCCTCCTTCTTGCGCTCCTCATCTTTCTTTTGAGGAGGTGCCTCTTTCTTTGGTGGTGGTGCCGGACGCGCCGCAGGCTCGTTCCGCTGCGGTGGCGGGGTGGGACGGTTTGCCTCAGGCCGCGGCGGAGCCGGCTTCTGTTCCGCCTTTGGCGGCTCCGGTCGATTCGCCGGTTTGGTCTCCTGCGGCTGCTCAGCTCGCGCCGGAGGCGGCACTGGACGGTTGTTTTGCTGCGCAGTGGGCGGCCGGAGAGGCGGCGGTGCCTGAGATTTACTCGGCGCCGGCTGAGTTGCTGGCGCTGCCTTCTGGTTCGCGGCCGGTGCGCCCGGACGATTTCCCGGCGCTCCCGGTGGATGCGCACCAGGCTTCACCACTGCTGTGGCTGGCCGGGCCGGTGGCGCCTGCTTGATCTGCGGGCGAGCGGCGGGGGTAGCATTCGCGGGACGAATCGCGGCGACTTCCTTCCGCGGCAGCGCCTGTCCTGGATTCGCGGCCATCGCCTTCTCACGCGAGGCAAACGAAACCGGCGGAGGAGGAGGCGTCTTCTTGGCTACGATAGCGCGGCTGGCAATGGCGGCCGGTGGCGCGGCCACGTGATTCGCCGTATTCGCGCGGGCCCCGAGCACGCTGTTGGCGGTAGGCGCAACCGCGGCCCTCGTCGCAACCGGCATCGATGCGATCTCCCGGGCGTTCACCGCGACCGCGGCTCTCCCGACCGGCTGTGCGCTTACGAAGGCGCGTTGCGGAACCGCTGTCACCGCACCCGCGACGTTCCGGTTCGCGTACGTGACATTGGTGATGCTCGTCTCGTTGCGGATGATGGTTGTGTTGTACACATTCGTGATGTTGGTCGTCGTAACGGTTGTGTTGCTGACATTGATGCTCGAGAAGTATCCGCGGCTTACCCGATACGACGGCACGTACACTTCACGCGGCCCGAGTGGGAACCAGCCAACGTTGCCGCCAAAACCAGCCGGTCCTCCGCCTATGAAGACCACCAGCGCGGGCGCGTAAACCGGCGCGACTTCTCTCGGCCCGGGAATCCATCCCCATCGTCCGCCCACCGAAACCCAGCGGCCATAGTGGAATGGCGCATAGCCCCAAGGCGCGTCGTCGACCCAGGTCCATCCCCAGGGATCGACCCACGCCCAATGTCCCTCGTGATAAGGCGCCCAACCGGCGGCAACGTGCGGGAACCAGACCGTGCCATAGCCCATCGCGGGTTGCCAGTCGCCACTCGAATCCAGGTCGGCATAGCCCACCATTTCATCGGAGACATAGCGCGCCGACATCGAGTTCTCGTAACGCTGGTAGCGGTTATAGGCCCAGTTGTCGAAGTCGTCCGGCCCGTAGATATCTTCCGTCTGCGCGTTCAGCTGGTCGGTGCCTTCGAGCGTGACGCGCTGGCCGCCGTAAATGGTATAGGTCGAGCCGTTGCCGGTGGACGCGCCTTCGCCGTCAAAGACGCTGACCACGGTATAGCTTCCGTCTGGACTCGCCTCGATGCGGTACCGACCTGCCTCGTTGATGGTGAAGGCCTGGTTGGGCGTATCGATCTCGATGTCATCGTCGCGCCGCATACGGCGCACTCGCACTTCGATCACGCCTGAACTGAGCTGCACCTGAATCGTATCGTTGTCGAGGTTAAGTAACGAAACTCCCGTGTTACTGCTGAGATCGATGATGGTTGTTCCGAGCCCCAGCTCGGCGCGAGAATCTCTATCGGTCCACAGTTGATCGCCCGTGGTCATCGGGCGGTTCAACACGGCATCCACCCAATCGGATTCTCCGGCGGGCTGGAAGGAAACGGCTCCTTGCAAATAGCTAAGCCGCGCGACGCGAGTCGGCGGGTCATCCTGGTCAGGTTGATCTTGCGCGGCCAGACGCTCGCTGACGGTAATGCTCAGCAGCGCAGCCAGGGAGAAGGCAATGGTCCAACGTCGTAATGCGATAAAAGTTCTCATAGGGTCATCTCGATTTGATGTGCGACAAATTGGCGTGAAGGTCCCCTCATTCAACTAAGTTCCAAGTCGGCGGGACCGAATCCGCTCGGAGATACACGAAACCTCGGAGTACACGAAATCACGAAATAAAGATAAGAGCAATGTAAAGATGTGTAAAGCGGGAACGAGGATACCTTGTACATGGTTTCTTCGACCCCCCTCTAGGCGGTCTTTAAAACTCAAAGACTTAGCGCCTTTTTTCGCAATGGTCTTTGATTCTAAAGCACTTACCTGTAAAGTCTTTATAAAACAATAACTTGCATCGTACCTATCCGCTTTGAGGGCCAGTTCTGTTCTCGCCCGTCTATACTTAGATTTTATTGTTCCGGCGGAAATCGATCTAAGCTCGGCTGCGCCGCCTTGAGCGCCATGGCGCGGTAAGATGCAGAAGACATTTGAAATCCCGCCCCTATGCGCCCCACTTTTTCGCGAAGTCGAATTAGTAAACACCCGTCGCGCGATTTTGTTGCGATCTGGCGAGTTGACTGAACGTTACTTCACACAAGAGTCACTGGGCCACAGAGAAAATCTTGACTTGCAGAACTGAGTCAGGGATTTACCAGCTTCGACTCTTTCTGCGTCGTGACGCAAAAAACTGCAGTCGAAAAAGCGCACTATCGTCCCTGCACGGCGAACGTTGGAACTCCTTAATCTCGGTACAATGGATGCGACTTGGTTTCGATGCATCTCGATTTCAATGCACGTGATTTCGATGCATCCGGTTTCGGTACATGGTTTTTGCTCTTACAATTCATTTCGGCAGTCACAGGAGATTCGAATGGAACGCAAAGCAAGTGCAGTTTGGAAGGGTGGGCTGAAAGACGGCAAGGGAACGATTTCCTCCACCAGCGGAGTTTTGTCGAACACGCCGTATTCGTTCACCACGCGGTTTGAAGGCACTCCGGGAACGAACCCGGAAGAACTGATTGCGGCCGCGCATGCCGCGTGTTTTTCGATGGCGCTCTCGGCGCAGCTTGGGGGCGCGAACCTGGCGCCGGAGAGCATCAGCACATCGGCGACGCTGACGATGGAAAAGCTCGAGGCCGGATGGACGATCACGGCGGTGCATCTGGATGTGGCGGCGAAGGTCCCGGGCGCGAGCGCGGAGGCGTTCAACAAGGCGGCGCAGGACGCGAAGGCGGGATGCCCGGTGTCGAAGGTGCTAAACGCGAAGATTACGATGAACGCTCGCCTGGAGTAGCGCAGAACTGGAGTAGCGCAGAATAAGAACTGATCGATTGGCAGCCGCGCCCATCAGCTGTGCTTGCGCAGGATTTCGCGCAGCTTGTTATTGATGCCGACCGCATCCTGCGAGGCTTGGTCGATCAGCTTCACCCAGCGCCGCGAGTGCTCGGGCGGCCCGGCCTGCGAAATCAGGTAGGTGGCTTGCACGATCGTCTCCAGAGCGTTGCTGAGATCGTGCGCCAGCGCGCGCAGCTCGGGAAGAATCTCGGCGGGAATCTTTTCTTCGCGGTTGGCCATTTGGTCGTTGGGCGATCGTTGTTGGGCGGTCGCGGGCGCCGGCCGCGGGACTCCACGCAATTGAGCGGGCCCGCCATGCGCCCGGCGTTCGTTGACAGGCGGGCGGCGCACAGTAGATATTAGATGTGGTCCTCGTAAAAAAGGCCTGCCGATTTCTTTTGCGGATATGGCGGAACTGGCAGACGCGCTAGGTTCAGGTCCTAGTGATCGCAAGGTCGTGGAGGTTCGAGTCCTCTTATCCGCACCAAAAGCAGTTGCCAGTTGCCAGCTCCCAGTTGCCAGTGGAAACCAGCCTCTCTCGCCGAGACCCCGAAGACTTGTTTACCTCACATTTTCAGGACGCTCGCGCGTACGTACACAAGGATTCGTAGTGGGTTTTGATTGAGTGCCAGAATTTTGGCCGGGTTTCCACTGGCAACTGGCGACTATTTTTACGCGCCGGCTGACAGCCTGTGCGTGCTGCGGGTTTGGGCGATTCCGTACTGGCGGATCTTGTAGAGCAGCGCTTTGTAGCTGATCTTCAGGATTACAGCGGCTTGCTTCCGGTTCCAGTTGGTCTCTTCGAGAGCGCGCGCGATGGCCTCGGCTTCCGCGCCGTCTTTGGCGGTACGCGCCAGCGACTTCAATCCCCCCGCTCCGTCCGCGCTTGCGGCCGCGGCTTTTCCATCCACATCGTTCTGCGATCCGCCTCCACCATCGGGGCGGGGCTGAAGCTCGGACGTGGCGAGATTCTCGTCTCCCAACACCAGGTAGCGCTTGACGAAATTGCTGAGCTCGCGCAAATTACCCGGCCAGGGGTGGCGCATACAGGCTTCCATCAAGGCGGGGCCAAGCGGCAACGGCGACCGCGCATATGACTCCGACATGCGCGACATGAAATGCTTGAGCAGGATCGGAATTTCTTCCTTGCGATCGCGCAGTGGCGGCAGCGAAAGCGTGAACGCGTTCAAACGATAGTAAAGATCTTCGCGCAGGCGCTTGGTGGCGAGGGCTTCGGGGATATCGATGTTGGTGGCGGCCAGGATGCGCACGTCAACTTTGATAACGTTGCGGCTGCCCAGGCGCGAGAAAGTCTGGTCCTGAAGCACGTGCAGAAGTTTCGCCTGGAGGAGCGGCGGCATCTCGCCGATTTCGTCGAGCAGGATCGTGCCTTTGTTGCACAGTTCGAACTTGCCGGGCTTCGCGTGATTGGCGCCCGTAAAGGCTCCCGCTTCGTAACCGAACAACTCGCTTTCCAGCAGGTCGGCCGGCACGGCGGCGCAATTCACTTTAAGAAACGTACGATGCGCACGTGGAGAAAGCTTATGAATCAGGCGCGCCAGAACTTCCTTGCCGGTGCCGCTTTCGCCGAGCAGCAGCACGGGGATGTCGACATTGGCGACGAGCGCGGCCTGCGAGCGAATCTTTTTCATCGCCGGGCTGGCGGCAATGAAAAACACGTCGTCGCACAACTCTTCGACCTCGCCGGCATACGATTCGCCCTTGGCGGCGCCGACGCATTGACCAATCACGGAATCGAGTTCGGCTTTTTGAAACGGCTTGGTCAGATAATCGATGGCGCCGAGGCGCATCGCCTGCACCACCTTGCGCGTGTCGCTGACGCAGGAAAGCATGACCACCCGCAGGCCGGGCCGCATTTGGCGCAATTGTTCGAGCGTTTGCAGACCGTCGATGCCGGGCATGAGCAGGTCAAGCAGCACGAGGTCGGGTTGCAATCCTTTTTGAACTTGCTCAAGAGCCTCTTCGCCGCAGGTCGCGGTTTGAACTTTGTGTTCATCCACCTCAAGCAACGTGCGGATGTAGCGCAGCATGCCCGGTTCGTCGTCGACGAGCAGGATATTGGCGGGTTGGGTCATTGGCCGGTCCCCCGGTTCGGAGTGTTCAAGGCTGGTTTCAGGGGGACGATAAAGGAAAACTTGCTGCCGGCGCCGAGTTCGCTCTCCACCCAGATCTTGCCGCCCATGGCTTGCAGAAGCCGGCGCGCGATGGCCAGACCGAGGCCCATGCCTTCGGTTGCCTCGTTGCCGGGTAGACGGAAGAACTCGTCGAAAATTTCCTGATGGAACTCGGGGCGGATTCCGGGCCCGGTGTCGGAGACGCTGACTTTCATCGCATTCGGCGCGGTGACGGCCTGACGCCGCCGTTCGCTCTTGCCGGGGGATTTGGCCAGGGCGCGCCGCTCCCACATGTGCGGCTCCGCATGAATCCAAACCGTGCCGCCCTCGGGCGTGTACTTGCACGCGTTCTCGAGCAGGTTTGAAATAACGCGCTGAACTTTCGGCCCGTCGAAGGGGAACGGTGTGACTTTGTCGTTGGCGAGAAAGTAGAGCGCCAGGCCCCGCTCCTGAAAGCGGTTTGACCAGATGCGGCAAACCTCGGAGAGGCACGCGTTCATGTCGCCTTCCGCAAACTGCATACGTAGCTCGCCGGTTTCAAGCACGGCGTAGGTCAGGAAATCCTGAATCAGATGCTGCAGGCGCTGCCCGTTCGACGACATGTCGCCCATGATCTCTTGCTGGCGCTCGTTGAGCGGACCGAGCTTCTGGCTTTGCAGCAGCTCAATGTATCCATTCATGATGGCCAAAGGAGTCTTCAGGTCGTGAGCGGCGGAGGCGAGCGCGTTCGTCGTTTTGCGAAAGCGATCGCGCAACTGTTCCAGTTCCAGCGCGATACCACTGGCCGGATCTTGACCCTTATCGCGGGCAGGCGTCGGCGGGATCCCCTTCATTGAACTCGCGCCCGTGGACATAGCTGGTGTTCCTTCGTGCGAAGTCATTAAGGCTCAACCAAATACACTTAGGGGGAGATTACCATCTACCGCTGAACGAGGGATGGATTAATGCTAAGACAGGTGCAACAGACTGTCAATCGGAATAAGCGGAAGTACAGGCAAAAGCGCAAACTTTTGCAGCTCTTTGGATTGGCCTATAGTCACTCATACATCCCCAAGTCCGGTGCCGGATTGTCTGGGATTCCCCACACAGCGCGGCATTTATGGAGATCGTCGGGGATCGTGCCGAGAACTTCGTGTTTGGCCCCTAAGATGCGACTATTAAGAGGGTTAAGGGTGTCAAACGCATTGAAGAGACGGGTCCCAAGTAAGGATGAACGGAAGTGGGCACGATTGCAGCTTTCCATTCCCATTTTCGTCCGTTCCCGAAACGCAAATGGCAAGGATTCGCTGGAATTCGCCACAGCGCTGAACATCTCCGCAGGCGGCGCGCTGGTGATAGTGCGGCGGTCGGTGCCCAAGTCGGCATTGATTTCATTGGAGATTCCGATCGTTCCCATTGAACCGGCGAATGGCCTGCCGACTTCGTCGAGAGTCATTCGGGCCAAGACGGTCTGGGTCGCTCACCTCGATGACCGTCACCTTCTTGGGTTGAAATTCGCGCGTCCTTTACCCACGAACGCGGAGGCTTTGCCCAGGGAATTGAGAAAAGCGGTCTCCGCGGTGTGAAATGTTTTTCCCTCCCGGACCCCCCGCCGGTATGGCACTTTCGCGCCATAGGCCGGTTCTTGACTATGGTAATATTGTGGCTGTAAGTCGATAGTACGTTTCGCGTTACCGGCCCCGACTAGGCCGGTTCTCCTCTCCTCCCCTGTTTGGTGCTTCAGATGCACTTTTAGTGCATGCAGAGTGACATTCACCCCCAAGGGGTCTTATGACAACAGTGCCAGTAACTTCTTTTCAGCAATCGCTAGGCGAGCTACCTCCCGATAACATTATTTTTGGGCATTCGGAGGCCGTGCAGGCCATCCGAGCACAGCTCGCCAGGGTTGCCGCGGCAAACGTGCCGGTGCTGATCACCGGGGAGAGCGGAACCGGAAAAGACATTATCGCGCGGCTCATCCACGGCCTTTCGCCGTGGAAAGTTGGGCCGTTCGTGAAAGTGAATTGTCCGGCGATTCCGGGAACGCTGCTGGAGAGCGAATTGTTCGGATACGAAAAGGGCGCTTTCACCGGCGCTTTTGGCGCGAAGCCGGGCCGGGTCGAAATGGCGCACCGCGGCACGCTCTTTCTCGACGAAATCTCCGAACTCGATCATTCCCTGCAATCCAAGCTTTTGCAGCTCTTGCAGGACGGGCAGTTCTGCCGCATCGGCGCACAGGAAGACAAAAAAGTAGAAGTGCGCGTGGTGTGCGCCACCAATCGCGATCTGCAAACCGAGATTGAAAACGGAACCTTCCGCCAGGATCTCTTCTATCGAATTAACGTCGTCAACCTGCGCATGCCCGCCCTGCGCGAGCGGCGCACCGATATCGAAGATCTTTGCCGCTATTTCCTCGAGTACTACAATCGCAAGTTCAACTGCCGCGCCCGTCCGCTTTCGGCGGAAGTGCTGGCCGTGCTCCACAAGTATCACTGGCCGGGAAATATTCGCGAGCTGGAGAATCTGATCAAGCGCTACGTCATCCTCGGACACGAGGACGCGCTCACCAGCGACCTCGTCCACCGCGAGCCGGACTTCCTGAATCCGGACATCTCATTCGATGGCCCGGTTTCGCTCAAAAAGCTGACTCGGCAGGCGGTGCGCGAACTGGAGCGCAAGGTCATTCTGAAGGTGCTACAACAGCATCATTGGAATCGGAAGCAGTCGGCGCGCACGCTCGGAATCAGTTACCGTGCGCTGCTCTACAAGATTCGCGATGCCGGGTTGCCTTCGAATCGCGCGCTGCGTCTGCGCCAGGCCGAAGAAGCAATGCCAAAAACCGGCGCCGCCGCGGATTAGAATTTTATTCTGAGATCTACCGCCGAGACGCAGAGATCGCCGAGAGGACCTATGGTCTTCTCGGCTTTCTTTTTACGGTGGCGGATCGGCGCTTTTCACTTCTGCAATCTGACCTCTTACCTCTGACCTCTCTTCACGCCCAAAACGTCCGGTCCAGCGTCCGGTACTGAATCGCCTCCGCGATGTGCTTGGGCTCCAGTTCCGCCGTCCCATCCAGGTCGGCAATCGTGCGCGCCACCTTCAAAATGCGGTCGTGGGCGCGGGCGCTCAGTCCCTGCTGCGTCATCGCACGCTCCAGCAGCCGCTCGCAATCGGCCGAGAGCGTGCAGAACTTGCGTATGTTCTGCGATGACATCTGGGCATTGCAATACAGCCGCGCCTTCGACGACGAAAAGCGCTCCAATTGAGTGCCGCGCGCACGAATCACGCGCTCCAGAATCTTCGAAGAACTCTCCGGCTCGTTGGTGCTGCGCATCTCCTTATAATTCACCGCCGGCACATCGATGTGAATGTCGATGCGGTCAAGCAGCGGCCCGGAAATTTTCGAAATATACCGCTGAATCATCGGCGGCGTGCAATGGCATTCGCGCTTCGAGTCATTGTGAAATCCGCAAGGGCATGGGTTCATGGCCGCAGTCAGCATGAAGCGCGCCGGAAAGCTCAGAGACATGGCGGCCCGCGCGATGCAAACCGTGCCGTCTTCCAAAGGCTGCCGCATCACTTCCAGCACGGTGCGCGGGAATTCCGGCAGCTCGTCCAGAAACAGCACGCCATTGTGCGCCAGCGAAACTTCTCCCGGCCGCGGAATCGCGCCCCCGCCAATCAGGCCGGCATCTGAAATCGTATGATGCGGCGAGCGAAACGGCCGCACCCCCACCAGTCCCGCCTGCGCGTCGAGCACTCCCGCCACGCTATGAATTCGCGTCGTCTCCAGCGCCTCCTCGAACGTGAGCGGCGGCAGAATCGTCGGCATGCGCTTGGCCAGCATTGTCTTGCCCGACCCCGGCGGCCCGATCATCAGAATGTTATGCCCGCCCGCGCATGCCACTTCGAGCGCCCGCTTGGCGGTCTGCTGCCCGCGCACGTCTTTGAAGTCCAGGTAAGAATGCTGCGACTCGCTGAGCAACTTCTCGCGATCCACCTGCAAGCGCGGCACACCGTTGCCGGAATTGATGTAGTGGATGACATCGATGAGCGACTTGAGAGGATAAACTTCCACGTCCTCTACCATCGCCGCCTCGCGCGCATTCACCTCCGGCACAATCAGCCGCTTCACCTTGCGCGACCGCGCCTCCAGCGCGATGGGCAGTGCCCCTCGCACCCCGCGCAACCCGCCGTCGAGCGAAAGTTCGCCCACAAACAGCGCGTCGGGTATCTCTTTTTTATTTAGCCCGCCATACGCGCCCAGAATGCCGAGCGCCATGGGCAAGTCAAAGCCCGAGCCTTCCTTGCGAATGTCGGCGGGTGCCAGGTTGATGGTGATATCGGTGGGCGGAATATCGTAGCCGCAATTCTTCAGCGCGGCGCGCACCCGATCGCGGCTCTCGCGCACCGCGGCGTCAGGCAAGCCAACCGTATGAAAACGGTCTTCATTCTGCTTGATGCCAGAGACGTCGACTTCCACCTCGATGATATTGGCGTTCACGCCGTAGACAGCGGCACTTAGAGTTTTATAGAGCATAAGAACCAGCGGCTCTCGGAGCGTCCATGCTCGGAGCACGTGCATCCCGGATCGACAACAATCTCAAAAGACACGAGGAGGACAAAGCGGATGGGAGATCGCTGGAGCCATCCTAAACGCCGGCGGCCTTTCTTTCTGTGATGGTGGTCACCCCGTTACCGTGATGGAACTTCCGTGCCTCGAAAATGCGGGTTACACGGCGGCGTTCGGTGCTACGCTAGGGCTTTATAGCGGGAAAGCCAGGGACTTGGTGGCCAGTTTTTCCGCGATTGGTAGATGCCCATGCCGCAATCGACCGTCACGCCGAAACGTTCCAATGCCACTCCAAGTGGCCTCGAACGCGAAGAGAGCCAGCTTTGGCGATGGGCGCTCGGACTGATCGTGCTCCTGGCCGTCACTGTGGCGTACTTTTCATGGGAGCAGCTTAAAGACCTTCCTTACCGCCTGTGGGCAGTCCCGGCCGGGATCTTCCTTCTGTCCTTCTTATTCGCGGCGTACGCCTTCGGGCGCAAGCGGGAAGTTTCCGATCTTAGGCAGCTTTTGCGTGGCCTCGAAGAGCGCTCCAGCATCGCTCCGACCGAAGAACAACTCGATCAGCTCGGGCAACTCATCTCGCGTTCACAACGCAACTTCAAAGAGTTAATCGACTCTCTCGACGATGTCGCCCTGGCGGTCTCGCTCGATGGTTCGCTGCGCACCGTCAACAAGCGCGTCACCGAAATGCTCGCCACGCCTTACTCCACGCTGATCGGCCATAAGCTTGCCGATTTCCTCGGCGGCCCGCTCGTCACCGAGACGCCCTTTGACCTGGCTCGGTTCCTCGAGAAACGCACCTGGGCCGGAGTCGTCTCGGTCCAACTCGCGGGCAATTCGCGCCGCCTTTACTACGACTGCGTGGCCAACGCCATCGTCAAAGGAGACGATGTGGTCGGAGCGAGCGTGCTCGCCCGCAACATCACCGATCAGCGCGATAAGGAGCAGCGCTTCACCCAGCTCTTCGAAACGCTTCGCGAGGGCGTCTACATGTGCAGCCCGGAAGGTCAGTTGCTCGAGGTGAATCCGGCCCTGGTTGCGATTCTGGGTTACGCGAGCAAAGAGGAATTGCTGGGCCTGCCGCCCGACGCGCTCAAAGTCGACGCCAACCTCGAACCGGTTTTAGGCCGCGCCGGCAGCCAGAGCGGCCGCACTCGCACCCGCGAGGTGCGGCTCCGCCGCAAAGACGGCGGCATCGCCGTATGTCAGGACGTTTCGACCGGCGTCATCGAGGATGGAAAAGTCGTCCGCTACCAGGGCACGCTCGTCGACATCACCGAGAAGCGCGTGCTCGAGCGCCAGTTGCGCCAGGAGGAAGAGTTCCGCCGGCGCTTGCTCGAAAGTTTCCCCGACTTGATTCTCGTGCTGAATTTGAAGGGGCAATACACGTTTGTCAGTCCGTGCATTCGCGAACTGCTGGGCTGCGACCCGGAACAGCTGCTCGGCAAGGCCGTCGACGAAGCCGACGATAACTGGAGCGAGATTGCGAAGCTGTATCGGTCAGTCGCGGCGGGAGAAACGTCGCGCGCCTCCTGCGAATACGCCGCGCAGCACCGCAGCGGCGAGTGGCGCACCATGCTCGGCATTGCCAGCCCGCTTCTCAACGCGGAAGCAAAACCGGCGGGCGTCATCATCTCCGTGCGCGACGTGACCACCGAGAAAAAGCTCGAGCGCCAGATCATTCAGAGCGAGCGCCTCGCCGCCATGGGCCAGATGATCGGCGGATTCGCCCACGAACTCAACAACCCACTCACCAGCATCCTCGGCATGTCTGAGCTCCTTCAGGAAGGCCCGGTCAGCGAAACCACGCGCAAGCAGGCGACGATCCTGCACCAGCAGGCGCGGCGCGCCGCTGAGATCGTGCAGAACCTGCAATTCTTCGCGCGTCCGCCCGCCCCCGGCCACAGCCAGGTCGACCTGAACGAACTCGTGCAGCGCATTCTGCATATGCAAACCTACCCGCTGCGCAAGAGCAACGTCACCGTCGATTTTCAGCCCGAGCCAACGCTGCCTCCCATGGTCGTCGACCCCAATCAGCTCATGCAGGTATTTTTGAACCTGCTGTTGAACGCCGAGCAGGCGATTCGCGAGACCCGCGAAAAAGGAACCATTCGCGTGCGCCTCGGCCGCAACTCCGATTCCGTCTGGATCGTCTTTCAGGACGACGGCCCCGGCATTGCTCCCGAAAACCTGACGCACATCTTCGATCCCTTCTTCACCACCAAACGCCCCGGCCGTGGCACCGGCCTTGGCCTCAGCATTTGCAAGGCGGTTCTGCGCGAGCACGGCGGAAATATTGAAGTTGCCTCGGCCCCCGGCGGCGGCGCCGTCTTCACCATCACTCTGCCGCTAGGTGCCAGCGCGGGCGCCGCGGCGGGGTAAGGCTGTCATTCGTAGCTGCGGTTGCGCAGTTCGGCAGCGATCGTTTCTGGCGCGCGGTCAACGGCCGCTTCCCAATGCAAGCGCTCCAGGTGCATCGAATCGCTTCGGTAGTACGGAAGCATTGCGCTTCGCGTCACCATCACCAGGTTCACCCGGTACCATGGTGCGCCTTCAAGCGGACCGGAAAACAAACTGGCATTGAAGCTGTCGTATCCCTGGGCGGAGTACCATAGCAGCACTCGCGATATACCGGCCGCCAACGCGGCAATATCCGCATCGTTCAGTTGCAGGAGGGTCTCGCGGTCTCGCACCACGGCGCGCACTTCATTGAAACCGATGGGGGCGAAAGCGGTCATCCAGGCAGTCGAGCCGGCGTCCCATACAAAGCGTTCGTTTCTCTCGCGTTCCTCTTTCGCCAGATCTTCCCAAAAGTTCGTGCCATTCTCCTGCCAGTAGGTTTCGCCTGCTTCGAACTGAAGCCGCATCATGGTGGTGGGAAACGGGTCGAGGAAGACCTGGGCATGTGGGTGGGGCAGCGATCCGCCGGATGGAAACAAATAATTGACGTTCCAGGCTGCGTAGCGTGCCCGCGAATCGGACGCGTGCACGGCTCGAATGTAGCGAATGCAGGCGGTCAGGTTGTCGGCAATCAACTTCGGAGAGAACTCGCGCAGGCTGAGCCAGTGCCTCGGCGTGAATACCGCGACGGCCGCGTGTTGCGAATAGGGCACGAGATTTGGGAACAGTACCGTTTCGCCGACCCGGATGCGGGGTTGATCGCTCACCTTCGGATCGATACGCGGCGTGACCTGCTCGATCCGTTCCGCGCAGAAGGGGCACCATTCATCCGGCGTCTGAAATCGTTGCAGGGCCGCGGCGTCGGCTGTCTGCAGTTTTACGCCCTCGGCAATTCTCGAAGTGGTGCCGAGCAGAGGATCGAAGCGAACCTCGACCGACCGGACATTGGCGCCCGACCCGTCCGGAGTCGCAGATCGCGCCTCAAGTCTCTCGCTGCGGAATCGAATCGGCACAGGTTCCTCCCGACAAGTTCGTCAGCCTATCAGTTCCGCCCGAGGATTTCCGGTGAGATCTTGGAGAACACCCTGGGTCCACGCGTTTCTCTCTTCGCTCATGTCATTCCAGCGGGTGAAACGGTTAGCCAGCGGATCCCGATTCGCCCCCTTGAGGACGATTCAGGTTGCGCTTGAATCATTGTTAGCGGTCTTTTTCGTTTGGAATCGTCCTACCGCTCTACCGCCATCGCAACCGCATTTCCCCCGCCCAGACACAGCGCCGCAATCCCGCGGTGCACATCGCGGCGAATCATTTCGTAAATCAGCGTCACCAGCACGCGCGCCCCGCTGGCCCCAATCGGATGCCCCAGCGCCACCGCGCCTCCATTCACGTTCACGCGCTCCATGTCGAGCCCGAGTTCGCGGATCACTCCGAGCGCCTGCACCGAGAACGCTTCATTCAGTTCGTAGAGATCGACTTCGTCTTTTTTCCATCCCGTCTTCTGCCAGATTTTCTGCACCGCCCCGACCGGCGCCATCATGACCCACTTCGGCTCGACTCCGCTCGTCGCCTGCGCCACAATTCTCACCATCGGCGTGGCGCCCAGTTCGCTCGCGCGCGCCGCGCTCGTCACCACCACCGCCGCCGCTCCATCGTTCACTCCCGGAGCGTTCCCCGCCGTCACCGTCCCGTCTTTTTTAAACGCCGGCTTCAGCGCGCGCAGTGTTTCCATTGTCGTGCCCTCGCGGGGCCCTTCGTCTTTGTCGAAGATCACCGGCGGCTGGCCCTTCTTCTTCGCTGGCAACTCCACGGGAACGATCTGCGCCTTGAAGCGGCACTCCTTCTGCGCCGCAATCGCTTTGCGATGCGAGTTCACCGCAAACTCATCCTGCTCCTCGCGCGTGATCCCGTATTTCTCCGCCACGTTCTCGCCCGTGATCCCCATGTGGTAGTCGTTGTAAATATCCCACAGGCCGTCGTGCACCATCGAATCGACAAGTTGCTGATTGCCCAGCCGGTATCCTTTGCGCGCACCCGCCAGCAGGTATGGCGTGTTCGTCATCGACTCCATGCCGCCCGCGACCATGATCGAACTGTTGCCCGTCTCAATCGCCTGCGCCCCGAGCGCCACTGCTTTCAATCCCGAGCCGCAAACTTTGTTGATTGTCATGGCACCTGTTTCCGGTGCGAGTCCTCCGTGAATCGCCGCCTGCCGCGCCGGATTCTGCCCGAGCCCCGCCGAGACGACGTTGCCCATGATGCACTCGTCGACCAGCTTCGCGTCGATGCCCGCGCGCTTCACCGCCTCCCGCACCGCGATCGCACCGAGCTGCGGCGCCGTCAGATCGCTCAGGCTTCCCTGAAATTTTCCAATCGGTGTACGGCAACCCGAAATGATCACAACATCGCTTGAACCCGGCATAAATGCGCTCCTCAGAATCGTCTCTCGCTCACAAAATCGCTCATCATTATAGATCGCGGCCCGCAGCGGAAGGATTCCGTGGCGGCGAACTCCGCCGCCGAAATGCGCGCGACGAATTTCGCAGCCGCGCGCGTCGCCAGTCACCCCGCGGACGAGGGGCGAGCGACATTTTTCCGCCCCGCCGACGTCACTCGCACGCGCGCGCAACATTTTTTCTCTGGCGAATTGCGTATGTGACTTTGGTGCCTCGTTGCGCGCCTCCGATGCGCGCATTTTTTTCTTGACTTCATTCTTCATTGACTCTATACATCAATCAGTTGCAACAAAGCACCGTTGCGAAAATTCCATGAAGAATGGAAAGGGAGAATAGATCCATGGCAACCAAAAAGAAAGCAAAGAAGAAAAGCGCCAAGAAGCACTAAGTCAGTCGCAGTAAGGCAACCATGGGGACGCGATGAGCGTCCCCAAAGTTTTTGGTGCAGAAAATCTTTCCGCTACCACGCGCTCCCGTCATTCTCAATTCACCTGCCGCGCAACCTTCTTCTGTGGAACGGCAATCGGCTTCTCGGTCGCCGGACACAAATTGCGGTACGGGCAAAAGCCGCAATGGTGGCCGGGTTTCGCCGCAAACTTTCCTGCCGCAATGGCTTCCGCCGTCTTGCGCACCTTGATCTTCGCGGCCTCAAGATCGCCTTCGTTGCGCGTTGTCACCACCGCCGTATTGTCTTCCAGGTTGTGAAAGACGAGACGGTCGGCGCGCATGCCCCACACTTCTTTCGCGGCCAGCGCATACAACGACAACTGTAGGCTCTCGTCGGCGTCCTTCTGGTTTTTTGGTTTGCCGGTTTTGTAGTCGATGATGGCGACGCCATCGGAGCCCACCCGATCCACGCGGTCAACTCGCCCGCTCACCTTGGTACCCTCGACTAGCAAATCAAATTTTTGCTCCGTTTCTAGCACCTCGGGTGGAACTCCGGCTCGCGCCCACTCCAGAAATTGCACGAGCTGTTCCTTCCCCTGGCGGAGGTACAGATCATACTGGTAGCGGTCGGCGATGCCGGCGCTGGCGAGGTCATCGCGAAAACTTCCCAGCAACTGCTCGTCGCTGATCTCCCGCCCGTAACGCTGCGCCTGGTAAAACGTGAACAATACGCGGTGCATCGCGGCGCCATAATGCAGCGAAGCCGGAACGTCACGCGGCAGGTTCCAGTCGCGCTCCAGCTTGAATCGCAGCGGACACTGCTGGTAGGTATCGATGGCGCTGGCGCTCAGCCCCTTCACAAAATCTCCGGTCGTGCCGGCCAGCAGCCACGCGGCCACGTTCGAGCGCTCGATTGCAACCCGCTCTTCTTCCGCCTCGCCGAATAACCGGTCCTGCACCGCCTGTGCCGCGTGCATGCGCCAAAACTTCCTGTACGGCAGCTCGTCAATCATCTCCCGTAGAAATTTTGTCGGCCGCTTGTCTTTCCCCGTTCCTTCCTTGGCGAGGATGGTCAGGGTATCTTCCGCGCGCGTCATGGCCACATAAAAAAGCCGCCGCTCTTCCTGCTCGTGAAGCAGTTTGTCATCCTGGGTCGACGGCGAGCGCCGCAGTTCGTGCGGAAATTCCACCAGAGGCTCCCGGTAGGCGCACGGAAAGGAGGTTGACGATCCACGAACTATTGCGACGTGTCCGAACTCCAGCCCCTTCGCCGCGTGCACCGTCATCAGCCGCACGCCATCCTCTTTGCTCGCCGGCAGTGGAATGCTGCTGCCCCTGGCCTGCCGAAAATAACCCAGGTACTCCAGAAACTCGGGCGCGCGGGCCGTCTCCGTGGTCACACTCTTTTGCCAGCGCTCAATGAATTCCACGAAAGTGCTGACTGCTGGATTCCGCCTGAGAGAGAACTGGCGAATCACCACGTGCACCGAATTCAGTGCCGTCGTTTCTTCCTGCTCGACCTCGCCGTGGACGTTCGCTACGTCCGCCAGCACCCTCGCGCCGCCCGGCAAATTTTCCAGCACCCTCGGCAGTTCAAGTTCGTCGCGCTTCACCGCTCGCATCGCAGCCTTCAGCTCTTTCGGATTAATGCCGTACTGCGGCAGCGCCGCCACGCGGAACAAGTTCGCCGCGTCCTTCGGATTTACGGCCACGCTCAGGCACGCCACCACATCGCGCACCTCGGGCGTATCCAGCACGTCGAGCCCCTCGATGGAAAACGGGATTCCACGTTCCGCGAGTTCGTTGACAAGTTCCTCGCGGTGGCTGTGCTGGCGGTACAGCACCGCAAACCGCTTCCACTCGCAGTGCAGTTCCTTGCGCTTCTTTTGGATGCGCCGGGCAATGTCGGCTGCTTCCACTTCCTTGTCGCCCCACGTCACGATCTCGACGGGCTGGCCGGGGGACTCGCCGCCTCCATCGGAATTCGCTGAGCTTTCCCGCCACGATTCGAGCGGCGATCGCTGGTACCGGATCGGGCTCCCTTTGTCGGCAAACACGGCCGGGTTCTCATTCACGATCCCGAAAGCGCACCCAAGAATCGGCGCCAGCGACCTGCGATTTTTTTCCAACACAATCATCTTCGCCTTCGGAAAGTGGCGGATGAAGAGCATGAAGGCCTCGCTCGACGCCCCGCGAAACTGATAGATCGCCTGGTCGGGATCGCCGACGATGAAAATGTTGGCCGCCGGCCCCGCAAGCATGGAAAGAATTTCAACCTGCGCAAAGTTGGCGTCCTGGAATTCATCCACCAGGAGAAACTTGATGCGAGCGCGCTCCTCTTCAAGCAGCGCAGAGTTGTTTTTCAGCAAGGCGTGAGCGCCGGAGATCATGTGGCCGAAGGTGCCGAGATTCTTCTCGCAAAGCATTCCCTCAACCGTGGTGAACGCCCGCGAAATTTCCCGGCAGCGGTCAAGTATTTCGGCCCTATCGAGTTCGGCCTGCTTTTTCGCCTTGGCAACGCGCGGCAGCGGAACCTCGCCACGCTCCAGACGCGAGACATACTCCGCGTACTGTTCCGGTCCCACCAGTTCGTCCTGGCAACGCCGCATGAAGTCGAGCAGGTCATCAAAAAACTGGCTGACGTTGGCCGCGCGCACAAAATATTTCAGCTTCAATTCCCGAATGCGCCGGCGCAGATAAACCCACAGGTCTTTTTCGTCGAGCAACTGAAACGCCGCCCCTTGCTGGTGAAGCAGATTATTGCACCAGGCATGAAACGTGCAGGTTTCGAGGCCGTCAATGTTTGTGCCCTCAAGTTCCGCGCGCACCCGCTGCTGCATTTCCGCCGCCGCGTTTTCGGTGTAGGTGAGCGCCAGAATTTCCTCGGGACGCGCGTGCCCTTCGCGGATCAGGCGCGCAATGCGTTGAATGAGGACGGTAGTCTTCCCGGTCCCGGCGCCGGCCAGCACCACCATCGGACCATGAACGTGTTCGATCGCCTCGCGCTGGCGTTCGTCGGGCAGAATGCTCTTCACCGAAGTTTCGACGGCGCGGCTCACTTGCCGGAGCATACCAGAGGAGGGTGTGGAAGGTCTGTGCAGGCGGCGAAAGTCAGATTCATGCGGGCGTCGGGCGAACTGAGGGTGCCCGCACCTTACCGCATTGCGTCGAGCGCAAGCGCCGACGCAACAATCGCCGCCGTCTCGGCACGCAGGATCGTTTGCCCGAGCGACGCCGCCGTCCATCCCGACTCGCGAAACCAGGCGAGTTCATCGTCCGTCCAACCGCCTTCAGGTCCGACCGCGAGCCATGCCTCGCTCGCGGATGGCGGCACAACCTCGCGCAGGCTCACGTTCGCTTCGGATTCTGCGAGGACGACGCGTGGCATCCGAGCGTTGGGAGCCGGCCCGACACCGGCGTTACCCAATTCCTTCAGCTTGATCGGGGCCAGAATTTCCGGCGGCGCAGTGCGTCGCGACTGCTCGGCCGCCGAGCGCGCAATCCGCAGCCAGCGCTCATGCCGCTTCGCTGCGGCCCCCGCCAGGTGCGCATCCGTGCGTCGCGCAATCACTGGAATCATCCGCGCCACGCCAATCTCCGTGCACTTCTCAATCGCCCACTCCATGCGGTCGAATTTGAAGACGGCGAGGACAAGAGTGACCTCCGCGGACGGCTTCACGGCCACTTCCTCGCCCAGCGCAAACTCCACACGCGTGTCTGCGATTGAGATGATCGTTCCGAGCCGCACAGCATCACCGGTAGCAATATCGAATTCCTGTCCGATTTGGGCGCGCAGGACGCGGCTCAAATGTGCCGCATGTTCGCCCGTAAGCGCAGCGACGTTTCCATTCACTTCGTCGGCAATCCAGCGGCGGCGAGTCAAAGGGGCAGCTCTCAGCTTTCAGCTTTCAGCTTTCAGCCGTCAGCTCTCAGTCAAAGCCAGCGGCAGGGTTCATCAACGAAGGGTTTCCTGAGAGCTGAGAGCTTTCTAAACAAACATATCCTTCACTCGCCCCAGCAGCGAGCGCCGTTGCGGCTTGTTCTCCACCGGCGTCAGTTCTCCCAGTTCGGCCAGCAGTTCGCGCTGCCGCTTCGAGAGTTTCGCGGGCGTTTGAATCCGCACCTCGACAAACAAGTCGCCTTTGCCATGGCTGTTCAGCACCGGCACGCCTTTGCCGCGAATCCGGAACGACGTTCCCGACTGCGTGCCTTCGGGCACTTTCAATTTGTGCTCGCCTTCCAGCGTCGGCACCATAATCTCCGTGCCCAGCGCGGCTTGCGAAAACGAAATCGGCACCACGCATTGCAGGTCGTTCCCCTCACGCTCGAAAAACGAATGCTCTTTCACGTGCAGTACAACGTACAAATCTCCGGCCTGCCCGCCGAACGCGCCCGCCTCACCCAACCCGGAAAAGCGAATCCGCGTGCCGTCCTCCACTCCCGCCGGCACCTGCGCTTCCACCACGCGCTCGCGCAACACGCGGCCCTCGCCCCTGCACTTCGAGCACGGATCGGTGATCACCGTCCCCGAGCCGTGGCACGACGAGCAGGTGCGCGCAATGCTGAAAAATCCCTGCTGATACCGCACCTGTCCCCGCCCATCGCACGTGCGGCACGGCACCGCAGCTTTGCCCGGCGCGGCGCCCGTGCCACGGCAGCCTTCGCACACTTCATGCCGGCGAACCTTCACCTGCTTTTCCGTGCCAAACACCGCTTCCTCAAACTCCAGGTGCAAATCCTCGCGCAGGTCCGCGCCCCGTTGCGCGCGGCTTCGGCGTCGGCCCGCGCCGCCAAACAAATCTCCCATGCCGAAGAACTCGCCAAAAATGTCGCCGAAATCCTGAAAAATCGCCGGATCGAATCCCGCCGACGCCGCCGGCCCACCGCTCACGCCCGCATGCCCAAAGCGGTCATACAGAGAGCGCTTTTCACCGTCCGCCAGTATCGCGTACGCCTCCGTAATCTCCTTGAACTTATCTTCCGCGTCCGGGTTATTCGGATTCCGGTCAGGATGATACGTCATCGCCAGCTTGCGATACGCGCTCTTGATCTCGACCTCGGTGGCCGTGCGCGTCACGCCCAGCACTTCGTAATAATCTCGTTTTGTATTCGCCGCCAGAAATTCCCCCTACCGGTCCCCGATCCTCACCTTCACTTTGTCATTCCGACCCTGAGTTTGCCGAAGGGGAGGAATCTCCCGCTCCCCGAACGCTTCCCCGCGCACAAATCCCCGCCCGCCTTACTTCCCGCCGTTCCGCGCCACTCGCACCATCGCCGGCCGCAGCAGCCGATCCTTGTACTTGTACCCGCGCTGCAACTCGTCGAGCACATGCTGATCCGGCACTTCCGCCGTATCCACCATTTCAATCGCCTCATGCACCCGCGGATCGAACGGCTCTCCCACCGCCGCAATCGGCTGCACGCCCGCTTTTTGCAACGCATCCTGAAGCTGCCGGTAAATCAACTCCACTCCGCCGCGAAAGTCACTCGCATCGCTGCGTGCCTTCAGCGCCCGCTCAAAGCTGTCCAGCGCCGGCAACAGCCCTTTGATCACATCCGCCGCCGCATAGTCGCGAAACTCCACCTGCTCCCGCGCCGTCCGTTTGCGCGCATTGTCGAACTCCGCCTGCTGTCGCGCCAGCCGATCCAGCAGCACATCGCGCTCCGCCTTCAGCTTCTCCAGTTCCGAGCCGTCACCATCCGCCGAAGCCGGCGCACTCGCGCTCGCCGCAGTCGTTTCCTCGCCCGCTTCCGCGGCAGGAAGTTCGCGCTCTAAATCCAGCTTCGTCGCCTCGGTCTTGCCATTGCCTTTGCTCATAACTGCCACTTACTCCGATTCATTCAATAGTCTGTCAAACAGCCGCGCAATGTACGACACCGCCGACATCGTATGCTGATAATCCAACCGCGTCGGCCCAATCACCGCCAGCGATCCCCTCACCTCGCCGCCCACTCGCGCCGGCGCCCCAATCAGCACAAAGTTCTGCATCGACGGCAGCGCCTCATCCAGCCCAATCACCACCCGCACCGCTTCCTGTCGCGTGTCCAGATACGCGCTCAGCAGCTTCACCACTTTTTCTTTCTCGTCGAGCGTGCGCAGCATCTCCTGGAGCCTCTGCCGGTCGCTCTCGCTCGCCACTGGTTCACTCGCCACCAAGTTGGCCGCGCCTTCCACAAACACCACATTCGCGCCCTCGTGCGCCGCCAGCGCTCCCTGCTGGTACAGCCGCTCAATCGACTTCATCAGCTCCCGATATTCTCCGCGCTCGGTTTCGATGCGCCGCTCCAGCTCCGCGCGCATATCTTCCATCGTCCAGCCGCGAAAATTGTCGTTCAGGTAGCGCGCCGCCAGATCCAACTCCGCCTGCGGAATATCCAGCCGCAGCACGCGATCGCGCACCACGCCCCCGCGCGTCACCACCACCGCCAGCACCTTCTGATCGCCGAGCCGCGAAAAATACACATGCTCCAGCGCATTCCGCGGCCCGCTCATACTGGCAACCCCGGCCACCGTCACGCCCACCCCATGCGATACCAGCGACAGCACGTGCGACGTGCGCTCCATAAACTCCTGCACATCGCTCACGCCCGCCAGCGAATCCTGAATGATGGCCTGGTTCTCCTGCGAAAGATGCGCCTCGCCGCTCAGCTGCTCGACGTAATAGCGATACGCCTCTGCCGTCGGCACTCGCCCCGCCGAAGTATGGGGCTGCTCCAAAAAGCCGGCGTCGGTCAGGTCCGCCATCACATTGCGAATCGTGGCCGCACTCAATCCCTCGCGGCTGGCGCGCGCAATCGTGCGCGATCCCACCGGCTCCCCGCTGGCAATAAACGTCTCGACAATCGCGGTCAGGATTTCGCGTTCCCGTCCGCCGGCCGGTCCTGGTGGCATAAGCGACACAAATAAGGAGCTGTGCCCGAAGGTACCCACGCTCTGAGGGTGCCCCATTCTAACGTCGCGCTTTTTGCGACGTTAGAGTGGGGACGTTCCTTTCCCTCAAAACGGGGCAGTAGCCCCCATAAATTCTTTAGATGCAGTGGCTTAGATTAAGATTCCACTACGCCTACTGTGAATTCTAGGGAGCCCAGCCAAGGGTGTCAAGGATGGGATTGGGATGCAGCGCAGGTAGCCGCATTCTGCCGATTCCAATCTGCCGATTCCAATCATCCTTCCAAAATCCATGACCCCAAATCTCCCCGAACATCGCGCTTACTAATGAAGGCGGTACTAATCGGTCGGTAGGCGGCAGACGCTGACCTCCGAAGGCTGGTCAGTCTTCTATTCCTTACGAAAGCAATCACCTTTAGGAGGCAGCATGTCAATTTGCAGAGCGCAGTCCACGCAGCCATCGATGTCTCACACGATCACGGAACCCTTCACCGCCGCGAAACTTCTCACCCTCACCATCATGGTTCTGATGTGCATAGCCAGCTCGCACGCGCAACAATTGGGGGTCCGTCCACAGGCGGTGACCTTCCAGTTCCAGGACGTCAGCGTTCCGGGCGCCCTCGAAACCGACGCCTACGCCATCAACGACAAAAATGTAATCGCGGGCAGTTACATCAATAAAGCCGGGCTCGAGCAGGGCATGCTCATTAGCGGTCAAACCGTTACGCCAGCCCCCTGCCCCGATGGATCCACCATCTACGGCTTGGACTCAACTGGGAGCGGCGTCGGGCTTTGCAGTACCAGCGTCGCGGCGCCTCCAAAGGGCGGCGTCCAGCCCCCTGGGTTTGTCGGCGACGGTTGGTTCTGGGTGTACACACCCGGAGCGCCTTGGGGGAACTGGCTGCACATTACTATCTCGGGTTGCTGGCCTTGCAACCACACTCCCCTTGGCGTCGCCCCACACACCAAGACAGGCGTCGGCACGTACACGGACGCGAACGGGCTGATTCATGGCTCCGTCGTCACTCTTGCTACAGGCGCTTTTCAATCCCTGGATGTGCCCGGAGTAGATTCCGGCACGATCGCTTGGGGGATTAACGACAGCGGCTTGATTACGTTGGAGGCTCCGGATGTTTCTGGCAACGTCCACTCCTACCTCTTCGACGGTAACTCCTACACGCAGATTGATGTTCCCGGAGCCGTGCAGTCCTTCGCTCACGGCATCAATAACAACGGAGACGTCGTCTACACGTACGTCGACGAGGCCAACAACAGCCATGCAGCGCTCTATCTCGCTAGCACGGGAACCTTCGTGACTGTCGACGATCCGAAGGGCGTCGGCGCAACGCGCGGCTATGGCATTAATGACGAAGTCACCGGCAAAAATGGCAACATCCTGGAGATTGTCGGCGAGTATTCGCCAAATCAGGGGTCCCAGAACAACGCCTTCGAGGCAACCGCTACCATCAACTAACCCTCAAAGCTGGCTCGCAATGTCCCAGGTCTCGCGCTTTTTCGAGACCTGGGCTTTCACGCGAGTCACTCCTTGAGACGAAATTACACAGCGTAAACCGCACCCAAGAGAATCCCCACAAAATCCCTTGACTTAGCCCCAAACAAAAGAAGATAGAAGATAGGAGGGCGCACAAAGCGCTCCGCTCGATTTTGCTCTTTCACAAAACGGCGGAAACTGAATGGATTAAAACCGCAGACGCAGTTTGGGCTGGCCCGATCTCGCGTGTAATTCTATATTTATCAATACTTTACGTTCAAGTGTCTTATTTTGAATACTTTGCGGGCAAGAGCCGCGCAGAGACTGTCGTTTCGCCCAACTTAAGTCTAATTTTTTGAATACTTTGCCTATAAGTCATCTCGATTGAATACTTTGGAAGGAAATTCCTCCTAACGGTAATAAACTAGTTGACACACATGTGCGCTTGTGGTATCGTTTTGGTTATGGAAACGAAAGCGATGCCCGAGCCGAAAACGCTGCAAGGGGCGATTGTCTATTTCTCCGACCCTGACCGTTGCTTTGCCTATGCCGTCAAGCTGCGCTGGCCGGATGGCGTAATTGTGTGCCCACGCTGCGGAGCGGCAAAGAACTCGTTTATCAAGACGCGCAAGCTCTGGTTCTGCTACGGCTGCAAAAAGCAATTCACGGTCAAGGTCAAGACGATCATGGAAGACTCCCCGATAACTCTTGACAAGTGGATGGTTGCGTTTTGGATGCTGGCGAACTGCAAGAACGGAATCAGTAGCTATGAACTTGGAAAAGCAATTGGAGTTACGCAGACGACGGCATGGTTTATGCTCCAGCGCATCCGTGAAGTGATGAAGGGGCGCACGTGGGCCAGCAAGATCGGCGGCGAAGGCAATGAGCTGGAAGCGGACGAAACGTTTGTTGGCGGAGTCACAAAGAACATGCACAAGGGCCGTCGCGCAGAAGTCGAAGGCAAAGGCCCGTATAAGAACAAAACGATTGTGCAAGGTATCCTTGACCGCAATCTCCGCAAGGTCCGCGCTACTGTCGTTCCGAATGTGACCCGCGAGACTTTGCAGAATCAGATTCTCAAGAACGTGAAGTTCGGCAGCACCGTTTACACGGATAGCGCGGTTGGATACGACAATGGATTGCAGAGCCGTTTCGTGCATGATTTCGTCAACAAGACTGAGGCTTATGTAAAGGGCCGCGTACACGTCAACGGCATGGAGAATTTCTGGTCGCTGCTTAAGCGATCTCTGCGCGGAACCTACGTCGCTGTGGAGCCTTTTCATCTGTCTCGCTATGTTGACGAACAAGTATTCCGTTACAACCACCGCAAAGACGGCGACCGCAAGCTAAACGACTCCGACCGCTTTGCCGCTGTAATGGCTCAAGTCCTCGGTCACCGTCTCACCTACAGCGATCTAACGGGCAAGAGTGATTCGCCACATCACGCGCCGACAGGGGCGGGGGAAACGGCAGTCCCGTTCTAATCGCCCTTGTCGGATTTCGGCGGCTTCTCTTGAGAAGCGGTTTTCTTAGGCCGCTTCTTTTTCTTTTGCACCGGAGCCTGTAGAATTGTGGCCGCAAATCGTTCGAAGTTTGCAAACGCCTCCGGCCCTTCGATGTATTCAGGTTGTTTCATATGGACTATGTTACTCGCCAGTTCATTAACCTCACGAAGAAATTTCGCAGAGAATTGCCAAAGCTAGTTAATCTTCTGCATCACGCTATCCAGAAGCACACCGAAGCCATACATTCCGCAAAGAAAAGCACCGAACAGAAATGGGATGTTCAACCAAGATGGCTCGACCCAGTTCTTTCCAAGTACCAAGAGACGGTGGAAGAAAAGAAGGCTAGCGATGAGCGACATTATGCCGTACAGAATTCGATTCGATGGGCTACGTGGTCTGCTGTTATCGCCGCCATCATATACGGCACTATAGCCGGATTCCAATGGCGTGATGCGAACAGAAACTTTGCCATCGATGAACGAGCCTGGGTCGGAATGACCGGCCAAACTATCGTAGCGATGAATAATGAAGTCGTTGATGCCAGAATAGTGTTTACCAATACCGGCAAGACTCCGGCTCATCGGATACAGAAGTCTATGAGTGTAAAAATCGCCCCGCCGCCATTGATTGATAAGCCTTCCGATAGCGACATAAGCGCACTCACTTTCATAGGCAGTTCTGTACTCAGCCCACAATCCAGCATGACTCTCAGTAGTCTTTCCAGCCCAGAACAAATGCTTGTCATGAAAAAGACTATGGCCAACTACTTGCCATTGATTGAGGCTGGAACGGAAATACTCTACTTCTTTGGGGAAATTAAATACGACGATTCCTCTGCCCACTCTCGGCTCACAAAATACTGCGTCTTTGCTTACAAGACTGAAAAGGGATGGGGACTGGCAGAATGCAACGGGTTTAACGAAATGGATTAGCAGTCCTGTCACGGCAGGACGATTAGACCCTTGACGCACAGCTAGTTCGTTCCACTTGAGTCCGTCACGGCTAATTAGCAGCCTGACCATAGAAACATCTATACCATTATGAGACACAAGACCGCGAGAAACAGAGGAGAAAAGAATTTTCAGATGAACCTTGTCGTTGCTGTCATATTTACCTCCCTCTGCCCCTTGATGGCAGTCGCGCAAGATGGAAGTGTCGTCGTTGCCAGCTGGTATCAAGACGAGATCGCGATTGCTGCGGACAGTCGGGGAAGCGGCCCGCATTCTTATTCTGACACTAGCTGTAAAATCGCCGCATTCGGCAATAAATTGATATTCGGCGCGGCTGGGCGGAGCAAACCTCCGGACGAGTCCACGTCTTTCTGGGACATCTATACAGCGGCTTTCAACCACTTTGTCTGGATTACCCGCGAAGGTGCAACGGATCATCTTGCGGAAAGAGTTGCGAGCGCGTGGGGAGAAGACGTAAAAATCAAGTTTGAACTGGCTGGCTTGTCCTCGATCCAAGGGCTTGACGAGGACGGTATTGCTAGCGGAATTTTTGCTGACTTCGAAAAGGACGGGACGCTTCTTATCGTGGTCACGTCTGTTGATTTTAAGGAGAGCTTCGTCTATCCCCGAATCACTGTGAACACAGTTCCCCTTCATCCGGGGGATGGGGACGCATTCTTTGTCGGAAAAGGGGAAGTGATTACCGAAACAAATGCCGCCAAAACGCCGCGTGGCAGCGAATGGTTCAAGGAACTTCACCGAAGAAGTGATGGGCCTAACACCGATAGAGCAACGGAAGAGGCTATTGCTTTCGTCGATCTGACCATCAGGAATCTCCCAAAGATGAGAACTGATTTTGATGGGGTTCCATTCTCCGTTGTTGGGCCGCCGATCTCTGCTGTTCGACTGGTGCGCGGCAAGGGCACTAGATGGATTGCAAAGGGCATTTGCCAACCCTGACAGTAGAAGCAGATGTCTCGAAGCAGCCAGTTGACTATCGGCGGCAGAATCACGATGATGATCAGGTCGTGCATCAAGTGTATTAGCGTGTTCATGGCGCTCTCCATGAACATGGCTAGAGAGCACGACTGAATTAGGAATTGATGCGGAAACGCTGCCCTGTCGGGTCCCATTATGACCCGTAGGCAACATGTGCGTCAACTGTGTTATTGCCCTCCTAACCCAATGATTCCAATAGACCGGTAGGGGAGGGGGGTAGGGGGTACGGACCGGTGCAGACCGGGGTAAAGTCCGGGCACATCCATGGCAGCTCAAAACCAAGACGCACTGATGACAGTTCGGGTAGGAAAGCAAAATTGGGTCTAGGGAAAGAACGAGCTCCCGAACGACTAAGGACGAACGACCAACGACCGCCGACCGACAACGAGCGACTCTATAGCTTGATCGGCTCGAAGCTCGAGGCTCGAAGCTCGTAGCTCGAAGCTCGAAGCTCGAAACTCGAAGCTCACCATGCCCAAACCGCACATCGCCGTAATCGGAGCCGGCGCCTTCGGCGGATGGACTGCGCTTTATCTTCTCCGTGGGGGCGCCCGCGTTACCCTCATCGACGCCTGGGGGCCGGGCAATTCGCGCTCGTCTTCCGGCGGAGAGACCCGTGTCATCCGCGGCGCCTACGGGCCCGGTCAGCCTTACACCTCTCTCGCCGCTCGCTCCATGGAGCTTTGGCGAGAGCACGAGTTTCGCTGGCAGCAAAAATTCTTCTTCCCCATCGGCGTCTTATGGATGGTCGAAGGCTCGGGCGAATTCGAACGCGGTTCACTGCCTCTGCTGAAGGATGCGGGCATTCCATTCGAGCAGCTCTCCCCGCCCGAGCTGGCACGCCGCTGGCCCCAGATCAACTTCGAAAAAATCGAATGGGGCATCTACGAGCCGCACAGCGGATACCTGTTAGCCCGCGCCTCCGCGCAAGCCGTAGTCGAGCACTTCAAAGCCGAAGGCGGAGAGTATCGGCAAGCAGCAGTAATGGGCAGCGAAGAATTCCTGGAAAATGGAAAATTCAGCGAACTCCGACTCTCCGATGGCTCGCATCTCACTGCCGACTTCTACGTTTTCGCCTGCGGTCCGTGGCTCGGCAGTTTGTTTCCGCGAACTATCGGCCCGCACTTCATCGACACCAAGCAAGATGTGTTTTTCTTCGGAACCCCCGCCAGCGACCCGCGCTACGACGAAGGCAGCATCCCAGTCTGGGCCGATCACGGCGAGCACTTCATGTACGGAATTCCCGGGAATCAGGCACGAGGCTTCAAGTTGGCCGATGACACGCGCGGTCCGGAATTTGATCCCACCAACGGAGAGCGCTTGATCAGCGAAGATCGCCTAGCCGAAGCACGACGTTATCTCGCCTATCGTTTTCCGGGAATGAAGGACGCGCCACTCGTCGAGACGCGCGTCTGCCAATACGAGGACACGACCGACCACAACTTCATCGTCGATCGCCATCCCTCCAACGAATATATCTGGATCGTCGGCGGCGGCTCCGGCCACGGCTTCAAGCACGGCCCCGCCCTAGGTGAGATGGTCGCAAACTTAGTCCTGCGCGATGAATCCGCAGACCCGCTGTACCGGTTGCAACGGTTCAAAAAAATCTAGCGAAGATCCGCCGAATCAATCTCCGCGAACTCGACATTCTCCGCGGTTGAGGCTTACTGAATCTGAATCACGCCTTCGGAACTGCTCGATTTAATCTCTTCCACTCGCGCCACAACTTTCTTCGCGAACGCAAACAGCGACTTCGCATGCGGAGAATCTTCGCCCTTCAGCACCGCAGGTTCACCGCTGTCGCCCGATCGGCGAATCTCGGGATCGAGCTCGATGCCGCCGAGAAACGCAACGTCAAATTGCTTGGCGGTCTTCTCCGCGCCGCCACGCGAGAAGATATCGACCTCGTGATTGCAATGCGGACACAAGAAGTAGCTCATGTTCTCGACCATTCCAACAATGTCAACCTTCATCTGCCGGAACATCTCAATTGCCTTGCGCGCATCTTGCAGCGCCACATCACTCGGCGTTGAAACCACGATCGCGCCCGTCAGCGGAACCGTCTGAATCAGCGAGAGCGCAACATCGCCCGTTCCCGGAGGAAGATCGACGATCAAATAGTCGAGTTGTCCCCAATCCACCGATCCCAGAAACTGCCGGATGATCGAGTGCAGCATCGGACCGCGCCAGATCAGCGGCTTGTCTCCCGGATTGAGGAAGCCAACCGAAATCACCTTCAGTCCGTGCGCGCTAATCGGCGAGATTCGGCCTTCCTCCTGCACTTTGGGCTGCTCGTTGGTCCCAAGCATGAGCGGAACGTTCGGCCCGTAAACGTCGCCATCGAGCAGGCCAACGCGATATCCCATCTTGTTGAGCGCGAGCGCCAGATTCACGGCGAGCGTGGTCTTGCCGACTCCGCCTTTGCCGGAACCAACGGCAACGATCGCGTTAACGCCAGGTAAAGGTTGTGGAGTTGGTTGTTGCTGGCCGGGAGAATGCGAGTGAGCGCTCATCTTGTGATTATAAGGGAGGACGAAAATATGTATCTGGATCGGGCCATCGGATCATAGGGCCATCAGATCATCGGCCATCTCAACTGGGATCGATTCTAGATCACCAGATGACCCGATCACCCGATTCTTAGTAGTGTCCTTCGCCCACCTGCACTTTGCCCCGGAACATGCGATAGACGAAGGCGAAGTACGCCAGCGCCAGGATCGCGCCCAGCGTCCACCAGATCAGGCCCACGCTTAAGCCGTGAACGCCCGCGCTCGTGCTCGCGATGGTGAGGTCATATTGACGATCGCGCGCCGGCAGCACGACTGGGTACAGCGCAAACGCCGCGCCCACCAGCATTCCCGCGATATAAAGGCTCGATGCCACAAAGGCGATCTTCTCTTTGCCCTTGGGAGTTGCCCAGAGCATCACAGCGAGACTCGAGAACACCACGATGGGAACGAGCAGGCCGATTTTATGCCGCGAATAGTTCTCCATCACTTCGGGGCGAATGAAGTAAGTTGCCACCAGAGAAATGCAGGTGAAGAAGAATTGCAGCGGCCAGCAGAGCAGGGCGAACCCGCGCGCGCGGCGTCCGAGGTCCTCGTCGGTCTTGAGCGCGATGTAGTGCGATCCGTGCGCCGCCAGCGTGACGAGCGCCACCACGCCGATCAGAACCGTATACCAATCGAGGATTCCCACCTGGTCGCCGAGTCGGAAGTTGGTCCAGAGCGGCTCGAAGAAGTAGCCGGTCGAATCGAGCGGAACCCCGCGCACCACATTGCCCAGAGCCGCGCCGAAAAATACGCACAGCAGAATGCTGGAGACGGCGAATACCGCGTCGAAGAAGCTTTGCCAGATGGGGTTATCGATGTGAGCGCGGAATTCGATGCCGATGGCACGCAGCATCAGCAGCCAAAGCACCATCATCAGTGGCAGATAAAATCCGCTGAAGCTCGATGCATAAAGTTGCGGGAAGGCGAAGTACAGCGTGCCCCCCGCGGCCAGCAGCCAGACTTCATTGCCGTCCCACACCGGACCGATGGCGCGAAGCACGCGCCGCCGCTCGTCGCCGGTCTTGGCCGCGATCAGATAGATGGCCCCAGCGCCAAGGTCGAAGCCATCGAGCACCACATAGACGGTCACCATCACGGCAACAATCCAAAACCAGAGCGCCCCTAGCGTCATTTCGCCTCCGTGGCCGCCAAGAACGGCGATGCAGCTTCCGGCCCCGCGGGACCATGCTCGATCTCACGCCGGATCAGGAACAGCCCCAGAATTCCAAGCACCATATACATTCCCATAAAGCCCAGCAGAGTAAACATGCCGTTTCCCGCCGAAACGACTTTCGAGTAGCCCTCTTCGGTCCGCATCAACCCATACACCAGCCAGGGCTGCCGTCCAAGCTCGGCGGTCATCCATCCCGCCGTGTTCGCAATATATGGAAATGGCGCGGAGAGCATCAGTATCCACAGCATCCACCGCGCGGAATATAATCTCCCGCTCCACAACAACAACAGAGCGATCCCCATCACCGCGATGAAGAACGTTCCGAGTCCCACCATGATGTGATAGCTGTAATAGAGCAGCGGAATATTTCCCGGCCAGTCTTCTTTCGGGAACGCGTCGAGGCCGCGAACTTGCGCGTTCCAGCGGCGGTAAGTCAGCATGCTCAACATGCCGGGAACTTCCAGCGGGTTGTCGATCTTGCCCCGCTCCTCGTTGGGCTGACCGAGGATGAGCAGAGGCGCTTCCGACTGTCCGCGGAACAGTCCTTCCATGGCAGCAAGAGTTACGGGTTGATAGTCGGAAACCAGCTTGCCCTGCTTGTCTCCGGTCGGAAACACTTGCAGGATGCTGAAGATGCAGCCCGCGATTACTCCGACTTTAACGTAGATACGGCCGTGCTCAATCCACTTGCCGGAGAGCAAATAAAATGCGCCGACGGCGGTCATCACAAACGCGCCCGTAACCACCGCTCCACTCATGTTGTGCGCATATTGCCAGAGTGCCCAGCGGTTCAGCACAAACTTCCAGAAACTGGCGAGTTGCAGGCTGCCATCGGCCGCCTTGTAATAGCCCACCGGATACTGCATGAATGCGTCGGTCGCGATGATGAAGTAGCCGGAGACCCACGCGCCCACGCAAACCGCCACCGCTGAAAGCCAATGCGCGCGCGGGCTGAGCCGCTTCTCTCCGAAGAGAAATAAACCGAGGAACGACGATTCCAGGAAAAAGGCAAACATGCCTTCCATGGCCAGCGTCTGCCCAATCACGCCGCCCGCATAGCGCGAAAACACCGACCAGTTCGTGCCGAACTGAAATTCCATCGGAATGCCGGTCACCACGCCGAGCACGAAATTGATGCCAAAGATTTTCGCCCAGAAGCGCGCCGCGTCGTTATACACCTTGTCGTTTCTGCGCAGAGCAATCGTTTTGAGCACCACGATGAGCAGCGCCAGTCCCATCGTGAGCTGCGGAAACAGGTAATGAAAGGTCGCGGTAAACGCGAAGTGCAGGCGATGTATTAAAAGCGCACTGTCCATAAATCGGCTCTCCGCTATCGGCTCAAGTTCGGTTCCGATGCTTGCTCTCGGCCCTTCGAATCTCGCGGCGGCGCGCGGCGTCTTCATAGCGCCGCTTCTCGTCGGCCGTTTCTGGAATCACGGGCGCAACCAGCACGCGGTTTCCCGCCGCGTCGATCGTGACAAAGGTCAAGTACGCGGAGCTGACATGGCGTTTCTCGTCCGAACGATAGTTCTCGACCCAGACCTTGACCCCGACTTCCATGGAAGTGCGGAATACGCGGTTCACCGAGGAGCGCAGAATCACCAGATCGCCGACGCGCACCGGCACTAGAAAATCCATGTGGTCAATCGACGCCGTCACCACCCACTGCCGCGAATGGCGGTGCGCCGCCAACGCCCCCGCCAGATCGATCCAATGCATCAGGCGCCCGCCCAGCAGAGCGTTGAGCGGGTTCGCGTCGTTCGGCAAAACAATTTCGGCCATCTCCGAGACCGAAGCCTGCACCGGCCGCGGGATTAACTTTTCTGCGCCGTGGTTCACGTTCGGGCTCGTGAGTTGAGTCTTCATCATCGATCCTCGATCCGATTCTTCCCCAATCCCGTAGTTCCCTGGTCTAACACACCTTTGATCCGACTGTTCCTCGGGCCTTAGATGAGAGCGCCCCTTTGCCGGACTCGATAGGCCTGCACATAACTTGCCGCCAGTCGTGTAATACGCGGATCGCCCGGCCGCTCGCGCCAGGCTTCGCTCCGAAGATCATAGGTCATCGTCCCATGATCAATCGGGGCATAGTCGCGTTCGCACGCGTACGCGAGCGTGATTTGCTCGGCGACTGCGCTCGTCACACAGAAGCGCACGGCGTCCCAGTCGCGATCCCGCGGAAGATGCGGACAATTTGTGGCGTAGCCCAAATTGCAGAAATCCCGAATCAACGTGAGGACGGGCACTGTCGCCAGTCCCGCCGGAACCGGCGACGATGGCGTCCCGCCCATTGCGATGTCCTGCGGCGCTTCATGCTCAGGCGCGCAGCATTCGCCCGTCCATCCCGCCCCCAGGGGCAATCGCGCCGGATGAGGCCAGGAGCCGTCATTCAATATCTCGCGCGGCACAAAATAAGGGCACGCCAAAGCTGCTTTCCTCGGATCACGCTATTGTAAACTGCGAGGACGTATAGACCAGCTCTCAGTCGTCAGCTCTCAGTCGTGAGTTCTCAACTCCCCATTTTCCCGGCGTAAACTCCCGCCAGGAAGCTTTGGGTTTCTAACCGAGAACTGAAGACTGACAACTGAGGACGTTCTTATGGACCGTATTGCCGCATTGACCGAAATTCTCGCCGCCAATCCTGAAGATGCATTCGCACGCTACGGGCTGGCGATGGAATACTCCAAGACCGGCGACATCGACCGCGCGCTCGCGGAATTCAAGACGTTGCTCGAAAAAAATCCCGACTATACTCCCGGATATTTCATGGCTGCGCAGACCCTGGCAACCGCCGAGCGCGTCGACGAAGCCAGGCGCATGCTCGTTGATGGCATCAGCAGCGCCCGCCGCACCGGCAACCAGCACGCCCAGTCCGAGATGACCGCGATGCTCGAAGAACTCAAGTGAGATCAGAGGTTCGAGGTCAGATCCGAGGTGAAAACACCAGGCTGCCAGGACAAATGTAAGCTGTGAAATCCTTAGAATCCTTCATTTTCGTCGAAACTCCTTGACAGACCGCCCGGTCGGTTATAAGATCCATTCCCAAGTTTGCTCGAAGTGAGCAAACCGGAATTTCATGCAGAGTGGCTGAGGGACGAGCCCAGAGACGCCACGGCAACCGGGTCGCGATCATCTATCGCCATTGCAGGTGCCAACTCTCGCCCGGTAACGGGGACCATGAGATTCGGGTAAGCGAACGATATTGATTTCGCATCTCCCGAGCCTCTTTTCCTACCCGGAAAAGGGGTTTTGTCGTACACGGGGAATTTTTCCCGGCTCGTCCCGCCGCCACAGAAAGAGAAGTTGCAGGATGACGACGAGCACGTACCAGCTCCGCTGCCGCGAATGCGGTAAGACCTTCGATAACCAGCCGCGCTCGGTTTGCGAGTGCTTCTCTCCGCTCGAAGTTACCTACGATTACGATTCTCTCAAGAAGAATGTTTCGCGCGAGCTTTTCGCGTCGCGCGCCGAGAACATCTGGCGCTATCGCGAACTGCTGCCGCTGCCGCCGGGATTTACGCCTTCGCTGCCCGTCGGGTTCACGCCGCTGGTGAGCGCGCCGCGCCTCGGAGAAAAGATCGGCTCGCGCGGACTCCACATTAAAAATGACGCCGTGTGTTTGCCGACCTTGAGCTTTAAAGATCGCGTGGTCGCAGTCGCGCTGGCCAATGCACGCGGCTTTGGCTTCGAAACGGTGGCGTGTTCTTCGACCGGCAACCTGGCGAACGCGGTGGCGGCGCAGGCGGCCCGCGACGGCTTCAAGGCGTGGGTTTTCATTCCCGCCGATCTCGAGCCCGCGAAGATCCTCGGAACCCACGTGTTCGGCGCGGAAGTCGTCCGTATCAACGGCAGCTACGATCACGTGAATCGCTTGTGCTCGCAAATTGCCGACGAGCATAACTGGGGATTCGTGAACGTGAATCTGCGCCCCTATTATGCGGAGGGCTCGAAGACCGTCGGCTACGAGATCGCCGAGCAACTCGGCTGGCGCTTGCCGGATAACGTGGTCGTGCCGATGGCCGGCGGATCGCTGATTACAAAAATCAAGAAGGCGTTCGACGAGTTGATTCTTCTCGGCTTGGTTGAGCCGAAGCAGGTGCGCTTCTTTGGCGCGCAGGCGTCCGGCTGCTCCCCGATTTCGACGGCCATCAAGCAGTACAGCAGCGAGATCGAGCCGCAAAGGCCGAAGACGATTGCGCGCTCGCTCGCCATCGGCAATCCCGCCGACGGTCACTACGCGATCAAGGCAATCACCAAAAGCGGCGGATGGTCGGAGGATATTTCCGATCCCGAGGTCGTCAACTCGATTCAACTACTGGCGCAAACCGAAGGCATTTTCACCGAGACTGCGGGCGGCGTGACGGTAGGCGTAGCGCGCAAATTGATCCAGCAGGACCGCATTCTGCCGGATGAGACAACCGTGCTCTGCATCACGGGCAACGGACTGAAGACGACCGACGTGCTCGCCGACAAGTTCCAGGCGGACAAGCCGATTGCGGCGAAGCTCAGCGAGTTCGAAGCATATCTCGCGGCGAAAAATACCGACTTGCCGGCGGCCGTGGCCTAACGACAGTTCTCAGTTACCAGTTTCTACCTCGGGGCTTTCTGAGAACTGAGAGCCGGTAACCGCGAACTCTATAAAGGAGATTTTATGAGCATTACTGTACAAATTCCGAGCGCGTTGCGGCGTCTTACGGGTGGCGCTCCCCATTTGACGTGCGAAGCCGCGAACCTGCATGAACTGTTTGCCGCGCTCGACGGAAAGTTCCCGGATCTGAAGTCCCATCTGCGCGACGAAGCCGGCGAGGTCCGCCGCTTCCTGAATATCTATGTGAACGAGGAAGACATACGCTTCCTGGGCGGCGCGTCGTATGCATTTCAGGAGGGCGACGAGGTCCTGCTGGTGCCTTCGATCGCTGGCGGCAGGGATCGGTGACTTCAGTTGCCTCAGCCTTCAGCGGCGCAGCCTCACAGCCGCGCGTGATTCGGGTCACTTCTTAGGCCTGCATCCGCTACTAGGCTTGAGTTATGCGCCTCAAGCAGAATTCGTGGAACGCGGTCGTGGTGAGAAAATCGTGGGCAAACCTGCGGGCGATTCGCGCCTTCCTGCGCGATGCCGCGCCGCAAGACGTTCAGGACGGAAACGGTGAATCTCATTCGCCCCGCAACGGCCAGACTCGCGAAGCGCGCGCGGGCCGCTTCACAGATTCGGGAAATGGCAGGCGGAAAGCCCACTCCCCAGAGACAGAACGGACCTTGCATCTGGACCGCGATTCACACGCGGACGATTACGCCACAGAAACCGCCGATGATGGCCATACCATCCTCGCGCGCGTGCTCGACGACACCGACGAACGCGGTCTCTGGATCGAGCTGAACACCAAAGAACACGAGAAGAATCCCGCGGTCGAACTCCAGGCAATGATGATTCCGTGGCACGCGGTGCTCGCGGTCGTGGCGGCCGACGATTTCGGCGCCGCGGCAGAGCAAGTCGAGAAACTTCGCTTCACGCTAAGCACAAGCTCGCGTTAGCCCGGCGGGAACGAAATCCTCCGCAGAAAAAAAGCAGGGATCCGCACACTCTGACTCACTCGATCCCTGCCCGCTCCAAATCTACATCGCCGAATCGGAATTAAAGGTATCGGCGATCGCTTTCCAGCTTCCATCGGCCTGCTTGGTGTAGACGGTCAAATACTTTCCATGCTCGGTCACCGGTTTTTTCGTCTTCGGATTCGTCATGGTCATGGTGTATGTGCCCTCCGAATAGACCATGTCTCCTCCCTTTGAGGCCATCATGCGTGTGGACGAGAACGTCAGCGCGAAATTGGGATCGGCGAGCATCGGCGTCATCGCCGCTTTGAGCGCTTCTTTCCCATTCACGGTTGGCGCGCCCGGATAAAGTCCCGATCCGTCTTCTGTGAAATAGCTTGCCCATTTTGCGGGATCCTTGGTGGCCGCATCTTTCACCCAGGCCGCTTCCACATCTTTGACGGCTTGCATATCGGCGGCGCGCGTGTCAGGCGGCGCAGCGGGAGCCGCCGCAGGCGCGACCGAATTCGAGCATCCAATGGCGGCCAGGCACAGAATCACGGCTAACATCGGCAAAGTGAAACGCATGTTCTCCCTCCTTAATTCTTCGTGGGTTTCGCGGGACCGCGAGGCCCGCGACATTATACCTCCCTGCGCTTGGATCGGCTTCCCAGACTTCGACTTTCGGGGATTAAGATGCGAAAGTTCTGGAATGGACCAGCGATCGGCATCGCGCTACGGTTTTACTGATAGCTGAAAACTGAGAGCTGAGAACTTCAAACGCACCCTTACCCCATCAGCATGCCGCCGTTTACATTCAGCACGTGCCCGGTAATGTATGCAGCCTCCTCGGAGGCGAGGAAAGTTACGGCGTTCGCTACGTCGTCGGGAGTGCCCACTCGTCCGAGCGGAATCTGCTTCAGCGCGGTCTGCTTGAACTCGTCGCTCAGCCCCGCCGTCATGTTGGTTTCGATGAAGCCCGGCGCGACGGCATTGCACGTAATGCTGCGCGAGGCGACCTCGCGGGCGATGGCCATCGTCAGTCCCAACAGCCCAGCCTTGGAAGCTGCGTAGTTCGCCTGGCCCGCTTGGCCGGTCCGCCCGAATACGCTGCTGATGTTGATGATGCGGCCCCAGCGCTGCTTGAGCATCGATGGAATGACCTGCTGGATCGCGAGGTAGGCCGACGTGAGGTTGGTGGCCAGCACGGCGTCCCAGTCGGCGCGCTTCATCCGCATCACCAACTGATCGCGCGTGATGCCGGCGTTGTTGACGAGGATGTCGATTTTGCCGAAGTGCGCAAGCGCGGCCTTGATGCCCGCTTTGACCTGCTCTTCGTCGGCGACGTCCATGGCGAACGCGGCGGCCTTCGCGCCAGTCGATGCGATCTCGGCGACCAACTCATCGAGTTTCTGCGCATTTCGCGCGGCAACGGCAACGCTCGCTCCGTTACGAGCCAGATGCAGCGCGCAAGCGCGGCCGATTCCTTGCGAGGCGCCGGTAACCAGCGCAACCCGTCCTTCAAGGTTCATGAGAACTCCCTGGAACGGGGAATTATAAATAAAGCCGCGCGCCGAAACGCGGAAGTCTTGAAGTTCAATCTGTGAGCACTCTCGTGAGCTCCGGTCAGTCTCCTTTTCAAACGAACTCAGTACCAAAGCGCGATGCGGCTTTCACAGTTGGCATAAACTTGTGATCGCCTCCGCTCGGCGGTTTGGCCTGCATCGTTGGACTCGACGTTCGTTGGCTCGACGTTCCTAGTCCTGCAGCTCCATATTGGAACTCAGGCGCTCGTGTTGGGGACCCCCCTCTCCCCGGTCTTTTGGAATCAAAGACTTGGACATGGAAAGCGCCAGGTCTTTGAGTTTAAAGGTGTTACCAGTAAAGTCTTTATTTTTTAATGAGTTAGGAAGTCTCCCCGCCGAGTCGCAACATTTCGATTCTTTTCTCCTCTGCTTCACGGCCTCAGCCGTTCCGAGTTCTCACCTCGTAAATTTGTCAAAGACCGAGCGACCACGGGTGCGCTTAGCACCTGCTTATATTTTATCAAGCGATGTCAACCGAGATGCGGTAGTTTGGTCGAACTCTGCGATGAGACCGATTAGCGAGTTGTCCCTCCGTCGCGGTTACGGTAAACCGTGAAGCCGTTCTGCATCGCACGCGCCTTTGGCGATTTGCTCTAGCCTGCCTGGCCGGCAGCGCGCCGCAGCGGCACTTCAAAAATCTTCTCGATCTTCTCCACCAGTCCCCTCCGCGTATATGGTTTTGCCAGGAAATAGGTCTGCGATTGCGGCTGTTCCGTCGCGCTCGCGGCGTCACAGTAGCCGGAGGTCACCAGCACCTTTACATCGGGCGAGCGCTGGCGAATCTCCTCGCCCAATTGCTCGCCGGTGCGGCCGGGCAGCACCATGTCGGTCATCAGGAGATCGATTGCCCATTGCGCCTCCTCGTAAGCCCGGATCGCCGCGACCGCGTCCCCAGCCGGGATGACCTGATAGCCGGCGCTTTCCAGAATGCTGAGCGTCGCCTCGCGCACAAAGGGCTCATCCTCTACGAGAAGAACGGTGCGCCGTGGCACCCGATACCGATCGCCACTCTCGTTCATATTCCAGGCAGGTTGCAGTCCCATATCGACCTCATTTTTCGCTTTTTATTCGCGCTCACTTCCACAAGTGCAATCGAGTGGCCGTGCAAGGTGTGCGAAAAAACGGGGCGAGGCTAAGAGCTACTTCGGCGCGCTGAGAATGGTGTGGTAGGGGTCGAGCACAATTTTATGGACGCCCGCCGGCGCGGTCATCTGGAATGGCGTCTCTGGTCCGTCAGCCAGCGTTTCGCCCAGAAAAACCAGCGAGTTACCGGCGACGACGCCATAGACCGGCACGGCCGTGATGAGATCCTCGCCCGCGTGTTTTTGCAGAATCAAACCAGAAACGTTGCCCGCGCCCGCCTTCTCGCCCAAATGTACGTCGCGCACCGAAAGCTCCGGAATCGCTGTCCCGTTGATCCAGCTCTCCAGAAACCAGTTCAAATTGTGATGATTCTGGTACCAAAGTGGGCGGGGCAGTTCCTCTTCGAAAACCTGCACGAGCTCGCGCGTGCTCATCGCCTTGCCCGCGTACCGATCGCGCGCTTTGCGGAGCGCCCGGAAGAAAGGCTCATCCGGGTTGGCGGGCGCTTTCCGGGAATGCGACGCCATCTCCGAATCGCGCATCATGCAGCGCAGCATGTGAAACAGCCAGGTTCCGCGTTCGTAGCTGATCTCCTCGTACGCGTCGGGGAAGTGCGACGAGATCAATCGCTGCCCCAGCGTGACCGGTCCCGCCTCGCGCAGCAGTTCGCCATCCTTATTCTTGCTGAGCAGATCGTTGCGGTACTTCTCCATGATCTGGTGGAACGCGGCGGGATTTTGCCGCTCCAGCAAAAGCAGCGCCGCGTAATTTGCCAGACCCTCGGAAATCCACTGGTCGCGATACGACTTCCAGAGCACGAGATCGCCCCACCACTGATGCGCCGTCTCGTGGGCCAGCACTTTGAGGTTCAACTCGCGCGCGATGGGATCGATGTGCAGATCGTGTTGCTCTTGCGGGCCGAGAAACGCGGTGCTGGAAAGAAAAATCAGGCCCGGCCAGCCCTGGCTCAGGTCGCCCGGCATTTGCGTAAGCGCCAGCGAGGGAAATGGAAACGGCCCAAACCACTCCGCGAAGTTCCGGATCGCTTCGGCGGCGCGGTCGGCAACAAACTGAACATCTCGCGCGGGCGACGGAGGCGGCGGAGACACAGCCACCGGCGGCAGCGCCCTCGCCCTCGGCGATTCCGGCAAAATCAGCGGCTCGACGGCCTCGGCCGCCGGCATCGGAAACGACTTCTCGACTCCCCTGGTTCCGTACGCCTCAACCGCAACCGTGCCCGCCTTCGCCTCGGCGCGCACATACTTGCCGAGGTTGAACCCGGCGACGGGAATCGGACGATCCGAGATCCAATGTGAACTCTTCATGCCCGCAGGCTCAGCGCCTGTCTTCGAGGCCGCTTCCGCAGCGCGCGAACTCTGCTTCCCCGTCGCCAGCAGCGTCCATCCCGCCGGATAGCGAAACGTCAGATCGAACTGCGCCGGACTCAGACCGAAGTTCGGATACCAGATGCCGCGCGCGCCCACGTACAACAAACCGCCGCCCGCATCCGACAGAACATCGCCCGCATAATGAAAGCTGAGTTTCGTCTCCTGCCCGCTCTTCAACTCGGCGGGAAGCACCACCGCAACCAGATCGTTTCCCTTGCGCCGCAGCTGAGTTCCCTCGATGGCCGGATTCTGTATGAAGTCGAGAGCGTGACCGCCCATTTCGACGGAAGAAATTTTCAAATAGCGCGACAACTCGAAAAGCAGCGTGCGCTGCCCTCCACCGCGAACGCGCAGGTCGAGATCGGCGGAGGCCTGCAATTCCGTCGGTGGATTGACCGTCGCTCGAATCCGATAGCTGGAAATCGAAATGTCATTCGCGCGCGGCGCAGCGGCCACGCCCGGAATGGTGGGCGCAAACGACGTCCAGATATCGAAGTAGTCCGCGCCATCCCTGGTCTCGGCCTGGCCCGCCCACAGCGGCTCGGAAATCGCCGCATCCCAGAAAATTTCGAACGCGCCCAGCTTTCTGCCCAGCAGGTGCGCGTGCAGCAGCGGGGGAAATTTCGCATCGCGCGCCGACGTTTTCGGCGGGAGAAAATGGCTGAAATCGACGAACAAACGGGTCGCATCGAACTCCGCCAACCGGTGCGCCGCCTCGCCCCAATCCTTCAGAAAATCGCCCGCCTCCGTCGCGGGCGAAAGAAACGGTTGCAGAAGTTCCGCCGTGTTGTCGTTGAAGCGAAAGTACGCGGAGGCAAACTGCTCCTCAAGAATTGCCGTGCCCGTAAACATGGACAGCGATGCACGCTCCACATGATTTGGCGGCTGCACCAGAACCTCGCCGTCGCCCACAAAAAACGCGCCCGTGATGCGGCCACAGACGTCTTCGGTAAAGGCAATCGTTCCGTCGTCGAAGGTAAGGTCGAGATTGGGATGGTGAATCGAGGCGTCGCGCACGTGATACACGCGTGCGGCGTCAAGGCCAACCGTCCGCAGTCGCGCGTAGAGTCCGTCCGACGTGCCGGGGCAATCGGCCGGCGATTCCGCGCAGGCGGCCACGGCGCACAATAGGCAAGCGATCAGCCACGTGGTTCGCCATCCCGGGCGCGCGAAGCGCAACAACCGAACGAGCACCTTAGTCACCTACGAAGTCCCCAGCCAGGGTTCTACAATCGGCAAGAGTGCGACTACTTTGCCCCATTCTAGTGCTTTTCGCGGCGCTTTCCTCGTCCGCGGATGTGATTCACCTGAAAAACGGGCGCACTATTTGGGCGGATCAGGTGCGCGAGGACAAGAATAAAGACCGGCTCGAGTACGACGTCGGCGAAGATACCTACGCCATCCCTAAATCGTCCGTCGAGCGCATTGACGCAGGCGGAGCCGCGCCGGCGCGATCTTCAGCGGCGTCGCCGGCAGCGTCGGCGGAGATCCCCAGCTTCACGCCGCCCGCCGTGACCTTCACCCACGAAGGCGACATTGCGGAGAAAATTATTCGCGACGGCAAGGTCGACACCGACGCGCTGGCCGCGCTCGACAGCGGCAATCCGGAACTCGCCGCGACTGGATATTTCCTCGCCGGCAAGCACGAATTTGATCGTGGAAACTTTCCGCAGGCGAAAACATACTACCAGTCTGCGCTGCGCTTTGAACCGGATAACGCAACTTTGCTGATTTACTACGCGGCTAGCCTGGTGCGCACCGGGCAGGCGGCGCAGGCTGTGTCCTATGCCGAGCACGCCGTCAAAGCGGCGCCCGATTCGCCCGACTCGCTCGCCATGCTCGGCTTTGCGCAATTTGCCGCCGACCACACGGCCGACGCGATCCGCTCGTGGAGAAAATCCGTGGCGCTGCGGCCGGACGCCACCGTCAGCCAGTTTCTGGAACGCGCCGAGCGCGAATCAAAGGCCGAGTCCGACTTTTCCGAGCGCGAGAGCAGCCACTTTAATCTGCACTTCGAAGGCAAGCAGACGAGCGAAAGTTTCCGGCACGATCTGCTCGCGGCCCTCGACTCCGACTACGACGACCTGGTACGCGACTTGGGTTACTCGCCGCACGACACCATCGCCGTCACGCTCTACACGCAGCAAAGCTTCTTCGATGTGACGCGCGCGCCCTCGTGGAGCGGCGCCATCAACGACGGCAAGCTGCGCATTCCCATCAGCGGGATGGCAAGCGTGACGCCGGATCTGGCGCGCGTGCTCAAGCACGAACTCACGCATTCTTTCGTCGCGCAAATGTCGAGCAGCCGCTGCCCTACGTGGCTGAATGAAGGCATCGCGCAGCTTGAGGAAGGCAGATCGAGCGGCTCCAACGGGCGCGCGCTGGCGCAACTGTTTGGCGCGGGAGCCGAGATTCCCTACAACATGCTGGAAGGCAGCTTTATGAGTTACTCCGGCGCCGAAGCCAGCACGGCCTACGCCGAGTCGCTCGCCGCCGTGGAATACATGCGCGACACGTACGGCATGGGCGACGTGCAGCGCATTCTCGAGCGCTTGTCGCAGGGCGGCGCCCTGGAAGCGGCATTGCGCGGCACCATCCACTCCGACTATCGCCAGCTGCGCGATGAAATGACGCGCTGGCTCGCCGAGAAATACGGGAAATAAATTGGGAACTGCTTCCCGCTAGTTCTCGACGTCGAAATAAATTTTCGTCGTGGTGCGATACTGCTTAATCGCTGCGCCGTCCACCAGCATGTCGAGCGACTCGACATGCGCCCACTTGATATTGCGCACGGTCTTGGCGGCTTCTTTAATCGCCGCATCCGCCGCCTTGGCGAAACTCTCCGTAGAAGTGCCGACGACATCGATGATTTTCTGGGTCACTGATTCCTCCTCGTTCTGATTGGTGAAAGGTAACTGGGGATTGTACTAGACGCGCGCGGCCCGGCGCGAGCAGAGGACAGGCCACGCGGGTCGATTCGCATGGCCTTGGATCGCGAAGTGCTTCGGGACAAAGAAGCTTCGCGGCGCAGAGTTCGCGTCGCAGAAGAAGACTGCGCCCGGATCAGTCGCGCTTCACTTCTGCGTGCCGGAAGTCGCCGCATCCCCCGCGTCTGCGCTCGGCTTCTGCTCGCCCGGCTTTTGCTCCATCTGCTTTCCGTCAGTCTGCTTCGCGTCGCTCTGTTTCGCGTCCAACTGCTTCGGCTCACTCCGCTTTTCCGCCACCCGCTCCTCCTCTGCACGTACCTTCACCGTGGCCAGAATTTTTTCCAGTCGCCCAAATACCCGGTCGCGATCCACCGGCCGAATGTTCGCCTCCGCGCCGAAACCATCGGTTGCCAGGCCGAGCACATATTCGTAGCACGCGCCATTTTCGTAGTCGTGGTAGTAACGCGTTTCCACCTGGTGCATGGCGCTGCCCTCGAACTCGGACGTCATGTTCATTTCGGTGGCACCCACCTTGACGCGCTCGGCATCGATCGGTTCGCCATCCGCGTCATTTGCGTCGACGAACGCGAAATGCTGACATTCATTCGCGGCCAGATTTCGATTCACATTCACGCGAAACAGGCCTGCCGCAAAGTCCGTTCCCGGATACGAGTTCTCCGGCAACGCGACGGTCGCGACCGCTGTTCCTCCCGGTTCGACGAAGTTCATCGGCAGATTGTCCATTCCCTGCGCAGGCCGCGCCTTTTCGCCAGAAGCTTGGCCGGCCAGATCTTTGCCGCCTGCAGCGTCTTCCGCTACCCCTTTGTCGCCCGACGCCAACACAAATTTCCTCGGATAGACAAATGAGACGCCGGAGTTCGGGTCGCGATACGTCACGTTCGCAGATAGTTTTCTGCGCGGCTTTTTTGCCCGCGCCTGAACGTCTGGCGCGCCCGCGCTGGCAGCCGTCATCGCAGTCGCCGGACTCGCCGCGGTTGTCGTCAGTGCCGCCGAAGCCGAAGCCGGCCCGCTCACGCCCGCCGCCGCAGATTTGGAAGACTGCTTCGAGCACGCGCTGATGGCGAGCAAAATCCCCACCATCGTCAGGCATGCGATCACACCCAGTTTCTGGGCGCGCGACCACGAAGAATGGTGCTCCTCGATTCCGGCTGAATGCTGATCCGCCGTGGGCCGCGCCGCCCCCGACGATTTGCTGTTGGTTTCCGTCTTGACTGGTTTACAAGTTGTTGCCATGTTGTCACCTCCCTGCGCCTCGCGCAGACGCAAAAGAAGAGGCAACCGCTGGGCCATTCATGCTCAGATTGATTTTGTTCGAGTTACCGCGATGAGAATCCCCGGCGGGCGTTGCCCCCGAAACACAACGTGTGGATGGGGCCACAGGCGCGGGATCAGGGGCTCTCCGCGAAACCGAAAGACGAGCGCCCCTGAAGCGCGCACAAATAGAGAAGGGACGGAGCTCTTCCCCGTCCCTAACCATCCGTCCCAACAAAAAGTCGCGCCTACTTGCCCAACGACTTCTGATAACGCTTGTTGATCTCTTCCCAGTTCACCACGTTCCACCACGCTTGCAAGTACTCCGGGCGCCGGTTGTTGTACTTCAGATAGTACGCGTGCTCCCACACATCGTTGCCGAAGATGGGATGGAGGCCCTGCGAAATGGGACTGTCCTGGTTCGCCGTGGAGATGACCTTCACCTCGCCCTTGCCGTCGCCGGCCAGCCAGACCCATCCGCTGCCAAATTGTCCCGCACCGGCGGCGTTGAATTTTTCCTGAAACGTCTTGAAGTCGCCGAACGTCTTCTTAATCGCGTCGGCAATCGGGCCGTTCGGCTCGCCGCCGCCGTGGGGCTTCATAATCTGCCAGAACATTGAGTGGTTCACGTGTCCGCCGCCGTTGTTGCGCACGGCCCCGCGAATGTCTTCGGGAATGGCATTCAGGTCCCGCAGCAGATCCTCTGCGGTCTTCTTGTGCAAGTCAGGGTGTTTGTCGAGCGCCGCGTTCAGGTTCTTCACATAAGCGGCGTGATGCATGTCATGGTGCAGGTGCATCGTTTTTTCATCGATGGTGGGTTCGAGCGCCGTGTAATCGTACGGCAGGGGGGGTAGTTCATGCGGCATTATTGATCTCCTCCAAAAGCTTGTGCCTTTGTATTTTCTTCCAAATCTCAAAGATGATCGCGTGCAACGGAAGGATTCACCGAGACCGGGACCGGTTGTCCCGACCCTCCCTTATATTTGTAGCACTTCGGCGCGAAAACATTGCAGCTCGTCGCAATGCCGGCCCTCGATGCGACCACGAGTAAGACAGCCCGGCGAACGCAGTTAAAGACTCAGCTCCATGTAAAGCGCGCCGGCGATTGGATTGTCACGGTAGGGAGCGATCTCCCGGAAGCCCAGCCTGCGATACATGGCAACCGCGTCCTTCATCACTGGTTCCACGGTATCCAGACGCATGCGCTCATAGCCAATCTCAGGCGCCTCGGCAATCAGTCGCTCCGCCAGCGTCCGCCCCAATCCGCGTCCCCGAAACTGTGGCCGTACATACAGACGTTTCATTTCGCAGATTCCGGTCCCGATTTTGTGCAAAGCGACGCAGCCCGCTAGTTCGCTTCCACATTCCGCAAGCAACAGACGGCCATCAGGAGGCGCATAGTCTCCCGGAAGCTCCTTTAGTTCGCGATCGAAATTTTGAAAACACAGGCTAAAACCAAGCGAACTCGCATATTCGAGGAACAACTCGCGAACTTGCGCGATTTGCGCCGGCGTTGACGCCTCCACGATAGTTACGTCTGTCACGTCGCCATTATCGATGGCGTACCATGGGATCGCAATCGCCCCTTTATAATTTTTGCTGGGCGCTTTGCGGTGCTGGAGTGCGGAGGCTTCTTGAAGGTTCTATTGCTGGAAAACATCAGCGGCGTCGCAGCCTCGCAGTTTGAGGAAGCGGGCTTTGCGGTCGAGATGCACAAGGGCGCGATGGATGAGCGCGACCTGGTGCCAAAGATGCGCGACGTCTCCATCCTCGGCGTGCGCTCCAAGACGCGCGTCACCTCTGCCGTGCTGGAAGCCGCGCCGCAACTGGTCTCCGTGGGCGCGTTCTGCATCGGCGTCGACAAGATCGACCGCAGCGCGGCCAGCGAGCGTGGCGTTGCCGTTTTTAACGATCCGCATTCCAACAGCCGCTCGGTGGCCGAGTTGGCCATGGGCGAAATCATTCTGCTCATGCGCCGTACCTTTGAAGCCAGCACGCGACTGCACGGCGGCCAGTGGAACAAATCGGCCGCCGGTTCGCACGAAGTGCGCGGGCTGACGCTCGGAATCGTCGGCTACGGAAAAATCGGCTCGCAAATTTCCGACCTCGCCGAAGCGATGGGCATGCGCGTCGTGTTTCATGACGTCGCGCACGTCCTGGCCCGCGGAAATGCGCGTCCGGTCAGTTTCAGCGAACTGCTCGGCAGCGCCGACGTCATCACTCTGCACGTCGATGGCAAGCAGCAGAACCAAAACCTGATCGGCGAAGAGCAGCTTTCCGCGATGAAAGAAGGCGCATGCCTTATCAATTTGAGCCGCGGATTTGTCGTCGATCACGAGGCGCTCGCGCGCCACTTAAAGACCGGCAAGCTCGGCGGCGCCGCCATCGACGTGTTTCCGCAGGAGCCGGAGAGCGGCGGCGCTTTCGCCAGCCCCCTGCAAGGCTTGCCCAACGTGATTTTGACGCCGCACGTCGGCGGCAGCACCGAAGAGGCGCAGCAGAATATCGGCCAGTTCGTCTCCGCGAAAATGATCGATTACTTCGAGAGCGGCAACTCGCTGATGAGCATCAACCTGCCGCATTGCCACCTCGACTACGAGCCCGGCTCGCACCGGCTCATGCACATCCACCACAACGTGCCGGGAATTTTGCGCGCCATCAACGACATTCTCGCCGATCGCGGCATCAACATTGAGCGCCAGGTGCTCGATACGCGCGGGAATCTTGGCTATGCGATCTACGACATCAACCGCGCCTGCGACGGCGACCTGCTCGAAAAGCTGCGCGGCATCGCGCACACCGTTCGCGTGCGCGTGCCCGGCAAAACCGCGCGCTCAGAATCCGTGTAAGCGGTTGCATAGGCGCCCGCAGTCCTAATAGAACGACAGCGTGCCGCATTGCCGCGCCCGCCGCAGGCTCAGCGTAAGACCCGCCATAGCGCACCCCAGCAGCACAAAGCAAAACATCGCGAGGCCCATCACCGTGGGCGCCATCGCCGCAATCGAACGCCCCTCCAGCAGCGCGCCGCGCATTGCGTCAATCGCATACGTGAACGGCACTGCCCGCGCCAGCATCGCCAGCGGCAGGGGCAGATTCTGCACCGGAAATACCGTGCCGCTCAACAACCATAGTCCGGACCCAAGCAGCCAGATCAACGCCGAGCCCTTCTGAAACGCGATTTGCAGCGTCGCGGCAAGAATTCCGAGCGCGAGCGCGATCCCCACCGAGAGAATCATCACCACCGCGCACGCAACCACATTGGCGTGAATGGCCGCCTGAAAAATCGCGATGCCCGCAAGAATATAAACGCCGAAATTCGTCAGGCTGCCGGCAAAAGCCGAGAGCGCGCTGAGCACGATCAATTCGGCCGGCGCAGTCGAGGTCGTCATCAGCACCTCCATCGTGCCCGTCTGCTGCGCCTCCTGCACCGTGCTCAAAAACGCCTGTCCGCTCATCACGAAAAATGTGTACAGGCCGGTGCCGACCAGAAGAAAAGGGAAGTAGGGAACCCCATCGGGACGAAAACCGGGACCGATGGCGCGCGACAGATAGTAAAAAGCGGCGAGTTCGGTCAGCACTCCCACCAGAGTCACGGCAAAGCTGCTGCGGTAGCGAATCGCGGTGAGCGCGTCGCGGCGAAGAATGGCCAGAAGCTTATCGAGCAGCGGCCTCATCGGCCCGCTCCCGCGCCCCGCGCCAATTCTTCTCCGGCCGTGTCTTCTTCAACAGGGCCGCTTGCCGTGCGTTCTCCGTCGCACCGGAAGTCCGCCGGTTCAGAGATCGCTTCCACTCTCGAATCGCCACCCCGGTCCCGCTCGTCCGTCGCGCGAAAATAAAGCGCGCGCAATTCCTCCGCGATTTGATCCGCGCCGGGTCTTTGACTTGCAGCCGCAGCGTGCGTCGCGAAACGATCGGCCCGAGCGCGCCCGGCAGCGGGTCGCTTCAAGATGCGATCCGCGGCCAACTCTCCCCGGTGCAGCAATAAAACTCGATTTGCCACCGCGGCCGCTTCGGCGAAGTTATGCGTGGCCACAAACACGGTGGTGCCTGCGCCGCTCTGGGCGCGGATCATCGCCCAAAGCTGCGCCGTTGCAGCCGCGTCCAGGCTACGCGTCGGCTCGTCGAGCAACAGCACGCGCGGGCGTTTCACCAGCGCGCGCGCCAGCCCCAGCTTCTGATACATGCCGCTCGAAAACTTCATCACCAGCGTGTCCGACTGCTCCTCCAGTCCCGTCGCGCGCAGAACTTCTTCAATGCGCCCGCGCCGCTCGCGCCGCGGAACTTCATCGAGGGCCCCGAAAAAATCCAGGTTCTCGCGCGCCGAAAGCCGCGGGAAAAAAGATCGCTCCGTTGCCACCGCAATCCCGACTTGCCGCCGCACCTCGCCCGCCTCGCGCCGCGCATCGCTGCCGCCCACGCGCACCGCCCCGGCGTCCGGAAGCAGCATGGTCGAGATGAGTTTGAGCGTGCTGGTTTTTCCGCTGCCGTTCGGCCCAAGCAGCGCCACCACGTCCGCGTTCCCGACCGAAAACGAAACGTCATTCAGCGCGACCGTCTCGCCCGCCCGCTCGCGCCCCACCCAGTTGAACAGCGCCGGGCGATGCCGAAATACCTTGCGCACGGATTCGAACCCGACCTGCTCCATAGATCCTTGCAAACCCTTGCCGCCTGCGCGCCTGCGCTTCTGCGTGTGTACGATCGTGGTACGACGATGATGCTCCCTCAATAATGCCCGCCGCTGGCTGTGTAGTATAGTTCGCAGTCAGATGCCCCAAGCATTGCTCTCGTCTCCTCCGCCGGCGTCTCTCCCGCACCAAAATAGTGCCCGCCAAAGAAGTGGCGCCAAAAATCGCTCCGATCAAAACCGTGCCGGCCAGGACGCCTTTGAATTGTTGTGCGCGTGCTCCTGCGCGAATCCCGGCCCCGAACATCTCGCGCGAATCAGCCAACTCATTGCCGCCGCGTCCGATTGGGACGATCTTCTCCCCCTCGCCGAGTACCATGGCGTCCTGCCACTCGTGGCGCGCAATTTGACCGATCATGCCGACGCGCTCCCGCCGCATATTGCCCACGCCCTCCGCTCCGCCTACGCGGCCAACCTTCGCCGTAATTTGTGGTTTGCCGCTGAGCTTCAGCGCATCCTGCGCCACTTCGCGCAAACAAACGTGCGCTCCCTTCCTTATAAAGGACCGGTGCTGGCGCAATCCGCCTATGGCGATCTCGCGTTGCGCGCGTTCTCCGACCTCGACCTGCTGATTTCGCCCAACGACTTCACCCGCGCCAAACAGTCGCTCGCCGAACTCGGCTACCGTCCCTCGAAGCCATTTACTCCCGCAGTCGAGCGCCTCTGGCTGCGCACCGGTTATGAGCGATCGTTCGACGGCCCCGCGGGAAAAAATCTCGTCGAACTGCAATGGAGCCTGCTTCCGCGCTTCTACGCGGTCGACGCGCGTGCCGCCGACTTCGCCTTCGACGACTTGCTCGCCCGCTCGGGCCGTATTGCGCTCGGCTCGCCCGGAACTCGCGCGCCCAGAGCGCATTCAGTTCCACCCGATTCGGCTCCAGTTGACCCAGCCCGCTCTTACTTCGAGCCGCACATTCCGTGCCTCTCTCCCGAAGATTCGCTGCTGGTCCTCTGCCTCCACGCCGCCAAGCATCTCTGGACGCGTCTTATCTGGGTCGCCGACATCGCCGAAAGTTTGCGCACGCCGAACCTCGACGTCAGCCAAGTCATCACGCGCGCCCGCGCTCTCGGCATCTCACGCATTCTCGGCGTGAGTTTCTGGCTCGCAAAAAATCTGCTCGGCGCTCGCCTGCCGGAAGTCGCCCGCGAGTTTCTTGCCAGCGATCCCGCCATCGTGCCGCTCGGCCAAGCCTGCGCCGCCCGCCTGAAGCGCGCCGCAACTTACGATTTCGAATCCGCCGAATACTTCAGGCAAGTGCTTAGTTTACGGGAGCGCCGCAGCGACCGCTGGCGCTATCTCTGGCGCCTTGCGTCCACGCCCGGCCCAGGCGACATCGATGCAGTGGCACTGCCGGAGGCGATATTCCCGCTTTATCGCGCGGTGCGCATTGGCCGCCTGCTGCGAAAGCTAGCCTAAGGAGGAAACTCCTCTTCACGTCGCATCACTGCGAGATTTTGTAGACGATACCGGCGTAATCAGCTCCGCCGCCAGTTACGCCGAAGAGATTTCCCTGGCTGTCGGGAATCACCCCGCTGTTCGGCTCTTCTCCGTCACCGGGTGCTCCGCCAAAACTGTATAGTATCTTCTCGATCCAAACGCCGCCGGACAGGGAAAGCTCAAACACTGTGCCTCGGTTGGCCGTCCCGCCATAAAAAGTAGTTCCATACAGTTTGCTGTTGTAGAAAGTGACCGGTGCCATTGGATAGATGTTCCCGGAGAACGAATAGAGCACGGTCTCCGTCCAACTGCCGCCGTTTGGCGAAAGCTCGAAAACAGTGCCCCCTCCGCTGCTCCCGCCCTGCCAGGTAGTGCCATAGAGATTGCCCCCGATATCGGAGGTCAAGCTCGCGAAAAAGGGTATTAACCCATCCCCCGCAAAGCTGCCGAAATCGTGCAGGATCGCTTCCGTCCAGCCATCCGGACCCGGTGACAACTCAAAAGCAGTCCCCTTGTTGTACGCGCCGCCATATTGCGTCGTACCGTAAAGATTTCCGGCCCCGTCGAGGATGAGATTTCCATTCGGCCACTGGCCGTCGCCATAGTTCTGCCCAAGAAAATCGTGGATCACCGTGTACTTCCATTTCTCTTTCTTCGCCCCCTTGGCCGGCGGCGACAGCTCGAATACCACGCCGCATCGCAGCTTGGGCTTGGGCTTGGTCTGGCAGAGACTACCGCCAAGTTGGGTCACTCCATAGAGGTTGCCGTCGGCATCCAGCGCGAGCCCGCCGAACGGCTCATGAACATCTCTTTGAGGAGTCAGGATGGTCTCAGTCCAGTTGCCCTTACCGTCAGGACTAAGCTCATACACCGCGCCGACCCCGCCGAGCTTGTACCCTTCGAGAACACCATAGAGGTTGCCGGCCTTATCCATGATGAGGCTGCCCTCGGGTACGCCCCCATCCCCTGGGGCCCCAAACGAATGCAACATGGTCTCGACCCACGCCCCGTCCTGCAGGGAAAGCTCGAATACCATACCCCAGTCGTAGAACCCTCCATAAGGTGTCACACCATAGAGGTTTCCGGCTGGATCCTCAATCAGATTAAAGGTCTGCGGATAATATCCGCTATATCCATCGGGCTCTCCGGTGAAGGTATGGAGGATCGTTTCGGTTGCGGCCAGCGCTGGGACTGCCAGCAGCGCGCTGAGACCGATTGCCGCTCCCCAGCTGATCGCGATGGACGCGATCGCTCTGCGCTTATAGCTAAGGTATTTCGCCACGGTGATCGACCTCCTTCGAGCGGAGTTCTCCGGAACGAGTGCCGTGCGAGTTGCCCATGGAAGCGGGCCTTCCAGTAAGGGAAGCCGCAGCAGAACCCGGCAATTATAACCGCTCCGGGCGCAATGATATGAAAGTTATGTAAGTTACTTTTCGAGGCTCTCAGCCATGGGTATCCTCGATGCAGAAAGCACGCCGTGTCGGCTCTCGCATACCATCCTGCGTGCGGCGTTCACACCGGACCGACTCCCAATTCCAGCCGCCCACACTGTCGTTGCCTTGCCCCCGGTTGTGGAGCATAATCAAAGTGGCTGCCATCAGCGCCCGAACACTCTTCGCGTGAATCTCCCCAACTACATCACGCTCACCCGCATCGCGGCCATCCCGCTGCTGATCTGGATTCTGTGTACTCCGCGCCTTTCTGACACCAATGGCGAGCGCGAAATTCTCGCCTCGACCGTCTTCGTTCTCGCCTCCATCACCGACGGCATCGACGGCTATCTCGCGCGCCGGCGCGGCCAGATTACCACCATGGGCATGCTGCTCGATCCGCTCGCCGACAAACTGCTGATCGCCGCCGCCTTCATCGCTCTCGTGCAGTTCAATCCCGTCCTCGTGCCCGCGTGGATCGCCGTGGTAATTATTGGCCGCGAATTCCTCGTCAGCGGCCTCCGTTCCATAGCCGCGTCCGAAGGCTTCACCATTCAAGCCAGCGAACTCGGCAAGTTCAAAATGCTGGTGCAAATCATCTCGGTCGTCGCCGTGATCCTGGCGCGCCGCTGGCATGACTGGCCCTTAGGCCGTGTTTATGTTTTCCCCGTCCACTGGATCGCGCTGCTGGCGATCTGGTTCATGGTGCTGCTCTCGCTGGTCTCGGCCGTCGACTACTTTGTCGGCTTCTGGTCGCGCATCGACCGCACCTCCGAGAAGCGGCGCAAACGGCGGGCCTTCGTCCTTTCACGGCGGAGGAAACGCGATGTCCAGACTGTCTGAAGATTCGGCCGCGCCCCCACTGGCCGGAAGCGCCACGCCTGAGTTCACCCTCGAACAACGCCGCATCCTCCTCGGCATCGCTCGCGCCTCCATTGCCTCCGCCCTGGCTGGCGAACCGCTCCCCGATCTCCCGCCCGCATCAACCCTGCTTTCGCCGCCTGATTCAACCTCCGCAGCTTCATCTACGATTCCAGCCTCATCCTTCTCGCCCGACCTCTTGCGCACGCTCCGCCAACCCCGCGGCGTCTTCACCACGCTTTACCTGGGCGGCGATTTACGCGGATGCGTCGGCTACCCGCTACCAATCCGCCCGTTGTTTCGCGCCATCGCCGAAACAGCCCGCGCCGCCGCCTTCGAGGACACACGTTTCTGGCCCGTTAAGCCGGAAGAGGCCCCCCACCTAAAGATCTCGCTCAGCGTCCTCTCTCCGTTGTTCCCAATTTCCGCCAGCCAAGTCGAGGTCGGCCGCCACGGTCTGCTGATCTCTGACGGCAGACAACGCGGCCTGCTGCTCCCGCAGGTCCCCATCGAGCACGGATGGGATCGCGAAACCTTTCTCGCGCAGACCTGCCACAAAGCGGGCCTGCCCCTCGACGCGTGGCGAAAACCGGCTACCCTCGAGGCTTTCACCGCCGAGGTATTTGGCGACGACGACTTTCCCCAGTTAACTTAATTTCCGCGCCCCGCATCCGACTGAGTGAACGCCGATGCGCTTCCGGTCCGCGCAACATTGGCGGCAAACAGTGGCGGCAAAGACGGGCGGCAAAGGGAGATGGCACGTTAGTGACCTTGTCTTCCATTGCAATCGGCGTAAGCTGCGCGTAAGTAGTCTTCCAGCCGAGGTCAACATGGAACTCGCCGTTGTAGTTGTTGTGCTGCTCGTTGCAGGTGCTTCCATCCCCGGAGATTGGCACATCCTGTTTTATCGCTGATTTTGTCGATGAAGAGTGCCCTGCTCTTCGTCCATCGCCGAAGATCCCTCCCCTCAGTTCGTCGCTGACTTGCGCGCAAAACCGCCAAACCCGTCTCACGCTCGCGGGAAAAGAAACTTCGCGATCACCAGATGGACGCAAAGTAAAGTCACGACCCCAATAGAAAAAGGGCAGATGCAATCTGCCCTTCCCCTCCCTTACTTTACTTCTTAGTCCTGATCGTCGAGCTGCACCGTATCGCCCGCCAGAATATCCTCCAGCGCAAACACCACCATCGCGGACGATGACGTCGGAGTCGTACCGACGATCACCACTTCGCCCACCGATCGCCGCGGCAAATCGCCCACCAGAATATTCGGCCCCTTGCCTCTGGTCATTCGCGTGGCTTCAAAAGTCGGCGAGTGCATCTGCGTGTCTTCCGAGATCTGCGCCTTAAACGACAGCGAGTCGACCGGATCCTTGATCGTCGAAGTGTACGAGCGCACCACCCGGAAGTAGTCGCCCACCTTCACGCCCTGATTCGCGCCCACGTTCAGGTAGAGCTTGACGCCCGATCCCAGAATCGTGTCAAAGTCCTTGCCCAGCACGATGCGCCCGCTCAACTTGCCATTCGGAGGCGCAAAACGGTCAAAGTGGCCCGGCACGTGAAACGCAACCATCGACTTGTCGACAAACGGAACCGCGACATCGCCCGGGTTGATCGGATCGCAACTGAACTCCACCTGCGCGATCGCGCTCTTGCTGCGCGTGTCCAGAATGCGCACCCGCCCAATTTCTCCATACGGATGCCCGATGCTGGCCAGCATCTTGCGCATCCCCGGATAGATTTCATACTCGTTCACATCGCGCAATTCGCGCACAATCGAGTACAACTGTCCAGCCTGGTAGCCCGTTCCCGACAGATAGACGATCTCGCCAATCTCAAACTTGGTCGACGTCGGCGTCTGCAACCCGCCGTTCACGTATCTGGCATCCGGAATTCTGTCCTTTGAGATAAAGCCGGCGCAATAAATATCGGCTTGCGTCGGAGTCTGGAAGCGCACAAACGGAACGTTCGCCGTGGTCTCGATAATGCCATTCGCGCCCGGCGTCGCCGTCATAGTCGAGGTAAGCATAGGCGTCGACTGGCCCACCGCCAGGCTCGCCACCAGCAGTACTAACAATCCTGTTTTCTTCATGTTGACTCCAGCCCCCAACTCCCAAACCGCTCCCGCCCGCCCAGCTATCTCTCTGGGAAGACTAGGGTTATACCCGAAAAGTAACAAGCGCCGAGTAAGGGGTCAAGGTTACGGGGGTATCAGGAGCCTTGCCTCCCAAAGTGTTTGTTGACTGATTGTGCAATCGGCTGTTGCATCTGAGCTTACGCCCTTGTAATATCGCGCCGATCACTTGCAATGGCCATAGCGTCCTCTTCTAACCTCGCGCCTCGCGCTTTACCCCTCCGGCTGCCCAAAGTCTGCCTTGCCATCAGCGCCGATACCCCCGATGAATTGCTCGAGATCGCCGAATCCTTGGCCCGCGATAACCCCTTTATGGAGTTTCGCTTAGATTACCTGAAGGCACCCCTGGCTGCGATTCCAAAAATCCGCCGCTTCCTTGAAACCCATCAATACGTCACTGCTATCGCCACCTGCCGTCGCGCCGAACATGGCGGCAAGTTCAAAGGGTCGCTTGCCTCCGAGTTAGCCACTCTCAACAAAGCCCAGGAGGCCGGCTGCCAGATCGTCGACCTCGAACTCGAAAGCGCGCTCAAGACCAAGCCCGAAGTGCTCGCCCGCCTGCGCAAGAGCGCCGGCCTCATCATCTCTTCCCACGACTTCCGCGCCACCCGCAACCTCGAGCCCACGCTCGATAAAATGCTCAGAATCCCCGCCGACTTCTACAAGATTGTCACCACCGCCACCACCCTCTCTGACAATGTGACGATGATGAAGTTCCTCCAGGCCCAAAGCGACAAGCACGCCCTCCTCGGCCTGTGCATGGGCGAGCAGGGCATTATCAGCCGTGTGCTCAGCGTGCGCGCCGGCAGCGTCTTCACCTTCGGCGCCGTCAGTGCCCACTCCAAAACCGCTCCCGGACAGGTCAGCGCCCGCGATCTGCGCAGCATCTATCGCATCGAGCAGGTCGACGCCGCCACCCGCATCTACGGAGTCGCCGGCGATCCCATCGAGCATTCGCTTTCCCCGGCCATCATGAACGCCGCCCTCCGCCGCGAGAACGTGAACGGCGTCTACGTCGCTCTCCACGCCAGGACGCTCAAGGACCTCATGCACTGCGTCCGCGAAATTCCCCTCCACGGCTTAAGCGTCACCATGCCGTACAAGCAGGCAATCGTCGAACACCTCGATAACACCGACGGCCACACCGCCAAAATCGGCGCCTGTAACACCGTCGTTCGCGGCCAGGACGGCAAGCTCTACGGCTTCAACACCGATCTCTTCGGTGTAATTCGTCCGCTCGAACAGCGCATGACCATCGAGAAGTCGAAGATTCTCGTCATCGGTGCTGGGGGCGCGGCCCGCGCCGCCGTCTTCGGATTAAAGGAGCGCGGCGCCGAAGTCTGGATTCTGAACCGCAGCGCGGTCAAGGCCCAGAAACTCGCCCGCCAAGCCAAGGCGCGCGTCATCAAACGCGCCGACGTCCGCAAAACCGCCTTCGACCTGATCATCAATGCCACGCCGGTTGGCATGGGCAACACGCGCGACTGCCCGCTCAAAGACGATGAGATTCAGGCCAAAATCGTCTTCGATATGGTCTACGACCCGGTCGAAACCCACCTCTTGCAGGTCGCGCGCGCCAAAGGCATCGCCGTCATTCCCGGCATCGAGATGTTCGTCCACCAGGCCGCCCGCCAGTTCGAAATCTGGACCGGCAAGCCCGCCCCCGCCAGCGAAATGCTCCGCGTAATCACCGTCTCTTTACAGGAGCGCCTGAAAGAGCGCAGCGCAAAAAAGTAGCTCTCAGCCGCGAGCTCTGAACTTGAGTCCGTCCATTTATGATCGGCAGTACCGCTCCTGCTTCCAGGCGTGAGATCGGGCCTGTTAGCTGAGTGTTTACTAAAGCCCCTTGGCAGAGAGACTTAGGACAGTTACAGCTTTCTGTCCTCTCCTCCGTAGCGAGCATGGCGAGCGGCGTGTCTAGTTAGCTCTGACTTCTTGGCTCGTAACCCCGTTAGCTTGAAACTCGACGCTAACTCTCGTTTTGAGACGCCCCCCGATGCACTTCCATGAACAAAGGTTGCAAATTGATCCAAACTGAGGTAATGTGGCTCTAGACGCGGGACTTCGCGTCTGTCTCGTCTCAACTTAAAACAAACTAAATCGTCTTCCAGGTAGGAGCAGCCCCAAGCTTTTAACAAAATCTAAAGGGTGCCCAAGGCCCCGGTGCAATTCGGAGAGAATGCATGTCGTGGTATGCGTACTGCCTCACGGAACACCAGCCCCTCCCAAACGGTGTCCGAGCCCGCCGTCCTTTCGTTTTAGAAGGTGTTCAAGGTGTGAATGCCTCACCGGTCATGAGTTATCCCAGCGGAGATTTCGCGGTCATTGTCAGTGAGTACGACCGCGCCTCCTCGAAATTGGACGAAAAGTCGGTTCTGGAGCACGCCCGCGTAGTCAGCCAGAGCTTCCGCACGTCAACCGTTCTACCCTTCCGTTTCGGCACCATTTTTGACACCGAAGACGCCATTCGCCAGGCCGTGCGCTCCAATCGCCGCGCGCTTTGCGAAAGTGTCGAGCGCCTCCGCGGCAAATCCGAAATGCGCATCAAGCTCACCGTGCGCGACGGCTCTCTCCGCGGCAACATGGAGGACGTCGTCCTGCCAGACACGGTGGGCCGCGAATACCTCGCCAAGCTCCGCGAGAAGGCCTCGCGCGAGCGGGAGCGACAAACCAAGGCTCGCGCCCTCTCCGTGCAGGTACACAAGCTCTTTAACCCGCTCGAAGAGGAAGTGAGTTGTAAACGCGTCGCCGCCGACGGCATGCTCCTCGATATCGCCCACCTCATCGACACCAAATCCATTGAAAAATATCAGAACCGCTACTCCACAGCCGCCAAGCAGCTCAAAAACTGCGAGATGGTCGTCAGCGGTCCCTGGCCCCCCTACCACTTCCTGCCGGAAAAACTCCGCCAGGTCGCGGGAGATAGTTAGCGCGAAGCGGCTAGCCGCAAATAGCAGCCCAAATCTCCGATCTGCAAGAAAGCCCCCGAAAATTCGGGGGCTTTTGCTTTTCCGCGCCGGACCGTTCACGTTTCCAGCACAGAACCGTTTAACTTTTCTGTCTATCAACTCAGCAAATCAGAACTCGGTGGGAGGACTCATTGTCGTGTTCCTCGTTGTCGAAGGATTCGCCTTATATTGGTCACCAGCGCTAACCAGCGCCGCGCCGGCGGAAGCCGCTTTCGCTCCCGCCGGTCATCGCCGCTCTTTACTTTCCCGTGCCCGTGAGCGCGACCGACTGCGTCCCCGCGCCATCGTTGATCTGCAACGTCGCCGTCCGCTTGCCGCTGGCAGTTGGAGTGAACGTTACAGAAATGCTGCAGTTCGCGCCGGCCAAGAGCGTGCTCTTGCACGCCGACTTGAAACCAAAATCCCCCGGATCGCTGCCGCCCAGCCCAACGCCGCTGATCGCGAGCGTCGCTGACTCGTCATTGGTAACAATCACGGTTTGGGCTTTGCTTGTCTTGCCCACCGTTTCGCTGCCTAAGTTCATATTCAGCGGCGAGACGCTCACCGGCTGCGTATTGTTCAGCAGGATGGTCACCCAGTCCTGGCTCGTCCAACCCGCATTGCCCGCCACGGCCACGTCGATCATGCCGTCGCCGTTGAAGTCGCCCAAGGCAATGCCGGAATTATCCACGCCGCCGACCCATGGCCCGTCGTCCAGATTGAACGTGCCGTCGCCGTTGCCGGTGTAAACCAGCGCCGCTCCCCAAGTGTTTTGTCCGCTATATTCCGTGTCGCAGGCGCTATATTGGACGGCCAACGCCAGATCCAGCTTGCCATCCTGGTTGAGATCGGCAGCGCCAATCCAGTACGGATTGGATCCGCCGCTCGGATAGCATTGTTCCCACGTGCCGAAGTTATAGGTGCTGCCCGCGGTGAACGTGCCGTCGCCCTTGCCGGTTAAAATCACGAACGATCCGGAATCGTCCCAACTGCTGACCGCCAGGTCGAGCTTGCCATCGTTGTTGAAATCGCCGGCCGTGAATCCGACCGGGTTGATGACCGAAGGCGTCACCATCGGGGCCTGGAATGTGCCGTCGCCGTTGCCGAGCAGAAGATTGACTGCCGTCGCTCCGTAGTTGGTGAGGGCGAGATCCAGCTTGCCATCGTTGTTGAAGTCGCCGATCGCCATGCTTGCCGCCTCCGTCCCGCTGGCCCCTGCAATTACGTTTGCCGTCCCGTAAACGCCCTTACCGTTGTTGAGCAGCACGCTCAGGCTGCCGTCTCCATTGGAAGTCAGTATGTCCAGCCTGCCGTCGCCTCGGAGGTCGGCCAACGTCACGCTGTAGGACTGTTGCGTCGTCCCGGTGGAATAATAGACAGGCGCTTTGAATTTTCCCTTGCCTGCGCCGAGCAGCACCGCTACTTCGTTGTTCGGACACCCGCCTCCGCTGTTGGTCATGTTCGCCACTACGTCCACCTTGTGATCTCCATTGACGTCACCCAAGGCGATGTAACTGACCCCGCCACGGTTGGCTTGGCCGCAACCGACCGCGGTGGAAATAGGACTCCCGAATCCGCCGTGCGAACTGCCCAGCAGCACGGTAATTCCGACGCCTGTTCCGCCGCCCGCTTCCACGATGTCCAGGATGCCGTCGTTGTTCATGTCCGCCGTCGCAATACCCGAGACCGTGCCGCTCCACGTGTAGCCGTAACTCTGGCTGCTGCGGAACGTTCCGTCCCCATTTCCGAGGGCCACCGTCTCCCACTGGCCGGCGTTATTGGAGGTGGCGAAGTCCAGCTTCTTGTCGCCATTAAAGTCGGCGAGTACAACATTGTTCGGATACCCATCCGTGGCGAATGAGCCTAGGGTAGTGAATCCGCCTTTCCCGTTGCCCAGCATTGTCCACACCGCAGAGGACGAATAGGAACTCACAACCAGATCGTTTTTCCCATCGCCATTGATATCGGTGATCACAATGGAATTGATCCACGAAGGGCCATAGAGAACGGGGGGAGTCTTAAACGTGCCATCGCCGTTGTTCATATAGACGTACGCGCCGTTCCCAGTTCCCATCACCACGTCCCCGTTGTCGCCCTTCTTCAGTTGCCCGATGGCTACCGCCATCGCGCCCGAATTCGATCCCTGCTGGTAAAACGCCGGCGTTTGGAAGGTGCCGTCGCCGTTTCCGATCAGCACATAAATCCCGTCGCCGCTCACGTTGGACGCCACCACCAGGTCGGGCTTTCCGTCATGATTGACGTCCCCGGCAGTCATTGCTCCTGAATAACCCGACTGTGAGACCGACACCAGTGTCGGAGTCTGGAACGTCCCATCGCCGTTGCCCAGAAAGACGTCGACGCCATTCTTGCTGGGATCGATGGCGAGGATGTCGAGGTGTCCGTTGCCGCGCAGATCGGTGGCAATCAATCCGCCAGCCAGATCGTTGTTCGCGGGAGTGCCGATCTCGGTATACGTAGCCTCCAGCGTGAAGCCACCCGCGCCGTTGCCCAGATAAATCCACAGCGTGCCCGGGTTGAAGTTGCAGTCACCCCCAGCGCTGCCGGTCACGATGGCGAAATCGAGATTACCGTCGTTATTGAAATCGCCCGTGACGATTCCGCCTTCCAGATTGCATGCAAACGGACTGGTAATGGCCGTGTCGGGCCCGAACCCGCCATTTCCGGTGCCCAGCTGCAGGCTCACTCCATCGTCCGCCAGCGTGAGCAGGTCGGGGATTCCGTCATTGTTAAAGTCGCCTGCGACCACCACATAAGACTGCGTCGGGCTGTGATTGGGGATCACCGAAGCCCCATTAAAGAACGTGGGGTTCACGAAAGTTGCTGGCACAGGTTGTGCGAACAGAATACTGGTGAGAGCCACCACCATCAGGGCCGAGAGGAAAATTCCAAGTGTCCCAAGAAAAGCCGGCCGTTGCTTTCCCGTCACAGTTGCCGCATTCAATCCGTCAGTTTGTTGCCGCGTAAATTTCATAAAAGTCCCCCTGGAAGCGCAAATTTTGTTCGTCATTTGAAAGCGTGTCCCGGCAAAACCGGGTACAAATTTTTCCGTACCGTTCGAACTTCAGCTTTTCATTTCCGCACTACGGCTGGTAAATCTGAACGTAGTTGTAAATGCTGCTCAGGTTGCTGGCCGCTCCGCCAAAGCAATACAGGCGGCCCCCGACGGTCGCGGAGCCGGGAGTTTGCAAGGCGTTCGGCATCGAGGCCAGCGTCGTCCACGACTTTGTCTTTGCGCTGTAAGCTTCGTTCACGCTGAGCACGCCGGCCGAATTCCCGCCGCCCGCGTCGTACAACTGCCCCTTCACAACCGCGAAGCAGGACTGCTGGCGCGGAGTAGGATCGGGCGTCAGTTGCGTCCATGCGTTCTTCTTTACGCTGTAACTCTCGCTCTCACCTGTGGAGCTTCCGTTGGGCGCGATGTTTCCGTCCACCGCCGCGATGCTCGTTCCCAGCAAACCTACTGCCTCCCACGATTTCGCGAGCAGCAAAGGCGCTTCTTCCTTCCAGGTATCGGTGGTGGTGTCGTAGCTTTCGACCGTGTCATACCAGAACTGAGTGTTCGGGTCGTAGCCGCCAATGACGTAGATGACGTCCTTGTCCACCACTGCCGGCATGCTGTTCCTCGCCGTCGGCATCGAGGCCTTCGTCGTCCAGCTATTCGAAACTGGATCGTAGGCCTCGACCAGTGATAGAGGGTTTGATCCGCTGGTGCTGCCTCCAATCACATACAAGATCCCGTTGACCACGGCCGACGCCCCTAGCTCGCGCGCGGTCGGGTCGGAAGCGCCCGTCGTCCACGTGTTCGTCTTGGTGTTGTAGATTTCGTTTACGCCGGTGGCTTGGTACCCGGAGTTAGTAGCCCCGCCGACGACATAGATGTTGTTCCCGATCGCTCCCGCAAATGCGCCAAAGCGAGCGGTGGGCATCGCCGCGCCGCTGGTCCACGTGTTGTGATTGACCTTCGGCTCTGCCTGCGCGGCTGCGTCGTTTTGGGCCTGGACCGGCAGCGCTGCGCCCGCAACGAGCACCACAAGGGCCAGCACGGTGTGCGTGAAACCGGAAATAAGAGTTCGTTGGTTCATCCGAAAACGCAGGCAGTTCATGGTTGTCTCCCTTAACATCGAATTGATTAATACGGCCCGATGCTCACCTCGGAGCATCGGGCCTCAGCCAAACCTTACGGCTGATAAATCTGCACGTAGTTGTAGACCGTGTTGTTGGGAGGCACCGCGCTGTTTCCACCGCCAATGCAGTACAGCCGCCCTTTGTAGACCGCCGAGCCCGAATCGGTCAGCGTATTCGGCATCGCGGCCAGCGACGTCCACGAGTTCTTCGCCAAATTGAACGACTCCATCACCGCGATCGGGTTATTCCCCGAGGCGTTCCCGTCCGAGGCGTACAGCTTCGTGCCGATCGCGCCGAAGCACGACCCATTCCTCGGGTTCGGGTCCGCCGCCAGCGAGGTCCACGTATTCGTCGCGATGTCGTAGGCTTCGTTGTCGCCCGTATCGCTGCCGCTGAATCCGTCCGCCGCCACAATCGTCGCCGCCGAAATCAATCCCGCGGAAATCTCCGACTTCCCCCGCAGCAATCCCGCTTCTTCCGTCCACGTGTCGGTCGCGGGATCGTAAGCTTCGACCGTCGACAACCGGTTGCCGTTGTAGCCGCCAATCACATAAATGATGCCAGCCTTGTCTGCCACCGCCGTGGCGCTGCATCTCGCCGTCGGCATCGCGGTTTTCGGCGTCCACGTGTCCGTCTTCGGGTTGTACGCCCACACCGCGTTCGTCACCGCCCCGCCCCCGTTGCTGCTTCCGCCGAAAAGATAAAGAATGTTTTTCACCACCGCCGACGCCGGCTGCGCGGTCGCCGTCGGAATCGGAGCGGCGCTCGTCCACGTGTTCGCAACCGGGTTATAGACCTGGTTGTCAGCCGTGGCCGGCCCACCCGTGTATCCGCCGACTACATAGATCTTTCCTTTGATCACGCCCACCCCCGGCCAGTTCAACGCCGTCGGCATCGCCGCTCCGCTCGTCCATGTGTTGTGGTTGACCGCCGGTGCCTCTCGACCCGCGACCCCAGCCTGTGCGCGGAGCGGCAATGCCGCTCCGCCGATGAAAATGAACACAGCCATCGCGGCCAGCGCCGCTCCATTCGCTTTCTTCCACGTCCCACCCGTGCTCGAATTCATATTTCTCCTTAGAAGTGACAATCAAGAGCTCGAACTGCCTTCCAACAAACTGCACTGCCGAAAATCTACGGCCGCAAATCTGCCCCTACTGCTGCGCCGTCCCGCCCGTGAGCGTGCTGTTGTCCGTTTCCAGCAGCAGCACTTCCTTGCCACTGCCGACCCTCACCGTATTGAAATTGGCCGCGCTCCCTCCGCTCGGCGTAATTTGCGCCGTCCCCGTGCAGTTCGCGCTCTCCGTGTATGTGCCCGTAACCGACACCTCCGTGCTCGCGTAGTTCACGCTGAACGTCTCCGTGCCCGAGAGATTTCCCTTTCCGTCCAGCGTCACTTGCCCCACAATCGCTTCCGGACTGTCGTTCGAGAAATCGGTCGCCAGCAAGTTCGTCGCCAGCGCTTGTTTCTTCCCGCTCAGTCCGCACGTTCCCGTCCCCTGCGCCACGCCAAACCCCGGCTGCGCGGTGCCATTGTCGCTTTGAATCATCTGGAAGCCCTTGCTGCTTTCGAGCGTCACGTCAAAGTGCACTGGCGAGCCCGCACCGTCATCCTCATTGGTTAACGTCATCGTTCCGCTGCAATTTTTCTCGATCGAGTAGGTGCCGGTGAATGTCCCGGTCGTGATCGTTCCGTTCCCCTCGGCCCACGTAAACGATCCGCTCGTGATGTTGCCGTTGCCGTCCGCGTCGATCTGGCCAAGCACCGCATTCACTAACGTCCCTCCGATGCCGCCCGGCCTGCCATGGAAATATCCGTAGACGCCCTTCAGGCTCGCGTTCGTACATTTCGCCGGCGCCGCCTGCCCGTTGCCCCCGGCCAGCGTTCCGTTGTCCGTTTCCAGCAGCAGCAGTTCCTTGCCCGCATTCACCACCACCGTCGCGAAGTTCGCCGCCGTGCCTCCACTCGGTGTAATCTCCGCCGTGCCGGTGCAGTTCGCATTCTCGGTGTATGTCCCCGTCACCGAAGCGGTTGAAATCGCGCCGTCGTCGCTGATCGTTTCGCTGCCCGAAAGGTTACCCTTGCCGTCCAGCGTCAACAGCCCAACAATCGCTTCCGGCACGTCGCTTGGCAGCAACGTCGAAATAAAGTTGGTCGCCAGCGTCAGTTTTTTCCCAGGCACCCCGCAGGTCGCATTCCCCTGCGCAAAGCCAAAGCCCGGTTGGTCGTCGCCCACGTCGGTCTGAATCATCTGGAAGCCCTTGTTGCTGTCGTCCAGAGCAAGATTGAAGTCGGCCGGGCTCCCGTTCTCCGAATTGAAAGTCAACGTCCCCGCGCAGCTTTTCGAGATCGAATACGTCCCCGTCAAAGTCCCGGTTGAGATCGTTCCGCCCGCACTCTCAGTAAATGACCCGCTCGTGATGTGTCCTGCGCCGTCGGCCGTAAATTGCCCAAGTACTGCGTCAACCGGTTGCCCGCCAAGGCCGCCCGGCCGCCCGTGAAAGTATCCGTAAACTCCCTTGAGGCTCGCGTTCGAGCAAACCGCCGCCGCCGCGGGCGTCGCCGCCATCATCGTCGCCAACAAAACCGCCGCCACTCCGATCGCTCCGAAACGCACGTTGGTTTTTCCATCCATGCATGTCATAAATCCCTCCTGGAATGTAGTTAGAACCTCGGTCAACTTCTTAAAGCTGGCGAACCATCAAGCTTTCTTTCTCTCTCCTCCAAGCTACGGCTGATAAATCTGCACGTTGTTGATGGGAGCCCCCTCCCACGAGGCCCAACCGCCGATGCAGTAGAGTTGCTTCTTGTAGACCGCGGAACTGCCTACCATGGTTCCCTGGGGCATGGGAGCGAGCGTCGTCGTCCATTTGTTCTTCGACAGCTGGAAGGATTCATTCACAGTAGTTGCCGCCCCGGCGTTGTTGAGATAGCCGCCAGCGTCGTAGAACCTCGAACCGATGGCTCCATAGCAGGAAAAAACGCGCGCCGTGGGATCGGCGGTGAGTTCCGTCCACGTGTTGGTGGCAGTGTCGTAGCCCTCGGTGTCGCCCGTGATTTCGCCGCCCTGAACGGCGCCGTCGGTGGCCACGATCGTAGTTCCCAGCAGACCGGCCGCAGGGCTTGCCTTATTCCCTAACATCGGCGCTTCTTCGGTCCAGATATTGGTCGCGGGATTGTAGCTTTCGACCGTCGCGATGAAGTCGCCGGGACCGGCGACGCCGCCAATGACGTAAATGATGTTCTTCTCGACCACAGCTGCGGTTTCATACCTCGCGGTCGGCATGTCCGCCACAGCAGTCCAAGTCTTGGTCTTCGTGCTGTACGCCCAAACCGCATTCGACGGTGCTCCGTTGTAACCGCCAAAGACGTATAAGACGTTTTTCACGACCGCGGCGCTCGAGCCCTCGATTGCGGTTGGATAGGGCACGCCGGTACCCCAGCTGTTGGTGGCGGGGTCGTAGATCTGCACGTCGGCGACAGGCCCCGACCCGTTGTCCCCGCCGACTACGTAGATCCCGTTTTTAACCACGGCCGCAGCAGGAAGTGCGACGGCCGTCGGCAGCGCCGCGCCGCTGGTCCACGTATTGTGCGTGACGGCGGGACTCTGCGCTCCCACCAGCGAAGCCGTGCCGATGAGCAAAAGCGATATCAGCATCAATCGAAGTGTGGTTTTCATATTTTTCTCCTATACAAAATTTTGGTCGCGCAAGGGTATTTCCCCGGCTCTACGGCTGATAAATCTGCACGTTGTCGATGACGGGGCCGCCATTCGCCGCCCATCCGCCGATGCAGTAGAGCTGCCCCTTATACACTGCGGACGCGGAGAAAATGTTGCCTTGCGGCGCTGGAGCCAGCGTCGTCCACTTATTCTTCGAGAGCTGGAACGACTCGTTGAGCGTGTAGTTGAAAAGGCCGCCCACGTCGTACAACTTGGTGCCTATCGATCCGTGGCAAGGCGCGTAGCGCGATGCCGGGTCGCTCGCCAGCGTCTTCCACGTATTCGTTGCCGTGTCGTAGCCTTCGTTGTCGCCGGTGTTGCCTCCGCCATTGGTGCCCCCGTCGGCAACCACAATCGTCGTTCCGATCAGGCCCGCTGCGGACTGCGACTTGTCCACCAGCATCGGCGCCTCTTCGGTCCAGGTATTGGTCGCGGGATTATAGCTTTCCACCGTCGCGAGGTTGCCGTTCCCGCTCGCGTTGGAGGCACCGCCGATCACATAAATGATGTTCTTCTCGACCACGGCTTCGGCGCTGAATCTCGCGGTTGGCATGTCCGCCATGGCAGTCCAGCTTTTGGTCTTGGGGTTGTACGCCCACACGGCATTCGTCGCCGAGTTGCCCCCATCGCTGGTGCCGCCAAACACGTATAAGACGTTTTTCACCACCGCCGCGCTCGGCGATTCGATCACGGTTGGATACGACACGCCGGTGCCCCAGGTGTTGGTGACCGGGTTGTAGATTTGCACATCGGCAACTTGCTCGGTGCCGTTGTACCCGCCGACCACGTAGATCTCGTTCTTGAGTACGGCCGCGGTCGAGAATGCAAGAGGCGTCGGCATCGCCGCGCCGCTCGTCCACGTGTTGTGGTTCACCGCCGGTGCCTGCGCCTCCCCCGGTTCGGTCTGCGCCTGCACCCCATCCGCATAAGCCCCCAGCGCGGGCAGTAATATGATCCCGGCCAGAAATAACAGCCCACTTAGCCCGAGAATTACAAATAACCCCTTGCTGAATTCGCGATAAGACGCTGGCATAAAACCTCCCCTAACATGGTTTAGGTGCAACTTTTTGCAGCTCACTTCCGAGTGTCCCCACACCCGAATCTCGGCTATAATCGATTGAATTCCTCCCCCGGGGCAATCGACATGAACGGTCAGGAACGGACTTGATCGGACATTGCCCTCAATAGGGAGCTTTTTTACGTCTGCACAGTCTCACCGCGACAAACGCCTCGACTCCTGGAAGGAGATTGCTGCCTTTTTTGAGCGCGACGAGCGCACCGTCCGCCGTTGGGAGATCGAGCGCGGCATGCCCGTCCACCGCGTCCCCGGCAACGCCCGCGGCGTCGTCTATGCCTTCACCTATGAGTTGGAGGAATGGCTGCAGCGCCCCCAGTCGCAGCAAGAGCCGCTGGCCGCGCCCGATGCGAGTGGACCCGTCGTCGGCTCAGCGCTGGTCCGAGACTTGGGAGCCGATGCGTCCGTTCCCGACTTTCCTCCGTCGCGTGACCCGGAGACAGACCGATCTCCCGAGAGGGTAGCGTCAGGGGTTGGGAATCTCCGTGCGCATTCTCAGCTCCTGCTGTGGCTGATGGCTGGGACATTAGCGGTCGCCGTCTTTGCCGGTGTCTACTCCTACCGCCAGACCGCCCGTTTCGCCGCCCGCGCCGCCGCACAGCAGCCCACCTCCAACCCGCGCAATCCCCACCTCGGCCCCGATTCCGTCGCCGTGCTCCCCTTCACCAACGCGCGTGGCGATGCCGGCACCGACTATCTCAGCGATGGCATCACCGAGGCATTGATCGGCAACCTCGCCCACCTGCCCCTGCTTAAGGTCAGGCCCCGCGACGCCGTCTTCCGCTACAAAGGAAAAGATGTTGACCTACGGACGATCGGCAGCAATCTCGGCGTTTCGGTTCTGGTGACCGGGCGAGTCATGTCGCAGGGTGACAACATCGAAGTCAGCGCCGAGCTTACCGACGTTCGCAACAACGCCGAAATCTGGGGGCGGCACTATACCGGCACAAGCGCCAACATCATCTCCCTGCAACAACAATTGGCCGGCGACATCGCGGACAAATTGCGTTCCACGCTCAGCACCACCGAGCGGCAGAACGTTACCAACCAGGGCACCCAGGATCCCGAGGCCTATTCGTTGTACTTGAAGGGCCGTTACGCCTGGAACAATCGCAACTTCCCAAAACTACAAACCGCAATCTCTTATTTCAATCAGGCCATCGCCAAAGACCCCTCATTCGCGCTGGCTTATTCCGGTATCGCCGACGCTTATTCTGTACTGCCAAATTTTGGCGGCAATCCCAGCGAAGATTCTCCCAAGTCCAATGCCGCCGCCCGCCGCGCCCTGGAGTTGGACCCGACGCTGGCTCACCCCCATGCCGTTCTCGGCAACAACGAAATGCAGTATGACTGGGACTTTGCCGGGGGCGAGGCGGAATTCAAAAAAGCCATCGAACTCGATCCCAACGACGCCACCGCTCACCAGTGGTATGCCGAAAACCTGGGCACCATTGGAGGCCGCGAGCCGGAGGCGCTGGCGGAAATCAATCGTGCTCATGAACTGGATCCACTCTCTCCCATCATCACTCGCGTCAAGGGAAGCGTTCTGGTCTCCGCGCGAAAGTTTGACGAGGCCATCGCCATCTGCAAAAAACTGGAAAATGACGACCCCACCTTCGCCCTCGCCCACGACTGCCTGGGCTGGGCCTATTGGGGAAAACACATGTACCCCGAGATGGTTGAGGAATGGAAGACTTATAGCTTGCTCACCGGCAATCGCAGAGATGTTGAGTTCGGTAATGCCATCGAGCGAGGATTTCAATCTGGCGGATGGCGGGGCGCACTCACCCATGCCGCTGCGTTCTTCGAAGCCCAGCGCGCGATCGGCTACGAATCTCCACTCCAGATTGCCCGTTACTACGCCGATCTCGGCGACAAAGAGCGCGCCTTTCAATGGCTCGATATAGCCTATCGCGAGCACGACTGGCTGCTCGAGGGTTTGAATACTCTAAGCCAGTTAGACCCTCTGCGCTCCGATCCGCGCTTTGCGGAACTAGTCCGCAAAGTCGGCCTGCCCAAATAACCGTAGCGCCGGCCCCGCGATTACGGGGCGTCACGCCCCCGCACCCCATCGAAATGCCCCGCCCTTTCTTGACAGTCTCTTTTTCCACATTTAACCTTAAGCTTTGCTCCCCGAGAGACTTTCTTCTCCGTGCGTGCTTCCGCGGGCCTTCGCGGTATCGGGTGGGACGGCGGGGGTGCCGATGTTTATCGAAATTAAGGAGTTGGAGCTTCACCCCGTCGATTTTCGGGAGGATTTTGCTCCCGGAGCGATCGACTTGGGCGAAGAGGTAAAGCAACGGTCCTTATTATTAAGTCAGGGCCGCGCCGATCTCGTCGAGGAGCACCACGGCAGGCACAAGGTCGTGCAGGACATCCGGGTCAAGGGCAGTCTGGAGACGAGCCTCGAAGTCCCCTGCGCGCGCTGCCTCGAACCGGTCGTTTTCCCGGTGCAACGCAGTTTTGATCTGATCTATCGCCCGCTCGGAACCGATGCCGGCCACGAAGAGCTTTCCGTGACCGATGCCGAGGCCGAGATTGGTTATTATCAGGGAGGCGGCCTTCTGCTCGAAGACGCGTTGCGCGAGCAGGTGCTGCTTTCGGTGCCTTTGAAAACCGTCTGCCGCGAAGATTGCAAAGGTTTCTGCCCGCATTGCGGCCGCAACTTGAACGAAGGCGAATGCTCTTGCTCGGACGAAGTCGAAGATCCGCGCTGGGCCGCGCTGAAAGAAATACGAAGTAAACTGGAACAATAACCTGGCTCCAAGCTTCAAGCTGCAGGCTCTCAGCTAAACCGGTTTCCCTGAGAGCTTGGAGCTTGGAGCTGAGAGCTTCCGAAGGAATCATCATGCCGAATCCAAAACGCCGACACTCCCAAAAGCGCACCTCCACTCGCCGCGCCCATGACTCGCTCTCCAGGCTCTCGCTCTCCGAGTGTCCCAACTGCCACGAGCAGAAACTGCCGCACCGCGCCTGCGCCAAGTGCGGCTACTACAAGGGCCGCGAAGTTCTTGAGGTCGAAGAGAAGTCCTAGTTTCCTCCCTTCATGCCTAGCGTAATCGCTCTGGATGCGATGGGGTCCGACAAGGCGCCGAAGCCCGAAATCGAAGGCGCCTTGCAGGCGGCGCGCCACCACGGCGTGCGCGTCCTGCTCGTCGGTCCCGCAGATCGTCTGCGCGCCGATCTCGCCCGCTACCCCGGCGCCGCGCGCCTTCCCGTCGAAGTCGTTCACGCCAGCGAAGTCATCACCATGGACGACAAAGTCGACGCCATCCGCGGCAAGCGCGATTCCTCCATCCGCGTCGGTCTGCGCCTGGTGCGCGATGGCCTCGCCGATGGTTTCGTCACCGCCGGCAACACCGGCGCCGCCATGGCTACCGCCAAAGTCGTCCTCGGCGCTCTGCCCGGCGTCGATCGTCCCGCGCTCGCAGCCGCCTTTCCCACCGCGCTCAACACCGCCGCCGTTCTCCTCGACGTTGGCGCCAATGTCGATTGCACCGCGCAAAATCTCGAGCAGTTCGCCGTCATGGGCCACATCTATTACCGCACCATCTTCGGAATGAAAAGTCCCCGCGTCGGCCTCCTCTCCATCGGCGAAGAAGAAAGCAAAGGCAACGACCTCACCCGCGAAGCGTTTCAGCTTTTAAAGCGCCTGCCCATCCAGTTCGTCGGCAACGTCGAAGGCCGCGACCTCTATAACGGGCACGTCGACGTCATCGTCGCCGACGGCTTTGTCGGCAACGTCGCCCTCAAAACTTCCGAAGGCGTCGCCAAACTCGTGCGCACGGTTCTCAAAGAGACCCTGAAGTCCACCATCACGCGCCAGGTCGGCGCCTATCTTTCGCGCCACGCGTTTTCCGATTTCAAAAAACGCCTCGATCACACCGAATACGGCGGCGCTCCGCTTCTCGGCATAAAAGGCGTCTGCATCATTACTCACGGCTCGTCCAATACCAACGCCATCAAGAACGCAATCCGTGTAGCCGCCGAATTCGCCGAAGGCAAAGTAAACGAAACCATCGAGCGCGAACTGTCAGGCCTGCGAGCCATGGCCGGCGCAACAGTTTGAAGTTTCAAAGTTTCAAAGTTTCATATTTTCAAGGTTCCAGAGTTTCAAGGTTTCAGAGTTTCAGAGTTTCAGAGTTGCAAGATTTCAAGGCTCCTCGCGGGTCTAGAACGTTGAAACCTTGAAGCCTTGAAACTTTGAAACCTTGAAACCTTGAAATCTCGCTTCCCTATGACAAACTCGTCCATCACATTCCTCTTTCCCGGCCAAGGCTCCCAATCCGTCGGGATGGGCAAAGAACTCGCCCAAAATCACGCCGTCGCGCACCAGACTTTCGAAGAAGCCGACGAAGCCCTCGGCTATAAACTCTCCGACCTCTGCTTCGAGGGCCCCGAAGAAAAACTCAAGCTCACCGAAATCACCCAGCCCGCAATCCTCACCGCCTCCGTCGCCGCCTGGCGCGTGCTCCATGAAAAAGGCATCAAGCCCGCTTTCGTCGCCGGCCACAGCCTCGGAGAATATTCCGCCCACGTCGCCGCCGGCACGCTCTCCTTCGCCGACGCCGTCCGCACCGTCCGCAATCGCGGCAAATACATGCAGGAGGCCGTCCCCGTCGGTGTCGGCGCCATGGCCGCCATCCTCGGCATGTCGCTCACGCAAGTCAGCAAGATTGCCGCCGAGTCCGCCGCCGGAGAAGTCTGCCAAGCCGCTAACATCAACTCGCCCGAGCAAATCGTAATCTCCGGCAACACCGGCGCCGTCGCCCGCGCCATTCAACTCGCCGCCGAACGCGGCGCTAAAAAGGCCGTCAGCCTTCCCGTCAGCGCACCCTTCCATTGCGCATTAATGCAGCCCGCGCAAGATCGTCTCGCCGTCGATCTCCGCGCCCTGACGTTTGAAAATCCATCCTGCCCAGTGATTTGTAACGTTGATGCAACGGCGGTGACTTCGCCGGAAGCCGCGCGCGACGCCCTCATTCGCCAGGTCACCGGCGCCGTCCGTTGGGAAGAATCCGTCCGCCAGTTGATCGACGGCGGCGCCGCCCTCTTCATCGAAGTCGGTCCCGGCAAAGTTTTATGGGGATTAATGCGCCAAATCGACCGCTCCAAAACCTGCCTCACGGTCGGCGATGAAGCCTCGCTCCAGAAGTCCCTGACGAATCTCTCAGTCTCCGCCGCCTAAGAAAGGAATTGGGCATTCCGGTAACGGCGATTGGCAACCGGAAACTGATTTACTGAGAACTGACAACTGACAGCTGAGAACTCTCTTCAGTACGGATACACCGTAATCGTCTTGTCCGATTTCTCCACGAACATGCGCGCGTGCTCGGCGCGATCGTTCACCACCACCTCCACGATCACTCCGCCGCCGCCAAACGTCTTCGTGTCCGCCGACCCGTAAATCCGAAACGTCTTGATCAATCCCCACTCCCCGCCCGGTCCCCAGTCGCGGTAAAAATCCGCATACGCATACTGCTTGTATTTTTGCGGATGCTGCCGCCACTCCGCATCGTTGAAATAAATCGCGTACGCCGACTCGTAATCCTGTTTTCCGAGCGCCGCAAAAAAGTGGCTGATCACCCGCTCTTCCGGCCAGTTGCGGTACATCCACCCGAGCACGGCGATCACGATCACAACCACAATCGCCGCGACTATCTTGATCTTGCGCCGCCGCGCACGCGCCACATCAAACGGCTTGGCATCGAGCAATGTCATAGTTCCGTTATAGTCCTATCAACGCCCTGCCCCAAGCATATCGGATTTCCCAATCGAAAAGGTAGAGCCGGCGCGATCTCGCATTGTCCTGCTCTTGTCCCTCCGTTGGTTTCCCCGGCGGCTCCGTGGGTTTCCTCGGCGGACTCTGCGGGTTTCCTCCGCGCACTCAGCGGGTTCAAGGCCTTCCCCGTGTTACCCCGTGTACCCCGTGGTTCACGCTCTTGATTTCGCCCGCTCGATGCCCCGATTCATCACAATCCTTCCGTGACGGCGCGCATAGCTTCCTCGCCCGCCCCGCGCTACTCTGATTCCACTCCCTGAACTTTCCTCGGTTCATTCCCTTCAGAAACGAGATCTACGATGCGTGCGTCCCGACGACTCTCATTCGCCGCGCTAGCCTGCGTGGCCCTTATGGTCCCATTCGCCTTCGCCTCCGATGTGTCCTCCGACCAGGCCACCGCCGAGCGCCTTCTCGGTCCTCAGTGGCAGCAGATTTCCCGCCGCGCCGGAATGATCTTCACCGCCACCGTCCTCGGCCCCGATCCCCAATCGCCGAGCGCGTCGTCAACAGGTGGCCCGAGCCCGGTCTTGCGAACAGCCGTCAACGCAACGCGATTCTCGCAAACAGCCGCCCAACTCTCCCGCACCATCCCCGCCATCGAACTCCGCTTCCGCATCGACCGCCCCATCGCCGGAGTCCGCGCCGGCCAAATCATCACCATCCACCAATGGATCGGCGTCGCCTCTCGTCAGCCCGCGCTGCACGCTGGTGACCGCGTTCTCCTCTTCTTATATCCCCCCAGCCGTCTAGGCCTCACCAGCCCCGTCGGCGGCGCGCAAGGCCAGATTCGCCTCGACCCCACCGGCCAGCACGTCGCCCAGAATGCGCAGTCAACGATCCTTCACGCGCAACCAGGCTCCAGGTCGCCGTCGCGCACTTCGCCCTCCATCACCCAGCTCGAGCGCGCCATCCGCTCTGCCCGAGGAGAATAATCATGCGTCCCCGCATTCTCGCCATCGCCGCTCTCATCCTCGCGCTCGCCGCCCTCGCCCACGCCGGTGGCCCCGCTTTCGTCGCCGGCGCCGGCTACAACACCGGAGTCGAAGGCCAGCCCATCCTCTGGGCCAACGCCTCCATCCAATACTTCACCGATCAGGGCAGCCTCAGTCCCATCCTCAGCAACTCGCAAGCCGACGCCTTCGTCGCCTCCGCCATCGCTCCCTGGACCACCGCGCCCGGCGTCGCCCTCACCGTCACCCAAGCCGGCCATCTCGCCGAGGACGTCAATGGCAGCAACATCGAAGCATCCTTCGGCGTCATCTCCGCTCCCGCCGACGTCACCCCCCAAGCCACCTCCACTCCCCTCGGCATCATCTACGACTACGATGGCTCCGTCACCGACGCCATCCTCGGCCAGGGCGCAGGCGGCTCCGGCGACTGCTTCACCAACGCCGTCTATGGCGGCCCTGACAACTTTTCCCCCAGCGGCAACCTCGCCCACGCCGTCATCGTCATCAACGGAGTCTGCGCCACTACCAGCGCCCAACTACCCGACGTCCAATACCGTCTCGTCCGCGTGCTCGCCTACTGCTTCGGGCTCGGATGGTCGCAAGCCAACGTCAACGTCCTCACTGGTCACCCCGCGCCCACCCAGGCCGACTTCCAGGGTTTCCCCGTCATGCACTTTCTTGATCCCATCGATTGCGTCCCCATCAGCAGTTGTTATGGAGGCATCTTCGAAGGCGCGCTCGGCAAGTTCACCGTCACGCCCGCGCTCGACGATGTCACCGCCCTCGCTCGCCTCTATCCCACGCCCAGCGGCGCCCCGCCCACCGGCCGCATCTGGGGCAATGTCTACTTCACCGATTCCTCCGGCAATGCCGCGCAATTCATGCAAGGTGTCAATGTCGTTGCCCGCCTCATGAGCGGCGGCCAGACCTCCCGCCAATACGTCGTCACTTCCGTCTCCGGATTCGATTTCCTCGGCAACGCCGGCAACATCATCGACGGCTACTTTGACGCGAACGGCCTCCCCTATAACCGCTTCGGCAACGGCGATCCCACCGTCGAAGGCTTCTACGATCTCGGCCAGCTCACCATCCCCACCGGCCAGACCATCGCCCAGTATCAGCTCACCGTTGAGCCTCTCAATCCCAATTGGTCCTGGGGCATTGAGCCCTACGGCCCAACTCAGGTCGCGCCCTCCGGTTCGTTCGCGCCCCTCGTCGTCACCATTCAAAGCGGGTCCAATGTCGAGAATGACGTCCTCATGCTCGGCAGCGAAATCGCCGGAGCCGATCTCGCCGCCGGTTCGTCTTACACCAATCCCGTTCCGCTTCCCTCAGGCGGCGGCTGGCGCTCTTGGATCTCCGGCTACGGCTCGACCGACTTTTTCTATTTCAACGCCCAAATCAATCGCACCGCCTCCATCGCCCTCACCGCCCTCGACGAATCCGGCAATCCCACCGAATCCAAGCTCCTCCCCGTCGCCGGCATGTGGGAATTGCCCGACGAAACCGGCAATCCCGCGCCCGCCTCCACTCCCTCCGCCTTCAACACCCAGACCTTCGCCATGACCCGCCTCGACGCGCAGTTCTTCGTCTCCGAAGCCTACAAAGTCGGGATCGCCGACTATCGCGGCGACGGCCGCCCCGACTACGCCTACAAGGCCTATTTCCTCTATTCCGACACGGTCTCGCCCGCACGCCTCAGCCTCGCCGGCGGCGTCGCCACCCTTCAGGGCATCGGCTTTATCCCCGGTCTTCAGGTCAGCGCCACCACCACCGGCACCCAGAACGGCATCGTCCTAAACCAGTTGTCAGGCCAGCTTCAAATCTCTCTGCCCTCCGCCACGCTCGATGGCCCCGCCACAATTCAGGTCACCGAACCCGTCACCGGCTCCTTCTCGCAAATGATCGGCGCCCTCACCTACGGCGCGTCCTCCACCGATCTCATTCAACTCTTGCAAGGCGGCGCGCAAACCACCCCCGTAGGCGCACAAGCTCCCAACTTACTTCGCGTCCGCGCCACCGCCTCCGACGGCGTTACTCCCGTCAATGGCGCAACCGTCGCGTGGAGTTCCACTAACGGCGCAGAGTTCTCCGCCTGTAACCAGGCCACTTCCTGCTCCGTCCTCACCGACGCCTCCGGCGAAGCCTCCACCTACATAACTCCCGCCGCTCTCGGTCAGGCCGCTATCACCGCCGCGCTCGCGCCCGCCTCCTATCAGCCCCCGCAAACCGTGCAGGCCACCCTCACCGGCACCGAAACTTCTCTCGATCTCGTTGCCCTCTCGCCCACGCGCTCCATCGCGAAAGGTGCAACTCTCACTGTCCCCCTCACGGTCGCAACCCTCGACATGGGTGCGCCGCTGCCGAACATCGGAATCAAGTTCACGGTTACGAACGGCGCGGCGTCGCTCTCGTCGAGCACCGCCACCACCAACAGCGCGGGCCTCGCCACCATCACCGCGCAACTCACCAATCTCGCCGCCATGGTGCAGGTCAGCGCCTGCGTCCTCCCGGGCAACACCGAATGTCAGATTTTTTCGCTGCTCGCCATTCAGCCGTCTTCGTGGACCCTTGAGCCCGTCAGCGGCGCCTCGCAAATCGTTCCCGGCGGACAATCCTTTCAACCGCTAGTCATGCGCGTCACTGACGGCTCCTCCGCCGACAATCCCGTAATCGCAGCCACAGTAAATTTCCTGACCACGCTCGAACGCAATCCCTCCGGCCCCGGCGGCCCGCCGCCCGGCGGCGATTTCCAAAGTGGTGAGGCCAGAATTGGCGATTCCCCCGCCCAATCCGGCATGCCTGTAATCCTCGCCACATCGCAAGCCCAAGTCGTCGCCGATCAAAACGGCTTCGCCCAAATCACGCCCAGCGCCACCAATCAAACCCCGTGCGATGTCGACCTCACCGTCACAGCCGGTCGCGCCACCGCCCAATTTCAACTCGAAAGCGTCGATCCCATCACCGTCCAACAGCAGCAGGTGAAAAAACGCGGCAAGGAAGTCTCCCGCCGAACCGATCCCGGATCATCCGCCCCCACCCAACCGGATCTCAGTGAAACCCCCGAAATATTCGCCGTCCCGCAAGCGGCCGTCTTCTTTTCGGACAGCACCACCCCCGACCCCAGCCCCGCGCAAGATGATCCGCCCGCCGCCGAAGCCCCACCCGATCAAGCCCCATCATCCGAAACCCCGCCCGCCAAAGCTCCAACCGCAGACGCCATCACCGACACCCCCGTTCCACCGCCCACGCAGTCGGGCTCCGTGAACACGCCACCCCTCATCCCGCCGACCGTCGCGCCGGCGTCCCCGCCCCCGCATCCCGATCCCGATTCCATGCCAAAACCCTGAGAATGAACCTACCGCCCGCAATACCGCCAGAACCGCGTAAGTGAATGAGGAATAAATACTTTATGAGCGCATCGCAATATCGCCGTCAAAGTCTTCATTTCCAGCCCCGCTAAGTTATTAAGAAATAAATACTTTATCCGATAAAGTCCAATTGTCCCTCGTAAACTATTGATTAGTAAATACGTTAGAGACAAGTCCTTATTATTCAAAGACCTGGCCGTTTGCACCCTCTAAGTCTTTGATTCCACAAGATCACACCAAGGGGGGTCTCTATTACTGACTAGTCAATATCGCCTCAACCCAAAGCAATCACAACCACTCTCTTCGCGACTCTGGTTTATCCTTACTCTCACCTTGGAACCCGTCACTCACTTCCTCTTCGGCGCCAACCTCGGACGCCTCGGCCTCAATCGCAAAACCGCTCTCGCCACCGCGACTCTCACACTCGCCGCCGAAGCCGCCGACCTCGACGTCTTCAGCCGCTTCGGTGGCTCTGCCTTCGCCCTCAATCACCATCGCGGCTTCACGCATTCCTTCCTCGGAGTCCCCATCGTCGCCGCCGCGGTCGTCGCTTTCATGTACCTGCTCTGGCGCATGCGCGGCCGCAAAACTCGCAATCCCAATCTCCCGCCGCGTTGGGGCCTGCTCTACACCTATGCCTGTCTCGCCGGCCTCAGCCACATCCTCCTCGACTACACAAACAGCTACGGCATTCGCCCGCTCTGGCCCTTTTCCGAGCGTTGGATCTCCTGGGACATCGTCTCCATCTTCGAGCCCGCTCTGCTCGTCGCACTCCTCCTCGGCCTCATCGTTCCGTCTCTCTTCTCGCTCATCAATCAGGAAATCGGCGCGCGCCGCAACCGCAACGCTCCTCCCGGCCGTCTCGCTGCCGCCCTCGCTCTCCTCGCCGTCTTTTGTATCTGGGGACTTCGCGACTACGAGCATCGCCGCGCCGTCGCCGCGCTCCAGGCTCGCACCTATGAAAACTTCGACGCCCTCCGCGTCTCCGCCTATCCCTACATGCTCAATCCCTTTCTCTGGTATGGAGTCGCCGAAACTCCCAACTTTTTTGCCCGCATGAATGTCTCTTCGCTCACTCCCGAAGTCGATCCCGACGGCACCATGCAGATCCGCTACAAGCCCGAAGAAACTCCCATCACGCTAGCCGCCAAGCGTTCCTACACTGGCCAGGTCTACCTGAGCTGGGCCGCATATCCAGTCACCGAAACCGAAACCCTCCCGAACGACTCCACTGACAGCGCAGCCTACCTCGTCCGCTTCCGCGATCTCCGCTACCTCTATCCCGGTCAAGGCGCACGCTCTCCACTAGGAGCTAACGTCCTCCTCACCCGCGATCTGAAAGTAGTCAGCGAGACGATGGCCATGCGCGCCTCCAGGAAAGACGAGCACTAGCCAATATCCTCTCCGTGTCTCCGTGCCTCCGTGGTGACAAAACGCTCCGCTCCCTTGACCAACTCCCTCCCCAAGCGCCACAATCCTAACTGTCAACTTTTTTGAGGTGATCATGCTGGCCTACGTCTTCGTTCTCTTCGCCATTGCCGTGCGCATGCCATTCGCGCAGCATCCCTGGGGATTCACCCCCGTCGCCGCCGCTCTTCTCTATTTCGGCGCACGCGGCGCGCGCCGCCAGCTTTGGGTTCCCTTCGCTCTCTTTGCCGCCTCCGACGTCGTCCTCACGCGCTTCGTCTACGGCTACCAGTTCACTTGGGATCACTATGTCACCTGGCTCTGGTACGCGGCAATTCTCTGGCTCGGCACCAATCTCCGCGAGAATACCAGCCTGCGTGAAACCAAGGACTGGCTACGCGTCGGCGGTGCCGCCCTCGCCAGTTCCATTTCATTTTTTGTGTTGAGCAATTTCGCCGTGTGGGCTTGCTGGCCGACCTATCCAAAATCCGCCGCCGGACTCATGACCTGCTACGCCGCCGCCATCCCGTTTTTCCGCCGCGGCCTCGAAGGCGACCTCGTCTTCACCGCTGTAATGTTCGGATTGCCCGCCCTCGCCGCCGCGCTCGTGCGTTCCGGCCGAGCGCATCGCGTGACCGCAGTCTAGTCGGCTCTATTAGAATTTTCTCGGCGCAGCGCAGCTTTCGCGGCTGCGCTTTTCTTTTTCCGCACCCGCCGTTTCATCATCCGCCAGATAAAATACGCGGCAATCAACTCCCCAACAATCGACAAAACCAAAAACAAGTGATGCGAGAACACATTCGCCGTCATGGCCACAATCCCCGGCCCGAACCATAACGTCAGCAGTGCCTCGATCAAAAACCGTATAAACCGGCCCGCAAAAATCGCCACCAGAAAGTGGCCAAAGTTCATCTCAAACGCCGCCGCTGCCAGCACCACCGCTTTAAAAGGAGTCGGCGGCGGCAGCATCGCCGGAAACATGAGCGCCCAGAATTCATGCTTGTCGAACGAGGCGTGAATCCGCTCGAACCGCGCCGGCGAAAGCCGCTTCCGCAGCAGCATCTCTCCGCCCATGTATCCGATCACGTAAAAAACAATGCTGCCCAGCGCCGACCCCACCGCCCCCATCAGCACATACAGCAGAAATCGCGCCCGGTCGTGATACACGTAGCTGACAAAAATCGCGTCCAGCGGCATCCCGAGAAACGACCCGTCCACCGCTGCAAACGCCAGCATCCCCCACGGCCCCAGCGGCGCAAGCAAATGCTTGATCCACTCCCCGTACGCCTTCACAAAATGTTTGAGCTTATTCAATCAATCAGTTTACGCGATTGGAAAGAGGTCGATGGTCGTTCGTCGTTGGTCGCTCGGGAGGATCGTTGCGATTGTGGCGACGGACTTGTGGCTAGGCCGAACGACTAACGACTAACGACTAACGACGCTCTTCGTGTTCCGTCCTCCCTGCCACCAACTCCAGCGCATGCGGCAGCAGATCCACCACGGCCTCCAGCGATTCCACCGCTCCCGCCGGGCTCCCCGGCAAATTCAAAATCAAACTCGCCCCGCGCACGCCGCACACCGCCCGGCTCAGCGCCGCATACCGCGTCTTCTTCGTCCCCTCAGCCCGCATCCGCTCCGCAATTCCCTCCACCAGCTTTTCGCACACCGCCGCCGTCGCCTCCGGCGTCACGTCCCGCGGAGCAATCCCCGTCCCGCCCGTCGTCACCACCAGGCGCGCCGCCCCGCACATCTCAATCAACTTTTCCTGGATAGCCCCGCGCTCGTCCGCCACCACGCCGCGCCCCACCACGCAAAAGCCGCGCCGCTCCAGCGCCTCCGCCACCGCCGGACCCGACCCATCCTCCCGCTCGCCCCGCGCGCAGGAGTCGCTCACCGTCAGCACCGCCGCCGAAATTTTCTCCCCACTCCCCACCGCATCACATGTCGAGCAGCACATCCTCGCCCTCAGCCGCCTCGTCCCGCGCCGCTTCATCCAGCAGCCGCAGTCCTTCCATCAGCAGCCCCTGCGTGTTCAACGTCGTCGTCTCCTGCGCCGTGCTCTTCTCAAAGTCGATCTGGAAATTTCCCTCCGTCCACCGCAGCACCTTGAACACCGCTTCATCGCCCGCAATCGAGCCATAGGCGGCGTGTTTCGCCTGCCCCTGCGTAAAATAAATTTCGCACTTCTCCTCGCCGTTCGTCATCGTCAGCAGGCAGCTCTTGCGGCCCATCTCCAGCGACTGCACCAGGTCAATCACATTCATCTGCGCCAAACTCCCGCGCAGCACGCCATCCGCCGTCGGAGCCTTCGCCAGTTTCTCCAGTGCAATCCGGTCCACCACGCGCTTGATTCTCCGCACCGCATCTCGCAAAAAAAATGGCTTCTCAATGTACTCTTCCACCGGATCCTGCGACAGCCGCTCGCTGATGTCAGCCTTGCTCGCCATCAGCACCACCACAATCCCCGCCGTCGCCGGGCGGCTCTTCAATTTTTCCACCAATTGCCGCCCATCCATGCCCGGCATCCGGTAGTCCGTGATCAGCAGATCCGGAACTTCTTCAATCGCCTTCAGCATCGCATCCGCCGAATCCCCCGCCGTCGACACATCCCCCAGCGGCGCCAGCGCCTGCTGCACCATCCCCAGCACCATCGGGTTGTCATCCACCACCAGAATTCGTACGTTGCTCGGCATATCGTTTATTTGCGCGGCGCGCGCCGGTACTCCCCGCTCTTCCCGCCCGACTTCCTCTCCAGCGCCACTTCGCGAATCTCAATCCCCTTGTCCAGCGCCTTGCACATGTCGTACACCGTCAGCGCCGCCACGCTCGCCGCCACCAGCGCTTCCATCTCCACGCCCGTCTCCGCGCGGGTCTTTACTTTTGAGGCAATAGCCACGCCATTCTCGCACACGCGTAGAGTCACAGCAATGTGCGCGATCGCCACCGGATGGCACATCGGAATCAGCTCCGCCGTCCGTTTCGCCGCCATGATCCCCGCCGTCCGCGCCACCTCCAGCGGGTCGCCCTTCGGATTCTTCGGCAGCGCCCGCAACACCTCCTGCGACATCGCCACCAGCGCGCTCGCCTCCGCCTCCCGCACCGTCCGCTCCTTCGCCGACACGTCCACCATCCGCGCCCGCCCCCGCTCGTCATAGTGCGAAAGCTTCTTCCGCGCCCGCCCGCCATCGTCTTGCGTAGAAGATTTCTTTTTCTTCGCCATCGCCATCCGATTTGCCATCGAACTCAGGTTACAGCATCCACTAGCAAACCGCCGCCGCACGTTCCGACGTGCTCGTAGCTCGAAGCTCGTAGCTCGTAGCTATTTCATCACCGCCACCGACTCTCCCGCCGCAATCCGCTCCCGGTCCGGAGGAATCACCACATAGCAATTCGCCCGCGCCAGCGCCGCAATGTCGCCCGACCCCTGCCACGCTGCCAGTTCCACCTCCGAATCTTCAAACTCGCCTGAAATAATCGCCGGCAAGAACCGCGTCAGCCCCGTCTTCGTCCGCACTTCTTTCTTCAATCGCGCCCGAAAAAAAACCAGCGGCTCCGGCCGCGCGCCCCCCAGCGCCGCGATCATCGGCTCCGCAAAAAGCCGGAACGTCACCATCGTAGAAACCGGATTCCCCGGCAACCCAAAAAAATAGTGTGGCGCGGATACTCTTTTCCGCGCAGAACCCTGACCCGCGCGGGTGCCCCATCCTAGCGCGGCGTCTTTTGCCGCGTTAGGGTGGGAATTACTGCTGCCGGCCACGCATGCTCCAAAAACCACCGGCTTCCCCGGCTGAATCCGCGCCCCAGTGAAATAAAATTCCGCGCCCAACTCCCCGAGCACCTGCTCCACCAGGTCGTACTTCCCCATTGAAACGCCGCCCGTCATCAGGAGCAAGTCGCACCGGAAGCCCTCTTCCATCAACTCCCGCAATCGCCGCGGCTCATCCGGCGAGATCGCCAGCCGCACCGCCTCGCCACCCGCCTCTTCAATCTGCGCCGCCAGCGAATACGAATTTGAATTCCGAATCTGGGCCGGTTCCGGCGCCACCCCAATCTCCACTACCTCGTCGCCCGTCGAAAGCACCGCCACGCGCGGCTTTCGAAACACCTGCACTCGCCCCTTGCCCACCGCCGCCGCAATCGCAATCACCGAGTGATTCAATCGCGCGCCCGCCTCCACCAGCGCCTGCCCCACCCGCGCCTCCGCCCCCTGCGCAACAAAATTTTCCCCGCTCCCAACGCCGTGCAGTATCTCGACAAAGCTGTTGTGAGCGCCACGTCCGGGGGCGTCCGACCCGAGGGTGCCCCATTCTAACGGCGCGTCTTCTGCGACGTTAGAGTGGGGATTTTCCTCGCCCTTCCTATCCGCCTCATCTCGCCCTTTTCCATCGGCGTCCTCGCGCGTATACTCCACCATCGCCACCGCATCTGCGCCCGCCGGCACCGGAGCCCCCGTCATAATCAAAACCGCCTGCCCCACACCAACCGCAAGCCCTTCCCCCAACTCGCCCGCCCTAATCTCTCCAATCACCTCCAATCGCGCCGGAACCCGCTCCACGTCGGCAGCCCGCACCGCGTATCCGTCCCGCGTCGCCCGCGCAAATGGAGGAAAGTCGCGATCGGCAAAAACAGTCTCCGCCAAAACCCGCCCCCGCCCCGCCAGCAGATCGACCACCTCAACCTCGCCCGCCGCAATGCCGCTAACCTGAGCCCCTCCCGCCTGAACATCGCAATCAACCGCGCCAGCAGCCACGCCGGCCCGCACCCTCGTGGCATGTTCCTCCACAATGCGCCGCGCCTCTTCAAAACTCACCACGCCAACCGTTGAGACCGATGAAGACATGCTGAAATCATACCCCGTCGTTGGGCGCCTCATGTCTCGCTGTGGTCCAGACATAGGCGGTTGAAAGGAATCGAATAAACAAAGAAACAGCGAGAAGAGTCAGCCATCCACCAGTCCCCATTGCCAGCCCCGCCGAACTGAACGACAATGCATTGCGGAGCGATTGTGCAGACCCGATCAACCGGCACTACCCTCTCAGAAACCCAAGCTCCACCGGCAGACACGGCCGCCTTTCAAAACGCCACCCGCATCCACGGAAGTTTCCTCGCCTCCGCCGAAAAGCGCGCCCTCATCTGGATGGCCGAGCGCATGCCGCGTTTTATCAACTCCGACCATCTCACCGCCATCGGCTTCGCCGCGCAGCTTGCCACTGGCGTTTGCTACGCGCTCTCCGGTCGCGACCGTCGCATGCTTCTCGTCGCCATCCTCTGCCTCGCCATCAACTGGCTCGGCGACAGCCTTGATGGCACGCTCGCCCGCGTTCGCCAACAACAGCGGCCTCGCTATGGCTTTTATGTCGACCACATGATCGACTCCATCGGCGCCACCGCCATGATGCTCGGCATCGCGCTCTCCGGCTACATGCATCCCGTAATCGCCATCGGTTTGCTCATCGCCTTCCTGCTTCTCTCCATCCAGTCCTATCTCGCGACTTACACCATCGGCGAGTTTCATCTCTCCTTCTGGCGATTCGGTCCCACCGAACTCCGCATCCTCCTCGCCACCGGCAACCTCGCTCTGTTTCGCTGGGCTTGGGTCATTCACGGCCGTTATCGCCTCTTCGATATCGGCGGCGCCATCGGCCTGGCCGGTATGTCGCTCATGCTGATCGTCGCGACTCTCCAGAACACAATCCGCCTTTATCGCGAGGAAAGAATCAAGTGAGCGGCGGCGATGGCGGTCGTGGCGAAAGTTATAAGGCGACCGCTCCGTCAGGAAATGCGCGCCACGAAAAAGAACCCGCCCGCCAAAGTCTTCTCCGCTGGCTTAAGTTCAACTTCGTCGGCGGAATCGGAATCGTAGTCCAACTCGCGGCCCTGGCCCTGCTCCGCTCCGTGCTTCATCTCAACTACCTGCTCGCGACCGCGCTCGCCGTCGAAACCGCCGTCATCCACAACTTCCTCTGGCATGAGCGCTTCACCTGGAAGGACCGCCCCTCCGCCCACCGCCTGCAATCACTCGCAAGGTTCGCCAAATTCAACGCCACCAACGGCGCCATCTCAATCCTCGGCAACCTGCTCATCATGCGCGCCCTCGTCGGCCAGTTCAAAATGAACTACATGATCGCCAACCTCATCGCCGTCACCATCTGCTCGCTGATAAATTTCCTGCTCAGCGACTGGGTTGTCTTCGAGCATTCCCCATGAAACCGGCGTGCCCAGAGCCACCCGGCTGGGCGTCCCTGCGTAACCGCCTCCGCCCCCTCCGTAACGCTTTTGGGGTTACGCCGCCGCCCGATCCGAGTTATAATTTAGGCAGTATTTATGCGCCTCAAAAGCTCCATCTCGGCCACTTGCTGGATCGAGGGACGCGCCTGTCCTCGCAGGTATTTGTCCGTTCTGCCTTCTCACGTCCGCGCCAACCTCTTCGGCAGCGACTAATTCTCTCCTTCGATTTTTCTGGGTTGCTCAAAGCTCATAGCTCGCGGCTCGAAGCCGTTCCATCGCTTCCCAGCCGCCAATCATGCAACCGGGTCCGATCCATCCACGGCCCTTCGCTCACGAAATCAGGAGAACCTGCCATGACCACCAAAACCATGACCCTCGGCCCGAAGATCACAACCGCTCTTCCCGGCCCCAACGCCCGCCGCGTCCTTGCCGGCGACGAAAAATTTATTTCCCCTTCCTACACGCGCTCCTATCCGCTGGTCGCCAAGCGCGGCCGCGGCATTGTCGTCGAAGATACCGATGGCAACGAGTTTTTCGATTTCTCCGCCGGCATCGCCGTCACCTCCACCGGCCACTGCCATCCCCACGTGGTCGCCGCCATCCAGAAGCAGGCCGCCGAACTCATTCACATGTCCGGCACCGACTTTTATTACGAGAGCATGGTCACGCTCGCCGAGCGCCTCTCCCACATCGCGCCCATGGCCGGGCCGCACAAAATTTATTACGGCAACTCGGGCACGGAAGCTATCGAGTGCGCCTTGAAGCTGGCCCGCTATCACACTAAGCGCCAGCACATCATCGCGTTCCTTGGCGCGTTTCACGGGCGCACCATGGGCGCGCTCTCGCTCACCGCCTCCAAGCCCCAGCAGAAGCGCCGTTTCGCACCCTTCGTGCCCGGCGTAACCCACGTTCGTTATCCGGATACGTATCGCGGCTGCGTTGGCGGACCGCAGGATACCGAGCAGTTCGCACTCGGCTGCGCCCGCTACATCGAAGACAAATTATTCAAAACCGTGCTCGCCCCCGAGGAAGTCGCGGCGATTTTTGTCGAGCCCATTCAGGGTGAGGGCGGCTACGTGGTCGCGCCTTCCATCTTCATGCAGGAACTGCGCCGCATCTGCGACAAGCACGGCATTCTCCTCGTCGTCGATGAAGTGCAGAGCGGCATGGGCCGCACCGGAAAATGGTTTGCCGTCGAGCACACCGGCGTGCAGCCGGACATGGTCTGCATGGCCAAGGGAATCGCGTCGGGCATGCCGCTCGGCGTCGTGATGACCAAGGCCGACATCATGGACTGGGTGCCCGGCTCGCACGCTTCCACCTTCGGCGGCAACCCCGTCTGCATCGCCGCCGCGCTGGCCACTCTTGACGTGATCGAAAAAGAAGGCCTGCTGCAAAACGCGCACGACGTCGGCGGCCACATGATGAAGCGCATGGCCGAATGGCCGAAGAAGCACAAAATTGTCGGCGACGTTCGCGGCCGCGGCCTCATGATCGGCGTCGATATCGTCAAAGACCAGAAGACGCGCGAAAACGGCAACGCTGAGCGCGACCGCGTAGTCGAACACGCTTTCGAGCGCGGCGTCCTCTTCCTCGGCTGCGGTCCCAGCACGGTGCGCATCGCGCCCGCGCTGATCGTCACCAGGGAAGAAGCGGATATCGCGGTCGATATTCTTGAAGACTCGATCGCCGCCGTCGAAGCCAATCTCTAATCGCGTAGCCGCGAAGCGGCGAAAGATTGCAGCCCGCCTGAGCTTGCCGAAGGACGCAAGCCGCGGGCTGCAATCGTAAAGGCCGCCACCATGGGGGCTCTAACCCGAACGCGTAACGTCAAGACGTGGGAGCAATCGCCAATGAGCGAGAACACATTACTCGAACTTTTCCACGGCAAAGGCGCTCACGCCGATCCCGTCGCTTGCATCGAAGACCTTCCCGCCGATCTCGCCGCTCGCAAAGTTCAAGGCTACCCGCACTCCATCTGGCAGATCGTCTTGCACATGAATTACTGGATGGATTACGAGCTGCGCAAGATCGCCGGAGAAAATCCGCGCAACCCCGATCACGCCATCGAGAGCTGGCCCGAGCATCCCAACTCCGCCAACGCCGCTGAAGCGACCGATGCGAATTCCCAATGGCAGAGCACACGCCAACACTTCATCGACGATCTCGCGCGCCTCGCTGCCCTCGCAGAGTCCGATGCGTCGACGCTCGATCGAATTGTTCATGATGTAAGCCCGCAGAAAACCGCGCGCCAATCCACCGTGCGCGCTACCCTCTGGCAGATCATGGCGCACAACAGTTATCACGCCGGCCAGATCGCCCTCTTGCGGCGCCAAGCTGGCGCCTGGCCTCCACTGCGCGGCGGCGATACCTGGTAACGCGTCAACCTCGCTTACCTTCGTCCCTGAAATAGACCAAACAGGCCGTGACGCCCATCACCGTGTTCCCGCGCCTCGGCCACTACCCTTTAGATTGGAGTCGCCGCATGTTCGCCGGTCGCCTCACCCAAACCGCACTGCGCGCGCTCGACTGGTGGATCGCGAACACCTCGCCGCCCGCCGAATTGCCTGCCGACGCTCTCCCCGCGCACCTGCTCACCGGCCAGCGCGGCGAGGAAGCCGCCTTCTTCTACCTCCGCCGCCGCGGCTACATCATCGTCGCCCGCAACTATCGCTCCCCGCATCAACGCGGCGACCTCGACCTCGTCGGCTGGGACGGAAACATATTGTGCTTCATCGAGGTGAAAACCCGCACCACGCGCGCCGTCAAACCCGCCCAAGCCGCCGTCGATCGCGATAAGCAGCGCGAACTGCGCCTTATGGCCCGCGATTTTCTCCGCCATCTGCCCGCCTCAAGCCGCCGCGGCCCGCAACCGGCCCGCTCTTCGCCCCCCGAAGTCGAGTGCCGCTTCGACGTGCTCGCCGTATACTATGACCACGGCTTCCGCAAGCCTTCATTCGAGCTGTTCCAAAATGCATTTCCCGTGTCGTACAATCGTGGATTCGTGCCCTGCTATTGAAAGGATTTAGTGCGTGCCTGAACTCAGAAAAGATCCCATCGTCGGCCGGTGGGTGATTATTTCGACAGATCGCGCCAAGCGGCCTACTGACTTTGTGCGCGAAGCGATGCGCATCAAGGGCGGCTTCTGCCCCTTCTGTTACGGAAACGAGTCGAAGACTCCGCCTGAGATTCTGGCCTACCGCCCAAGCACCAACGGAAACGCCCCGCAAAAGGACACTCCGGGCTGGACCGTGCGCGTGGTCCCCAATAAATTCCCCGCGCTCGGCATCGAAGGCAACCTGAACAAACAGGCCGAAGGCATGTTCGACAAGATGAACGGCATTGGCGCCCACGAAGTCATCATCGAAACGCCCGACCACAACATGAGCCTCGCCCAGCTCCCCTCCAAGCGCATCGAAGACGTGCTCTGGGCCTTCCGCGACCGCATTCTCGATCTTAAAAAAGACCGCCGCTTCAAATACATCCTGCTCTTCAAAAATCACGGCGAAGCCGCCGGCGCATCGCTCGAGCATTCGCATTCGCAGCTCATCGCCCTGCCCATTCTGCCCATTTATGTCGTCGAAGAGTTACAGGGAGCCAAGCAGTACTACATCTACAAAGAGCGCTGCGTCTTCTGCGACATCATCCGTCAGGAGTCCGACAACGCGATTCGCGTGGTTGGCGAAAACGATGATTTCATCACGCTCGCGCCCTACGCTCCGCGCTTTCCCTTTGAAACCTGGATTCTCCCCAAGCGCCACGAATCCGCGTTCGAGAATTCGTCCTCGCAGATGTTCGAGAATCTCGCCAAGGCGCTCAAGCTCCTGCTGATGAAGGCCGACCGCGTGCTCGATAATCCTCCCTACAACCTGGTCGTGCATTCCTCACCCGTGCAGGACCCGACCAACGAGCACTACCACTGGCACATCGAATTCATGCCGAAGCTGACGAAGACGGCAGGATTCGAATGGGGCACAGGCTTCTACATCAATCCCACGCCCCCAGAAGAGGCCGCAAAGTTCCTGCGCGAAGCCAGCGTAGAAGATGTAGCGCCGCAAACGGTTGCCGCGCGGTAAGACACGCACGTCGCGCAAAACAAAAAAGCGCATCCCTATTGAGAGCACCGCCGCGGGCCGCCCAGCCCGTACCGGCAACGTTTCGACTCTATCGTGAGTGGAATCGCGAGCAGCGCGTTCTTGTCCTCAAAACCTGCTCGTGAGTTTGATGCGGAAATTTCTCCCGTCCTGCTGAATCGAATCCTGAGCGTCCTCGGGCCGGCCGGGGTTGAAATACTTCTTGTCCAAAATGTTGTAAACGCTGCTCGATAAATCCATGTGCTTGCCCAGCGTGTGTCCCAGCAAAGTGACGTTGAAAACGGAGAAACCACTGACGGTATTTCCAGCCAAAGTCTGGACCGGACTGGTGTACTGTCCGTCTACGCTGGCGAACAGCCGCTCCTTCACCACGGGATAGCTCAGGTTCAGTTTGCCCAACTGTTGCGGGGAGTTGGGCAGAATCTGATCGGTTGCCGGTTGTACCGAGTGTACGTAACTGTAGCTTGCCCTGCCTTCCAAACCGCCGGCCAGGCGACCGTCCAGCTCTACCTCAACGCCGGTGGCAACCACTTTGTTGGAGTTCTCATACACCTCTTGCCCATCGCTCGGATTCGTCTCCAGCGTGATCAGATCTCGAATCCAGTTGCGGAAAACGCTGCCCGATAGCGTGAAATGTCGTCCCAACCCCTGCTCCACCACTCCTTCAAGGCTGCGGATTGTCTCCGGCCTGAGCTGCAGATCGTTGTCAAAGTAAGATCCGTAGTCGGGCGTGAGTTCGAAGGGTTCCGGCGCGCGGAACGCCGTACCATAAAGCAGCTTCAGAGTAGTTGGGTGGAAAACATGGTAGATCAGCCCCAGACGCGGATTGGTGGTCCCGCCAAAACCGGAGTAATGATCGTAGCGCAGGCCCGCGCTCAACGTCAGTGTTCGAGCGATGGCGAACTCATCCTGCCCATAGAGGGCCCAGATGACTGAGCTTTGCGGAACCGAGACAAAGGCGTTCCCAAGTGCAGTGTAGTCTCCCTGATCTTGCCGCAAGTTATCGGTAATCTCCGTGCCCAGTGTGATTCTGTGTTTCTCCAGCACGGTTCCGCTCAATTTCACTTCGCTGTCCCACCAGTTCCCCCGGAACGAATACGTGTCCACCGTAGTCGATCCGTCAGGCAGCCCCGTGGAATACGCCACCGGCGCTTGCAGGCGGGCCTGATCGTAGGAAGTCCGCGCCGTCACGTCCCACTTCTCGCGGATCGAGTGCTGGTAACTGAGGTCGAGATATTGATGGTAGTCGTCGTTCTTGGTGCGGGGATCGTTGAACAAGGCGCCGTAGTAAGCAGTAGGAACGCCCTTATCGCGGGCGCTGAATAACCCTTGCAGAGTGAATCCACGAAAACTGATGGTAGCCAGGATATGTTGGAAGCTCTCGTAGTCCGTATTTCGCGTAATCCCGTTGTTGGTGGCCGGGCTGTTAAACTGCGGAAAAAACAGAGTCTCTCCCTGACTGTTGTAGAACGTGCCAGACAGCAGCATGTCGATTCCGCGGTACTGACCGCCATAACTGGCGCGCCCCTGGTAAGTGCCAAAGCTGGCAGGCGAAAATGAGAGCTCCATCCCCTTCAGTTGCGCCGCCTTACGGCTGATAACATTGATCACCGCAAAGACGGCATCAGCCCCGTAAAGCGAAGAGCTGGGTCCACGAATGATCTCCACCCGCTCGATCAGATCCACATCCACCAGGAACTCAGTGCCCAGGTAGGGCTCTCCGAACACGTTGTCGTTGATCCGGTGGCCGTCGATCAACACCAGAATGCGGTTGTTCGAGTCTCCCAATCGTCCGAAACCGCGCACGCCCACGTAGCTGTAATCGCGGTCGTAGGTGATGTAGAAACCGCGCACGCTTTCCAGAATGTCAGCCAGCGTGCGGTAACCGTACTTCTGGATCTCGTCCGCCGTGATCACCGTGACGGCCGAGGGCGCGTCGCTTGTGCTCTGCAGATGTTTCGAGGCGCTGTAAACCTGGACGTTCACCAGTTCCTCAAGGCTGAGTTCCGCCAGGTCTTTAGGTAGGTCCCTCGTTGTTTCTTCCGCGTGCGCTGGTACCGGGAATAAAAAGGCAAATACGAGAAAAATACCGGCGGCGAGGCTTCGGCTCGATCGAGTCAAAGAACGCCCGAGCAAAGAACGCCCGAGCAAAGAGCGCCCGAGCAATGAGCGTCCCAGCAAACAGCGCCAATGCGAAAATTCGTCAGGCGATGGTGTGATCCAGATCATTCGATCATTCCGACGGAACTCACGTCGACTGCACGGGACCGGACTCTGCGCAGTTCTCGGCCTTGAAGCCTGCGCGTTAACTCTCATGCTGTCATCTTCGGCAGAATCTTGGTTCTTCTTCAGTAGGTTGGATTGGTTACCTTAGAATCAAAAAGAGGGCTCGTTGCTCTCGCGTCCTGCGATTCCGCATTGCTCGTCTGAAGACAATGCGGACGCACAAGAGAAAGCCGATCACAAAGGTAACTGAAGAGATCCTAATTATGGGCCATCTCCATGATGAGGATATAACTCGAGTTCGATTGGCGACGTACACCCTTGACACCCCCACTTATAATGTAAGTAGAAGGTTCCACCAAACGCGCCCCAGGGCCGTCGCCTTCCATCGCATAAAGCCTTCTGTTCTTTGAAAACAAAAAAGCTGGGTGCCCGCAGTTATTGCGTTGCTCGATGCGGGTTCTGAGGACAGGGTAAGTCTTTTGTCTCGAATACCTTACCTCTAACCATCTTGTAATGAATACTTTGCGAGGAGCACCCGCGAAAACTGCTATTTTCCGCAGCTAACTCCCATGCGCTCAATACTTTACATATAAGTCATTTAGGTTCAAGACTTTGGCAGGAAATAAATCGCGAAATTTCCGAAAATCGGACCTAACTAGAACTCAGCAAAAGAGTGGTAGCAGATAAGTTCAAGGCCACATTTTTGAATACTTTGCGAGCCAACTTACTATAAGTCGCTGATTCCATTAGGCAGGGGCAGAAGGGGGAGGGGGGTACCCCACCAGCAAGGACAACGAGGGTTGCTACCCTTGCGTCCGATCCATAAACTCCGCTTGCCATGCCATCTGAATAGCTTCGAGCTTGGCTTCGTTCGATTTCGCGGGATCGTCTTTGAAGTTGGGAAGCGCGATCACATACTTGTGCAGATCGGTGAAGCGAACCGACAGCGGATCGACCTCGGGATGGGCTTCCGAGAGCAGAATGCCTAAATCTTCAGAATCGCTCCAAGTTAGTTCTCTTGGCATGAATGAGTGCTCCAATAATAAGGTTTCAAAGTGCGAAGGTTTCAAGGTTTCAGAGTTTCAAAGATTCACTCGCTGAATCCCGAGTTGGCTTCCTTGAAACCTTGCGACTTTGAAACCTTGAAACCTGGCCTCTAATGTTCTTCCGAAACGTAATTTCGGTTCCACGCCGGAATTTCCACCACCACTTTGCCCGGCCCTTTAATTACGGCCTGGCATCCGAGACGCGAGTTTAGCTGAAGGTCGGCGGCCATGTCGAGTTTGTCGGCTTCGTCGTCTTCCATCTCCGAGATCAACTCCGCTCCTTCTTTCACCCACACATGGCAAGTCGTGCAGGCGCAGTTGCCGCCACAGGCATGGTCAAGATGCACACCATAATTGAGCGCGACGTCGAGCAGTGACTCTTCCTTGCCGTGATCTTTGTACGGCAATTTGCCATGCTCGAAGCTGACCGTCTTGCCTTCGGGAAGGAAAGTGACTTCAACTATATTTTCGCCCGGTGATTCCACGGTTGCGATTCCGCTAGATTGATTTTTTTCGTCCGACATAACGCTCCAAAAAGGTATCGACGTTTCAGAGTTTCAAGGTCTCAAAAGTTGAACTCTCATCCTCATCCAGAGTTCCGCGGGGTTCATCGTTGAAACTCCGAAACCTTGAAACTCCGAAACCTTGAAACTCTGAAACTTTGAAACTCTGAAACTTTGAAACTCCGAATCCTCGAAACTCTGAAACCTTGCTCTATTTAAACTCCGCTTTCGCTACCGGATGACCAGCTTGCGCACCTTCGCCTTCCGGCAAATCGGCTTCGGCTCCATCCATCGCTTTGCCCTTAAGCGCGGCAGAAACAGCAGTATCCATCATGAGTTCCGCCAAATGCATCGTGCCGGCATTCAGCGCGTCGATCGCTTTGCGGATCGCCGCATAATCGTCACCATCCTTCGCCGCCAGCAGAGCCCGCTCCAACTCTTCCGTCTTGGCGCGCTCTTCGCTGCTCAGTTCCTGCCACGCTGGACTCTGTTTTCCCTTAGACAGCGCCGCCAGAATTGTATCCGCCTCGCGCCTCGCCTCAATCACCTGCCGCTGGCGAAAATCTTCTTCGGCGAAGTCATACGACTCGAGCAGCATATGTTCAACCTGCTCGTCGGTCAGCCCGTAACTTGGCTGCACTTCAATCTCCGCCTCTTTTCCGCTGCGCTGCTCACGCGCCGAGACGTGCAAAATCCCGTTCGCATCGATCAGAAACCTTACCTCGATGCGCGGCATTCCCGCCACCATCGGCGGAACGCCCTTCAGATCGAATCGCGCCAGCGACCGGCAATCGCGTGCCAGTTCGCGCTCTCCCTGCAACACATGAATTGCCACGCTCGTCTGTCCATCGACCTGCGTTGTGTAGTACTGCGTCGCCGAAGCGGGAATCGTCGAATTGCGCAGAATGATCTTGTCGGTCACGCCCCCCGCAACTTCAATGCCGAGCGAAAGCGGCGTCACATCGAGCAGCAGCATCTCCTTCGTAATGGCCGATCCACCACCCAGAATGTTCGCCTGCACCGCCGCGCCGAGCGCCACCACTTCGTCGGGATTCATGCCCGTATGCGGCGCGCGCCCGAACAGTTCCTGCACCAGTTGCCGCACCTTTGGAATGCGCGTCGAACCCCCTACCAGCACCACTTCGTCCACTTGACCAGGCTTGAGCCCGGCATCTTTTAACGCCTGCTTTGTCGGTCCAATCGTTCGATCCACCACTGGCTGAATCAACTGCTCGAACATTTCGCGCGTGATTTCGCGCTGATACTTCTTTCCGCCGGGCAAATCCACGTCGAGCTTGGCCGACGGCTCCGAGGAGAGCGCGATCTTTGCCTCGATCACCGACTTCCGAATTCGCTGCACCGCTTCGCCGTTGCGCCGTACGTCGAGCCCGAGATCGCCGCGAATGTCGTCGAGCGCAATGGCAATCAGCAGATTGTCGATGTCATCGCCGCCAAGATGCGTATCGCCATTGGTCGCGACTACCTCAAAAATGCCGTCATGCAGCTTAAGAATGGAAATGTCGAACGTGCCGCCGCCCAGGTCATACACCGCGACGACCCCGTTCTTCCGCCGATCGAGGCCGTAGGCGAGCGAAGCCGCAGTCGGTTCATTCACCAACCGCAGCACGTCGAGTCCTGCAATGCGGCCCGCGTCTTTTGTCGCCTGGCGCTGCGCATCGTTGAAATATGCCGGAACCGTGATGACGGCTTTCGTGACCGGGCCGCCGAAAAAACGCTCGGCGTTGCGTTTGAGCTGGCGCAGAATGAGCGCCGAAATTTCCGGCGGCGTGTAGGTGCGCTCGCCAATCCGAATTCGCAGAACTTCGCCCGACAGCAGATCGTCCGCCAATCGGAAGGGGAAAAGCTTCAGCTCTTCCTGAATGTCTTCCATGCCGCGTCCCATCAGGCGCTTGATTGAATAGACGGCGCGGTCCGACGTTTCAATCAGGTACTTGCGGGCGGCATTACCGACGATCATCTGGTTGTTTTCGTCCAGCGCGACCACCGACGGCACAAGGTTCAGCCCGTCTTCTCCGGGTATGACCGCGGGCACGTCGCCCTGCATGTAGGCCACCAGCGAATTCGTGGTGCCAAGGTCTATGCCGACAATGTGATCAGAACTCATTTGCAATTTGTGGATTTGTAATAGGTAATTGAAAGTCGCCGCATGATGGTGCGATTCAAAATTAGAAATTGCCAATTACAAATTATTCCAGCGCCTCATTCACATCGCGCACGAGATTTCGAATGTAATTTCGCCGGTTCAGCACATCGAGCATCTGATCGCGAATCTGCGCGAGTTGCTCTTCCGTTCCGCTGTCCACGGCCGCATCCCACTTCTTCCACTCCGCCTTCAACTCGTTGAACAATGCATCGAACTTCTCTTCCAGCGAGAGCTTGGCTTTGCCGATTTCTTCCAGCAGCGCCGGATCGTCTTCCCCCAGCTCTTTCTGCCCACGCAGCTCTTCCAAATGCATATTGAGCTCGAAGACTTCCTCCAACAGATCGGGCGGCACCACCTGCTTCTTCAGTTCACCCGTCGCGCGCGCCTTTTCCGTCGCCTGCTTCGACTGCTCTTCGAGTTCTACGCCTTCCAGCCGCAGCAGGTACTCCGTGCGCTTGATCGGGTCCTTCAAGGTGCGGTACGCGTCGTTGAGCATGGAGCTTTGTTCCAGGCTCCACGCTCGCTCAACCGATTCGGCCTGCGCAAACACATCCGGATGCAGCCGCCGGCTCAGCGCATAAAATTCTTTTTCCAGCACAGCCGTATCTAGGTCGAGCTTCCGCGGAAAACCGAAAAACATGAAATAGTCTACGGGCGCCGCGGGCTGCACTTTGCCGCATGAGTTGCAGAAATGCTGCGCCCGCATCGTTCCGCACGACCAACAGCGCTCGGTCGCCTCACCCGGCACGATCAGTGACGATTTCGAATCTGCATTTGCCATAGATAAATTGAGCGGGCGTCCGCTCTCCGGATTGCCGCTACCCCGAGAACGAGGTTCCGCAGCCGCAGGTTTTGGTCGAGTTCGGATTGACGAACACGAACCCCTGCTGCATCAGGGTTTCCTGATAGTCGAGCGTCATCCCGTGCAGGTAGATGAAGGATTTCGGGTCCACGAACACGCGCACGTCGCCGAACTGAAAAACCCGATCGCGATCGCGCGGCTGCGTGTCAAAGCGAATGTTATAGCTTAACCCCGAGCATCCTCCGCCTTGCACGCCGAGGCGCAGTCCACCCTGCTCGGGTGAAATGCCTTCCTTCACCATCGCCGCGCGAATCCTGGCAACCGCTTTCTCGGTGACCTGAATGCCCTTGGCCGGAGCCGCTGCTGGAGCCGGGGGTGAAATCGTTTTGAGCGTATCTTCCATAAATTGGGCCGCCGGCTACGAGTGGCGCGCTATGATCAGGCAATAGCCACCGCCGCTTAAAGCGCTGGGTTGCTCGTGGCACGAGACTCGCGGCTCGAAGCTTTCTTACTGTATCTGCATTTCGGCGGGCCTGGTCGCTTCCTGCTTCTTCTTCCAGTCGCCGATCGCCGCCCGAATCGCGTCCTCCGCCAATACCGAACAGTGAATCTTAACAGGCGGCAAGGCCAATTCTTTCACGATCTCGGTGTTCTTGATCGACAGCGCTTCGTCAATCGTCTTGCCCTTCACCCACTCGGTCGCGAGGGAAGACGAGGCGATCGCCGATCCGCAGCCGAAGGTTTTGAACTTCGCGTCTTCGATGACATTCGTTTCCGGGTTCACCTTGATCTGCAGCTTCATCACGTCGCCGCATTCCGGAGCGCCGACCAAGCCAGTTCCCACATCGCTGCTGGCCTTATCCATTGAACCCACGTTCCGTGGATTGTTGTAATGATCGATTACTTTGTCGCTGTATGCCATATTTCCTCACCCCTTGCTGAAGTTTTTCAAAAAAGTTTCAAAGTTTCAGGGTTTCAAGGTTTCGGCGAAGCTCCAGGTTTCATCAACCTTGAAACTCTGAAACGTTGCCACTTTGAAACCTCATCCCTAGTGCGCCTCCGCGGCCCACTTCACGCTCTTCAAATCCACGCCTTCTTTGGCCATCTCGTAAAGCGGAGACAACTCGCGCAAACGCTGCACCGTATCCACCACGCGATCGGCCACGTAATCCACTTCGGCCTGCGTGTTGAACCGCCCGATCCCGAACCGGATCGAACTGTGCGCCAAATCGTCGCCAGTCCCCAGAGCCTTTAATACATAAGATGGCTCAAGCGTCGCCGAGGTGCAGGCCGAACCGCTGGAAACCGCGATGTCGTTGATGCCCATCAGCAGCGACTCCCCCTCCACGTACGCGAAACTAATATTCAGGTTTCCGGGCAGACGATGCTCGACTGAGCCATTGATGTACACCTCGTCCAGCCGGCTCATGATGCTGTCCTTCAGCCGGTCGCGCAGGCCCGCGAGTTTGCACGCTTCCTGCGCCATTTCTTCCTGCGCAATCGCGCATGCTTTTCCCAGGCCAACAATGCCGGGAACGTTCAACGTTCCGGAGCGCATGCCGCGCTCGTGTCCGCCGCCGTCAATCTGCGAAACCAGTTGCACGCGCGGATTTTTGCGCCGTACGTACAACGCGCCCGCGCCCTTCGGCCCATAAATTTTGTGCGCCGTGATCGAGGCCACGTCGATGTTCATCTTGTTGACGTCAATCGGCACCTTGCCAATCGCCTGCACCGCATCGGTGTGGAAGATCACACCGCGCTCGCGGCACAGCTTGCCAATTTCCGCCACCGGTTGGATCACCCCAATCTCGTTGTTCGCCGCCATAATTGTGACGAGGATCGTCTTATCGTCCATCGCCCGTTTCAGGTCGTCGAGATCGACCAGTCCGTCTTTCTGCACCGGCAAGTACGTTACCCGGAAGCCATACTTTTCCAGGTGCTTGCAGGTGTCGAGCACGGCCTTGTGTTCGGTGACCGCGGTAATAATATGGTTGCCCTTTTCGCGGTACATTTCCGCGACGCCTTTGATCGCCAGGTTGTCGCTCTCCGTCGCGCCAGAGGTGAAGATGATCTCCTTCGCCGTCGCCCCAATCAGCTTCGCAATGCGCTCCCGCGATAGCTCCACCGCTTCCTCGGCCACCCATCCAAACGGATGATTGCGGCTCGCTGCGTTGCCGAATTTCTCCACGAAATACGGAAGCATCTCCTCCAACACACGCGGATCCATCGGCGTGGTCGCGTGATTATCCATGTAAATGGGCAACTTCACGCCCTCGGGCGCTGTGTGCTGCCCGTGGTCGTGGCCGCTTAGGGTCGCCGTCGTTCCATGACTGCTCATGATTTTCCTTCTCCTTCTAACCTGCTCGCTCCGAGCAAAATGTCTCAGACCCAAACGCGCAACAGCCGTTTATACGAGCGTTACCAGTTCGGCCGGCTTTCGGATCTCGATCGTCTCCGACTCTTCTTTCATTTGCGAAATTTTGATGTTCTTCAGCACCTGCTCGATGCTCTCATTCACCTTCCGCAGTGGCTCGCGAATCGTGCACCGATTGCTCTGCCCGCATTCTCCGCGCACCGTTACGCAGGAAGTGATGAACAGCGGTCCATCGATCGCGTTAATTACCTCGAACGCCGAGATCGACCGCGGATCGCGGGTCAGCGTGTACCCGCCGTTAATCCCGTGCTGCGATTGCACCAGCCCAACTTTCGCCAGCCGCTGCAAAATTTTCGCCAGCGCCTCTTGCGGAATGCCATACGCCTCCGCCACATCCTTGGCGCTGCACGCGCCCTCGTCGGCATGCTCCGCCAGATGTTTCATGGCCATCAGTCCGTAATCGGCCTTCTTGGTCAGTTTGAGCATGTCAAAGGCGACCAATCTCGTCGGATACAACTACGACTCTTTAGGTCGCCTTTTATTCTAAATGCTCCGCAGCCTTCTGGCAACCCTTCTCACTCACCGGTTAAAATTTCCGGTCAAACGGCAACTTGCACGATTTAATGGAGTAAACCCCAACTGTCTGCCGAGGCTTGTTCGCGTCCCACAGCTACCCTATCTCCCAAGTAACCTTCCCGCCTCCCATCTGGGACTTGACAATCTCCACCAACCGTCTCACAATACCGCCAATTTCCACAAAACAAGGGGTGAACGCTTCTAAACTGTCCGGTCTGCCAAGCTTATGACGCCCAGCCAGCCTGCACACTCAGCCATGGAAAAAGTCCGCCCCGAGCCATGCAAGCACCCGCAGGTTCAAATCGTGTCTCGCGATGAAGACGCCGAGTACGTCGAGTGCAAGGAGTGCGGAGCGGTTTTCGAGTCCAGTGAATTTAAGGACATGGCGATCGAAGAGCAGAAGCATCTGGACGAAGAGTAGCTTCCCGCGGTCGGTGCCGTTGGACCGGTCGGGCTCGATCTGTTTCGTCTCATTCCGTGAGTTCCAATCTCGTCGTCTCGATCAGTAGGTTTCCCGCATCATCCACTTTGAACTTTCTGCCTGGCGGCACCACCGAGGTCGCGCTGTATTCAGTAATCACCGCCGGACCTTTTAATACGCGGCTTGGCCGCAGGTCGCCCCGCTCGTAGACCGGCGTGATTACGGCCCTCTCCTGAAAAACCACGCGCGCTCGCTCGACGGGAGCTATGCGCGCCGTCGCCTCCATTCGCGCAGCCTCGCGGCCGTCAATCCTTTCGTGCGAGTCCCGCAGTCTCGCGCGCACCCGCAGCGTCACGATCTCGATCTCCCGCCCGGCATGGTGATACCCGTAGCGCCGCTGATGCTCATCATGGAACTGCGCCAGCGCGTCTCCCACGGCCGCAATGTTCAGTTCGTAGCCCTGGCCGCGATACCGCAAGTCGAGGCTCCTCTCACAGCGCGGCTTGCCCCGCCAGCCTTCGCTGCTGAGTTCTTTTCGCACCGCCGCTTCCAGTTTGCGGAATTCCTTTTCCAGTTCCTTCCGCGGCAAACGTCCACCCGCTCTCCACAGCACAGTTCGCGAAAAATCCTTCACCACGTCGCTCTCCAGAATGCCGATCGCCGAGAGCGCGCCCGGCAGCGAGGGCACGATCACCGTTGGAATGCCCAGCGCCTCCGCCAGTTCGCATGCATGCAGTCCGCCCGCGCCGCCAAATGCCACCAGCGCAAAATCGCGCGGATCGTATCCCCGCTCGATAGAGACCACGCGCAAAGCCCGCTCCATATTGGCGTTGACCACGCGCACAACTCCGGCCGAAAATTGCTCCAGACTCAACTTCGATTTTTGCTTCTTGAGCCACTCCGCAGTGACGCGCCGCGTCCGTTCGAGGTCCAGGGTGAACTCGCCGCCGAGGAAGCGCGCCGGTCGCAGCCTGCCCAGCAACAGATTGGCGTCCGTAACGGTCGGCTGGATTCCGCGGCCGTAACAGATCGGTCCGGGGTCTGCGCCCGCCGATTCCGGCCCCACGCGCAACAAGCCGCCCGCATCAAAGCGCGCCAGGGAGCCGCCGCCCGCACCAACGGTGTGAATCTCGAGCATCGGCACGCCGACGGGAAGACCCGCCACTTCGGACTGGCTGCCGGTACGAATCTCCCCTTCGATCGCTGCGACATCGGTGGACGTTCCGCCCATATCGAAGGTGATGATTTTCCTGAAGCCGCTGCGTGCCGCGGTGGCCGCGGCGCCCACGAGCCCGCCCGCCGGTCCTGACAAAACTGTACGTACCGGTTCGCGTGCCGCCGACTCCAGCGCCGCAATGCCCCCGCTCGATTGCATCACAAAAATCCGCGCCTTGTCCCGCCCGCGCGCAGCGCCGGCAATCCCGCGCACCCGTTCCCCCAGTTTTCCCATGTAGCGCCGCATCAGCGGCTGCAAGTACGCATTCACCACCACCGTGCTGGTACGCTCATATTCGCGGAACTCGGGCAGAATGCGGTGCGATAGCGAGATCGGTTTGTCGAGATCGCCGAGCGCATGCGCAACCAGCGTCTCGTTTCGAGGGTTGGCGAATGAGAATAACAGCGAGACGGCGATGGCTTCCGGGCTGGCGCGCACCACCGCTTCGCGCACGCGGGCCAACTCGCTTTCGGTCGGTCGCTCCAACACTTCGCCCTCCGCGCCCGTGCGCTCTCGAACTCCGAAGCGCATCTCTCGCTCCACCAGCGGCGCAATGCGCTCGAAGAAAAAGTCGTAAAGCCGCGGCCGCGCCTGCCGCCCAATCTCAATCACATCTTCGAAGCCCGCCGTAGTAACGAGCGCGACGCGCGCACCCTTTCTTTGCAGCAGCGCATTCGTACCCACCGTCGTGCCGTGCAGCAGAGTCAGCCCCGCGCCGGCGCCGATCTTGCCCAGCGCCTCGGCGATGGCGCGCGATGGATCATTCGGCGTCGAAAATACTTTCAGAGTCTTCAGCCGCCCCTTCTCAATCCACACGCAGTCGGTGAAAGTCCCGCCGGTATCCACCGCGACTCGCAGCTCGGATCGAGAACTGGCCATAAACAGGGAAGACTACCACGTGCGCGCGCCCCCGCAACGCGACCAGCCGGGGCGTGGTCGATGCCGGTGCCGCAAGCATCACCACTGCCGCCGCGCGTCCGACTTATCCTTAAGTTGAGGTTGCCGAGTGATCGAAGTTGAGGTTGCCAAGTGAACGCGAAATCCTGGAAGTCGTGGCTCGTGCCGGGAGGCTTGCTATTCGCGCTCACCGCCGTGGTGGTCAACAGCCCCATCTTCCCCCAGGTGGCGCCCGCGCTTGGCTTCTACTATTTCGCGGCTTTCGTCGCCGGACTGCTCCTGGCTTGGCGTTTTCATTCCAGCCGCGTTCTTTTTTCGCTGCTCACGCTTCTGCTCGCGCATCGTTCACTCGATTTCTTTTCCACCGCCACCGTTCCAACCGGTCCCGGCCATACCGCGCTTTTGCTGGCTATTGTTCTCATTCCTCTCAACTTTGTTCTCTTCGCGTCGATGCGCGAGCGCGGCCTCACCCTCACAGGGGTCGTGCCTCGCGCGGCCGTTCTGTTCCTCGAATCGGTTGCCGTCGCCGTGCTCTGCCGGCCCGAGACGGGCGGCGCAGCTTCGCATATTTCCGTGCATAGTTCCGTGCATAGTTCCGTGCATACCGCCGCCGCCCCCGCGGTTCCTGCCTGGCTCTTGCTGATTTTCCCCGCCGCCCTTGCGGTCTTTATCCGGCGTTTCCTCAAATCTCACAAGCCCATCGAGGTCGGCTTTGCCTGGGAGACGATTGCAATATTTCTATGGCTTGACTTCGCGCCCCTCGGAAAGATCGCCGACGCCTATGTCGCCAGCGCCGCCTTGATTCTCGCCGCCTCGTTGATCGAAACTTCCTACGTCCTCGCCTACCACGACGAACTCACCGGCATTCGCGGCCGCCGCGCCTTCAACGAAGCGCTCCTCAGGCTCGACCAGCAATACGCCATCGCCATCGTCGACATCGATCATTTCAAAAAGTTCAATGACACCTATGGCCACGATGTCGGCGATCAGGTCCTGTGCATGGTGGCCTCCCGAATCTCCAAGGTCCCCGGCGGTGGCGAGGCCTTTCGCTGCGGTGGCGAAGAGTTCGCCATTATTTTTCGCGATGCGTCTGCCAAAGAAGCATTCGATCACCTCGACATTCTCCGCCAGATCGTAGAGAAATCGATCTTCCAGTTGCGTGGCGCCGAGCGAAGGTCCGCCTCGCGCGCAAGCGAGTCCGATCGCAGAAGGCCCACCAAGAGAAAAGCTCCGATTGCCGAATCCGCCGCGCCATCCGACCGTCTCTCCGTCACCGTCAGCATCGGCGTCGCCGAACCGAGCACTCGCTATCGCCAGCCCGAGCAGGTCATTCAGGCCGCCGATCAGGCGCTCTATCGCGCCAAACAAAAAGGCCGCAACCGCGTCGAACTCGCCTCCACCGCCCCTCTGCGCCTGGAAAAAACCCGCCGCGCCAAGGCAACGCGGCTCTAGCTTCCGACTCGGTGTCTACCACTCGCGCAGATGAATCAGAAACAGAATGACCGTCGCCGCCAGCGGCAGGCCCAGACCCGCCCGCAGACTCCCCGTCTTTTCCGATGTAATGCCCACCATCCACGGAATGACCGCCGGCCCCATCGACGCCAGCGAGAACATGAACGCGCCGATGCTGCGCGCCGCCACGCCGTAACGCCGCGACAGCCGCGCCACCGTGATCGGATACATCGTGGCAAAGCCCAGCCCCGTCACCAGCGCTCCCGCAATCACGCCCGTCAGCGCATTCGCCCACAACATCAACCCGATCCCCGCCGCTCCCGCGCCAAACCCCGCTCGCAAAACGCGCCGCTCCTCCACGTGCGACAGCAACACCGTGCCCAACGCGCGCCCCACGGTCAATGCCACCCAGAAAAATGCCGGCATCAACGGCGCCATCGCCGCTTCGCGCGGTCCGAGCCGCGAAACATACGACCCAATCCATCCACCGACCGAGGTTTCCGCTCCCGGATAGAGAAAAAACACCGCCGCGAATAGCCAGATCACTGGCGATTGCATCAACTCCATCCAACCCGGCGCGCCCTCCCGCGAAGTTTCCGCCGCGGGAAATTCCAAGCGCCGCATGAAGAATGCGAGCACCACCAGCAACAGCGAAACCGCGCCCAGAAAAAATGGCAGCGCCCCATGCGCCGCCGCCCACGCCACCAGCACCGAGCACAGCACCGCCCCAATTCCCCAATAAAAATTCAGCAGGCTCACCGCGCTCGTCGCCGAATCCGAACAGATTTCCGCGATCAGCAGGTTATCGGTTGGAATGATCAGCCCAAGCCCCACGCCATACGCGGCAATCGAGGCCATGCCCAGCCGCACCGCTCCCGCATACAGCGTGGCTGCCCCGCACGCCATCAGCAGCAGGCCGAGCAAAAACGCCGGTCGATAACCCGCACGCCTCAGCAGTACTCCCGATAACTGCACTCCCGCCACGGAAGCCAGGAATTGAATCAAAAACAGATTGCCCGCCTGCGTGTCGTTCAACGACCACCGCACCATCAGCAGCGGCAGCATCGGCCCAAGCAGCGTGGTCAAAATTCCCGTGGGGAAAAATGCCAAGTGCGCGGCCAACGCCAATCTCCCCGAAGAGACTGGCACATGCTCAATGGAAGGTTGCGCCATGCGGCAGAGGTTCCAGGGTGGTTCGACGAAAGAAGATCTATATAGAAGATAAAAGCATAGTGCATGGAGCCGAGTCTGCAATGCAAAAAGATGATGAATTGGGTAGGGATCTCAGTCGCCGCTGCGCCGGTCCATACGCTCTTCTTTTGACGAGGTCAGAATCACCACCGGAAGTCTCCCGCGATTGCCACTTTTGTTTTGTGCTCAACGTTCGCAGAAGCTCCAAGAGTGAAATAAAACGTTGCCCCCTGGCCCAGTTCGGCTTCCGCCCAGATGCGGCCGCCGTGCTTCTGAACAATGCGTTGCGCTGTGGCCAAGCCCACCCCCGTGCCTTCGAATTCGTCCTGGCGGTGCAGCCGTTGAAACACCCCGAAGAGCTTGTCGGCGTGCTTCATGTCGAAGCCGACGCCGTTATCGCGCACGAAGAATATCGATGCTTCGTTCCCTTCTTTCTCGCCGATTTCAATCACCGCTTGACTACGCGGCCGGGTAAACTTAAGCGCGTTCGCAAGCAGGTTCTGAAGGATTTGTTTAATCAGTCCGGGATCGCACTCCACCTGGGGCAGTTCGCCGATCTTCCATTCGACCTGCCGGCCAGTGCACTCCGGCGCCAGTTCCACGATCAGTTCGTCCACCATCGGCCGCAAGCCCGCGACCCGAAAACTTAGCTCGCGACGGCCCACGCGCGCCAGGTTCAACAGGTCATCCACTAACTGGCCCATGCGCCGCGTTCCATCCTGCACGCGCCGCAAATGATGTTGCGCCTCGGCCGGCAGGTTCAGACCGAATTCCTCGCTTAGAATGTTGGCGAACCCGCTGATATGCCGCAGCGGCGCCCGCAGGTCGTGCGCAACCGAGTAGGTGAAGGCTTCCAGTTCCCGATTCGCGGCCTGCAACTGCCCCGTGCGCTCAATCACTCGCTGTTCCAGTTCTTCGTTCAGCTGGCGGATTTCCCGCTCCGCCCGCTTGCGCTCAGTGATGTCGCGGAAGGCGACCAATCCCCCGCACAGGTTCCCCTCATTGTCATGCATAGGCCGACCCGTGAATTCGACCCAGTGCTTGCCTTCGGCGGCCACATGCTGGATCATCAACTCCGCTTGCAGCGACTCCCCGCGCAGCGACCTCAACAGCGGCAGCTGATCCGTCGGGCAGAGCGTGACCCCGTCCGGCAGATAGCAAGCGTAGTGCGAGGACCACTCCGACGGCGGCAGGTCGGCCTCCCCGCGGCCTAGCAGCTTGCTGGCGGCATCGTTCCAGATCAAAAAATGCCCAAGTCCGTCGGCCGCCACCAATCCCTCGCCCATGCTGTCCAGCACCAACTGAAGCCTGCGCGTCTGCTCTTGCTCCGCCTCTCGCGCGCGCATCAGTTCCTCCGCCTGGCGCGACAATTCCTCCGCTTGTCCGGCAAGGCGCTCCTCGGCTTCTTTGCGCTCGCTGATATCGGTGTTGGTCCCAAACCAGCGCGTCACGCGGCCTTCCGCGTCTTTCAAGGGCATGACGCGGGTGAGAAACTCACGGAAAACGCCGTCCGCGCGGCGCAGCGGGAATTCCATCTCGAAGGGCTGGCCGGTGGCGATCGAGCCCTGCCATCGCTCCATTACCTTGGGCAGCATTGCGGGATCGTGCACCGTCTGCCACGCCCAGCCTTCCATCTGCTCGAAGCTGGTGCCCGTATATTCGTACCAGCGCTGGTTGTACCAGAAGATATGTCCGTCGGACTCCGCCATCCAGGCCAGTTGCGGAATGCCGTTGGCCATCGCCTGAAAACGCTCTTCGCTTTGACGCAGCGCCTGTGCCGCCCGCGTGCGCTCGCTGGCAGCCCGCAACGCCGCAATGCCGTAACTCAAATTATTGGCGAGTTCCTCCAGCAGGTGTCGCTCGGCGGCGGCGAAGGCTCCAGCCTCGACCGCGTAGATCGAGATCGCTCCCAGTACGTCTTCTCCGTTCTTGAGCGGCAAGACGAGAGTGGATCGGTAGCCTCGCTGGATGGCATTTTCGCGCCAGGTAACAAAGTCAGGGTCCGATGTGGTGTCGGAGCAGAACGTGGCCTTGCCGGTTCGGATAGCGGTACCCGTAGGTCCATGCCCGCGCTCCTCGTCGGCCCAAGTCACGTTGACGGTATCCAGGTAGCCCGCCTCGAATCCGCTCGCCGCGACCGCCCGAACCGTCTTTCTCTCGTCGTGCTCGGCGTACCCCACCCAGACCATGCCATAACCGCCGACATTCACAATCAAATCACAGATGCGCCGTAGCAAGTTCGGTTCGTCGGTCGCCCGCCCCAGCGACTCGTTACAGTCACTTAACGCCCGCAGCGCCCGCTCGGTCCGCTTGTGCTCGGTGATGTCGCGGAAAATCTTTGACGCCCCCAGAATTCTGCCGTTGCGGTCCTTTATCGGCGAGATCGTCACCGATACGGTGATTTTCCTCCCATCCTTCCGCACCCGGACGGTTTCGAAGTGTTCCACGCTTTCCCCGCGCCGGATGTGCGCCAGAATGTTGGCTTCCTCGTTCGCGCAATCGGGCGGGAACAGCATCAGCAGCGGTTTGCCCACGGTCTCCGCCGCCGTGTAGCCGAAGACTTTCTCCGCTCCGCCGTTCCAAGCGGTCACAATCCCATCCGTGTCTTTGCTGATGATGGCGTCGTCGGAGGACTCGACCACCGCCGCCAGCCATCCCCGCGCCTCATCCGCCCGCGCGCGTTCCGTAACGTCCCGCAGGATCACCGTGAACATCCTTCCGGCCGCGGTCTCGATCTGGGATACGGAGGCCTCCATCTGAAATTCTTCGCCATCGGCGCGCAGGGCTGGCAGCGGCCCGATTTCGCCCACCGCGCGCTTGGTCACTCCCGTTTCTCCGAACTTGTGCACGTGCGAGGAATGCGCCGCCCGGAAACGCTCGGGCATAAAGCGTTCGATGGGCTGCCCCAGCGCCTGCGACGCTAGACACCGAAAGATTTTCTCCGCCCCGGCGTTGAACAGTACGATGCGCTGCCGCTCATCCACCGTAATGATGGCGTCCATCGCCGACTGGATCACGCCGTTCAACCGGCTCTCGCTTTCGTGCAGCGCCGCCTCGGCTTTTTTCCGATCCCGCTCTTGGCGATCGAGGACCCGGGCCGTCCACGCCGTCAAGCTTGCGAGCAGCGCGGTGGCGCTCAGCGCCGTGATGGCGACCGCCGTCCATTGCGAAAACACTCCTTGCTCCACCCCTCGCCACCGCAGCCAGGCAATCACCACCGGAACGATGACCGACGCCGGAAGCAGCCGGCGCGCCACCATTCCCCCCGGACCCACACTTGCCAGCAGCGCACCGATCCCCCACTCGGAGCGCGCACACACCAGTCCACAAGCTAGCAGGAATAGCGCGAAAGCGACGATCGGAGCAATATGGGTGTGCGTGGCGCGTGGGTCCAGCAAAAAATCGAAGATGCTGAACATAGCCGCGGTCGCAGCGACTATGGCCAAACCCTGCACCGGCCACCCTCCTCGATTCTTCGCGCGGTCGAGCAGAATCACGGCGAGCCCAAGCAGCAGAAGACCCAGGCCCGTAATCGGCGACATCAGCCCCGGGCGTATGGCACCGACCGCTTCTTGTGGAGTTTCGGAGAAAAAAAACAGATCGATGCCCAGTTGCCAGCCATAGAGCCATTCCAGCAATGACAGCAGCCCGACAATGCTGACGACCAGAGCAGCCGACGTGGCTGCCACTCTCCGCGCTCGCGTGACGCTCTCGCGGCGCCGCACCAGCCAAAACGCAAACCCCAGCAAGATTAAGCAAATTGTGGTGTTGGCCTTGACCGCGACCTGTCCGGGAAAAATAGTTTTGAGGAATTGGATGTGCAGGATCCAGCCCGTCAGCCCGACCATACCAACCGCGACGGCGAACAAACTGGTGAAGGCCGCGAACTTGCCAAGCCTACCGACGATGCGAGGGTCCGTCTGGTCCGCCACTAAGTTGTCCTATCGCCCGCCAAACGCGTGGCGCCTTCTGTCAGCCGCGCTAATAATGCGAGTATAAAAGTGGAAGGCCAGCCACGGAGGAGACAGCGCGCGCACGAATGGCGGGGGCGGTCCCAAAATGGAATCGCACGCCTCTTCCCGCACGACCACTCGTCCCGTCCGCCATCCCTATCCGCGGCGTATTCATCGCAACTGCAAAGCGCGCTTCAGCTCTGGCCCATGCAGTGGGCGACTTCCTGCCGTTCCTCCGCAGTCAGCCCCACAAACTCGAATCCGGACCGCACGTTGCTGCTGTGGCGCACGATGGCAACCGTGCTCAGGGTCCGCTCGGCGATGCGGATGTCGACTTTCACCATTTCACCGACCCGCAACTCTCCGCACACAATCGCGCCCAGACCACCCTCACCGATGTCGAGGGTGACCCCAGGCGACGACCGGAGTCCGCCCGTCCCCAGATTACAGATCGTTACCGGGACGCTGACCTGAGCCCGCCGGTATCGCTGAAGCGGGCTGCGGTCGGAGGCGATTCGTGCAGAATACGGATCGGCTGACATGCGGCGCGTCTCCCCGAGTCAACTCCGCTCACGAAGGCAAAATCGTCTTCGGCGCCACCGGAGGCAGTGTCGCGCGAATCACTTCCAGCAACTCGGCGTTGTCCGCCGGCTTCTGGAAGAACGCCGCCGCGCCCGACGTGAGCGAGCGCTGTTCGCTGCTTTGGGGATCGCGCGCCGTCAGCACGATCACCGGAATGGTTGAGAGCTTGTCGTCTTTTTGCAGCCGGTCGAGCACCACAAAGCCGTCGCCCGCGGGCAAGCCCAGGTCGAGAATGATCAGGTCCGGCTGTTCCTTGTACGCCATCGCAATCGCCGAATACCCGTCGGCCGCGTTTACCGTGTCGTATTGGTTTGCCCGCAGTCGCAGCCGCAAGGCCTGCCTTAGGTCCGGGTCGTCGTCTACGATCATGATTTTTGGGTTTTCCATTTCCACTTCTCCATTTTCGAGTTACACGCGGAAATCCGCGTGCTTCTTCATTTGCTTTCCGTTACATTCGGTTTTTCCGACAACGCCGCCCGGGCCATTTCGGTCACCCGATCGGCCACGCCCTGCACTTGTTGCTCTAAATTTAACCCCGCCGCGCGATCCGGAAGAGCGACCTCCGAGGCCGAGATCTCAAGGTCCCCGATCATATTCACTTCCGGCAACTTCCCTAACTGATCGCGAATGCGCGTCATCATGATTTCCGCGCGCGTGAGGTCCGTCGAGGCCACCACGAAGAAAGTCTGCTCCGGCCCCGGCGTTGTCATCGGAGGCAGGACTACATCCTTATCGAGGTACACGCAGCGTTGCAGCAGTTCCAGACAGTGCCGCCCGGCCTCTTTCCAGTTCCCCCGTGTCGACTTGGACCGCGGGTTCAGGCTCACTCGGACCAAAGTGACCGCATCGCGCAGGGCTCCGTCTTTGACTAGCACCGGAGACAGCAATTGCGCGAGCGAATACAGCGGCAGCGTAAACGAGAATGTGCTGCCCTGGCCCGGTTCGCTGGCCACCCAGATCTTTCCCCGGTGCAGCGTCACCAGTTCCTTCGCGATGAACAATCCCAGTCCCAGCCCTTTGCGGCTGTTATCGATCGAATTCGGATCCTGGTACATGCGTTCGAAAATCAGCGCTTTGGCGCCTGGATCGATGCCGCAGCCCGTGTCGATGACCGAGATATAAACAAAAGCCGGGTCAGTCGGCACCAGGCACGCTTGCACCGTCACCGCGCCACCCGCGCGGGTGAACTTGATGCCGTTGTCAATCAGATTAATCAGCACCTCCAGAATCCGGTCGGGATCGCCATACACGAAGGGGATGCGCGTATCCACGCCTATCTCCAGACCGACTTGCTTTTCATCTGCGACCGACCGCGTCATCGAGACCGCCAGCCGGATCAGATCGCCCATCGAGACACAGTGCGGTTCAATCCGGACTTTTCCCGACTCGGCTCGGCTGGCTTCCAGCAGGTCGCGCACCATGGCCCCGAGCTGGTTCACGCTCTTCAGAATCGTCTCCAGGTAGTCGTGCTGTTCGGGGCTGATTGCACCCGCCAGGCCGTCAAAAAGCAGGCTGGCATATTGATGGATGCAGGTCAGCGGCGTGCGCAGTTCGTGCGACACATGGGAGAGAAACTGGTTCTTGAACTCCAGTTGCTGCTTCCGGCTCATCTCGAGGGAACGCAGCAGCGCCTGGCGTTCGACGGCATAACGCATGGCCCGGTCTAATCCACTGCTGGAGATGGCGCCTTTCACCAGGTAGTCCTGCACTCCCTGGTGCAGAGCTTTCATTGCCAACTCTTCATCGTCCTGTCCCGAAAGAATAACGACGGGTACATCGGGCGCATGCTCCAGCACCTTCCGGAAGGTATCGGCCCCCTGGCTGTCGGGAAGGTTCAGGTCAAGCAGGATTATCGAGGGCGATTTTTCCCGCAGCGAGGCGAGCGCGTCCGACAGACGATTGACGCAGTTCACGTCCGCTTTTGCTTTGCCGTCTACCAGGCGCAGCCGCACCAGGTCCGCATCCCCAGGATTATCCTCGACCAGTAAGACATGGGTCGCTTGCTCGCTCATCGTTCCTCCTTTTGTGGCAGGCTGGCAAAATCCAGCCAAAACGTTGCCATGGCCTGGACCACGGCGCCGAATTCCGGAAGGTTTCCAGGTTTTCTCAGATAGCAGTTCGCTCCCAGTTCGTAACTGCGGTTGATGTCGGAATTCGCCTGGGAGGTAGTGAAAATCACGACCGGAATTTTGGCTAAAACGGGGTCCCCCTTGATGTCCGAAAGCACCTCGCATCCATCTTTGCGTGGCAGGTTCAGGTCAAGAACCACCAGGTCCGGCACCGGCGCCCGCGCATATTTCCCCTGCTGCCGCAGAAAGCAAATCGCCTCCGCCCCGTCGTATACCGCGCTCAGGTGAAGATCTTGCTTGCTTTGCGCCAGCACTTCGCTGGTCAAGTCAATATCGGCGGGATTGTCGTCCACCATTAGGATTTCAGGCGTGGGTTTCATCTCTTCATCCGCCTCATGAGTTTGTGTTTCCCTTGATTGGCAGGGTGAACTGGAAGTTGGATCCGCGGCCCGGTTCCGATTCCACCCAGATCCGGCCGCCATGGTGTTCGATAATCTTTTCGCAAATCGAGAGCCCGATTCCGTTCCCCGCATATTCCTCTCGCGTGTGCAGCCGCCGGAAAACTACGAACACTTTCTCTTTATGCTCGGCCGCGATCCCAATCCCGTTGTCCGCCACCGAGAACACCCACTCCTTTCCTTGCGCGTCGGCACTCACTCTAATCAGGGGTGCTTCCGAACCGCGAAATTTGACGGCGTTTCCAATCAGGTTTTGAAATACCTGAATCAGCTGCGAGCCATCGCCCATCACCACCGGAAGTTCATCCTGCCGAACAACCGCATGGCTTTCCTGAATCGCCGCTTCCAGATTCTTCAGGCTCGCCTGGAGCACAACATTGCAGTCGGTACTCTCGAACGCTCCGCCCTGCCTTCCTGCCCGCGAAAATGTCAGCAGGTCCTGCACCAGTTTCTGCATGCGCAGCGCGCCGTCCACCGCATAGTGAATGTATTTGTCTGCCTCCGCGTCGAGTTTGCCCCGATATCGCTCCGCCAGAAGTTGCGTATAAGTCGCCACCATGCGCAGCGGCTCTTGCAGATCGTGCGAGGCCACATAGGCGAACTGCTCCAGGTCACGATTGGAGCGCGCTAGCTCCTGTTGGAACTGCTTGCGCTCCTCGCGCACTTTTTTCTCCCGCAGAGCCCGCCGCACCTTCTCTGGCAACCGCGCCAGGTGGTCCTTCAACACGTAGTCGGCCGCGCCCTCCTTTATGCACTCCACGGCCGTCAGTTCGCCCAGCGCGCCCGACACCAGGATCACCGGAATGTCCAGTCCCTCCTGGCGCAGCACTTCGATCGTCCCCATTCCATTCCAAGACGGCAGCTTGTAGTCCGCCAGGATCACGTCATAGGAATCTCGGCGCACCAGGCGGGTGAACTCCTCCGCAGTCTGCGCGATGTCTTCGCTGGCCTCAAGACCTCCATGCCGCAGAGCGCGCAGCACTAGCTCCACGTCCGCCGGTTCGTCCTCGACCAATAAAACCCGCAGCTTGCTGCTCTCGCACTCGGCGGGCAGCGCCACCGCTTTTTCGTCGCTCACCAGGGTTGTCGTTGCGGACCTCCCATCCGTTCGGGACCGCTTGCCGCATGGCCCCACAAGCGCGATCCGGCGACCCGAGAATCGCCTATAGTCGCCATCGGCCCGTCCCCTTCACACTTGAGCCAAAACGGCCACCGCCAAACCCGGATGGTCATCTCACCGGCTGGCCCATCGCCACCGCACCCCGATTTTCAGTCCCCTCCTTTTGTGTGTTCCGCCCCCTCGCTTCCCAACCCAGACTCTTAAGAAGCATCGCGAATCGCCGATGACTGTTCAGATTGGCCAGGTCCTTTCGACTTGGTCCTCAGGTTTTGCCCGTAACCGGTCTTGCCCATAACCGGGCCGGCATTCCCGGCCTCTTCGCCGCACCACTTCAGAAAGGAAGTGCATGCCCGTCGCAACCGACCTCTGCCATCAGGTTCTGGATCACCCAGCTCTCCAACTGATTCTCGAAGCCTCGTCCGAAGGTGTGAGTAGCTCCAAGAGAAGTCGAGGGAACAGGAGACACTCATTGCGTGCAATGAGGCCCGAGGTGGCGTAAATGTTTACGATTGAAGAGGTAACAGCACTCATGCCGACCGTGGTAAACTGGACTTCCGCATGCCGGAGAGGTGGCCGAGAGGCTGAAGGCGGCGGTTTGCTAAACCGTTATACGGGCTAACACCTGTATCGAGGGTTCGAATCCCTCCCTCTCCGCCAGTTCTATCCTGTTGTAAATAAGCCATTTAGTTGTGGCCATCATTTCCGTGTGCCACTTTTTGTGTCTTCATGGGAGCAAACGACGTACTTGCGTGCGGTGAAATCATCGAACAAATGGAGAGTTTCGAAGTCTCGAGACCGGCGAAGAAAGGATGTTCGGCGATGATGTGTTCAAGGGTTTCCATGGCTGCTTTCCTTCGAAGAGACTGGCGAAGAGGAGGCCGGCGCTCGGATGGCGCGGACCTCCTCGGTAATATCAATGCGTACCGGACACCACGTGATGCAGCGGCCGCAGCCCACACACCCCGAGCTGCCAAACTGGTCAATCCAGGAAGCCAGCTTGTGGGCCATCCACTGCCGGTATCGCGACTTGGCGGAGCTGCGAATACTGCCGCCGTGAATGTACGAGAAGTTCTGCGTGAAACAGGGATGACGAGCAAGCGGGAAGTAATCCCAAGGGAAGGTTTGCCGACCATCCAGCCGCAACCAAAGTCGTTGAAGTTTGGGAGTGCTGATGACCCGAGCTACAGCAACCCCAGGTGCTCGGGATATTTGGCCTGTAAAGAACTCACCAGGAGTTCAAACTGGGGATGGCGGCGCAGATTTTTCAGGCTTGGGTCCTTCAAAAAAAACGGCCAGCACGCGAAACCGGTATCAACGCTGCGTTCAAGCCACGCAAACGCGACCTCAGGCTGATTGAGCAAGGAAAGAATACAGGCGATCTCATAATACGAATGGTGAGCGTGACCGAAAGATTTCGGGTTCGTACAGGCCCGGTTGATGCACCGCAGTGCCTCCTCGGATTCGCCCAACGAAGCATGCATCACACCTTGAAGGGCGATGATCATTGGTTCTTCCTCTGCCAGGCTTCCGGCTTCACCGAGCAGGCGCTTAGCCTCTTCCAATTCGCCGGTCAATATCGCAAGGTCCAGCGCAAAATGGATGGCATACTTATTCGTGGGATCGTCGACGCGCCACTTCCGCAACTCCTCGAGCGCAAGTTCGTATTCTCCGCTCCACAGATAGACCTGGGCAATACTGTGGCTGACGGTTTTTCTTGGATCGAAAGGCCTGCCCCTCTCAAACATCGCACGCGAATGATCGAGCAGACCGATATGCGCCAGGATCGTTCCGAGTCGGCTATAGGCATGCGGAAGATTCTTCTGAAGGGTGAGCGCACGCTTCAATTCGGAAATCGCCTCGATATGCTGAAAGTTTTTCGACGGTCCCCAAAGGAGAAACGCCTTGGCCACATGTCCTTCGGGCAGAGTCGCATCCAATTCCAAAGCGCGCTGGCAGTGAAATTCGGCCTTCTCCAGCCAGCTCCGGCTGGGATCAATTTCAAAGTGGAGTTTTGTGCATACAAAAGAAAGGATTGCATGGGCGAGGGCAAAGACTGGATCGCGAGCCATCGCATTCATCAGGTGTCGCGCAGCTTCCTGCAAGAGTTTGTGGTCGCCAGTGTAACTGCTCCGGTAGCCTTGAATGAACTCGCCATAAGCCAAGGGATCACGGCTGTAGCGGGCGCGACTCTGCGGGTCTGTTGCGCGAAGCGGACGCTTTAGCGCTCTGGCGGTATGGGTGGCGATGTCGTCAACGTGCTCGAACGGGCGATTGACGTTGAGAACAAATTTTCTTATGAAACAACTGCCTTGCAAATGGGAGTCGAACAGTTCCACCGACAAACGTGATTCCGCCTTGGAACTCTTAATCGCGCCATGCACCAAAAATCGAACTCCCAGTCGGGAAGCGATTTCCGATGCCTTCGCATTGGAGGGTACATTCAAGATCGCAGATGTTGGCAGGACATCAAGCCCTTCAAGATTTGCCAGCCGTGAAACCAGGGAGTCGGCAAAACCCAAGCTCAGGCCGTTATCATCCTCGAGGTCCCCAAGAAAACGGAGCGGCAGCACGGCGAGCGAGGAACGGTCTACCCGCCACGCCACATCGCCTCGAAATGGCGTCTTGGCGTCCGCGCTTTCAGAAAGATCGGAACTGCCATAGAGAGGACTAATGATCCGAATGGATCCGACGAACCGATAGCCTTTGCCTACGACCGTTTCCAGGAATCGTTGTTTAGCGGAATTGTCACCCAGAGCCCTGCGAATCTTACGGACGATGTTATTAATGTTCCGTTCCGTGTCAATGAAGAGATCCGTGTGCCACAGCTTGGCCTGGATTTCCTCGCGGGATACCAATTGTTCCCTTCGCCGGACCAGAAAAATGAGAAGCTCCATGGGTTTCTTTTCAAGCTTTATTCTGCGGCCATCGCGGCGAAGCTCGTAGCGCCCCAGGTCAAGCTCAATCTCGCCCCCTTTCGGGCGACTCCAGGAAGCTGGTTTCATTGATAAACCCATTATCTCCAGTTGGCTACGACGATACACGAAAAATACCTAAAAATGATTCCGGTCTTATTGAAACCGGGACCGAATCACGCGATATTGTCGTTCGACAAGTTGTCATGACGATCTCAGGAGAAACCGAATGAAACGAAATTTGTATCTGATTCTCGCGATTTCCGCAGCGATGTGGTGGGTGAGCCAGTCCAATCTCACTGGCGCAATGGCGGCTGCTACGGAGAAACACGCGTTTACACCCGATGCAGTTCAATACGGTCCCGCACCGTCTTTTGTGGCGCCAGGGGCGCAACTGGCGGTGCTAGAGGGCAATCCTCTTGCTACCAGCGGGGACTACACTGTCCGTCTGAAGATGCCTGACGGATATCGGATCGCGCCGCATTGGCATCCCAAGCGGGAAAACGTTACGGTGATTTCCGGGACGCTTAAGTTTGGTATGGGCGATCGCTTTGATGAGACCAGCATGATGAGTTTTCCGGCGGGCAGCTTCGCCTATCTCGATCCCGACATGCACCACTACGTAATGGCCAGTGGCGACGTGGTAGTCCAGATCCACGGCATGGCGCCGGTGCAGTTCAACTACATCAATCCCGAGGATGATCCTAGCCGGAAGAAATAATCGATGCGATTGGCGAATGCGACTTCACTTCCAGTCTGGTGCCGGAGGGCAGAGCCATGCGTGGCGCGATTGTAGCCTTTGCAGTGTGCTACGTGCGGATGCGACGATTCTGGGAGGGTTGTCCGCAACCCTTCCTTTACCGGGAACGAAGCAGGGCTTCGCCGCCTCGCGGCGGCCTTCTCCAGTTAAGATCCATGTGAATCACGCAACAGTAACCACCACTTTACCTACCTGCGTGTTCGACTCGAGATATTTGTAGGCCTCCACCGTCTGCGCGAACGGGAATGTCTTCGCGATCTTCGGGTGGAACCGCCCATCCGCCAACCGGTCGTACACATACCGCTTTGCAACTGCCAGCTTTTCCGGATTGCCCGTGATCTCCATCAACGTGTAGCCGCGAATGCTGAGTCCTTTGCCAAGCGCCGCGAACAGCGGAAAGGGTGTGGGTTGCATGGAGAGTGCTCCATACTCAAAGATGATCCCACCCGGCGCAGCCGCCTCCGCCAGTTTTTCCAGAAATGGCCCGGCAACTGGATCGAAGATCACTCGCGCACCCTTGCCTCCGGTTATCTCCTTGACCCGTGCCACGAAGTCTTCTTCCTCGGTGGCGATCACGTGGTCCGCACCCAAAGCAAGCAACTCTGCTTTCTTGTTGCTCTTGCGCGTGGTGGCAAGGGAAACCGCGCCCTCCGCCTTCGCGATCTCCGTTGCGGCAATGCCAACACTGCTCGACGCGGCCGGAATGACCACGAAATCGGCCTTCCCAAGATGCGCGATCGCGATCAGCGCGCCATAAGCCGTCAGATACTGCATCCAAACCGCCGCCCCTTCTGCGGATGACAGCTTGGCGGGATACTCACCCAGAGCCGCGACCGGCGCGATCACCTCTTCGCCCAACATCGGGTATTGGTTCATGGAGAAGGATGGAATCGTGGCAACCGTTTTTCCCACCCAGTTTCTATCCACACCCGCACCGACCGCCTCCACCACCCCCGCTGCCTCATAGCCAAGGCCAGCCGGCAGCTTCGGCTGCTCGAGGTATTGGCCCCGCATGAACAGAGCTTCCGCCCGATTCAACCCTACCGCGTGCACTCGTAGCCGCGCCTCTCCCTTGCCCGGCTGCTTGGAGGCCTGCTCCTCAATCTTCAAAACCTCTGGACCGCCCAGCTCATAAAAACGAACAGTTCTCGGCATCTATGTCTCTCCCTCGCCCCTCACCCCTTGGATTGCTGATCAGTCCTGGAAGATTCGAACCACGTTCTGAGTCCCGTAAACCGTCGGGTCCTTGATCGGATAAACTTAGCACCGTCACTTTTATATTGCCTTCTGCGGGGCAGAACTCTGGTTGCACGCCAAAAGTAAGTCTCGCCGGGCGGCGCCATTGGCCTGCTCGATCAGGATTTGCTGCTGGCAGGCAATGAGATAGCTGACCAGGAGGCAAGTGATCTGGAACACACCAGGTCGGAATGCGATCCGCTTCATCCGGTAGCCAATATGCTCCGCCGGCATTTGGGCAAAACCACAACCGTAAACCAATATTCAGCGATTGACCGAACGACCTTAAGGAACTGATCGAAATCAATCGGCTTAACGATGCAGGCGCTACACCGAAGCTTGTAAAGTTTCAGAATCTCTTCATCATCCTCGGAAGTGGTCAAGATAACCACTGGCATACGACATAGAGTCTCATCCTTTACGATTTCAACTAACACCTGAGTACCGCTCATCTTCGGCATATTTATGTCGAGAAGGAGCAGATCTGGCGTGGGAGCATCGATGTACTCACCCTGTTTGCGCAGGAAGGCCATGCATTCCTCGCCGTCTTTCACGCGGTGCAGGTCGAGGAGCAGCTTGGTGCGTTTAAAACCTAGACGGGCGAGTTCCACATCGCTGTCGTTATCGTCTGCGAGCAGAACTACTGCCGGCCGGCTCCCAGCAAGGTCATTGGGCATTGGTTTGTTCCTTTTCTGCGGGAATGGTGAAATAGAATGTACTTCCGTGGCCGGGTTCGGATTCGACCCAAATCCTGCCGCCGTGACGATTTACGGTGCGACGGCAGATGGCTAGGCCAATACCGGTTCCGGGATAGTCCTTTTGATGGTGTAAGCGCTTGAATATCTCAAAGATCTGCTCGTGATACTTAGGGTCGATGCCAATCCCGTTGTCGCGGACGGAAAAGGCCCATTCACCCTCGCCGCGTTCCGCTGAGACGTGGACCTGCGGCAATTGGTCACTCCGGTAAGTAAGTCCGTTGGCAATTAGATTCAGGACTAACTGGACCAACTGCGAGCGATTACCCATAATCTCGGGCAGCGGGCCGCATGTGACTTGGGCCCCGGAATCTCGAATGGATGATTCAAGCAGAGAGCGCGCGTCATTGACAATGTCAAGGAAGGCAATCCGGGTTAAGTTACCGGAGTGCGCTTCCACCCGGGAATAAGAGAGCAGGTCGCGGATCAAAGTTTGCATTTGCGCGACTGCCTCGACGGTGCGCCGAATCCAATCCTGGGCTTGTTCGTCAAACTTGCCTTCGTACTCCAACTTAAGCAGCTGGACGAATCCGCTGATACTGCGCAACGGAGACTGCAGATCGTGGGACGCAACATAGGCGAATTGCTTCAACTCGAGGTTGCTTTGTTCCAGGGCCTGATTGCTGATGGCAAGCTGTTTCGCACGGTCGAGGCGCAGTTCCAGTTCAGCGTTGTCCCGCTCGGATTGCTTGCGCGCTGTGATGTTCCGGATGGCTGCCGTCACCAGAATGCCTCCGGCGTTTTCGAGCGGGCTCAGCATGATCTCGATCGGGAATTCGCTGCCATCCTTCCGCCTCCCGGACAGTTCAATCCCCATCCCTATCTGCTGCGCTAGCGCCTCGACTGTGCTTCGCGTTGCGTCCGCGGTCAGGCGTTCCGCAAAGCCCTCGGGAATGATCTCTTTTACCTTCTGGCCGAGGAGTTCGTCGCGCCGGTATCCAAACTGTCTCTCCGCTTGAACATTCACGAGGACAATCTCTCCAGCCTGATTCACCACCACCATCGCATCCGGAGCCGCTTCCAATAGCCCTCGATACTTTGCCTCCGCAGCCTTGCGCGCGCTGATGTTGCGGATGGCCGCCGTTACCAGAATTCCCTCGGCACTTTTCAGCGGGCTCAGCATGATCTCAATCGGAAACTCGCTGCCGTCCTTCCGTCGTCCGGAGAGCTCAATCCCCATCCCGATCTGCTGCGCCAGCGCCCCGGCCACGCTTCGCGTCGCGTCCGCGATCAGGCGTTCCGCAAAGCCCTCAGGAATGATCTCTTTTACCTTCTGGCCCAGGAGTTCATCGCGCCGGTACCCAAACTGTCTCTCCGCCTGAGCGTTTACAAGGACAATCTCTCCAGCCTCACTCACCACCACCATCGCATCCGGCGCGGCTTCCAATAGCCCGCAATACTTCGCCTCCGACTCGCTGCTCTCGTTGAGATCGTGCCCCATCTTCATACGACATACGCCGGTACGACATTCTCGAGCGCCAATATGCGCATCCATATCCTTGTTAATCGGCCATCGGCTCCCCACACTTTACGTCTCCGCACCATCGCAGGCGGCAGAACCTACTCTCCTCTTAATGGCTTGCAGGTAGTGATTGATAGGACCATTCGTGCCGCATCGAGCACGAGAAGCGCTTCCAGCTTTGATCTCGGAACCTTAAGACGACATTATTATTTCTTGAACGCGATCAGCGGATCGCCGACTACCGCCGCTTTTTCTTATTTATCCCGACCCATCGCTGCCCGCCTGGAACCGCAGCAACTTGCACTCGATCCGCACGGACGTGCGAACATGTGAACTTATTTTTTCCTCTTGCTTTACTTATTTTTTCCCTCTTGTTTTTTTTAGAAGCGTGTTACACTCCTCTCTCTGAGACGCCCGGCTGCTTAAATGAAGCTCCCCCTTCGCACCTGCGCCTTGGATTTCAGCAAACTTCTGCAGTAACCACTGCCTGAGGAGTCTCAATGTCCGTCACTACCACGACTCGTCCATCTGCGTCTATGTCGCAGTTCTTTTCGCGCGCTCTGATCACGGCGCTTGTTCTGGCCACCGCGAGCGTTGCGCTATCTGCGCAGAACATCACTGTCTCACCGGCGACTCTTAAGTTCTCAAAAACGGTGGTCGACATTACGAGTGCATCGAAGAGTGTGACGGTCTCGAATACCGGCGCAAGTTCGCAAGCCGTCGCTTTCGTCATGAGCGGCGACTTCAGCGAAACGGATAACTGCAACGGCAGTATTGCGGGCGGTGGTTCCTGCACCCTGAAAGTTTCTTTCACGCCTACGCAGGCGGGCGCGATTTCGGGCGCGGCCAGCATCTACGACAATAATCACAACCTGCTCGCCCTGGTTGGGTTGACCGGCAGCGGCGCTGCCCCAGTGAGCACCGCGCCCGCCAGCCTCTCCTTCGGTTCGGTGCCGATCGGAACGCTCAGCAGTGCCAAGACCTTCAAGATCACCAACGGAAATCCGACCGCGGTCACCATCACGAGTATTTCCCCCAGCAGCGACTACGTGGTGAACACGGGCACGTGCCTGAGCGGCGCTCTCAACCCGAAAGCCAGTTGCACGGTCAGCGTCCAGGTGCAACCGACGCAAGCCACCGCCAATGGCGCCATCGTGATCACCGATAACGCCAGCAATGGCACTCCACTCGCCGTCGCTCTCTCGGCGAGCGGTACGGGCAGCTCGAACTCGCCACTTTCGCTCAGCAAGACATCGCTCACTTTCAAGAAGACGGTTGCCGGCGGTACCAGCCCCAGCCAAAGCGTCACTGTGACCAATACCAGTGGCAGCGCAGTTACCATGGGCGCTATTACGGCGAGCAGCGATTACAGCGAAACCAATACCTGCCCAGCTTCCGGAAGCACCTTGGGCGCCGGCGCCAACTGCACCGTCGCGATTAGTTTTGCTCCCCAGTACGTCGGCAAAATCAACGGATCGGTCGCAATCGCTTACACCGGCAACAACAGTCCACAGTTCGTAAATGTGAGCGGCTCTTCCGAGGCCCAGCTCACCCTCGCTCCAGCCAAGCTTAGTTTCCCCACTCAGGCCGTCGGTTCTACCAGCGCCGCCAAACCCGTCAAAGTCACCAACAATAGCGCCAGCTCCATCACCCTCAGCAGCGTAACGCCCAGTGGCGATTATCAAATCCAGCTTAGCGGCACCACCTGTTCGCTCACTGGTGGTTCGCTGGCTCCGGGTAAGAGCTGCACTCTTGAGATTCAGTTCTCTCCGACGATCGCCGGAACCGTCACCGGTTCCATGACCATTTCCAACACCGGCAGTCCTAATCCGCTGCTCATCCCGCTCTCGGGTTCGGGAGTTATTTCTTCCAGCGCCACTTTAAATCCGGCGTCCGCCCACCAGGGCTCCTCGGAAACGATCCTCATTACCGGCACGGATACGAACTTCGGCCCGACCACCACCGTAAATTTCGGCGCAGACATCACCACCGGCACCGTCACTGTGAATGGCCCGACCAGCGCCTCCGTTCCCATCACGATTGACGACGTGGCCACCACCGGCAACCGCAACGTCACCATCACCACCGGATCGCAGGTTGTGACCGCGACCTTTGACGTGCTCGCCGGAGTGCCCGCAGTCCTTTTGATCAATCCCAATACCATTCAGCCAACGCAAACCGAAAGCGTGAGCGTAACTGGCGTCTTCACCAACTGGGTTAGCGGCACCACCAAGGCGAATTTCGGTCCTGGCATCGCCGTCGGCGGCGGCGCCGCGGGCGCGTTCGGGCCAGTTACGGTGAACGGCGCTACCAGTTTGACCGCGAGTCTGGTCACCTCCGGCGCGTCCAATGGATTCCGCACCGTGCAGATCCAAACCGGCTCGCAAACCTTGACCGTTGTCAACGGCATGTTTGTCGAGACCTGCAACGGTACGGCGCCCACCGTGCTCTCCATCAGCCCGGTGGATGGCGCCACCAACGTACCCATCAATACTCAAATCCAGGTGCAGTTCAGCGTCCCCATGAACCGCAGCACCTTCTCGCTCGGAAACAGCGGCAGCAGCACTGTTTATTTCTGGGACCCCGTCACCGGCCAGGAAGTTCCGGGAACGATCTCAGTCGACGCGTCGGGTACCATCGCGACGATCGTTCCCAGCGTCACACTCGCAGCCGGCCGGAGATACTACATCTACCTGAGCTACGCCAATTACGTTCAGGATACCTGCGGCGATAACCTCTCCAGCGTCGAATACTACTTCGACACCGCTTTCAGCGTAAGCCAGACCGGCCCGACTCTGACCGGCACCAGCCCCGTCAACGGCGACACCAACATCGCGCTTTCGAACGAGTACGGCAGCAGCACGCCTGTTGTCCTCCAGTTCAACGAACAACTCGATCCCATCACCGCGCAGACCGGCTTCTCCATGACCGCCGGCGGCAATCCGGTGAACGGCAACTTCAGCTACTCCACCGATGACAAGACGGTCACCTTCATACCCGTCAACCCGCTGACCGCCAGCACCACCTACACGGTCGGCTACACGGCACAGATTACGGACACGGCTGGCAATGCGCTGACCAACCCCGGGAGCTTCACGTTCACCACCGGCACAAGCACCGACACAACCACCCCGCAGGTGACGCTCGTCGATCCGCCCAACGGCACGTTCAACGTCGGCCTGAATGTCACTCCCCATATCACCTTCAATCAACCGATCAACGGGCTGACGATCCAGGGCGCGCTCAACCTCTATTACGAGGACAACAGTCCAATTATCCCCGCTACAATCACGGTCGCGGCCAATCGCCTGAGCGCCACCATCACCCCCAGCGCGGCACTGCTGCCCAATACTGAGTACGGTGTCTATATCTGCGGCTATACCGATATTGCGGGCAATAATGGCAACTGCTTCAACTCCACGTTCGATACGGGCACAAACCCGGATACGAACCCCGCCACCGTGGTGTCCATCTCTCCCACTAACGGCCAGACCAGCGTGCCAGTGAACGTGCAGGTCAATGCCGTCATGAGTAACGACATCGATCCGACGTCAATCACCAATAGCTCCATCACCGTCACCCCTCAGGGCGGCAGCGCCGTTACCGGCACCGTCACCCTCGCGAGCGATGATGTCACCCTGACTTTTGTGCCGAACGCACCGCTCACGGCCTCTAAGGTCTACAACGTTTCGGTAGGTGGCTTCAAAGATATTGAAGGCAACTCCGTCACCACCTTCACCAGTTCCTTCACCACCGGAACCGCCGCCTACGGCAGCGGTTCGTTCACCATCAGCTCGATGAGTCCGGTCAACGGAGCCACCGGCGTATCCGTCACCAGCCCGGTCTCGTTCACCATGAGCAATCTCATTGATGCCGCCTCGGTAAATCCGAATACCGTTTTTGTGTACGTTAACGCTACCAGTGAGGTTGTGGCGGGATCGTATGCGGTCAGCGGCAATACCGTGACCTTTACTCCGCTTACCCAGTACCCGGGCAACACACTGATGGCCATGGGAGTGTACGGCTTGGCGGATGAGGCGGGGAATCTCGACTATCAGTACGGTTATACCTTCACCACCGCCAATACTATCGATCACACGCCGCCTACGGTCACCATCTCGCCAGCCAACGGGACTACTAACGTTGGCCTCAACGCCCAAGTTATCCTGACTTTCTCCAAATCCATCAACCCGTCCACCATCACCACCAATTCGCTGGCGCTATTCAATGGGGACACTGCGATTGGCTACGGTTACACCATCTCGCGCGACAACCGCACCATCACGGTGAATCCCGGTGGCAGCGCCTGGACGGCGGGCGCGACGATCACGGTCGAGCTAACCAATGCCATTCAAGATCTCTCCGGGAACGCCTTGGCAAATACCAGCAGCCAGTTCACGCTGACGACCGCGCTCTCGGGTAGCACGCCGTCAGTGGTGGCCATGCGCCCAGGCAATGGCGCGACCAACGTTCCTGCCAACACGCTGGTCACCCTCTTCACCAACGCCGCCATGAATGTTGGGACCATCGCGGGCGCGCTGCACGTCACCGACAACGGGGTGGTCGTCTCCGGCGCCCTCCAGACCTTCAGCAACGGCCAGGCAATCCAATTCACCCCCGCCGCCTCGTTCAACGCCGGCGACCTGATCCAGGTCTTCCTAGATTCCTCTGCCCAGAGCGCTTCTGGTGTCCCCCTGAGCAGTTTCAGCGGCCAGTTCACGATTGCCGGATCGCTCGCCAACACGGCGGCGCAAGTGCTGACGGCCAACCCGTTCCCCAACGCCACCAACGTGCCGCTCAACACCATCATCCAGGTGGAATATAACCAGCCGATCCAGGGCAGCACCGTCACCTGCAATGGCAGTTCCGGGTCCGTAATTCTCTACCAGTACAGCACCGCAACCTACCTCAGTCCGAATTGCTCGGTCAGCGGCGGCATCATCACCATCGCGCCCACCAGCAATCTGCTCTCCGGCTCGGGGTATCAGGTCTACGTCTCCTATGCCTCGAACGTCACCAACACCGACGGCGTTCCGGTCCAGGCGTTCGCGTATAACTTCACAGCCGGCACAGCCGTCGATAACGCCGCACCCACTATCACGGCGGAAGCGCCCACCAACAATTCCACCAACATCGGCACGAACGCCCAAGTCAGCGTGACCTTTAATAAGGCGATCAACCCGGTGTCGGTGACCAGCAGCTCTATCCAGGTGAGCGGCGGTTCACAGACCGAAGTGGCGTCGAGCATCAGCTTCTCGCCCGACTACACGCGCACCTCAATTATTCCCCAAGCCCCATTGCCGGCCAGCACCGTAATGACCCTGGCCGTCAATGGCGTAACCAGCCAGGCTGGCAAGAGCGTCGCGACCACTACCACTACGTTCACCACCGCCGCGCAGCCGGACTTCACCGCTCCTTACGTAATCAGCAGCAGCGTTCAGAGCGGACAGCAGAACGTCCCGGTCAACTCTGTGTTCAGCATGCAATTCAGCAAGCCCATGGATCTGGGCAGCTTCAACGCCGCCGACGTCAACATCTATGGTGGACCCTACCCGAGCGGTGCGCCCGCCACGGTCACCTGGAGCGCCGATCAGACCACCGTCTTCATCGTGCCCACCAGCCCGCTCTACATCGGTACTCAATATTGCCTCGAGAGCTACTACATGACCGACCTCTCCGGCAATCCGCAGCAGAATTTCGACATCTGTTTCACCGCCGCATTCACGGCCAACACCAACCCGCCGACGGTGGTTGACACCAACCCCGAGAACACCGAAACCGCGGTTCCCAACAACGCGCCCGTGCAGATCCTCTTCAGCGAGCCGATTCAGCCCACCAGCATCGGCCAGATCACTCTCACCACCGGTGGCAACCCGGTCGCCGTAACGCCTTCGTTCAGTGACGCCAACCAGTTGCTGACGTTGACCCCAACCCAGCCGTTGTTGTTGGCCAGTGCCACCTACACCATCACCATCACTGGCGTGAAGGACACGGCCGGCAATCTGATGACTGGCACTGTCACCAACACCTTCACCACCGGACCGACTTTCGATCTCACGCATCCCACGGTGAGCTTGACGGATCCGGCCGGCGGTAGCGTGGGCGTCGGCACTAACGTGCTCCCTCGCATCACCTTCACCAAGCGCCTCAATCCCATTACCGTTGTCACCAGTTCGAACGAGGGCTATAACGGCAACGGCTCCGTCGAGTTGTACAACGTAGCCACCGGCCAGTGGGTACCCATCACCGTCAGCATGTCTTCGGACCGCATGACGGCGATTATCACGCCAAACTCTGCCCTCACGCCTTACACCCAGTACGAGGGCTACATCGGATGCTCCGTAAGCTATTACGATGTCGCCGGCAACTACGGTACTTGCAACGTCTATTACTTCACTACCGGCGCGGGTGCTGACACCGGCCACGCCACCGTCACTACCATCGTTCCTGCGAACGGGCAAACAGCTGTGCCGGTGAATGTCCAGGTCAGTGCCGTCATGAGCGCCGAAATCGATCCCACAACCATCACCAATAGCTCCATCACAGTCACTCCGCAAGGCGGCAGCGCCGTCACCGGCACCGTCACTCTTGCGAGCGATGGCGTCACCCTCACCTTCGTCCCCAGCGCTGCTTTGACCGTCTCCCAGCTCTATAACGTCTCGGTCGGCGGCTTCAAAGACACCGAAGGTAACACCGTCACCACCTTCACCAGTTCCTTCACCACCGGAACCGCCGGCTACGGCAGCGGCTCGTTCACCGTGAACGCAACGAACCCGGCCAACGGAGCCACCAACGTATCCGTCACCAGTCCGGTCTCGTTCACGATGAGCAATCTCATCGATGCGGCCTCGGTAAATCCGAATACTGTTTTTGTATACGTTAACGCTACCAGTGAGGTTGTGGCGGGATCGTACGCGGTCAGCGGCAACACCGTGACCTTTACTCCGCTTACCCAATACCCGGGCAACACGCTGATGGCCATGGGAGTGTACGGCCTGGCGGATGAAGCAGGGAATCTCGACTATCAGTACGGTTACACCTTCACCACCGCCAATACCCTCGATCACACTCCGCCCACGGTCACCATCACACCGTCCAATGGCTCCACCGGCCTTGGACTGAACACGCAGCCTGTGTTGACCTTCTCCAAGTCCATCAACCCGGCCACCATCAGCAGCAGCTCGGTCAACATCCTCAACGGAGACGTCGCCCTGAATCCGGGCATCACCATCTCCCGTGACAATCGCACCGTTATCCTAAGCCCGGGAACTCTCCCCGCCGGCGCGACCATTACGGTGGTGGCTTCGCACACCATTACGGATCTCTCGGGGAACCCCCTGGCCGATACTTCAAGCCAGTTCACCACCACTTCGCAGGTTCTGACTTCGGCGCCCTACGTAATCAGCATGCGTCCGGGCAACGGCGCGACCCTTGTCCTCACCAATAGCGTCATCACGCTGTTCACCAGCGCTCCAATGAATGCCGGCACACTCTCCGGAGCTCTCTACGTAGCCCAGAACGGCGTGCCCATCTCCGGCACCACGGCCGTCGGCAGCAACGGGCAGAGCATCGAATTTACGCCCTCGTCCGCTCTCATTGCTGGCGTGCCGGTTCAGGTCTTCCTGAATTCAACGGCGCAGGATATTTACGGAAACTACCTGCAATACTTCGCAGGCAGCTTCACAACCGCGGGTTCGCTCACCAACACGGCGGCGCAAGCGGTCGCCGTCAATCCGTTCCCCAACGCCACCAACGTGCCGCTCAACACCATCGTCCAGGTGGAATACAACCAGCCGATCCAGGGCAGTACCGTCACCTGCAATGGCAGTTCCGGCTCCGTAATTCTCTACCAGTACAGCACCGGCACCTATCTGACTCCGAATTGCTCGGTCAGCGGCGGCATCATTACCATCGCTCCCACCAGCAATCTGCTCTCCGGCTCGCTGTATCAGGTCTACGTCTCCTACGCCTCGAACGTCACCAACACCGACGGCGTTCCGGTCCAGGCGTTCGCATATAACTTCACCGCCGGCACTGCCGTGGATACTGCCAAGCCCACGATCGTGTCCGTCGCTCCTCCCAATTCCGCTGTCAACATCGGCACCAACGCCGCAGTCAGCGTGAACTTCAACAAGGCCATCAACCCCGTGTCGGTTACGAGTAGCTCCATCCAGGTGAGCGGCGGTTCACAGACCGAAGTGGCGTCGAGCATCGCCTTCTCGCCCGATTACACCCGGACCACCATCATTCCGCAGGCCCCGCTCCCCTCCAGCACCTCAATGGCAATCGCCATCAATGGCGTAACCAGTGAAGCGGGCGTGGCCGTCACCTCTCAGACCACTCATTTCACGACCCTCGCGGGACCAGACTTCAGCGCTCCCTACGTGATCAACCCCAGTGTGCAGTCTGGTCAAACCGTCGGCACCAACGCGGCCTTTGCCATGCAGTTCAATAAGCCCATGGACCCCGGCTCCGTAAATCCTGCTGGCGCCCAGAATGTTGAACTCTACGATTACAACTTTGGCATCTACGTGACCACAACCATCACCTTCAGCGCTGACCTCACCACTGTCTTCCTGAAGCCCGCCGCCAACCTCAACCCCAGCGACGAATTCCAGATGTGCGCCTACTACATGACGGATCTGTCCGGTAACCCGCAGCAGAACTTCTGCACCTACTTCTATACGGGAAGCGGAACCGACTCCACGGGTCCGTCCGTCGTGCAGGCAAACCCGCCCAGCGGATTCACCGGTGCAGGCATTAACTCGCCTGTGCAACTCCTCTTCAGCGAGCCAATCGACGCCGCATCCCTTGCCGGTGTGGTCCTGAAGCAAGGCAGCTCGGTAATTTCAACCACCACCTCCCTGTTTGACGGCGACCAGGGCGTGCAGTTGTTGCCCAATGTTCCGTTGAGCCCAAGCACCACTTACACCATCAACGTCACCGGAGTTCTCGATATCACCGGCAATGCGCAGAGCAGTTTCCCGTCCCAGTCCTTCACCACCGGTACCGGAGCCGATCTGGTTTCGCCGTCCGTGGTTTCGACGAATCCGGTCAATGGCGCTACCAATGTGCCCGTGACCACGACCGTCCAGGTCGTCTTTAGCGAGCCCATGGACCCTGCGTCCTTTGATCCCAACTACAGCTTTGTGCTGTATGACACGGCGACGAGCCAGATTGTCCCGGCTACCATTACGTTCTCTGCGAACTCCACGACCGCAACCTTGCAGCCGACTTCGCACCTCACCGGCGGCGGTGTGCTCTACTACATGTACATCGGCGACTCCTCCGGCGCCTTGTACGACGTGGGCGGGAATCGGTTCGGCGGCGCCCTTATTACCTTTACTACGCACTGAGAAAGCAGGTATTCCGCACCTGCTGAATCGGAGAGTTTGAGACGGCGGATTAGACAAACGAGCGGAAGTTCCATTCGCCGCAGACCCGGATCGTGCAATCACAGTCGCACGATCCGCTTGCTGTCGGACTCAATCCCTGCCTTTGTCCACACATCATCCCGCCCCCACCCCGACTCCCGGCCCGTATAACAACTATGGTGGCTGAGTATAATAGTGGACCAGCTTCTTTACTTGCCTACGGCGGTCCTATGAATTATCTACCGATGAATAAATTGGGCGCGCTGGAAGTATCGCCTAAGGTCGTCCAGTTCGGAATTTTTCTGCCCGGAGTCGATTCAGCCAAAGGGTACGCCGTCTCCGTAAAAATCATTCACGAAACGGACCAGTATCTTCAGGCCGCCCAGCCCGCGCTGGTGACGCAGGCTCACTCAGTCGATCCTGCCTACGGCGATTACTGGTCCGGTCAGATCGATCTCAACACCGCGCCCCCGCCACCTGGTTCCTCCGCCTTCGGCCAACCCGGACGTTACGTCTATCGCTATGTGATTCACAGTCCCACGCGCGGCGACATCGACTTCATCATCGATCCGTTCTCGCGCGAAGTCGGCGTCGGGCGCTTGTCTGCGATTACCGTCGGAAGTACGCCCTACACATTTTCTGCCAATGAGACGAGGTGGAAAACGCCGCCCCTTAAGAATGCCATCATTTATGAGTTGATGATCAGCGAGTTTCGGGACGACCTGGATCGTACCATCCGGCAGCTTCCTTACCTCGCGGATCTCGGAATCAACTGCATCGAAGTCATGCCCGTCTCCAACGTTCTCAGCACCATCGATTGGGGGTACGACCCCATCGGCTATTTCTGCGTCGCCGAGCGTTTTGGCAAAGCTTCCGATTTTCAGCAGTTCGTCGATCTCTGTCACCAGAATGGACTCGCCGTCATCGTGGATTCGGTCTACGGTCACACCGGCGGCGACTTTGCCTACACGCAGCTTTACAACGCCCTCCAAAACGATCTCCCGAACCCGTTCAACGGCGGCAGCGGAGATTTCGGCACATTGAACGATTTCTCCAGGCAGCTCACTCAGGACTATTACTACTCCGTCAATCAGTTCTGGCTCGATACGTTTCACGTCGACGGATTCCGATTCGACGATGTGCCAGAGTATTGGGACGGTCCCACCGGCGTGGGTTATGCCAACCTTGTGTATTCCACCTACCAGTACGTCAAGTCGAAAACCGGCGCGACCGATCACTATCAGCGGTTCTTTGATGCGGCCGGGAATATTAACCTAATCCAGATCGCGGAATATCTTCCCAGCCCCCCAGATATCCTTTACGGGAGTTACTCCACCGGCACCTGGCAGGACGGCACACTTGGCGCCGCCGCTAACTGTGCCGCTGGCAGCCCCGGCGCTATTGAGCAACTCGGATTACAACTTGGACTAAGTGGATATCCGGCATCGGTCACGGCCAACGGTGACACTCTACCCAAGACCGGTATTCAGTACATCGAGAATCACGATCATCAGCGTTTCATCTGCAACTTCGGCACGGTCTCCATCGACAACGATCCGGACGACGTGTTACTCCAGCAAGGAGATCGGGACGGCAATTGGCCCAAGGTTCAGCCTTATCTGATTGCGCTCATGACGGCGAAGGGAACACCGCTTCTGTCCGAGGGGCAGGAATTCTGCGAGAACTATTGGATTCCTGGCAGCGGCTACGGGCGCGTGATGCTCTATCGGCCGGTGCGCTGGAACTATTTCTATGACAATGATGGGCGGCCGATCATTCGCCTGCTTCGAAAACTGACCAAAATCCGCCGCGCTGGTACGCAGTTCAGCGATGGCCAGCATTACTTCTATAACGACTACAACAATTTCAACTCCAAGGGCTTGTTGGCGTTTTCACGTCAGGCTGGAAACGCATTCAGCCTCATTGTCGTCAATTTTACAGATCAGGACCAGACGACCAGCTTCGCCTTCCCTACAAGCGGTAATTATGTCGAGCAGATCGAGGGCGTGCGCAATCTAACCGGCGTTGCGGCAGGCGCGGCCCAGACGCTGAGTGTTCCGAGTAACTACGGATGCATCTGGACAATCACTCGCTGAGTCTTCGAGCAAATACAATTCCAACCGCTAGCTCGTTTTCTACTATGCCGACCACGCCCACCAGCCCGCCCGCTACACCCGCTCCACCTTCTCGTACACCACCATCCCGTTCTCCCGCCGCAAATCCCCCGGATGGTAGATCGGAATCGGAAATTCCACCTGCTTAAATTCCACCGGCGCCACCTTCTTATCCACCAGCCCCAGCGCCACCGCCACGCCATAAATAATCGCTTCCGGCCTCGGCGGGCATCCCGGAATGTAGTAGTTCACCGGCACAACTTTCTCCACCGGCCCCAGCACCGAGTAACTGTCAAACCACACTCCGCCCCCGCATGCGCACGATCCAATCGCAAACACCAGCTTCGGCGCCGGCATCGCCTCGTATGCGCGCTTCAGCGCTTGCCCCGTCGATCGCATCGCCGGCCCCTGGCACAGCATCACATCCGCATGCCGCGGCGAGCCCACCAGCTTGATCCCAAACCGCTCCACATCGTAATACGGTGTCAGCACATTCAGCACTTCAATGTCGCACCCGTTGCACCCGCCGCTGTTCGCGTGGTACACCCACAGCGACCGCCCAAACATCTTCTCGCACAAGTTCTTCCACATATCTAATCCAGCTCAATCTGGATATCGTCTGCCGCCGGCTCGCTCTCCATAAACGAGTGCGCCCCATAAACCCACCGCTCGTGCGCGATGTCGTCCGACCGGTATCCCTTCATCTTCAACTCGTCCAGTGCCGCCGCGCCCTTAAAGCACCGCCCGCAGCGCTGGCACGTGCTCATAAAAAGGTCCAGCTTCTGTCCCATGTCCGCAATCCGGTTCGTCGCGTTCTCGAACTCCCGGCTCATCGTGATCGCCTTCTCCGGACACACATCCGCACACCGCCCGCAATACGTGCAACGCCGTCCCAGGTATTGCAGAATCCGTATCTCCTGGCACAGGTCAAACACCAGAATCTCCCGCGCCGGGCAATTATTCGCGCACCCCGCGCAGCCCACGCACTTCGTCGCATCGAAGATCGGCCGCCCGCGAAAATTCTCCGGCGTCGCCTCCGCCTGCGCCGGATACGCCAGCGTTACCCGCCCCGCCTTCAGGCAGATCAGCGTCTCTTCCAGTTTGCTCAGCACCGACATGCGTCTAACCTTCTAATCAAGCCGTCAATCTGCATCCTTCAATATCCATAACTCGCCAGCACCAGCGCTCCCAGCGCCGCCGCGAACATGCCCGCAAAAAATCGAATCGCCTGGTCAATCCTGTACCGCGCATGCGTCGCCGCCACCAGCGTCACTACCAGCACCACCACCGCCACCTTCGCCCAGAACATCGCCCAAAAAACCAGCCCCGCCAGCGGAAAAGTAAATCCCGCTCCCCACGGCACGAACATCCGCACAAACAGCGCGCTGTAAATCACCAGCTTCGCCATCTGCGCGTACTTGAACAGCGCCAGCTTCGGCCCCGAATACTCCATCAGCGGCCCTTCCATCAGTTCCGTCTCCGCCTCCGAAATATCAAACGGCACTCGCTGCACGAATGCCTGAAACGACAAAATCATCACCGCCAGCATGATCAGCCCCGACCACGGCACTCCCGCCGTTCCGTACACAGATCCGTTCAGCACCGTGTCCAGCCGGAACGATCCCGTGTGCAGCGCGCCCACAATCAGCGCAATCGCAAACACCGGTTCCAGCGCAATCATGCTCATCATCTCGCGGCTCGCTCCCACCAGCGAATACGTTGACCCCGCCGCCAGTCCCGCCAGCAGCGTGCAAATTCCGCACAGTGTCAGCAAATAAATCAGCAGAATAATGTCAGCCGCCCCGTTCATCGGCGACGCAAATCCCATCGGCACCAGGCACGCCACCGCGAGCACCGTCGCCAGCGAAAGATATGCCGCGAATCTCTGCATGCGCGGCGTCTCGCCCGACTCAATGTCTTCTTTCCCCAGCAGCTTCAGCAAATCAAAGTACGGTTGCCAAAGCGGCGGCCCTTGCCGCGATTGCACCCGCGCCGTCACCTTGCGCAGCACTCCCTGGCCGAGCGGCGCCACCAGCAGCACGATGCCGACGTTCAGCACCCCTCCAACAATCCTCCAAATCACGGAACTCATAAAATTCCTATTTCGTCTCCCGATCCATCTTCGCCCACGTCAATTCCAGCAGCTCTTTTTGCGACCACACCTTCCTCGCCCCCGACCGCACATCGATCGTCTCCATCCGGTCCGTGCACGAAAAACACGGATCGATGCTGCCCAGGCTGATCGTCATATCCGCGATCTGCTGATCTTTAATCATCGCCGCCACGCCTTGCAGGTTCTGATACGTTGGCGCGCGCACTCGCCACCGCCGTGGCCGGTTGTTCTCCCCCGTGATCACAAAGTGGTGGCTCTCGCCGCGCGGCGCCTCCACCGACGACAGCCCCATCCGCCCCACCGGCAACTCGTCTTTTATCTCCAGTCCGAGCGGCCCGTCTTCCATCTTGTCCAGGCACTGCCGAATGATGCGGATCGATTCGAACACTTCCTTCATGCGCACGACCACGCGCCCCCACACGTCCGCGCTCTCCGCGGTAATCACGTCGAACTCCACCCGGTCATACGCCGCATACGGATGGTCCCGCCGGCAGTCGATCTCGACGCCCGCCGCTCGCGCCACCGGCCCCACCAGTCCCGAGCTCTTCACCGCAACTTTGTCCGCCACGCCCACGCCACACGTCCGTTTCTGGATGTTCCGGTCCCCGCTCACCGCCTCCACCACCGGCCGCCATTCCCGTTCCAGTTTGTCCAGCACCACGCGTAGCTCGGCCTTCAATTCGTGCGTGATGTCGCGCCGCACTCCGCCCACCAGGCAGATCGCATACGTCTTACGGTTACCGCTGATCTTCTCCGCAATCCACATGATCGGCTCGCGGATGCGAAAACTCTGCATGAACAGCGTGTCAAATCCCACGATGTGGCACGCCAGCCCCACCCACAGCAAATGGCTGTGCAGCCGCTCCAGCTCCAACATGATCGTGCGAATGTATTCCGCGCGCGGCGGCACCTTCAACGCTGCGGCTTCTTCCACCGCCTGTACATACGCAACGCTATGTACACATCCGCAAATACCGCAAATCCGCTCGGCCAGCAGCGGGATGTCGTTGTAGCTCATTACCGATTCCGCCAGCTTTTCAATCCCGCGATGCACCATGAACCCGCGATACTCGCACCCGCGCACCCGCTCGCCTTCCACGTACAGCCGGAAGTGCGCCGGCTCGTCCAGCGTCGGATGAAACGGCCCAAACGGCACCACCGTGCAGCCCTCCGGTGTTGCCCCAAACTCGAACTCTCGGTTCTCGTCGTAGTCCGCCGGCACCTCGTTCCACGGCACGTCTTTCCGCAGTGGATGGCTCCCCTCCGGCCACCCATCCGGCAACACCAGCCGCTTCAAATACTCGTGCCCCACCGGCTGAATGCCCAGCAGGTCGCGCATCTCCCGCTCCGCCCAACTCGCCGCCGGCACCATCCGCGTGATGCTGTCGATCTTCAGGTCGTCCTCCGGCAACTGCGTCAGCACGCTGCACAGCACATGATCTTTGTCGAATGCAAAATTGTGCGCCACCAGAAATTTCCCCGAGAACGGCCGGTCATCCGTCCCGATGCTCGCCACGTACCGCGCATCCAGTTCCCGGAAAATGTGCTGGCACACGTACTGCACCACCGTGCGGTCCACATACACAAACAGCCGCCGATCGTTCGGCAGGTCCGCGCGATCGATCAGCGGCCCGAACCTCGCCTTGAACTCCTCGAACATTTCCCGAGCGATCATGGCTCTCCTAAAACTGTCCCTTCAACACCGGCGGTTTGCGCACGCGCGGCATGCCGCCCAGCCAGCGGAAATACCGTTTGATCTCGCCGTAAAAATTGTGCGCCACATACCGATTGCATTCCGCCTCGCGCGCATATCCGCACAGCCACGGCACAGCCGCCCGCCGTGTCGCGCTCCCCAATTTAGAAATCCCATACACCAGCGCAAACGTCAGCGCCAGCACCACCCCGAGCGCCAGCGGCGCAAACACCGCCGCCGAATTCGTCTCTCCCACTCCCCCGAGCCGCCCGCTCAACAAGGGAGAAGCACTCGCCAACGCAGTTCCCAGCCCTCCGCGGCTCGCCCCCAGTGCCCGCCCAATCAGCCGGAATCCGATCGCCGGCACCACTCCCAGCAGCACGCAGCAAAATGCCAGCGCCACCTGCGGAGCCTGCATCATTCCCGGAACTTCCATGCGTCCCTGCGCCGCCCGCTCCCGTACCCGCGCGCTCGTCCGCGACAGAAAACTCACGCCAAAAAATTTCATAAACGACGCCAGCGTCAGCGCGCTCGTCAGAATCGCAATCACCGCGCACACCACCAGATAATGCGCCCATCCGCTCCCCTGGATCGCCGCCACGTAAATGCTCCACTTGCTCACAAAGCCGTTAAACAGCGGGACGCCCGAAATCGAAAACGACGCAATCAGCGCCGTCACCGCCGTCACCGGCATAAACTTCATCATCCCGCCCATCTGGTTCAAATCCTGCGTCCCCGTCGCGTGCAGCATCGATCCCGCGTTCAAAAACAGCAGCCCCTTGAACAGTCCGTGGTTCAGCACATGAAATAACGCCCCGCAAACTGCAATCGTCCCCAGCGCAGTCGCCGCCGGCGTGTTCGCCGCCACCAGCGCCATGCACGCCCCCGTCCCCAGCAGAATGTATCCAACCTGCCCAATGCTGTGGAACGCGAGCAGCCGTTTCGTTTGCTCCTGCTTCATCGCCTGCATCGTTCCCGTGAATAAAGTGATCGTGCCCAGAATCGCAACCAGCATTCCCCACCGCGCCAGCGGATAACTCTCCCGCGCGCTCACCGGCACCAGCCACAAAAAATACCGCATCACTCCATACACGCCCGTCTTGATCATCACGCCCGACAGCATCGCGCTCACCGGCGACGGCGCCGCCGGATGCGCGTCCGGCAGCCAGAACTGCCCAAACGGCCACATGCCCATCTTGATTCCAAATCCCATCAGAAACAGCCCGAACGCCAGCGCCGTCATCCCCGGCCGCGTCGCGAGCAGCAACGGCAAATTCGCGCTCACCGTGTCAAAGTCGTATTTCAAACTCGCGCTCCCGCTCACCGCCTTTCCGCCCACCGCCAACAGTTCCGCCCCGATCATCGTCGCCGCGCAAGCAACCTGCATCATGATCAGAAATTTGTTCGCCGCCCACACATTCTCTTTCTTCCGGTGCTCATACCGAATCAGCGCGTATCCCGGCAACGTCATCAGTTGCCAAAAAATAAAGAAGAACCACATCATGTCGGTCGTCGAGAGCAGCCCATACATCGCCGCCAAAAACAGCAAAAAGTACGGGTAATACCGCCCCACTCCATACTCCCGGTAATGCCGCATATAAAGGATGGAGTAAAACGCCGCCGGAACCGCAATCACCGAAGCCAGCAGCAGAAACACCGCCGTCAGCCCGTCCACATAAATCCGCAGCGCAAATCCAAATCGCGGCATCGCCCAGAACGCCGCCGGATGCGCCGACGGCCCACGCCACAAAACTTCCGCCACCGCCCGGAGGATCACCGCCGCGCTTACGCTCGTCACCGCAAACGCGACCCATCCCGCTGCCACCTTGTTGCGCGCCACCACCAGCGTCAGCGCCGCTCCCGCCAGGCACGCCACAATCGCTACCAACACGGATTGTTCCGGCGTCAGCATACAGTCGTCTCTCGCGTCCTCATCTCAACCATCAGCTCCACCAGCGCGCCCAAAGTTTTCTCAACCGTCGCGCTCAGCCCCTCTCCCTCTTTCACCGACTCCGGCTGCACGCCCAGCAGCCACGCCTTCGTGCGTCCATTCGACTCCACCACCCCGGCCAGTACGCCCAGCGAAATCTTGTGCGTCGAAATCTGCGGATACCGCGCCCCCATCTCCGCGCGATCCAGCCACACCACCGATCCCGCCACCCCGCCAAACTCCACCGCATCCAGAAAAACCACGTGATCGAAAACCAGCATGTCGAAATCCGCGCCATCGCACTTCGCGCCTGCCGCCGTCGTCAAATACCGCTCGGGCTCACTCCCCGCCACGATCACATCCTTCACGCCCGCCGCAATCAAAGCCTCCGCCAACCGCACGCCAAATCCATCGTCTCCATACTCCGCGTTCCCCACTCCCATCAGGCAAACGCGCCCCTCCAGCGCCTTTTCCATCTCCTCGCGAAAATTCGCCGCGCCCGCCATCAAATGTCCTCGCCCAGATTCTTAATCTGCTCGTACGTAAACACCGGCCCATCCACGCACACGTATGCCACTCCAATGCAGCAGTGCCCGCATTTCCCCACGCCGCATTTCATGTAGCGCTCCAGCGTCGAAACAATGTTCCGCTCCTCAAATCCCATCCCCAGCAAATCCTTGATCACGAACCGGAACATGATCGGCGGCCCGCACACAAATGCAATCGTGTTCTCCACCGGAACCGTCACTCCCGGCTTCTTGAACAGGCTCCCCACCACACCCACGTTCCCCGTCCACTCCTCCCCGCCCGCCCGATCCCGGCTCGCCCGGTCAACCGTCAGATGGCATTCCACTCCCGGCGTTCGCTCCCACTCGCGCAAATTCGGCACATACATCAACTCGCTCGGCGTCTTCGCCCCATGAAAAATCTGTATCCGCCCATACTCGCCCCGCTTCGCCATCGCGTACACAATCGCCGACCGCAGCGGAATCAGCCCAATCCCTCCCGCCACAAACACCAGGTTCTTCCCGCGATATTCCTCCATCGGAAAGCCGTTTCCATATGGCCCGCGCACCGCAAACTTGTCGCCCGCCTTCAGCCCATGCAGCGCGGCCGTGCAACTCCCCACCTGCCGCACCGTAAAAAATGTTTCCTCCTCGGTCGGGCTCGGCGGCAGCGACGTCGGAAACTCCCCCACTCCAAACAGCGAAACCTGCGCAAACTGTCCCGGCCGGAACCGCCGGAACGCCGCCTGCTCCGCCGCGTCTTCAAAGTGCCAGTAAAACGTCTTCACTTCATGAATCTCGTCCACCACCCGATCCAGCACCGCCGCCTTCGGCAGATACACGTTCTCCATCACGCCCGCTGCGCCCGCCGTCTCGCGTTCCGCCAAAGCCGGGTTCATACTTCCTTCCTCTGCGCCGTCTGCCGCCGGATCATCTCCACTACGCTCGGCATGCCGACATCGCCATGACAAACGGCTACGCACCGCCCACATCCCACGCACGCCATCGACAGCTCCCGCTCGATAAAGTAGTGCGCCAGCTTGCGAAAAAATCTCCGGTTGCGCCGGTCGTGCACCGCGCGCCGCGGATTAAATCCTCCCGCCATGCGCGTGAACCCGCTCAGCGCGCACGAATCCCACACCCGCAGCCGCTCCACTCCCTCTCCCTCCACCGCGCGGTCCGTCACCGTGAAGCACGTGCACGCCGGACATACATACGTGCACCCCCCGCACTCCAAACACCGGTTCCCAATCTCGTCCCATGTCTCGTCCGGAATCTCTCCCCGCGACACCGCCTGGATCGCCGCCGAAAACCAGCTCGTCGTCGTCGGCTTAAACCGTTTTCGCACTTCCTCCAGAATCACCCGCCGCCGCTCCAAATGCGCCCGCGCCGCCTTCTTAAAGATCGCGCTCGTAAACAGCGCTTCCCCAGCCTCCGTTCCCGCCACCGCCATCAACTCACCGCCCCGCCCGTCCACGCCCAAATCAAAAAGCTGCAAATCAAAATGTTCCCGCGCCGCCGGACCCGTATCCGTGCACATGCAGAAGCAGTTTTCCCCTATGTCCATTTCCGCATCCGTGCACGCCACATTCACCAGAAACAAATTCCTCCGGTGCTTCTCGTAATAAATGTCCGCAAATTCCCGCCCCAGATAAAATCGGTCCAGGTGATAAATCCCCGCCACATCGCACGACCGAATCCCAAAAATCGCCCGCTTCTTCTCGTCGTACGTTGGCTCGATCCGCAACTCCCCATCCCGCCGCTCCACCTTCAGCAGCCGCTCCATCGGCGGAAACACATACCGCTTCGGCGGATAGTCCGGATTCGGCAAATGAATCTGAATCCGCCCGCGATTTTCGTCCGTCACCGGTTCAAAAAACGTATCCCGCCCACGCCCGCCAAACGGCGCAATCACCTCGTATCCACGCTCCCGCAGCAGGTCCACTATCTTCGGCGCATCCTCGCGACTCACAATCCGCGCCTTCATGCCGGCTCCTTCTCCACCCGCACCGGAACCAGCCGGAAACTGTCCCCCGACGACCCGAGAATCTGCTGTCCCACCTCGCGCATAAAATGCGGCACAAACACGGTTCCGCTTCTCACCTCCGGCGTGATCCTCGCCGTCGCCGCCGCCGTCGCGTTCGCCGCGCACAGCCGCATCCGCTTGCCGTCGCGAATGCCCGCCCGTTCGGCATCCTCCGGGTTAATCTCTACAAATCCCTGCGGATAGTCGATCATCAACTGCCGATACTCCCGCTTTAGCGTCTCGCTGTGCCGCACCAGCACATTCTGGTTCCAGTAATAAAGAGAGTTCCCAAACACCAGCGTGAGCGGAAACGCCCGCGGATTCGCCGCCCTCTCAGCCGGCTTCGGCACCGCCACAAATTTGAACGGCCGTTCCGCATCGTTTCGCGGTAACTCCTCGCCCCCCCCATCTCCCTCGCCAAACAAATACCTCGTTCCCAGCGGACGATCCTTCGTGCACGGCCACTGCCGCCCATAATCGCGCGCCAGATTCTCATAGTCCGCGCCGCTATAAAACGGCACTGCCTGCCCGATCTCCTCCATCACATCGCGCGCCGCTCCGTACTTCCAATCCGCCCCCATACGCCGCCCCAGTTCCGCAATCTGCTCCCACCCCGGCGTCAGTCCTTCCGGCGGTTCAACCACTTGTCCCGCCAGTTGAATCCGCCGGTCCGTGCTCGTGAACGTGACCTCTTCCTCCCCAAACGCCGTCGTCGGCAGCACCACGTGCGCATAGTTGCTGCACTCCGTCATAAAAAGGTGTTGCACTACCAGCAGATCCAGTTGCCGCAGTTGTCCCGCCACGTCTCCCAGCAGGGCCGTATTCGTCGGGTCGTATCTCGACAGCCACAGCGCCTTCACCTTCCCCTGCCCACGATGCCCCAGCATCGCCCGCGACCCAATCCCCGGCTGCGCCGGCACTCTCGTCTTCCACAGCGCATCCATCGCCGCCCGCGCACTCTCATCCGTGACCGGCTTGTATCCCGGCAGCCGGTCCGGCAGCATTCCCAAGTCGCACACGCCTTGCAGATTGTTCTGCTCCGTCAGCGCAAACAGTCCCGCACCCGGCTTCCCCAAATTCCCCGACAGCAGCGCCAGATTCACCACCGCCCGAATACTGTCCCGGCTCCGCTCTTCCATGCTCGCGGAAAACATCAGCGTCGCGCTCTTTGCGCCCCCATACGCCAGCGCTGCCGCCTCAATCAGGCTCGCCGCCACTCCGCAACTCTCCGCCACCCGCAGCAGATCGTACTCCCGTATGTTCGCCAGAAATTCCGCGTAATCCCGGCATCGCGTCTTAATAAATCCCAAATCCATCAGCCCGCGATCGACAATCACCTTCGCCATCGCCCCATACAGCAGCGCTTCCGTTCCCGGCTTGATCTGCAAAAAAAGGTCCGCGCTCTCCGCCACCCGATGCCGCCTCGTCCCCACCACAATCAGCCGCGCGCCCTTCAGCTTCGCGCGAATCACCGCGCCCCCAATTGTCGGCAGCCGCTTCCCCAAATCCACTCCATCCACGACAATCGTCTCGCTCTGCCCCAGCTCCGCAATCGAGTTCGTGCTCGCCGCCACTCCCATCATGTCCAGCAGCACATTGATCGAATTGTTCGAGTACACCCCCGTCCCGTGATGCACGTTGTTCGTCCCAATCACCGCCCGCGCGAACTTTTGCAGCAGGTACGACTCCTCGTTCGAGCACCGCGGCGAATTCAAGAATCCCAGCGCATCCGCCCCATACTCCTCCCGGATCGCCTTCATCTTCTCCGCAATAAATCCCAGCGCCTCATCCCAACTCACCTCTTCCAGCTTCCCGTTCTTGCGCACACAAGGATGCTTCACCCGGTCCGGCGAGCTCGCGACCTCGTGCACGTGCCACCCTCGCACGCAGATTCTTCCTTGATTACTCGGATGGGAGACGCTCGGATAAGACCCTACAATCCGATTGCCGGCAGTTTCCAGGTACAGTCCGCAACCAACTCCGCAAAACGTGCAGGTGGTGAGTTGATGAGCCATGCTCTACTCTCTTTGACTATCCTCTAACCCCACCCGTGTGGGATATGACAGAGCGCACGCGCATCTGTGACGAAGGGCTAGGTCCCAGCGTCCAATAAACTCACCACCAAACCAGGGGTCGCGTCCCTGCGGAGGGCGCGCGAGATCTAGATTTTCCGTGAAGCGGTGGAATCAATCGGCGATGCTCTCCGCCTCGCAGGGTCCACCGGCAATAGCTCCTCCGGGGCTGCAAGCATTCCTCCGCGATCATGATGCGTTTGGTCCTTCGTGGCTTTGTCGGTTTGGTAGCGAGCTACAATTTTGCTGCGAACCACTTCACTTGCGGGTTGAGCCATTTCTTTAGCATCTCGCGGAGTTGCGGCGGCCCGACGGGCTTGGTCATGTAGTCGTTCATTCCGGCGAGAAGGCACTTCTCGCGGTCTCCTGCCATGGCGCCAGCGGTGAGGGCGATGATGGGAATTTGAGGGTTGCGGGTGCCTGCGCTGCCGTTGCGGATCCGTCGCGTGGCCTCGAAGCCATCCATCTCAGGCATTTCGCAATCCATTAGCACCAGGTCGTAGTCGGACTCGGCAAGCGCGCGCAGGGCCTCGATGCCATTGCTTACTACATCCGCTTCCCAGCCACCTTTGCGCAGAATTGCGCCAGCGACCTTTTGGTTAATGACGTTATCCTCGGCGAGCAGTATTCGGGCGTGGCTTTTTTCGCGGATCTCCGGACGCACCGGGGCGACTGGGGCAGCGTAACGGGAGGCCGCTCGATCGTCGCCTCCAAGCGGCGCATGGCTCCGCGTCCGCTTCTCAAAAACCGCGGTAAACCAGAACGTCGATCCCTTGCCTTCTTCGCTCTCTGCCCCAATTTGTCCGCCCATCATGCCGCACAGTTGCCGGGAAATTGTCAGACCCAGTCCGGTGCCGCCGTAGCGCCGCGTGCTGGTTCCATCCGCTTGCACGAATGGTTCAAAGAGGGCCGAGGCGCGGTCCTGCCGAAAGCCGATGCCCGTATCGCTGACCTTGAAGCGCAGGGTTGCGGTGGCGTCCGCGCTCTGCCCGTCTTTGTTCCCCAAACCCAGGGTCACCAATCCCGCGGTCTCCAGTCCCGCAGTCTCCAATCCCGCCCAGACCGACACCTTGCCTTGGTGCGTGAATTTGACCGCGTTGCCTATGAGGTTAATCAGAATCTGACGCAAGCGCCCAGGATCGCCGCGCAGCCACCAGGGAGTTCCACGCGCCAGTTCCGAGGTTAATCCAATCCCCTTTTCCGCGGCTTTGATCGCCAATACCGCCGTCGCCTCCTGCAGCACTGTCCGCAAATCGAAGTCGCTCTTCTCCAGCACAAATTTCCGCGCCTCGATTTTCGAGAAATCGAGAATGTCGTTGATCACCGTCATCAGGCCTTCACCGCTGCTCCGCACGATCTCGGCATACTGCCGCTGCTCGTCGCTCAGTTCCGTATCCAGAAGCAAGCCTGCCACTCCAATCACTCCATTCATCGGGGTGCGGATTTCATGGCTCATGTTGGCCAGAAACTGGCTCTTGGCGCGGTTGGCGGCCTCGGCGGCGGCGCGCGCTTCCCGCAAAATCTGTTCGCCGCGCTTGCGCTCGCTAATGTTCATAAATGTAACCACCGCGCCCACGATCTCTCCGTTACAGTGCATGGGACGGGACCAGTATTCTCCGGGAAAGCTTGTGCCGTCCCGACGCCAGAGGACTTCGTTATCGATGTGCGTGCCCTGTCCTCGCCAAAACGCCTCATAGATATGGCACTCCTTTACCGGATAGCGCGTTCCATCCGCCCGCGTGTGGTGCATCACATCGTGCATGTTCTTTCCCAACAATTCGGCGGGCTCTTGATAACCGAGCAGTTGCAGGCAGGAGGGGCTGCAAAACGTGCAGTTGCCACGCATATCGATGCCGTAAACTGCCTCGGGAATTGAATCCAGCACGAGCCGGATCAGTTCGCCATTCTCGGTCGCCGCCTCCTCGGCATGCTTGCGCTCGCTGATGTCCACCAGCGTCCCCTCTATAATTTCGCCCCCGCCGGATGGGTCTTCCACCAGGGTAATGTTTCCCAGCGCCCAGAAGGATTCGCCGTTCTTGCGCCGAAAATGCATCTCGTGACTCGTTACGCTTTTCTCCGATCGCAGCTTTGCCAGGAAGGCGTCGCGATCCGAAGTCGTGTACCACCAACTGGTCACCGGCACTTCGAGGGCTTGCTCCGGCGTGTCATAGCCAAAAATCCGGGCCGTCGCCAGGTTGCATTCCAGCAGTCGCCCTCCCACCGTGCAACGGTAAACTCCTGCGAGATTGCGCTGGAAGAGCAGCCGATAACGCTCCTCCGACTCTCGCACCGCCTCTTCCGCAATTTTGCGGGCGGTAATATTTTCGTGGGCCACCACTACGCGTTTGCCGCCCTCGGCGAAGGGCGTCGCTCGCATCGTGAACCAACGTTTCTCGTTCGGGCTGTGGCATGGATACTCGATCGTGAACTCCTGCAACTCCCCCGTCATCACCCGCCGTATGCCTTGGCGCGACGCGTACGCTTCCGCCTCGCTGTCGGAACTCCGGTCGCAAACATCCAGATAGTTGCTCCCCACTCCACACGCATTCGCTTCCCCACCATTGTTTGCGGCAAAACGGCGCCAGGCAGTGTTCACGGCAACAATCACGCCATTCTCATCCAGGATTGCGACATGCGACGACAACGCATCCAGCGTGGATTGCAGAAAGCGCTCCGACTCCCGAATTGCCTCTGCCCCCCGCTTGCGTTCGGTGATGTCGTGCACAAAGCAGAAGCTGTACTCCTTGCCGTCGAGTTCCAGGTAGTTCGCGGTGATCTCGACCGGGAAGATGCGTCCTTGTCGCGTGCGATGCTGGGTTTCAAAGGTTATCTTGCCCTGCGCCTTGAGTTCCCCCCAGAATTCTGCCCAGCGCTCGGGTGGGAAAAGCGGATCGATGTCCGGGATCGAGAGCGATAGCAGTTCTTCGCGGGAACGATCCAAAGAACGGCAGGCCGCCTGGTTGGCATAGACGATGCGGGCCTGCGAGTTGATCCAATATAAAGCGTCGGAGGCATGCTCGAGTGAGAGTTGCATCAGGCGCGGCTGCACTTCCGCTTTTTTAAGCTCGCTGATGTCTTCCTTGATCATGGGTGATCTTGGGTGTGACGAACTCTATCTTGCCGTGAATGACGACGCTGACTATGCGGGGGTTTTGCGCGAACGCACCCGACAGTTTTCTGAGACCCACTTCCACAGTGCGCTTCGGTTTCCGGCTGCGTCCAATTCCGCCGAGGATGTCGGTAACCACAATCAAGGCGAGTTGATGTTCCGCCTGCAACTCAGCCCGGGAGTTGGTGGTCGCTCGCACCGGGGCATGGTTGGCCTCCCTGCTCAGTCCATCGGCCAGAGGGGGCCGGCGGATAAATGGATGCCCGTGGCTCGGGCGATTACTAAAGTCAGCAGGAACAACGGCAACAGCAACAGCAACCGCCGCAGCCGGGAGCGCCCGCGCCACACAGCACTACTTTGCTTTGGGGAGGTGCGTCTGGATCTGTGTTTGCAGGGATTGGAGTTTGCGGGCCAGGTAGGGTTCGGCGTCGGGGCGGGTGAAGACTTTTATTGCGGGTTGCAGGGTCGTCTCAGCTTTTGCGTAATCACCGCGTCGGTAGGCGATTTCGGCGCGGGCTAGATCCAAGTTGGCGGACCAGTCGGGTATGCCTTCCAGTTGAGATACGGCTTTGGCGTCGATGGTGTTGAGGAGCGCGGCCGCTTCTTCCAGCTTGTTTTGATCAATCAGACAATTGGCTAAGGTGTCGGCGGCGCCACCGGTCAGGCCGGCGCGTTCTCCAAAAGCTTTTTTCGAGGCTTCGTAGGCTTTGCGCGCGTTGGCTTCGCCTTCTTTTAGATGACCGCCTCGGCATTGCGCTAGCGACGCGTCGGAGAGCGAGGCTATGGCGTAGAACGACGCCGGCCCTTGTTTTTTTTCGGCCATGCTGGAGAGTTCCAAGTCGTCGCGCGTCGCGTCGTCGAAATGTTCCAGCGCGCCTTCGCATTGCGCTTTCGTCGCCAGGACTTGGAGAGTGAGTTCGTGGTCGCGCCCTAATTTTTCTACGAAGGCGGGATAGATTTTTGCCGCCTCTTCTAACCCTTGCGCATTTTTGCCTTCCACCATGTAGGCCTGGGCCAGATTGAGTCGGGCGCGCAGGACTTCGCCGCTGTCCGGACCGTTGAGGCGCGAGTAGGCGTCGATTAACTCGTGGAAAAGGCGCTCGGCTTCGGGTCCGTTGCCGAGGCGAATGTTGGGGAAGGCAAGGCGCTGCTTGAGCGTGAGAAGAGTGTTCTCGTCCATCGAAGGGAGAGTGATGGCCTTGTCGTAGGACGCTTGGAAATTTTCTTTGGCCGATTTGGCGTCATTGGCAATCAGCGCGATCATGCCGCGCGCGGAGTAGAGCCAGACCAGAAGATCGGCGCGCGGCTGGGGGATGTGGGAGAGTTTGGATTCCTGCTCGGCGAGGATGGAGCGGGCGAGGTCGAGCGTTCCGGCCTGATAGCTGCGGGCTTCGAGCGCAGCGCGCTGAAGTTTGACGATCATGGCGTCTTGCGACAAGGGGCCGTCGGACTGGATGAAGAGAGCGGCGGCGCGATCGTATTCCTGGCGAGCGTCGGGATAATCGGTGCGCGAGTCGAGCGCGCGGGCGATGGTGTGATGCAGCTGGGCGGCAACCAGAGGCTCTGCAGCGAACTGTCGATCGATGGCGGGCGAGGCGCGCTTGACGGCGTCGAGCAGGCTCTCGTCGGCTTTGCCGCTTTGGAAGGGATTGCTGCGGCCGAGGAGATCGCTGGCGAGGAAGCGGTTGACGGCCGAGGCGATTTGAGTCTCGCGGCTGGCAATGTCGCGGGCGCGGGCGGCGCGGCGATAGAGGATGAGACTGGCGCCGAGGCCGAGGATGAGGGCGACGACGGCGATGATGATCCAGGGGCGGCGGGCGCGGGAGTCGGCGAGTTTGCGCTCGGCGACTTGTGCGCGCTGCTCGGCGAGTTCGATGCGGTTGCGCTCGATCCGGCGGGAGTCAAAATTTTCGAGGCGGGCGATGAGATCGGCGACGCTTTTGATGCGAAGGACGGGATCGCCACAGGCGGCGTCGGCGATGTCGTCGCGCAGGAGCGCATCGTCGATGCCGGCCTCCCACCCGGGGGAGAGCGGCTTACGGAAGTCGCCGACCATGAGCTGATACAGGATTACGCCGAGGGCATAGACGTCGGATGAGATGGTGGGCGAGTGGCCCGCTAGGACTTCCGGGGCGAGGTAGGCGAGCGTGCCGGTGAGAGCGGAGTCGGGGGTGACGGTTTCGGTGAAGCCGAGGTTGGTGATGCCGAGGGCGTGGAGGCGGGCAGGATCGGCGAGGGCGCCGCTGCCGAAGTCCGCGACCTTGATTTGGGGGTGCGTGGCGGAATTATTCTGGGCCTCGCCGTTGGCGGACTCAGCTGGGGAATCCGCGATCAGGATGTTGGCGGGCTTCAGATCTTTGTGAAGGACGCCGACATCGTGGGCGGCGGCTACGGCGCGGGCGACGCTGACGAGAATTTGCAAACGTAATGCGCGGGGAATTTGGGCGAGGCCGCCCTGGCTCTCGGCCCACTCCGCTAGGTTCGGTCCACCGTACTCGCTCTCGAGGAAAAACGGGGGCGCGTCGAAATTCCACTCCAGCACCCGGACGAAATCAGGGCGGTCGCCGAGGGATTCGCGGAGGAAGCGGGCGAGCGTGACTTCGCGCTTCAGCCCTTTGAGCTCGACGGCATCGTTCGCGAATTTGAAGACGCGGGCCTCGCGCGTTTTGGGATTTTCTGCGAGCCAGACTTCGCTCGAACCGGACGGACCCATTTTGCGGGAGAGGCGCCAGTGCTCGCGGCCGGGGACGGGATCGCCGGCCTTGAGGCCGAGGTCGGCCCAAAGCCCACCGGCGACGGCTTTGCTTTGCACGGGGACGGCGAGGCGATAACCGACGCGCGGGACGGTGAGGATGGTGGGCTGATCTTCGTCGCCGATGGCGCGCCGGAGTTTGGAGACGGCGGTGGCCAGCGAGCCGTCCACGACGACCGTGCCCGGCCACACGGATTCGAGAAGCTCGTCTTTGGTCACGACTTCGCCGGCGTGCTGCAAGAGCTGAAGGAGGACTTCGAGGGGCTTGGATTCGAGCTCGACAGGGACGTTGCGGACGCGCAGTTCGCGCCGGAATTCGTCCAGTTCGCAGTCGCCGAACCGCCAACGCCGGGCGGAAATGTCGCGACTGGGCGAGCCGTGGTCTTTCGCAGACATAGAGTTAGCGTTCTTTAGAGTTCTTTAGAAGTCCGTCAGGACATCGCAGGGGAGATGGTGCAGGATGTAGCCCGACAGCCCACATCGATCTGGGCTATTGTCCCACGAAACGCGGCGGTTGGGGTTGGGAGTTGGGGAAAACTTTCAACCGCCGGGGCGTGGGTGGTAGGGTGAACGAAGCAAGCCGGCAGGCATGGATGGCGCCCGGCTTGGATGGCAAACGACGGAACTGACAACCAACACTTCAAATAGACTTCAAGGAGACCCTTATGTCGCAATGCGGCTTGAAACACTTCTCTCTCAGGAATCGCGCAAATCTTTATGTTGTTTTGCTGGCGGCCGCATTGGTCGGGCTGTGCGGTGGCATGCAGGCGCAGAGTTTTCAGACCGTGGGTGCCCTGGCGTTTACAGCGCCGTATGGAGGGGCGAATCCGCTGCCGCAGGTGGTGACGGTGGCCAGCAGCGGCGCGGCCTTTCCCTACACGCAGGCGGTCACGACGAGCAGCGGAGGCAAGTGGCTGGCGGCTTCGCCCTGTGGATATTACAGCTGTACGACTCCGTACCCAGTCGCGGTGAGCGTGACGACGGCCGGCCTCGCCGCGGGAACGTACCAGGGGCAGATTGTTTTTACCGATGTGAACAATTCGAAGATCACGCTGACCGTGCCCGTAACGCTGACGGTAACGCAAACGAACACCGCATTTTTCGATTATCTTCCCGGAGCGCTGAGTTTCACGATGAAGCCGGGCGGGAGCGTAGTGCCGCAGCCGATCCAGATTCGCAATGGCGGCACGGGCACGTTGACCTGGACGCTTACGACGGCGACGGCGGACGGCGGCGCGTGGTTGAGCGCGACCGGGAGCGGAACCGCGCCATCGAACATCAGCGTCACGATTGTGCCGGCGAGTTTGCCCGGAGGCGGGGCGATCAGTGGAACCTACGTGGGCGAGTTGGTGCTGCAAACCTCGGGAGACACGACGACGATCCCGGTTGCGGTGACGGTGGGGAGCGCGGTATTTGAGCAGATCAATCCGATTAATTTCACAATGCCGGTGGGCGGCGCGAACCCGCTGCCGCAGATCTTGACGGTGGAGACGACGGACAACTCGTCGGTGGCGTACACGCAGGCGTTTTCGACCGCGAGCGGAGGAAGCTGGCTGACCGCGTCGCCGTGCGGCTACTACTCGTGCTCGACGCCGTATCCCATCACTGTGAGCGTGCAAAATGCCAGCACACTGGCGGCCGGAACTTACATGGGCGAGATCACTGTCTACCAAAGTACGAATCCGCAGATGTCAATCACGGTGCCCGTGACGCTGACCGTGGTGGCGTCGGGGGCGTTCTTCAATAATTTGCCTGGCGGACTGAGCTTCACGATGGTCAAAGGCGGGAAGACGGTGGCGCAGACGATACAGATTGAAAATGCCGGAACGGGAACGTTGAGCTGGACGGTATCGGCAACGACGTCGGATGGCGGCGTTTGGCTGAGCACGAGTCCGGCGAGTGGCACCGCGCCATCGGAGACGAGCATCAGCATAGCGGCGGCGAGTTTACCGGGAGGCGGCGAGATCGCGGGAACATACGTCGGCGAACTGGTGTTCCAGACGGCAGGCGACACGACAACAATTCCGGTAGCGGTGACGGTGGGAACGAACGTCTTTAACCAGGTGAATCCGATCAGCTTTACGATGCCGGTGGGCGGCGCGAACCCGCTACCGCAAATTCTGACGATCGCGAGCACAGTCAATAACACCCCGCTGAACTTCACCCAGGCGACGGCGACCGCGACGGGAGGCAACTGGCTGGCGACGTCGCCGTGCAGCTACTACTCTTGCAACACGCCGTATCCGCTGACGGTCAGCGTGCAGAACGCGAGCACGCTGCCGGCGGGTACGTACACGGGCGAGATCACGGTGCTCCAGAATACGAATCCGCAAATGTCGATTACCGTGCCGGTCACGCTGACGGTGGAAGCGTCGGGAGCGTTCTTCAATAATTTGCCGGGCGGGCTGAGCTTCTCGTTGATCGAAGGAGGCACAGCGGTCCAACAGACCATTGAAATCGAAAACGGGGGAAGCGGCACATTGAACTGGACGGTGACGCCGACCACGGCGGACGGTGGGGCGTGGCTGAGTGCGACTCCAACCAGCGGAGCAGCGCCGGCGGAAGTCAACGTCAGCATCACGGCGGCGAACTTGCCGGGAGGTGGGCAGATCGCCGGAACCTACAGTGGCCAGTTGCTCTTCCAGACGGGCACGGATACCACGACGGTGCCGATCGAGGTCACGGTGGGCAGCAACGTATTCACGCAGGTCAATCCGATCAGCTTCACCATGCCGGTGGGAGGCGCCAATCCGCTGCCGCAGATTCTGACGATTGCGAGCAGCGTATACAACTCTTCGCTGTCATTCACGCAGGCGACCGTGACCGCGACGGGAGGTAACTGGCTGGCGACCTCGCCGTGCAGCTACTACTCTTGCAACACGCCGTATCCGCTGACGGTCAGCGTGCAGAACGCGAACACGCTGAGCGCGGGGACGTACACGGGAGAAGTGACGATTTACCAGAGCAGCGATCCGTCGATGTCGGTAACCATACCGGTGACGCTGAATGTGGTGGCGTCGGGGGCGTTTTTTAACGGGCTGCCCGGACAGTTGAGCTTCTCCATGCCGCAGAACGCGAAGAAACTGACGCCGCAGTCGCTGGAGATCACGAACGCGGGCAGCGGCAAGATGAAGTTCGCGATCGCGCCCAGCACGGCCGATGGTGGCGCGTGGCTGACGGCAACGTCGCTGAGCGGAACGGCGCCGAAGACGGTGAGCGTGGAGATTAATCCTCTGAATTTGCCGGGAGGCGGGCAAATCGACGGAACGTTTGCGGGACAACTGCTGCTCGTCGCCGGCAGCGATACGACGACGATCCCGGTGACGGTAACGGTGGGAAGCGCAGTGTTTACGCAGATGAATCCGCTAAACTTTGTGATGCCGGTGGGAGGAGCGAATCCGCTGCCGCAGTTGTTAACGGTGGCGAGCATCGATAACTCGGCGCTCAACTTTACGCAGGCCGCGGCCTCGTCGGGCTGGCTGACCGTGGCGCCGTGCAGTTACTACTCATGCACCACGGGGTATCCGCTGACGGTGAGCGTGGGGAACACGAGCAAACTGACGGCCGGAGTTTACGCGGGACAGGTCACGATCTACCAGAGCACGGATCCGGGGCAGTCGATGACGGTGCCGGTGACGCTGACCGTCGTGCCCAGCAGCAAAGCGTTCTTCGATAATTTGCCGGGGCAGACGAGCTTCTCGCTGACGCCGGGAACCAAGACTACGCCGGCGCAGACCATCACCCTGGGCAACGGCGGGTCGGGGACGCTGAGTTGGAAGATCGCCACCAACACCGCCGACACTGGCAAGTGGCTGAAGGTGACTCCGGCGAGCGGGTCGAATGCGGGGACGTACAGCGTGGCGGTCACCGTGAAGAGCCTGCCGGGTGGAGGAGCGAAGGCGGGGACATTCCTGGGACAGGAGTTGCTGGAGACAGCCAGCGGCAACGTGACGGTTCCGGTCGTGGTGACGGTGGCCAGTCCGGTGTTCGTGCAGGTTCCGGCGGTTATCTTTAATACGACGGTGGGGACAAACCCAGCGCCACAGTCGGTGCCGATTGACAGCACGGGAACCGTGTTGAACTTTACCCAGGCGTCGCCGACCGGCAAGGGAGGCGCGTGGCTGACGGTTTCACCGTGCAGCTATTACAGCTGCAGCACACCGACGAGCCTGACGGTGAGCGTGAATTCTTCGTCGCTCGGCGCGGGCACGTATTATGCGGAGATCAACATCTACGAGTACACGGACCCCGCGCAGTCAATGACAATTCCGGTGGTGCTGAACGTGGCGCCATAGGCTGGACTCATAGGCTGGACTCCTGGGGGACTTGGGTGGTGACGCTTGGGCGCGTTGCCACCCTTTCTTATTGCGAGCGCGGCTGTGGTGAGATTGTGAGTATAGAGTCCGCGACAGCAACCCTTAACGGCTACAGCAATAGCAACAGACACCACAGCAGGGGCGGGAAGCCGGCGGCCTGCTTTTCGTCTGCACTTGCGGGTGGGAATAACTATTGACGGTAGTTCCTGGCTGGGGGATAATTCGTGAACCCCCACGACTGCGAGCATTTCGCGCAGCCCACGCTGTACCAAATCTCCCCATGGGAGCCGAGTTCCGGCATATTCCCTTGCAACGGGTGGGACGGGTTCGAGCCGTCACCACACGGTGAAGGAGGCGGAGCAGAGTTTACCTAAGGAAGAGAGCGGAAGAAGAACCCAGGGAGAGTTTCGACCAATTGCGCTCACGGGACGAGCACGTGGTTCCGGAGTTTTTCAAACCCAGGAGGACGTTATGAAGATGAAAGGCGCAGCGAGCATGATCTGCTTGCTGGCTTGCGTAGTTCTACTGCTCGCTCCGGCATTTGCCGGCGACAAGCCAATGCAACCGCGCGTGATTCAACCAACCCGGTTCGGCGTATCTCTGCCGCTCACCGAGATCGCCAAGACCACGCCGGCGCCCGTGTTTCACGGCTGGATCGTGCGAAAAGAACATGAGCCTCGAAACCAGCCGTTCACAACCTATGACATTAAAGACCCGGTCCAGCAGGATAGCGAGGGCGCCGAAAAAGCTCTGCCCATCACGATCGGGTTCAATTTCGACGGCGTCAACGGGCAACAGGCGGGAGGCGTCATACCGCCCGATACCAATGGGTCGGTCGGAGATAAACAGTTTTTCCTGATCACCAACTTCGCTTTTGAGATCTTCAACAAATCGACGGGCGCGCTGGAATTGGGACCGCTGCTCATCAACAGCATCTGGAAGAATTTTGGCGGGCAGTGCCAATCGGATAATGGCGGCGACCCGGTGGTGCTCTACGACAAGCTGGCGAACCGGTGGGTGCTGGAGCAACTGGAATACACCTCGAGCGACGAGATCTGCTTTGCGGTTTCGCAGACTGACGACGCGACCGGGGCGTACTACCTCTACCAGTACACATGGACGACCGGCTTACCCGACTATCCCAAAATAGCGGCTTGGCCGGACGCCTACTATATCGCGGTCAATAATTTCGGCTCCGGCCAGGGCGAGCCCTGCGCCGTGGATCGCAACGCGATGCTGACGGGCGCGAAAGCCTCGTTGATCTGCTTCACACCCAGCAGTACAGACTTTGGATATTTGCCCTCCGACTTCGACGGCACCACGCCGCCGCCAACCGGCGCGCCGAACCATTACGTCGAGCTGGGAAACTCGAATACTACGCTGAAGGAGTATGACTTCCACGTCGACTTCAGCGTGCCGAAGAACTCGACGTTCACAGGGCCGAACACGCTGACGGTGCCGGCGTACCAGACCTTGTGCGGCGGAGGCAACGGGGCGTGCATTCCGGAGCCGCACGGTGGCGGAGAGCTCGACGCGCTGGGCGACCGGATGATGTTCCGCAATGCCTACCGGAACTTCGGCGATCATGAGGCGCTGGTGTTCTCGCACGCGGTGGGTGGAGGCGGCAAGGTGGTAGCGGCGGAACGCTGGTACGAACTGCGCTCCACACCTCCAGGAGGCAGCTTCTCGGTGTACCAGGCGGCAACCTACAAGAGCGCCAAGTACAACTACTGGATGGGCAGCGTGGCGCTGGATAAGAACGGGGACATGGCGCTGGGCTTCAGCGTGGATAACAGCACGAGCGAGGATCCCAGTATTTTTCTTACCGGGCGGCTGCCAACCGATAAGGTGAATAAGCTGGAAAAGACGGTGACGGTGAAAACGGGAACGCAGGTACAGGGAGCGGTCAATCGGTGGGGGGATTACAGTTCGATGAGCGTAGACCCGACCGACGATTGCACGTTCTGGTACACGCAAGAGTACAGTAACGGCGGATATAACTGGCAGTCGCACGTTGTCTCGTTCAAATTCAACGCCTGCCAGTAAGACGTAATTTTGTTGAGAAAACCTGCGCCAGGGTGCGGGCCGGAATTAGGCCCGGCCCCGGCGCATTTTTTTCCGTGCCGTTGAGGGGCAAAGTGAAGTCTCTGCGAACGCTGTCGAAAACAGGGTTCGCTGCCCTAATAAAGAGAAAAGAGACTAGCCCCAAAAATCCCCTAATTCTGCCCCGCCGCCTTCGCCGCCGGCACCCCAATCGTCACCGAATCCGGCTCCGTCCAAACCGCAGTTCCGCTAGTCAAATCAATACGATGCATCGTAATCTTCAAACTGTCCGGCCCCGCATCCACCATTAGGTAGTGGTAATTCACTCCCTTGCCCTGAAATAGATCATCCTTTTTCCTTTCAAACAGATACGGGTGCGCTCCCGCACCCCCGGTAACAAAATACGTCACGCCCCCATGCTCATGCCGCTCATAATTATGCACATGCCCTGAGAAAACGACGATCCGCGCTCGCATGTTCATCTGGCGTGTTTCCAACATCTTAGCCAGCTTCACCTCTTGCTCCCGCGCCGCATGTCCCCCGCCAAACATCTTCTCTGTCGAACTCGTATAAGGAGGATGGTGCAGCACCAGCAGCACAAACCGAACCTCCCCAGGCAAACTATCCAGCTTATCCATCAACCACTTACCCTGCGCCCCCGAAGTCTCGTCCTGCGCGCTGTCCAGCACCAGCATCAGAATATTCCCCGCCCGCACCGCGTAATACCGGCTCCCCTTCAACTCCGGAAATCGCTGAAAATAATTGCCTAACGCGGTTTTCTCGTTCCCGCGCAAATCGTGGTTCCCCAACGCCGGATACACCGGAATCTTCTTCTCCCGCCACACCGAAGTCTCCGTATCCCACACGTTCCAATCATTTTTGTCGTCGCCCTTATAAACAATGTCGCCGCCAAACGAGATGAATGCCGGATTCGTCTCCGCAATCGCCTTCACCAGCGCCTGCCTCACCCCCGCATTCGCCGCCTCCGTATCCTTCGGATCGTGAAACCGCGCATCCCCATACACCACAAACCTAAACGGCGTGTTTACTTGAAGTTGCAGATCCACTGGCGGGCTCGCCCCCTGTCCGTTCGTCCGCGAACACGCCAGGCACCCCAGCAGAATCACAATCGAAACCCGTTGCAGAATTTTCATCCCTCGTCCCACTCCCAACCCCTCACACTGCCCCGCTTCGGGCAGTCAAAACAAATTCTGATGTCTCTTCGGAACCCAGCAGAATCAAGCAAATGCAAATCATGATTCGACGCGGAATGACTTGGCCCGCAGCTACTACTTCAAATCGTCCGGCTTCAAATTGTAAAAGTAAAAGAACCGCAGTCCCAGGTTGCACCGATCCTCGCGCCCTCCGCACTGCGCCACAAACTCCCGCGGCAGCGGCGGAAACGGATTCGACGCCGTAATGCTCGCCCACGCCGCCCGGTCCAGCGGCACGTCTCCCGACGACGTCCGCAGCGCCATCCCACTCACCTTCCCATCTTTCTGAATCACAAATTCAATCGCCAGCTTCCCCTGCTTCAATATCGGCGGATAGACCGACGGCGGCATCAGGTTGTACCAGTTCGCCTTCACCACCTGCACAATCCGCGTCAAGTAAGGCCCGAAGTCCACTCCCAGCGTGTCCGTTAAAATCTCCGCCTGGTCCAGCGCTTTCGCCCCGCCGCGCACATTCCCCAGCCCGTAATCGCCCGCTTCGCCGCTGCCATACCGTCCCCGATTCGCCGCCGCCGCCCTCTCCGCCTGCTCAATCGCCGATCCCGCCGTCAACGGCAAATTAAAATTCGGTTGCGCCCTGCTGCCTCCCATCGGAGGCGTCCGCAACTGCGCCACCTGATCGTTCTCCCGCGGCGCACTCAATCCCGAATTCCCCTGCTGATTCTCCTGCGGCGCCGCCTGTGTCTGTTGTGGTGGCGTCTGCGCCTGCTGCGCCGGACTCGGCGGCGCTGCCGTCGCCCCCGGCCTGCCTTGCCGCGCACTCTCCAATATTTTCTTCAGCTCTTCGCGATCGATCTGCGGCGTCTTGCTCGTCGCTATCCGGTCTTTATCCGAAATAATCTTCGCATCCGGACGCCTCGTCGTCTTCTGCTCGTCCGGCGGCAACTCCAAAAACGTCGCGTCTTTTTCCCGGTCCGCGTCCGTCCTCATCTCCACCGCCACCGTCCGATGCGGCAACAGCGCCATCAGCCGGTCGCTGTTCCACAGCAGAATAATCAGCAGCAAATGCAGAATCACCGACAGCCACGCCGCTTCTCGCTTGCGCGCCCGCGAAAGATCGTCCTGCAACTGGATTAATAGATGGGGTACGTCGTCCGGATTAAACCCGCGGTAGGCTGTCTCCCAATGCTGCGCCTCCGCCATCTCCCGATGTTCCGCAGCTTGGTGCGGCGCATGCGGCGGCCCCGGTTCCGCTGGCACATTCGAAGAATCCCGCGGAATTTGCGTCACCGGCATCAGGCAGTGTTCGACCGAGTCATCAAGCCAATATAAGTTAGAGCCGCAGTCACCCCCCGAAGTTGCGTACGTTGCTTCGTAAAGTTACGTAAACAATGGAGAGCCGCGACGTTTCTCCTATTGTCGCATCTTTTTCCCGCCCACAGTGAGTACCGCAGTAATGGCCCAGTCCCGTTGCAACCTTCCAGCCCCTCAACCTCAGACTACGCCATGGGATTGCTCGCAGCCTCTCTCCTCGTTGCCGGATGTTGGCTTACCGTACGCGAGTTCGGCCGCCTTCGCTCGCCTCATCCCGAAATCGATCCCGCGCCCTGGGCCACTCGTCGCCTCACACTTGAACCGCCCGTCGAGTACCCTTCGAGCCCGCCAGCGAAGCCGCAACCGAAGCCGTCCAATCGCATGGATGAAAGAAAAGTCGTTAGCGGATTGGCCAGCGAGGTGGTAGACCCTCCGCGGATTGCATAGTATGCAAGCCTCCGAATCAGGTGTATTCTTTGACGTTCGTGAAGCCAAGAACAAAGTCTTACTGACTCTGGAGAGTTTTTATGGATTTCTCACTTAGCAAAATTCAAGGATGTTTCCTCGCATTGGCTATCATCTTTTCTCTACTGCTGACAGCAACTAGGCCCGCGCTCGCCCAAACCGAGAGTGTGTTCTATAGCTTTGACGGCACGTATGGTGGGTTTCCCCAGAACCTCACACTTGTCATCGACAAGAATGGGAACTTTTACGGCACAACCCCAGACGGCGGCACTTATGGTGCAGGCACTGTGTTTGAGGTAACCGCATCCGGGAACGAGATGGTTCTTCACAGCTTTGAAGCGGAAGGGACTGATGGATACTATCCCTTCGCTAGCCTCGTCCTCGACAAAAAGGGGAACCTCTACGGGACTACATACTGGGGCGGCACTTACGGCTATGGCACGGTATTCATGGTGACGCCATCGGGGACGGAAACGATTCTCCACAGCTTTGATCGGAGGGTGGAAGGCTACTGGCCCACCACCAGTCTCGTCATCGACAAACAGGGAAACCTCTACGGAACGACAAATGACGGCGGCATTTACGACAACGGCACGGTTTTTATGGTGACACCATCGGGCACAGCAACAGTTCTCCACAAGTTCAATTCCGATGGCACAGATGGATACAAGCCCAACGACGGCCTGATTCTGGACGCAAAAGGGGATCTCCTTGGATCAACGATGTATGGCGGGGCTTACGGGGGCGGAACGGTGTTTGAACTGACCGCGTCGGGAACCGAAAAAATTCTCTGGAACTTCGATTCGAGTGGCACGGATGGTTACTATCCCTGTACTGGCCTGGTCAGGGATAAGAAGGGATATCTCTATGGAGCGACCAACGCGGGGGGAGCGAACACTTACGGCACGGTCTTTCAGATGAAACGGTCGGGGAAAAAAGAGAAGACTCTCTTTAGTTTCAATCCCGACAATGGAACGGACGGAGACTACCCTACAGCCGCACTCGTGCTCGATCAGAACGACAATCTCTATGGTACGACGCCATGGACTGGCGGCATCTACGGCTACGGCACGGTATTTGAGGTAACCCCCTCGGGCACGGAGACGGTTCTCCACAGCTTCAACTGGGACGGAACGGATGGGTATTACCCTTATGGCGGCTTGGTCTTCGACAAACTGGGAAATCTGTACGGCACCACCGTATATGGCGGCGCTCACGACTTCGGCACGGTGTATAAGGTGACACCGTAGAGCGGAGGCAGAAGTCGCAAGTTGGAAGCAGGAGATGAGGATTTGATTGGTCAGTTGGCAAAAAAAACCCATTACGCTCAAAATCCCCAGATCAGACACCGGCCTCGGCAAGATCCAGTTCGAACTATTCAACCTATGCGAGGTGGCGGGGCCAGGCCCGCCACCTCACGCTGTCCTACGCCGCCTTCGCCATCTGGCCGCGCATCTGTTGCATGAACTCCCGCATCCGCGCCACGTGTCCCGGAGCCGTCTTCTCCATCCATGCCTCATACCTCTCGGCCGCCTTCTCCAGATGCTTCAAAAAATGTGGCGCCACAAACATCTGCCGGAACCCCGCCACCATCGGCTTCACTCGCTCCCACGTCATAAATGATTCGCCGTTGTTCTCGAAGAACAACTCTTCGTGCAGCAGCCCATGGTTCAGCATCGAGCACGCCTGCTCCCAATAGCTCACCACCATCATCACATTCGTCCCGTTCTCGGTTCCCGGCTGCGCAATCTTCATCGCATCCTCGATCGATTCCACGAAATAATTCTTCATGAACCAATCCCGAGCCTGCCGCAGCCGCGCCTCTCGCCGCAACTCAAAAAGTTCCAGTTGCAGCCGTGCCTCTTCATGCGTTGGTTTTGCCATAATCCTTCTCCTTATTCAATTCTCTGGTTGTGATTTCCAATCCCCCTGGGTGGACTTCAATTCGCTGTTTTGACCTTACTCCAATTCACTGCCCGATTGATGACCCCGTGGTTAAATTTTACATTTCCATTCTCGGGACAAACCACTCGCGTCGCTATTTTCCCACTTGTTACTTTCAAGGTTCAACCAGGTGCCAACCGCAACCGCGCCGAACCAAAAAAGTAACTCTGCCCACTTTTTACTCTTTCGATTCCCCCATATCGCAGAACTGCGAACCGATGAAATTCCGCAAACTCTCCCACAACACCCCTTGTTTTCCCACGCCCAATCGCAAGCAGCCAACGAATAGGCCAAAAATCGCCGCCCACTTTCCACAAGTTATCGAAAAGGTTCAACTCAGACTTCTGAATTCTTATTTCTGACTTTCGACTTCTGACTTCTGCCTTCCCACCTCACTTCCCCCGCAACATCCCCACCACCCGCTGAAAATCGTCAATCGTGTTGTAGTCGATCAAAATCCTCCCTCGTCCCCCCCGGTCCCGAATCCGCACCCGCATCCCCAAGATCTCCTCCAGTCCCCGCTGCGCCGCCTTCACATTCGGATCCACCCATCTCGCCCCGGGTGGCGGCGCGTTTGGGTCCGCCACCACCGGCACTTCCGACCCCATCACCATCTGCTCCAGCTTCAGCACTGACAGCTTTTCCTCCATCACCTTCTTCGCCAGCCTCCAACGGTGCTCCGGGTTCTGCACCATCAGCAGCAGCCGTGCATGGCTGTACGTCAGCTTCCCCGTTTGCAGCGCCCCCACAATTCCATCGCCCAAAGCCAGCAGCCGCATGTAATTCGACACCGCCGACCGCGACATCCCCACCCGATCCCCAATCTGCTGCTGCGTCAGATGAAATTTCAGGCTCAGGTTCTCGAACGCCTCCGCCTGCTCGATGCAGTTCAGTTCCTCCCGTTGCAGGTTCTCGACAATCGTCATCTCCGCCGCCTGCTGCTCTGACACGCGCTTCACAATCGCCGGAACCCGCTTAAATCCCGCCCGGTACGCTGCCCGCAGCCGCCGCTCCCCAAGAATCAGCGCGAATCTCCCCTCCTCCTTCGGACGCACCACCACCGGCTGAATCAATCCCTGCGCCCGAATCGAATCCGCCAGCTCCGCAATCGCATCCTCATCAAAATTCCGCCGCGTCTGCCACCGGTTCCGATCGATCAACGTCAGTTCCAGCAGAATGACTTCATCCTCAGTCCCAGCCGCCGGAGATGAGGAAGACGCAGGCGAAGAAGAAGTTGGATCAGCCGAAGACGCCGGAGCGGAAGAAGACGCCGGAGCAGAAGAAGACGCCGCAGCAGAAGCAGAAGTCTGAGTCGCGGCCGCTCCAGCCTGGGCCGCCTCGGCACCCGCCGCCCAAGTCTTTCCCGCTTTCGAAGTTGGAGTTCCCCATCCACCCGCCGTCTTCCCCCCAGACTCCGCCGCCGCCGAAATTGAAACGCCCGCCTTACGCACCGCACCCGGACCCCCGTCATGCCAAGCCGCCGGCCCACTCTCGATTCCCGCAGCCCTATTTCTCGCAGCACCGATCTCCGCAGCACCGATCTCCGCAGCAATGATCTCCGCAGCAATGTCTTCCGAAGTAATATTCTCCGCGGCAATATTCTCCGCGGCGTCACTTTCCGAAAAAGAGCCGGTGCCCCGTCCAAGCTCAACTTGGGCGGCATCCTTCGCTGCAGAAGAAGAAGGAGAAGGAGAAGAAGGAGAGGACGGAGCAACCGCGTGTGCCTCAGTAGCGGTGGGAGTAGCGGTGGGAGTAGCAGTTAGAGGAGCCGAGGAAGAGTCCGCCGCGTGCATCCCATCATCCGCCAGAACACCGGCAGCATCATCGACCCCGGAAGCACGGACCACCGCCGCATCGCTAGCCGAAGCCAACGTCACCGGAACTCCCGTACCATGCGCCGAAGCCAGGCTCGCGCCCACCGCCTCCGAACCCGGAATCGTCTTCACCCCCGCGCCTGTGCCGACCATCCGAGGCCCCGGCAGCAATGACTCCAACCCCCGTCCCAAAGCCCGCCGCTTCTCCACCACCTTCTCGTGCACTTTCTCCTGCGCGTTGTCGTGGGACCGGTCGTGAACTCTGTCGTGGGCCTTGTCGTGCATCCTCTCGTGTCCCTTCTCAGACCCGGCCTTCTTCCCCGCCTCATCGCGAGCAACCGCACCACCGGAAGCATTCACCATGTGTATTTATCTCCCGCGCTGCATCCTTCGCACGTGCATGCGCTAAGGTTTTTACCCCTAACCTCTGACCTCAGACCTCGAACTTCAATCTGCATCGAACGTACATACACTTACGTAAGTATGCATACGTAAGTACATCTACGCTGCGTCCCCCGCCTCCACCCCCGCCTGCCGGTCCAGCATTTCCTTCGCCAGCCGGATGTAGCTCTCCGCCCCCTTCGACCGCACGTCGTAAAGCAGCGCCGGCTTCCCGTGGCTCGGCGCCTCCGCCAGCCGTATGTTCCGCGGGATGGTCGTCGTGCACAGCTTCGTCCCAAAAAATTGTGTCAACTCCTCCGCCACCTGCTGCGCGAGGTTCGTCCGGTCATCGAACATTGTCAGCACCACTCCGTCGACCCCCAGGCCCGGGTTCAGGTTCACGCGGATGCGCTCGATCGTGTCGAGCAGCTCAGACACGCCCTCCAGGGCAAAGTACTCCGCCTGCATCGGGATCAGAACCCCGTCGGCCGCTACCAGGGCATTCAGCGTCAAAAGGTCGAGCGCCGGCGGGCAGTCGAGCACGATGTACTGGAACCGGTCCCGCAAGGGAGCGAGCGCCTCCCGCAGACGGTACTCCCGCCGCTCCGCCTCCACCAGCTCGAGGTTCGCCCCAATCAAGTTCTTGTGCGACGGAATCAGCCAGAGCTGCTCCAGCTCCGTAAGCTGGAGAGCCTCCTCCGCCGACGCCGCCCCCGTCATCATGTCGTAGACGCTGATCCGCTCCGGATCTTTGGCGAACCCTAGGCCGCTGGTTGCGTTGGACTGCGGGTCGCAGTCAACCAGCAGCGTGTTCACCTCGGCCGCCGCCAGCGAAGCCGCCAGGTTGATCGCGGTGGTAGTCTTTCCGACCCCACCCTTCTGATTCGTAACCGCTATGATTCGTCCCATATCGTCAATAGTTTACAACCAAGTCGAAACTAACGAGTCCATTTTGCCCGAGGTGAGTGCTCCACGTGGAACACAACGCGCCCACCAGAGAAACCAGTCCAATGCTCCACGTGGAACATTCAGCCACTTCCCAGCGCCCCGAAACCGCCTAAGTGTTCCACGTGGAACATTCATAGGAGGAACATTCGGAGGGGCGGCGGCATTCACCGAGGGCCGGATCGGTTCTTGAGGAACGCGTCAGCATATTCATCTCTCCGCCCAAAAGCAACCAGCATTTGTGTGCATAGCGGTGGAAATGTCCGCCCGCCCAGATCGCTGCTCGGTTCCCCCGATCCGAGACGAATGCTCCACGTGGAACACATCCCCGATATTCCCCACCTGCGGGGATGTCGGGCACTGTTCCACGTGGAGCATTTCTGGCTTACTGGATACCGCTCAGTGTTCCACGTGGAACATTGAGCTACTGTGCGAGGAAATTCCCACGGCGGGAACGCTGCTTATCGTGTTTGTCCAATAGTAACTTTCTTCCCACTTTAGCCCAGAAAATACGGTTACTTTTGGTCACATTTTCCCACTTAAGGCTACATAATGGATAATTGTTCCCACTTTGTTTCTAGTGTCGCTATATTGACTTTAGGTCATATATGCCGGGTCTTCGCTTATTGGGTGTGTTGCCCACCTGGCCTATTACCAGAAGGCGGGTTTGGGAGTTGGGGAGTTTGTGGGCTTGCCATCGATAGGCGGGAAGATTGTGGAGTTCGGGTTGTTGGGCGGCGCCGATCAGGAGGGCCAGGCGGCCGACTGGGGATAGGAGGCGGGCGGCGACGGGGAGGATTCGGGCGAAGTTTTCGACGGCGCGAAACGTGACGACGTCGGCGAGTGGGACGGCGGGCGAGGTGAGTGCGCTGCCCTTCGATTCCGATGGTTGCGTTGCTTCACGGCATGAGATTAGTGCTTCGGCGCGGGCGGCGATTACGTTCACATTCGAGAGGGCGAGGGCGCGGACGACTTCGCGGAGGAAGGCGGCTTTCTTGTGGTTGGACTCGATCAGGGTGAGATGGATTTCCGGGGCGTAGATTTTTAGGGGGAGGCCGGGGAACCCCGCGCCCGAGCCGAGGTCGGTGACTAGCTTCGAGCTACGAGCTACGAGCTGCGAGCTTTGAGCTTCGAGCTGCGAGCTTTGAGCTTCGAGCTTCGAGCTTTGAGCTACGAGCTTGGAGCCTCGAGCGTCGAGGCTGGAGTCGGATGGGATGCTGCTTACGGTCGATGCGATCGGCTGAGACTCCATTTGTTGAGAGGAAAGGAGATTGCCACTTTTGGCATTGGAGAAGAGGTGGCGGGCTAAGAAGAATGATTCGCCGAAGTGGCGGGGGATGATTCCTTCTTCTTTACGGATGGCGGTTAGGTTGATGCGGGCGTTCCAGCGTTGGAGGAGATCGAGGTAGGTGGAGATTTGGTCGAGTTGAGTGGGGGAGAGACTAGCTCCCACGTTGAGGAAGGGTTCCAGGAGGGCGTTGATGCGGGCGGGGAGCATGGACAGTCGAGATTGTAGTCCAAGTCAGAAGTTAGAAGGCAGAAGGCAGAAGTTCGAAGGCAGAAGTTTAGAAGGCAGAAGTTAGAAGTGGTTGGGGCATTCTATGACGGGGCGCAGGTTGCCCCCGGACAGTATCCGGGAGTCATGGTCGTCGGAGACTTCAACGGCGACGGGCGGCGTGACCTGGCCGTCGAACGTGGATGGAGTTGTGTGGGATAGGAAGTCAAAGTCCCCGCCCCTTCGGCTCCGCTCAGGGCAGGCTCTGTCGCAGAAAACGCGACGAGGACGGGGCACCCCATTTTGAACCCCATTTTGACGGGATGGTCTCGGAGTGCGGGCAAGCTGCAAAGCGAAATTCGAATGGAGAAAACGTCCTGGTCTTCGTCTTACTTATGGTAAAATGTAAGCATGCTACGACAGATAACTTCGGTAAGCACAAAAGGACAGTTTGTAATTCCTGCGGAGATGAGAACATCTCTGGGGATCAGACCCGGCACCCGCATCGCCGTCACGCAGGATGGATCGCGGATCGTACTGGAACCGGTGTCGGAAGAGTTGGTGGACAAGACGCGCGGAATTTTTTCCGGCAAGCCTTCCCTTTCCGCGGAACTTAAACGCCAGCGGCGGCGGAAGGATAAATGGTAACGTACGTCCTCGATTCGAGCGCGATTCTGCGGTACCTGGACGATGAAGCCGGCGCGGCGCGCGTGGCGGAGATCATCAAGAGTCATTTGGCAGGAGGGTGCGTGGCCGCCGTTTCAGCGCTGCATTGGGGCGAGGTGGCCGGCATCACGTGCAAGTTGCATGGCAGGCCGGCGATGGAACTGGTGCTCTCGCGCTTGAGCTCGTTTGGGCTTCCGATCGTTGCCGCCGATGGCGATCGGGCGGTTCGGTCGTCGCTGATTAAACTCAAGTTGATCAAGCTCAAAAGAGAAATTCCCTACGTGGACGCCTTCGGAATCGAACTGGCGTCCGGCTCGCGGGATCGCGTTTTCGTGACCGCGGACTTTGATTTCAAACCTGCGAGCCGCGATGTGACGATTGAGTTTCTGCCGGCAAAGTAGGGCGGAAGCCCTCGCTGGCTTCGGAGGCCTTAGCGCGCAACGGCTTTTTTCACCACCTGCTTCAACTTGTTCGACGTGCTGGGATCGAAGTTCCCGTCGCCGCCGTACACTGCCGTGACCGTCGTTGTGCCTACCGGCAGCGCCGAAGTCGTGAAGCTAGCCGAACCGCCGCTTAACGTTCCTGTTCCCAATACCGTCTTGCCTTTCGTGAAGGATACTGCTTCTCCATCCGGAGGCGCAGGAGTGACCATGGCAGTGAAGGTTACCGACTCGCCATAAGTGGACGGATTCGGCGAAGACGTAAGCGCAGTTGTAGTCGAGGTCGGCGTGCCCGACGGATTCACTTCGAAAACAACGCCGCAGCCCACATCATAGGGATAGCATTCGCCCGATCCGCCAAGTTCGGTCGTGCCATAGAGGTTGCCTGCGCTATCGAGAATCAGGCTTTCAAACGGCAGTCTTCCGTCCGTACCATTGAAATTCCAGAGAACCTTCTCTTCATGGCTGCCGGCGAGTAGCTCGAAAACGGTCCCGTAGTCGGCGTACATGCCGCCGGCGGCTGTGGTCCCGTAAATGTTTCCGGACGCATCGAACACTATTCCCGCGTAAGGTTCGCGGCCATCCTGCCGCACGCCACCTACGAGGCCCTTAAACGAGTAGAGAATCTTCTCTGTCCACTTTCCATTCTTTCCGGGACTAAGCTCGTAGACCGTTCCGCCGGATTGGGCTGGGACGCCATGGGCACCACCAAGCACTGTTGTACCGTAGAGGTTTCCGGCCTTGTCGAGCACGAGGGTGCTATCTGGAAGTTCGCCATCTTTAGGAGGGCCCGCAAAAGTGTGAATCGCGTTCGGATTCCAACCTCCGCTGCCGTTTGGCGACAGCTCGAACACTATCCCTGGCAGGAAGCCCGAGACTCCGAAAATGTTCCCGGCGGCATCCATGGTCAAACCGGCGGTCCCGGGAGAGTTGTTGCCGTCAGGAATGTTGTAGATTACTTGCTCCGTCCAGCCGCCACCGGAGGGGCTCAGCTCGAAAACGGTTCCAGTGTTTCCACCGCCGCCATTTTGAGTTATGCCGTAGAGATTGCCCGCCGGGTCAAAGATCAGCCCGTTCATTGGATACGAGGCGTCCGTTCCACCGGCAAAGCTGTACAGGACGGTTTCCGTCCAGTTTGTTCCTGCGGGACTTAGTTCGAACACGACGCCATATCCATTCGCGCCGCCAAATTGCGCTGTTCCGTAAATGTTTCCCATTGTGTCGAATAGCACGTAAGAGTAACTTGGGTTCGCCCCGTCCGCGCAGGACACGGGAAAGTCATCTAAACAGAAGCTGTAGAGCACAGTCTCGTTCCAGCCTCCGCTGCCGCTCGGCGAAAGCTCAAATACGGTTCCAAAGCCCAACCCCCCGGCATAGGTCGTCCCATAGAAGTTGCCCTTACCGTCAGAGGTGAGGCGGGAATCGGGATTGTCGCCGTCCGGACAGTTATTGGTAGGACAGAAGTTGTAGAGCACGGTCTCCGTTTGGGCCTGTGCCGGGCGAGTGGCAATCAGCAGCAGCGCCAGAACAAGGGTTAAGCCCGTAAGCCAAGCTCCGATAGAACCCGTGCCTTTTATCGTCATTGGGTCCACCTCCAGATTTGACGTAATTAACGCACCAAGATTGGGAAAAGGAATAGAACGCGCAATTATACTCGCCATATCTCATCATCGTTATCGCCGCCTGCGTCTTCTGCGCTTGGCATGGAGTCGCGACCGCTTCCTCGCCATACTGGAACCGGTCTCAGAAATGGCTTCGGGGCAGAGTGTCAGGCCCTCAGGGGCTGAAGCCCGCGTTTTTATTGGCTGGAATCGGCACTGCTGAAGCCGTGCCCTTCCCGGAACGATGTGTGGGATCGGTTGTCGTTTCTGTTGTAGACGTAGCTGGCGGTCGAGCCGCTATCGACCTGCACGATGCGGTTCTCGGCATCGTAGGTGTAAGTGGTGCGTTAGTTGGGGAATTAGTGGGTAAGTTTGTAATTTGGGCTGAAGCCGGATTCGGAGCGTGCGGTGTGGAGGGGAAATCTCATGGTGCGGGCAGTGTGCTGCCCACCCTTGCGCAACGTGCGCGCAAGGATGGGGCACCCACTTTTGTTTTGGAGGAAACGAGGGCAGAGCGTGGAGAAGTGTGGGCCACGCGCCTGCGGCCGAAGGCGAATGGAGTTGGGTGGGGATAGGAAGTCAAAATCCCCGCCCTGTCGCAGAAAACGCGACAAGGACGGGGCACCCTCCCCAGGCACGATGATCTGAAAGGCGGGTGGCCACTTACTCATCTGCGAGCCCAATGATAACGTCCTTTATCATGCGCAACTCCGGGCCGCGGGGAAGAAGTTATTGGCTGGAGCTTTACGGGGCGAAAGTCACTTGCTGGTAGGGTTCGCCTTTGTGGTGACGGCTGACCTCGATGGTTACTTTCCGGTTCAGGCGTTTCAGAAAGTCGAGCAGCTTATCGGTGGTGAAGCGGCTGAAGTGGCCGTTCATGAGATGCGATACATCGGGCTGGGCAATGCCCAAAACTTCGGCGATTTCGCGCTGTTTGAGTTTCTTGTCTTCGAGGATTTTGAAGACATGAAATCCGATTTGCGCGCGCGCCAGAAGTTGGTCGGAATCCTTGAGGCCCAAATCCGCAAAGACGTTTCCGGAGCCCTCTTCGAACTCAATTGATCTTCGCTTTTTCGTACGCATGTGCCAGCTCCTGTGCTTCGGCGTATCGCTGCTTGATCCGGTCAACGTCTCGCTTCGGGGTTGCAATGCCCTTCTTCGATTTCTTCTGAAAGGCGTGCAAAACATAAATCCGCCTGCCGATCTGTACCGCCAGCACGACACGATAGGCGCCTGACGCGTATCGCAGGGCCAGTTCGAGAACGCCACTGCCGACGCCCTTGAAAGGTTTGGCGTTCTTTGGCATACCGCCAAACTGGATCAACTGTAGCTCGTCTCCCAGTAGTTTTTGCGCTCCATCTGGAAATTCGCGAAGGCTCTTTTTCGAGTTTCCAAGCCAGACAACGGGCCGCAGCACCGGCGGTTTAGGCCTGTCCAAACCACACCTCACGAACTTATAGTAAACCTACTATAGTGTCAAATCCCCAGGAAGTCAGGGCGGGATGTTACTTGCTAGATCTCGACCGGCGGGACACCCTCCCCAGACAGGATTATCTGACGCGCGCGGGCGAACTGCCCCACTCAAGCCAAAAGATGGCTTGAATGGGGCACCGTCGCGAGAAAATCAAAAAACTAGGCGATGCCTTCGGCGGCGATTTTTTCGGTTACGAAGGCTTCGATTACGTCGCCGATTTTAATGTCGCCGTAGTTGGCGATGGAGATGCCGCATTCCATGCCGGAGCGGACTTCGGAGGCATCGTCTTTGAAGCGGCGGAGCGAGGCGATTTTGCCTTTGAAGATGACGACATTGTCGCGGAGGAGGCGGACTTCGGCGTCGCGCTTGATGTGGCCGTCGGAGACGCGGCAGCCGGCGATGGTGCCGACCTTGGGGATGCGGAAAGTTTCGAGTACGTCGGCGCGGCCCTGGTAAACCTCTTTGATGGTGGGCTCGAGGAGGCCGGTCATGGCGCGCTTCATCTCGTCCTGCAATTCGTAAATGATGGAGTGGAGACGGATGTCGACTTTTTCCTGGTCGGCGAGTTCTTGCGCTTTGCGCTCGGGGCGAACGTTGAAGCCGATGATGATGGCGTTGGACGCGGAGGCGAGGAGCACGTCGGTTTCGGTGATGGCGCCGATGCCGGAGCGGAGGAGCTTGAGGCGAACTTTGTCGTTGGAGAGGCGGCCGAGTAAGTCGCCGAGAACTTCGACGGAGCCTTGCACGTCGGCCTTGAGGATGACGTTGAGTTCTTTGGTGCCGGCGGCCTTCATCTGCTCGGCGAGACCCTCGAGGGAGACGCGGGAGCTTTTGGCGAGAGCGGCTTCGCGGGCTTTCTGCTCGCGGTATTCGGAGATGTCGCGGGCTTTCTCGCGGTCGGTGACGACGACGAACTGATCGCCGGCTTGCGGCAGGCTTTCGAGGCCGAGGACTTCGACGGGAGTGGAGGGCGGAGCCTCGGTGAGGGGCTGGCCGCGATCGTCGAACATGGCGCGGATTTTGCCGTAGGCGTTGCCGACGACGAAATTGTCGCTGGCGTGGAGGGTGCCGTTTTGCACGAGGATGGTGGCGACGGGGCCGCGGCCGCGATCGAGCTTGGCTTCGAGGACGACGCCGCTGGCGGCGCGGCCGGGAGTGGCTTTGAGCTCCTGGAGATCGGCGGTGAGGCAGATCATTTCGAGGAGGAGATTGAGATTGGTTTTCTTTTTGGCGGAGACGTCGACGAAGACGGTTTTGCCGCCCCACTCTTCGGGGACGAGGCCGCGATCGGCGAGCTGCTTTTTGACGCGATCGGGGAGGGCGTCGGGCTTATCGATTTTGTTGACGGCGACGATGATGGGGACTTCGGCGGCGTGAGCGTGGTCGATGGCCTCGACGGTTTGCGGCATGACGCCATCGTCGGCGGCGGTGACGAGAACGACGATGTCAGTGGCTTTGGCGCCGCGGGAGCGCATGCGGGTGAAGGCCTCGTGGCCGGGGGTATCGAGGAAGACGATCTCGCGTCCGAAGGCGGGCGAGGATTGGTCGGCGATGCGGACTTTGTAGGCGCCGATGTGCTGGGTGATGCCGCCGGCTTCGCCGCCGGCAACGTCGGTGGAGCGAATGGAATCGAGGAGCGTGGTTTTGCCGTGATCGACGTGGCCCATGATGGTGACGACGGGCGGACGGGAAACGGTTTCGACGCCTTCCTCGCTGGCCTCGGCGGCTTCGGCGGTGTCTTTCGCGGCCTGCTCTTCGAAGGTGATGACTTCGGTGTCGGCTCCGAAGAAGCGCGCCATTTCGCTGGCGAGTTCGGCGTCGAGAGTTTGATTGATGGTGGCGAAGACGCCGCGCATGACGAGGCGGGCGATGACATCTTTGGCGCGAATGCCGAGTTTTTCGGCGAGATCTTTAACCGAGATGCCCTCGGTGATGGTGATGTTTTTGGTGATGGGCATCGGCTCGTTGCTGACGATCATCCGCGGAGGCGGAGTGTAGCCCTTCATCGGGCCTTCTTTTACACCGCGCGGAACATAGCGCTGGCCGGGGCGACGCGAAGGCGCGCCGGGACGGCTACCGGGACGAGCGGGACCGGGAGGCGCGCCGATGGGCGCGCCGGGACCGACGCCGAGCGGGCGCGTGCCAGTGGGGGCAACGCGGGTGGGATGCATGGGACGACGTTCGCCGGGACGCAGAGGCGGACGGGCTCCGGGAGCTTGCGGGCGCTGTGGGCGCTGAAAAATGGGCTGCCCGGGAACGGGGCGTCCGGGGGCGGAGCGAATGGGTGCGCCGGGAGGTGGAACGGGAGCTTTGTAGACGGGCCGGGGACCCGTCTGGGGCATGATCATGCGGGGCAGCGGAGTAGTGGGCTTGGGGGGCGCGGTGGGAGCGTGAGCTCCCTGAAGATTGATGGGCTGCGCGGGCGGCTGGGCCGGCGGCATGGTAGTGACGGCGGGCGGAGCGGGCGTGGCGCGCGGCGGAATGGCGACGGCGGGCGGAGCAGCGGAGGCGGCCGGAGCGGAAGGCGGCGCGGGCGCGATAGCGGAAGGCGGAGCTGGCGGCGGAGTTTTGGGCGGAATGACAACGACCGCGGGCGGACGCATAGCGGCAACAGAGGCGGGGGTGACGAGGCGCGGCGCGGGCGGGGGAGGCGCGGCGGCGGGCTTCGGGGGCACAACAGTTGCAGACGTCAGCGGAGTTACCTCTTCTTCCTGTAGCTTGGCTTCGATTTGTGGCTCGACGGGAGGCGCGGGGATGGGCGGCTCAGGGGCGCGTGGCGGGGGCGCGACGGGCTTGACGACGGGGCGGACGGGCGGATGATCGGGAGCGGTTTGCTGTTGCTTGATGGCGCGGAGCGCGTCGCCGGGGCGCGAGATGTGGGAGAGATCGATTTTGGTTTTGAATTCTTCTTCGCCGTGCTGGGGGGCGCGGGCGGGCCGGGAGGATGTGGACGAGGCGTCGCTGCGGGAACGAACATATTTGCGCACCAGTTCGGCTTCGTGGTCTTCGAGAGAACTGGAGTGCGTTTTCTTTTCGGTAATGCCGACGGCAGAGAGGGTGTCAAGAATTTCCCTGCTCTTGACTTCCAGCTCCCGGGCCAGATCATTGATTCGAATCTTCATCCGTTCTCGTTATCCTTTTCGTCCCGCCAGTTGGAATACTACGTTCGCATATCTAACCTCTCGGAATCTCGGAATTCATAAGTTCGAAGTCAGAAGTCAGAAGTTAAAACCCTTCGGCATTGCCGAACTTTCGGGTTTTGCTTCCGCGTTTTTTACTTCTGTCGTTCTTACTTTTGCAATCTGACTTCTGGCTCTCTTGCGGCATCGCTTAAGGCTATACCTTGTTACGAAACTCGGTTGCGGCATCCAATCAAGCGATGCCGTGGTGCGAAACCAGCTTAAGTCTGCTTGTCTTCCGCGGCTTCTTCGCCGGAAACTTTTTCGGCGGAAGATTCCTGGGCCGAAGCGTGCTCGGCGGACGCTTGTTCGCCGGACGTTGGTTCGCCCTCGGCGGCGGGCGTTTCGGCGGTGCCCGATTCGGCAGCCAGATCTACGGCTTCTGCTGGAGCTTCGAGGCCAAGAATTTCTTCTCCTGGAATCTCCTCTCCCGGAACTTCGTCGGCCGGCGCTTCGTCTCCCGGAACTTCGTCGACGGACGATTCGGCGGAGGCGGATTCGGCTTCTTCGATAGCCCCGGGCTCGGAGGCTTCCGCAGAAACTTCTTCGCCTGCTTCGGCGGATGCATCCTCAGCGGGAGGTTCTTCGGAGCCCTCGGCTACGGCTTCGACGCCATCGAGGGTAGCGAAATAATTATTGACCGCGATGCTGATCTTTTCCACCGTTTTCGGCCCGATGCCTTCGATGGCTTCGAGCTGCTCGGGGGTCATGTCGGCGAGGGATTCGACGGTGCCGACACCGGCGGCCTTGAGTTTTTCGACGAGGCCTTCGCCAAGACCAGTGACATTTTCGAGCGGCGTGGCGGACTGGGTGACGAGCGCAGACATCTGCTGCTCGACTTCCTGACGCTTCTCTTCCTCGCTCTTGATGTCGATTTTCCAGCCGAGGAGCTTGGCGGCAAGGCGGACGTTCTGGCCTTTTTTGCCGATGGCGAGGGAGAGCTGGGTATCATCGACGACGACTTCGAGATGTTTTTCTCCGGCATCGACAACCGTGACGCGGCTGACTTTGGCCGGCTGGAGGGCCTTTTCGGCGAAGGTGACGGGGTCTTCGTGATACTCGATGATGTCGATTTTTTCGCCGCGCAGCTCGCGAATGATGGACTGGACGCGCATGCCCTTCATGCCGACGCAGGCGCCGACGGCGTCGACGTCTTTATCTTTGGACATGACGGCGATCTTGGTGCGCTCGCTGGCTTCGCGGGCGATGGCGCGGATGACAACGGTGCCGTCGTAAATTTCGGGCACTTCGGTCTGGAACAGATGCTGGACAAGTTCGGGCGCGGCGCGGGAGACGACGACGCCGGGACCCTTGACGGCCTTTTCGACGCGCACGATGACGACGCGAATGCGCTCGCCGACGGCGAACGATTCGAGGCGCGACTGCTCTTTGCGGCCCATACGGGCTTCGGCCTTGCCGATGTCGACGATGACGTCGGGGCCTTCGATGCGCTTGACGGTGGCGTTGACGACTTCGCCGACGTGGCCGATGTACTCGTTGTAAACGGTGTCGCGCTCGGCCTCGCGGACCTTCTGAAAGATGACCTGCTTGGCGAGCTGGGCGGCGATGCGGCCAAGGATTCCCTCGGTGACTTTGGGAATGAGGAGTTCACCACCGGCTTCGGCGGAGGGATCCATTTTGCGGGCCTGCTCGACGGTGACCTGGAGGTTGGGGTCCTCGACCTGCTCGGGCGTTTCGACGATGGACTTGACGGCATAGGCGTTGATTTTGCCGGAATCCTTGTCGAGGACGGCGCGGAGATTTTCCTGCGTCTTGTAATACTTTCGGGTGGCGACAACGATGGCATCCTCGACCGCGCTGACGACGATGCGCGGGTCAATGCCTTTTTCGCGGCTCACGCCTTCGATAATGTTGTAGAGCTCACTTGCCATAAGAATCCAGGTTGCAAGGTTTCAGGGTTTCAAGGTTTCAGAGGATCCGCACCGTCGGACGGTTTTAAACCTTGAAACTTTGAAACCTCAATCACTTTGAAATCTTTATATCTCTGGAACTAAGTTCGCCTTCTCGACGTTGCCTAGTTCAATTTCCACCGACTGAGTGCCGTCTTTGGGGCGCATCTTGCGGCGCGCCTCGGTCAGATCAAGCACGAGCCTGCCGTTTTCGAAGCGCTCAAGCTTGCCTTCAAAATGCCGGTTATCGTTCACCGGTTCGCGCGTCATCAACTTGACGCGATGACCGCGAAAGCGCTCAAAATCCGCGGGCCGGGTCAGCTTGCGATCGAGGCCAGGCGACGAAACTTCGAGCACGTACGAGCCGCCGGGCATCGCGTCTTCAACGTCAATAATGGTGCCAAACTCGCGGCTGAAACTGGCGCAATCCTCGTGCGTAACGCCATCGGGATGATTGACCGAAGGCACGGCGCCGGGGCGGTCGATGTAGACGCGCAGCATGCGATGCTTGCCGGAGCCGAGAAATTCAATTTCGACCACTTCGAGCCCGCTGGAGCCAGCCACGCGCTCCGCGATTTCGCGGAGCTTGTCTTTATCAAAAGCCATGTTTTCAGCAAGTTGCTTTGGAACCGCAGAGCCGAAATCGTCGGAAACTAAAAAGTGGGCTTGCGCCCACTGGTGTGCTTCGCCAAATCCGACACTACGACACAACAGTTCTAAGGAGTAACTATACGCCGGGCCCCGGGAAAATACAAACCGCTGATCGTCGGCAGTCGATGGTCGTTAGTCGTTCGCGTATTGCGAATCGCTTTCGGCTTTTGCTACCGACCGACGGCTGACGAAGAGGCTAAAGAGGTGACGGAAAACTCTGGTTTCACGCCGCCGCGTTGCCCCAGCGACTGGAAGCCGCGTCTGATTCTTGCGTTGCTTACGGCGCGAGTGGCACTCGCGCCCTACCCGATCGTGCACAGAGCAAGCGTTCTTGCGCAGCCTCCAAACCGACATGTCTATTACTCGCAGAAGATTTTTACTTTTTTGCCATCGCCTTTTTCGATATCGATGTTGAGGTTGTCGACGAGGTCGGACCATTCGCGGGCATTGAGAGAGCCGAGGGCGGCAACGTCGACGCCGCGCTCGGACAATTTCTCGCGAACCTCGGTGGGCAGCACGGCGAGAAAGTTGGTTCCGGTGCGCATCAATCCAAGGGGCATGCGGACGTTGACCTGATCGTGGCCGGGCTTGTCGACGAGGATGCGGAGGAAGCGCGGCTTGGGAGAGTCGCCGGCGGCGGGCCTGGCTTCGGAGCCGGTTTCGGGCCCGGCAGTGGATTTCGATTCGGCGCGGTTTTCGGTGGAGGCGGAGCCGGCGATTTTGTCGAGCAGCTTGTCGGCATCGGCGGCGGTGATTTTTCCTGCGGCGAGCATTTCGAGAATTTTCAGTCGTTCGGGATTCATGGGTTTCTCCTTTTGATACTGCGTGCAATTGATGGTGCAGTTGGGTTATGTGCGATCGATTTTTTTGGCAACGAATTTTCAGGTTAATTTTTCGATGGCCTCCTCGACGGTGAGTTCGCCGCGCGAGAGTTGCTCGAGGACGTAGAGGTTCGGCGAAGGCGCCGTGAAACTGTGATCGAGGGCGGCGCCGATGGCGTTGAGACGATTTTTGACGGTGGGATAACTGATGTTGAACAGGGCCTCCATTTTTTTGATGGAACCGTGGTGGCGGACGAAGGCCATGACAAAGGCCTGGTCGTCGATGGAGAGCTGGGCGAGGGGGGAGACTTCGAAGTTTCCCTCGACGACGAGGGAGCAGGAGGGGCAGGACATGCGGGAGACCTTGAGGGGGCGGTTGCAATCGGAACAGGTGGCCTTAGAGATATCCATATCGAGATAACCTACAGCTAGTTTTATAGGACAGAATATTAGTTTTGTCAAGTACATAATTAAGTTCTTTAATGTCCCTTTGGCGGAAGGGTAAGAAAGTTTCAAGGTTTCACGGTTTCAAAGTTCAGCTTCAGGGCTGGGGGCGGAGCGGAGAGCTCATTTGGCGCGGGCACGCGAACAGGAGTGTCCGCGCCACACTGAGTGTCCCGCGCCACAGACTGACACTCCGCGCTACACTGAGTTGCTTATGGACTCGGCGGGAAAAATTGGGTTGATTGCGGGGAATGGGAAGTTTCCTTTGCTGGTGCTGGAGGCGGCGCGGGCGCAGGGATATGAGGTGGTAGTGGCGGCGATTAAAGAAGAGGCGTTCGCGGAGATCGCGGAGAAGGGCGCGGTGGTGCATTGGCTGTCGCTGGGGGAATTGTCGAAGCTGATCGATACGTTCAAGAGGGCGGGAGTAACGCGGGCGGTGATGGCGGGGCAGGTGAAACACAAACAGATTTTTTCGGCGATCAAGCCGGATGTGCGAATGATGAAACTGCTGATGTCGCTGGCACTACGGAATACGGATTCGCTGCTGGGGGCGGTGGCGAAGGCGCTGGGGGAGGAAGGGATTGTGCTGGAGAATTCGACGGCGCTGCTGGAGCCGCTGCTGGCGCGGGCAGGGGTGCGGACGCGGCGGGGGCCGACGGAGCAGGAGGGGAAGAATATTAGGTATGGGCGGGAGGTGGCGCGGCGTCTGGCGGAGTACGACATTGGGCAGACGGTGGTGATTGCGGAGACGGCGTGCGTGGCGGTGGAAGCGATGGAGGGAACGGATGCGACGATTGCGCGGGCGGGGGAGCTTATGCGGAGTTTGGAGGGTGAGGCGTCGATATTGCAGCGGGCGCTGACGGTGGTGAAGATCGCAAAGCCGGCGCAGGATATGCGGTTTGACGTTCCGGTGATTGGGGTCGCGACGATTGAGACGATGAAGCAGGCGAGGGCGAGTTGCCTCGGAATCGATGCGGGGCGGTGTTTGCTGTTGGATGGAGAGGCGATGGTGGCGGCGGCAGATGAGGCGGGGATCTGCGTGGTGGCGGAGTGAGAAACTTCACCCGCAGAGGTTAGTCTGCGCCCTGGGCGCGGGCATGGCGGGGCTTGGACTTTGAGGAAGGGCGTGCGGGCTTCTTTTGCATTTCTGCGCGGGCGCGGGTGAGATCGTGGGCGGTCTGGAGGTTCATCCAAAACTCGGGCGAGTTGCCGAAATATTGTGCGAGGAGAAGGGCGGACTGGGGAGTGACGCCGCGCTTTCCGCGCACGAGTTCGTTTACGCGGTTGAGGGGGATGTGGAGCGCGCGCGCGAGTTTGGCTTGCGTGAGGTGGAGCGGGTGCAGGAATTCCTCCGCGAGGACGGTGCCGGGATGAATTGCGATGCGGGAGTTGGGCAACATGGTTTTCTCCTGTGAGACCTTGGGCATCAAAATAGGGAGAGATATTTAGAATAATTTTTTTGGAGCGTGGCTATGGCGGAAACTGCGAGGATTGCAGATCAGTTGCGGCGGGCGTTTTATGGAGGGGCGTGGCATGGAGATTCTTTGTTTGAGATTTTGACCGGGGTGACGGCGGCGCAGGCGGCGGCGCGGCCGATCAAGAATGCGCACAGCATCTGGGAGTTGGTGCTGCACATCGCGGCGTGGGATGGAGCGGTGCAACGGCGCATGACGGGCGTAGCGGTGCAGGTTTCGGACGCGGAAAATTTTCCGCCGGTGACCGACACGAGCGAGGCGGCGTGGGGCAAGACGCTGGAGGAAGTGCGGCGCGTGCATGACGAATTGACGGCCGCGGTAACCCACTTCCCCGAGGCGAGCCTGCTGAAGCCGGTTCCGGGGAAGAAAGGCGCGCACTACACGTTCGGCTACATGCTGGATGGGCTTGCCCAGCATGAGCTGTATCACGCCGGGCAGATATCGCTGTTGAAGAAGTTCTGAAGCTTGAAGTTTTATTTGCCGGCTGGGCTCTGCGGGCCCGGGTCTTGGATTTGGAATTCGGGATCGCCCAACTGCCACAGCAGGAAAGAAAACTGATCGGTGAGCAAGGCGGTGTGTTGAGCGCGCGTCGCGTCGATGCCTCCGTGACCGGCATCGTAGTCGACGCGCAGGAGAACCGGTTTGCCGCTGGAGGTCGCCGCTTGGAGACGGGCGGTCATCTTATTCATCTGCCAGGGATCGACGCGCGGATCATTCACTCCGGTGGTGAGCAATACGGCGGGATAGGGCGTGTGATCTTTCAACCGGTGGTAGGCGCTGATCCTCAGCAGATTATGGAAATCTTGCTCGTTCTTGACGGTGCCGAACTCGGGAATGTTGGCGGGTCCGTTGATCTGCAATTCGGCGCGCAGATCGTCGGACATGCCAACGTTATCGAGGGCGGCGCCGAATAATTCGGGACGCTCGGTGATGGCGCCCCCGATGGTAATGCCGCCGGCGCTGGTGCCTTCGCCGGCAAGATGCGAAGGCGAGGTGTAGCGCTGGGAGACGAGGTACTCGGCGCAGGCGACGAAGTCAGTGATGGTGTTTTGCTTGGTGGCTTTGCGGCCGGCGTTGTGCCAGTCTTCGCCGTTCTCTCCGCCGCCGCGCACATGGGCGACGGCAAGCACGCCGCCGCGCTCCAGCCAGGCAAGAGAAGTTGGGTCGAAGTTCGGGTCATAGGTAATCCCGTAGGAGCCATAGCCGTGCAGCAGGGTGGGATGGGAACCATCCATTTTGAGATCGCGGCGATGAATGATGGACAGGGGGACGAGCGCGCCATCGGAGGCTTTCACTTTGACTTCTTCGGATGCGATGGCGGAAAAGTCGGCGGGAGATGGCGGAATAATTTTCGTGTCGGCTAGCGTTTGGGTCTTCGGGTCGTAGTGAAAGAAACGTGGTGATTGAGTCCAGGAAGCGAGGCGAACGAAGACGCCGGGCTCGGTGGGATTGCTGTCGATTTCGTAAATCGCGCCGTCAAAAGGCAGAGAGATTTCGGTGGCGGCGCCGCCCTCATAGGGCAAGCGCCAGAGGCGACCGAGGCCACCGTCCAGCTTTTGCAGGTAGAGGGCATCGGCGGCGGCGGCGATGGTAGTGATGACGGCATCACCGGCAGGAATGACGACGGTGGCCTGGGTTAGGTCAGCGGTGCGCAAATCGACGCGCAGGACTTTGAAGCGCGAGGCATTGCGATGAGTAAGGAGGTAGGCGAAGTCGCCGTGAATGTCGAAGCCAGTAATTTGATCATCGACGTCGGCGACTTTGCGCCATGGGGTAGCGGCGCCGCGAACATCATCCAGTTTGGCGAGATATGCGGTGACCTCGTTCTGTACGCCATGCGCATCGATGGCGAGCGCGTAGTGCGAAGCAACGGGCAACGCGATGAATGGAAAATCGCGCTCGTCGATCTTCACAGAGGCGGAGAGTCCGCGGCCGAAGACGGCAACATCTTTGTCGGGGTCACTTCCCAGGCGATGGATGTAGACGCGGCTGTTCAAGTAATAGTCGGTGCGGGGCGCGCCGGGTGGGAGCTTTTGCAGACGGTTGTAGAAGAAGGAGCGATTATCCGGCAGCCAGGCAATGGAGCCAAACTGCGTGCGGTCGATGCGCTCGCCGAGGTCACGTCCGGTATCGGCTTCGAGGATGCGGAGAACGCTGTTCTCCGAGCCGCCGGGCGAGATGCCGACCGCAACCAGCTTGCCATCCGGAGAGGCTTGGAAGTAGTCGATGGAATAGTGGACGCCATTTTCGGTCAACAACTCGGGATTGATCAGCAAACGCTCGGTCCCAGTGGCTGCGTCGCGAACGTAGAGCCGGTGGTTGTCGTCGCCCGGCATCTGTTTCTGATAAAACAAACGCCCGCCAAAGGACTGAAGGCCGAAGACGCGGACTCCAGTGTTATCGAGCTCGGCGATGCGGGCGTGGAGCCGGTCGCGAGAGGGAATGCGATCGAGGACGGCCCGCGTGTAGTCATTCTGGGCTTTCATCCAGGCGGAAACCTCGGGGCTTTTCAAGTCCTCTAACCAGCGATAGGGATCGACGATTTTGGCGCCGAAGTAGTCGTCGGTGACGGCGTGTGTCGCCGTCGCAGGCGGGGGTGCGATGGCGGGCTTGCCGTTGGCGGCGGCCGGCGAGATGACCGAGCACAGCAGGCAGAGGAAGAGAATCGATAGTTTACGCATAGGAATAAGTCCGCACCTGGCGAAGGTGCGGCTGGATTATAACTCAAGGCTGGAGGTGCAGAGAGCGCGATTTGATGCGCTTTTGATAGACAATTCGTCGCCGATTGTCTTGTGCTGGGCGAAGAATTGCTGCGAGAATAGCGCGTTATTTGTGGTTAACTTTGTGGACGGGGTGCGGGTCTGAGCGAACAAATTCCGATCAATGTCGCGGTGGTGGGGGTGGGGGCGTTTGGGCGCAACCACGCACGGGTGTATCACGCATTGCAGCAGGCGGGAATGGTGCGGCTGGTGGGTGTGGCCGATTGCGACGCGGCGCGGGCGGACGCGGTGGCGAGCGAGTTTGGATGCGAGGCGTTTGGGTCGGTGGAGCAGATGATGGCCACGCACGGCGAGGTGCAAGCCGCGACAGTGGCGGTGCCGACGGTGCGGCATGTGGAAGTGGCGCGGGCGCTGATGCAGGCGGGCGTGGATGTGCTGATTGAAAAGCCGGTGGCGGCGACGCTGGGGGAGGCGGACGAGTTGATACGGCTGGCGTCGGCGCACGGGCGCGTGGCGCAGGTGGGGCACCTGGAGAGATTCAATCCGGCGGTGCGGGCGACGCTGCCGCTGATCCACAAGCCGATGTTTTTTGAGGTACACCGGTTGAGCGTGTTTTCTCCGCGAGCGCTGGATGTAGATGTGGTGCTGGATTTGATGATTCACGATTTGGATATTGTGCTGACGTTTGTGAAGTCTCCGGTGAAAGAGATACGGGCGGTGGGGCTGCCGATTTTGTCGGGGAAAGTGGATATTGCGAATGTGCGGGTGGAGTTCGAGTCGGGATGCGTGGCAAATTTTACGGCGAGCCGCGTGTCGACGGAGCGGGTGAGGAAGCTGAGATTTTTTCAGAAGGGGCAGTATATATCGATCGATTATGGGCGGCAGGATGTGCTGGTGTTTTCGGTGGATACCCACTCATTCGCAAAGAACGCGAATGAGTGGGGCACCCAACGAGACGTGGGGCACCCAAGTGGGAATGCGCAGATTCAAATGGCCAAGCCGGAGATAGTGGCGGAGGAGCCGCTGCTGGCGGAGATCAAGGCATTTTTGCAGGCGGTGCGGGAGCGGACGGGGACGGTGGTTCCGCTGGAGGATGGGCGGCGGGCGCTGGAGCTGGGACTGGAGATACTGGGGGAGATTCGGCGGCACGCGGGGCGGGTCGGGGTGTAGCAGTTGCCAGTTGCCAGTTATCAGTCAACGCTATGACTTATTGGCCGACTTACTGACCATCGCTGACCGGAACCTTTCTACCACGCGGCACACACGGTTACACGGGGGACACCTATCATCATGCGGAGATTGGTTGTGTTTAATGCGGTGACGGTGGATGGGTATATCGCGGATAGCGTTGGCGATATGAGCTGGGCGCATAAGGCGCGGGAGGATGCGGAGTGGCGGGAGTTTATGGATTCGAATGCGACGGGCGGCGGGATGCTGCTTTTTGGCAGAGTGACGTATGAGCTGATGAAGAATTTCTGGCCAACGGCGCAGGCGGCGGAGATGTTTCCGGTGGTGGCGGAGCGGATGAATAATTTGCCGAAGGTGGTGTTTTCAAGGACGATGGACGAGGCGACGTGGACGAATACTACGCTGGTGAAGGGCGATATGGTGGCGGCGGTGCGACGGATGAAAGACGAGGAGGGCGGCGGGATGGCGATTTTGGGGAGCGCGAGCATTGTGGCGCAACTGGCCGAGGCGGGCGTGATTGACGAGTATCAGATGGCGGTGAGCCCGGTGGCGCTGGGAGCGGGGAAGACAATGTTTGAGGGAATGAAGAGGAAGCTGGCGCTGCGGTTGACTAAGACACGCACGTTTGGCAATGGGGTGGTGTTTGTTTGTTACGAGCCAGCATAAGGCTGGCCGGAAATTTCTTAAGAATGAATTGGAGGGTGGGATGAGCCAGAAGATAACTCCGTTTTTGTGGTTTGACGGGCGGGCGGAAGAGGCGATGGAGTTTTACGTCTCGATATTTAAGGACGCGAAGGTGCTGGAGGTTTCGCGGCGGGATGGAAAGGTATTTCTGGTGAGCTTCGAACTTTTGGGGCGGGAGTTTATGGGGCTGAATGGGGGACCGGTGTTCAAGTTCAACGAGGCGGTGTCACTTTTTGTGAGCGTGGAGACGCAGGCGGAAGTGGACGAGTTGTGGGAGAAACTGACGGAGGGCGGCGAGCCGGGGCGATGCGGATGGCTGAAGGATAAGTTTGGATTGTCATGGCAGATTGTGCCGACGGCGCTCGGAAGGCTGATGGGGGATGCGGACCCGGAGAAGGCGCGAGCGGTGTTCGAGGCGATGATGAAGATGAATAAGATTGTGATTGCGGACTTGGAGCGGGCGCGGGAGAGAGCGTAGGGTTTCATATTTAGTTCACCACGGAGTCACGGAGTCACGGAGAGATGTTTTTCTATTTGCCGACTTGGCGCGCCTTGGAGTTTCGATTTGCGGCGCGGGCGCGTTTGCGGCATATTGAGGTCGGTGGGGATTAACGGGGCTTCTTCGGAGGAGAAATTTATGAGTGGGGTACGAGTGCTGGTGGGGACGCACAAGGGCGCGTTCATTCTTAGTTCCGATGGAAAGAGAGAGAAGTGGGAGGTGGCGGGACCGCTTTTTGCGGGGTGGGAGATCTATCACATGAAGGGATCGGCGGTGGATCCGAACCGGATTTATGCCTCGCAGACGAGCGGATGGTTTGGGCAAATACTGCAGCGGTCGGACGATGGGGGAAAGACGTGGCAGCAGCCGGGAACGCCGGTGGGGGAAGCACCAGCGACGGGCGGCGGGCCTCCGAAGGCGGCGAGCAACAAGTTTGTGTATGACACTTCGGCGGAGACGGGGAAGCCGCTAACGACGCACCAGTGGTATGACGGGACGCAGCATCCGTGGGAGTTTAAGCGAGTGTGGCACCTGGAGCCGTCGCTGAGGGATGCGGAGACGGTGTATGCGGGGGTGGAGGATGCGGCGTTGTTCAAGTCGACGGATGGCGGACAGAACTGGAAAGAGCTGGCGGGATTGCGGGGACATGGGACGGGCCCGATGTGGCAGCCGGGGGCGGGCGGGATGTGTCTGCACACGGTGATCCTCGACCCCGGGAATGAGAAGCGGATTTGGATTGCGATTTCGGCGGCGGGAGCGTTTCGGACGGAGGATGGGGGAGTGACGTGGAAGCCGATTAATCGCGGGCTGCGGTCGGAGTTCATTCCGGATCAGGATGCGGAGGTGGGGCACTGCGTGCATCATGTGGCGATGAATCCGGGGCGGCCGGGGGTGATGTTCATGCAAAAACATTGGGACGTGATGCGCAGCGACGATGCGGGGGATTCGTGGCGGGAGGTGAGCGGGAATCTGCCAACGGATTTTGGATTTGTAATCGATGTGCATGCGCATGAGCCGGAGACGATCTATGTGGTGCCGATCAAGAGCGACTCGGAGCACTACGTGATGGAGGGGAAGCTACGGGTTTACCGGAGCAAGTCGGGGGGTGGGGAGTGGGAGGCGCTGACGCGGGGGCTTCCTCAGAAGGATTGCTATGTGAATGTGCTGCGGGATGCGATGGCGGTGGACAGCCTGGATGAATGCGGAATTTATTTTGGGACGACGGGCGGGCAGGTGTATGCGTCGTCGGATGCGGGGGAGACGTGGAACGCGATTGTGCGGGATTTGCCGGCGGTGCTGAGCGTGGAGGTACAGACTTTATAGCTGTCAGTTAAGTTGCCGAGAGGACTGATCTCGTTGTGTACTTTGAAGTATGCCGCGCTACAAGCGAGTACATAGATCCTTCGCTCCGCTCAGGATGACACGCAAAAAAGTCACACGCTCTGAGGATGACTCGCAAAATAATTCAGACAAAATAATTTAGACAATGGGTTCGGATGCGGACGATGATACGGGTTGTGCTTCCATTTCATTTGCGAGCGCTGGCACAGGTTGCGGGCGAGGTTCCGCTGGAAGTGCCGACGCCGGTTACGGTGCGGACGGCGCTGGATGCTTTGGAGGCGCGATATCCGATGCTGCGCGGGACGATTCGGGATCAGGTGACGAAGGAGCGGCGGGCATTTTTGCGGTTTTTTGTCGGCGAAGAAGATTGGTCGCTTGAGCCGGCGGATAAGTTGTTGCCGGAGGCGGTAATTTCGGGGCGGGAGCCGCTGGTGGTGATTGGGGCGATTGCGGGAGGGTAGGTTCGAGCTTCGAGCTGCGAGCTATGAGCTTCGAGCTTGGAGCTTCGAGGTCTCGTCTGACTCTCGGCCTTTGCTGCTCCTTACGGCCACCGCATTTCGTTATTTTGAGAGATACAAGTCAATTAGTTCGGCGTGCAATTTTCCTTTCTTGATCTTCAGCTTCCCTGCTGTGACGGGCAGATTGAATCTTCTGGGGCCGGCGCTGCCTGGGTTGATGTAGAGGACTCCATTTTTCTCTTCTATTTTTGGGTGGTGGCTGTGGCCGTAGATTACTGCGGCTATGCCTGCGGTCTCGGGCTTGAGGTCGAGGCGGGAGAGATCGTGGAGCAGGTAGATGGATGCGCCTTCGGCTTCGATGAGGTCGGTTTCGGGCAGGGTGCGGGACCAGGGTTGGGTGTCGATGTTGCCGCGGACTGCGGTGACCGGGGCAATTTGTTCGAGGGCGGTGAGGATTTCGGGGGCGCCGACGTCGCCGGCGTGGAGGATGCGGTCGGCGCCCTGGAGGGCGGCGAGGGCTTCGGGGCGGAGCAGGCCGTGGGTGTCGGAGATGAGGCCGAGGAGCATAGGCACTAGCTTATTTCAGTGCTTGGGAATTGCGCATTGTTTGGGGAGTTTTTGCCGCGGTGCGCTTCGCAGCGTCACGAATTTGGTGCACGGGGAGAACGCCTTGGGGCGGTACCGGCGCTGGAAATAGTGCAGGGGTCCTTCGACTCCGCGCAATCATCGCTTCGCGATGATCGTGCTGCGCTCAGGATGACACCCTAAAGAAGCCACACACTCTCTGAATCACGCGTGGGCGGATAGTTGTTTCATATACTGCTGGTGTGGCGGCTGAACCTCTTCGCGCTCCTGCTGACAAGTCATCTGAGATGGCCGCACGCGATGGTGCGCGGGCGGATGGCAGTGGTGCGCGGGCGGATGGCAGTGGTGCGCGTGCGGATGCGTCGGCGGATTTGCTTGGGCCTTTGAAGAGGTATTGGGGGTATGAGTCGTTCCGACCGAAGCAGGAGAATGTGATTCGGAGTTTGCTGGGCGGGCACGATGTGTGCGCGGTGATGCCGACGGGGGGCGGGAAGTCGCTGTGCTACCAGTTGCCGGCGGTGGTTTCAGGGAAGACGGTGGTGGTGGTGTCTCCGCTGATTGCGCTGATGCAGGACCAGGCGGCGGCGCTGGCGCAGATGGGGATTGCGGCGGCGGCGCTGAATAGTTTTTTGAGCGCAGACGAGCGGCGACGGGTGATGGGGCGGGCGGTGGCGGGGGAGTACCGGCTGATTTATTTGTCGCCGGAGCGGCTGGCGGCGGAGAACACGTTCGATTGGCTGGCGCGGGTTCCAGTGGGATTTTTTGCGGTGGATGAGGCGCATTGTATTTCGGAGTGGGGGCATGAGTTTCGTCCGGACTACCGGCTGCTGAGCCGGTTGCGGGAGAGGTTTGCGGCAATCCCGATTGCGGCGTTTACGGCGAGCGCGACGCGGCAGGTGCGGCACGACATTCTGAAGCAGTTGCAGATGCGGGAGCCTCATCTTTATATCGCGAGCTTTCATCGGGAGAATTTGAATTACGTGGTGCGGGAGTGCGAGCCGCAGACGCAGCTTGGGCTGCTGGGGCGGGCGTTGCGGTATTACGCGTCGCCGCAGCCAGGATCTTCGTCCGGAACTCTGCCGGGAACTCCACCGGGAAACGTGATTGTGTATGCGCCGACGATCAAGCGGGTGGAGGAGACGGTGGAGTATCTGGAGGAGATTGGGATCGAGGCGATTCCGTATCACGCGAAGCTGGAGGCGGCGACGCGGCGGGAGAACCAGGAACGATGGATGTCAGACGAGGTGCGGGTGCTGGTGGGGACGATCGCGTTTGGGCTGGGAATTAACAAGCCGTCGGTGCGGGCGGTAATTCATCTGTCGCTGCCGAAGTCGATTGAGCAGTATTACCAGGAGGCGGGACGGGCGGGACGCGACGGGCTGCCGGCGGACTGCGTGCTGCTGTGGCAGAAACAGGATCATGTGCTGCTGGAATATTTCATCAAGAAGATTGAGGACGAGGCGGAGCGGGAGCGGTCGTGGGAGCGGAAGCGGATTGTTTCGCGGTTTGCGGATTCGAAGGGGTGCAGGCATCGGGCGATTTGTCTGCATTTTGGGGAGACGCCGAAGTGGGAGAAATGCGGCGGGTGCGACAACTGCGGGGTGCGGCCGGCATGGGTGGGGGCGGGCGGCGGACGCGGACGCATTGATGAGATGGAGACTCCTCGCCCGCTGCGCGGCACTCGGAATGACAAGAGAGAGAAAGATCGGAATGACGGGACGGATGGCGCGCGGGATCGAAAGCGGTCGAGGGTGGGGGCGGTGCGTGATTTTTTGTTTGGGGGGCGGGCGGACGGGGTCGCGCGGGATGGAGTCGCGCATGCGGATGATGCGGAGCTGGCGGAATATTTGCGGGAGTGGCGGCGGGGAATTGCGCGGGAGAACAAAACGCCGGCGTTTGTGGTGATGCACGATGCGACGCTGGACGAGATTTGCCGGCGGCGGCCGGGGACGATGGCGGAGTTGATGCGGGTTTCGGGGATTGGGGAGCGGAAGGCGGAGTTGTATGGGCGGGAGATTCTGGAGGCGCTGAAGAAGTTTGGGGGCGGGGCACGGGCGGCGGGAGCGAGTCCTCCGGCGACTGCGCCGGGAGCGGCGACGCTGCGGCTGCTGGAAGAGGGGAAGACGTTGGCGGAGATTGCGCAGATTCGGGGGCGACAGATTTCGACGGTGGTGGCGACGGTGGCGGAGCTGATTGAGGCGGGGCGGGTGAAGCTGGATGCGAAGTGGATTTCTCCGGAGGCGGGGCCGTTGATTGAGGCGGCTTGTTTGGCGAAGGGCGTGGAGAGGCTGCGGGATATAAAAGATGCGGTGCCGGCGTATGTGAGCTATGACGACATTCGGCTGGTGGTGGCGGGGATGCGGGCGGAGGGGAAGGTGAGGTAGGGGGAGCGCAGCGTCAGGCGGGCTGAAAGCGCGGCGGCGCAGAAGAATTCAAGAGCTTCAACCTCGGGGGACACTGCACGGGGAGAACGCCTTGGGGCAGTACCGGCGCTGGAAATAGTGCAGGGGTCCTTCGACTACGCACGATCATCGCTTCGCGATGATTGTGCTCCGCTCAGGATGACACCTAGGAAAGTCATACACTCTCGGGGTGACACCTAAAAAGTTACGCACTCCCGGGAAGACACGAAGAAAAAGTCACGCGCTCTCAGGATGACAATTTCTTTAACAAATAGTATTCCCGATTTGTTGTTACATTTATGTACTTACTGCTGAAAATATCGCGATCCTGTTCTGAGGGGGTTAGCCTTCCCAGACGAAGGCGTCGAAGATGCGTTTGGATTCGTAGCCGATGCGGTGGTAGAGGGCGATGGCGCGGTCGTTGGCCTGAGTGACGGTTAAGGAGATGGCGCGGAAGCGGCGTTCGCGGAGGCTGCGGGTGGTGGCGGCTAGGAGGACGACGCCGAGTCCGGCGGAGCGGTATTCGGGGAGGACGCAGACCTGGGTGACGTGGCCGACATCGGCGCGGACTTGAGAGCAGAGGATGACGCCGATGAGCGTGCGGGAGCGGCGATCGAGGATGACGAAGGAGGCGCGGGGATCGAAGGCGCCGCAGCCGGGGAAGCGGACGATGTTATTGAGGAAGCGGAGCGAGCCGGTGAGGGTGCGGTACTGATCGTTGATTTCGGAGTCGATGTGGCCGCGATAGGCGGCGGTGATAACGGCGGCGGCGGACTGGTATTGATCTTCGGACCAGGGGCGAAGTTCGAATTCGGGGGCGAGGGGCGGCGCGGTTTGCGGATGCTGCGCGATTTCGAACTTCATGAAGACGCGCGGATGCTTGCTGAAACCCTGGGCGAGGAAGGGACGGGCGACCGCTCCGGTTTCGTGAGCGAGGAGCTGGGCCTCGACGCGATGGATGCCGGGGGATTGCTGGAGGGTTTCGATGACGTGGGTGAGAAGGCGCTCTTCGATTTCGAGGCGATTGGCGGTGCGGCCGCCGTCGCGGACGAAGAGGTCGCCGATGACGCCCTTGCTCTGCTCGTAGACAAAGAATGAGTAGCCGAAGATGCTGCCGCGCTCGATGGCGGCGTAACCGGGAAGAATTTTGGCCTCCATGTAGCGGAGGATCATCTCGGCGGATTGAGTGTAGTCCCAAGAGAGCGTGCTTCCCCACATGGCGGTTTCTTCCTCGAGGAGAGGACGAAGGTCGGCGGAGGAGAAGTGGCGGAGGTCGAGGATTTCCATGGAAGAACCAGGTTTCAAGGTCGTAAGGTTTCAAGGTTTCAAAGTTTCAAGGTCGTAAGGCTTCAAGGTTTCGACGGTCACACCCTCGTTTTGGAGCGATTCCTTTCCTCCCAGGAGATCGCTCGCGGAAGCGACTTTGAAACCTTGAAACACTGAAACTTTGAAACCTGCGTCGTTGATCATTCCTACTTTCCTATCCAATAAAGTTCTAACTTCTGGGCGGGGATACTGGTTAAGTATGCCACTTTGCGGCCGGATAGAAGAGTTGTGAACTGGGGCCCGGTGCCGGGGGCGGCGAGGAGGACGTGGGCTTCGGCGGGGATGCGGCCCTGGAGCGGGACTTGGCCGGGAGCTTCGAGGGTTTCGTAGGTTTGGGTTGGGCGGTTGAGATAGAAATCGAGACCGTATTGCTGGAGTCGGCTGACGTGATAAAGGGCGACGGGGACGGGCTCGCGGGAAAAAGCTTGAATGGTTTCGGCGACGGGGCGGGAGGATTGGGTGGCGTCGATGATGGGCGCGGCGAGGCGAATTATGGCGGCCACGCTGACCACGACGGCCAACAGCGTGGCTTCGCGAAGGAGGCGCGGACCGTTGCGGGTGAGGAGAGCGGCGGCGATGGCGAGGGTGAAGAAGGCGGCGATGGCGGCGGCGATGTAGGTTGCGTGATTCAGGGTCAGATGGTGAGTGACGGCGATGGACGGGGCGATTAGGGCGGCGAAGATGAGGAGGCCGCAGAGGATGGCGTGGGCGATGGCTAGCGGGGGAGAGAGTTTATTTTCGGGTTTGCGATGGGCAGAGAGGGCTTCGCTCTCGCGATGCGCGGCTAGATAGTCGGCGATCAGTAACGCGGCGGCGGGGACGGACGGGAGGATATAGCCGGGGAGTTTCGATTGCGAGACGCTAAAGAAGAGGATGGGGATGGCGATCCAGATGAGCAAGAAGAGCGGCCAGGCATCGTCGGGGCTGGTGAAGGCTTCGTGGCGCTCGCGCCAGATCAGGCGAAGGCGCTCGACGAGGGCGAGGATGAGCCAGAGGGTCCAGGGCATGGTGGCGAGAGCGAAAACCGGGAGATAAAACCAGAAGGGCTGCGGGTGGTTGTAGAGATTGGTGGAGAAGCGGGCGAGATTGTGCTGGAGGATGAAGACGCGGAAGAAATCGGGGTTGCGGAATTGGACGGCGATGTACCAGGGCAGCGAGACGGCGAGGAAGAGGGCGATGCCGGGGAGCCAGAGGGTGCGCTGAAGGGCGCGCCAGTCGCGGCGGAGGGCGGCGAAGAGCGTGACGATGACGGCGGCGAGAACGGGCGCGATGGGACCTTTGGCGAGCGTGCCGAGAGCGAGGAAGAAGTAGAAGAGCGCGAGAGCGAGGGGACGTCGGCGCTCGTACCAGGAAAACCAGGCGAGAAGAGCGATGGTGAAGGTGGCAGTGAGAGGCATATCAGTGGCGGCGGCGTGAGCGAACGCGATGATGCCGGCGCTGCTGGCGACGATGAGGGCGGCGTCGACTTCGGAGGAGGGTTGCGGGCGGGGGTCGTTCTTTTTTCTGTGGCGAAGGAAAAAGTAAATGGCGACAACTAAAAGGGCGGCGTCGAGGGCTCCGGGAAAGCGGGCGGCTTGCTCGGCTCGGCCGTCGGGGGCGGAGAAGAGTGTGCGGCCCACGCGACCTTCGGGGGCGGGCGGGAGCGGCTGGCCGGCGTGATCTTGGGGCGCGGAGGAGAATGTGCGGACTACATAGTCAGCCGCTATGGCCTGCCAGTAATAAAGAGGAGGCTTTTCAAGCCAGGGCTTGCCGTTGATGGTGGGCGTGATCCAGTCGTGACGATCGAGCATTTCGCGGGCGACCTGGGCGTAGCGCGGCTCGTCGGCGCCGACGAGGCCGAAAGAGCCGAGGCCGTAGAAGAGAAGAAATCCGCAGGAGGCGACGAGGAGGAGAAGTTCGGTGCGGTAGCGCATGGGATCAGGCGGTGCGCGGGCGGAGAAGCGCCCACAGGCTGATGATTGTCCAGACGCCTTCGAGAACGACGAAGCCGAGTTGGAAGGGATGGAAGGCGATCCAGCAGAGGACGACGGAGCCAGCAGCGTTGAGGATGTTGTAAGCGGGGCGGCGGGCGTCGATCCAACTCAGTTGGTGGCCACCATAGGCGACGAGGATGAGGAGCGCCCCGAGGAAGGAGATGAGTTGGCGAGTGAGGTCCATTTTGTTTTGTTCAATTACGTTTTGTGTCTCGATCCTAACGCTCTAGTGTAGATGAGATAGCTTCCGGCGCAGAGGTTGCGGGGAGAATGCCTTGCGGCATTGGCAGCTGCGAAGGGTGCAGGGATCCTTCGACTGCGCGGGGCGCGCTTCGCTTACCCCGCTTCGCTCAGGATGACATTGGGAAAAAGATGCTTTATTCCGGGGAAGAGTCTTGGACGGACGTAGGGGGGCGGAGGCGATCGACTACTTTGGAGACGGCGATGGCCAGGGGGCCGTCGAGGGAGAAGCCGCTGGCGCATTTGTGGCCGCCGCCGCCGAACTGCTCGGCTACGGTGGAGACGTTGACTTCACCTTTGCTGCGAAGACTGACGCGATAGCGGCCGTCGGGGAGCTCGCGAAAGAAGATGGCAACCTGGACGTCGCCCATGGAGAGCGCGTAGTTGACGAGGCCCTCGCAATCTTCTTCGCGGGCGCCGAAGCGGGCCATTTGCTCCTGCGTGACCCAGATCCAGGCGAGGGGGCCGTCGCGATGAAGATGGGTGAGAGCGGCGCCGAGGAGGCGCATCTTGGAGGTGGAGTGTCCGAAATAAATGTGGCGGGCGCACTGGGCGGGATCGGCGCCGGCGAGGACGAGTTCGCGCGCGACGGTGAAGGTATGCTCGTTGGTGCCTTCGAACATGAAAGAGCCGGTGTCAGTCATGAGCGCGGTGTAGAGACAGGTGGCGATATCGCGATCGATGGGGACACAGGCGAGGCGGGCGAGGCGATAGACGAGTTCGGCGGTGGCCATGACGCTGGAGTCAATCCAGTTGATGTCGGCGAAATTGCGGCCGCTGACGTGATGGTCGATGTTGATGAGGAAACACTGGTCGAGGCCTTCCAGGAGGGCGCGGCGAGTGCTGTCGCACTCGAGGAGGATGACGGCATCGTTGGGCGGGACGACTTGCGCGCGGAGGGCGCGATTGGCGAAGGGGAGTTCCTGGTAGATGCGGGGGATGCCGTCGTAGATGACGACATCGGCGTCTTTGCCCATGGCGCGCAGGATCTGGCCGCAGGCGAGGGCGGAGCCGATGCCGTCGCCGTCGGGGCGCGCGTGCGAGGTCACGACGAAGCGGTGACGGTCGCGGATGGCTTGTAGAACTTTGTCGAGCATACGAGTTGTCAGTTATCAGTTTTCAGTTATCAGTTAGGGCGCCTGGAACGAGTCTTGCGCCTCCTCGGCTGATAGGTGCGAACTGACAGTTATTTCTTGCTACGTTTTTTCGCGCGGGTCAGGAGCTCGTCCACGCGACTTTCGAATTGCTGCGAGCGGTCGATGCGAAAAAAGAGCTCGGGCGCGCGGCGGATGCGCAGGCGCTCGACTAATTCGTGGCGAATAAAATTTTTGGCGGCGTTGAGGCCGGCGAGGGTGCGATCGGCCTCGGCGTCGTCGCCAAGGACGGAGACGAGGACGTGGGCGGAGCGGCCGTCGGGGGCGATGTGGAGGTCGGAGACGGTGGCGAGGCCGATGCGGGGATCGGCGAGCTCGCCCTCGAGGATGGTTTCGATCTCCTCGCGGAGAGCTTCGCTTAAGCGCTCGCGATGATATTTTTGGCCCCGGCGTTCCATGTGCGTAGTAAAGGGAAAACGTATGAGAATAACAGAATGCGGGGAGTTGGGTGGGGCAAATCGAGGGCCGCGGGGGGCAAAGTCCGTGGCGCCGACGCTGACCGCTTTTGCGCTGGGGAAAGTTGGCTGATAAACTGAGGCATTGCCATCCTGCTCATAGGATTGGGAACCTACTCATAGGCGAAGAAGGAAGCGTGTGCGCGCAGAAGCCAGACATCAACTGAAACAGGATCGCTTCAGCAAGGCGACATTTGAGGCGGCGGAGAAGACGGTTCACTGGAGCCAGGAGCACCAGTCCAAACTGATTGCGGGCGCGATTGCGCTGGTGGCGATTGCGGCGATCGGGTTTGGCGGCTGGTATTACATGAACGTGCAGAACGACAAGGCGAGCCTGGCGTTGAGCGACGCGGTGCGGACAATGCAGGCGCAACTGCGTCCGGCGGGAACACCAGCACAACCGGGGTTGTTGAGTTTCGACTCGGAGACGGGGCGGGCGACGGCGGCGCGGAAACAGTTTCAGGAGATCGCGGACCAGTATCCATCGACGCACTCGGGCAAAATGGCGCGCTATTTTGTGGGCGTGGCGGCGGCGCAGATGGGCGACAACGCGGCGGCGGAAGAGAATCTGAAGAAGACGGCGGAGACTTCGGACTCGCAACTGGCGTCGCTGGGGAAGTTTGCGCTGGCGGCGGTGTATCGGGAGGAGAAAAAAGATCCGCAGGCGATTGAGCTTTATAAGCAGCTGATGGACAAGCCGACGGAGCTGGTGAGCAAAGTGGCGGCGCAGATGGAAATAGCGTCGGTGTACGAGTTGGAACAGAAGCCGGACGAGGCGAAGAAAATTTATCAGGAGATTGCGAAAGAGAATCCGTCGTCGGAGGCGTCGTCGCTGGCGCAGAGGAAGCTGGCGGAGTTGAGGTAGAGGTCTCAGGTCTCAGGTCTCAGGTCTCAGGTCTCAGGTCTCAGGTCTCAGGTCTCAGGTCAGAAAATTATTGGTTGTGGGGCTGTGGCTTTTCCGCCGAGTTTTGGCTCAAATAGAATTTTTTACTCAAATACTTTTCTTTCCTGTTGGTTCCCTTTCGCAAGCTTTTTCATTTTTTTTTGGCGCGTGAGCGCTTATCCCTGCGGCTAGATCGCCAATTGCTTTAGGCAGGCGATGAGGCGGTCGCAATCTTCTTTTGTGTTGTAGGCGTGGGGAGTGACGCGGACGGAGGCACCGCGGATGCTGACGAAAACGTTTTCGCGAGCGAGGATGCGGGTGAGTTCGGGCGAGATGGGTGTTGGTCTGCGCAGGCAGAGATAGTGCGGGGCGCGGAGCGGCTCGGCGGGGACGGAGAAGCCGAGTTCGGCGGCAGCGGCGGCGATGCGGCGATTGAGGGCGCCGGAAGTTTCCGAAATTTCCTCAACTTTCCAGTCCAAAATCTGGCGCATGGCGTCGACGGCGGCGGGGAGGAGCGCGAAGTTGGAGCGCTCGCCCATATCGAAGCGGCGCGCGCCGGCGTCGTATTCGTCGGAGTAGAGAACGAGGCTGGAAAAGTCGCGGGAATTGGCGCGCTGAATCCAGCCTTCCTCGAGCGGCGAGCCGGTGTGCCACTTGGGAGCGACGTAGAGAAGGCCGACCGAGTAGGGGCCGAGAAGCCACTTGTAACTGGCGGCGGCGGCGAAGTCGGGCTGGACGTCATGCACGTTGAACGGGAGCGCGCCGAGGGACTGAGTGAGATCGAGGACGAGCGCGGCGCCGAGATGGCGGCAGGCCTGGCCGATGCGGACGAGATCGAGACGGCCGCCGCTGGTCCAGTGAACATGAGGGAGCGCGGCGACGGCGACTTCGGGCGTGAGCGCGGCGAGCGTGGCGGAGGTCCAGTCGTAGTCGGCGGGCCAGGGCACGATTTTGAGAGACGCGCCGCTTTCACTGGCGAGGCGCTGCCACGGGAGGTAGTTGGAGGGAAATTGCTCGTCGAGGACGAGGATGCTTTGGCCCTTGCGCACGGGGACGTTGCGAGCGGCGGTTTGGATTCCGTAGCCGGCGGAGGAGACGATGGCGATGCAATCGGGGGTGCAACCGAGGAGGGGCGCGGCGATGGCGCGGAATTCCTCGGAGCCGGTGAAAAACTTTTCGGGAATGAGATTCCAGGGATGCGATTTTTGGGCGAGGGCGGCGGAGCCCGCGGCGAGCGAAGACTTGAGCAGCGGCGACATGTAGGCGCAGTTGAGATAGGCGACTTCGCCGGGGAGATCAAAGAGATGACGCTGGCAGGAGAGCATAGGTGGCGTGCGCGAGTTGTTTCGCGTTTGCCAAGTTAGCACGGATGCGGGCGGGGGATGGGGCGATTCAGAAAACATATTTGCCGAATGGTGGCGGATGGTGACGGCAGAATCACTCAGGCGGGCGCAAGATCTTCTCGCGTGATTCGTTCTCCGGGAAAGATGTTGCGTTGTGCGCGAATACAAAACATTGTGGAGCTGTGCAGGAGAACTGTGCTCGATCTCTGTTCATTGAATAAGACTTTTCTGGAGTAATTGGATCAATAGTAATTGGATCAATGGCCGGTAAAGCTCTTGTTCACTGCTAACCCGCGTTGCGGCTACTCGTCCAATACATGTGTGCGCTAAAGTGGGAACTTTTGAAAAGTCAGTTTCGTATCCTGGTGAGACAGAGATGGGGCTTGGCTTTGGCGTGGGCGGAAATTCCGACGCTACGGGCCGAAGTTAGAAACTGACGCACGTCGAGATAAGAGATCAAAGAAAATAAGAGGTGGAAGAGATTCGCGATTGAAAACAGTTGCAGGGTGACGGGACTTGATTCGCGCATGGTTTGGCGGCCCTGGCGAATCGAGTCCGGCAACGGACGGCGGGGGTGAACCCGCGTCGTATTGCGTCACCCTGACAGGCGCATTGTAGGACATTGCCGGGAAAAGGCAAGCCTATTGTGCGAGATGAACCAGCCGCCGGCGGTCCGGAGAAAGCCGGACAGAAAGAAGGAGCTTATGAAACTGAACAATCTGGCGAAGACAGTGGTGCTCGGGCTGGCGGTGCTGGTGGCGACGGGCGCTTATGCGAGTAACAAGGGATCGATTCACGTGGACGAAGCGGTGCAGGTGAACGGGCAAGAACTTCCGGCGGGCGACTACTCGGTGCGGTGGCAGGGCGCGGGGCCGGACGTGCAGGTAAGTTTCATGCGGGGAAGCAAAGAAGTAATTAAGACAACGGCGAAGCTGGTGGATTTGGAGAAGGCGGCGAGCGACGATGCGATTGTTACGCAGCAGGGGAGCGGGGAGCCGTCGGTTTCGCAGGTGCGGTTTGGAGGGAAGAAGACGGCGCTGGCGATTGGATCCGCGGAGCGGGCGGCCATGGGACAGTCGATGGGGGAGGCGAAGTAAGTACACATTCAGCGGTTATGACTTTGCCGGGGGAGCACTGGCGTGCTCCCTTTTTCTTTGAGCGACGTACTCCTGGTTCCATGGATGGCGCAGGGGTAGGCCCGTCGCTCGAGCACTCGAGATGAGAGCGAATTCGACTTGCACTCGCCTCCAGCAGCCGTGGCTTGGTAGATTCGAGGCATGAGAACATCGCGCCCAACCTCCGGATATTCGCCCTGCCCCTGCTTCCGCGCCGTTGTCGTCGCATCGCTGGCTGCGCTAATTCTGCTTGCATTCTCTTCTCGTCCACTGCGAGCGCAAACGTCCGCCGGTTGGCACGACGACCTGGTCGATCACATGGTTGGCACCTGGAAGTTGGAGGGTCCCGTCATGGGCCGCGCCGGACATCACGACCTTCAAGCCGAATGGGCCCTCAACCATCAATTTCTGCGCATCTACGAAAAGACCAGCGCCGCCGCTCCCGCCGATGAACACAAGTACGAGGCAATCTGGTTTCTCGGCTACGACCCCATCAGCGAGCGTTATGTCCTCCACCTGATGGATGTTTACGGGGCGCGTTTTTCGGAAACGCTCGGGTACGGAGTCCGGGACGGCAATGCCCTTAAATTTGTCTTCGAATATCCCGACGGCCCCTTCCATACCACGTTCCTCTGGTCCGCCGAAAAAAACGCGTGGGAGTGGCGCATGGAACAAAAAGACAAAAACGGAAAGTGGACTCCGTTCGCCGATCTCCAACTCACCCGCGCCCCACAGTAAGCACGAAGTGAGAATGTTGTGAGGGAGAATATTGCGCACCCCCGTCGCACAATGGGTTCAGCGCTAAAGAGTGACTTTTTGAGGCGAAGGGGTTCGCTTCTCACTTCCGCAACAAATTCTTCGCAATAAAGAACACATTCGCCGGCCGCTCCGCGAGCCGCCGCATAAAGTACGGATACCATTCCGTCCCGAACGGAATATAAACCCGCACCTTCCATCCCTCTTTCACCAGCGATTGCTGCAAGTCCCGGCGAATGCCGTGCAGCATCTGAAATTCAAACGCGTCCCGCGCAATCTTCTCGCGGGTCGCAAACGCCTTCGCCTGGAGGATGATCCTCTCGTCATGCGTGGCGAGCCCGTGATAGACGCCGCTCGTCATCAGCATCTTCATCAGCTTCACGTAATTCGCGTCTACTTCCGGCTTCTTCTGAAACGCAACCTCGTCCGGCTCCTTGTACGCTCCCTTGCACAGCCGTATCCGGATGCGATCCGTGAGCAGCTTTTCAACGTCCGCTTCGGCGCGCCGCATATACGACTGGATCACGGTCCCAACATAGCCCGCATTCCCGGGCACGCGATGCAGTTCGTGAACAAAGTCCAGCGTGCGCTGCGTATACGGCGATCCCTCCATATCGACGCGCACAAAGTTCTGCATCGCCGCCGCCTTCGCCACCAGATTGCGCACAATGTCGTACGCCATCTTCTCGTCGACATCGATGCCCATGTGCGTGAGCTTCAAGCTGATGTTCGCATTCAGCTTGTCCTTGGCAATCTCGTCGAGCAAGTCGTGGTACAGCCGCGCGCTCGCCCTGGCCTCCTCGGCATTGGTCACGTTCTCGCCGAGATTGTCGATAGAAACGCCGGCCCCGAACTGGTTGACCGCCGCCGCCGCCCGCACCGCATCGGCAACCTGCGTTCCGGCCACGAACCGCGACGAAGTGCGCTGCCCAAAACTCGACCGCTCCGCTATCCCGCGCAGCGACTTGCTCTCCGAAAGCGCGATAAACAAAGCCCTCAGCATCGTACCCTCGACCTGGCGGCGCTCGCGTTCCTGCGCCGCGCCGGCGACCTCAACTCCAGGCAAACATACCAGATCGACGCGCACGCTTCCGCATCGCCCGCTCGCCCGCTCAATTTTGACGGATTGAAACTGCCAGAGACGTTCGTCGGCATTACTGTATTTTTTACCATAAAAGCCCGGACTTCCGCGTGACCGCAGTCACCCCCGCGGGGGTAATCTCGCACAATAAGGCAGGGCGCGTTTGGGACGGCCCTTACTGCATTGACTAGTCATCTGACTAGTCATATCATAAGACAAAACGGCAGGGGAGGTGCGCGGATGGCTTCATGGCAGGTTCAAGATGCAAAGGCCCGTTTCAGCGAGTTCCTCGACACAACCCTCAAGAAAGGTCCGCAGGTCGTAACCCGTCGCGGCGTCAAGACCGCTGTTCTCGTGCCCATTGAAGAATGGGAAAGACTACAGAAGTCTGCTCGCCCCGGGCTCAAGGAATGGTTGCTCGCCCCGGAACCTCGCTTCGACGACCTGATCCCCGAACGCCGCCTCCCGCGCCGCCGTCCCGTGGTGGAGTTCGAGTGAATCAATATCTGCTCGACACCAATGTCGTCTCCGAAACGCGAAAATCGCGTCCGCATGGCGCGGTGATGCAATGGCTAAGCGGCCTCGACGAGGGGCACGCCTTCTTATCCGCAGTGACCCTGGGTGAATTGCAAGCGGGCATTGAGAAGACCAGGCACCAGGACCCGGCAAAGGCAGAGGAGATCGAGCGCTGGGTGGACCAGTTGACTGCCGTTCATGCAGTGCTCCCTATGGATGTCCCCTGCTTTCGCGAATGGGCCCGCATCATGGACACGAAGCCGCACGAATTGCTGGAAGACGCGATGATCGCCGCCACCGCCCGCGTTCACCACCTCATTGTCGCCACCAGAAATGAACGCGACTTCAGGCAGCTCGACGTCCGCACCTTCAATCCGTTCAGGAACCAATCGCAGATCAGGTGCGGGACCCGGGTTGCTGGCGACTCGTAACCCGCGCCTCTCTCGCTCATGTAAAATAGCTTTCTACCCATGGACCTCTCTGCCATTCAGCGTGCGCTCCGCGAGCGCAACATCGACGCCTGGCTTTTCTACGATCATCATCACCGCGATCCCATTTCCTACCGCGTCCTCGGGTTGCCCGAAAACCTCATGGTGACGCGGCGCTGGTACTATCTCATCCCCGCCCAGGGCGAGCCGGTCAAACTGGTCCACAAAATTGAGGCAGGCCATCTCGACACACTGCCCGGCGCGAAACATCAATACGCCGGATGGCAGGAGCTGTTTGACAGCCTCAAGCGGATGCTGACCTCCTATCGCGACATCGCCATGCAGTTCTCGCCCAACAATTTTGTATTTACAATTTCCATGGTCGACGCGGGCACTGCGGACCTCATCCGCGGGCTGGGCAAAAATATCGTCAGCGCCGCCGATCTCATCGCGCAGTTTGAGGCCACCTGGACCGACGATCAAATTAAAAGCCACTTCGCTGCCCGCGACTCTATCGACGCGATCACCGCCGGGGCTTTCCAGGAAATCGGGCGCCGCGTCCGCAGCGGCGGAACCCACGAGCACGAAATTCAGCGCTGGATTCTCGACGCGTTCGCCCGCGAGAATTGCATCACCTCCGATCCCCCGGTAGTCGCCGTCAATGCCAACAGCGGCAATCCGCACTACGACCCGAGCGCCGATCATCCCGTTCCCATCCGCGAAGGCGATTTCGTTCTACTCGATATTTGGGCCAAGAAAAACACTCCCGGCGCGGTCTACTACGACATCACCTGGGTGGGCATCGTGGGCAAATCTCCCTCCGACCACCAGCGGGAAATTTTCAAAATTGTCAGCGAGGCGCGCGATATCGGCGTCAAAACCGTGCAAGACGCCGTCTCTCGTCACCAGCCCATCGCGGGCTGGCAGGTCGATCACGCCGTTCGCGGCCACATCAATGACGCTCAGTACGGCGACTACTTCATCCACCGCACCGGCCACTCGATCGCCACCGAAGTCCATGCCAACGGCGCCAACATGGACGATCTCGAAATCCACGACGAACGCCTCATTCTGCCCAACTCCTGCTTCTCGATCGAACCCGGGATTTACCTCCCCGAGTTTGGCGTGCGCTCCGAAGTAAACGTGCTCGTCCGTCCCGGAAGCGCCGAGGTCACTGGTAGAATTCAAAAGGAGATTGTCACCATCTGAGTGGCGACGGAGGTTTGTTCCGTCGAAGAAAAATCTGAATGGCGAAAGCAACACCAGAAAAAGTTCAGGCCCCCGAGTATCCGCTGACCACCATGGCGGTAGTCGCGCCCATCGTCGGCTGGCTCATTCCCGGCGGAGGGCACATTCTGCTCAAGCGCTACGTTCGCGGCCTTCTGCTTATGATCTCCGTTGTCGCCATGTTCTTCATCGGGCTCGGCATGAATGGCCGCGTCTACCAGCCCAATGGCGGCGACATCCTTGACATCCTCGGCTTCGTGGGAGACGTGGGCGCCGGCTTGCTGTACTTCCTCGCCCGCATTATGGACTGGGGCAACGTGATGGCCGCCAACGCCGCCGCCGACTACGGCAAAACTTTCATCATCGTCGCCGGCCTCCTCAACTTCATCGCCGCCGCCGACGCCCACCACATCGCGCTGGGGAAGAAGCCGTGACCATCACCCTCTCCCACTTCTCGGCCGCTGTCGTCTTCGCCCTCTTCACGTCCGTGGTGTTCGGCATCACGCAGCGCAACACCCCTATGGAGCAGGTCCGCTACGGCCTTTACTGCTTTGCCCTATTTGTCGGTGGGGTGTTCGTAGCCGGCTGGTTAATGTGGCTGATTCGCCGCTAGTGCGGCGTGCCGCGCGCCTCAAAAATCCAAGCTACTCGTAGCGCAAACTCTCGACCGGATCGAGCTGAGCCGCCCGCGTGGCCGGAAGCGTCCCAAAAATAATTCCCACCAGCGACGACACGACGATCGCAATAATCGCCGACAGCCCCGACACGGGCACGCGATACTCGGTCAAAAAGCGAATCGAGAATGGAATCGCCAGCCCAACCACGGTCCCAATCACTCCGCCAATCAGCGAGATCAAAATCGCCTCCGACAAAAACTGAAAGCGGATTTCCCGCTTGGTCGCGCCGACCGCTTTGCGGATCCCGATTTCGCGAATGCGCGCGCTCACCGTCGCCAGCATGATGTTCATGATCCCGATCCCGCTCACCAGCAACACCACAAACGATACCGCCAGAAGGATCGCGGTCAGCGCGTTGGCCGTTTTATCGGCGACCGCCAGAAGCTGCGTCAGGTTCTGCACGCGGTAAACCGAGTTCGCGCGGTGCCGCGACTGAATCACGCGCTGAATCTGATTGGTGATCGGAATGACCTCCGACGCGTCCGCCGCCGAAAAATAAATCTGCCGCACCGCGGGCGTTTCCTTGAAATACCGGCTCACCGAAAACGGAATCAGCATGGTGCGGTCGGTCACCTCCGACTGCCCGAACGTGTCCACGCGTTCGCGAAAGCACCCAAGGATGCTAAAGGGCAGCCCGCTCAGCTTCAGCGTCTTTCCCATCGCGTTCTCGCACGAGCCATATAAATCTTCCGCGAGCTTCTGCGTCACCTCGGCAACTTTGTTGTGCGCCTGCGAATCCTCAGCGTCAAAAAACCGCCCCGCCGTCACTACCAGATTGCGCACCTGTAGATACGCCGGGTCAACGCCCAGCACCTGAATGTCGCGCTCCTTGCCGTTTCCCACCGCTATGCGCTCATACAGCGGCACCACCGGCGACGCGGCCGCAATCCCCGAAACCTGCAACTGCACGGCGTGCATGTCGTCAATCGTCAAATCGTCGGGCGCAGTTTCGCCGTCCTGGCCGCCCGCCTGGTATTCGGCCTCAATCATGTTCGTGCCGATCCCTTGGATCAGGTTCAGCACATACTGCTTGCCCGTCAGGCTGATGGTGGCGACCAGGATCAGCGACGCCGTCCCGATCATCATGCCCAGCGCCGTCAGAAGAAAGCGCACTTTATTGCTGCGGAAGGTGTCAAACGCGAAGCTGAAGATTTCGCCGAGAACCAGATTGGGTTTGGCGCGCGCCGGCGATGCGACGGTGGTCGACATTAAGCTGGTTAGATGTTAATTGGCCGAGGGAAGGACCGGCAAGCGCAGGAATCGAGCCGATCTAAACAATCGCAAAACTCTGCGTACTCGGAAATCGCGGGATTTGGCCACGGCGCCTGGCAAGAATCGCCAGCGCGTCCGGGCACAAGAGTCGTGATACAAGAGAAGATGAGCGCCCAACTGACCCTCGAACATGTCGAACACCGCCCACACCAGCCGCGTAGCTCGTTCCCTGGTGCCTGTTTTCCTAGCCCTCTACATCGCCCAATGTGTCTGGTTTATTCGCACGCAGTCGATGACCGTCGACGAGTCCGACCACATCATCGCCGGCGTGGAGGCGTGGCGCTTCGGCGAATTCGAGCGCTGGCATGAGCATCCACCGCTGGCGCGGCTGTGGTTTACGCTGCCCATGCTTGGCGTCGATTTGAAATACGAAAATCGCGCGCCCGAGGCGGCCGGCGGGCCCATCCATGCCGGCTCGCAACTCGACGCGGCCTTCCAGACCGATCCCAAATTTGCGCAGGTCGGCGAAGGCTGGCATTTGAACGAAGAGGCGATCCCAGTCTCTCCCGCGCCCGAGCGGTGGCTCTACCGCACTCGCGCCATGAATATGCTCTTCGGCGTCGCGTTGCTCGTACTCCTCTGGTTCGCCGTGCGCCATTTCTTTTCTGAGCCCGCGGCAACATTTGTCCTCGCGCTCGCCGCGTTCTCGCCCGAACTCATCGCGCATTTTTCGCTCGCCACCACCGACGGCGCAGCGGCGCTCTTCACGTTCGCTGGCGTGATGCAATTCATTCGCTGGTGGCGGCGCCCGAGCCCCGCGCGCACCGTTGTGCTCGGCCTCGCCCTCGGCGTCATGCTCATCGCCAAGCTCAACACCATGCCGCTCGTCCTGCTCGCTCTTGGATTAACGCTGATCCTGAAACCCGGCTCGGAATCGGCCTCGTCCGGCCGGCCCCCGCAGGCCGCAAAATTGCGTGACCAAATTTTCTGGCTCCCCACCGCCTGGAATTGGGCAAAGACCTTGTCCATGGCCCTGATCGCCGCTTTCGTCGTCTGGACGGGCTACTTCTTCCACGTCTCCAAAGTCGTCTTCGACAAGGGTCTCGTCACCCTCCACTTCGCCGGCTACACCAAACTCCTCACTTACCCGCTCCCCATCACGCGCCACTTTCAACTTTTCATCCCCGCCTGCGAATACCTGACCGGCCTCGGCATGGTCTTCGTCCACAACATGGAAGGCCATCACAGCTTTTTTCTGGGCTACACTTCGCCGACCGGCGGATGGAAACTCTATTTCCCCGTCGCCGTCTTGTTGAAGTGGCCGCTCATTATTCTTGCCCTCGGCCTCTTCGGAATCGCACTCCTGCTGCGCGATCGCCCCTGTCGCAGAGATCTGCTGCTCATCTCCATCTTTCCCGCGGTGTTTTTCGCGATGTCGATTTTCGGACGCATCAACATCGGTGTGCGCCACGTGCTTCTCGTCTACCCATTTCTGCTGCTCTTGGTGGGCGCCACGGCCGAATGGCTGCTCGCCCGCCGCCGCTGGCAATGGGTTCTCGCGCTGCTCGTCTGTCTCCAGGCGGCAGACTCGGCGCGCTACGCGCCCGATTATCTTTCTTACTTCAACATCTTCGTCAATCCCGCGCGCAGCTACGAACTCCTCAGCGACAGCAATCTCGATTGGGGCCAGGGTCTCGTCGCGCTGCGCAACTATCAGGCCGCGCATCCCACCGAGCCGCTTCATCTTGCATATTTTGGATTGGTCGATCCCGCGTGGTACGGAATTCGCTACGTGCCTTTAAAAGAAGATGAGCGCGCCACCGGAACCGTGATCGTCAGCGCCACGCACCTCTCGGGTCAGTTGCTAAAACATCCCGACAGCTATCATTGGCTCCTCGCCTATCCCCGCAAGGCGATCCTCGATCACAGCTTGTTTGTGTTTGAAGTTCCGGAAGCCCCGTCGTCACCTCACGACTGACGCACCTGCTCCGCGAAAGACGTCGACGGGTCGGTTATCGCATCGTCGAATCCGCAAGTTTCGCGCACGAGATAAAGCGGCCGCCGCTTGCTCTCTCCGTAGATGCGCCCAAGATATTCCCCCACAATTCCAAGGCAGATCAACTGGACGCCACCGATAAACAATCCCGCCAGCAGCACGGCCATCCATCCCGCCGGATGAAGCTTCTCGGCCAGCGCGAGGACAACCACGACCACCGCCCCAATCAGCGCACCCGCCGAAGCCGCCAGCCCGAGAAAAGTCGCCAGCCGCAGCGGCACAATCGAAAAAGAAAGTATGCCATCCACCGCAAACTTCACCATCCGGAAGAGCGAATACTTGCTCACGCCCGCATGCCGCGCCGCCCGGTCGTATGGCACTGCAATCTGCCGAAATCCGACCCAGCTCACCATCCCGCGCACAAACCGGTCGCGCTCCGGCATCGCGCCAAGCGCATCCACCGCCTTGCGGTCCAGCAGCCGGAAGTCGCCCGTATCCAGCGGAATCGGAATTTCGGAAATCCGATTGATGAGCCGATAAAACCATTCCGCCGTCTTCGTCTTGAACGCCGTTTCGCCTAAGCGCCGCGTCCGCGTGCCGTACACCACCTCGTACCCTTCGCGCCAGCGCGCGATCAATTCGAGAATCACTTCTGGGGGATCCTGAAGATCGGCGTCAATCAGCACCACCGCCTGGCCCCGGCTATAATTCAGCCCCGCCGTGATTGCGATCTGGTGCCCGAAATTTCTCGATAGCACCACCACGCGCACCCGCGGATCGGAGCGTTGCAACTCGGCCAGCATGGCGGGCGTGCGGTCGCGGCTGCCATCGTCCACATACACCAGTTCAAACGTGCGCCCCGCTTCCATCATCGTCGAGGTGAGCCGCCGATGCGTCTCCGCAAGCACGCTTTCTTCGTTGAAGCAGGGAACTACGATGGAAATTTCTGGGGCGTCAACGCGCGGCGAGTTCATCAAACGGCACTCCACAATCGATGCAATTGCACCTTCACCCAGCGAAACGTTCGAACTTCGAGAGAATTGGCGATTGACTCCGCGACCGCTTGGCGCTGAAACTCCCGCGAACGACCATTATTCTACGCGACACACCATGACGCTGCGATTCTGATACGGACAGTCAAGCGGCGCCGCAGCTGCTGGATCATCCCCGGCGCCTCGCCTGACCTCTTCAGCCTGATTCCGATCCCGCGATTTCGCGAGTATCACCCAATTCACCCCGAAAGTATTTTTCAAATGCCGAAAATCCCCGGCCTTGAAATTCGGCCACTCGCGCGTCGCATCCACCTCGCGCTTCCACCGCGGCGCCAGGCTCGGCACGCGCGCCGCCATGCCTCCATCCTTCAGCACATCCGCCAGCGCGCTCCGCTCGGCCAGCGCCCGAAAGCCGTGATAATCTTCGCCCGGAATCCGCATGTAATAAGGATTGAGCGCGAAAAGCGCGTCCGTCGCCGTGTTTGCGCGAACCCACTCGAACGCCGCCACCCACTCGTTGCTGGCGCGCATGCCCGGCAATTCGAGATGCGACGTCGCCGGATACATTTCTCGCTGCGCGTAAAACATCCCCAGCCCGAGCGGAACAAAAAGTAGCGCCCACCGGTACGCGCGTCCATCCAGCACGTACTGTCCAACCAGCCCGCCCGCCAGCATGAACATCAGGAGATAAACCAAATGCAGATAGCGCATCGGCTCAAACGGCCGAAGGCGTTGAAGGGCTGGCGGCAACATAATTATGAGCGCCACCGCCATTTGAAAAATGCCGTAATAAAGAAGACGCGACGAAACCCGCTCCAGCACCTCTGCTTTCGTCCGCCGGGCCACTCGCGCAAAAAAATACAGCACTAACAGCGGCGCAACTACGCCCAGCCATTCATACCACTGCCAATCGCCGAGAAAATAAAAGTGCCGCGTCGACGCTGCCTCCCGCCACGCCTCCGTAGTCGGCTCAAACAGCCAACCTAAAGGGATTGCCGCCAGCGGCAGCAGCACGCCGAATTTCGATCCCTCGCTGCGCGCTTCCTCACCGCTCGCACTGCCAAGCGCGCCATGGTCAGCGTTGCGGCCACCGTTCCATCCCCACGCAAGAAAAATGCAAAAGGAAATCCCGAACGCCGCCATAATGACATGCATCGCGCAGGCCACCGCCAACAAAATTCCCGCGCGCACGCGCCGCCCGTCGAGCACCGCCACGACAGCCGCCAGAATCGCTGCCGTCGCCAGCGCCCGCGGATGCAGATACTGATCCGTCAGGCTGATCGCCGTGCCCGCAACTGGAATTGTCAATAAAACCGCGGCCGTGACCACCGCTGCCCATTGCGCCGGCACCCCAGCAAAGCATCGCCGCGCAATCCCCAGGCACGCCCACAGAATCAGAAAAATCGCGCCCAAGTGCCATAGCAACACAGCGACGCTCAAAGGCAGATGCGTCAACCGCACCGACTCCGCGATGACTTTGTCAAAAATTGTCGCCTGGAATTGCAGCCGGAAAAAATCCGCGTCGTGCGGAAAGAGCGCCGGATTTAGATCGCGCTTGATTGCGGCCAGATAAAATGCGTCGTCTTCCAGCCCCGGATGGTACCCCTGAATCGCAACCGCGAGAATCGTCGTCAGCAGCAGGAGCCCGCAATCGCGCGCCCGCGAATGCCGCGTCACAACGGCCGCCGCCGAATCCACCCCGCTCAAAGTCCGGGCCCGGAGCCCTTCGCGATCCCGGGCTTGTAGTACTCCGATTGCAGATTGCGGCCGGTTTCGCTGAAAATGCCGAACCGCGCCACTCCGGCTCGCTGTAGCGCAAACTGCATCGTCGTTTTCAGCACGCCAAGTCCGTACGTTACGCTGCGCCGGAAATTAATCGACGACGCCTCTTCGAAATATTTTGTCGGGCACGAAACTTCGCCAATGCGGAATCCAAAGTACACGCACTGCGCCAGCATCTGGTTGTCGAAGACGAAATCGTCGCTATTCTCTCCCAGCGGCAGGCGCATCAGGACCTCGCGGCTGAACGCCCGATAGCCCGTGTGATACTCCGACAACTTCACCCGCAAAAATAAATTCTCAAACGCCGTCAGCAACCGGTTCGCAACATACTTATAAAATGGCATTCCACCGCGCAGCGCCGTCCCGCCGATAATTCGCGACCCGAGCACCACGTCGTACACCCCATACGCGATCATGCTCGCCATCGCCGTCACCAGCAGCGGGGTGTACTGGTAATCCGGGTGCACCATGATCACAACGTCCGCGCCGGCCGCGACCGCCTCCCGATAACACGTCTGCTGGTTGCGCCCGTAGCCGTAATTCCGGTCGTGCACGAAGTGCTGCAACCCGAGTTTTTGCGCGACTTCAACGGTGCGGTCTGTGCTGTGATCGTCAACCAGTATGCAGTTGTCCACGATCTCCGGAAGCTCGCGAACCGTCGCTTCCAGCGTTTTTTCCGCGTTAAAAGCGGGCAACACCACGGCAATGCGCTTGCCGTTCATCATGCATTTTGTCCTTGTGAACTGCAGTAGATAATAAATGAACTGCGAGTTCTGACGCCTCCCCTTCTCATCTTGTACACTTCTTCCTTTCACCGTCGCCGCTGTCCGGCGCAGGTTTTTCATCGGAGTCATTTGTGAGAAAGCGCTCACTCGCAATTCGCGCCGCCCTGTCCTTGCTCTTGTTGCCCGCCCTGCTGACCGCGTCGCGCCTATCCGGCCAAGACGCGCCGCAACCGCCGTCCGCCGCGCAGCCTGCAACTCCCGCGCCCCTCACCATCGAAGCCATCTTCGCGGACGGGGGCATCACGGGCCGCGCTCCCGAAACCGTCAAGTGGAGTCCCGATGGGTCCAAAGTTTCCTTCGTGCAGCGCGACGACTCCGGCGAGCATGGCGAGCTTTGGTTTGTCGATGTCTCGACCGGCGAAAAAAAAGTTCTCGTCAGTGAAGTCAAACTTTCCCAACTCGCCCCGCCCTCGTCAAAAATCGCCGACGAGCGCGAAAAAGAGCGGGTCACCCGTTACCAGGTCGCCGCCTACTCCTGGTCACCCGACTCCAAACACCTGCTCTTCGATTCGCGCGGCCAGCTCTGGTATTACAGCCTCGACACCGGAACCGCCGTCCAACTCACCTCCTCGCCCGATCCCAGCGAAGATCCAAAATTTTCGCCAGACGGCAAGCGCCTCGCCTACGTACGTAAGCACAATCTGTACGTACATCCCGTCTCCGACGACGGCTACGAACACCCGCTTCTCCACGAGGAAAAAACCAAAGAAAAAAATAAAAACCAGTGCGACACCCCCAAAGAAGGCGACATCCTGAACGGAGAAGTCGATTGGCTCTACGCCGAAGAGCTCGCCGTGCGCAGCAATTACTTCTGGTCGCCGGAAGGCCACGACATTCTCTTTCTCCAAATGGACGAAAGCCGGGTCCCCACTTATCCCATCACCGACTGGTCGCCCACCCATCCCCGCGTCGAGCAGGAAAAATATCCCCAGCCCGGCGATCCGAATCCCACTGTCCGCCTCGGCGTCGCCTCCTCCAACGGCGGAAAGCCGCGCTGGATCAAGCTTTCCGACGACGATGACATCTACATCCCGCGCTTCGGCTGGATACGCGAAAGCCTCGCTTGGGCCGAGGTTCTCAATCGCAAGCAGGATGTCCTCGATCTCTACTTCATCGACACCGCCTCCGGCAAAACGCGCAAGGTTCTCAGCGAGTCCGAGCCTGACGCGTGGGTCAACGTCAACGACGACTTCCGCGTCCTCAAATCCGGCGACCATTTTTTGTGGAGCAGTTGGCGCGACGGCCACACCCACATCTACCTCTACAGTTTCAACTCGCGGGATCCTTTCGGCGCCGACGCCAAGCTCGAACGCCAGCTCGAGCACGGAGACTACGAGGTCCTCGCCGTCAATGGCGTCGACAACGACTCCGGCACAATTTTTTTCACCGCCAATAAAGATGACCCGCGCCAGGAAAACATTTTCTCCATCAAGCTCGATGGGTCGTCCAGCCAGCCAGTCTCTTCCCCAGCCGGTAACCACCAGCCCAACTTTGCCAAAGACGGCAAGCACTTTGTCGAGACCCATTCCTCCACGCTCGCGCCTCCGCAAATCTCGATCTGCACGGTCGGCGCAACTTGCCAGCCGATCTGGCAGGCCCGCAGCATTGCCGGCTATAACCTCATCTCGCGCCAGCCGCTCGTGTTCAAGGCCGACGACGGCACTTTGTTATATGGATATTTAATCCTCCCACCGCACGTTGATCCCGGCGTGAAAATTCCCGTCATCGATTACATCTATGGCGGCCCCGCCGGCCAGACTGTCGAGGACGCCTGGGGCGGATCGACCGGCCTTTTTCACCAGTTGCTCGTCAAAGAAGGCTTCGCGATTTTTTCCCTCGACAACCGCGGCACCCCCAATCGTGGCCGCAAATTCGCCGCCGCCATTCACGGGCAGTTCGGCGGCATCGAGCTGAAAGACCAACTCGCCGCACTCGACCAGTTGTTCGCCCAATTTCCGCAGCTCGATCCCGCGCGCACCGCCATGTGGGGATGGTCCGGCGGCGCGTCCATGACCGCGTACGCGCTCACGCATTCGAATCGCTTCAAGGCCGGAATCGCCGTTGCCCCCATCACCAGTCAGCGCGACTATGATTCCACTTACACCGAGCGCTACATGGGCTTGCTCAAAGAAAATCAGCGGGGCTATGACGACTCCACCGTAGGCGCCGCCGGAAATCTTCACGGTTCGTTGCTTCTGGTGCATGGCACCAGCGACGACAACGTGCATTTTCAGAACACGATCCAGATGGCCGACGCCCTCATTCGCAACGGCAAGCAGTTTCGCATGATGGCTTATCCCAACAAGACACACGGCATCTCTGGACGCGAGACGCGCATCCAGCTCTATCACATGATGCAGGATTTCTGGGAAAAGGAGTTGAAATAAGCTCTCAGCTCTTAGCGTTTAGCTCTTAGCAAGAAAACGGAAGGATTCATTCTTAGACGACGGTTTCCCTGAGAGGCGAGAGCTTGGAGCTGGATTGGATAACTCATGAACCGAATCACTCTTGGCAACTTCGAACTTACCATTGTCTCCGACGGCACTTACTATCTCGACGGCGGCGCCTTCTTCGGCGTCGTCCCGAAACCTATGTGGTCGACAAAAGCCACGCCCGACGATCAGAACCGTCTCGATGCCGGCCTTAACTCGCTCCTCATCCGCACGGGCGACAAGAATATTCTCGTCGAAACCGGCATCGGCAACAAACTCCCCGAGAAGATGGCGCAGATCTACAAGCAGCCCGCCCAGCTCCTGGACAATCTCCACGGCGCCGGTCTCGCCCCCGAGGATATCGACATAGTCATCAACACCCACCTCCACTTCGATCACTGCGGGTGGAACACCGTCCGCCGCGGCGACGGCTTCGCTCCCACCTTCCCCAAGGCGAAATACTACGTCCAGCGCGGCGAGTGGGAGCATGGCCGCCGCCAACTTGAACGCGACGCGGTCAGCTACATGAGTCCGAATTACGATCCCCTGCTCCAGACCGGACAGATGGAGCTCCTCGATGGCGATCGCGAAATCGTTCCAGGCGTTTCGGTAAAAGTCTTCCGCGGCCACACCGCTCACATGCAGGCTGTGATCGTCGAAGGCCGAGCGGACGGCTCCGGCGGCGGCAACAAGACTGCGTGCTATATCTCCGACTTAATTCCCACCAGCGCCCACCTGGATCTGACCTGGGTCATGGCCTTCGACTTATACCCCCTGGATACGATCGAGAGTAAGAAGAAGTATTACGCGCGCGCCATCCCCGAGCGCTGGCTGACCGTCTTCACTCATGACCACAACACGCCTTGGGGACACGTAGAAAAAAACGAGAAAGGAAGGCTGATATTGGGAAGCGTCTAAACTATGGAGGGTCGCGCGACTACGTCAATTGAAGTCGCGCATCGAAGAACTGTTCCACGCTCGTCAAAATCTCCGTGCCGCTCTTCGCGTCATAGATCGCCTTGCGCAGCGCCGCCCCGCCCGGCACGCCGTGCGTAAACCACGACGCAAACTGCTTCATCTTTCCCTCGGCACCCGGCATCTCCTCTTCCAACAGCATCTCAAAATACGTCCGGATCATCCGGTAGCGGTCGGCCTCCGTCGGCTCATCGTACCCTCCTGCCTTCGCGTGTCGGTCGTCCGCAACATACTGCTCAATCTGCCGAAAGATCCACGGATTCGCCGGCGCCATCCTGCCGATCATCACCGCGTCGCATCCCGTTTGCGCCACCATCGCCACCGCATCCTCGGGCGAGCGTATATCTCCATTCCCGATCACCGGAATCTTGACCGCCTGCTTCACCGACGCGATCCATTCCCAGCGCGCCGTCCCACTGTAGCCTTGCAATCGCGTCCGCGCGTGCAGCGCCACTGCGCCCAGCCCGCAATCTTCCGCGATGCGCGCCAGTTCCACGCACACGATCTCCTCGTCGCTCCAGCCTGCCCGAAACTTCACGGTAAATGGAATCTTCACCGCCGCCCGCACCGACTCGAAAATCTGCCGGATCAGCGGCAGATCGCGCAGCAGCCCCGAGCCTCCATTGCACCGCACAACCTTCTTCGCCGGGCAGCCCAGGTTCAAGTCGACGAGGTCGAATCCCAAATCTTCCACCAGCCGCGCCGCGTCGGCCAGCACCGCCGGATTGCTGCCAAAAAGTTGGGCCGAGATTGGATGCTCATCTTCATAAAAATGCAGATACCGCCCGCGCACCTTCTTATTGCGGAGCACGCCGTCCGCCGACGTGAACTCCGTCATGATCAGCCCGCACCCGCCCAGTTGCTTGATGAAGCGCCGAAATACCGTGTCGGTAACGCCCGCCATCGGCGCGAGCACGGTAGCCGGCCGGATCTCCACGCCCCCAATCCGCAAACATTCCGGAAACTCACGCCCGAGGCTTCGTATAGCGAGGGCCGCTGTAGCGCGCACACTCCCGTCTCCGCCTGCGCCCGTGCGCGAACCCGCGCCGCCCTCGCCCGTGCGCGTACTCTCAAGCTCGCCAGGCTCCGCCTTGTACCAATACTTCATGGTTACATTCTAGCCTTGCCACAAAAACTGAAGCCCTCGCCACCGGGGGCGAGGGCTCAAATTTCTTACTTGCGGCGGACACTCCTGCCCGCCATCTCGATGCAGGCCTACTTCTTTGCCGGCTCGGCTTTCGCGGCTTCCACTTTTGCCGCTTCCGCTTTCGCGGCGTCGCTCTTCGCGTATTTGCGGCGGAAGCGCTCCACGCGTCCGGCGGTGTCCATCAACTTCTGCTTGCCCGTGAAGAAGGGATGGCAGGCCGCGCAAATTTCCACGCTGATGTCGCCTTTGTGGGTGGAACGAGTGACGAAGGCGTTGCCGCAAGCGCAGTGCACGCGGATTTCATGATAGTTGGGATGGATAGCTGCTTTCATTGTGTTCGCAATACCTCGATTCAATCCTTAGATTCTATCGGAGTTAAGAACGATTCGGCAAGCGCCCACGCGCCCCGGGTGACGTAACCCCGCTCCCTCCAACAGCCCTCATTCTGAATGTTTTACGCCATCGCAGGTAGATCACCAACTCCACGGCAATCCTGCACCGCGGCCGGGCCGTCTTGCGCCGCCCAAAATAAAACGGCAGGCTTGATCCTGCCGTTCGGGCAATGCGCTTTTCGGGGCTCTTACTTTCCTTTGTTTACCACTTTTTTCAGTTCGTTACCGGGAGTAAACTTCGCGACTCGGCGGGCTGCAATCTTGATGGTGGCACCCGTCTGCGGGTTGCGGCCGTTGCGGGCCTTGCGCTGCGAGACGGAAAACGTGCCAAACCCGATCAAGGCGACCCGGTCTCCTTTGCGAAGGGAGGAGGTTATGCTATCGACGGTGGTGTCGATCGCGGTCGTCGCCTGCGCCTTCGAAATATTGCAAGCGCCGGCAATCCGGTCAACCAGATCAGCTTTATTCATGGTCTCTCCTGAAACAAATCGATTTGCTCCCCGCGCCATACAAAAATTCTATAGGTGCGGAAATTGGCCATCGTCATTCTCCTCCCTACGCGCATATTGTCAAGAGCAAAGACGTGCCGGTTGCTCGCTTTGACAATTGACTCTGTTCCATTTCCGCACTCCACCGCCCCGACTCGCCGCGCCCCGCGCCGAGTTTCAATTTCCCACTCACCTTTCCGGCCTTCGACTCCGCAAAAAAAAATCACCGAGAAAAATCTTGCACTTGCCGTCAGCCCACATTGCAACAGGTCATCCCCATCCATCGCACCAGTCTCGGTTCAAACCGCGCAGGACGTTCCCGGCATCAAACTTTTTTCTGAATCGTCTTCGGTGCAACTTTCTATACGCGCAGCAGCTTTTCCTCTCTTCTCCACAACCGGTCCTTCATCTCCACATCATCTGCACAGAAGCGAGCGACTTTACTCTTGCGCCGAACCTCCGCTCGCATGCATTCTCAATTGCGATCTCAACCATGTCTGCGTCTTCAGCCTCCAAGCGAAATCAACTCCTCGAATGGTTCCCGTTCTACGTGCACCGTTTCGTCGGAGACATTCGCTATCGCTCGCTCAAGGACTACCAGCAGGCGTGGTTTCTGAATCTCCTGTTTGCCTCGTGGCAATCGGAGCGGCCCGGCTATTTGCCAGACGACGGGCAGTTGTGGCGCCTCGCGAATGCGCGCACCCGGCAATACTTCGAAAAGGAATCTGCCGCGGTGCTCTGCATGTTCGAGCGCGAGGGCTCGACAACTGACGGTGTGCTCTGGATCTATCACCGCGCGCTGCTCGACATCTACGATGAACAGGTCCTCAAATTCCACAAAAAGAAACAGCGATACTCAAAATCCACAATCGATAACGGAACCTCTTATCTGGATTTTGAAGGTACACTTAACAAAAAAGAGAATGGACGAGAAGAATGTGCGCTACATCCGGAGTCTGGTCTCACACAGTGGGGCACCTGCTGGGGATGCTATGCCGAGAAACACAATAGCGCCGCAGTCTGAGGCCACTGTGTGCCCGCTCTGCGGCGGGTCAGGATGGCGCCAGGTGATCGGCAGCGCCAATCAGCAAGTTACGCGCTGCAACTGCTTCGTGAGCGCGCAGGTAAACTCGCTGCTCGCCGCATCCGATATTCCCGCGCGCTACGCGGCCTGCACTTTTTCAAATTACAAAACGGAATCGAATCCCGCGTTAGCCGTTGCTCGCATCACGCTTGAAAAATGGGCGAATCAATATCCGCTCGACCGCACAGGACTCCTCCTCATTGGCCCAAGCGGCGTCGGCAAAACTCATCTCGCGGTCGCAGCTCTCAAAGAATTGACGACCAAAGGCGTCCACGCCCGCTTTTGCGATTACCGCGAACTCCTCAAGCAAATTCAGAATTCCTACAACCCATCGGTCCAGGCCACCGAGCTCGAAGTCCTGCGCCCGGTCTTCGAGGCCGAAGTCTTGCTGCTCGATGACCTCGGCGCCGTTAAGCCTTCCGAGTGGGTTTGGGATACGGTCAGCCTCGTCCTCAACGCGCGTTACAACGCCAATCTCACTACCATCATCACCACCAACTTCATGGATGGCCCCAGCGCCGCCGTCGATTCGGCCCGCCGCGCCAACCGCGAAGAAACTCTCGGTGATCGCATCGGCGAACGCATGCGCTCCCGCCTTTTCGAGATGTGCCGCCTGGTCCAGGTTCAGGGCCGGGATTATAGGCCGAACTTCCGCGCGGCTAACCTGCGCTAGCCGTTGAAACCTCACGATCTTGAAACTTCGGCCCCGCTTCACCGCCGACAGCAACTCCTACTCCCCCGCCGAGTGATCGTGCACAATTTTCCAACCATCGCCAAACTTGCGGAATACCAGCGTAAACAGACCGTGCGGCGTCTTGCCATCCGACATCGTCAAATGGAATTCTCCCCGCACAAACGCCGCATCCGGCGCCAGCATCTCGATCCGCACATTCGCAAACTCCAGCTTCCCCATCTCATGTCCGGACCCCTGGTACGCCTTCTTATACCGATCCAGCGCCGCGTCCCACCCCTTCGACTCCTGCGCGCGGGAAAAAAATGTCAGCTCCGGAGACTTCCAGTAGCCGGCCATAAACCCTTCAAGGTCGCCGCGGTTCCACGCCGCCTGCTGCTGCTCAAGCACGCTGCGAATTGCGCTGGCCGGCGAATCCGTACTCTCGCCGAAGGCTGCGACCAAACTCACCAGCAGGAATACCAACAAAGACGATGCCTTCATCCTCGCTCTCATCCTCGCACTCCTTAAGCCCTGCGTTTCGCAAAGCAAGGCGCGGTACGCTAAATTACCACAAGGCGCTGCAGAAACCTTGGCCGAAAACTAAGAGTTGCGCGGCCTCTGCTCCAGAAGTGCCGCTAACAGTTTCATGGCGCGGCTCACCCGGCGCCGATCTTCCGTTGCACACAGATCGAACAGTAATCCGCGGGTAGCGGCCAGAAGTAGTGTTGCCTCAGCTCCCGAGTTCTCTCGGATTGCGTTCGCCTGACCGTCAGCCCTGCCCGCCAGCTTCCTCCAGTAAGCAAGCGGATCGTTGAGAACGCCCGTGTAGCCTTCCGGATCACGTAGCGCCAGCGCGTAGAGCTCGAAGATGAGCCGCAAGGCCGGCCGGGCCCGCGGCGCGCTCATGCGTTGCCAGTACCAGCGCAGGAATTCCGGCAATGTGCCGCCCCGGTTCTTCTTAAACCAGGCCTGAATGCGTGCATCCTCGCGCTCGCGCAACCCCTCCAGGATTTGGCGCATGAGTTCTTCGCGCGAACCGAAGTGGTATACCAGCATGCGCGCATTCGTCTTAAGCGCCTTGGCGAGCGGCCGCAGCGAAAGATCGGCCATGCCATGGGTCAGCACGTAATCGATGGCCAGGTCGAGCAGGCGTTTGCGGATCGCGGGATCGGGCGGTCTTGCCATATCGGGTGGTCCTTTCTACAATTACTGTAACGTATGTTACACTATTTCCAAAAGGAGAAACGATATGCGGACAGTCTCAATCTCAATGCTGATCTGTTTGATCTCTCTGGCCTCATCCGCGGCCCAGTCAACCGCGCAAAGCGAACAGGAACGAAACAAGGCCGTCGCGCGCAGCTTTTTCGAGAACGTATTGGATCAGGGCCATCTCAACGAGTATTCTGACTCACACGCGGCGAACTTCGTCGCCCATGGCGGCGGTCGCGATTACAGTCTCGCGGAAGACATGGCCGCCGCCCGGGAAGAACGGCAGGCCCTTCCGGACATGCGAGTGATAGTCAACCAATTAGTTGCCGAGCGCGATCTGGTGGCTGTCTACTGGACTGCCGCAGGCACCAACACGCACGAAGGTATGGGCTTTCCGGCAACCGGCAAGAAACTCACGGTGCCCGGCATGACGCTCTTTCGCTTTCAAGCGGGCAAAATTACCGAGGAATGGAGTGTATACGACATGCTCGGCGCGATGCGCCAAGCGGGCTTGCTTCCAGCAGGGCGATGATTCGCAGGCGAACCGGTCGTTCTACGCCCGGCCCTTCTTAGCCGCCACGACCTTGACCTTCACTTTCTCCCATGGACGCTTCGGCCGCTCCACCGCCGGTTCGTCCCGGTCCTTGATCCGGTCGTAGCGATACGATTCGCTCACCGTTCCCAGCGACTCGTTATACAGGCTCGGCAGCGCCAGCGCCTCTTTCAGCTCCTCGGCGAACTGGTGCAGCGCCTTCAAATGATCCGCCGTCGCCGGCACTTCCGTCTTCGCCGTCTTCAGGAATTGCTGGTACCCGCGATTCACCAGCTTCGAAATCTCGCTGCCAATCAAGTATCCCGGGTAGGCAAAAATCTTTACCCCGTCATCCCCACTCTTCTCGATCGCGGCCGAGCAGTTGTACTTTTTCAAAAAAATCCGCCCCTGCATGCCCGGGGCTTCAATTAAATCGAAGCCATGATCTCGCAGCCACGCGACCGCATCTTCGTACGTCCGTTGCTCCACCTTCGTTGCCATTTTTAATAAGCTCGATTCTCTTTACGTCAGCTTAGATGCGCCGCTCCGCCCCAAGGTCCGAAAGCCGGCCGCGCGCGAACAATCCTGGAACCGATTTCCGCGCCGCGAATCTAAACTACGCAGCAGTATGACGACGTTTGTATAGATATACCTTTTTCAAATTAAGGACACATTACTGAGGTCACTGGCGCTGGAGTGACGCATAACGCACGACGCATCCTCCGGCGCGCTTTATAGCACACTTTGTATGACTGCCGCACATACCAGTCGCGCCCTGTCTTCTCCCGTCGCGGCCGGCGCCGCTTCCGGGGAAGCCGCCGCCCGCGCCGTGTTCGGCCGCATCGGCAACACGCCGCTCATAGCGCTCGACGATCTCACGCGCGACCTTCCCGCCGTTCGTCTGCTCGGTAAAGCCGAGTGGTACAACCCCGGCGGCTCCGTCAAAGACCGCGCCGCCGCCAGCATCGTCGGCGAAGCCCAGCGCAACGGCCAGCTCGCTCCCGGAAAAATTCTCCTCGACTCCACCAGCGGCAACACCGGCATCGCCTACGCTATGCTCGGCGCAGCGCTGCGTTTTCCCGTGACACTCTGCGTCCCTGAAAATGTTTCCGACGAGCGAAAACGCATTCTACAGGCTTACGGCGCAAATATCATCTTTACCGATCCTGCCGAAGGGTCCGACGGCGCGATCCAAATCGCCCGCCAGCTCGCCGCCCGCCATCCCGATCTCTACTTCTACGCCGACCAGTATTCCAACGACGCCAACTGGCGCGCGCACTACCTAACCACCGCCAACGAAATCTGGCGTCAAACCGAAGGCCGCGTCACCCACTTCGTCTCCATGCTCGGCACCACTGGCACTTTCGTCGGTACCACGCGCCGCCTCAAAGAGCTTAACCCGCGCATCCGCTGCATCTCGCTCCAGCCCGACTCCGCCTTCCACGGCATTGAAGGCGCCAAGCATCTCCCCACCGCCATCGTTCCGCCCATTTATGACGCCTCGCTTGCCGACGCCAATTTAGAAATCTCCACCGAGTCTGCGCACGCCATGGCCCGCCGCCTGGCCCGCCAGCACGGCCTTCTAGTCGGAGTCTCAGCCGCAGCCGCCGTAGTCGGGAGTTTGCAGGTCGCAGAAAATCTGAAGAAGAATCAGCCGGCGACAGTCGTCACCATCCTCTGCGACTCCGGGGAAAAATATCTGAGCGAACGATTTTGGGAGGAAGGCTGAAGCAATTTCTAATTTGCGATTTGTAATTTGCAATTGAAGACCGCAGCGCCGACGCTCAAAATTACAAATCACCAATCACCAATCACAAATTCTTCCAAATGCTAACCCTCCCCACCTCCGCCCACGCCGCCCTCCGCCAACACGGAGAGCAGACCTACCCGCACGAATGCTGCGGCGTACTCCTAGGCCGCTTTGAAGACAACGGCGACAAGACGGTGACCCGCGCCGTCGGCTGCGGCAACACGCGCGACGACTCGCCCCACAACCGCTACAACATCGATCCGCGCGAACTCATCCGCATCCAGCGTGAAGGCCGCGCCCGCGGCGAAGACATCGTCGGCTTCTACCACTCGCACCCCGACCATCCGGCGCGGTGGTCCCGCACCGATCTCGCCGAAGCCCACTGGATCGGCTGCTCCTACGTAATCACCAGCGTCCAGCGAGGCAAAGCCACCGAGACCAGATCCTTCGCGCTGACCGGCACAGATGAAAACGACAAGCAACTGGCAGACGAGCCAATCAACATCCTCGAAACCCCGCAAACTTGAAACTTTGAAACCTTAAGACTTTGAGACCTTCCCGCTGAATCCCCCGTTCCCGCCCTCGCATCTTTATTACATGACCGAGGTCCAAATCCCGTCTCCGCTGCGCCAGTACACCGGCAAGCAGTCCACCGTAACCGTGCCCGGAAAAACCGTCGGCGACGCGCTCACCGCGCTGGTCGGCCAGCATCCCGACCTGCAACGTCATCTCTATAACGATGACGGCAAGCTCCGCGCCTTCGTCAACGTCTACGTCAACGACGAAGACATGCGCTACCTGGACAAAGAAGCCACCCCGCTCACCGACGGTGATACGATTTCCATCGTCCCCTCCATAGCCGGAGGCAAAGGAATTGTGTAATTTAGTAGTTTCGTAATTGTGTAATTTGTGACGCGCAGCCCCAGAATCAGAGCCCAAATTACCCAATTACCAAATTTTCCAATTGCCCAATCACAAATTCGATGCCGACCCTGACACCACCGCTCCCCGCTCTCTCCAACGACGAAATCCTGCGCTACTCGCGCCATCTCATCATGCCCGAGGTCGGCATGGACGGGCAGCGGAAGCTCAAGGCCGCCCGCGTGCTGTGCATCGGCGCCGGAGGCCTCGGCTCGCCGCTCGCGCTCTACCTCACCGCCGCCGGCGTCGGCACGCTCGGCCTGGTTGACTTCGATGTCGTCGACTACACCAACCTCCAGCGCCAGATTCTTCATACCACCGCCGACGTGGGCCGCAAAAAGCTCGACTCGGCCGCCGAAAAGCTCAAGGCCATCAACCCCTTCCTCAATCTCCGCACCTTTGAAACCCGCCTTACCAGCGCCAACGCGCTCGACCTCTTTCGCGACTTCGACGTAGTCGCCGACGGCACCGACAATTTCCCCACCCGCTATCTCGTCAACGACGCCTGCGTCCTCACCGGCAAGCCCAACGTGTACGGCTCCATCTTTCGTTTCGAAGGCCAGGCCAGTGTTTTCGCGACCGAAGACGGTCCCTGCTATCGCTGCCTCTATCCCGAGCCGCCTCCGCCCGGCTTAGTTCCATCCTGCGCCGAAGGAGGAGTCCTGGGCATTCTCCCCGGCTTAGTAGGAGTTATTCAAGCCACCGAAACGATCAAGCTGATTCTAGGCCAGGGTGATTCGTTAGCCGGCCGTCTTCTCTTAGTCGATGCCTTAGGCATGAAGTTCCGCGAGCTCAAGCTGCGCAAGAATCCCGACTGCCCCGTCTGCGGCAAAAATCCCACCATCACGCAACTCATCGACTACGAGGAATTCTGCGGCATCCGCGGCCAGGAAGCGACCGCGCCAGCCGCCGGAAGCGCGTCATCCGCCACAACGCCAGCCGGCGCTGCGTCCCCTCAACCCGACGTGCCCTCCATCTCCGTCGACGAGCTCAAGAAGAAACTCGATGCCAACGAGGACGTCTTCATCTTAGACGTCCGCGAGCCTCACGAATATCAGATCTGTAACTTAAACGGACACCTGATCCCGCTAAACGACTTACCTAGGCGTCTAAGTGAGTTAGACCCAACCCGCGAGATAGTGGCCCACTGTAAGATGGGCGGGCGCAGCGCCAAAGCGGTCAAGTTCCTTCTCGACTCCGGCTTCAAAAACGTCCATAGCCTGACGGGAGGCGTAGCCGCCTGGGCCGATAAAATCGACCCCAAGATGCCGAAGTACTAGGGCGGTTAAGCCAAGCTTGGGTTGCAGCGGATGGATGCATTTGGCCGCAGGTCTTGCCACGAATTGAACGGCGATACGAAGTCGCCTGCGCGATCCTCTTCCTACCCAAAGTGATCTTTGAAAAGAAAGGACTTATTGGCCGATTCCTGCTAGATCTTTGAGGAATAAGGGGTTACGGTCGAGGCGCGGAGTTTTGTCGCAAGTTGTTCTAATTAAAAGACTTGCTCGCATTTGACTCGTCAATAGTTTACTAAAAGGTAACTATTTTTCGCGTCGGGAATTTGATCTTTGAAAACAAAGGACTTATTGGATCGATTTCTGTTTGATCTTTGAATAATAAGGAGTTTGCTGGGCCGCGCTGAAAAGGGTTGCCTCTGTGTATCAGACGATCCGGGCGTGCGTCAGTTGCGAGCGAATGTCATGGATGGAGACGCTTGACGGTCGATACCTCTTCGTCTCTGACGGCTGGGATGATGACGGCAACGTGGTTCGGGGGTGTGCTGAGAAAAAAAGCCACGATGCAGCGGCAAAGCGACGCCTTGAGGTTGAAAACTCCCTTCGCCGGTGGGACAATCCCGGCATGAAATACCTCTGGCTGATGTTGGCACTCTCGTTGTTTACGGCTGAGGTCGCCGCAAAAGAAAAACACCTACCTCTTCCGCCGCAGATCGTAGCCGCGAAGACTGTCTACATCGACAACCAAAGCGGCTTCGCTAAGTTGGGAGACAGGGCCTACGAGCAACTGACGAAGTGGGGCCGGTTCCAGGTGATCCCAGACCGAAAGCAGGCCGACCTAGTTCTCCTAATGTCCACTAAAGCGTATGACGGTGGCTACATTACCAGCGGAGGAGGGACGACGGGCACGATTGATAGCAGCGGGAACATCAACACGACGGATCGCCCAACGTACAGTCGGCAAGTCTCGGTCAACTACACATTCTTAACTGTGGTCGATCCGAAAACAGGAGAGGGCCTCTGGAGCGACTCGAAGAAATGGGGAAACCTTTACACGGGCTTTCACAGTGCGACGAAGGGTCTAATTGATGAGCTGATGAAACGAGTCAATGAGGAAGCCCCTCAAAACAGCGGGGCTCAGAAATAGGAGAGCATACAATGAAGCTAACCGGGGGTTGGAGGATGAAATGTCTTAGAGCCGCAGGGCTCTTACTTGCGCTCCTGGTGGCCAGGCACGCCTTCTCGCAATCCGGTGCTGTCATTCCCCAGGGCGGCGCTGGTCACGCAACGGAGGCCCCTTGCGTCATTCTCAAACGAATGGGTCCCGCCGATCAGGTCACGAGCCGTTTGTACTCCTTCGGTATTCGCGGGAAACAGTTTCAGTATGTTGAAGGGAAACTGCCGAGCGGATTCCCTTTTCATGGGAGGTTGACCGATCACGATGTGAGGAATTTGCAAGACCGGGGTGCCGAAGTCCTGGTCCTAAATCAGAACTTTACGGCGGACGACTTGAAGGCGGCCCGCGCCGATTGCCGAGGAGAAACAGGCAAGACACCGAATCAGGCGGAGCAGAAGGGACCGCCGCAATCGACGACGGAGAGCGCAACGGCGCTCTCTGCAACGCCTAGTTCGGCCGAGGTTCCCTCCGGAGCGCGGTTGTCCGTTACCTCCGTTCCGCCCGGCGCCGACATCGAAATCGACGGCAACTTCGTCGGCAACACTCCCTCCGACGTCCAGGTAACCGAAGGCGAACATACCGTCGCCTTAAAGAAATCCGGCTTCAAAGATTGGGAGCGCAAACTGAAGGTAAGCTCAGGCAGTAACGTTCACCTGAACGCCGATCTGGATAAGTCCGCGCCCCCGACCTAGTCGGCCTCTAACGTGGCCGGATCTGAGGTCGATGCAATCTTCCAATGCAAGTTGTTGGTCGGAAATCTTTGGGTGAGCAAGGTCCGTGATCCGCGGCGAGATGATCTGCCCTCGATGAGACGGACGAAAAGTAGGCGCCTTGGCGAGAGGTTAGCGAGCGATTGCCGGTCGAAGGCGCATGACCGAGGTGGGACATTTCTGGTCATGCGCGATGCGCATTGCGAGTGATGAATGGTGGGCGCTACAGGATTCGAACCTGTGACTTCCACCGTGTGAAGATGGCACTCTACCGCTGAGTTAAGCGCCCAACTCTTTTATTCAAACAGTTGCGGCCGAGTCCGTCAACCGCGTGGGAACGTTTGGGGCGATTCCTGTGCGCAGCGATTTTCCCGTGACGGAATCGCGCGAACGATGCGCGATTGCGGCAAATTCGGAGCCTATGAGAGTCCCAAACGGGTCCCTTGAAAAGCGCATGCGGCACGCCGCTCGTTGTTAATACGCCAAGTTAATACGTCAACGTTCCCGTGGCTAATGAATGGAGCTTTTGAAGCTGATCTGCGTTGGGCACTGCAGGCTCCTTGGGAAACCACATTTCTCTTTCCTCAATGTGAACCCTCACATCCGCCGTGCCGTTCGGCAGGGAGTACGTGCGGTGGATAGGTGAGGGCGAAGGGGTTTCCAAGGGAGAAATCGTCAGCGATCCGATACTCTTGCCGAGTTTGTAATCGTATTGAAAACCGCTCTGAGGATCGCCGCCACTGTTCAGAATTTGTGCCCCGTTCCTGAGAAGCTGCTTATACGCGTCGTCATTGAGAGCAATCAACAGCGGTGTCCGCTGGTCCGACCGCATTGCAAAAAAGGAATCGAATCCTCCCGCATGAGTGACAAACTCTTTGCCCGCTGCGCCATCCCGGCTGGAGCCAAGGTCCGAGCCTTCATTGCACCGAAATTGTTCAATCACATGCTGCGGGCTATAGTTCTTGAGAAACGCACTTTCGGTTTCTGGTGTGGAATAAAAGGTATGAGCCTGATTCCATGCTCGCAAAGCCGCAAAAACACTGACAGCGAGCAGCAGGGTAAAAAGAAGAAACCACCCGATCATGCGGGGCGTCCTCATGGCAGACCTCGATGTTCGCCAATAATACCGCTTTTTCCGATATGCCTCCAGCGAACCCGTGCGGAGTGGCGGGCCGTCAGTCGTGGTAGCGCTTTTCGCCGGCTGGGATGGCTACCGACAAGCGATTTTGCGGCGGGGGCAGGGGGCAGGTTGCGTAGGGGGTGAAGGAACAGGGTGGGTTTACGAGGCGATTGAAGTCGAGCCAGAGTTCTCCGGGGTGGTCGACGCCGTGGTCGGGCAGGCTGGTGTAGAGGAAGCGTCCGGCGCCGTAGGTGGTGGTTTTGCTGGTGGCGTCGCGCATGATGAAGAAGAGGTTGGTGGCCTTGGGGTCTTCGAGCACGGGCTCAAGACGATAGGTCTGTCCATCGAGGGTGAACTCGGCGGCACCGGGGGCGGGCATGTGAGTGGTGGTGCCAAGGACGGTGGGAATATCGAGCGACTTGGGCGGAGAGTAGGGAATCCAACGGGCGCGAACGCGATAGGCGGGGTTGGGCGGATACCACTTCAATCCGTGAAAGGCGAGGCGGGTGGCGGCCTGGGAATCCTTGATGCGCAGGGCGAAGCGGTCGTCGCGGTGAATGACGATGATGGAGATGGAGCCGATGGTGAGCTTGGAGGGCTGGTCGGCGTCGTCGGAGATCAAATCCTGATCGGCGGCGGGATGGCCATCGAGCAATAATTCGTGGGGGTAGCCGCCGGGCGGCGGCAACAGCCGCACGGAGCCTTTGGCCAGACGAACGACGGCGAGGTGGGCGGGAATTTTGGCGGTGATCTGGAGGCGATTATCGGAGGCCGAGCCGAAGCTGTTGTCGCCATCCTGCAACCAGTCGAGGCCGATCAGCGAGAGCCAGCCTTCGGGAGCCTGAAGATTGGCCGCGCGCTGGGCCCGCCAAGCCTCAAGCTCGTTTTGCCAGGCGCTGTCTTCCGTTGAGGGACCGGGTTTTGAAGGACCGGAGGCGAAGGCGGTCTGGAGCAATGCGGCAGCGATGATGAGGGCGGACAAGCGGCGCGGTCGGGTCATACGGCAATCCCATTTATGGATTTTGAATCGCACCTGACGATTGTACTGTGAGCGGGGAGCTGGCAGGCCGCCGGCGAGTCGAGGCGCGATCAATTGGGGGCGCGGCGGTGGAGTTCGTGGAGGGTGAGGGAGCGGAGAGCTTCTTCGAGTTGATCCCGCTCTTTTTCGGCGGCGATCACCCGAGCGGCGAGTTCGCCGAGGCGCTCGTTAATGGCGGCACGAGCCCGATCACAAAGCTCGCTTACCTTTTCGGCGTCGCGTTCCTGGAAGGCTTCCCGGTAAAGTTGTACCCATTTGTTGGCCATTTAGAGCTCACGTTGCGGGTGAGGTGGCACTCGGAGGACGGAGAATGATCCAAGCAATTGAGTCCAAACAGCGCATGGAGGGCCCGGTTTCGCCCATAGCAAGTTCGACGTTCGGGCGAAGGATACCACTTCGGTTCCCTCGAAGTCAGTAGTTTATGGAGGTTTTTTTTAGGCGATTTGGTGGGCGGTTGGAGCGCCATCCCCTTGAAGCGCCGTTCTGGCGTCGGAAAGCGCGTTGCCAAGTCATCTTTCCCCGGGCGACCGAAGGGGAGGGGATTACGACTTGATGCTCGCCCCTTGACCGGCCCCGCCGCACTCGGTAGCCTGCTTGCTAGCACCCGCGCATGGCCGCCCCCGACACGTCCGACTCAAAATCCGCAACTGGCTCAACCGGAAGCACTTCGAGCCAGGCGCCGGATTCCGGCGAGCCGCAACTTTCTCCCAATGACGGGGTTTCCACTGCTGTGAGCAGCGTAGCCATCGACCGAGGGATGCTTGGCTTTGCGCCACCCCAGCACGCGAACGCCGGGCGGGCTGAGAGCCCCGGAGGCTCAAGGGCGAATGTTGCCGTGGCGGCGGCGGAGGCCACTTCCGACGCCGACGTAATGCTACGAGTGAAGGCGGGCGACGAAACGGCCTTTGGCTACCTGGTGCAGAAGTACCGGCGGCCGCTGATTGGTTTTATGTACCGGCTCTGCCACAATCCAGCCACGGCGGAGGAATTGGCGCAGGAAGTGTTTTTGCGCGTCTACCGGTCGCGGCTGAGTTATGAGCCGAGCGCGAAGTTCACCACGTGGCTCTACCGGATTGCGACGAACCTGGCGGTGAACCATGCGCGCGACACACGCCACGAGCGTCCGGAAAAAACTGTGCGGCTGGACGAACCGGATCAGGAGACGGGAAATACTCCAGACCTGGCGGACGAGTCGCTGACGGCCGAGCAGCAGCTTTTGCAACGGGAGCGGCTGGCGGCGATACGCAGTAAGGTGAATGCACTGCCGGAGCGGCAACGCCTGGCGGTGTTGATGCACAAATATCAGCAGATGGATTATCGACAGATTGCCGCCGTGATGAAACTGAGCGAGTCGGCAACAAAGTCGTTACTGTTTCGCGCGTACGAAACGTTGCGCGAGCAGTTGAAGGAATTCGTTTCGGGAAAGTAAGAGAGACGCAGTATGGATTGCAAGGAGATTCGCGAACTTTTGCCGGACCTGGCCGCTGGCATGGAAGTTGCGACGCCGGAGGTTCGGAAGCACCTGGCCTCTTGCGATGCCTGTTCCACCCAGTTCCACGACTTTCAGAAAACCATGGCGCTGCTGGACGAGTGGCAAGCGCCCGAACCGTCGGCGTATTTCGATACGCGACTGCAGGCGCGGCTGCGCGAGGAGATGGCGCGACCGGCGGAAAGCTGGCTGAGGCGAATGATGCCGGGGCGGTACTTTCGTCCGGCGTGGGCCGCGCTGGCGGCTGCGGTCGTGTTGATGGCGGCGCTGGCCATCGGCAACCGGACGTACTTTGTGGAGACGGAAGCGATTGCGACCCGGCCCCCCACGCTCGGGCTGCCGGTGCAGCCGGGGACGGCGGTGGGCGATCTGCAGGCGCTGGACAAGAATGACGAACTCTATGCGGATTTTGACGTGCTCGACGAACTGCAAGTGCAGGACGATGGCGCGGAGACGCAGTAGGGCGTGAGTGGTTGGAAAAGTCGGACGGGGAAGAGGCAATGCTGGGGAGGAGTAACATCGCGGGCTGTGTGGCGGCGCTGCTGGTGCTGCTTGCGCCGATTTATGCCCAGTCCGGCGACCAGTCGCCACAGTCGCGTGGTCATTCCATGTATCGAGCGCAGACGGGGAATTCGCAGGCGCCTCAGCATGGGAATCCGCAGGGCTCGCAACGAGGTGGGCAGACATCGCGCAACCAGCCGGGACATGCCGGGGCGTGGCTGCGGCGCTACAAGGATCTGCCGCCGAACGAGCAGCGCCGGGCGCTGGAAAACGATCCGCAGTTCCGGCGGCTGCCGCCGCAACAACAAATGCGATTGCGCAACCAGCTCCAGCATTTCTCGAGCCTGCCTCCGCAGCAGCAGGAGCGCACGCTGGGCCGCATGGAAACGTGGGAGCATCTGACGGCGGGGCAGAAGCAGCAGGCGCGGACGCTGTTCCGGCAATTTCAGGAGTTGCCGCCGGAGCGGCGGCGAGCGCTGAACGAAGCGATTCGGGGGATGCGAGGCATGACGCCGGAGCAGCGCAGCCGGCTTATCAATTCCGATCAGTTCAACCGGCGATTTACGCCCTACGAACGCAATCTGCTGAGTAGCGCGTCGCGACTGCCGCTCGGGATGTAAAGAAGGCCGGAGCAGCGGAGGCCGCTCCGGCGATTCGATTACTCGTTCGTCATCGACATCAGGAACACCGGGGAAGCGCCCGTGTAGCCAACGGGAATGGTGCCGCCCACCGGGATGCGGGTGTCGTCGCCGTCGATCAGCCAGCCGCTAAGGGTTCCCTGCAAATTCGAAGAACCGGCGCCGCGCATGGTGTTGTTGCCGCTATCGCTGGTGAAATAGACCACCAGGTAATAGTCGTTCAAGGGCGAGAGCGCAACCTTAATCGCGTCCAGTTTGATGAAGCAGGGGTTGGTGACGGAAACCGGCTGCACCGGGCAAACCGAGGTGCTGGCGAGGTTGATGCTCGGGTTGGCCTTTCCGCCCAGAGTTACTTTCTTGAAGGCGGTGATGAGGTTGCTGGCGCGCGCGGTGGTGTAGAACACCATATTCGAGATATTGACCGTGCTACCGGCGGAGAAACCGAGGGTGGCATAGGACGACTTGGCGGTGACGCCGAGCAGGCCGCCGCCCGGGATCAGATCGACCTCAGACCAGCCTTGCCAGTCACTGGAGTTGCCGGGCGCGGTTCCCTGGCCCTCGGTGAGGTTCATCAGCGTGGTCAGCGGAACATCCTGGGCAAAGCTATTTCCCGCCATCACTGCCAAAACCAGCGCGCACATTGCGAGTTTGCAAAAAATCTTCATGGAAAAATCTCCTCAATTCGAAGTCTTGATTCAGCGTTCAAACGATCTCTACAGGTCAGAGGCCCAATCTCGCAGCTTGCCCTAGTTGCTCATGACGTACATGAGGAAGTCGGGGACACGGCAGCATCCGGTCGGGATAGACTGGCCAACCGAGAGGCCGGTGTAGTCCGCATTGCCGATATACCATCCGAGGATACTGCTCGTGTTGGCGGTGGGCTGGGTTGCGCCAATCTGACCATCGTTGGCGTCGCTGGGCGTGAAATAAATGACCAGGTAATAGTCATTGAGCGCCGAGAGCGCGAGGGATGTGGGATCGAGCCGCACGATGCAGGGAGTGGAAGCCGAAAGCGGCTGGACCGGACATACCGACGTGTTGGAGAGCACGATGCTGGGATTGGAGACGCCACCGTACTTTACCGGCGTTACGGCGGTGATTGTTGAACTGCTGCGAGCGGTGGTGTAAAGGACCATGTTGCTGACATCGGCCTGGCTTCCAGCGGTGAATCCGAGATAGAAGACAGTGTTCGAGCTGGAGATGGGAATGAGCCCGGCGCCGGGAACCACGTTCAGAACGGAGTAGCCGCTCCAGCTGGTATTCGATCCGACCGGGCCGATCACGCCGCGTACCAGGTTGAGAGCGGCGGTCTCTTTGATCTCCTGTTGCTGCGAAAAGGCGAGTACCGAGACGGCAAGCATCATCAGGATGAGTGTTGCCAGTTTGCAAACATTCTTCATTGGAAGTCTCCTCAATCAAATATGAATATCGTTGTTATCGAAGCGACCACATCTTCTAGTTGTTCATGACGTACATGAGGAAAATGGGCTGCTGACGGCCTGCGTTGGGAATCGACTGCCCGACCGTGAGATGGGTATTATCTCCGCCGGTGTAGAACGCGCCCATGCTGCTCTCCGAGATGCCAATTGCCGATTGGGCGCCGCCGATCGCCTGGTTGTTGGAGTCACTGGCGAAATAGACGACAAAGTAGTAGTCGGACGACGGTGAGAGCGTGAGCGAGAGCGGATCGAAGCGGACGATGCAAGGAGTGGTTGCGGTTGGCGGCACCGGGCACACGGACGTGTTCGCCAGGTTAATGCTGGGGTTGGACACGCCGCCGAGAGTGACCGGAGTGGCCGCCGTGATCGTCGAGCTGAAATGCGCGGTTGTGTATAGCACGATGTTGCTGATGTCAGCCTCTGTGCCGGCCGTGAACCCGTAATAGAAAACGGTGGAGGAGCTGGTGATCGGGAAAAGCGCGGAACCGGGGATCTCGTTAAACACCGAATAATTGGACCAACTGGCGTTGTTGCTGAGCGGTCCAATGGTTCCGCGCACTAAATTCTGAGTCGTGGTCTGCGGCTTCTCCACGGTGACATTCTGCGAGAAACCCACCACCGCGAATGCGAGCAACATGAGAGAGAGAATTGTGAGCTTGTAAGCAGTTTTCATCAGTATCTCCTTACAGATTTGTGTCAGTCTTGGTTCTTTGTTTTTTCGAGCTGTTCGATCGAGCCAGTCATGATCGTGGCGGGACTGTCCCCTTCGTTCATCCTTACTAACGAGAAAAGTTGATTGGACGAAGCCGCGTTTCCCAAGCAGGTCCGCAAAAAACCGCTGTTGCTCCGGGGAGGAAGGGCAGAGAGCAGGGACAGACCGCTAAGAGTCAACATTCTGGCCTTTATGACATCGCGCGTCAAGATGAAAATGTTTGCAGTTTTGGCAAAACGAGCGACGGGCGCAGTGTTTGGCGGTTGAGAGCGATTGAGAAATAAAAAACCCTCCGCCGAAGCGGAGGGTGTCAAGTGACATTCAGGAGAGAAATGATGCAGCCGAAAGCTGGTCCGGGTTGCGAGATCGAGCCGGTCGCGAGAGAGCATGAGGAAGCCGATTGGCTCGACATTGCCCAGGCGCCTTAATTCGGATTGATGACGCCAAAAATGCCGTTGGCATTGTTTTTGGGGCCGGCGGTGTAGAACAACTGGTTGGTGTTGCCGTTCTCGGAGCTGCCGCCACCAAATTCGATGCCCCAAATCTGGTTGATCTTGATCGGCTTGCCGGCAGCGGTCGAGACGGTTCCGACGAACGCGCCGGTGGAGAGATTGAATCCATTGATGGTGCCGGTATTGGTGTTGTTGCTGATGAGCAACGTGCCGCCAAGGGAGCCGAAGTTGGAAGGCGCGACGGCGAAGCCCCAGGGCTGATCGAGCGGCTTGCCGCTGATCAGGGTCTTCACGAACGAGCCATTCTCGTTAAAGATGTCGATGTAGCCACCCTTGCCCCCGTTTTGCGCGGCGAAGGCGACATAGAGCTGGCCATTGATGTCCTGAATGTTCAACGGCGCGAAGCCCTTAGGCAAGTTGGTATCCGTGAAGGACATCACGAAGTTGAAGTTGCCGTCATAGACGTCCACTTTGTTGTTGGCGAAATCGGAGGCGTAGACGAAATTGCCGGAGTTATGGCTGGTGACGGCGATGCCGGTATAAACGGCGCCGGAGGCTGAGTTATTGACGCCGATGAGGGCGTTGTTGGGGTCGAAATGCGACCAGCCGCAAATCAGGCCGTCCAGGGTCGAGAACAAGAACGCGGACGTCCAATGTTCGATCTGGAATTGGGACGAGCCGTTGTAGACGATGCCGGTGGGCGAGCCGAGACCGGAGCCGGATGCGGGCGGGATGGTCACAATGAGGCTCTGCTTTGCGCCGGTGCCATCATAGAGCGTGGAGAGGCCGGAACCCTGATCGCTGAGCCAGAAGTAACCGCCGGGAGCATAGGCGAGTCCCCATGGATTGATGAGGCTTTTGTCGCCAGTTTTGCCGGTGTTTTTTACGAGAGCGGTGTTGGTGTATTGCGCGAACGCTGACGCGGAAATCAGCGACAGGGTGAGCGCAACGAGGGAGGCAGTGATCAGGTTTCGACAGAAGGTGCGAGACATGGTGAAAATCTCCTTTGATAGAAATCTGGATGGCGGTTCGGGGGCCTTGATGCTGGAGGCCGATGGACTGAAATCCGAACCTCACGACGAGAGCCATGCTAGCGAAAGACGGAACCGGACTTGTCAGGGTGAAGTCAGTGGTTTGTAAAATTGTTGTCACGCGAGGGGCAAGTTGAGCGGCTGGTATCGGTTGGGGCGAGGGCTTGCGGTGACCGACGCACAGTCGGCGGCGCTGGCGGAACGCAGGAATCCTGGTTGGGAGTCCTCCGCTTGGCGAAGGACTCCTTTCCTCAGGATGACAAATCGCCCTTCACGCGTCGAAAGCACGGTGAAGAGTTTGTGGTTACAGGAGCGCGAGTAACTTCTGGCCGTCGGGTACGCCCCAGCCGGAGACGGCATCGAAGCCGGGTCCGGCCTTGTAGCCTACACCGGGTTGAGGACTCGACGTATTGTTTCCGGTGGTGATATCGACGCTGCCAGACTGGCCGACTGGGCTGCCGTTTGCGCCGTTCTGATAGAGAAGCGGAGGCAAGAAGCGCGCCGCTTTTCCGTTAGCGCAGATGCGGGCGATGAGCGCGGCCCACAAGGGCGCGGATGCGCTGGTGCCGCCGTTGGGGAAATCCTTGCCCATAAAGATGAGGTCATAGAGCGGCGGGCCGGCGAGGGCGGCAATGTCGGGGATGATGCGGCCGTCAATGCTGCCCTGATTCAAGGACGCAACCTTTACCGTCTGCCATGCGGGGCGGTTGAAGAGGACGCTGACGCCGCCGCCGGTGGCTCCGCCGCCAGTGTTGGTGCGGCGGCCGGGAGATTCCCACCAGACTTCTTCGGTCGGGCTGGCAGCGCTGCCGGCCAGCATGGTGCCGCCGACGCTGAGGACGAAGGGGCTGCAACTGGGGAAATCGACGTGACACTTGCCATCGTCGATCTGATCGCCGCTGCCGTCGTCGCCGGCGGAGATGCAGGCGGTGATGCCGAGCATGGCGAGCGACTGCAAGCGCGCGTTGATTTCAGTAACTGCCGAAGACGACCAGTCCGGATCGTCTTCAGCCAGGCCCCAACTGACGGAAAGAACAACCGGGGTGGCGGGAGTTCCGCCGATGATCTGGTTGATGAGATCGACCCAGCCTTTTTGAGTGAAGGGGGCGAAGTAGACGAAGATGTGCGCGCCGGAACAGAGTCCGGCGATGACCTGCACATCCATATTCACTTCGATACTGGATTCGAGCTCCTGTTGGCGCTGTTGTTTTGGGAGTTGCTGAATCTGTTGCAGGGTGTAGGCAGGCGCGCCGACGGACACAGTTGTGACTTGTGGCACGGGGCGGTTGTACTTGGCGCAGAAGGCCTGGAGATCGGCGTCGAAATATCCGCCGTCGAATTCGGCGATGGCGATCTGCTGACTCTGAGCGGTGCCGGGGGGGAAGTTGTAGCGCGCTTCGAAGTCGGCGGGAGCGAGCGGCTTCGCGGCCTTATGGTGAGCGGCTGCGGCGGTGGCTTGAGTCTTGCGGTGAGCGACGCGGCGCTCATCGAGGCCGAATACGCCGGTGACGATGCCATCGAGGTCGGCGGGAATCTGGAGCTTGCCCTCACGGCCGCGAAAGTCTCCCTGCTTGGCATTGTGGTAGATGCCGAGGTTGGCCTGAAAAGCTTTTTGCATGGCGTCGGCGGTGCCGCTGACGCGCATGCTGCGCGCGATGAGAGAGACTTCCTCCACTTTTATGCCGTATTGGCTGAGGGTCGCGGCCACTTTGTCGGCGTCGGCCTGCTTGGCGCCGTAGCTCGATGCCAACAAGTCGCGACTGAGAGGCTTTGCGGGCAAGGCGCTGGCATCGGGAACAGCAGGGCCGCGCAGCGAGAGGGTGACTTCAACGTGGGAGGCGGGGTCGACGTTGGAGATGCGGTGGGCGTCGGCCTGTTTGGGGCGGTCGTTACCTTTCAAAAGCACGTGTTTTGCGTTCATAGAAAATCTCCTCGAATTTTCTGGCTAGCGGTTTATGCAGCTTTGGCCCACTAACGATGGCGATGCATGCGGCCAAAGGGCCGCAGAGGAAGTGGTGCGCGCCCGCCATCGTTTGGCGTTCGACTTTCAATTTCTAAAGGGAAGCGTAACTTGGGACCGGACTGCCAGACGCAGTTATGATTCATTCTGGATGGTTTGTCAAGCGGGGGCCGAGAAAAAACTTTAAACGCAGAGTACGCAGAATACGCGGAGAAAAACGAAGGGAGTTTTCGGCGACCCTGAGGCGTGGAGTAACGGCATCGGAGGACGATCGGGACGGGGGAAAAAGCCTTGTCTATTGGGCGGCTTCGAGCAAACCCTGTTCGGCCTTTTCCTGGCACTCGATGCAGTGGCGGGTCCAGGGGACGGCTTCGAGGCGCTTGGCGTTGATCTCTTTGCCGCAGGAGACGCACTCTCCGAAGCTGCCTTCGCGAATGCGGGCAAGCGCGCCCTCGACCATGTTGAGGAGCTGGCGGTCGTTGTTGCTCTGGCTGAAAAGGAATTCCTTGGTGTAGGAACTGGCGGCACGGTCGGCGACGTCCTGCGTGGCCTCCTCATCGGCGGCGCGGCCATCTTTTTGATTGCGGGTGACCATGTGCCGCAACTCCTGCTGCCGCGTCTCCAGCCGTTTCTTGAAATTTTCCAGTTTCTTTTTTTCCATGTCCCGCCTGCCGGCAAAGCTGCGTGCAACGGCAGCCTCGTACCTCTAGAAGCCAAACGGATATGGTAAGCGCGACAGGCGTGACCGTCAACTGGGGGAACACGGTATTGTGGAATCCTGGCCAATCGTAACCGAGCGGTTAACTTGGGGCGCTCAAATTTGTAACCATTTAAATAGCACCTGAGGGGTGCATTTTTGTTTGCACGTTAGTTGATGAGAATTGAGAAATTTAGTAATTGGGAAATTTTATAGTGGAGGAGCAGGTGGAGAGATTTTGGTTATTTGAGTTTTGAAGTGTGATTGGGCGGTCGGGGACGGGAACCGGCGGCGCTGTTACCAAAGTACCCACGGCCAATCACCACGTCCGGTCCGCGCAGGTCCATACTCCACGGTTACCTATCGCAGGTTGCCGGGGGTCGCTAATCTGAGAGCGCGATGGGTTCGCGCGCACTGCTCTTCTCGAAAAGCCCGGAGACCAATTCCGCTCTCGCCAATCTCTGCGAGAACGCGGGCATTGGCCTGGAGGTGTGCGACGACATCTTTTCCGCCATCGAAAAAGGCACGAAACAGGCGTTCGGCTGCGTGCTGGTGGAATGGTCGTGTCAGCCGGAGGCGGGTTTCCTGCTGAAGCGCGCGCGTGAATCGGCCGCGAACCGCGCCACGGTTGCGATTGCTGTGGTCGACCACGAACCGAGGCCGGCGGACATCCGCGACCACCGCATCGATGCGCTCATTTTCCGCCCGATTGTGCCCGACGAAGCGCGTGAGGCGCTGACCAAGGCGCTGGAAAAAATGCCGGCGTCTGTGGTGGATGATGCGGGCGAGGCGGCGCCTGGCGAAAATTCCGCGCACGCATCGCGCCGCGCCGCGCCGCGCAATGCCACACCGGACGACGCGGAACCGCACAGCTCCGGAACACATGGTTCCGGAACAGATGGCTCGGGGAGATCTGGCGCCGCGCCCGATTTTACGGAGGAAGCGAGCGATTCGCCGACAGACCCATCCGATTCTGGCTTGGGCGATGGGGCCGAAGAATCAGAAATTTTCGAGGAAGAAAAATCGCGCCGCTGGGGCAATGTTGGGGAGGTTCTTGCGGGCCTCTCTGCCGTTGCGCTCGCGCTGGTGGCTGGGGTGCTGCTTTGGGGCGCGCGCGACAACTTTATTTATCTGGCGCGCACGCCCGAGGGCAGGCTGAAAGTTCTGCGCGAATCCGCGACGGCGTTCATGCACCCCGCGCCACTGGATCTGACGCCCGCTCCGGCAACGGATGCACCGGAAGCCGCCGCGCCTTCGGCGGGCACTTCGGCTCCGGAACTGCAGGTGGTTGAGACCGGACCCGCCGCCAGCGAGTCGCAACCGCAATTGCGCAAAGCCGCGGAACTGCCGCTGCCCGCGCCAGTTTTCGAACCAGCCACGCAGGCGGCGCCGGGCGGCCGGCGCAACGCCACCATTCCCGAAAGTTTGCGCGGCTCGGCACCGATCACGCCGCCGGTTGTGGTTACGGTCAGTCCCACACAGATGATGCCGGTCTCGGCGCCTTCGCCGCCGCCCGCACCGCAAGCCGTGCAGGAGCCGGTGGCCGTAACCGAAGATGCCGAACGCGCGCTGCTGGTAGAGAGCGCGAATCCAACCTATCCGCCGGAAGCGTTGCCGCAGAAGCTGCACGGGGCAGTCGTTTTGCAGGCAACGATCGGGCGCGACGGCAGCGTCGAAGACCTGAAAATTGTGCGCGGATATTTTCTGCTGGGCAAAGCGGCGATTGCGGCGGTTAAGCAGTGGCAGTTCAAGCCGTACATTTTTAACGGCCGCCCCGTGCGCACGCAGACGATGCTCACGCTGAATTTCGATTTGCCGACCAGCTAATGCAGGCCGCAGGGCGCGGCCGGCGCGTCTTGCCGCAACTTTCTCAATGTGCTCAATGTTCCTTGTGCTCGTCGTTCAGGGGAGAAGGCGCGCTCACGACCGGGCCGCCGCTGGTTGCATTCTTCCAATATTCCTGTACCGCGGGCGGAAGCTTTTCGATGCGCGAGAGAAACGCGGTCACTTTCCAGATGTCCGACTCCGGCAGGGCCTTGTCCCAGGCCGGCATGCCTGTATAGCGAATGCCATTTTTAACGATGTAGAAAATGTGCCACTCGGGATCGGTGTCGGGATCGGAAATGAGATTGGGGGGAGGCGGATAGAGCGAGTGTTCGAGGGCGGACGGCTTGCGATCCAAATCGCCGTGGCAAAGGGCGCAATTCATGGTGTAAATCTTCATCCCCGCGATCAGGTTTTCATCGCTGGCGGGAACGGGACTGGAGCCGCGCGGAGCGTGCCGGTCGATCGAGTTATCGAGCGCGCTCATGGTAATGTGGCGCTCCCACTGCGGCGGCGGGAGATTGGCGCGCGTGGGAAGAAAGCCGAGCAGTGCGAGGCCGACGGCCGCGAGCAGCAGCACGACGACTGTAAGGAAGATTCCCAGAATGAGTTTGCCCATGGCGAACCTCTGCGGTCCGAGCAGCCGAGCGCGCCGGAAACGCAATTCTTCTTTCCGGCAATATACATCAGCAGGAGGGGGTGGAGGCGTCGCTGGATTTCCCCGGGCAGGCGGAAGGCGGCTCTAAACGATCAGTAAGAGTGGAGACGCCGCGCTTCGCGGACGATGTCGCTCACCTTCGGCAGGAAAAATTCCTCTTGCGGCGGGGAGAAGGGCACGGGCGTATCGAGCGAGGTGATGCGGACAATTGGGCCGTCGAGCGAGTCGAAGGCGTCTTCGTTGATGATGGCGGAAATCTCGCCGGCAAGGCCGCCGGTGCGGGCGTGCTCGTGAAGAATGATGACCTTGTTCGTCTTTTTCACGGTCGCGGCGATGGCCTCGCGGTCGAGGGGCGAAACGGTGCGCAAGTCGACGACCTCAAGCTCAATTCCTTCTTTCGCTAAAATTTCCGCCGCCTCGAGCGCCGTGTACAACATGGCCGCGTAGGTAATGACGCTCAGGTCGCGGCCTGCGCGCGCCACCCGCGCCTTGCCGAGCGGCACAATGTAGTCGCCATCCGGTATTTCTTCTTTGATGCGGCGATACAAATATTTGTGCTCGAAAAAAATGACGGGGTTGTTGTCGCGAATCGCGGCCTTGATCAAGCCTTTCGCGTCGTATGCGGTTGCCGGGCACACGACTTTGAGGCCGGGCGCGTGGACAAACCACATCTCCGGATTCTGCGAATGAAACGGACCGCCATGCACATTGCCGCCGCTCGGGCCGCGAATGACGAGCGGGGCTGGCGCTCCCCAGCGGTAGTGCGCCTTGGCGACCATGTTGACGATTTGATTGAAGGCGCAAGGGAGGAAGTCCATGAACTGAAACTCGGCGACAGGGCGCAGGCCGGTGAGCGAAGCGCCGAAAGCCGCGCCGACGATGGCGGACTCGGCGATGGGCGTGTCGATGACGCGCTGGGCGCCGAAGCGATCGATGAAACCGTCAGTGACCTTAAACGCGCCACCGTAGATGCCGATGTCCTCGCCGAGACAGAAGACGGTTGGATCGCGCTCCATCTCTTCGCAAATTCCCTGGCGGATGGCCTCGAGGTAGGTGAGGGTGGGCATCAGGGGGGAGTGTAGCAAAAGAAGGCCGCGGGTGCAGAGCACCTCATCGTGATCCGCGCAGCGTGTAGATTACCCACGGGGCGATGCTTGTCTCGCTGACCCACTTATACGGCTCATCGCCGGTTGCTAGCGGCTTGCGTATTTCAGTTATTTCCAGATTGGCTTGGGCGTAGATTTCTTTGTACGACTCGTGCGGGCAGAGGATGTCGATCGCTGGCGAGCGGTCTTCGAAATCGGTGGTGACGATTTTTACCGGGTCGCCGGGGCGGGCGTCGCGGTTCTCGGGAAAATCTTTGGTGCTGAATGACGACCACTCGTTCCAATAAATTTCCGGCGCCGAGACGAGGTTGACGAAAATGCCGCCGGGCTTGAGGAGCGCGCGCAGGTCGCGAAACAGGCGCAGCTTGGTTTCCATGCCGGGAATGTTGTCGAAGGTGAATGCCGATTGAATGAGGTCGAAACCGGCGCGGGGCAGGGCGGTCATGTCGTCGCCCGGGATGAGGCGGTAGTCGCCGGAGGGATCGAGTTCGCGAGCACGCGCGATCATCTCTTCCGAAATGTCAACGCCGATCGCGTCGAATCCGAGTCCGCGGAGGAACCTGGTGGAACGTCCGGTGCCGCAACCGAAGTCGAGCGCCGTCGTGCCTTTTACGTGCGTGCGAAAAATGTCGGGCAGGTCGCGGAAAGCGAGGTGATAGGTGTTGGCGAATTCGAGCGTCGCGTAGGAGTCGGCGCGGGTGGCGTTTGCGTAGACGTTGACGAAGGGCATGGGACTCTGGTCGTTGGTCGCTGGGCGTTAGCCGGACGTCGGCAGCCGTTGGTCCCTGGGATTTTCGAGCGACCGGCGACGGAGGACTGGCGACCGTATTCCGCGACTTAATTCTAGCGACTTTCGCTTACAATTCCTCTTCCTTCTTCTTTTTATGACGATTGCGGTGCGGTCGTTTGCCAAGATCAATCTCGGGCTGTACATTGGCGCGCGGCGCGCGGACGGGTTCCACGAGCTGCGTACGGTGTATCAGACGATAGCGCTGCATGACGTGATTCGGGTGAGTGTTGAGCCGACCGGAGGCCGCGCCCGCAACGCCAACGACAGTCGCGCCATCGAGATTCTGTGCGACGATCCGCGGGTGCCGCTGGATTCGTCGAACACGTGCCATCGCGCGGCCGCGCTGGTGATGGAGGCGCTTGGGCTGCGCGGACGGGTCACCATTGGGATCGAGAAGAGGCTGCCGGTGCAGGGCGGATTGGGGGCGGCATCGTCGAATGCGGTGGCGACGATGCTTGCGCTCGAGCGTGCGCTCAAGAAAAAGGTGGCGGATGCGACTCGGCTGCGCATCGCCGCGCAGGTTGGGTCCGATCTTCCGCTGTTTTTGATCGGCGGGACGGCGCTTGGCGTGGGGCGTGGAGAGCAAGTCTATCCGCTGCCCGATCTGCCTTCGATCCCGATGGTAATCGTTACGCCCGGCATTGGCGTTTCGACGCCGAAGGCGTTTGCGGATTGGGATGAGATGGTTGTAGGGGAAAAAGCTGGCGGGGTTCGCGTGGCCTGGACGGGCGAGGGGGCTCGTCCCCAGATAGGCGAAGGCGAATTGACGCACTCTGGCGGCTCCGATAGAATGACGGAGGTTGGCCGCGCGCTGTCGGCGTGGCTTTGTTGCAACCCTGAAACTGGTGCTCCCGCGAAAGGCGGGGGCCGGGCCGGAAGCCTGCTATCCGACCTTGTCCGAGCCGGGATTGAAAACGACTTCGAAAAGGTCGTCTTTCCTGAATTTCCCGAACTGCGAGACATGAAGCGTGCGCTGGTGCGCGCAGGGGCGAGATACGCGTCGCTGTCTGGGTCTGGCGCGACTTTGTACGGGCTGTTCGAGTCCGAGAAAGCGGCCGTGAAGGCAGCTCACGAACTGCGCAAACGGGGTTTGAAGGCGACTGCGACGAGAACGTTGACGCGGCGAGAGTATTGGAAGTGGTGGTTGCTTAGAGGTAGTTAGCTGTGGGTCGTTCGTCGTTCGCCCTGATGATTCGGATTGTGCAAGTTTGCTGCGCAAGTTTGTTGTTTGCGCGAACGTCGGCTTTCGGCATACTAAGATTACTGGGCCGTCGACTAATGGTAGGTCAAGTGCCTTTGGAGCACTTTGTCTAGGTTCGAATCCTAGCGGCCCAGCCAGAAATGCAGTTCCCAGTTCCTGGTGCTCAGTTCTCAGCGAGAACCGGAGCCAAAACTGAGAGCTGAGATGGAACAGATCGAACAACTGAGAATTGACCATGCCCACTGCGACTACGATTGTTGAGAAGACGGAAAAAAAGCCGGTTCCCGACGAGAAGTCAGAACGCAAGCCGCAACGCGCGCGCGTCGACGACCGGTTTAAGATTTTTTGCGGAACCGCCAACGAAGCTCTGGCCGACGAGGTCTGCGCATTTTTGGGCCTGACGCGCGGCCAGGCGCTGGTGACGCGCTTTGCCGACGGCGAGTGCTACGTGCAGATTCAGGAAAATGTGCGCGGCGCGGATGTGTTCGTGATGCAGCCGACGTGCCGTCCGGTGGATATGCACCTGATGGAATTGCTGATGATGATGGACGCGCTGAAGAGGGCGTCGGCGCGGCGCATCACGGCGGTGATTCCGTATTTCGGATATGCGCGGCAGGATCGCAAGGACAAACCGCGGGTGCCGATCTCGTCGAAGCTGGTGGCGGACCTGCTGACGACGGCGGGCGCGGACCGGGCGCTGGTGGTGGATTTGCACGCGCCCCAGTTGCAGGGATTTTTCAATATTCCGGTGGACCATTTGTTTGCGTCGCCGGTGCTGGTGGATTATTTCAAGAAGCTGAATCTGCCGGATCTGACGGTGGTTTCGCCGGATGCGGGCGGCGTGGAGCGGGCGCGGTTTTTCGCAAAGAAGATGGATGCGGCGCTGGCCATCGTGGATAAACGGCGCGTCGAAATGAACGTGGCGGAAGTGATGAATGTGATCGGCGAGGTGGATGGACGGACTTGTTTGATCATCGACGATTTGATCGATACCGCGGGAACGCTGGTGAAGGTGGCGCAGGCGCTGGTGGCAAATGGTGCGAAGACGGTTTATTCATGCTGCTCGCATCCGGTGCTCTCGGGACCGGCGGTGGAAAATTTGTCGAACTCGCCCATCACGGAAGTCGTGGTAACGAACACGATTCCGTTGAGTGAGGCGGCGCGCCAGTTGCCGAAGATTCGCGTGCTGTCGATTGCAGGGCTGATTGGGCGGGCCATTCAGTCGATTCACGAGGAGACGTCGGTGAGCCGGCTGTTTATTTAGAACCGTCGCTGGTCGTTCGTCGTTGGTCGTTCGCTCCTCCTCGAAGAGTTGAGAGCGTTGCGGAGCGCGAAGGACGAACAGTGAACGAGACTTCGGCAAACCCAGAGATGCTGGGATTTTTGACGCAGGGTTTGCAAACGATTAACGAGTAGCGACTAACGACGATTTTTTAGAAGGACGGGAACTGGATTATGCCTACGGCAACGGATGTGAGCATTCTGGAAGCGGAGAAGCGCGAACCAGGCAACAAAAACGCGGCACGGCGTGTGCGTGTCGGCGGGAAAATTCCGGCGGTGGTTTATGGCGCGGGCAAAGACGCCGCGACGGTCGCCGTCGATCCCCGGCAGGTGCTGAGGATTTTGCGCTCGGAGAGCGGGCACAACACGATTTTCGACCTGGCCCTGGACAGCGATCGCGTCAAAGCCATGATCGTCGACTGGCAGTTTGAGCCCATCAAGGGGCGACTGCTGCACGTCGACCTGCAGCGCATCGCGATGGATAAGAAACTTACCGTCACCGTGCCCATCGCGCTCAAGGGCGAGGCGGCGGGCGTGAAGCAGGAGGGCGGAATTCTGGAGCAACTGCTCCGCGAGATGGAGATCGAGTGTCTGCCAGCGGATATTCCGAAGTCGATTGAAGTCGATATCAGCCACCTCGTCTTTGGCGTGGAAGTTCGCGTGAAGGACGTGGCCCGCAGCGACAAGCTGAAGTTTCTCACCGATCCCGACCAGATGATCGCGCACATCACTTCCGTGAAGGAAGAAGTTGTGGCGGCACCGGAAGCGGTGGCGGATGCGACGGCGACACCGGCTGAGCCTGAAGTCATCAAGAAGGGCAAGCAAGAAGTTGAAGGCGAAGCCGAGGCCGAAGGCGCCAAGGGTAAGGGCGAGGCCAAGCCCGAGAAGAAGGAAAAGAAATAGCTCTGAGCTTCGAGCCGCGAGCTTTGGGCTCAAAGCCAGGACCAGAAGCCAGAAGCGAAGAGCAGAGACGCGTGAAACTGATCGTCGGTTTGGGCAATCCCGGAATCGAATACCAGTTCACGCCGCACAATCTTGGGTTTCTGACCATCGATCGCCTCGCCAACGATCGCGGGATTGAAATTCGAAATCGTCAGTGCCGCGCGTTGACGGCGCGGACGGAAATTGCGGGAACGCCAGTCGTTTTGGCGAAACCGGAAACCTACATGAACCTGAGTGGGCTTTCGGTGCGCGAACTGGTGGCGGAACATCAGGTCGATGTGACGACGGACCTGATCGTGATTTACGACGAACTCGATCTGCCGCTGGGCTCGATTCGCATCCGGCAGCGCGGCAGTTCAGCGGGGCACAACGGAATGGAATCCATTCTGGGGGCGCTCGGAACGAGTGAGATTTTGCGCATCCGGCTTGGCATTGCGCCTGATCGCAAGGTAAGCGACGGCGTGAAATATGTGCTGACGCCGTTTCGCAGGGCGCAGGAGAAGGTTGTCGACGAGTTGCTTGACGCGGCGGCGCAGGCCGTCGAAGTGATTTTGAAGGACGGTCCGGCGGCGGCGATGAATAAGTTCAACCGCAAGCTGGAAAACGGTGAGCAGTCTGTTTAGGGTTATCGGTCCGAGCGTAGCGAGGATGTGTCGGGTCTTAAGGTTGTGATCCCGGGCGTAGCGAAGAATTTGATTTTGTTCGCGCCAGGAAAAAGTTAGCACTGGCCACCCAGTGCAGAGTTTTGGAGAACACGCATGAATCGTAGCTATGAAGTGATGTTCATCGTCCGGCCTGACATGGTCGATGAGGATTTGAACAAACTGATTTCCACCCTCGAGTCTTCCGTGACTTCGTCGGGCGGCACCGCCAAGAGCGAGGTTTGGGGCAAACGCCGCCTTGCTTACAAAGTCGCGAAATTCAACGACGGCATTTTTGTCCTGTTCATGATTGAAGCCGGAGGCGCCATCGTGCACGAAGTGGAGCGCCGCTTGCGCGTCACCGAGCAGGTCATCAAGTTCATCACCGTGCGCACCGACGAAGAGTTGAAGCGGCTCGACAAGGTGAAGAAGCTGCGCGACGCCAAGAAGAAGGTGAGCGCCATGCCCGCCGCTGCGGCCCCGGCCCCGGTAACTCCGGAAGCAGCCACGGAACCGGCGCCCGCCCCGACCACGATGTAAATGTGACATCCGGCTGTGTGGAAGCGCGGAAGCCTGTTTGTGTGGGGGGGGCGATGCCCCGCAGAGAACTAGCGCGAAGCCCACGCAGCCCACAGCGAACGATATTTGAAATTTCTATAGGAACTTAAGGAGCACTATGGCAGACGAAACGAAAGCACCCAGCGCAGCGCCCGAGTCGAGCGGCGGCGGCGCACCTCGCGCAGAAGGACGACCCGATCGTGGCGGCGACCGCGGATCTCGCGGCCCTCGTCCCGCCGGCGGTCCGGGAGGATCGCGCGAAGGCGGCCGCAAGTATTTCCGGCGCAAAAAAGTTTGCAAATTCTGCGTGGAAAAAATCGAGGCCGTAAATTACAAGGACGTGCGGTTGCTGATGCAGTTTGTGGCCGAGAGCGGCAAGATCACGCCGCGCCGTCTTACCGGCGTTTGCACGCCGCATCAGCGTCGGCTTTCGCGGGCTATCAAGCAGGCGCGCAACATCGCGCTGCTGCCCTTCGCGGGACGCGCGCAGTAGTTCAAAAGCGGTCGTTCGTCGTTGGTCCTTAGTCGTTCGGGGCTAGCGGGCGGCCGACGCGGCCGACTCATTGCGGCCCTGCGAACGACCGGCGACTAAAACGACAAACGACCAGATCAAGGAGTCATCGAAATGGAAGTCATTCTCAAAGAAGATGTGCCGAAGCTTGGCAATCGCGGCGAAGTGGTCAAGGTCGCCGAAGGCTATGGGCGGAATTTTCTCCTGCCTCGCAAACTCGCGATCGAGGCGACGGTCGCCAATAAAACGGTCATCGAGCAGATGAAGTCTGCGGCCGTCCGCCGCTCCGCCAAAGAAAAATCGGAAGCCGAAGCGCTCTCCAAACAGTTTGACGGCCTGGAAGTTTCCTTCACCCGCAAGTCGGGCGAGAACGATCAGCTCTTTGGGTCGGTCACCGCGGGCGATATTGCCGAGGCTCTGGAGAAGAAGAGCTTCCACATTGACCGCCGTAAGATTCAGCTGCACGAGCCGCTGAAAACGGTCGGCGAGTTCATCGTCCCCATCAAACTCCACAAGGACGTGACTACGCATTTGAAGGTGCTGGTAGCGAAGGAAGCGGTGGGAGAGTAGTTGCACAACTCACGACCGGCGCTCGTCACTTAGCGAGCGTTTCTTTCGCCCCTTTGGGGCTGACTTGATTTCCGTACCTGCACCCACGGCTTGCGCCGTGGGCTGCATTGTTCCGCCGCTGCGCGGCTATTTCCCGAAAAACTCCTCTACCTTTAGAAGATCTGTTGTCTTCGTGTAATTCGGCAGGCTCTCCACAAAGGCGCGCCCGTAGGATTTTTTCAGAATGCGGTTGTCGAGCAGGGCGAGCAGTCCTCGATCGTGAAGCGAGCGAATCAGGCGCCCAAAGCCTTGTTTCAGCGTGATGACCGCGCTTGGCACCTGGTAGTCGCTGAAGGCATTGCCGCCGGCGCGGTCAATCGCTTTCACGCGCGCGGCAACGATCGGGTCGCTTGGCACCGCGAAGGGCAGGCGGTCGATGATCACGCAACTCAACTGCTCGCCCTGCACATCGACTCCCTGCCAGAAGGAACTTGTGCCGAAGAGGACCGCGTTCGGCGTGATGCGGAATTCTTCGAGCAGCGCCGACTTTGGCGCATCTCCCTGTTTGAGCATGGGGAACTCGAGGATTCCGAGGAGCCGGTCGTAGATGTCGTTCATCTGCGCGTAGCTGGTGAAGAGGACGAAAGCGCGGCCGCGCGTGATTTCGAGGAGGCGGCGAATGACGCCCGCAGCCTCGGCGGCGAATTGCGGCGTGCGCGGGTCGGGCAGCGTCGGCGGCACATACAGAATCGCCTGGCTCTCATAGTCGAAGTGCGACGGCACGATGAGTTCGCGCGCGTGTTCCAGCCCCAACCGCTGCCGGATGTAGCTGAACCCGCCGCCCACCGCGAGCGTGGCCGAGGTCAGTACGGCGGTTTCAAGCTTCGACCACAGGCACTCGCGCAGAATGGATCCGACTTCGATGGGCGTCGCTTGCAGAAAAACATTCGTGCGCCCGCTCGCGCCTTTGTCGTCCGACGATCTTCGCCGCGCCCCGGCCATCCCGCGGCCACCGCGCCGTTCGATCCAGAACACGGTGTTCGGGTCTTCGTTCTCCATCACAAAGCTGAGTTGCACTTGCAGTTGCTGGGCGCGCCGCGCCAGCGTAAAAACTTCGTCCGGCTTTTGCGGCATCTGCTCAAACTCGGCTCCCAGCCGGCTGAGTGCGTGATTGAGCGCGATGAACTCATCTCCATTTTCTTCGAGAAACTCGCGGCGCGTGTCGAAGGCGAAACGACCCTCCTGCGCCGGCAGCAGCGAAAAAAATAATTGCGAGCGCTCGCGCAGCGCCTGGATCGCGCCCGACATTTGCGGCGTATAAAGTTTTTCGCGATGGAGCAGATTTTCCGTATCGCGCGCCAGCTCATCCATGCGGAAATTACTGACCGAAATTCCAAAGTAGCTGCCGGCCACTTCTTCCAGTTCGTGCGCCTCGTCAAAAATCACGGCGCCGCATTCCGGCAGCACGCCCGCGTCGGGCGCGCCCTCGGCTTCCAGTTTGATGGCCAGGTCCGCAAAAAACAGGTGATGGTTGACGATGATGATGTCGCTCTCGGCCGCCCGCCGCCGCATTTCAGTGATGAAGCAGCGGTCGTACTCTTTGCACTTCTGGCCGAGGCAGGTGTCGGCGCGCGCGTCGAGCTTGTGCCAAAGCGCGCTCGCCTCGGGCAGTTCGGCGAGTTCGGCGCGGTCGCCGGAATGCGTCGTTTTCTCCCATGCCGCGATCGCCTGGTAATGCTCGATTTCTTCGAGGCCGCTAAGCACAGGCTGATCGGTCAAGTCGTAAAGTTTTTTTCGGCAAAGATAATTGTTGCGCCCCTTCATGTAGCAGACGGAAAGTCGGCGGGCGCCTTCGTGGTTGGGCTTGGGGGCGGCCGACGAATCCCACGTCTCGAAAACCGCTGCGGCACCCTCGCTGGTGGGATTGCCGAAGAGGGCGCGCTCCAAGAATGGGACGTCCTTGAAGTAGAGCTGCTCCTGTAAATTTTTCGTTCCGGTCGAAATAATCACACGCTTGCCCGAGCGGATGACCGGCAGCAGATACGCCAGCGTCTTGCCTGTACCCGTGCCGGCTTCGACGATCAGGTGACGCTTTTCTTCGAGCGCCTCTTCGACGGCTTGCGCCATCTGCAACTGCCCGCGGCGAAACTCATAGGCGGGATGGCTCCTCGCCAAGACTCCGCCCGGCGCAAAAAATTGATAGAGCGAAAATCCAGAGGCAGACGTGGGATGAGGAGAAGGAGGCACGGAGTCACTATAATAAATACTTCTCAGTTCGCGGTTGTCAGTTCCGCTCTCATTGAGGCCAATCTACTCAAATTCGTCGTCCCTGCCGCTCGTCGCCATCGTCGGCCGCCCCAACGTCGGCAAATCCACGCTCTTCAACAAGCTCACCGGGTCGCGGCGGGCGATCGTCGGCGACGAGCCGGGCATCACGCGCGACCGGCTCTATGGCGAGGCGGAATGGCGCGGGCATGCGTTTCGCGTCGTCGATACGGGCGGCATCGTTCCCGAGGACAAGGAATTTATCCCCGCGGAAATTTTTCGCCAGGCGAAGGTCGCACTCAAAGAGGCGGTGGGAATCATCATGGTGGTGGACGCCCGGACGGAACTGGCGGGTCCCGACCGCGAACTCGCGCGCCAGCTTCAGCGCATGGGCAAGCCACTCTTTCTGGCCGTCAACAAAGTTGACAGCGACAAGCAGGAATCGCTGGCCGGCGACTTTCACGGCCTCGGCATTCGCGAAGTCTTCGGCATCTCCGCCGAGCACGGCCGCGGGCTTGACGATCTGCTGGATGCGCTCCTTCCGCTCCTGCCGCCGCTCGAGAAGATCGACAAGAGAGCTTTGAACGCGGAGAACGCAGAGGTCGCGGAGAGAAAAAAGCGGAGCAGGTCATCTGCGGGGCGCGAGCGCGGGATTGCGAGCGAACAACCACCGCCCGACGAACCGCCGCCGCCCGACCTTCCTCCCCACGAAATCAAAGTCGCCATCATCGGGCATCCCAACGTCGGCAAATCGACGCTGTTGAATCAGCTGACCGGCGTCGATCGCGCGATCGTCTCGCCCATTGCCGGCACTACGCGCGATTCCATCGACGAGGTCATCGAATACAAGGGACGCAAAATTCGCTTTATTGACACGGCGGGCATTCGCCGCAAAGGCAAGACCGAGCTGATGGCGGAAAAACTTTCGGTGGTGATGGCGCGTAAGAACATCGAAGGCGCCGACATTGTGCTTTTCATGGTCGATGCGACCGAAGGCGCCAGCGGGCTGGACGCGAATATTGCGGGATATGCACATGAGAGCGGGCGCTCGGTGATTATCATCGTGAATAAGTGGGACCTGGTGATGAGCGGCGAGAAGCGGGCGATCAGCCAGTCCAAGGCGGCGCGCATTCAGGACGCGAAGCGGCCGCAGGATCGGAAGCTCTATGAAGAGCGGCTGCGCTACGGGCTGAAATTTTTGAGCTATGCGCCGGTGCTGTTTATTTCGGCGCACACGGGGACGGGGACGGAGAAGATTTTGCCGCTGATCGAGAAGGTGGCGGCGGAGAGGCGCAAGCGGGTTTCGACCTCGGAGATGAACCGGTTCGTGAAGAAGATTGACTTCGACCGCGCGTCGGTGCCGGTGAGCAAGCGCGTGAAAATTTATTACATGACGCAGGCGGCGGTGGCTCCGCCGACGTTTGTGCTGTTTACGGATCGCGCGGTGAAGCTGCATTTTTCTTATGAGCGGTTTATCGAGAACCAGATTCGGGCGGAGTTTGGATTTGTGGGCGCGCCGATTTGGATTAAGAGCCGGGCGAGCTAGAGCAAAGGTGCTGAGGTGGCGAGAACGCGCTGGGGTCTGGAGGAATACTGCGGAGTGAACTACGAAGTGACCTGCCATGCTGAATTGCGATCAAGGAGCGCCCCACTCATTCGCGCCGTTGGCGAATGAGCGGGTTTTCGCTCCAGCAAATTCCCGTCCGACAACCTATTTAAAAGTACCGTTCGTGCGGGCCAGTTGGTCGCGGTGCGGAGTGAAGTCGACCATCGACCCGAACGCCGGCCCGGCAAACGGACTCGCCTTTAAAGCCGCTTCCAGCGCCGCGTTTACCTTGTCCAGACCTTCCGGGCTGGCTGCAATGTAAACGATCCAGAACGTCCCGGGCGATTGCGTGTGGATCGCTTCGGTGTCGATTTCGTACTCGTGCAGCGTGCCGTCGGCAACCAGTTTCTCCAGCAGCGGCGCGATGAAATTCTTGCTCAGCATTCCCACTGCTTCATCGGGCGCGTCCGCCTTCAACTTGTACGACGAGACGTGCGTGTATCCGTTCTTCCACGATCCCGAGTGCCAGTTGTAATAACGGCTCTCAAACATGCCGTCCTCGTGCTTGGTCGCCGCGCTCAAAACGGGCGTCACGGGGCTGCCGCTCTTGTAAAGGCCTTCCAGCACGCTGACCAGCGCGCCCATCGACATCGCGGAGAACCATTCGTCGCTGGTGTAGCCGTCGGGCTGGTGAACCAGATTCACGTCTCTGCCATAGCCCACCAGCGCGCCGCTCGCCAGGGCCTTCTCAAACATCGGCTCGTCCGCCGCGTCGGCCTTGTCCATCTCCGCCCACTGCGCGCGCGGAACCGCCCAGCTCGAAACGTAGCTGTACATGGGCGGTTTCTCCTTTACTTCCGACATCTGAGCGCTTGCCGGGAGGGTGACGCCAATCGTCATTGCCAATACGCACACGACCGCAAAAACTTCCCACATCTTTTTGTTTTTCATTTTTATCCCCAGAGATTTACTTCAGGATTTGCACATGGCAATCCCGAGTCACGGCAGTGTACATCAATGCAGCAAGAAACTCGCAGCGATTTTCGTGTGCGGGCGCGGCTCCGCCCCGGTCCGCGCGCGCATTCCCCGATAGAATTATTCGAGGCCCCTGCCGAATCGCGATGCGCAGCCTTCTCAGCCGAATTCTATTTCTCATTTTGGCGACGCTCGTCTTTGTGCCGCTCGTCGCCGCGCCCCTCGCGTGCGCGCAGGACAATTACGAAATTCAGGTCTACGGCTCCGACCTTGTTCCGCCCGCCTCAACCATGGTTGAGATTCACTCCAACTTTACCGTCGATGGCCAGAAGTCGGTCGTCAACGGAGTGCTGCCCTCGAATCATGCCGAACACGAGACGCTCGAAATCACCGAGGGATTTACGAAGTGGTTTGAAGTTGGCTTCTACGTATTTTCCAGCATTCAGCCCGGTGCCAGTCCTGACAGCGGATGGCAATGGGTGGGCGATCACATCCGTCCGCGCATTGCCGCGCCCGAGTCGTGGCATCTACCCGTCGGCCTCAGCCTCTCGCAGGAGATTGGTTACCAGCGGCGCAAATTCGCCGAGGACAGTTGGGATTACGAGCTGCGCCCCATCATCGATCGCAAACTCGGCCGGTGGTACTTGGATTTCAATCCCGCCTTCGATCGCTCGCTACACGGCGCGAATGTGGGCAAGGGATGGGAGTTTTCGCCGAACGTCAAAGTCAGCTTCGACTTCACGAAAAGAATTGCAGGAGGAATCGAGTACTACGGTGCGCTGGGACCGGTTTCAGATTTCGATCCCATCAATCAGCAAAGCCAGCAGATTTTTCCCACCATCGACCTCAACGTCTCTCCCGACTGGGAATTCAACTTCGGAGTTGGCGTCGACGTGTCGAACACAGGCGATCACGTGATCGTGAAAGGCATCGTAGGGCGGCGCTTCACGTGGAAGCGCGGGCAAAAGTCCGGAGAGCCCGGCGTGACGCCCCCAACCAAATAAATGTCGTAGCACGAGACTGCGCGTGCGGGGCTAAGTCCCGTTCTTCAGCTCAGCCGATCGGCTCCGGGGTCGGCGGCGGCAGCGGCGGCGGCGGCTGCATTGGTGGCGGAGACTCAGGCGATGGCGGCAACTCTGAAGCTGTTGCCGCACCGACGGGCGGCGCTGGATGCAAGATTGCGTCCAGCCGCGCATACCGTCCCGCAAAAAAATAAATGGCAAACGCCGGGAAAAATACCGTCACCGGCACATTCACAAACGCAATGACGGCGATCAAAACCGCCAGCAGCACCGTCCCTCCGATGATCGCGATGCTCACCGTTGCGACCGTCCAGCCCAGGCCGGCCGCATGGCCCGCGATCACGGCCCCCACCGCGGGCGCAATAATAACGACCGACGGAATCAGCGCGATAATCCCGAACAAAATCGCCGCTGCAATTGCGAGCACAATTTTCAGCAGCAGGTAAACCGCGTAACTTCCCGGCTCGGGGCGGATCAACTCCAGCAACCGGCTCCAGCCATCGGCGAAGTCGAGCCCCTCCAGCGCCATGATGGGCACAAGGAAATCGATCGCCAGAAGTTGCACCACCACGGCGACCAGCAGAAAAAACAAAAGCAGCCCGACCAACGCCAGCACCGCTACGACGTCGCGCGCCATGTGATGTTCAAAATCCCGGAACCAGCCGAGCGCCGCGGCAATCGCCAGAGGCACCACGATCAAGATTCCCAGGAAGAGGCCCTGCGCAATCCCGAACACGATCTGCCAGAGAAAAAATCTGCGGCCAGCCGCGTGCCACCGCCGCCAGCCTTCGCCGATCGCGCAGCGCCGGCTGAGAACGGAATCGAACAAAATGAACCGGAAAACGCTGCTGATGTAGAGAAAGATAAAGCCAAGGATGATCGCCAGCAGCACGAGCGCAACGATCAGCGCCGCAAACTGCACGATGCGGGAAGCGTCGATGTGCGGCAGCGTCGAGTGCGGAAAAGGCGGAAAGCCCGGGATGGTCGGCACTTTTCCACCCGTGTGCTTCGGCGTGACCGGCAAATTGAAATGACATCCGCCGCTGTGCACCTGTGCGGCCAGAATGCCGACCAGCGCCAGCCGCCACCACTGGCCGAATCGAAACGGGCGAAACAGTTGCTCGCGAGCGTGCTGAATCGCAGGCTGAACGCAATCGACGGCGGAAATCGGCACCGAATCACCTCGGGGTCACGCCGCCAAGGTATCGCCTGCGGCGTCCCGCGTCAAGAAACCCGCGCGCGGGCAGCGTTGGAATTTGTATTCTTCACTACTCGGTGGCGGAAAAATCGGAATCAACACGCCGTCCGCCAGCCTTCGAACTCGCGCAGCGCTTTTTCGCATTGCAGGCGGTGCCGTTCTTTGCGGTCGCGCACGCGCGTTTCGAGCGGCGGCAGCAGATCGAACGTAATATTCGCCGGTTGGAAATTTTTGCTGTCCGCATGCGTAATGTAATGAATGAGCGAGCCGTGCGCCGTTGCGCGCGGCAGTGGCACGGGCGCCGCGCCCTTGGCCAGCGCAGCCGCATAAACGCCCGCCAGCAAGCCCGTCGCAATCGATTCCACGTATCCCTCCACGCCGCAAATCTGTCCGGCAAACAGCACGCGCGGATGCGCCTTCATTTGCAGCGTCGCCGTCAGCAGCGCTGGCGAGTTGATGTATGTGTTGCGATGAATCTGCCCGTAGCGCAAAAAACGCGCGCGCTCCAGCCCTGGAATCAAACTCAGCACGCGCGCCTGTTCGCCATATTTCAGGTGATTTTGAAATCCCACAAGGTTGTAAGAATCGGCTCGCAGATTTTCCTGCCGCAATTGCACTACCGCGTACGGCATTCGGCCCGTCCGCGGATCCTTCAGTCCCACGGGCTTCATTGGACCAAAGCGCAGAGTGTCGCGCCCGCGCCGCGCGATCTCTTCGATCGGCAGGCAGCTCTCGAAGTAATTGAGCTTCTCCCAATCTTTTTGTTCCACCGATTGTGCCGCAATCAGGGCATCGTAAAACGTGTCGTACTCCTCCTTCGACATGGGGCAGTTGATGTAGTCCGCCGTGCCTTTGTCATAGCGTGCCGCCAGATAGACCCTGCTCATGTCGATGGAATCGGCCTCCACGATGGGGCTGATCGAATCATAAAAATAAAGATGGTGCGATCCTGCACCCGAACTCAACCGCGCAATCTCTGACGCCAACGCATCCGACGTCAGCGGCCCGGTCGCGATCACCGTAATCTCCCCCTCGTCGATTTTCGTCGCCTCTTCGCGCCGCACCGCGATCAGCGCTTCGCGCGAAATTTCCTCCGTCACCTGTCGCGCGAATCCCTCGCGATCCACCGCCAGCGCGTGCCCGGCCGGAACCGCCGTCTCCCGCGCAATCTGGAGCAGCCGCGAACCGGCCAGCCGCATCTCCTCTTTGAGCAGCCAGGGCGCCGTATTCTCGCTGTCCGACTTCAGCGAGTTCGAGCACACGAGTTCCGCGAAGTTTGCGGTCTGATGCGCGGGCGTGGCGCGCCCCGGACGCATCTCTACCAGTTCGACCGAAACCCCGCGCTGGGCGCACTGCCACGCCGCCTCCGATCCCGCCAGCCCCGCTCCGATCATGCGAACTTTCATCATGCAAATCGATTCCCCGCCGTGCCTTCTCCGCGTCGCTGCTCAAAGAATAATTCGCTCGTCCCCCACGCGCCGCGTCACGCGCTCGCGATCCAAATACTCGAGCAGCGGAATCGCATACTTGCGGCTGACGCCCGTCAGTTCCTTGAATCTCCCCACGTCGATCCTCGGCGACGCAGTCTTCAGCGCAACGATTCTCTGGCGAAGATCGGCGAGCGCGGTCTGATGAAACACAAGATCGTCCGAAATCTTCACCAGCACTTTCTCGCGCAGCAGCAGCGTCATAATCTTCTGCGCCCGCGCTCGATCCACTTTCAGACCGGCCAGCACATCCTTCACCAGCGGAACCTTCAAGCCGGCCGAGCGAAATGCGTCCTCGATAATTTTCTTCGATTCCGCCTCTTCATCTTTCATCACCACGCCGCGGCCCGCCAGGCGCACCAACTCGCCTGCCGTTTCAATTTTCTTTTCTGCAATCGCCTTCGCCAGCACTCCAGAAAAAATCTCGGGCGCAAGCTGCACGCGGTCCCGCAACTCCTCCTTGCTCATGCCCGCGACCAGCGGATTCGCATCGTGAAATTGCCGCAGCGTTTGCATTAGCGCGCCGTTCGCCTTGGAAAACGCCTCCGCCGAAATCAGCACGCCCTCGCAGTTCGGCATCGCAAGCTGCGCCGCCAGTTTCTCCGCTTCTGCGCGCCGGATGTTCATCTCGCCCGGCACATCCTTCAGCGCCAGCCCCGCCACGCCGGCACGCGCCACCCGCGCTGCCAGCGCCTCTTCCGGGCTCCCGATCAACATCGTCTTCAGAAATTCAACGGCTGCCTGGACGTGGCGCTTGCGAATTGGCGGCGGCGCATCCAGCACCACTCCTCCACCAATCGTCACCACCGGTGAAAACTGCCGCACGATGAAACGGTCTCCCGGCACGAGCAGCGCGGGTTCTGCCAGCCTCAATTGCGCGAACCCCTCTTCTCCCGGCTTCAGCAGCTTCGTTCCATACAATCGCGCCTCGGCAATCGTCTCCGAGGTATACGCGTGAAAGTGCACCCGCGCGCCACCCTTCATCGCCTTCGCCGACCGTAGCAGCGAAAGCTGCGCATCAATTCGCGACGTTGCGCGAAATGTATTTTCCGTCCCGAGCGTCATCCCGCGCGCCACCTCCTCGGTGGAAACGCCCGCCAGATTCAGCGCTGTGCGCTCGCCCGCAACCGCCTGCTCGGCCGTAGCGCCATGGACCTGAATTCCGCGCACGCGCACGCTCCTCCGCGCCGGGAACAGTTCCACCTCCTGCTCTTTCCGAATCGTCCCCGAGATGAGAGTGCCCGTCACTACCGTGCCAAATCCTTTCATTGTAAAAACGCGGTCGATAGGCAGGCGCGCCAGCGCCGCCGAATCCTTCGCGGTCGTGTCCGCCGCCGCTTTCGCCAGCGCCGCCTTCAACTCCGCGATGCCCGCGCCTGTCAGCGAACTGGCCGCCAGCAGAGGCGATTGCGCCGGATCCAGAAACGACCCGCGCAAAAAGTCGGCCGCCTCCATGCGCACCACTTCGAGCGTCTCCGTATCCACCGCATCTGACTTTGTAATCACCGTAATCCCGCGTCGCACGGCCAGCAGCCGGCAAATATCGAAGTGTTCGCGCGTCTGCGGCATGATGCCCTCGTCCGCCGCAATCACAAGAAGCACCAGGTCGATGCCCCCGATTCCGGCGAGCATGTTGCGCACGAAGCGCTCGTGTCCCGGCACGTCGACAAAGCCCAGCCGCAGCCGCTCGCCGCTCGGGGCAGCCAGTTCCAGGTGCGCAAAGCCGATGTCGATGGTGATCCCGCGCCGCTTTTCTTCTTCCAGCCGGTCGGCGTCGATGCCGGTCAGCGCCTTCACCAGCGCAGTTTTCCCGTGATCGATATGCCCCGCGGTACCGACGATGACGGACTTCATCGCCCTCAGTATAGACGTGCAAGGAGGACGCCCCTCTGCCTCCTTCGACTCGAATCTGTGCCTGCGGACTTCAGTTCCAGTGCTTGATCCTCGGCCACAACTCGTCGAGCGATCCGAACTTCGCGCCCCGGCAAACGTAGAACGACAGCTCATTCTCCAGCGCATAAGGATTGCGCGGCGAGTCGCCCACATATTCGACGTGCTCAAAAAGCTGCTCCAGCCGCTCTCGCGAATCGTCCAGCACGATCAGACAATTGCCCGAGTATCCGCGCGGTCCCCACAGCCACCAGCTCTGATGCCCGCTCAGCGCGGGGGGCAATCCATACTGCGGCCCGAGAAAATCGATCGCTCCCGCCTGCCCATAGTCCTGCCCAAAAATTCCGCAGTCTTTTCGCTCATCCGGCGGAATCGTCTTCCACACCTCCGCCGTCTTCTGCACAATCTCGTTCCAGCCAAACTGGTCCGCATAATGCTGCGGTAGCGCCACGCGCTCATGGCTGTGCTCGCTGCGCGGAATCTTAATTGGCAGCCAATTCATGTAGGGAATGAACGTCTGTATCGGCAAAATCGGCATCGCCAGCGGCGCGAACACCGCGCCTCCCGCCAGCAAAATCGCGAGCAGCACCGGCTTCAGCCAGCGCTGACGGATGCGCTCGATGCCGTCGTCAATCAGCACGCATCCCGCCGCCAGGTACACGGGATAAATGGGAGCGAGATAATAATTTTTCCCCTTGAGAATGACGAACACCGCAAAGCCGACGATGTATGCCCATCCCAGAAATCGGTAGGGCCGGAAGCGCCGCGCCACAAAAAATGCGGCAATTCCCGTGATCCAGATGAACGACGACCCTGGATAAAGAAGAAGAATCTGCTGCGAAAAATATTGCCACGGCGTCAGCACCACATCCCGCCCTTCCGTCCTGATGTTGTGCATCAATTGCACGAAGGGAAAGCCGTGGTGAATGTTCCACAGGAGGTTCGGCAGAAATATCAGCAGCGCGGCCAGCCCGCCCAGCCACATCCATTTGTTGACCAGAGACGGTCTCTGCCGCGTCAGCAGGAGGCCAACCACCACCGCAAAGCCCAGCACCAGAATCGAATATTTTTCCTCCAACCCAATTCCGGCGACCACTCCGAACCACAGCCAGTATCGCGGCTCCTCGCGCTTCACCGCGAGAATCGCGAAATAAACGCATCCCATCCACAGCAGCACTTCCAGATCACAATTCGCCGTCAGCAAACTTCCGCCTGATAAATAAATTGGCGCAATCACCACGGTCACGGCGCTCAACACGACGGCAAACGGCTTGCCGCCCAGTTCGCGCGTGATCATGCCCGTCAGCGCGACTAACGCTGCACTTGAGAGCGCCGGCAGCAGGCGCACGCTGCGCAACGAGTCGCCGAAAATCGCCAGACATATCCGGCTCAACACCGGCAGCAGCGGCGGCTGATCCACATAGCCCCACGCCAGGTGGCGCCCGCAAATGATGTAATCGAACTCGTCGCGGAAATATCCGTAGCGGTTGTTGCAGATTACGTGCAGCAGGAACGTGGCGATGGCAAGCGCCCAAACTATCGCCATTCCATCCGCCTCAAATCGATCGCGCGTCGCTGCGCGCAATTCCGTCGTTGCGCTGCTCATAGTGAAAGTTCCCCCGAATCGGCAGTGACCAGGCGTTGAGCTGAAGCTAGCGCGCAGCCCGCCATCCCCGATTTCCCCCGAAATGTTCGATTTCCCACAGATTGCCAGCTCGATCCCACGACAGAAATATACCTTGCCCGACGGGCAAAGGTTTCGCATGTAAAAAGCGTCGCAAGATGCGACAATAGAGATTCCCCGCCATGACGACCGCCGCGATTTCTTCTATTACACCTGAGCTGATCCGGGAGCACGGCCTGACGCCGGACGAATTCGAAAAAATCAAGCAGCTGCTGGGCGGGCGCGAGCCGACCATCACCGAACTTGGCATCTTCAGCGTCATGTGGAGCGAGCACTGCTCCTACAAATCCTCGCGCGTCCACCTCAAGCGTCTGCCCACGCGCAGCAAGTTAGTATTGCAGGGCCCCGGAGAAAACGCCGGAATTGTCGACATCGGCGACGGCTGGGCGTGCGCTTTCAAGATTGAATCGCACAACCATCCTTCCTTCATCGAGCCATTTCAAGGCGCGGCTACCGGAGTCGGCGGCATCCTGCGCGACATCTTCACCATGGGCGCGCGGCCGGTCGCGGTGATGGACTCTCTGCGCTTTGGGCCGATTCAAGCGGGCGAGGGCGCTCGCGCTACACAATCCCTGCCCACGCGCGCCGAGATTCACAAAAATCACTCCGTCATGGAGGGCGTGGTCAGCGGCGTCGCCTCCTACGGCAACTGCTTCGGAGTTCCCAACCTTGGCGGGGAGGTCAAGTTTGAGCCGTGCTACTCCGGCAATCCCCTCGTCAATGCCTTTGCCCTCGGACTCGTGCGCCGCGATCAGATTTTCTACGCGCGCGCCGCCGGCGAGGGCAATCCCGTCATCTACGTCGGCGCAAAAACCGGACGCGACGGTATTCACGGCGCGACCATGGCCAGCGAAGAATTCAGCGAAGGCTCCGAGGCCAAGCGCCCCAACGTGCAGGTCGGCGACCCCTTCCTCGAGAAACTTCTCCTCGAAGCCTGCCTTGAAGCCATGCAGACCGGCGCTATCGTTGGCATTCAGGATATGGGCGCTGCCGGCCTCACCTGCTCCACTTGCGAGATGGGCGCGCGCGGCGGCACCGGCATCGAAATCGAACTCGACCGCGTCCCGCAGCGCGAAACCCACATGACTCCCTACGAGATCATGCTCAGCGAGTCGCAGGAGCGCATGTTGCTCGTCGCGCAGAAAGGCCGCGAAGCCGAGGTCTTCCGCGTTTTCGAAAAGTGGGGACTGGATGCCGTCGAAGTCGGCCGCGTCACGCGCGATGCCAAAATGCGCGTGCTCCAGCACGGCGAAGTGGTCGCTGAAATTCCCAACGCCGCGCTCACCGACGACGCGCCCGTCTACAAGCGGCCCCTCGCGCGCTGGGAACCGCCCATCGATCGCGAGATGCCCGAGCACATTCAGCTTGCGACGGCAGGCGACCTTACCGCCCAACTCAAGCAGTTGCTCGCCAGCCCTAATATCTGCTCCAAGCGCTGGGTGTGGCAGCAATACGATCACATGGTGCAGACCAACACCGTCGAAGCGCCCGGCGCTGGCGACGCCGGCGTCATCCGCATTAAGGGTTCAAAGCGCGGCCTCGCCATGTCGCTCGACGGCAATGGACGCTGGTGTTATCTCGATCCACGCCTCGGGGCGATGCACGCGGTCGCCGAAGCCGCCCGCAAAGTAGCCTGCGCCGGAGCCACTCCCATCGGCGCCACCAACTGCCTCAACTTCGGCAATCCCGAGAAGCCGCACATCATGTGGCAGTTTTCGCAGGTCATTGACGGCATGACCCGCGCCTGCGAGGAACTCGACACGCCCATCACAGGCGGGAACGTGAGCTTCTACAACGAAACCCTCGGCGAAGGCGTTTATCCCACGCCGGTCGTCGGCGTCGTCGGCATTCTCGATGACGTTCACAAGGCCGCGAAAATGCACTTCGCGCAGCCCGCCCGCACCATCGTGCTTCTCCGCGCCAATTCCCACGGCGACGCCGTCGATGCCATCTCCGAATTTGGTTCCTCCGAGTACGCCAAAGAAATTCTCGGCGCCGTCTGGGGCTATCCGCCGGAACTCGACATTGAAAAGGAAGCGACCCTTCAGCGCGCGCTCATCTCGCTCATCCAGACCGGCCTCGTCGAGTCCGCGCACGATTGTGCCGATGGCGGCCTCGCTGTCGCGCTGGTAGAATGCGCCTTGCCCGCGCGCATCGGCTTCAAAGTCAATTTGCCCGCCCGCAATCTCCCCCTCGAATTCCGCTTGTTTGGCGAAGACGCCAGCCGCGTCGTGCTAAGTTGCGACCCGGCGCACCTGGTGCGAATCAAACAAGTGGCGGCCGATTTCGAGATTTCCGCCGATGTCCTCGGCGAAACCGGCGGCAGCCGCGCCCAGATGATGATCGACGGCCAGCCAGCAGTCTCGGCCAGCCTGGAAGAATTGCAAGCAGCCTACGAAGGCGCACTAGAGAAAGCCCTGCGAACGGAAGTAAGCGAGTAGCGAACGACCGACGACGAACGACCAGCGACCAACGACAATGCCGACCTCCGACAAATTTCGCGACGAATGCGGCGTGGTAGCCATTCACGCTCACCCTGAGGCGGAGAAACTCGCCTACCTCGGCCTCCACGCTCTCCAGCATCGCGGACAGGAATCCGCCGGCATCGTCACCTCCGACGGCGAGCACCTGCGCCAGCACAAGGCGATGGGGCTGGTCGCCGACATTTTCGGCGGGCAGGTTCTCGCTTCTCTCCGCGGCATTCTCGCCATCGGCCACACCCGTTATTCCACCGCCGGAGACTCCGCGCTGCTCAACGCCCAACCCATCATGGTGCAGTCCAACAAGGGCGCCATCGCCATCGCGCACAACGGCAACCTCGTCAACGCGGGCGCCATTCGCGCCAAGCTCGAGGGCCAAGGTTCAATTTTCCAGACGAACAGCGACACGGAAGTTCTGGTTCACCTCATCGCTCTCTCGCGCGAAGAAACTCTCCCCGACGCCATCGCCGACTCGCTCCGCCGCGTCGAAGGCGCGTTCTCGCTCGTCATGATCAGCCGCGATCGAATCTTTGCCGCCCGCGATCCGCGCGGCTTCCGCCCGCTCGCCATGGGCCGCATCCCCGCCACCACCGGCGAGAAAAAGGATACCGTCGTCTTCGCCTCCGAAACCTGCGCCTTCGATCTCATCGGCGCCGTCTACGAGCGCGACGTAAAACCCGGCGAACTCGTCATAGTCGGCCCCGAAGGCATCAGCTCGCGCTTCTACGCGCCCTCGCCCGCGCTCTCCAGCTGCATCTTCGAGCAGGTTTATTTTTCGCGTCCGGATAGCGTCATCTTCGGCCGCTCCGTCGATCTGAGCCGCGACAACATGGGCCGCCAACTTGCTCGCGAAGCGCCCGTCGACGCCGACATCGTCGTGCCCGTGCCCGACTCCGGCAACACCGCCGCCATCGGATACGCCGCCGAGAGCGGCATTCCGTTCCGCCTCGGCCTCATTCGCAATCACTACATCGGCCGCACTTTCATTGAGCCGGAGCAATCCGTTCGCGACTTCGGCGTCAAGCTCAAGCTCAACGCCGTGCACAGCCTGCTCGATGGCAAGCGCGTCATTCTCGTCGACGACTCCATCGTCCGCGGCACTACCAGCCGCAAAATCGTGCGCATGATCCGCCATGCCGGCGCCAGCCAGGTGCACATGCGCATCTCCTGTCCGCCCACGATCGCGCCCTGCTATTACGGAGTCGACACGCCCTCGCGCCGCGAATTGATCGCCGCTAACAAGTCGATCGAAGAAATCCGCCAGTTTATCGGCGCCGACTCGCTCGCTTATCTTTCTTTAGAAGGTCTGAAAAAAGCCTGCGGCGACGGCGAGAGCACGACGTATTGTTCTGCCTGCTACACCGGAAAATACCCCACCAAAATCGACGTAGAAGAGATCCTCCCTGTAACCGCTGCCCGCTAGGCGGGGCGCTCTTTGGGGCTGACAGCTGCTATGCAAACTTTTTGCCACCCCAAAATTTCCCCGAACCCAACCCTCCCGACAATGATATATTTCTGAGACAGGCATCCCCCGCGCCCCGTTAAACGAAAGGCCGCAACTGGTTTTCATCTTGCGCTGATAAGTAATGAGACAATTTTCCATCTTCGGATCCATATCCACTCCCCAACTGGGGCCATTTGAGCAGCAGCTTCTGCGCGAGCTCTGGACGCGCGGCAGCGCGACCGTTCGCGAGATGCTCTCCGACGCCCATCTCCATCAGGCCTATACCACCGTCATGACCACCATGGATCGCCTCTACAAAAAAGGCATCCTTGACCGCGTGGCGGAAGGCCGCGCCTTTCGCTACACCCCGCGCATCACTTCGGAAGAGTTGCAGCGCGGCGCCGCGCTCGACGGCATTCGCCAGTTGATGGCCTCGAACGACACTTCGTCCCTGCCGCTCTCGTACCTCGTCGAGGCGTTGAGCGCGCACGACGCGCAGTTGCTCGATGAAATGCAGCTTCTGATCGAGCGCAAGCGCCGCGAATTGAAGGCCGCCGACTCCGTCGCCGCCCCCGCTTCCAAACCGACCTCAAGGACCAGGGAGCGAAAATAATGTTCGCGTTGCGCGGCATTGCCGTCTCGCTTACGTTCTTCGTGCTGCTCTATTGCCTGTTGTCGTCGGTCGTCGCGGTTTCGTGGCGCTGGCTGCGCCTTCTGCACGCCGCCGAGCAAAGCGTCGCCGACCTGCTCTTCGCGCTCCGCGTCCTTCCGTTATTCGCTTCCATCTTTATTACTGCCGCGTTCGTCATCCCCTCGTTTCAAATTCTCGAGCCGCGCGCCGTCGACGAAGGCATGGGCACGGCGACCTCCGCCCTCGGAGTTGCCGCCCTCGCGCTGCTTGCCTACGGCTCTTACCGCGTCATCGCCGCGCAACTTCGCACCTCGCGCATCGTCGCGCGCTGGCTGGAAGGCGCCAGACCATTCGATACCGGTGAGCCTGCCGCCACACTCCGCTCCCGTTGCGCCGCTCCGCCGCTCACGCTCATCGGCATGCGCGAGCCGCGCGTCCTTATCTCCGACTCCGCGGCCTCCCTGCTCGCTCACGATGAGTTGCGCGTTGCCCTCAAACACGAACTCGCCCACATCCGCTCCTGGGACAACCTTAAAAAGCTCTTCTTCCGCTTCGCTCCGTTCCCCGGCTTGTCCAAGCTCGAAGCCGTGTGGTCTCAGTCCGCCGAGCTTGCCGCCGACGATGCCGCCGTCTCCACCCGCTGTGAGGCCCTCGACCTCGCCTCCGCCCTGGTTAAGCTTTCGCGCCTCGTTCCCGTCGAAGCGGCTCCCGCCTGCACCGTCGGGTTCGTCAGCGGATCCATCCGCGCCCGCGTCGCACGCCTGCTCGCCTGGGATGAGGCCAGCAAAGCCCACGAGCGTCCTATCCCGCGCTGGATTGCCCTCCCGCCCATGATCGTTGCGGCCTGTTGCGCCTTCTTTGCCTACGGCCCGGTCCTCGCGTTCACGCACGAGCTGACCGAGTGGCTCGTGCGTTAGCCCCCAAAACCCGCATTATTTCTGCATTTCCCCCAAATCCAGACTGAAATCTCCCTACAAAACCGCTCCACTATGTCTGGTAGTAAGTCCCCCCGCCCCTCTATCCTTTCTGCGGGCTAGTCCGCTCGCCGCTACCGCGATTTCCACCCGTCGTAATTTTGCTATCAGCGGCAATTTCTGTTTTCGCAGGAAGGTCTTGATTATGACTGCACTTCGATCGGCGCGCGCGTCGCGCTGGTTGCTCCCGTCCGTCCTCGTCCTCGCATTCGTATCGCTCGCCGCCACCGTGTTCGCCCAGAATCCCAACGGCGCTCTGCGCGGTGAAGTCCAGGACAGCTCCGGCGCCCGCGTTGCCGCCGCCCGCATTACCGTGCGGGCGTCGGGATCTTCCATTGTTCGTGACGGAATCGCGGACGCCCGCGGAGAATTCCGGATCGAGGGCCTGATCCCGGGAACCTACCACATGATCGTGGGCGCAAAAGGCTTTGCCGAAGCCGCCGCCGACGTCAACGTCGAAGTCAGCGTCGTCCGCGATGTCACCATCACTCTCAAGCCGGCAGGCGGCCAGCAGACGGTAAACGTGGAGGGAACTTCTTCCTCAATCACGACCGAAATCACAGATACTTCGAGTGCCGTGCGCGGAGGCGTGGTGGGCAGCCGCGATCTGGAAGATCTGCCGCTCCCGGCCCGCAGCTTTGCCAACATCGCTTATCTCGTCCCGGGAACCGAACCGGTCGAGCCTTCCGACCCGACTAAAGCGCGCATCACAGCCGTCTCCACCGGCGGGAGCTCCGGTTTGAACAACGAACTCTCCGTCGATGGCGCCGATAACTCCGACGACTGGATTGGCGGGTTCCTCCAGAACTTTTCACCCGATGGCATTCAGGAGTTCGCCGTGCGCACCTCCAACGAGGACGCCGAAAGCGGTTGGACGACCGCCGGTTCCGTCGTCATCACCACCAAACACGGCACCAACGATTGGCATGGCGACGGCGCCTTCTATGAGCGTGACGCGTCGCTCAACGCGCGCTTCCCCATCGAAAATCCCGCCCAGACCTGCACCGATGGTGTCTGCGTCAACAATCCCAAGCAGCCTTTCTCGCGTCAGAACTATGTCGCAACCCTCGGCGGCCCCATCGCAAAGAACAAAGTATGGTTCTTCACTTCCTTCGAGCATGTTCATGAGAATGCGAGCATCGCTTACAGTCCCAACAGTATTACGCAGTTTGACGCGCTCGCCCAATTGGCATCCGACGGCTTGATCACGGGCATTCCGTCCATTGCCGTTCCCGCCACGGTTCCCATCCCCTTCCGCGATTACATCGGCTCGATGCGTTTTGACTGGGCGCAGTCTTCCAAGTCGAACTGGTTCCTGCGTACTTCCGGCGATAGTTACCTCACCCACAATGCCTTGGTCCAGCAGGGCACGCTGCCTTCGACTGGCCTCATCACGCATAACAATTACTGGAATGTCGCGCTCAGCAACACCTACAGCTTCAGTCCCACCTGGGTTGGAACTTTGGTGCTTGACGCGAGTTTGCTGCACCTTACGCAAACCCGCAACTCGGACCTGGGCTTTGCGCTGGCCTTTCCCTTCAGTTCCACCGCATTGACCATCTCCGGCTTTGAAACCTTTGGCGACAACCAGTTTGCCACTCCCATCACGCTTTTCCCCGACCTCCGCAACCAGGACAAATACCAGGTCCGCTACGACATAAGCCATGTGCTCGGCGCGCACGCCCTTAAGTTTGGCGTCAACCTTATTCATGAACCCGTGCTCGGTGGCTCCTTTGCGTCCACTGCTGAGACTCTTGCTCAATACGTCAACAACCCAACCTACTATGTGCAAAACCCGGGCGTGTTCGGAACCTTCACCCCGCAGTGCATTGGCTTTACCGCTTCCGATGGCTCGACTTGCGGCTACAGTTCCGCCGGCGACGGCAGCTTTTCCCAGAACATCCAAAGGCTGGCTTTCTACGGCGAGGACTCCTGGCGCGTATCTCACCATCTGACCGTCAACTACGGCCTGCGCTATCAGTCCACCTGGGGACTGATGACTGGCTCCGGCCGGAGCGAAGCCGATAACTCCGCCTATCAAACCTTGCTGGCGCTTGGAATTCCTATCGTGCCCAGCGTGCCGCAGGATTATCGCAAGCAAATCGCGCCTCGCCTCGGCATCGCGTACTCTCCCGGCAGCAGCGAGAAAACCGTCATTCGCGCCGGCTTCGGCTTGTACTATGACGATCTTGCGCAGAATGGTTGGGCGACCGCATTTCAAGGCGTCAACAACACCAACTTCACCACCGGAACCTGCTCCCTTACAGGCGCGCCCGGCTCCTTCGCGCTAGTGGGCCCCGGCTGTCTGCAAGGCGGCGCCCTCGCAACCGGCAACCTCATCGGCTCCGATTACAAAACGCCCTACGCCGTTCACACCACGGTCGGCGTTCAGCACGCTTTCAACGAACGTTGGCTCGCCAGCGCCGACTATGTCCACGAGCAAGGCAATCACGGATACCGCGCCTTCCCCTACGCCAGCGGCTCGACCTTAACCTCCCCGCTCATTCCCGCCTCTGACACGGCCGATCAACTCGCGTTTGTGCCCAACGTCAATATCTTTGAGGCCGACAATCGCTCCAGCTACAACGGCCTCATGCTGCACCTCCAGGGCAGTATGAGCCGCTTTAGCCTGGTTGCAAACTACACCTTCTCCAAAGCGCAGACCTGGGGTTGCGTGCTGGGAGAACTTTTCGACTACGTCGATGGCGTCTGCCAGGTGCCGAGTGGGTTCGCCAACGCGGGAACTCTGAGCGCCTTTGGACCCGGCGACTACGGCCCTTCCGGCGAAGACGTTCGCCACCGCTTCGTCTTCGCCGGTACTTTCCACATTCCCGGCGGCATCGAGTTGAGCACGATCAATCAGCTCGAGAGCGCCCGTCCCATCACCATCACCACCGCCGACAACAGCGGCCGCATCTATGTGAACGGTGTCTACACCAGCCTCGACGAATTCCGCGGCACTCCTTATATTCAGTCCGACCTCCGCGTCGCCCGTCCCATCAAGCTCAACGAGCGCTGGCAGCTTTATCCCTTCGCCGAGTTCTTCAACATCTTCAACCGCAATAACCCCGGCGCCAACTTCGCCGTAAACATCGTGCAGATTCCCGGCGTCGAAACCGATCCCAAGAATCCCAATAACGTCGTTGGCATTTGCAATCCCAACTGCGTGCCCATCACCAGCCTGAAGCAGCTTGAAATCCCCGAAGGCGCACTCGGAGACTTCTTCGGCCCCGGCACGACCGTCGGCATCCCCTTCGCCGCCCAGCTTGGTATCCGCGTGAACTTCTAGGCGCGCGGTTGGTTGTAGCTGTTGAATTTTGGATTCTGTGATGTTGCTCGTGTGGCGCGGACACTCCTGTCCGCGCGCATGCAGCGACTCAACTCCCCGCGTGGACCACACCCTCCGCGCCAAAAAGGGTTCGCAGCCTCCGCTCTGCGCCCTCCGCGATCTCTGCGTTTAACCGCGAACGCAGCAGATTCCCGTGCATCCTCGCCCGAACTTCCCCTAGAATAAAACTTTCGCCGCAGCGAACTCATGCCAGCCATGCCCATCCGTCTCTACAACACGCTCTCCGCCAAAATCGAAGACCTCAATCCCATCGACGCCAACCGCATCCGCATGTACGCCTGCGGCCCCACCGTCTATGACTACGGCCACATTGGCAATTTCCGCACCTTCATCGCCGTCGATCTCCTCTATCGCTTCCTCCTCCAATCCGGATACGACGTCCGCTACGTCATGAACATCACCGACGTCGACGACAGAATCCTAAGCAACGCCGCTCGCGACGGCGTAACCGTGCAGCAGTACACTGCAAAATACACGCAGGCGTTCCTCGAAGATTCCGCCACGCTCAACGTCGCGCCGCCCGCGCTCGTCCGGGCCACCGACCACATTCAGGAGATGGCCGAGTTCATCGCCGGGCTCGTGCAAAAAGGTTTCGCCTACCGCACCGACGACGGCTCTTATTATTTCCGCATCGCCAAATTTCCCGACTACGGCAAGCTCTCCAAAAAAGATTTTGCCGGCATGACCGACGGCGCCCGCGTCGACGTCGACGAATACGAAAAAGACAGCGCCCGCGACTTCGCCCTCTGGAAGGCCCCCAAGCCCGGCGAAGCCTCGTGGGACACGCCCATCGGCCCCGGCCGCCCTGGCTGGCACATCGAATGCTCCGTCATGTCGATGGAAGAACTCGGCCCCAGCTTCGACCTCCACGCCGGCGGCGAAGACTTAATCTTCCCCCACCACGAAAACGAAATCGCCCAGTCCGAGTCGCTAAGTGGCCAACAGTTCGCCCGCCACTGGTTCCACGCCCGCTTCCTCCTGGTCGAAGGCCAAAAGATGTCCAAGAGCCTCGGCAACTTCTACACCCTGCGCGACCTCGTCCTGAAAGGCCACAAACCCTCGTCCATCCGCTGGCTCCTCACGCAAGTCCCCTACCGCAACCAGCTCAACTTCACCTTCGACGGCCTGAACGCCGCTGCCAGTAGCGTAGAAAAGCTGCGCAACTTCCGCTTCCGCCTCACGAGCTCGCAATTCCCCGCCGGATCGAACGCAGCCATCGCGCAACTTGCCACCGAATCCGCCGAGCGCGTTACCGCCGCCCTCAGCGACGACCTCAACACCGCGGAAGCGCAGGGCGCCATCTTCGACATGCTGCGAAAGTCGAACACGGCGCTCGACGCGGGCGAGGTTCATCAGGAAGATGCGCTCTCTCTCTTAGCCGCGCTTGATCGCTTCGACGCCATCTTTGCCGTGTTGAAAGACGACGATCAGCCGAAGATGAAAGCAATCCTCGACTGGGCCAAAGCCGAAGGCCGCGCCGACATAAGTCCGCAACTCGAAGAACTGGCCGGCAGCGCCCAACTCGCCGACGATCAAATCAATCAAAAGCTGGCCGACATGGAAGCCGCGAGAAAAGCGAGAAACTTCAAACTGAGCGATACCCTCCGCGCCGAGCTAACCAACGCCGGCATCATAGTAGAGAACACAAAAGAAGGCGTCCGCTGGAGAAGGAAATAGGAAAGGCAATTTGTAATTGGTAATTTGTAATCTACTTCGGCGATTCGCAAGCCGTTGAATTACGAAATTACAAATTGGAAATTACACATGCTGTCCCTGGAAGCCCTAATCCGCGAAGCCGAAATCGCCCACGGCCACCTCTGCGCCGGCCAAATCCTGGGTGTCCGCCTGGCTATGCTGGGTCTGGCCAAACTCGGCATCGAAGACCCGCGCGGTAAAGACCGCAAGCGCCTCGTCACCTTCGTCGAAATCGACCGCTGCGCCACCGACGCCATCTCGGTCGTCACGGGATGCCGTCTCGGCAAGCGCGCCCTGAAATTCCGCGACTGGGGAAAAATGGCTGCCACCTTCGTCGACCTCGCGGCCAAAGTTCCCGGCCCCGACGCGCCAGATCCAGAGGGTGCCCCACTCAAGCCCGGGGTCCCCAGCGAGCCTGGTTTTGGCTCGCTGGGGCGGAAGCCTTCTTTTGGCTTGAGTGGGTCCAAAGCTGATCACTGGTACAAAGCCATCCGCATCGCGGCCAAAGAATCCTCCAAGCAGCGAGCCCGCGAACTCCACCCCGAAATCGAAAACAAAAACCAGCAGCAGATGCTAGCCTACCGCAAACTCTCCGACGACGACTTATTCACCACGCAATGGATAAAGGTGGAGTTACTACCGAAAGAATTCCCCGGCTATAAAGCCGACCGCATAGTCTGCGCCCAATGCGGAGAAGGCATAAACTTCAACCGCGAAGTAGAGCGCGAAGGCCGAGTCTTATGCCGGGCATGTGCCGGCGAGCAATACTACGATCCACTATAGAGACGCAGCTTGCCGCGTCTCGGCGCTATCACCGGCTCTGCTCGTAGGCATGGGCCACGCGGAGCACCGTCGCCTCATCAAAGTGCCGCCCAAAAATTTGTAGCCCAATCGGCAACCCTTCGCGCGTCTCGCCGCACGGCACCGAAATTCCTGGGATTCCCGCCAGATTCGCAGTTACGGTATAGATATCCGCGAGATACATCGCCAGGGGATCATCCACTTTCTCTCCCAGCTTGAACGCTGCGGTCGGCGCAGTCGGCGCCGCGATCACATCCACTTTGTTGAAAGCCTCGTCAAAATCGCGAGTTAGTAACGTCCGCACCTTCTGCGCCTTTAAGTAATACGCATCGTAATAGCCTGCGCTCAGCGCATAAGTCCCAAGCATGATGCGCCGCTTCACTTCCATGCCAAATCCGCCGTCGCGCGTCTGCCGATACATTTCCCCAAGCGTCCGCGCACCGCGGGCGCGAAATCCGTAGCGCACGCCATCATACCGAGCCAGGTTCGCCGAAGCTTCCGCCGTCGCCACAATGTAATACGCCGGAATCGCATACTCGGTATGAGGCAACGAAACCGGCACAATCTCGCACCCGAGCGATGCTAGCTTCTGAATCGCCGCCTCTACCGCCGAGCGAACTTCCGCATCCAGCCCCGCTCCGAAATATTCCTTCGCCATACCAACTCGCAGCGGCCCATTCCCGCGCGCGTCACCCGCATTCGAATTACCCGACCTTGATCCGCCAGATGCCTTGTCCCGCACGGCATTCAGCGGCCTCTCCAGCTCTGACACATAATCCGGCACCGGAACATCCGCCGACGTTGCATCCATCGCATCGCGTCCTGCAATCGTGCGCAGCACAAGCGCCGCATCCTTCACCGTGTTAGTAAGCGGTCCAATATGATCCAGCGACGAGGCGAACGCGATCAGCCCATAGCGAGAAACCCGCCCATAAGTCGGCTTCAATCCGACCACGCCGCAAAAGGAAGCAGGCTGCCGAATCGAACCACCAGTATCGGAACCCAAAGTGGCAACCGCCATTCCAGCCGCAACCGCAGCCGCCGATCCGCCCGACGATCCTCCCGGCACGCGCTTCTTATCCCGCGGATTGCGCACCGGACGATAAGCCGAATTCTCCGTCGACGATCCCATCGCAAACTCGTCGCAATTGAGCTTTCCCAGCACCACCGCGCCCGCCGCTTCCAGTCGCACCACCGCCGTGCAGTCATACGGAGGCACAAAGTTGTCCAGCATCTTCGATCCGGCTGTCGTCCGCACCCCGCGCGTCACCATCACATCTTTGATCGCAATCGGCACTCCCGCCAGCGCCGGCAGTTCCTCTCCCGCCTCCGCCATCTCGTCGATCCGCGCCGCCTGCGCCCGCGCCCGCTCCTCCGACAGGGTCAAAAACGCCCCAATCTCCGCATCTTCCTTTTCTATGCGCGCAAAAAATTCCCCGGCCAAAGCCGAGGCGGAGATCCGCCGCTCGGCGATCGCGTTCCGCACCGCATCGATACCGAATTCTTTCACCTGGTCCGCCGTCATCCCTATCTCTCAATCACCTTCGGCACCAGAAAAAACGTCCCATCCGTCTCCGGGGCGCCCGCGATCGCCTCTTCATGCGGCAACGACGCCCGCAATCCTTCCTTCACGTCGTCGCGCGCGGCGTAACCAAAGCGCTCGTCCCGCGCCCCATCCCCAGGCTTGCGCCGGGCTGTCTCGTCCTCGCGGTGGAACTCCGCGACCTGCGCCATGGCCTCCACGCCCGACGTATCCAGCTCGCTCAGCCGATCCACATACTCCAGGATCGAATTCAAATCCCGCAGCAAGCGCCCGCGCCCCTCCCCCGTCAACTCCAGGTTGGCAAGCTCCGCCACATACGCAACGTCCTTTTCCGTGACTTTCATGACCAAAGCTATCCTGCCCGCGCCACCACTTCCGCCGTCTTCTCCCGCTTCTTCCGCAATTTCCTCAAGTGCGTCGCGGAATACAAACTGCCCCGGCACCTCTTCGCCCCGCAAAGACACGGAGCCGCGTCCTCTCCGTCATACAAGTTATAGTCGTACGTCAACTCTTCGCCCGGCTCAATATCTCGCAGCGCGATAATCCACATCTTCCCCGCGATCTGGTCGGTCTCGCAGTTCGGCTTGCACGAGTGGTTCACGAAGGCCGCCACGCCAAATCCATCGATGATCGCCTTCCCGCCATCCAGACCAAACAAATAGGTATTCTCAAAATCATCATAGAGGTCGTCCGCCTCTTCGTTCGTCAGCCGCTGCCCCACGTACTCGAGAATCAGCGTCCCCTTGCGGATGCGCTTCGTCGTATAGCACCCAAACGAATGAATGGCCGATTTCCGAATCACCAGGGTCATAAGTGTCGTCAAACTCCGTTCCACGCAAATCGCGCGAGCACATTTCCCAGAGCCCACCCCAAAAAGTTATCACGGACCCGAACCTAACCGTGAGTTGCACCGCACCGCGATCCATCCAGAAGCGAAGGCGGCCGAAATGCCCGGCGACGAGATGGCTCAAGGTTGCATCTAAAATCTGCTACTATTTCCGTCGAAAGAGGCTCCTATGGCTCACACTCATCCGCCGCGCTTCCTGAAAATCGTCGACGACGCCCGCGTCCGCGTCCGTGAAACCACCGTGGACGAAGTCAAATCCCGCCTTGATCGCGGCGACAAAGACAAGTTCGTCCTCGTCGATGTGCGCGAGGACCGCGAGTTCGCCGCGGATCACATCCCCGGCGCTGTTCATCTGGGTAAAGGCGTCATTGAGCGCGACATCGAAGCCCAATTTCCTGCCCTCGACACGCCCCTCGTCCTCTACTGCGGAGGCGGCTTCCGCTCCGCTCTCGCCGCCGACAATCTCCAGAAGATGGGATACACCAACGTGATCTCGATGGACGGCGGCATCCGCGAGTGGCGCGAAAAGTCGTACCCGCTGGAAAAAGGGTCTTAACAACGCGTCCGCCTGACAGCTCCTCGCCTTGCCTTTCCCCAGCCGCAACGATTACCATCACCTAAATTCATTCGTTACGGGACTTTTCCTCACAGCATTCGTACCTCAAGGAGGCTCTATGGCAACCACGATCTCTCCCGCTCAACTCGACGCGCGCGTCGCCGAATTTCTCGACAAGCCGCGCAAGATGCTTATCGATGGCAAATGGGTCGACGCCATCTCCGGCAAAACCTTCCCAACTTATAATCCCGCGACTGGAGAAGTCCTGGCGCAGGTTGCCGAAGGCGATGCCGCCGACATCGACGCGGCGGTGAAGGCTGCGCGGCGGGCGTTCGACTCTGGACCATGGTCTCGCCTTACCGCTTCCGATCGCGGCAAGCTGGTGTGGAAACTTGCCGACCTGCTGGAACGTCACATCGAAGAGTTCGCCACGCTTGAGACCCTCGATAATGGCAAGCCGCTTACGGTTGCGCGTGCGGCTGATGTTCCTCTTGCGGTCGATATGTTCCGCTACATGGCTGGTTGGGCGACCAAGCTTGAGGGCACGACGATTCCTATCAGCGTGCCTTATACGCCTGGCGCGAACTATCACGCTTACACTTTGCGCGAGCCGGTGGGTGTTGTGGGGCAGATTATTCCGTGGAACTTCCCGCTGCTGATGGCCGCGTGGAAACTGGCTCCTGCGCTGGCCTGCGGATGCACCGTTGTGCTCAAGCCGGCGGAGCAAACGCCGCTCACCGCGCTGCTTCTGGGCGAACTGATCCAGGAAGCCGGATTTCCCGATGGAGTCGTGAACATCGTTCCGGGCTATGGAGAAACGGCTGGCGCGGCGCTGGCTGCGCATGACCTTGTCGACAAGATCGCGTTTACCGGATCGACAGAAGTGGGCAAGCTGATCGTGCATGCTGCGACTGGGAACCTGAAGAAGGTCTCGCTCGAACTTGGCGGCAAATCGCCGAATGTCGTGTTCCAGGATTCCGACGTCGAAGCGGCCATTGGCGGCGCTGCAAGCGCCATCTTCTTCAACCACGGACAATGCTGCTGCGCGGGCTCGCGGCTTTACGTCGAGCGGCCTGTGTTCGATCGCGTGGTTGAAGGGGTTGCTGCCAAGGCCAAGAAGATCAAGGTCGGTTCGGGCATGGAACCGGGAACGCACATGGGACCGCTCGTTTCCGAGGAACAGTTGCAGCGCGTTTGCAACTACCTTGAGATCGGGATGAAGGAAGGCGCGACCGCGATGGCCGGCGGAAAGAAGCTGGGTGAGAAAGGCTACTTTGTCGAGCCGACTGTGCTGGTCAACACCAAAGAAGACATGCGCGTGGTACAGGAAGAAATCTTTGGACCGGTTGTTGCGGCGATTCCGTTCGACGATCCCGAAGAGCTGGTTCCGCGCGCCAACAACAGCATGTATGGATTGGCGGCGGGAATTTGGACGAAGGACATTTCGAAAGCGCATCGCCTGGCATCAGCTCTGCGCGCGGGAACGGTGTGGATCAACTGCTACAACATCTTCGATGCCGCGCTTCCCTTCGGAGGCTACAAGCAATCGGGCTGGGGCCGCGAGATGGGCAAAGACGTACTGAACCTCTACACGCAGACGAAAGCGGTTTGCACGCGGTTGTAACTAACACAATAGCTTCAGCAACAGCAGCGGCGGGCATCCTTGCCCGCCGCTTCATTTGCTCTTTTTTCACGAACTCCACGGCTTTCTTAACGCGACAATCGCATTCCTGATCGTGCATTACGTCGATTCTTCTAGACAATGTGCTCAATTTGCACGCTGCCCCACTTGTCGCGGAGATATTCGGCGACCAGCCGACGGTGGCAGTGCTCGGGGGTTACTTCGCTGCACAGGAGGCAATCGCCGTCGAGTAGCACACTTCTCGCTGAGTCCTCAATCCGCCGCGTTCGCATCAAATCGAGAAATTCACGCTCGTAGATTTCCCAGTCGCCTTTCTTTTTTTTGAAGGCATCTAGCATGTCCTCGGTGGGGGCTAGGTCGGGCACGTGTTCGTATGGGATGTTGCAGATGGCTTTCGAGAAATAGCGGAGGTCATCTTTTTTGGCGAAGCCGGCTAGTTGAGAGACGTTGTTCAGGCGGATATCGACAAGGCGTTTGACTCCGGCTTGAGAGAGGCGGGTGAAGAAGACTTCGGCGGATTTCTTTGTGAAGCCGATGGTGAAAAGTTTCATCCCGCGGCGCCTCGAATGGCCTGCGATTGGTCTTCATCGGGCACGTAGGCGATGCGCTCTTCCTGTCGCAAATAGGTGTCGTCGCGTAGTTCCCGCGGCGAGAGGAAGAGGTGCGTTTCCGGCATGTTGAGGAGGCGGGCGAGGCGGGCGAGTGCATCGGCGTGGGTTTCGATTGCGCCATCGACGAGGATGTGGCGGACGTCGAGTCCGAGCGCGTCGAGGTGGCGGCTGACGAGGATTGTGCGATGGCAGTCGAGGGGTTCTTTTTCGGCGCACATGATAGCGAGCGTGTGGGTTTGCATTGCTTCACGCACGCGGGTCAGGCCGTGCTGGAAGAGAGCGGTGCGGGCGAGCAGATCGTAGCGGACGCGGCCCTGGTCGTAACAGGATTGATCCTGGCTGCGGGCGCCGAGTTCGCGGCCGAGGAAGATGTAGGCGATGCCGGCGTGGCGAAGAAAGCGCTCCATCTCTTCGCGATTAAAGTGGGGATTCTGACGGCTGTAGGGGCGGGAGCGCACGTCGCCGATGGCGGTGATACCGTGCTGCTGGAGCAGCGCGACGAACTGGGCCACGGTGTGGGTGGAGTGTCCGATGGTGAAAACAGGCTCTGGCATTGGGGTCACAAATGCTGCTTGGGAATCACCGGCCTGGAAATGACGGCTGCAATCAGCTTATGGCATCGTTTGTCGATTTCAAAGGGGCGCGTGAGACTGAGACAAAGATACACGTCTTCGAGGCGGTAATCGCCCTCCTCTTGTGAGGCAAACTTCTCCTGCACCAGCGGGTCGGTCAAACTGAAATTGTAGTATTTGTCGCGGTAAAAAAAACGTCCGCGATAGGCGCGGCCTAGTTTGAATCGGCTGGTGAACGCTTCAACCGTGAGTTCCGCGCTGCGGATGAGCAGCAGAGAGCCTGGCAAAGTGGCGGCCTGGTCGGGGCGCATGCAGTCGTAATGGCCCTCGCGGGTGTTTTGCGAGTTGATCCAGATGGAGCAGGGGTGTTCGGCGAAATTCTCCAGATCGTTCCAGGACAGCTCGCCTGCTTTTTTCCATCCGCCGTTCGGGGCGACGATGTGATTTTCGGTTTGGGGATTTTCGAATGACTCCCGCAGCAAGGGCACGTCGATGATGTCGAGCAGGTACGGCCTTCCTCCATCCGAGTAGCCGTATTCCCGCGAACTCAACTCGCCTTTGGGGCGCGCGCTGATGGGGCGGATCCAAGCTCCCGGGGCGCCGTTGGGGAGGATTTCGCGGCCGGCGATGCAGCGGCCCATCGGCGCTTTGTAGGAATTGGCGAGACAGACGATGCGCTTCACGTAGGGCATGAAATGCGATCCGCCGCGGGGGCTCGAACCTTATTCCTACGCTTACGGGCGAGCATTTTCCAGTCTACTTATGAGGGTCCGATGGGAGTTGATTTTGAGGTTCCCTGAGACCTGGGAACTTGGAGCTGAGGGCTACTCGTAGCGGAGGGCTTCTGCGGGGAGGATTCTGGCGGCGGACCAGGAGGGGTAGATGGTGGCTATGAAGGAGATGCCGATGGAGACTGCGGCTACGATCAGGCCGTCCATTAGGCGGGGGGCGAAGGGGACGTAGTCGATGGAATAGACCTCGGGGGAGAGGGAGATGAAGTGGTAGTGGCCTCCGGCCCAGGAGATGGCGTAGCCGAGGGCTAGACCGATGACGGTGCCGATTACGCCGATGAGCATGCCTTGGGCGATGAAGACGCGGCGAATCTGGCGCTTTTTTGTGCCCATGGACATGAGAACGGCGATGTCTTTGGTTTTTTCCATGACCATCATGGTGAGCGAGATGAGGATGTTGAGGGCGGCGACGAAGACGATGAGGCCGATGGTGATGAAGGTGACGAGGCGCTCGAGGCGGAGGGCGTGGAAGAGGGGTTTGTTCTGCTCCATCCAGTTCGTGGTCATGAAGCCGGTGGAGCCGGTGACGCGATTGGCGGCCTGTTCGAGGGCATCGCCGACGGCGGGGGCGCGGTAGATGTCGTCGAGTTTGAACTGGATGACGGAGATGACGTCGCCGAGGCCGAAGAGTTCCTGCGCGTCGGCGAGGCGGATGAAGGCCCAGGAGGAGTCGTAGTCGAAGAAGCCGGAGTTGAAGACGCCGACGACGCGAAAGCGAATGTACTTGGGAACCATGCCGAAGGGAGTGAGCTCGCCTTGGGGCGAGGTGACGAGGACGACGGAGGAGACGCGGGCGCCGAGAGAGTCGGCGAGATCGCGGCCGAGAACGATGGGCGGCATGGCGGCGACGCGGGCGTGGAGGGCGGTGAGATCGTCGGGGGAGGGGGCGGGGTTGGCAGGAGTTTGTGCGGCGGGCGACGGGGACGCCGGTTGGGAGGCCGGCGCTACGGCTTCTTGCAAATCGTCCGCGGAGCCGACGTTTACGGTTTGGAGGAGGTCGCTGACTTTGCGCTCGTAGCGCGGCAACATGCCTTTGAGGACGGCGCCGCGGGCGCGTGGGCCGCGCGAGATGAGGACCTGCTCGTAGATGGCGGGCGCGGCGGCGACGACGTGGGGCTCGTGCTCGAGTTTGGCGAGGAGGGGACGCCAGTTTTGGATGCCATCGCTTTCGACGCGGAGCAGGCTGATGTGGGCGGTGGAACCGAGGAGGCGATCCTGGAGATCTTGGCGGAAGCCGTTGTTGACGGCGAGGGCGACGATGAGGGAGGCGACACCGGCGGCGACTCCGGCGATGGAGATGGAGGTGATGATGCCGATGAAGGCCTGACGGCGCTTGGCGCGCAGGTAGCGGGACGCGATGAAGAGTTCGAAGCGCATGAGCGGTCGTTAGCTATCAGTTGTCAGTTGTCAGTTCTCAGTTAAAGCGGATTATAGCTGGCGGCGGGGAAAGAGCTTTGGGAACAGGGCTGGGACTTTGGCGCGGTAGACGCGATAGTCTTCGCCAAATCGCTTTTCGAGCTCCGCGTCTTCCAGGCGGATCATCAGGACGCCGGTGGCGATGGCGAAGGCGGTTAGGGACCAGCAGACGGCGAGGCCGGTGCCAATGCTCCACGCCAGCATCTCGCAGAGATGCGCCAGATAGACCGGATGCCGCACGCGGGCGCGAATGCCGTCGGTCACCAGACGCTCGTCGCGATGACCGTTGTGAAGTTCCGGCATCCCGCCGAGTTGCTGCGCGCTGAAGTTCTTGCCCGACTTGGCGTAGAGGTAGAAGCCGGCAGCAAATAGCAGGGTAGCCGGAATCCACGCCCCCGCAGCCGAATAGAAAGAAACCTGCCGCCCCGGCCGCGTCAGGAGCGCCCCGATTGCCCACATGGCGATCCATGCCGGAAGCAATACCAGGTATGGCGCGCGCCGCCGCGCGCGCCAGCGCTCGGCGAACGGATGGATCATCAACCAGAACGCCGGGATCGTCGAATAGACTACGCAAGCCAGCCATCCGGCGAGTTGCAGCCACATTCGCATAAAAGAATGTTAGCAGCGTAGCAGTGGGTTCGACCGCGCACCCGCTACACCCTTCCAAGAGTTGTCATCCCGAGCGCAGTGAGGGATCTGCATCTTGCCGCGAACAGCAGATCCCTCGTTGCGCTCGGGATGACAACTCTTGGCCAGGGCGAACCAGCCAGGGCGAACCACCTTCAGACCACCGCCGCTTCCTGCTATCCTTCCCTCTCATGTCCCCCATTTTGACCAGTGTGCTGCTTGGACTGACTGCGGCGGCCGCTAACGTTTTTGGCGGCGCGATTATCGTGCAGAAGAATTGGGACCGCTCTTACCTGCGCTATTTCGTGGCGCTGGGCGCGGGATTCATGCTGGCCGTTGCCATGGTCGAGATGGTGCCGGAGAGCATTGAGCTGCGCGGACCGCGCGCCGGATTTCTTATTCTGCTCGGCTATCTGCTTGTCCACTTCTTCGAGCACACGGTCACGCCGCATTTCCACTTCGGAGAGGAGACGCACGCCGACGAGTTTCTCCACACCCACAAGAGCTACTCGGTCTTGGTCGGTCTGCTTATTCATACGTTCTTCGACGGCATCGCGATTGCGTCTGGGTTCATCGTCTCCAACTGGCTGGGGTGGGTTATTTTTATGGCCGTTTTCCTGCATAAAATTCCGGAGGGATTCACGATTGCGTCGGTGATGCTGGCGAGCGGGCGCAGCCGCGGGTTTGCGTGGGGGACTTCGGTGATGCTGGGAGCGGCGACGGTGGCGGGCGTGATGACGATGGCGATTTTTCATCGCGAGGTGGGATTCGGATTGCCGCTGTCGGCGGGCGTGACGATTTATGTGGCGGCGTCGGATTTGATTCCAGAGGTGAATAAGGAGACGGGAGTGCGGATGGCGCTGCTGGTGTTTGTGGGAGCGGCGTGCATGTTTGTGCTGGACCGGTTTGCGCATGTGCATTAGAGGTTGGGTTGAGCGGACACTCTTGTCCGCGCAGGCGGCTCATGCGCTGCACGCTCGCGGACAGGAGTGTCCGCGCCACACAAGCATTCGCGCCACACCTGCTAGAATTTGGGTTCACCTATTCTTGGCGCCTGCCTTGCGAGTTTGACTTATGCCGGACAATTCCACTTCAGGTTCTATGCCCGATTCTTCTGTGCCTACTTCTGCTATGCCTACACCGCGCACGCGCGTGGTGCGCGAACCGCACCGCGGAGTTTACGATCGCGAGACGGTTAATCGGATTCTTGACGAGGGGCTGATTTGCCATGTCGGATTTGTGGTCGATGGCCAGCCTTACGTGATCCCGACGATTTATGGGCGCGACGGCGATGTGCTTTACCTGCACGGGTCGGTGGCTAGCCGCATGCTGCGCAATTTGCAGCAGGGCATTGCGGTGTGCATCACGGTGACGCTGGTGGATGGACTGGTGATGGCGCGGTCGGTCTTTAACCACTCGATGAACTACCAATCGGTGGTGATCCTGGGGACGGCGACGCTGGTGGCGGATGCGGCGGAGAAACTGGCGGCTTTGCGGGCGGTGAGCGAGCACGTTGTGCCGCAGCGCTGGGATGATGCGCGGCAGCCGAACGAGAAGGAATTGAAAGTCACATCTGTGCTGCGAATTCCGATTGAAGAGTTTTCAGCGAAGATACGTGTGGGGCCGCCGATTGACGATGAAGCAGATTATTCGATTCCGACCTGGGCGGGAGTGATACCGCTGGAGACGAAGACCGGGGCGGCGATTGCGGACGAACGGTGTGAGCGCGAGTTGCCGGCGTACTTGAAAAATTACTCTCGCAAGAAGACGTAGCGGGGCGAGACGGCAGCATCGGCTAAGGCGCTGTGACCAGCTTGCGGAGAATGGCGGAGCATTCGGCGGCGGAGGCCTCTTCGCTGTGCGGGCTGTGGCGTCCGGTCTCGACGAAACGCAGGGATGACGCGGGAACGGACTGGTGGGCGCGCTCGATTTCTCCTGGCTCGGTGCGCGGATCATGCCGGCCGTGCATGAACGTGACCGGCACGCTCAACTCGCTCAGGCGGCCATCATAGAGATCCTGCTGCGGGTGCGTACTCTCATTGGCGAGTTGCAGCCATACGCGGCAATTCCTCGGCACAACATGCTGCCAGCGATTGGCGCCGTGATCTTCGCCCCGATCACCGCCGTGATCATCGCCGTGATCGTTGCCGTGATCATCGGCTAAGAGCTTTTGCAATTTGGCGCTCACGCTTTCAGGATGGTCGGCGAATTTCTGAAAGAAGACGGAGTGCGACGCGGGTTTTTTGCGATAGAGATGAAGCGCTTCGAGAAGGAGATGCTCGCAGCGGGCGGGGGCCATGAGGCCGATCATGGCGGCGATGACGGCTCCATCGCTGTGTCCCCAGAAAGTGGCGCGCTGAATGCCCAGCGAGTCGAGGAGGAGCAGAGTTTCCCCGGCGGCACGGCGGTGAAAGTCCGGAGGCAACGGTCCGGCGAACGGCGAAGAGCGGCCATGGCCGGAGCGGTCGGGAATTATGAAGCGGATTTGGCGATGCGCGATCTCTTCTTGAAATGCCTCGACCTGGCGATTGATCGGATACACGCCATAGCCCCATCCGCCGTGGAGGAAGACGAGCGGACGGCCGCCGCCGACATCGCGATAGTGGATCGCGACCGGAGAAACTCCGGGGGCATGGGGCGAATTTTTTAGTTCCAGAAAAGGCATCAGGGAATGAGCAAGAGCTTGCCCGTAGTTTTGCGGCCTTCGAGATCGCGATGGGCCTGCTGCGCCTCGGCGAGCGGATAGATGTGCTCGATGCGCAACTTTAGCTTGCCGTCGCGAATCATGCCAAAGACGGCACCGGCGCGTTTTTGCAGGTCTTCGGGCGTGAGCACGTAGGCGCCGAGCGATGGGCGCGTGAGAAAGAGCGAGCCCTTTTGCGTGAGGATGAGCGGATCGAAAGGCGCGACCGGGCCGCTGGAGCCGCCAAAGAGCGCCATCATGCCGCGTGGACGCAGCAGATTGAGACCCTTTTCGAAGGTCGTCTTGCCGACCGAGTCATAGACGACGTCAACGCCTTTGCCGGCGGTGAGGCGCTTGGTCTCGGCTTCAAAGTCGGTTTGGGTGTAGAGAATGACGTCGTCGGCCCCGGCGTCGCGGGCGAGCTTTGCTTTTTCGTCCGTGGAAACCGTGCCAATCACGCGTGCGCCGATGTTGTGCGCCATTTGCACGAGGAGCAGGCCGACTCCGCCGGCCGCTGCGTGAATCAGGGCGGTGTCGCCTTTTTTCAGCGGAAAGGTGTCATAGGCGAGGTAGTGCGCGGTCATGCCCTGCAAGATGGCGGCGGCGGCCTGGCGCTCGGTTACGCCTGCGGGAATTTTGACGAGGCGGTCGGCAGGGACAGCGGCGTATTCGGCGTAGCCGCCGAGGCTGAGCGTGTAGGCGACGCGATCACCGACGGCGATGCCACGCACTTCGCCATGCACTTCAGCGCCGACGGCGGTGACGGTGCCAGCGGCTTCCTGCCCGAGAATAAAAGGCAGAGCCTGCTTGTAGCGGCCCTCGCGGTTATAAACGTCGATGAAGTTGACGCCGCTGGCGGCGATTTTGACGAGCGCCTCGCTGGGCTTGGGTTGAGGAATGGGGAGGTCGGCGAGTTGCATGACCTCGGGCCCGCCGGTTTGGTTAATCTGAATGGCTTTCATAGAGAGTTTTGATGTCCTCGAAAATTTAGAAGATTCAGCATCGACGATTGTCAATCTCCACAGAACTCGTCCACTAGTCAGAACTTGAACACCGTTTTCTTGCCGGATGGATCGGTCACGGTTGTCTCTTGCACTTGTCCATCCGGCGCTTCGGCGTAATCGAAATGATAGGTGCTGGTCCACTGTTGAATGATTCGGGAAGTTCGTCCTCCCTTATGTTCAATGACCAGAATCTCACTTCCATTAGAGTCCTGGACCGCCGTCATCAGCCGCGAGGTGTACAAATATCGCGTAAGAAGGCGTCCATCTTCGCGAACCTCTGTTAGCTTGCCATACGGATCATAGGAATAGCCAATGACATGTCCGGCATTGTCGGCGGCTCGGATGATCCGATCGGCCGAATCGTAAGTGAACTGAATCTGGTGGGCGTGTGGAGAGGTGAGGCTCGTCAAATTGTGCCGGGCATCCCGAACGAACTTGATCTCGTCGCCATTGGGATTGCGCATGCCGATCAGCGCACCGTCAACTGGCCGCTTGGCGTAATACGCGTCGGGAAAACGATAGAGCGTTCCGTCGTGAAACGTCATATCCCAGTGATCGACGTTCCAGCGAATCTGGGATTTTTCGAAGATTGTTGGCGGCGTGCCACGGTGCTCACTTACGAAGTCCGCGTAACTGGTGCCCTCGGAGATGCGACTGTAATGAACCTGGCGGCCATCGCAGAGGACGAGTTCCATGTAGGTGTAGGGAAACCGGTCGCCGAAGGGAAAGATGTCGTAGGCGTGGTTTCCGCCGATGCCGAACGCGCGCGAGTGCGCGTCCCACGCATGGTACCCGCGCGTGAGGGCCAGAGGCATGGTATCGGGAACAAACAGGTCGGTTTTGCGCAGTAAGAACAGGCCCGAGCGCAGGTCGACCTCGTACTGTTCGACATTGTCATTGTTGTGCAGCGCGGGCGAGCACTGGCGAATGGATGCCTTCAGGGGCTGTGCTGCGGAGCCTCCCAGACGCTCGATCAGCAGACAAGGATAAGCATCCGCGGAAAGGGAGAGCCTGGCGCGTTCCTCCTCAGACTTAAGCCGGATGACGACCGGGCGCGAAGCACGGTATCGAACATAGCGGGGCACAGCGATCTGAAGGACAAGGAACAGAACTACCGCCGTCAGAGTGACTATCCGCAGGACCTTTTTGAGCTTGGGCGTTGGGCGTTTGCCCGGCGTTGGACTGGAATCCATGAGGTGAGCGTGGAGTGCCTCGCGACAATCAGTGTAGCGTGTAAACCGGCGGGCCAGGATTCGCCGCGGCCCGGGATTGAGAGGGATTCCAAAAGAAGAAGAAAAGGTGCCGTCGAAAGATGGCACCTTTAAAGGGATACGCGTTGTTGGCGTACGACTGCGACCCGCACGTCCTCTTAGGCGGCTGTCTCCTTGACAACTGGCTTGGCTGCGCCGACCCCAAGGAAGTTCGTCAGTTCGGGCGTCACTTCGTCGGCGTGGGTCCAGATGACGGCATGAGGACCGCCTTTGACGACGTGCAAGCGCGCGCCCTTCACCAGCTGAGCGGTGCGTTGCCCGGCAGCGGCGAGCGGAACAATACGGTCGGAATCCCCGTGAATCACGAGCGTTGGTACGTCGACGCGAGCGAGATCCTTGCGGAAATCCTCACCCCAGGTGGGGACGCATGCCAGGCTTGCGGTGGGCGAGGCGCTAAAGGCGACGTTGAGGCTGGCCTGGATTGCGTGGTCGCTGATGCGCTTTCCGAGCAACAGGTCGGCGTTGTAGAAATCCCTGAAGAATTGACCGAAGAACGCGTAACGGTCCGCGGCGACCGCCTTCTGGATGCCCTCGAAGACAGAACCGTCCACGCCTTCCGGGTTGTCCGGCGTCTTCAGCAGGAAGGGAGGGACGGATGAGATGAACACAGCGCGGCTGACGTCCTTCGACCCGTACTTGCCGATGTAGCGGGCAATTTCGCCTCCGCCCATGGAGAAGCCGACGAGCGCGAAATGACGAAGCTTGAGGTGAGTGATCAGATGGTGGAGATCGGCGGCGAAAGTGTCATAGTTGTAGCCGCCGGTTGGCTGGCTCGATTTGCCGAAGCCGCGACGGTCATAGGTGATTACGCGGTGCCCTGCATCGAGAAGTGCGGGAATCTGCTTCTCCCAGGATGCGCCGTTCAAGGGATAGCCGTGAATGAGGACAACGGGGTCGCCAGAGCCGTGGTCCTCGTAATAGAGTTGGATGTCATCTGAGTTTTCTTTACCTACATTGACGTGGGGCATGGAATTCCTCCTTCATAGAATTCGCAATTGCAGAAAGCCGAGGGCCCAAGTTTGGAGCCAAGGTGGGGACCCTGGAGCCGAACTTTAATGAAATTGCCTTTGCAGGCAACTGAGAGATATGCGGGTGTAGATGTGGGCGGAGGGGATCAGGATTCATAGTGGATTACGAGTGTCAAAAGACGGCGGTCGCGTCGCATCCGGGAGGGCAGTAACGGGCGGAGATTTGGCGGCGGGTGGAAGGGGATGGGGACGAGGCTGGGAGATGCCCTACGGCGTTTGCCCTGGGCGCAGCGCCTGGGGTAACATGCACAGCCGGTACCGAAAGTAACGGGACGGACGGGTCTGCGGTTGACCCGGCTATTTTTGCCAGATTACCATCTGAACATTAAGGGTTTGTGACTGGGCGGGGCCCTGTTGGCCACGCTGTGCCTAGAGGGTTGGCTGCATCTTTTTCAAGCTATGAGGTTTTCTCACCGGTATCCGGCGATCCTGCTTTGCGGTTTTCTGGCGGCGACATTGGGCTGCCAGAGCGCGCAGAAGCCGTCGTCATTTATGCCGCCGGAGCGGGCGCAAGCTCCCGCGATTATTTCGAACGCCGCGCAGGGCACGAGCCAGCCGAAACCGGCTGCCACCACCGAAGCCAAGCCGAACCAGCTGGCCGCGAAGGCTTTGGCGGTTGATCCGGTTGCCGAAGTGATTGCCCGCGTCGAGAAAGAGTATGGGGCGGGCGAGCAGAACTACCGCGCGGGGCATCTGGAAGCGGCGAAGCAGAATTTCGATTCGGCATTTAACCAGCTGCTGGGGAGCGGACTGGATGTGCAGTCCGATCCGCGGCTGGAAGCGGAACTCAATCGCATTCTCGACGGTGTTAACGGCCTGGAACTGGCGGCGCTGCAACAGGGGGACGGGTTCTCCGAACAGCAATCCGAACCGGCGCCGATTGACGAGGCGAACGAACTGACGCCGCCGGTTGACGAGAACGTCAGAGCCAAGGCCGAAGCCGAGATCAAATCCACGCGATCCGATCTGCCGCTGATGATGACCGACCAGGTTGCGGGGTATATCAACTATTTTTCGAATCGCGGTCGGGGCACGATTGAGCGCGCGCTGGCGCGGTCGGGGCAGTATGAGGAGATGATTCGCCGCACGCTGAAACAAGAGGGCGTGCCGCAGGATCTGATTTATCTGGCGCAGGCCGAGTCCGGTTTCCATCCGCTGGCGGTTTCGCGGGCGGGCGCGCGCGGGATTTGGCAGTTTATGGCGAGCCGGGCGTCGGGATATGGGCTGGAGCGGAACTGGTGGATCGACGAGCGGCAGGACCCGGAAAAAGCGACGCGCGCGGCGGCGCATCACTTGAAAGATCTTTATGACCAGTTCGGCGATTGGTACCTGGCCATGGCGGCTTACAACTCGGGCCCTGGAACGGTGCAGAGCGCGGTGAAGCGCACGGGGTACGCCGACTTCTGGGAGCTTTACCGGCGCAACGTGCTGCCGAAGGAAACGCGCAACTATGTGCCTATCATTCTCGCCGTGACCATCATGGCGAAAAACCCCGAGCAGTATGGGCTGGGGACGGTGGCGAAGGAAAAGCCGGTGCCGTATGAGACGGTGAAGATCGATTATCCGATCGACTTGCGACTGGTTGCGGAATGCGTGGATGCGTCGGCGTCGGAGTTGCAGGAACTGAATCCGAGCCTGTTGCGGTTGACGACGCCGAAGGACCAGGCGTTTGAGTTGCACCTGCCGGCGGGCAGCGCGGGAAAGTTTGAGACCGTGGTGGCATCGATTCCGGTAGATAAGCGCGTCTGGTGGCGGTATCACAAGGTGCAGGCGGGGGAGACGCTAGCCTCGATTGCGCGCACGTATCGCACGACGCCGACTTCGATCCGCGAGGCGAACAGCCTGGAGGAAGACGGGCTGGCGCCGGAAAGTCGGCTGATTATTCCGATCGCGCCGGGCAAGGAGAGCGACTCCACAAGGTACGCGCGCACGATTACGCGCTACAAAGTGCGCAAAGGCGATACGGTTGAATCGGTGGCGGAGAATTTTGGCGTGTCGGCGAAGATGATTCGCAGTTGGAATCGGCTGAAGGGCAACAGCCTGGCTACGAGGAAGACTCTGCTGATCCATCTGCCGGTGAGCGGGGGAGCGCGGGAAACGCAGGTCGTGGCGAAACGGCCGCGGCGTGCGGCGGGCGAGCGAGCGTCATCGAACGCGGGAGCGTCGGCCCACAAAACCGCGTCTCGCCACGTTTTGGCGCAAAGCGCGTCCTCAAAGGGAAGGTCCTCGCAACGCGCCGACGGCAACAAACAAGCTGCGGGGGGTGAGAATTCCTCGGCGGGACTAGTTCACCACAAGGTGAAGCAGGGCGAGACGCTGTACTCGATTGCGAACTCCTACAACACGACGGTTGCGGCGCTGAAGCACGATAACCGCAACATCGCGACGTTGCGGCCGGGGATGGTGTTAGTCATTCGCGGCGACCGCTGAGTTCGGTAGTGGTCGTTCGTCGTTGGGCTTTCGCCGTTCTTACGTTGGCCTGATCTGCATCTTACTCGCGATTCAGCTCACCTTCCATTACGCCGGCAATGGTTACAAAGCGTATCACGCCGCCGGCATCTTCGAAGACTAGCCCGGTGCCCTTGTCATTCACCACGGCGGCTACGAGATGGCCGTAGGATTTGGGAATGCCGCCCTGGGTCGGCGTTTGATCGTAGCGGTTGAGCTGCCCTTCTTTCATGCCGGTGATGCTGACAAAGCGGATGACGCCGTCTTTGTCTTCGAAGACGAGGCCGGTGCCGATGCGATCGGGGATGGCGGCGACGAGGCGTCCGTAGGATTTGGGAACAACGCCTTCGGCGGGCGCGGCATGAACGACGGCGGGCGCCTGTATAAAGTGAAGGCCGATCAGGCTTCCCGCTAATAACAGGAATGTGGCGGCGAGGACGAGGAGGGACTTACCGGTAATGTGGATGGTCATAACGTCACCTGGAGTCGAGATTCTGGGAAGTTATAAAGAGCGAATCGATCTTTTACGGATCGACTTCAATTTTGTGCATCATGCCTAAGTCCTCATGAAGGAGGATATGGCAGTGAAATACGAATATGCCGGCAATGGTCGGATCTCGAAAATCCATACGGACCTTGACACTGGGGTAGGGACCCGTGCCGGTCCAGTAAGGGATGGTGACGGTGTCGAGCATGTCGTTGTTCGGAACGCGCTTGCCATTGACCTCGAGCAGTTTGAAGTGAATCTGGTGGATGTGGAAGGCGTGCGTTTCGAGCGCGCGGTTTTCAATGGTCCAATCCTCTACGGCGCCGACTTTGGTCTTGATCACTGGCTTCTCATCGGGCTCGAAGACCTTTTGCTGCTGGCCCTCGACTGTGACGTAGAACTGAATCGGACCGTTGGTGCCGCCAAACTCCTCGGAGAAATATAGTTTACGTTCTGCCGTCACCTTGACGTTGTCGAGATCCGACCATTTCATGCGCGCGGCGGGGGCGTGCGAGTTCTCGTCTGAAGAGAGGGGCTGCGCGGACGCAGCGTTGCCGGTGAGAGAACCGCCTACGGGATTGATGGATGCGAGTAGAACAGAGAGGTCGGGGTTTCCGGTTGGTCCGGTGTCATAGGGGCCGACGGAAAATTCACCGAAGCCCCCCACGGGAGGGCCAGTAACGATGAACTCCGCCCGTCCAGCGGGAGGAATAAGGACGGATTCGACGTTTCGAGTGTGGTTCAGCGGATAGCCGTCGAGCGCGATTAGTTCAAGTTTCTCAGCCTTGCTATTGATCAAGACCTTAAGCGGTATGAAGTCCTGAAGCGTGGCATTGGCGACGCGCCAGAACTGCCGCTCGCCCGGCTTCATGTTGATGAAGGGCGCGGGGCCATCGGGGAAGAGCGAGACCTGATAGTTGAGGCTCAACTGATAAGGGCCGGGAAGCCAGGGGACGAGATACTGCTGCCGAATGACAAAGACGCGCTCTTCCAAGCCTTTTACTTCCGGTCTTACCTTCTCCATGCCGTTAACGATGATAGCGCCGGCGGCTCCGCCATTGACTTGAAATTCGGTGAAACCATGAACGTGCGGGTGATACCAGTAAAGGCCGGGCGGCGTGTCGGCCGGAATTTGAATGTTGAAGTTGAAGGCGGGCGAACCGGGCTGGATGAGGGTGTCAATCACGTCATCCTGGTGGCAGACGGGAGGAATGGGCATGCCATGAAAATGCAGGTTGGTGGAGCTGACGGTGGGTGTACCGCTATCGCCGCAGACGGGACCCGAGGCGGCGTGGTGCATGCGCATTTTCGAGGCGTCATTGTCCTGAATTACGTCGGCCAAGTTGAGCTGTAACTGGTCGCCGGGATTGAGGCGGAGCGTGGGCGCTTCGACGATTCCACTCGGAGCCTGATATTGATAGCAGTAATGGGTGTAGCCGAGTTTGTCAACGGACTCGCCGAGCGACAAATCGGCTTGCAGAATGCCGCTCTTAGGCGTGAGCGTGTACGCATCCTTCACCTCCGTGCCAGATACGGGACGGTCCGGGCACTGGGCGGATAAGCCGGTGGAGAGGACGGATAAGATGGCGGCTGCGACCAGGCAATGAGTAAGACGTGTGAGAATCATAGGTAGAACACCTGCGTAACGTATTCTTTAAAGCTGAGGCTAAAACTGGCGCGGCGGAAATCTGCCGAGGGAAAGCAGGCCGCGGCTGTATTCATCGGTCGTAGGAGAATCGCTCGCCTCGCGCAATGTGCACTTCTGGCCCTTCACGGTGAGGTTCAGGGCCGCGATAGTGGAGGGGGCGCCAAACTCCGCTACGAAGACTCCTCCGCCATTCCCGCTGATTTGCTGCAGCGCCATGCCTCCGAGATAAGACCAGGCCTGCACATAATTTCGCACCTTCGTCGATGTACAGCCGCGGGTGATCTGTCCTGTGTTGTTGTCAAAAAACGCGGCTGTAACTACGTCGCCCTGGTTGTTACTGATATAAAGAATGGTCTCATCCGGACTTAGCAGGACATTGCTGGAACTGATTCCGCTGTGAGTGCTATAGACGACGGTCTGAGTAAGATGACCGGACGAAATGTCGGAAACCTCGACTACGTCCGAAGTCGAAGTATCTCCGAAGACGGCGAAGTGGCCGTCCTGCGTGATGTCGATGCCGTTGGGGTAAGTCTCACCTCCGGCGGATGCGGTAGAGTTCTGTTTGTCGCCGTTGGATACGGGAGTTCCCGAGGAAATGTTGAAGGACTCGATTGAGCCGTCGGCGTAGGAGGCGATCAGAATGCTCCCATGGAGAGCCATGCCGTCGATCAATCCGCCATTCAGCCCGCTGACGGCGACATCGTTTAGGAAGACCAGAGAGCAGGCGGACTGGATTTGAAAAGTGGCGATCGTGTTGGAGGAGCTGAAACTGGCATAGACGTATTGCGCATTAGCGGCGAGTCCAATGCCGTTGGCCGAGCCCACGTCGGATTGCGAGCCTGGGGCCGATCCGCCCGCAATGCCGGATCCGGGAACAATCCAGAAGACGTCGTTGGTGAAGGCCTCAGATGCGAAGATGCACTGCGTGCCGCCGCTGTTGACGGCGACCACGCGGGCCATTCCGAACAATCCACCGCCGATGCCAAGTCCCGGCCCCGGTATTTCCATGGCAAATGTGAGCGCGCCGCCGGAGCCGATGGTGAAGAAGGAAACGCCGTTGGAGAAAGAGTCGTCGTTGGTAAGGAGGTAATCCTGCGCGGCGGCGGGGCGTGTGAGGAGGGAGATGAAGATGGCGATCAGGAGCAGGAGGGCGGCGCGGAAGCTAGCGACCCAACGGCGCGGACCCGGCGCGACAGCGCGGTTGATGCAAGAAGCTGGAGAATTCATAAGGGCAGACACCGGCGCGGGGGACGTAGCTAGTTGGATTATTGGAGCACATCGGGGGGAGAGATTCAACAGGGAAAGAGGATATTGAGATACCGATGGGTACTAATGTACGGGCATTGACGTACTATCGCCGCCGTCGTTGACGGGCCGTCTATGCGTATGCGGAGCTGAACGTACTGCCAGTTTTGAACGAGCAGAGGGGGGCGAAGCTCGTTTGCTAGACAGGAACAGGGACGCTTTCGACGATGTCTTTCAGGACTTGATCGGACTGCTCGGACTTTCTGAGAGTGGAGGCGTAGTGAGGGTTGACGACTACGCGATGCGCGAAGACGGGAACGGCGAGCGGCTTGAAATCTTCGGGAGTGCAGTAGTCGCGGCCATCGAGGAAGGCTTTAGCCTGGGCGGCGCGATAGAACATCAGCGAACCGCGCGGCGAAACGCCGAGGGAAAGATATTCGGACTCGCGAGTTTTGGCGACTATGGCGAGGGCGTAGGTGATGAGCGATTCGTCGACGTGGATCTGCGTGACGGCGTGCTGGATTTCGAGAACATCGGCGGCATTGAGCACGGGACGCAGCTTTTCGAGCTGAGCGACGCCGGCTTCGTCGCGCAGGATTTCGCGCTCGGCGCCGGGTTCGGGATAGCCCATGCGGACGCGCATGAGGAAGCGGTCGAGTTGGGACTCGGGCAAGGGATATGTGCCGTGATGCTCGATGGGATTCTGGGTGGCGATGACGAGGAAGGGCTGCGGGAGCGGGTACGAGAAGGCGTCGACGGTGACCTGGCCTTCGTTCATGGCTTCCAGGAGCGCGGACTGGGTTTTGGGCGTGGTGCGGTTGATTTCGTCGGCGAGCAGGACGTTGGCGAAGACCGGGCCGCGCTTGAACTCGAACTTCTGCTCGATGGCGGAGTAGATGGAAATGCCGAGGACGTCGGAAGGCAGCATGTCACTGGTGAACTGCACGCGCTGGAAGGAGCAGTCGAGGGCGCGGGCGATGGCCTGGCCGAGCGTGGTTTTGCCGACTCCGGGAACGCCTTCGATGAGCAGGTGACCGCGCGCGAAGATGGAGACGAGCGCGAGGCGAAGCACGTCGTCTTTGCCGCGAATGACGGTGCGCAGCGACTTTTCCAGTTGCGCTGCGCGGCTGGAAGCCGCGCTGGCTGCGTGAGCGGACATTGGTTGAATTCTACTATGCCGCGCGAATGCGTTCGTCGTTACCGGAGTCACGGATGCGAATCCGCCTTCGGACGGGCGCGACAGACCGGGGATTTCGGCTGTCGTATACTGTCGAACTATGCTGACTTTTCGCTCTGCTGCGCTGGCCGCTGTTCTTGCTCTTGCGTTTTCGGCATTGTTAAGCGCGCAGCCAAAGGATACTCCGATGACTTACCACGCGCGTGGCACTTTTACTGTCGATGTCCATCCGCTGACGCCGTCGCCTGCGGAGGGAGTTTCTCGGTTTTCCATCGACAAGCAGATTCACGGCGACCTGGAAGCGACCACGACGGGCGAAATGTTTTCCGCCGGCGACCCGAAACAGGGCGTTGCCGGCTACGTTGCGATCGAAGTTGTGACCGGCACGCTCGCGGGAAAACACGGCAGCTTCACGTTGCAACATTCCGCGACGATGGATGCCAATGGCCGCAAGATGTCCGTCATCATTACTCCGGGATCGGGAACGGGCGAGTTGAAGGGCATCTCGGGCACCTTCGATATTCAGATCGACAATGGGAAACATTCGTACGATCTGGAGTACACGCTGGGGAAATAGCTCTCAGGTCTCAGGTCTCAGCTCTCAGGTCTCAGCTCTCAGCTCTCAGGTCTCAGGTCTCAGCTCTCAGGTCTCAGCTCTCAGCTCTCAGCTCTCAGCTCTCAGCTCTCAGCTCTCAGGTTAGAAAATCGAGATTTTAATTGGTTGCTTCCAACAGCGGAATCTAGCGCAAAAATTCTGCGGGCCTGCCGGTTAGCCTTTCAATGCGCTTCGCCGTGGGCGGATGGGTTGAGAAGAGGTTGCCGAAGCTCATGCCTCCCAAAAATGGCTGAATGATGAAAAGATGCGCCGTGGAGGGCGTCGCCAGGAGCGGGGCCTGGCGCGAAGCGGCTTCGATTTTGGCGAGGGCGCTGGCAAGCGCGTAGGGGTTGCCGGTCCAGTGCGCGCCGGTGTCGTCGGCTCCGTATTCGCGGGAGCGGGAGACGGCGAGCTGAATCAGCATGGCCGCGAACGGGGCGAGGAAAATCATGATGAGCGCGGCGAAGCCACCGCCGCGGTCTTCGCGGTTGCGGCCGCCGTAGCCGCCGAAGATCATCCCCCATTGCGCGATGTGGGCGAGCCAGGTGATGGCTCCGGCGAGGGTGGCGGCGATGGAACTGATCAAAATGTCGCGATTGCGGACGTGGCCGAGTTCATGCGCGATGACGCCTTCGAGTTCGTCGTCGTTGAGCAGGCCGAGAATGCCCTGGGTGACGGCGACCGAGGCGTGGTGAGGGTTGCGTCCGGTGGCGAAGGCGTTGGGCGAATCGGAGGGAATGAGGTAGACCTTGGGAGTGGGAAGGCCGACTTTTTGCGACAGGCGCTCGACGATGTTGTAGACGCGCGGGAGATCGTCGCGCGTGATGGGCTGGGCGCGATACATGGCGAGGGCGATTTTGTCGGAGAAAAAATAAGAGACGAAGTTCATGACGGCAGCGAAGACGAGGGCGAGGAGCATGCCGTTTTCGCCGCCGAGAGCGCGTCCGACGACCATAAAGAGGAGGGTCATGACGGTGAGGAGAAGGGTGGTTTTGAAGATGTTGCTCATAATTGCGTTTGCCTCGGGAAATCAATTGTATTGGATGAAACGGGCGATGGTTGCGGCTCGAGAGCCGCGAGTCCAGATACCCCCTCTGGTGCGGTCTTTCAGAATCAAAGACTTAGCGGCCGTTTCCGCCAGGTCTTTGAGAAATAAGGACTTACGGATAAAGTCTTTATAAAACAATGACTTAGGATGTTGGACTCGCCCGAAATCACCGAAGCGCCATTTTCGGCCAAGGACTCTGGCTTTGGTTTTCTTTCGGCGAAGTCAAGTCGCGTGACTGACTTCTCTTGCCAGGAACTCTAGCCGTTTGTGCGCCAAGGCGGGCGAGGCCCGTCACACCCAACTGAGAAGCCGGTCACTGCATTCTGGGCGTTGGCGCTTTAGACTCCCGAAGAGCAGACCGTTTTATCTCCCAATCAGAGATTCTCTCTCTGCCATCTCATCCCAGGAAGGCGTTCCATGCGAATTAAAGCAGCGGCAATCCTTGCATTCCTGATCCTATTCATTTTCATCTTCTTCATTTTCACCGCCATCGCGGCGGCAGCTACGCAAAAAGTTCTGTACACGTTTACCGGCGGCGCCGATGGCGCGGAGCCTTATGCCGGATTGATCTTCGACCCGGCGGGCAATCTCTATGGGGTTACCCAAAATGGCGGTCTTTACAACGGGGGAACAGTCTTTGAACTTACGCCATCCCCCGGCGGCGCCTGGACTGAGACCGTTCTGTACAACTTCACGGGCGGGAGCGACGGCGCGGATCCAACTGGCGACCTGGTCATGGATGCCTCGGGCAACCTGTACGGCACGGTCGTGACGGGCGGAGATCCTTCCGCGCAGTGTGGAACGGCGTGGGAGTTGTCACCGGCACAGGGTGCATGGACGTTTGCAGTGAAGCGCACTTTTCTGGGCGGATCGAAGGACGGGTGCGGTCCGCTGGCAGGCGTGACGCTGGACCAGTATGGGCGGCTGGCGTACATGACGACCACCGCGGGCGGGCAGTATGGAGTTGGAGCGGCCTTTGGACAATTCATGGCGAGCTTTGGAGTGAAGCGCGGCGGCGACCCATCGGGCACGGTGAATAGTTGGGGCTTTGGCGCGGCCTATAACGGCGGAGCACACGGCGCGGGCACGGTTTATTACCTGAACTTTATGTGCAACGATGCGAGCCCGGAAAAGGGGGGCTGCTTCGAGTCCATCGTCCCCAAGCATGCATTCACCGGGGGCAAAGGCGGAGCCAACCCGAGCGGCAGCCTGCTGGAAGCGACGGCCGGAGAATGGAACGTCATGTATGGCACCACATTCAGCGGCGGAAAGTACGGGAAAGGCACGGTCTATCAGCTCATGCAAAATGCCAAAGGCGGTGCCACCTTCTCTACGCTGTACAACTTTTCCGGCGCGGATGGAGAGAACCCGAATGCCGGCCTGGCGGCTGACGCCGCGGGGAATTTATATGGCACGACGTCATCGGGAGGGAGCGACCCGGGCTTTTCCGGGACCGTTTTCAAACTGACGCCGAGCGTGGGGAAGAAGGGTAATGTGGTGTGGGACTGCACGACGCTCTACAGCTTTTCCGGCGGAGATGACGGCGGAGACGTTTACAGCGGACTGGTGATGGACGCGGCGGGCAATCTATATGGCACGACCAATGACGGAGGAGCATACGGGCAGGGCGTGGTGTACGAGGTTATTCCGTAGGGGGAGATTGTAGCGAGATTGAAGTGGCAAAAAGGGCCCAGGTTCGCGGACCGCGCACGAAGAGCGGGCGGGAACCTGGGCTTTTGTTTAATCGAAGCGGGCGCGCGACTCGCTGGAAGTGCCGCCGGCTGCGGGGACGTAGCATTCCAGCGTGTAGTCCATGACCATGCGGTCGGCGTTGAAGCGCCAGCCGAGGGTGCGAATGGTGCGCTTCATGCGCTTGATCCATCCGCCCGGCAGCCCGTCGCGATCACGATGGTAGTAGAGCGGAATGACCTCGTCGCAGAGGACGCGCATTAAATCATCGGCGTCGCGGCTGTCATGAACGTTCATATCGGAGTGGGTGCGGCCGCCGCCGATGGCGAAGCCGTTCATGCCGTCATAGGCCTCGGCCCACCAGCCATCGAGCACGGAGAGGTTGAGGCCGCCGTTTAAAACGACTTTCTGGCCGGAGGTTCCGGAGGCTTCGAGGGGACGGCGCGGATTGTTGAGCCAGACATCGACTCCCTGGACGAAGTGGCGGCCGACGTTGATGTCGTAATCCTCGATGAAGACAAACTTGTCGCAGAACTGGGGATCGCGCATGAGTTGGGCGACCTGCTGGAGGACGCGTTTGCCGGGCTCATCGTTGGGGTGAGCCTTGCCGGCAAAGACGAACTGCACGGGGCGCTTGGGATCGTTGACCACGGTGGCAATTTTTTCGAGGTCGGTGAGAATGAGGTTGGCGCGCTTGTAGGTGGCAAAGCGGCGGGCAAAGCCGATGGTGAGCGCGTCGGGACTCATGAGGCGATCGAGGCGCTGCAACTCCTGGCGCGGCTCCTCGCGCTTGACGGCCTGGCGAACGGCGCGGCGGCGAATGAAGTCGATCATGCGGGCCTTGAGATTGAGGTGGGTTTCCCACAACTCGCCGTCATCGACGTTTTCGATTCCGTCCCAGATGTGCGACTCGCTGCTCTTCAAATTCCAGCCGGTGCCAAGATGGCGGTCGTAGAGGCGGAACATCTGCGGCGCGAGCCAGGAAGGCACATGCACGCCGTTGGTGACGTGGCCAATGGGCACGGCGTCTTCCGTTTTGCCGGGGGTCAGACCGGTCCACATGGCGCGCGAGACTTCGCCGTGGAGCGAGGAGACGGCGTTGGCGCGGCGCGCGACCTTGAGGCCGAGGACGGTCATGCAGAAGCGCTCATCGCTATTGGGATTTTCGCGGCCAAGCGCCATGAACTGTTCCTTGGAGAGGCCGAGAGCCTCGCGGAGATTGCCGAGGTGCTCTTCGATGAGGTCGGCGTCAAAGCGGTCGTGGCCGGCGGGGACGGGGGTGTGGGTGGTGAAGACGACCTCGCGCGAAACACGGGGCAGGGCCTTTTCGAAGCAGATTCCTTCTTCCTCCATGCGCATGCGAATGGCCTCGAGCACGGCGAAGCCGCTGTGGCCTTCGTTGAGGTGCAGGACGCCGGGGGTGATGCCGAGCGCGCGGAGGGCGCGCAGGCCGCCGACGCCGAGGAGCAGTTCCTGGTGAACGCGGACGCGGCCGTCGCCGCCGTAGAGACGCGAGGTGAGCTCGCGATCCTCGGGGGCATTGCCTTCGACGTCGGAATCGAGGAGGAACAGATCGCAGCGGCCCACCTTGACGCGCCAGACCTTGGCGCGAATGGAGCCATGGCGGGTGTTGACCTCGACGACGACGGGGCGACCGTTCTTGCCGATGGCCGGCTCCATGGCGAGCTGCGTGACGTCATTTTTCATGTAGTCTTCACGCTGCCAGCCATCGCGATCGAGGCGCTGACGGAAGTATCCCTGGCCGTAAAAGAGGCCGACGCCGACGAGAGGGATGCCGAGGTCGGAGGCGCTTTTGATGTGATCGCCGGCAAGCACGCCGAGGCCGCCGGAATAAATGGGCAAGGACTCGTGGATGCCGAACTCGGCGGAAAAGTACGCGACCGGGCGGGGGCGGAGGACGCCGGCGCGGCGGGCGCCCCAGGTATGCTCCGACTCGGTGTACTCGCGCAGGCGGCGGTAGGCATAGTTGATGCGGCTGTGGAGGCCGAGTTCGGCGGCGCGGGCCTCCAGCTTGGTGGGGGAAAACTCGTTGAGCAGCGAGACCGGGCTGTGATTGAGCTGGCTCCAACGCTGGGGATCGAGATCGCGGAAGAGGCTCTGGGCATCGCTGTCCCAGCTCCACCACATGTTGCGGGCGAGGGCCCAGAGGCGCTCCTGGAGGGGAGCGATAAAACGGTCGAGGGTGCGGGCCTCGCTGACGATGGGGGCGACGCGCTTGGCGGCCTCGGTGAGCAGGCGAATCTCGTTCTCGGGAAATACGCGGCGCTCGATGGTTTGCACGACCAGGACACCTTCGAGCACACCGCGCTCGATGAGCGGGACACCGAGGAAGGACTGATACGCATCCTCGCCCGACTCCGGAAAATACTTGAAGCGGGGATGATTGGCGACTTGCTCGACCGCGACTGGGCGCACCTGTTCGGCGACCAGGCCGGTCAGGCCTTCATGGACGCCCATGCGGAGCTTGCCAACGCAGTCGGGGCGCAGGCCGAGGGTGGCGGCGAGCACAAGGTTGGCGCGGTCGGGCTCAAGCAGGTAGGCGGAGCAGACGTCGGTGCCAAAGCGGCGAGCGATGAGCGCCACCACGTTCATGAGGGTGTCGGCCGGTTTTCCCGGGTCCGCGGTTAGATTTGCGATCTCGTCCCACTCCAGCACGTAGCTGGCATTGAGCGAACACGCCGTCCGTTCCAGATCCAGTTCCTTTGTTGGGTCCACGATCGAATTCTCCAATGTACGAAGTGGGGAGGGAGTCCGCTCCCACCCGCGTAGTGTGCTGACTTCAAATTGGTCTCATGAAGCAGAGGTGCCGCGGCTTCTCTCTGGAAGCTAGCGGGAGGAATGCTCCATTCCTTCTATTCTATCGACGAAAGGGAGGCGAAAAGCTGGGGATGTGAGGAAAATGGGATTACGACGGTGTGGGGAGGGGGGCGGGGGTACGAAAAGACGCAGCCGAGTAAGGGAATTTCGTACGAAAGGGCTGGGCTGGGGCGGGGTTTGGGGGTGTTTGGCGCTGGGGGAGGGCGGGGCTGGGGGCGGTGAGGCTATGCCGAAACGGGAAGGGGAAGGCGGGAGTCCGGGTGGGAGGCTACTTTGATCAAAGCAGCCACTTCCGAAGTCCTGGATCCATGGCGCAGGGCATTGGATTTCGCTAGACTCTTGTCATGGCGCACGGTTCCACGAACGAGAAAAAGCAGGCGCACGAATTGATCGAGCGGCTTGCGCCGACGCAACTCTCGGCTGTTGTTGGCCTGCTGGAGGCGATGCTCGATCCCGTTTCCCGCGCGCTGGCTCGCGCGCCCGTGGACGAAGAACCGGTGACGGCGGAAGAAGAAAAAGCGCTGGCGGAAGCGCGCGAGTGGTTGAAGCATAACCAGGGCATTCCACACGAGCAGGTTTTGGCCGAGCTTGGGATTACGCAGGAAGAGATCGAGAGCTACAAATTAGAAACAGCACGATCTGGCATGGGGCGCAGCGGCGGGAGGGCTAGCTGAGGGTCCCTTGTAAGCTGCTATGATTTGACCATCGGCAGGAGTTTTCGACCATGAATATCAATCTGACTCCCGAGCAGGAACGGATCGTCAACGACGAGTTGAGGTTGGGTCACTTTCGGTCGGCTGAGGAAGTGATTGCTAAGGCTCTCGTGGTTCTTCGGGAGAGCGAGCGCTCGTCAGTTGCGGGAGACAGCAATGGCCGCTATCAGGCTGCCGTGCGGGACATGCTCGACTTTGTCGAGGAGAACCGCACTCCCCTGCAAGGCGCCTCGGTTAAGCAACTGATCCGCGAAGGGCACCGTCTGTGAGTGATCTGGTGCTGGACGCGTCGCTGGCGCTCCAGTGGTTTCTGGAAGACGAGGCCGGGCGGCAATATGGCCTCAGCGTTCTTGCCAGCCTTTCCACCAAACGCGCAATGGTTCCGATGTTGTGGTTCTATGAAGTGGGCAACGGCCTGCTCATGGCCTACCGGCGGAAGCGGATCACATTCGATCAAATCGACGGTTTTCTGACGCGACTCAAGGCCCTTCCCATTGACGCTGCCGAGCAACTTCCAGCCGAACTTCTCGAACTGCCAGCGCTCGCACAGAAGCACAGTCTGACCAACTACGACGCAGCATACTTGGCGATTGCGATGCGCCTTGATTTGCCGTTGGCGACGACCGACGCCGACCTTAGGCGGGCCGCGGGTTCAGCGGGGATTGGAATAATACTAGGGTAGGGTGGTAGCCGAATTCAGTAGAACGCTCTTACCAGGACGCGACGGTGGAATCCCGGGTCCCGAAAAGCGCGAGACCCTTCGGCAGGCTCTGGCCGGGCTCTGGGGCCCCGCACGGACGTAAGGGTTTAACTTGGGTTTTCGTTTCGCGTGACTTCCACCACCTCACCCCGCATTCACGCGGCATGGACGGGCGGAAAATCCCGTCCTTCCATTTGTGTGTTAGATATCCAGGTTCTTTACGTCGAGGGCGTTTTCTTCTATGAATTTTCTGCGGCCTTCTACGTCTTCGCCCATTAGCGTGGTGAAGATGGTTTCGCACTCGGCTATGTCTTCGACTCTTACCGAGAGGAGGGTGCGGCGTTCGGGGTCCATCGTTGTTTCCCAGAGTTGCTCGGCCGTCATTTCGCCCAGACCTTTGTAGCGCTGGATGGTGTATTCGCGGCGGCCTTCGTTGAGAACGTAGTCGAAGAGGGCGCGGGCGGTTAACTTCTCGACGATCTCGGGTTCTTTGCGGCGGGCTGGGGGTTTGGCGGATTTCTTGTCGGCATTGTCGGCCTTCCCGGCGTCGGTCTTACCCGTCTCGGTCTTTTCGTTCTTGCCGGTCGCGGTCTTCCCCATGACGTCTGCCCCGGCTGCTTCGCTGGCTTCGGCATCGCCTTCGTCGGCTTGCGCGTCGCCATCGCCTGCAGCCGCGCCATCGCCGCTTGCTTTGGACGCTTTCGGCATGCTCTCGATTAGGAAGGGCGGCTCGAGATATTCGGCGATCTGCTTGAACTTTGAGATCAGTTGACGGCCCTGGGGCGTGGAGGCGAGTTCCCAGTTGATGACGTGCTCGGCGCCCTGCGAGTTGACGAAGCGGACCTCCCAGAGGTTGTGCTCTTCGTCGAAGCGCGTGTCGACGCTCTTCAACTTCAGGTCTTTTTGCAGGCGCTTGAGTTCTTTTTCGAGCTTCTCGATTTTCTTCGGCGTGCTCTTGGCATCCCCTTCGAAATCGGCGCGCTTGGCGAGATCGAGCTTGGGCAGCAGTTCGGTGATGCGCTCTTCGCGGATGCGCTGGTTGAGCTTGTCGAAGTAGCCGAGATATTCGTTGAGCACGGTCATGAACTTGGTGAGGGCCGCGCCTTCGAGCTTGGCCGCGCCTTCTCCGTAGCGCACGACCAGGCCTTCGGAGGCGCGCTTGACCATGACTTTGACGAACTCGTGCTCGTTCTTGATGTACTGATGCGACTTGCCCTTCTTGATGCCAAAGAGCGGCGGCTGCGCGATGTAGACGTGATTGCGCTTGATGAGCTCCTGCATGTGGCGGAAGAAGAAAGTGAGGAGCAGGGTGCGGATGTGCGAGCCGTCGACGTCGGCGTCGGTCATCAGGATGATCTTGCCATAGCGGACTTTGGTCGGATCGAAATCTTCCTTGGAGATGCCGGTGCCGAGCGCGGTGATCATGGCGCGAATTTCTTCGTGGGCCAGCATCTTGTCGTAGCGCGCTTTTTCGACGTTGAGAATTTTTCCCTTGAGCGGAAGGATGGCCTGAAAGCGGCGATCACGGCCCTGTTTGGCAGTGCCGCCGGCGGACTCGCCCTCGACGAGGAAGAGTTCGCAACGATTGGGATCGCGCTCGGAGCAGTCGGCGAGTTTGCCGGGGAGGCCTCCGCCATCGAGCGCGCCTTTGCGGCGGGTGAGGTCGCGGGCCTTGCGGGCGGCTTCGCGGGCGCGCGCGGCGTCGATGGCTTTGTTGATGATCTTTTTCGCGACGGCGGTGTTCTGCTCGAAGAATGCGCCCAGCTTTTCGTTGACGACGGCCTGCACGACGCCGGCGATATCAGAGTTGAGCTTGCCCTTGGTCTGCCCTTCAAACTGGGGCTGCGGCAGCTTCACGCTGATGACCGCGACCAGGCCTTCGCGCACATCGTCGCCGGTCAGATTTTCTTTAACGTCTTTGAACAGGCCCATCTGCTGGCCGGCGTAATTGATGGTGCGGGTGAGCGCGGTGCGGAAGCCGGAGAGATGCGAGCCGCCGTCGATGGTATTGATGTTGTTGGCAAAGCTGAAGACGGACTCGGAGTAGGCGTCGTTGTATTGCAGGCCGATTTCGATGTGGACCTGATCCTTGTCGGCTTCCATGTAGATGGGCTTGTCGTGCAGGGTTTGCTTGCCGCGATTGAGGTGCTTGATGAACTCGGAAATGCCGCCGTTGTATTTGAACTCGCTCTTCTTGGCTTCGCCCGTTTTCGAGTCGGAGGTGCGCTCGTCGGTGAGAGTGATGGTCAGGCCTCGATTGAGGAAGGCAAGTTCGCGCAGCCGCTGCGAGAGAGTATCGAAGTTGTAGACGAGTTCGGTGAAAATCTCGCGATCGGGGGTGAAGTGGACCTTGGTGCCGGTCTTGATTTTCGCGGCACCGGTTTTTTTGAGTTTGCTGGTGGGCTCGCCCTTAGAGTAAGTCTGCTCCCAGGTAAAGCCGTCCCGCCAAATCTCGAGTTCAAGTTCGTGGCTGAGCGCGTTGACGCAACTCACGCCGACGCCGTGCAAGCCGCCGGAAACTTTGTAGGAATTGCTGTCAAACTTGCCGCCTGCGTGCAGCGTGGTCATGACGACCTGAGCGGCAGGAATTTTCTCGCCGTCGATGTCCATGTTGTCGACGGGAATGCCGCGGCCGTTATCGACGACGGTGATGGAATTATCGAGATGAATGGTGACGTCGATTTTGTCGGCGTAACCGGCGAGCGCCTCGTCGACCGAGTTGTCGACGACTTCATACACCAGGTGATGGAGGCCGAGCTCGCCCGTCGATCCGATGTACATGGCGGGACGTTTGCGGACGGCTTCCATGCCGCCGAGAACTTTAATGGAGTCGGCGGTGTAGTCGCCGTTGGCGTGGGCGCCATCGGCGGGCTTGCCGTTCTTGTTTTTCGCGTCGGCATTCTTCGCGTCGCCGAGTTGCGGCTGCAATTCTTTGGTGGCCATTTAGCTCCGTGGAAAACGCCGGATCAGCGCTCGGCTGGAGGTGCGCTGCCGGAAACCTCAGGTTGACCTCAAACTGTTGAAATTCCTAATAGTTAGCGGGCACCTGAGATGGTGTTATTTTAGCATAAAAAGGGTGGATTTTGGGGGCGGGAATAGCGCCTGTAACCCTCGTCTTTTGTGGTCATTATGGGTGCTGTTGGGAGCGCTCCGAAGTCGCCGGGAAGATGAGGCCGAAACGATTGAGGCCGGGCCGAAGCGTGCTTACATCTGCGCACTTTCCGGCTCCTGAAAGCTGATGTCGCCGGCGAGCGTGTGAACGTGCACCCGATATTTGCCCTGCCCTCGATATTTGAGCGAACTTCCGATCCATCCTTTGCCCCTGCCGAAGGGCGCGGAAATGTTGCCGGCGTGCGTCGAAGCGTCCACCCATCCGTAGTTCAGCGGCTGAGGCACACGGATCTGAATGTCGCCAGCATGGGTTTCCACGTCGTGGTTGCCGCCGATCGGGCCGACAATGATATCGCCCGCGCCGAGGCGCACGTAGAGATCCGTTTGCGCGGGCACCTGGAGCTCGACGTCGATGTTGCCGTTGTCCGGCGCCTCCAGGCGCAAAACTGCGCTGGGGCCCTTGACGTCGAACTCGGGTTTCACTTTGCCGATAAAATCCGCGTGATTGGATTGCATGGTATAGCGGATGGATATGCGCGAATCGATGGCCGGCACAATGCGCAAATCGCCGGCGTGCAGGTGGAGTTCGAGCCTTCCGCCGGGCGCGAAATCCCAGCTCTCGGTTGCCGTTTGGCTATAGGTATGCGTGGGCTCGTCGGAGGCGTAACTGAGAGAGACCAACGCGGAAACAACGATAAGAGTGACTGGGAGCAGCGGCACGGTTGCGCGTTTGAGCATGGTCCACCTCTGAACTATGGTCTGAACTATGGTCGAGAGTTGGACGTGGCGGCTCGGGAAGCGTTAGCGGGTGCGCGGCGTAAAACGGGCCGATTGCGTCGGTGGATCATTTTTTTGTGGTGGGGGCAGCGCCGGATTTTGTCGCGGCGAAGTGGAGATTTTCGATCAACTGATCGAGATCATCTTCGCTGCCGGCGATAAAAGTAAAAGAGACAATTTGGCTTTTGGCGAGAAGGACGAGCGTGGATTGGTGCATGGTGAGTTTGTCGGTGAGTGGCTTGGAGAAATCGGCGCGCACAAGTTCGCGGGAGTCGATGTCGACGATGGATGGATCGCCGGCGGATTTGAAGCCTTTGGCGGTGACGAGTTCGGTGAGTGGGGCGAGATAGTCGTCGGCTTTTTTGAGGCCGGGGTAGACGGCCGCATTTTCAGAGACGATGACGGCGGCGGAGTTGACGGAGTCTCCGGGGGCGTTGGGCGGGCGCTCGAAAATGGCGAGGAGAACGCCGACGGAAGTGGAGTGATTTTGGGCGTCGCTTTTGATGGCCGCGCCGGTCTCGGGCTTGGCGTCGGGTTGGGGCGCGGACTGGTCTTCGCGCATCTCCTCTGTGCGATCGACCCAGCCGTAGGGAATTTTGTAGCGGAAAGCGAAAGTTGAATTGCGGTAGAGTTGCTCATCGGCGGGGGGCTTGGAACTGGGCGCGGCCGGCTTGTGCGGCGTTTGCGACGATGCGATGACGGATAGGGCTAGAAGGCAGGGGAGGGCAGCGAGGGCGCGGATCGACGGGAGCTTTCGAGCGCGAGGCGTTGCAGCCAACGGGCGAAGCAAATCACTCTCCAAGTAATTTTGATCGTCGCGCGAACTCAAATCCGCGGCAACTGAAATCAGTTTACATGGCTTATGCTGAGAGCATTGTGAGCGGAGGGCACGAGACGGCGGGAAGGCCGCGGCTGTTTTATACCGACGGCTACGAGTTGCCGTTGCCGGCGGGGCATCGCTTTCCGATTGAAAAATATCGTTTGCTGCGGGAGTTGCTGGAGGCGGACGGCGGGTTTTCGCTGGAAGCCGCTCCACTGGCGGAGATCGCGAGCATTGAATTGGTGCACGATGCGGAGTATGTGCGCGCGTTTGTGGAGGGAAAGCTGGATGGCGCGGCGATGCGGCGCATCGGGTTTCCGTGGTCGGAGGGATTGGTGAAGCGGACGCTGGCATCGGTGGGCAGCACGCTGGCGGCGACGCGAGAGGCGCTGCGGCGGGGATGGGGAGGAACGCTGGCGGGCGGCACGCATCACGCATTTCGCGCAGAGGGATCGGGATATTGCGTGTTCAACGACATCGCAGTGGCGATCGCGTGGCTGCGAGCGGAGCGCGGGATGCGGCGCGCGGCCGTGGTCGATCTCGACGTGCATCAGGGCGACGGGACGGCGGAGATTTTTCGCGAGGATGAGGATGTGCTGACGCTGTCCGTACACTGCAAGGAGAATTTTCCGCTGCGCAAACAGCAGAGCCGGATCGATGTGGAACTGGACGCGCGAACGGGCGACGAGGAATATTTGCGGCGGCTGGAAGATCTGCTGCCGAGAGTGAGAGGGTTCCGGCCGGAAATTATTTTTTATCAGGCGGGAGTAGATGGGCTGGCGGAGGACCGGCTGGGAAAACTTTCGCTGACGCTGGATGGACTAAAAGAGCGCGACCGGCAGGTGATGAAACTGGCCGCTGGTTGCGGCGTTCCGCTGGCGATCACGCTGGGCGGAGGCTATGCGGAGCCGATTCGCCTGACGGCGGAGGCGCATGCGAACACGTTTCTGACGGCGCGGGAAACTTTTGGGCGCGAGGAAATGGGACACGAGCGCGTCGAATCCCGGTAGAATTTCGTCGGCTAGTGGTTGCGGCGGACGCCGAAAAATCATGGAACTGAAGCTTACGGATAATGAAGTGCGCGTGCTCGGAGCGTTGATCGAAAAGGATATTACGACGCCGGAGTACTACCCGCTCTCGCTGAATGCGCTGGTGAACGCTTGCAACCAGAAATCGAATCGCGATCCGGTGATGCAGCTCGACGAGAATGCGGTGCGCGATGCGCTGGACGGATTGCAGCAGAACCGGCTGGCCGGGCCGGCGCGCGGGGCGGACAGCCGCGTCACGAAATATGAACACCGCACGCAGGAAGTGTTTAACTTTACGCGCGGCGAGGAGGCGGTGCTGTGCGTGCTGCTGCTGCGCGGGCCGCAGACTCCGGGCGAACTGCGCGGGCGCACGGAGCGCATGCACCACTTCGAGACGCTGGACGATGTGCAGTCGGCGCTGCAAAAGCTGATGCAGCGTGAGCCTGCGCTGGCCAAGGTGCTGCCGCGGCAGCCGGGGACGAAGGAGTCGCGCTACGCGCATTTGCTGGCGGGGGATGTGGTGGCGGCGGAAGTGTTGCAGACGACGGTCGCGGCGGGCGGGCGCGGCGCGGCGGATGACGAACGGGTGGCACGGCTGGAAGAAGAAGTCGGCGAACTGCGGCGCGAGGTTGGGGAACTGAGGGAGCAGCTGGAGCGGTTTCGGAAACAGTTCGAGTAGGACTACGCGAATTCCCAGCGGCGGGCGACTCTGCGCGCGATAGCGAAGAGGACCACCGCGATCCCCAGCAGGACCAGGACTTGCGGCCATAGGTGCGAGATGGGCTCGTCGCGCCAGAAAATTTTGGTGAAGCCATCGATCGCCCAGGCGTTGATGGTGAGGAGGCCCGCCTTCTGCATGGCTTCCGGCATCAGAAAGCGCGGAAACATGCTGCCGCCGATTGACGACATGATGAGAATGACGAGGGTGGAGAGCGCGCCGAGTTGCGCGCGCGTGGTGCAAATACTGGCGAGCAACATGCCAAATGCGGCCACGGCTACGGCGGTGCAGACGCCCATCACGATGAAGCCGGGAATGTGCGTCCAGAAATCGAGCTTGAAGACGGCCCATCCCCAGAGGAACATGACGACGAGTTGCGTAAAGGCGAGCACCGAGTTGTAGGCGACTTTGCCGAGCATGAGCGAGGTCATGGTGACGTGGGAGCTGAGGACGCGGTCGAGCGTGCCGCTCTCGGCTTCATCGAGGAGCGCGCCGGCCGCACCGCTGGCCGTGAAAAGCAGAAACATCACGCCGATGGCGGCGGCGTAGAACGAAACCATGTCTTCGTGGTTTTGGCCGACGACGACGCGCGAGGTGACGGGGATGAGCTCGCCGCCGCCCGCCGCAGATCCGGCATCCGGATGCTCACGCAAGTAGCGCAATCCCTCGTCGAGCCGCTCCCGCTGCTCTTTGGTGAGGTTCCCGGCAAATTGCTCCAGACTTTTCGACCCCTCTTCCGCCATCACATCCGGCATGGAGGTCATGCCCACTTTTTGGAGCAGGCCCTCAACCATCTGCGGCGCGATCGGATCGCTGCTGTCTTTGAGCAACTGAATCGTGGGACGACTCGCATCGGGCGGCCCAAACGAAATCGGGTGCTCGCCGAATCCTTTCGGAATGACCAGCGCGACGGACACGCTTCCGTCCTTGATCGCGGCTTCCGCGCTGGCGGCGGTGTAGTCGGACTGCTCGGCGCCTTTGACCGGCGCGGGTCTCGTTTTCACGGACAGCGACCCCTCACCTCCCAGGCCCTTGACCAGGCGCCCGGAGGCGCGGCTGTGATCCTCGTCGACGACGATTACTTTGACCTTTGGAGTGGAGTTGGCGCGTCCGCCAAAAATCACGGCGAAGATGCTGAAGAAGACGACCGGCAAGACGAAGCTGAGCGCGAGCGCACCGCGGTCGCGCCGGAGGGCCATCATGGCCGTGCGAAAGATTGCGAGAATCATCATAGGAAGATCGGTATAAGAAAATCAAAACAAGAAAATCAGTCGCGCAGCTCTCTTCCAGTCAAATGCAAAAAAACGGATTCCAGGTTCGGCTTGCGCAGGGCTACGTCGACGAGTTCAAACCCGGCGCGAGTCGCCTCATCCAGCAGGGTGGCAATTTCGCTGGGGCGGTCGATGGTAAATTCCGCCGAGCCATTTACCGAGCGGCCGCCGCGCCCGGCAACCCAGGCGGCGACGCGCTCGCCGGCCCCGGCAAACCGCGCCGTCACCTGGCTGCGTTGGCCAAATGCATTCTGCACGAGCTCGGCGTTGGTGCCGAGCGACATCACGCGGCCATGATCGATGATGGCGACGCGGTCGCAGAGCCGCTCCGCCTCTTCCATGTAATGCGTGGTGTAGATGATCGAGGTGCCCTCGTCGCGCACCTTCTCAATCATTTCGAAAATATGATTGCGGGATTGGGGATCGACGCCGACCGTGGGCTCGTCCATCAGAATGAGCTTCGGCTGGTGAATGAGGCCGGCGGCCATGTTGAGGCGGCGCTTCATTCCGCCAGAGAGATTCTTGACGAGATCTCCGGCGCGATCGGTGAGCGTGGCCCAAGCGAGGCAGCGCTCGACGGCCTGATGGAGCGCGGCTCCGCTGAGGCCGTGGTAGCGTCCGAACGCCTGCAGATTCTCGCGACACGTCAGCCTTGGATAGAGCGCGAGTTCCTGCGGAATCCATCCCAGCGCGTCGCGCGCGGCGGCGGAATCGGCGGGCGCACCAAAGACTGTGATTGTGCCTGCATCGGGAATCACGCGGCCCACGATGCAACGAATCAGCGTGCTTTTGCCGGCGCCGTTCGGGCCAAGCAATCCGAGGCATTCACCGGCGCGCAACTCGATCGAGATGCCGTCGACGGCAGTGACCTGGCCAAAACGCTTGACCAGAGCGTCGATGCACAGAGGCGCCGAGGATGAGACAGGAGCCATAGCCGGGAAAAGCGGGCGAAACGGGTACGAGTTCACAACATACTAGGCGGTGCGCGGGCAAAGCAACCCTTAGTTTGGCGAAGAGGTTTTGCGCGCGAAAATAAGTTGCGATCTGGGAGCGATTTAGAAGTTGGGAACGAGCACCGGGCGGCGGCCGATGAACAACGAAACATGTCCTCCGGGTCAGTGGCCGCATTTCTGTGCCGGCTGGAGGAAGGACATAGCTGCACGGCGCATCGAGCGACTTCCGTCATGTACCTTCCGCCCCGGGGATACGCCCTTTCGAAATCTATTCAGCGGCCAGAATGCCCGTCAGAATGGGGATTTAGAGGACCTAACCCCGGAACTCATGAGCACGACTATCGTTAACGCCTCCGCGCTGCCGAACCACCGAAAAAACGCCGCCCGAATTGCGCTGTTCGATTTGCCGGAGCCATCGTACGCCCTGTTGTCAGAATGCTTCCGGCAATTTGGAATGGAAACCGTGCTGTTCGCGGGAGAGGAAGCACAGCGCCTGCAACGGGAGAAGTTCGAGGCGTGCGTGCTGCCGCTGGGGCCGGCGGCGGGGAACATCATCGAACTGACGCGCACGTCGAGTTCGAACAGCCACATCGTAATTTTCGGGCTGGGAGGAACGGCGCAGGATTCCATGCGTTTTTCGAAGCTGTGCCTGAACGCCGTGTTTCATGAACCGCTGGAGCGGTCGGCGGCGCTGAAACTGGTGAGTTCGACGCGCACGCTGGTTTTGCACGAGTTTCGCCGCTATGTGCGCATTCCGGTGATGACGGAAGTGCGCGTGGTGCTGGGCGATGGCGGGCGCATGACGGCGACCAGCCAGGAAATCAGCCTGGGCGGAATGTCGATGAAGAGCACGCATCCTCCCGATCCGGGCACCCCGCTGGAAGTTTCGTTTTCGTTGCTCACCCTGCCGCGCGTTTACGTTCGTGGGAACGTTTCCTGGAGGAAGAGCAACAAATCATTCGGCGTGCGTTTCGACGTGACCGACGACCGGCGGCAGCGTTTGAAAGAATGGCTGACCGCGTATCTGGACTCTTAACGCAGCGGAACGCCCGTCCGCATCTTTGTTAATTCACGCTGTCAATTCACGCTTGTACCGTCCCGGCTTAACCGTGCCTGCTCAATCGAACCTGCTCAGCCGGCATGTGCTCGCGACTACAATGTGTGCGTGATTTCTTCCGCCGCCGAATCGAGCCGGCCGCCGGCTCATGATCCGCGCCGATTCTCGCTTCGCCAACGCGTCTCGCTCTGGCTGGTGAGTTGGGCGAGTTACTGCGCGATTGGGCTGATCGGTCCGACGCTGCGCTATGCGATCTCGTGGGAAGAGCCGCCCGCGCCGCCGGATGCGACGTACGAGAAGCCGGTCATCTATGCGTTCTGGCACCGCGCGGTTTTTGCGAGCGCGTGGATGTGGCGGAAAATCGGCGTGGCCGTGATGGTCAGCCGCAGCTTCGACGGCGAATACATTGCGCGCACGATTGAAAAATTCGGCTTCGTTGCGGTGCGCGGATCGAGCAGCCGCGGCGGCGCGCAGGGGCTGCTCGGCTTGAGAAGGCAGTTGGAGCAGGGCACTTCCGTGGCGTTTACGATTGACGGTCCGCGTGGACCGAAGTACGTTGCCAAGCCCGGGCCGGTGCATCTCTCTCGCGCGGCTGGGTTGCCGATGGCGGCATTTTACGTTGCGAGCGACCGCGCCTGGGTGCTGAAGACGTGGGATGCGATGGTCATCCCGAAGCCGTTTTCGAAGGCGCTGGTGCGGGTGAGCGCGAAGATGCGGGTTCCGGAGGGCGCGGACGATGCGCAGATGAAAGAGTTTCACGGACAATTGCAAGCCGCGCTGGAACGCGTGACAGCGTTCGCGGAGGCAAATGTGGCGCGCGTTGGGTCGGCGGAGTTTCCAGTGGTGGCGCGGCGATAGAGTGAGCGCGGCATTCCTGGCATCTCGTAAGTAGCGCCAGTCACGTGCGCGTGGGATTGGATAAATGCGCGAAACGCGCACCCAGCGGTCGAACCGGAGGCGGGTTGACTTGTTTTCTGGCTGCCGTTACATTTAGCCGGTCTGTGGTTTTGTTCTTTCTCAACAATCGGTTTGCGCATGATCGTGGGCCGGCTCGGGCCGGTCTATTGGGAAGCGGGTGCGAATCCCGCGCTGCCGCGCAACTGTAAGCGAGGACACTCGCGACCGTTCACTGGGAATCCACTCTCGCAGCCGGAGAGCTTTCTGGGAAGGACGCCGCCTTTTGCCGGACTCGGAATGAGTCCTTACTCGCAAGCCAGGAGACCGGCGCAAACCATCACCAGCAACTCTTTCGCGTGCAAAGGAGAATGGTATGCGCTCGACCCTCGCTTTCTTTTTCCTGGTTTTAAATTTCGTGGTTTTAATTTTCGTGGTAGCGGCTTCGGCTGCCGATCTCAAAGTTACAGTGCTCGATCCGCAATCGGCGGCCGTGGCCGGCGCCGAGGTGTTACTGATACGGCCGGGCACGAAGGCAATTCTTGCAACGCAGAACACGTCCGCCGAGGGCGTGACAGTTTTTCATACGGAGGCGGCGGGGCCTTTTCAGGTTCGCGTTCTGGCGCCCGGATTTGGCGAAGAAACTCTCAATGCAACGGCCGACTCGTCGCCGACGAATCTCATCGTGCATCTGCGCGTGGCGGCTGCGGCGGAAACAGTCGTCGTGAGCGCGACGCGCACGCCTGTGCCGGGCGAAGCCGCGGGCGCGAGTGTGGACGCGCTCAGCGGCGCCGAACTCAGCACCATGCAGCCCATTTCCGCCGGCGACGCCGTGCGCTTTCTGCCGGGCGCAGTCGTGAGCACGGGCGGCCAGCGCGGCGGAATTTCGTCGTTCTTCGTGCGCGGAGGCGAATCCACTTACAACAAAATCATCGTCGATGGAGTGACCGTCGATACTCCCGGACAGACATTCGATTTCGGCACCTTGCCGCTCGCCGAAGCGGATCGCGTGGAATTTGTGCGCGGCGCGCAGAGCACTCTGTACGGTTCCGACGCGATGACCAGCGTCGTGCAGGTGTGGACGCGGACTGGGAGCACGCGCGTTCCCGAGCTGCGTTTTGGCGCCGACGGCGGGAATTTTGGGACTGCGAACGGCAACGCGGCTCTGGCGGGCGCGTATCGGGAATTCGACTACAACCTGTTCGCGAATCAGTTCAACACGAATGGGCAAGGCGTGAACAACGCGTATTCGGATTCGCTGCAAGGCGCGAATGTGGGACTGGCGATCACCGAGCGAAGCGTGCTGCGCGTGCGCGTGCGACACTCGAACAGTTACACGGGTGTGCCGGGCGAATGGAAATTCAACGGCTATGACCCGATCGGGGACGTCAATGGGGCGCCGCAGCCGCTGCCGCCCGATCCCAGCGAACACTCGCACCAGAATAGTGTGCTTGGCAGCGTAGAACTGGCCGTCAGCGCGCCTTCCGGGTGGCAGCACCGCTTTACCGTTTTCGATTCTCTGTATCGCTACAGCGACGTGAATCTTACGGGCGACGCGGCGCGCGTGGATGGCTACGGCTATCAATTCGATTATCCGGCGCACGAGTACGATCACATCAACCGCGTCGGCTTCGAATATCAGGGAGATTATTCCGAGCGCACGTGGGCGCATTCCACTTTTGGCTATCGCATCGAAAACGAAAACGGCACGGTCGGCGATTTGCTGTATCCTCCGTCGACTTCCGGGCAGCGGTTGGAGCAGGATGCGTATGTTCAACAGCAGGTGACGTTCGGCAGACTGTCGGCGATTGCGGGCGGGCGATTGGTTCACAACAGCGAATTTGGCAACACGGGAGTGCCGCGGGTTGCGTTAACGTTGCTGGCTGTGCGCGGCGGCGATTTTTTCTCAGGCACGCGCTTGCGTTTTTCGTACGCGACCGGCTTCATGGAGCCTGCGCTCTATCAGTCGTTCGCCGGGCTTCCGTATTATGTGCCGAATTCGGGGCTGCTGCCGGTGCGCACGCGCGCCTTCGAAGCGGGAGTGCAACAAAACTTGCTCGCGGGCCGCTGGGTGGTGAACGCCACTTACTTCAATAATCTTTTTCACGATCAGATCGAGTATGGATCGAATCAGCTTCCCTACCAGGGCTTTCCGCCCGGCACGCTCGGTCAATTCTTCAACGTGCAGCGGTCGCTTGCCGAGGGTGCGGAGTTTCAGGTGCAAGGAAGAATCGGCGCGCGGCTCATGCTAAATGCGTCTTATACGAATCTTTCGACGAAGTATCTGCAATCGCCACTGTGCACGCCGGCGAACTTCTGCGACTCGATCTTTGAGAGCGGGAACCCGTTGCTGCGCCGGCCGAAACATTCGGCGACGGCGCTGGTGAGTTACATGGGCGCGCGCTGGGGGGCGGACCTGGGAGGCAGCTTTGTTGGACGCCGACCGGACTCGGATTTTGAGAACTTTGGCATCGATCATGCGGCAGGCTATGAACTGGTGAATGTGGGAGTGTGGCGTGCCATCAACTCGCGCGTCACAGCCTACGCCAACGCCGGCAATATTCTCAATCAGCATTACAACGAAGTGGTGGGGTATCCGGCATTGACCGCGAATTTTCGAGCCGGGATGAGGTTCAGGATCGGGGGAGATTGATGAGCAGCTCTCAGTTCTCAGCTTCATTTGAGGATGCGACGGGCATTCGGGATGGCCGGTAAGTTTGTTCTTGAGGAGCGATCCGCGAGAAAGAGGGATGGCTTGAAGGGTTCAGCCAGCTACTGTCTGCGGCTGCCCGCGGTTTCTTCGCGCTCGTCGGATTCGAGGTCGCCGGTGGCGTCGCCATCGCAGGACAACGCGGAACTCTGATAGCGGTGGCGTACTTCGTTGAGCTTTTGCACTTCTTTTTCGCCAAGCGGCTGCGCATTGCCGAGCAGGTGAGTTACGAGCGCGATCTTGGCGAAGTGCTCAACCGTCTCCATCTTCATGAATGCGCTCTCAAGCGAACTGCCGCAAGTCACGACGCCATGGTTCGCCATCAGGATCGCGTCATGGTTCGGAATCAGCGGTTCGAGGGCGTCCGCCAGCTCGGGCGTGCCCGGCGTTCCATAGCGCGCCAGCGGAATTGTTCCGAGACCAACGACCACCTCGCAGACCAGCGGGCTGCTCAGGCCGAGGCCGGAGGCGGCGAAGCCGGTTGCGGTCGGCGGATGCGCGTGCACAATGCCGCGCACATCGGGCCGCAGGCTGTAGATCAGCAAGTGCATGCCGATCTCGCTGGAAACTCTTCGCTTTCCATCGAGCCGATTTCCCCGCATGTCGACGATCACCAGGTCGGAGGGCCGCATGGCTCCTTTGCGAATGCCGGTGGGAGTGACGAGCAGCCGCTCTTCATCCAAGCGAATGGACAAATTGCCGTCGGTTGCCGCAACAAACCCGCTTGCGTGCAGCAACTTTCCGAATTCGACAATGGCGACACGCTGACCGTGCTCGCTCAGCATAAGCACACCCTGTCCGGTCATGGTATCGCAACTTTTGGAACCGTGACAACCAAAAGCCGCAGACGGCCGGGCCGGGCGCACAATGGTGGCGACTCCCGCTCTCTTTGATAGACTTCCCTCTTTGGTTTCCTTTTCCGAGGGAGTTTCCATGTCCGCTGCTCCGCAGTCTTATTCGCATCACACCCGATGGGATCCGATCTTCCATTTTTTCGTGCTGCCGGTTTTTGCGCTCGCTGTGATCGTCGCGATCGTTCATTTTTTCCTGCAAATCCATCGGCATCCGGTGCACGGTTTTTTTCTGGTGCTGCTGGCGCTCGCCGCGTTGATCGCCATTTTCAAAATCCGTATGAATCCGCTGAAAGTTCAGGACCGCGTGATTCGCCTGGAAGAGCGGCTTCGACTGGCGGCCCTTCTGCCCGAGCCGCTGCGCGCGCGCATCCCTGAGCTCACCGAAAGTCAGCTTATCGCTTTGAGGTTCGCCTCTGACGACGAATTGGCTGCCCTAGCGACCAAGGCGCTGAATGAGAAGCTTTCTTCCGACCAGATCAAGAAATCGATCAGGAACTGGCGGCCCGACAATTGGCGGGTGTAGGGAAGTGAGAAGTGAGAAGTCAGAAGTAAAAAGTTTGAAATCGAACTTCGGGGTTCGGACTAAGTCCGCATCAACTGGAGCGAAGCGTCAATGAGCTTCTATGATCCAACTTCTGCATTCTAACTTCTGAATTCCGACTTCATGCTGGTTTCCGACTTTTACTACGATCTGCCGGATGAGCTGATTGCGCAGGAGCCGCTTCAGGACCGGTCTGCCTCGCGGCTGTTGCACCTTCGGCGAGGAGACGCAGGCGGCATCACGCCTGGCGGCTGGCAGGACGGCTCATTCCGTGACTTTCCGGAGTTGCTGCGGCCCGACGATCTGCTCGTCCTCAATAACACGCGAGTCTTTCCGGCGCGCCTCTACGGGCATCGCAGCGGGGAGCGGGCGCAGGCGGTCAGCCCGCGCAATCCGGCCGCGCGCGAGTTTCTCCGCGGTTCGATTGAGGTGCTGCTCACTCGCCAGGTCAGCGAAGATCCGAATGAGTGGGAATGCCTGGTTCGGCCCGGCCGGAAGATTGGGGTCGGCGAGAAGCTCTACTTTGGAGATCCCGCTGGCCGCGGCCGTTCGCATGATGACCGCGATCTCTCACTCTGGGATCGCGATCCGCATGCCAACGGACTTCAGGCCGAGGTGACCTGGCGGGGCACATTCGGCGAGCGGCGCATTCGCTTTCTGCCCGTGCCGGATTTTTTCGCGCGCGTCGAGCGCCTCGGCCATGTGCCGCTGCCTCCTTATATCGACCGCGAAGATTCGCCTGCCGACCGCGATCGCTATCAGACTGTTTACGCCAAGGCGCGCGGTTCGGCGGCGGCGCCCACCGCGGGCCTGCACTTCACGCCCGAAGTTCTCCAGCGCATTCGCGCTCGCGGAATTGAGATTGCCGAAATTACGCTGCACGTCGGACTCGGCACGTTTCAGCCAGTGCGCGTGGAAAAAGTCGAGGAGCACACACTCCATCGCGAGTCGTATGAAATCTCTGCGTCTGCCGCAGCCGCCATCAATCAGGCAAAAAGCCAGGGCCGCCGGATTGTGGCCGTCGGAACAACCACCGTTCGCACGCTCGAATACGCAGCCGGTGCGGGCCGAGCCAATCCCGCCCCAACCGCACCCTGCATCGAGCCCGGCTCGGGCGAGGCCGACATCTTTATCTATCCGGGCTATCGTTTTCGCATGGTCGACGCGCTGCTGACGAACTTTCACCTGCCGCAATCGACGCTGCTCATGCTGGTTTGTGCGCTGGGCGGGACCGATCTCGTGCTCCGCGCATACGGGCACGCGGTCAGCGCGGGGTATCGCTTCTATTCGTACGGCGATTGCATGTTTGTGGAATAGACCAAGAAGTTCTCCTGATATGCATCGTGCTCAGCCACAATATGACAAACATACTTGACTATGTGTAAACTATGCCTTACATTGACATGGGAGATTAGTTTATGGCTGACGCCAGTTACGGTTCGCGGTTTGCCCGTCCTGTATTTCTCTGGCCGATGGCCGCGCTGCTCACCGATGTGATGCTGCAAGTATGGTCCCCGCGAGCGAAATGGCTGGCGCTTCTCCCGCTCGTTCCCATGTTCTTTTTCATTGCGGCGCTGGTGGGAACGATCCGGCGCATGGACGAACTTCAACAGCGCATTTGCCAGGAGTCGGCGTTTGTCGCCTTCGTGTTGACGCAGGTTCTCGTGCTCGTGTTCTTTGGCCTGGAGCGGGCCGCGTTGGCGCGTCCCCACTGGAACGATCTCGGAGAATGCATGCTGATTTTGTGGGCCTGCTCCTATGTGCTTATCGCGCGGAGGTACAAATGAATACCGAACAAAATCGGCCTGGGAAGCAGCAACAATGCAGCGTGGCGGGACTGTTTCGCATCTGGGCCGGATATGCCGCGGGTCTTGCCGTTTTCGCCTACTCTCGCAACCGCACTGCGTTTCTGTTTTGGTTGGTGCTGGTGCCGGTCGGCAAGCTCGTCGAGATGCGCTTCTTTTCGTACTTCTCGCGCTTTTTCGGTTATGGGCGCATTGAGAACGACGTACCCGCGGCGAACGTCGCGCCCACATCGGTTTCGGTTACCTATTACAGCGCGCTCGGCTGTCCGTTCTGTCCCATTGTCCTCCGTCGTCTGCTCGCTTTGCAGAAGCAGATGGGCTTTGTGCTCCAAAGCATTAATGTTTCGCTCAACCCGCAGATGATGGCCAGCCGGGGCATTCGCTCCGTTCCCGTCGTCGAGGTGGGTGAACAGCGACTGGTGGGCAATGTAACGTCCGAACAGTTAGCGCGGCTCATTGGCTTACCGCAAACCGCCGAGGCGGCGGCACAGCAGCGATGAAGAATCGCCTTCGAGTGCTTCGGGCCGAGCGGGATTGGTCGCAAGCGGAACTTGCCGCCCGTCTGCGCGTATCGCGCCAGACGGTGAATGCCATTGAAACCGGACGATACGATCCCAGCCTTCCGCTTGCCTTCGTGATCGCACGGGTTTTCGGCCAACCAATCGAAGCCATCTTCGAAGCCGCCGCTGACAGCGCCAGGGCTGACGAGCAATAGGCGGTACTGTCCTGAATTTTAGGACGCCACGGGATAAGCTTGTCCGCATCTCTCGCGGGGCGCTCGAGTATACTGAATTTTTTGCCCGAGGCTTTCCATGTGCTCTGTGATCATCACGAAGCGGGTGCTGATCGAAACTTTGGTCGCGAAGCTGCGCGGGCTGCCCGCGTCGGCTTTCGATGGCACCGGCGAAATCCGCGCGCTGCTTGCGGAGATGCCGGTCGAAGAGTCGAGCCTCGCACCCTACCTCACGTGGAATCGGCAGCACTACACGCGCAATCTGATCGACCGAACCGAACTGTACGAGCTGATGGCCATCTGCTGGGAGATCGGGCAAGCGAGTTCCGTGCACAATCATCGCGACCAGAATTGCTGGATGGCCGCGCCCATTGGGCGGCTGCGGGTGGAAAATTTTCATCTTGACTTTCAGGACATTGCCGCCGGAACGTGCCGCCTTGCCGCATCTAACACGGTGGAAATCTCTCCCGCACATCCCTGCGCCGTGGATCCGAAGGATCCTGTGCACAGGGTCGTAAACCCGCGAGAGGCGAACGAGCGCGCCGTTTCATTGCACGTGTACTCGCGCCCGTTCGATTCGTGCGTGGTGTATTCGCCCGAGCAAGGCACGTGCGGCAACGTTCAGCTTCACTACAATACTGTTTTCGGAAAACCGGTTGCAGGAAAATCAGCTTCGTAGCGGGTCTTGTAGAGTTTTAGCCAGTGTCCGCGGACGAGGGCTGTATAACTGAGAACTGACAACGGAAAGCTGACAACTGTTCCAAGGAGGAATCGTGAAGAAATGCCTGCGACTGGGGTTTGTGATGGCCGGGCTCGCCGTGATTGCATGGGCGCAAGCTCCCGACCAGGCACCTTCGTCGCCGCCACCCGCGGCCGCGGACCAGTCGCCGGCTGCGGCTCCGGCCCAGTCGCCCGCGCCGACTACACCGGCTGCAACACCGTCCGCGCCCGAGAGCAGTTCCGTCCCCGTAAAACGCACGCCCGGTCCGGCGTTTCCGCGCATTGAGTGGTTTGCCGGTTATTCGTTTGCGCAGGCCGGTTTTTTCAATGCCGGACACTGGGCCCAATTAAACGGGTGGAATGCGTCGTTCGACGTGAACGTGGCGCACTGGCTCGGCTTCGTGTTTGAGGGCAGCGAATATTTCGGGGACACGAAAATTCCCACCGCCGTGCCCGCGCCTTTTCCGCCCTGCGTCACGGGATGCCCGTCCGGGCCGACGTTCAATGCCCACACGCGCGAGTACAACTTCCTGGTTGGCGCCCAGTTTCCCTACCGCAAGCACGAGCGCTGGACGCCCTTCGGCGAGCTGCTGGTCGGCCACGGCGGCCTGCGTGGCGATGCGTTTCAGAATAATCTAACCGAGAGCGAGGTCAGCTCGGGCCTGGCGGCGGTGGCGGGCGCGGGAGCGGATTACAAAATCAATGAGCGCTTTGGCCTGCGCTTCAAGGCCGATTATCTGGGCACGCGCAACTTCAAACAGACGCAGGACAATCTGCGGCTCTCCGTCGGTGTGGTGATTCGCAGCGTGCACAAGAAGAAGCGCACGCTGGAAGAAGATACCGATATTGCGCCGTAGCCAGATGGCGCGGGCGGCACCCACAAAAGAGATCAGGGCGTGACGCGCCAGCGCCGCCGCTTGCGACTGCCTGGTTCGCCGCGCCCTAGGTTTGTCTTGAGCCGCGTTACGGCCGCCGCAAAAGATCGCTCAGCGGCTCCGCCTTCGCGCGCAACTCGTCAACGAAGTCATTTCCCTTTTCGAGCACATCCCCAAAGCGGTCGCGTGCTTCGTCGCTCCAGTCGGAAACCGTGTCCAGCGCGCCCTCATACGAACGCCGCAGGTCTTTTCGCAGTTGGCGGCCCGTCTTCGGAGCCAGCAGCAGGCCGACAGCCGCGCCGATGCCCAAGCCAATCAGCAGAAAAGTAATCGCCGTCCCCGCCCCGCCGCCTGAACTCTCATACTTTCCAATCTGCATAAGAACCTCCTGTTTCGTTTTATTCTAGTCCACCCGATGAATTAACCGCATTCTCGCCATTTCAATAACGCTATTGAGGGAACGGGAACGCCGGGAACCAGACAAACCAACTTGTAGACTGCGCAGGGACCCTGCATACTTTTGCAGGATGGAGAGAATCCCAGAAATTGACGGCTTGCGAGCATTAGCCGCTCTTTCCGTCTTTGCCTTCCACATCTTCGGCTCCCCGGCCATCGTAAGATTCTCGCGGGCCGGTTGGGTCGGGGTCGATCTCTTCTTCGTAATCTCAGGATATCTGATCACCACAATTCTGCTGGGCGCGCGAAGTGGCCCAGGCTACTTTAAGAACTTCTACATGCGGCGCACGCTTCGCATCTTCCCTCCTTACTATCTTTTTTTCGGCATCTGCCTTTTTGCTGCGCTGCTAAGCCGCGATTACCACTTGTCCGGGCGCTTGTGGCTGAGCTTCGCGCTTTATGGAACCAGTCTGGCGGTCGTGCAACCTTGGTTTGGCGCTGCAATTTCGCATCTCCCCGGCCCCGTAAGAGCGATGGAGGTTACGTGGTCGCTTTCGATTGAGGAATTCTTCTACCTCTTTTGGGCTCCCGCCGTCCGCTTTCTGAAACGACAACAGCTTTTCCTGTTGCTGATCGTCATCATCGTTTGCGCTCCACTCGTCCGCTGGTGTGTGCATGGCCTGGGAGCCGGCGCCGAGTACTATTTCCTCCCCGCAAGAATCGACACGATCGCTTTCGGTGCGCTGGTCGCTCTCTGGCGTGATTCCGGGCGGTCACTTCGCGTGCCCGGCTATTTAGTGGCTTTGAGCTTACTCGGGTCGGCCTCGGCGCTGGTTCTCCCAGGTGATCCGCAGGGGAGTGTCGTCTTTGCGCTCTTCGGTTACACCTTGATCGCCGTCACGATGAGCTTGCTTCTCGTCTTTGTGCTCCATCATGCGGCGAGCGACAACTTGCTCTGCCGTGGGTTGCGCTCAGGCCCGCTGGTGCGGATCGGCCAGATCAGCTACATGTTCTACCTGCTGCATCTCTTCGTCATTCGCGTGTTCCGGGACTGGGCTCCATCTCTATTCGCTTCCCATTGGGCGCTGAACCGCATGCTGGTACTGGGCGGAAGCCTTGCCGCGACGTTAGGGCTCGCGGCTCTTTCGTGGAGATACTTTGAAGCTCCCATCCTGCGGCTGAAATCGCGTTTCGATCCCGCACACCACGCGCCGAGGATTCGACGGACAGATACGGAGGCGAGTGAAGTAGCCGGATTGGAGATGAGTTCCGCAGTATAGCGATTCGGCGCCCGCCACGGGCGCGGCAAGCAGCCTAAAGCCGGGAGCGGGGCGGAGGTCGATTACGGCGTTGCCGTCGCGCAGGCGTGCTCGGTGATGTGTAACAAGGCCGGCCCCGCGTCATCATTCGCGTCGGCGGTCGCGCAGCGAAAGGCCGCATACTCCTTGCCGTCAAATCGCAGCCAGGCGAGCCCGACCTGGTGATTGCCCGCGGCGGTGACCACGTCGAAGTACCCGTGCTCACTCGATGGCAGGAGCGCGTAGCCCCATCCGAAATCGTCCAGCAGCACGCGGCCCTCGCCCACCGGCTCGATCATCCAGAACGGGCAGCCCAGCGTGCCGCAATCGGTTTTGCTGCGCAGGACCACGGCGGTTTTTCCGTCGGGGGTGATTTTTACCCGTTCCAGAAATTCACTCTCCTCGGCGCCGCAACTCTGAATGTAGGCGCCCTCGCACCCCGGCCCATTGGCCAGACGCTTCAGCGCGGCCCGCACCGCTTTCAGCTCAGAAGGCGAAAGCCCAGCCTGCGCCAGCGGCTTGCCGTATCTGGCGCTCGACAAAAGCTTCCCCATGGCCGGCCAATCGACCTTTGCCGCCGCATTCTGGGCGAGCAAGCGAGATGTGGCCAGAGCAAGGAGAACAGCCACCGCCATCGCGATCCATTTCTTCATGTATCCGAGATTACTGTTTTTTCTCATGCGACCGCCTCGGGACAATTATGCGATGGCGAAAAGAACCAAGCTAGCGCCCGGCGCTGCCGCCACTCCCACAAATCCCCGCTGCCTGTGTAAAATAAATGTTTAATCCCAAGTACGGCGGAAACCCTCGCGTACCGCCCTTAAATTCCTACGAGTGTGAAGGAGATGTAGAACCGAATGTCGATTCCCGCAACCCAGCTCCGTCCCGGCATGATCATCAAGCACAAAGATGATCTGCACTCCGTCTTCAGCGTCGAGCACCGCACGCCCGGCAACCTGCGCGCCTTCATTCAGGCCAAGCTGCGCAACCTCCGCACCGGCGCCATGTTCGTGGAACGCTTTCGCTCTCCAGACCCGATCGAGAAAGTCAATGTCGACGAGGTCAACATGGAGTTCCTCTACTCCGACGGCGACGACTACTACTTCATGAACACCGAAAACTACGAGCAGACGCACCTTACCCGCGACACGCTCGGCGACGCGGTGGAATACTTGACCTCGAATCTGCAAATCAAAGTCGAGTTCTTCGACGGCAAAGCCGTCGGCATCGAGCTGCCGCAGACGGTCGTGTTGACCGTGGTGGAAGTGGAGCCGGGCCTGAAGAGCGCAACCGCCTCCAGCGTGACCAAGCCGGCCAAGACCGAAACCGGGCTCATTGTGCAGGTTCCGCCCTTCATCAACGAAGGCGAGAAGATTAAAGTCGATACGGCCGAAGGCACGTATTTGTCGAGAGCGTAAAAAGACAGTGTGGCGCGCCTTGTGTTTCTTCTAGAACACAAAAAAAGCCAGCCCCGCCGGGCCGCGACGCCCGCTAGCCCAGCGCCTCGGCGCTGGCCGCGTCCCCCAAGACGTCGGTCAAAGTTCCCGCGGGATGACCCAGATTTAGCCCCGTCCTTCAAGCCGAATTTTCGGGACTGTCCTGGTGCTGATTAGGCAGTGCGGAAAGGCCCGGAATGGCTGACGGATTGAATGGAAGATCGAAGAGCCGTTTTTCAAGCTTCTTCGCCTTGTATTCCCCATTATCTTTTGTGGGCCCGCCGCAACACATTGATTACTTTAGTGATCCGATTGGAAAACTATTTGCAAAACTATGCTAACCTATGTTATATGGCTTTGCGCTTTAGCGAGGCAAAAGCGACTCAAGCCGCTGGTTTCTTCCTGAAACTTCGCGGCGGCCAGATGCATTACATCAAGCTGATTAAGCTACTCTATCTGGCGGACAGAGAAGCCTTGATTCGTTGGGGGCTGCCATTCACCACTGATCGTCATGTCTCGATGGATCATGGCCCTGTCGTCAGCGGCATACTAAATCTCATCACAGATGATCGACCGAAGCCTGTTTGGTCGAAATATATTTCCGCACCCCTCGGAGAATATGAAGTCAGGCTTCTTCACGAGGCCCCTACGGACCTTCTGTCAAAGGCTGAAGAAGCTCTAATGACAGAGATTTTCGAGAAGTATGGTCACCGTAATCGCTGGGATTTGATCGACAATGTAATGCACAAACTGCCCGAATGGCGAAACCCATCTGGGACCGCGATCCCAATATCTATTCGAGAAATTCTGGAAGCAGAAGGCGAAGAAGACTCAGATATACGTGCCATTATCAAAGAAATCTACTCAGTGGCCAAGTCCGAGGAAATCCTATCTAGTGTGGGATAGATGCTTTCTTGCGGAGACACGTTTTACGCCTGTGATTCCGAGGATGACGAACCACACCTCAACGTAATCATCACTTCGCCGGAAGAAGGCGAAGTGATAACAGTCCCCATCACGACCAAACGTCACCGATCTGAGACCCTGGTACAGCTAAACGTCGGAGATCATCCGTTCATTAAATGGCAGTCTGTCGTGAGCTATTACTATGCCAGGATACGTTCTGTAGACGAGATCGAGACAGCCATTAACGCTCGCAGGGCCAAGAAAATGGGCGCCGTAACGGATGCTCTTTTGAGAAGAATCCGCATGGGGTTGCGCGATTCCGACTTCACTCCAAATGGCGTACGGCACTATTACAACGCTCTTGGAATTGAGGATTGACGGGTCCACACCGGAATGGAACTATGCCATCTAACATTTCAAAGACAGAGTTAGCAGCCCGGCGGTTTCTGGTACGCGGACGCGTGCAGGGCGTGGGCTTCCGCTGGTTTGTGGAGCGCGAGGCGCACATCCTCCAGGTCGCGGGATGGGTGCGAAATAATCCTGACGGCACAGTCGAGGTGTTCGCGCACGGCACGCGCGAGCAGTTGGCAGGATTACATTCGCGTTTGCGGGAAGGCCCGCGGGCCGCGCGCGTCGATGACGTGCACGTGACTGACGCCGAGCCGATCGCCGGCTTGACGGCGTTTCAAATTCGCGGGGCGTAGCGCAGGCTCAAGAAAAAACTCGCGCCAGTTCGTTCCTACTTCGCCAGACATTTCTCCATAAACTGCACGAGATCTTTTTTCATCTTGTCGTGCGAAGGCCGGTCGATATAAACCATGTGACCGGAATCGTAGGTTGCGAACGAAATGCTTTGCCGATATTTCGGTTCCAGCTTCAGGTGGTCCATCGTCCAGTTCGCGGCCGCGAAGGGAGTCGCAAGATCGTAATGACCTTCCATCACCAGAACTTTCATGTACGGATTCTTGATCATGGCGGAGCGCAGATTTCCCGCGGTGCTGGTGAAGCCTTCCTCATCGCCCCTTTTCCAGTTGCGGAAGGCAGGATCGTCCCACGCGAAAACGCGATACGGCATGTCGCTCTTGTAGTTCAGTTCGGTGCGCAGGTAGTTGTTGAAAGCCGAAGTGTAAGGCGGCAAAATCGACGCGCTGGTTGGGTCGTAACCGCGCTCATTCCCCGGATTCGGACTGGTGAAACGACCATCCAGTCTTCCGGTGACAAGCTTCTGGTCGAGCAGCAGTTCGCGGTCAAAGGTCGGAACGTCGATGCGCAGATCGTGCTCCTCGATCACTTCGGGCCGCAGTCCTGTGTACCGGGCGAGTTGCTCGACAATCTTGTGGCGTTCGTCCGCGCTTAATGTGTCGCCCTTGCCAAGCGCGAGCGCGTAATCGTTCAGCGACCAGCGCACAACTTCATCCCGCGTCCTGGCGAGGTCCGCGGTCAAATCGGCGGGAAGTTTGTGATGGTAAGCCGCGATCATGCTGAACGTGGGAACGAGCAGAAAGTACGGCAAGTCGTTGGAGTTGTTCCATTCCAGCGTCTGGAAATCGACGGCCATGGAAAGCAGCGTAACGCCGTTGAAGGCGATGCCGTGATCGGTGAGATAGCCCGAAATGCCCGCCGCTCGCGTGGTGCCGTAACTTTCGCCGAGCAGGAAGAGCGGTGAACTCCAGCGCTCGTAGCGCGAAAGGTAAAGGCGAATGAACTCTCCAAAGGCTTGAATGTCGCCTTCAACGCCGAGGAACTTCTTGGTTAGTTCGGCGTTCGCCGCCCGCGAATAACCTGTAGCCATCGCATCGACCATCACAATGTCGCTGCGGTCAAGCAGCGTATCGGGATTGTCTTCGAGCCGGTAAGGCGCCTCAGGCATAAAGCCGTTCGGTTCGAGCACCACACGCTTGGGACCGAGCGCTCCCATGTGAAGCCAAACGGACGCGGAACCTGGACCGCCGTTAAACGAGAATGTCAGCGGACGTTTGCCGGGATCTTGTCCATCGAGCGTGTAGGCGACGAAGAACATCTCGGCTTCGATCTTGCCGTCGCCGCGCTTGATGGGAAGACGGCCCGTGGTTGCGGTGTAGTTGAGCGCCTTGCCGTTGATTGTGATCTGGTGATGCGTGACGACGGGCGGAACTTCGCTGACGTCGAAGTGCTCTTCCTTGTCGGTTGCTTCTTCGGATTTGGACGGCTCGGCTGATTTGCCGCTCTCGGCTGACTTGTCGGGATTCCCGGCGGAAGCAGGTTCCTTCTTGTTCTTGTCCTGATTCTTGCGCGCCGCCTGTTTCGCGCTGTCTGGAGTCGCGTCTGTCGATTGGTCCTGCTGCGCGGCAACGAGCGGGAACGTGAAAAGTGCAAAGAGCACGACGGTCAAAATCTTCATGCCATTCACCCGTAAGAAAAGTCGCAAAGCATCATAGCAGCACAATCCCGCGCCGGGGAGCCGCTGACGAAATTCATTTGAGGCTACGCGTTATCCGGGCGGTTCACGCCGTACGATGCCAGCACATCGGGCAACGTAACAACCCCTAACAGTTTGTGGACATCGGCGCGGCTCACCACGGGCAGAATATCAATTTGATTGGTTCCCATGCGTTCGAGCGCGAGGTCCATTCCCTGATCCGAGTGAACATGGGGAAAGACGAGGGAATCGACGAGAGCGGACATTTTTTTCTCGGCGCCTTCCGCGAGCTCCTGCTCAAGCTTTGCCAGATTAATGACGCCAATCACGCCGCGTTGATCCACGACGAGCCAGGTGCGGAACTCGCTGGCTGTGGCGCTGGCGTGTTCAAAGGCTTCTCGCACGGTGAGTTCGGCGGGCAGCGAGGCGTTTGCAGGGCGCATGACCCGCACGACTTGCCGTTGCGCGACCCGGTGGCGCATCTCGGCGGTGGGCAGATGGATGCCGTCCTGCACGGCCAGCTCTTCGTAGATGGGCATGTGCTGGAGCCGCGAGGAAATAAACAGGCTGACCAGATTTGCGATCATGAGCGGAACGATGACGGCGTAATCCTGAGTCATTTCGAAGATCATAAGGACGGAAGTCATGGGCGCGCGCACGATGCCGGCGAAGGCGGCGCCCATGCCGACGAGCGCATAGGCGCCGGAGGTCGCGGTATGGGCGGGGAAAAGATGATGCGCGACTGTGCCGAGCGCTCCTCCAACCATGGCGCCGATGAAAAGCGCCGGGCCGAAGATGCCGCCCGCGTTTCCGGAGGCATAACTGGTGGGCACGGTGATGAGCTTGAGGACGACGAGCACGAGCATCAATTTGAGCGTTATGTGCCCATTCAAGGCATCACCGACATAGCCATAGCCCACGCCGAGAACCTGTGGGACGAACCATCCGGTTACACCCACAAGAATTCCGCCGACGACCGGATGGAACCAGGCCGTTTTCGGCGGAAAGCGCAGGAAACGGGCGCGCATGGTGAGCAAAAGTTTGGTGAAAGCGACGGAAGCGAGGCCGCCGGCGACACCGAGCACGGCGTAGATCAGAAATTCGATGGGACTGACGAGTTCATAGCGCGGAACCGTAAACAGCGGATGGTTGCCGAGCAGGAGGCGAAGAACCATCCAGGAAGTCGCCGAGGCGAGCACGACGGAGCCGAGGACGGGGGCGTTCATATCGCCGACAATTTCCTCGAGCGCGAAGAGCACCGCCGCGAGCGGCGTGTTGAAAGCGGCAGCGATGGCGGCCGCCGCGCCGACGGGAATGAGAGCCTTCACTTTTTCCGGGCGAAGCCCGAGGGCGCGACCGAGCACGGAAGCGATGCCGGCGCCGACTTGCACGGAGGGACCTTCGCGTCCGAGCGGAATGCCGCTGGCGAGCGTGGCCGAAGTGCAGAAGAATTTGCCGAGAACGGTGCGCAGCAGAATGCGGCCGTCGCGCGCATAGAGGGCGGCTTTGGTCTGCGGCACGCCGCTGCCGCGCGCATTGGGGAAATAGCGGTAGAGGAGATATCCGATGCCGAGCGAGCCGACGACGGGAAAAAGCAGGCGACGCCAGGGCGCGCCCCCGGCGGGATAGAGGCGCATCCCCATGCGCTCGGTGAGCAGAATGAAGGCTACGACGACCAGGCCGGTCAAGGCGCCAATGACGAGGGCCAGGGCCAGGAATACGTGATCCTCGCGAGGTTGGAATTTGGCGAAACGTTGGAGGAAAGGAGTTCTCCACCAACTTGCAGGTGCCGATTGATCCGATGCGCTCGTCTCCACGCGAGTTCCCTCCAAGAGGATATCGCGTTCGGTGGGGTGGGGACTATTTTCTAATTGCGAGTCAGGCGGCACACAGTCTCCATTACTCGCCTGCGCCAGTCATCGCAGGACGCTAGAGAAATTCATCGGATGATGGAAATATGAAAAAAGGGCGGCCCACCCAATTAAGGCCGCCCCCAAAGTTCAGCGTTCGATTGAGAAGTGGTCCACCCGATTCCGCTGCCAGCACTCCTCATTGTCCTGGTTGCAGAACGGTTTTTCTTTGCCGTAGCTGATGGTCTTGATGCGATTTGGCGGAACTCCCTGCTGGAGAAGCGTTTGCTTCACGGATTCCGCGCGGCTGGTGCCGAGCGCGAGATTATATTCCACCGACCCGCGGTCGTCGCAATGCCCTTCGATGAGGACATTGATGTTGGGGTGCTGCGCAAGAAACGCGGCATCCTGTTGGGTGGTGGGCGTCTCATCCGTACGGACATTCGACATGTTGTAGTCAAAGAAAACGTCTTTCACGTTTTTCGCGAACAGGTCTTCCTCCGACGGAGAAGCTGCCGTGCCGGCGATCTTTTGGTTGACCGTGACGCGGGCTGAGGCGTCGGCGCTTCCGCCGGGACCCTTTGCAACCACGGTGTAGGTAGTGGAGGCGCCGGGGTTGACCGAGCGCGAACCGGACGCGGGAAGTGTGCCAAGACCCGCAATCGAGATTTCGCTGGCGTTGGCGGTGTGCCACGTCAGGATTGTGGTTTGTCCTGGTTCGATCGTAGTCGGATTAGCGGCCAGCGTGGCCGTGGGCGTGGCGGGCGCTGGGGGCGCTTGCGGCGTCACCTTCGCGACTTTCTTCGCGCAACCAGCCGACAGCAGCACGCTCGCGACGATGACCAGCGAGCAAAGAACTTGTGCTTTCTTGTATCTCATTTGAAATCCTCCTCAGGTGCCAATCAGTGATGCCGTGGTTGAGTCGTCTCGCGGGACGATGGTAAAGGCCCGGTGCTGGCGCAGTCGGCGCGACCACTTTGGACGCTTAGCCGAGGTTGGAGCGGACTATGCGACCTTTGCCATGACGCAAGACGAAGTTTGGCGCATTGGCTTATTGGAGGAGAATCAGCACCGCAGGACGCTGGCGCACTGATTCAAATCGATTGGCGCGGCCTGAGTGCTGGCGGCGCAAATCAAGAACAGCAGGGCGAGGGTGGGGAGAGGAAAATTGCGCAACGACCTTAACGCGGATTGCAAAATCGAAATTCGCAACCGTGCGGCGGCGCGGGTCGCTTGCAAAGCACTCACCGGCCCATGCACGGCGGAATAAGGACCTTGCACCGCGGGGAAGAGAAATATGGTCAGGACACAGAAGAGGGCGACAAGCGCCAACTCGGATCCAGTTTGGCCAGAGATCATTGCAGTTCCTGGGTAATTATAGCGGAGAGGAATGCAGGATTTGAAGATGGAGAGGGGGCGGATGCCCCGAACTGAGTGAATCCGCGGCACCCGATAGTACAAACACTTTCGGCCAAGCTGGGCGGCGCTATAACTTCAGCACCGCCTGCACGGTGCCATCTTCGAGAGACGCTTCCAGCTTGAATCCGAGCTTGCGGCAGATGGTCTGCATTTCGCGATTTTCCGAGAGGATGGTGGAGACGACACTCTCCATGCGCTCGTGGCGCGCGACTTCGATGAGGCGGCGATAGAGTTCCGTGCCGAGGCCCTGGTGCTGAAAGCGGTCGTCAACCAGAACGGCCATTTCGGCTTCGTCCCGGCCGCGCACGCGGCTCAGGCGCCCGATGGCGATAATTTCGGTGTTGCCCTCTGAGTTCTTGTGCTCGACGACGAGCGCCATTTCGCGGTCGTAATCGATGAAACAAATGCGCGTGAGGCGATCGTGCGCTGTGCGCTGGCTAAGCCGCAGCGGCTGGAAGTAGCGCAGGTAAACGGTGCGCTCCGAGAGTACCTGGTGCAGCTTGATGAGCAGCGGCTCGTCCTCGGGACGAATCGGCCGGATCAGAATCTCGTCGCCATTTTTCATCTGGCCCGCGCGCACATATTGCTGCGGATAAGGCCGTATCGCCAGGCGCGGGATTTCTTCTTTGCTGACGTGCTGCGGATAAAGAATGATGCGCGCATCGAGGGCGATGAGGCGGTCGGGCGACGCGAGCAGCGGATTGATGTCGATCTCTCTGATCCAGCGCTGTTCCACGAGGAGCTGGCTGAAACGCACGAGCAGAGCCTCAAGCGCGCCCAGGTCAACCGGCTTGCGCCCGCGAACGCCTTGCAGGGCTTTGAAGATGCTGGTCTGCTCCATCAAGCGGCGAGCGAGCGTGGTGTTCAACGGGGGAAGCGCGAGGGCGCGGTCACTGAAAACCTCGACGAGTTGGCCGCCAGTGCCAAACAGCATGACCGGACCGAACTGTTCGTCGACGGTGCTGCCGAGGATGAGTTCGTAACCTTCCGCTCGAAAAAAAGGCTGCACGGTGACGCCGAGAAAGTGCTCGAGCCCGGCGCGCTCGTGTACCGAGGTTTCGATCTCGCGCCAGGCATTGCGCACCGCATCCGGCGTGCTCAGGTTCAACATGACGCCGCCGACTTCGGTCTTGTGCGTGATGGTGTGCGAGAGCAGCTTGACCACGACGGGATAGCCCAGCTCATCGGCCTTGGCCGCGGCTTCGTCAGCGCTGTGCGCCTCCAGAGTTGGGGCGGTCGGAATCTGGTAGCAGGCGAGTAGCTCCTTGGATTCCGGCTCGGTCAACAGCGTGCGGCCGGTTTGGCGAATGCGGTCAATGATGGCTTCGGCGCGGGCGTGGTCGGGGCCGCCTTCGCCCTCGCCGTGGGGCAGCACGGGCGTTTCGTATAATCCGCGCAGCAAGTAACTGTAGCGCCACATGTAATAAAAAATCCGCGCGGCGGCATCGGGATAGCTGAAGGTGGGAATGCCGGCGCGATTGAGGATTTCAATACCAGCCGTCATTTCGGCGCCGCCCATCCAGCAGGCGAGCACGGGCTTGCCCAAGCCTTTGGCGAGCGGCGCAAGGCGCTCGGCCGTGATGGTGGGATGCGACATTCCCTGCGGACAGGTCACCATGAGGAGGCCATCGTTGTTGGTATCTGCGGCGACAATCTGCGCGACCTTCGCGTACTTGTCGGGCAGGGCGTCGCCGAGAATGTCCACAGGATTATTGCGGCTCCAGTGTGGCGGCAAAATCTGGTTGAGCTGTTCGAGCGTGGCGGGAGAAAGCTCGGCCAGTTCGCCGCCGACGCTGATGATCGAATCGGCGGCCAGCACGCCCGGGCCGCCGGCATTGGTGACGACCGCCAGTCGCGGACCCTTGGGGCGGGGCTGCTTACTGAGGGTTTCCGCCATATAAAACAAGTCGGAGATGGTGTTGACGCGCAAAACGCCGCAGCGGCGGAAGGCGGCTTCGAGCACTTCGTCGCTCCCGGCCAGCGTGCCGGTGTGCGAGGCAGCGGCGTGAGCGGCGGCGGCGGTGCGTCCGGCTTTGATAACGATGATGGGTTTGCTGAGCGAGACCTCGCGCGCGGCCGAGAGGAAGCTACGCGCGTCGCCCACCGATTCCATGTACATCACGATGGAGTGCGTGCGCGGATCGTTGCCGAGATAATCGATGAGGTCTCCCCATCCGATGTCGAGCATCGATCCGATGGAGACGAATGCGCTGAAGCCGACGACCTCCTTTTGCGCCCAATCGAGAATGGCGGTGCAGAGGGCGCCGCTCTGGCTGAGAAAGGCAACGTTGCCGGGCCGTGCCATGTTGGGGGCGAAGGTGGCATTGAGGCCGCTCACGGGATTCATGACGCCGAGACAATTGGGGCCGATCAGGCGCATGCGGCTGCCACGGAGATGTTCGAGAATCTGGCGCTCCAGTTCCTGGCCGTGCTCGCCGTGCTCCTTGAATCCGGCGGAGATGACGATGGCTCCACGCACACCCTCGGCCACGCATTGCTGGATGACGGTGGGCACGACATCGGCGGGCGTGACGACGACGGCAAGATCGACGGTCTCGGGAATCTGTCCGATTTCGCGGTAGGCTTTAATGCCCAGCACGCTGGTTTTTGTGGCGCTGACCGGATACACGGTGCCGCCAAAAGGACTGCTGAGCAAGCTCCAGAGCACGGCGCGGCCAACGCTGCCGGCACGGTCGGAGGCGCCAATTACAGCGACGCTCTGCGGTTTGAAGATGGCATCGAGCGGATGCCCCTCGGTGCGCAGGACATCGTGAGCCTTGTCCTGCGTGGGACGGAATTTGCCAAGTTTCCCAGTTTTTGTCACACCCGTTTTTGTCACACCCATGGTGCGTTAGTGTAACGCGAGCCCGGGCTTGGGTCTGTGACGGCGGGCACGATTTTTTTTGCGCGGCTTGGAAAATGCAGCGTGCTTGATCTACAATCCTTGCTTCCCGGGGTGAGGTAAATCACAAATCAAGCTCCCGGGAACTCGTGTGCATGCACGAATCAAACGGAGGAAATCAAAATGAAAAAAGCATTAGCGCTCGTATTCGCACTCGCGCTTTCGATCTCAATGTCGTCGTTTGCGTTTGCGCAAGCGTCCGGCGACCAGATGGACAAGCCGATGGATAAAAAGGCCGACGCAAAGGAAAAGAAAGCAGCGAAGAAAAAAGAGAAAAAGGCCAAGAAGGATGAGATGAAGAAGGACGACAGCATGAAGAAAGACGATATGAAGAAGTAAGTAAGCTGGATTTAGGTTTTGATTTTGCTTCACTCCCGGCGAGTCCCCGCTGGGTTTTTTATTTGCGGCGCCTTTGTGTGTCGCGCGGACACTCGAGTCGGCGGTCGCGCGCACACTGCCGGGCGCGAAAAAACCAGCCGATCGGGAGAACGTGCTAAAATTTGGTGCGCTTGAAGTTGATTCCCCGGTTCGTGGCGCGCCAGATTCTCCACCCGGAAATAGCGGACTGAAACGTGGCCCAAAACCCCAACTCCTCAAGCACTCCCATCACCTACGCGGACGCCGGCGTCAACATCGATCAGGCCAACCGCACCAAGCAGCGCATCAAGTATCTTGCGCATAAGACGTTCACCAAGGGCGTGCTGAGCGAAATCGGCGGCTTCGGCGGGCTCTACTCGGTGGACAAAAAGTATCTCGACCCGGTGCTGGTTTCGAGCGTGGATGGCGTGGGCACCAAGCTGAAGGTTGCGTTCGAAATGAACATGCACCACACGATCGGGGCGGACTTGGTGAATCACTGCGTGAACGATATTGCGGTGCAGGGCGCCGCGCCGCTATTTTTTATGGACTACCTCGCCAGCGGAAAACTGGAGCCGGAGGTGACGGAAAAAATTATCGCCGGCTTGGCGGAGGCCTGCAAACACAATGGCTGCGCGCTGATTGGCGGCGAGACGGCGGAGATGCCGGGCTTTTATCCGAACGGCGAATACGACCTGGCGGGCTTTATTGTGGGCGTGGTGGAGCGCGAAAAAATCATTAACGGTAAAAGCGTGGAGATTGGCGACTGCGTCCTCGGCCTGCCCTCGAACGGTCTTCACACGAACGGATACTCGCTGGCGCGCAAACTGCTCTTTGAGATAGCGGGCTATTCGCCGGAGACGTTCGTTAGCGAGATCAAGAATAAAGTCGGCAACGAACTCATGCGAACGCATCGCAGTTACTGGTCGATCATCCGCAAAATGATTGCCGGCGATTGTGTCGCGGCGCTCGCGCACATCACGGGCGGCGGAATTACGGAGAACCTGCCACGCGTGCTGCCCAAAGGGACCTCGGCGATCGTCGAATATGGAACCTGGCCCGTACCGCCGATTTTCGAGCATCTTCAGCGGCTCGGCAATGTCGATAAGGAGGAGATGCTGCGCACCTTCAACATGGGGCTGGGAATGCTGGTGGTGGTTCCGGCGAAGAAATTCAAGAAGGCGCAAACTCTGCTGGAGCGCGCCAGCGAGAAGTTTTACAGCGTCGGGCGGATCGTGAAGGGCGAGCGGAAAGTAATTTACAGCTAAGTCGGAAGTAATAAATCAGAAGGCAGAAGTGAAACCCAACGGGTTGAAAAATCTTGGCATTCTTCTTTCCGGGCGCGGATCGAATTTTGTTGCTATAGCGGACAGCATTGATGCCGGGCGAATTCCGGGCGCGCGGATTGCGGTTGTGATTTCGAATCGAGCGGATGCGCCGGGCGTGGAAACCGCACGCAAGCGTGGACTCAACGCGCTGGTGAGTGCGTCCAAGGGAAAAGAGCGCGAGGCGCACGACCGCGAAGTTGTTGCCGCACTCAAAAAGCACAACGTCGATCTGATCTGCCTGGCCGGCTATATGCGGCTGCTCTCACCCTGGTTTGTGAGGCAGTTTCCACAGCGCATCCTCAACATCCACCCTTCGCTGCTTCCGGCTTTTCCCGGACTTGAGGCGCAACAGCAGGCGTTCGCCTATGGAGTGAAGGTCAGCGGTTGCACCGTGCACTTCGTGGATGAAGAACTTGACCACGGCGCCATCATCGTGCAGAAGACCGTTCCCGTGCTCGATTCCGACGACGAGCATACGCTGGCGGAGCGCATTCTGGAGCAGGAGCATAAGGCATATAGCGAGGCGATTGGGATTGTGCTGGAAGGGAAGTTTGAGGTTGTGGGGCGGCGGCTGGTGAGAAGTTAGAAGTGAGAAGGAACAGGTTTCAAAGTTTCAAGGTTTCAAGGTTTCAGAGTCGACCTCATGGGCCCTCGACGCGTTGAAACCTTGAAGCTTTTGAAACTTTGAAACCTGTTCTCTTTGCTTCTGCATTCTAACTTCTGACTTGCTTTACATGATCAGTTCGTTGCTGCCGCGGACGATGGGGTGCTGCATTACTTCGAGTTCATTCTTGACCAGATTCAGGCCGTAGACGCAATCTTCAAATTTTTGCGAGAGCTGGCTGAACAGGGGCGCGACCTTGGCATATTCGAAGTACTCGAATTTGGAGACGATGTAGTAGCTCTCTTTGCCGGCCTTCACCCACTCGACGAAATTCTCCAGACGCTGGCGGCGCAAGCGATGGTGATTGATGCTCTCCGGGAACATGCCTGCGAAGAACAACGTGTAATCGCCGATGTGCTTGCGCACCTGGCGCTCGCGGTCGAACGAGGGCGCCGGGCCAAAGATGGGATCGGATTCGAGAAGCATCTCGCCAACATCGTTGAGCGGGCGGCCGGACGCGGTGCGGATTTTCGTCAACTGCTCGGCGTCGCAAAACTCGGAGAGCAGATGCGCGACATAGCCAATGATCTGCGGATCGCGAATGCCAATCTCCTGCGCGTAATGGCGTCCAACCAGTTCCACGAATAACTGCTCCAACGGATGCGTTTCCTCAATCATATGGTCCCCCACTGCCATTCGGCTCTCCTCTTGGATTCATCGGACCCAGAGGTTGTGTTGTTTAGATACTGTAGTTTTGCATCTTGAGCAAGTCACTATTGTGCCACTCGATCATTAGAAACCCCGCAACTGGCGGGGAGTTTCGGGTAGCGTTCGTTGGCACTCACCGCCGGCGGGTGCTGATGAAAATTGCGGGGTTTCGAAAAAGAGTCGGCATCCGACGGGGGATCATCTGTATAGCTCATTTGTTTGGACCGGAAAGCAAGCGGGAAAATGGATCGTGTCCAATCGCGAGCACCTTCGATTGCGACGAAAGGGAGGGGCGGTGTCTCGAATCAACATTTCCAGTGGTACTCCATGGGAACCGGTAGTCGGTTACTCTCGCGCGGTGCGAGTGGGAGCGCATGTTCACGTCGCGGGCACGACGGCGACGGGACCAGACGGGAAAATCATTGCGGGCGACGCCTACGCGCAAGCCATGCAGACGCTGCGGAACATTGCAAGCGCGCTGGAACGCGCCGGTGCTTCACTGAACGATGTAGTACGCACGCGGATGTTCGTAACCAATATCGCGGACTGGGAGAAAGTTGGCAAAGCGCACGGCGAATTTTTCCGCGACATCCGGCCGACAACGAGCATGCTCGCCATTAGCGCATTGGTGTCCTCAGAAATGCTGGTAGAGATCGAGGCGGAAGCGATCATTGCGGAGTGACACAGCTGCCCGCTCCGCTTAAGGGACGCAGTCGCGACCGCGGGGGCCCTGCTTACTGCTTTGCAGACACGGTAATGCGCAGACGGCTCGCAACTGGTTTACCGTCCCTGAGAGCGGGAATAAATTTCCAGGTTCGAGCCAAGGCGGTTTGCTCGAGGGTCGGAGGAGTCGTTTGGGGCGCCGGATCTACCGATCTGACCTTTCCCGCTGCATCGATAACTAAATCGAGAACGAGTTGAGCCGGGGCCAGGGACGGCGCCGCTTGGCCTACTTGAAAGTCAGGTGGAATTTCAAGCAGGATGGCTTGCGGCGGATTCACCTGAGATCGCAAGCCCGCCACGGACTTCCGGTCCATGTCGAAGATGCGCACCTGCTTTTTCTTTTGCGGTGAAGGTCGGGCAGATGTGCCGTCAGCCTGGTTGTGCATGCCCGAGAGGCGAGTCTTCACGATGGCGGCGCGAATGCGGTCGACGTCGGCAGTCGGCCACATTTGCTCGAGCGAATGCCAGGCATCCTGATCGCGGCCGCTGTACAAATACGCCCAGACGATTTCGAGAACTTTGGTTTTGACCACTCGCAAGCGGTGCAATTTCTCCGCAGTGGCCGCCGTCGGGGATGCGGCTAATGTTCCATCGCTGCTTCTGAACGCCACCAGGTCATCGGCTGAAATTTCCTTTGATATCCGGGCAATCTCGTCATCGAAATGGGGCTGAAACTCGGCAGTCACATCCAGCAATTTGCCCTGTTCGAAGCGAAGGACGATGCCGGGCGGGTCTAGTTCGCCAAGGGTTAACTTCTCGAACCCGTCCACTGCGGCGGCATCGTTGGTCCAGATTTCGACGCGGCCATCCAAGTCGACATCGGATGCGCTGTAGAATTCTCCGCCCGTGATGGTGCGGACCAGGCGGGGCGGTTTTGCGAGTTCATAGATTTTGTATTGCGAGCAGCAGTCCGAGTCTGATTTTTTGATTTCGAATGCGGCGGCTGGTCTGCCATCTCCAAAATCGACAGCAAATGCATCCAGGTCAACCTGCCAGGCGCCTGTGGTCACCGGCAGCTCTTGTTTTTCCCAGAGCAACTTCGCAGCGCAGGTCCTGGTCGCGAGCATTTTGAAGTCGCCGCTCCGGCTCGCACCCACGTGCACTTTGACGCCATTGCGGAACTCGGCGTTGAAGTTCGCGTTGCCTTCCCGGCAAAGAACATCGCGGGCATGGGCCGGGCAAGCAGACAGGAGGGGCGCGAGGACCAACAATCTGGAAGTTATCTGCGTGAGGCGAGAGCCGGAGCGCGGTGAGTACTTGGAACGAATCGGCAGAACAAGCTCCGAGAAAAAGTGGAAGTCGCAGCGGCGACAGTCTCGCCCGAGGGTTTGGCTTACAGAAAAGAAAGACGGCGGCAGCGTGGCGCTGCCGCTCGTCGTGCTCGCACTTGAGATTTAGCGGCGGCCCTTCTTCTTGGCCGTTTTCTTTTTGGCGGCTTTTTTCGGCGCAGCTTTCTTGGCCGCTTTTTTCTTGGCTGGTTTCTTGGCGGCAGGTTTTTTTGCCGCTTTCTTGGGAGCGGGTTTTTTCGCGGCTTTTTTGGGTGCCGGTTTCTTCGGCGCCTGTTTTTTGGCCGGTGCTTTTTTCGGAGGCGCGCCGCCACCGCCGCCAGAGGGCGCTACGGGCTCGGGTTCGGAGGGAGGCTCTTCCGCCTCGTTCTCTTCGTCCAGCATGGCGGGTTCTTCTTCCTCCTCTTCCTCTTCATCGAAATCCTCTTCCAGCGATTCCCCAAAGCTGCTGCTGTCGCCAAATTCATCGGTTTCATCATCCCGACCGTAGAGAGTCGGATCGTCGAAAGGCATATCTCCTCCTGATATTTTTTGGCCCTTTGCGCAACTGCGCGCCGAGGCCCAGGGAAATAGGACTACAGGCTGCGAAACTCTCCCTGCTTTGCGTAACGGGGCGCGATTATAGCATGGGCAGTTTCAGGGGCAGTATCGTGCATTCGCCGGAGATTTGCGAGAAAAAATTGCAAGGGAAAATTTCGGGCTCGCGCGGCGGCTCTGGAATCGGCGAACAAAGAACGAATCTCACCTTCACGATTCGCCCCTATTCGTAGGCCAAGGCGTCGATGGGATCCTTTTGGGCCGCCTTGAAGGCCGGATACAAGGCGCCGGCGACCGCGCCGGCTACGGCAATGAAGGCGGCGCGAACGATCCATCCGCCATCGACCACCACTTGCAGCAGCGGGAATTTGTGGGCGAGGGCCGCCCGGGTGACCAGGCTGACCACGACTCCCAGCAGGATACCGCCCAAGGCAAGGGTGATCGTCTCCCGCAGAACCACGTTCACGATGTAGAGCTTGGAGGCGCCCATCGCCTTCAGTATGCCGATTTCGCGCGTGCGCTCCATCACCGCCGTGTACATAGCCTGGAAAATCACGATGAATCCGATGACGACAGAAATGCCCACGACCACGTCGATAAAGGTCGAAAGGCCGGGATAGTTGCTGGTGGTCATCATGGCGAGGTAGCCCGCCATGGAGGTGGCGACGTAGCGCTCCATGCCGGGAAGCGCCTTAATTTCTTTGACAACGGCTTCGGCATTGGCCGGGTCATCGAGCTTGAGGTAGAAGATCGTGGCTTTGTCTTTGGCGCCGATCAGATCCTGCAAGGTGCTGATTGGGATGAACTTACGTCCGCCCTTGCCGTGTTCCACGATGCCGCTGATGCGGAAGGGGCGGTTGAGGATTTCGATCGAATCCCCGACCTTGGCGTGCTTGGACTGGGAGAAAAGGTCGTCGACGATGACATCGTCCGGCGCTTGAAATGGCCCGCCCGCGAGAAAGTTGAAGGGACCGGACATGCTTTCATAAGTGGGCAGGTCGATTCCGGCGATGATTTCGAGCGTCCCGGCGGTGGTGACCTGGGTGACGACGGGCGCAACGCTTTTGACGTGGGGCAGTTTTGCCAGCACATCGCCGATTTTGATGGGCATGGGCGCGCCGGTGAGTCCCGCGATAAAAGACGATCCCGGCGGCAGCACAATCACGTCGGCGCCAATGCCGGCCGTCCGAGTGCGCGAGTCCCGCAACATGCCGAGCGAGAGGCCGACGATCAAGAGGATCATCGTGACTTCAAGGGCAACGGCCACAATGCTGATCAGCGACCGGATGGGCCGGTGCGCCAGGTTCCCGAAAATCATACGGTTCATCATGTCGTTTTTGCGCCCGTTACTTGCCGGAAGCGCTGGTGGATGGCACGGCGTCGTTTTTTGCGCCCAAATGGACCACCTCGGCCCCGGCAGGCTGCTCCAGGACAAACTGTTCGTCGGTGAGCTGCTTATTCAGTTCGAGCTTCAGAATGTTCAGCGTAAGGTCATAATCTTCCCGCGGCCGCTCGATTTCGATGGTGGTTGGAAATAGAGTACCGTCGAAGACCTTGTAATTCAGATAGCGGGCATCGGTCGCCACGTTTCCCTGCTGGTCGTAAATTCTCTGCCGGTGGGGCAACAGGTCGGTTCGGCTGAACTCGATGCGCCGCGCCAGGTACCAGCCCTGCTTGCCTTCCCGGATTACCGCCAGTTCGTAGTCTGGCTGGTCAACCCGGTGTTTTCTCGAATCCAGAACCGTCTCGTACCCGTTCTCGAGGACGGCGATCTCGCACGAGGGGGCGGGACAGTCCGGACCGACATGGGGCGGCAGGAGCGCGTCGTAGATGTACTGCGGACGCATGTTTTCCATGCGCTTATTCGGCAGGTAGCTGTCCTCCGTATCCGTTCCCAACACAAATTTGTTTCGCGGCGGAATCCACAGTTTGAAATCCTGGCCGTTACTGACCATGTCAAAGGCGGTATTGCGCACCACCGGCATCAAGCCTTTCATTCGGAGCATCTCCGGCTTGCGGGCGAGGATGTAGCCGCGGATCTCCTTGTAATCGGTCACGCTGCCGTTCTTGGGATCGGCGGCGGAGGCATCGATGTCGACCGTGGCCTGAAGGGACTGAATGCGAGCCGATTGCCCGTTCACATAGTCGATCAAGTCTTTTTGGCTTGCCGTCTTAAGCGGAGCATTGGAAAACTGGCGATCAAGCGGCCGCGTGCGGAACAGGCAGCCGCTCAGAGGGAAACTGGAGGCGGCCAGACACAATGACAATATTAGACGCAAATGAGAACGTTGCATTCCGATCTCGACACTAAGTAAACCATTCTTTATGAGGATCAGATTAGTATAAGGCAGCGAAGGTTTCACTGCTTTGAGTGCAACCCGAGGGCGCGCCGGTAGGCGGCGATATTGAGGTCCTGTTCCGCCAGGGTGGCGGCGAAGCGATGATGCCCATTTCCATCGCTCACAAAATAAAGGAACTTGGTGCTGGCCGGATGCAGAGCGGCTTCCAGGGCGGTCCGGCCCGGGTTGCCGATGGGCCCCGGCGGCATGCCCGGAAAACGGTAGGTGTTGTAGGGCGAGTTGATGGTGAGATCGGCGTGATGAAGGCTTCCCTGATATGTGCCCGCCAGCAATTCGCCGTAGATCACGCTCGGATCGGCGTCCAGAGCCATGTTTAAGGCCAGCCGGTTCGAGTACACGCTTGCCACCAGCGGACGCTCCTCCGGCGCTGCCGTCTCTTTCTCAATAATCGACGCCAGGATCACAACCTTGTTGACGTCGGGCTTGCTGGCGTCGGGGAGGCTGGCATTTGGCTGATCGACGGCGGCGGCAGCTCGATTCGCGGAATTTTGCGCTGCCAACCCAATCTGCTGCGCCACCTGCCGGAACTGCCGGACCATGGCGGCTGCCATTTCCTCGAGACTCTGGGTCCGCGTGAATCGGTAGGTGTTAGGGAACAGATAGCCTTCGAGCGACTTGGCGCCGGGCGCAATGTCGGAGATGAGTTGCGTGTCGGTTTCGGCGAGGTGGAGAAAATCGGCTGCCCGCCCAAGGCCAGCGTCCTCGATCGCCTTGGCGATGTCGAACATGGTGAAGCCTTCGGGAATCGTCACCACGTGGACGTAGATGTCGCCACGCGCAATGCGGTCGTGGACCTCGGGCAGCGTGGCCGCGCGCTCGAAAAGATATTCGCCAGCCTTCAGCGTGGGCTTGGCGTGCGCCGCGTGCCAGAGGCGAAAGGCAAGCTCGCTGCGAATGATGCCGGCCTTCTTCAGCTCAGCTGCAATACGCCGGGTGGAGTAGCCGGAACGCAGCAAGACAAAGGTCTGACCCGGCGGAGGCGCGGACGGCACGTACATTTGCCAGGCGGCAAAGCCCAGCGCAGCCAAAACCACGACGACGAAAAGTGCGATGATCGTCCGCAAGCTCTTAGTTTAGATGAGTCCGCTCTACTCTCCCAGCCAGTCCGCGTAGGGCTTCAAAGTCTCCACGTGGTCGCAGATGATCTTCAGCGCTCCCGTGATCGGAATCGCCAGCAGCAATCCCACCGCGCCCCACACCGTCCCCCAAAACAGCAGCGCCAGCGTCACCGCCAGCGGATTGATGCGCAGGCGACTGCCGAGAAGCTTGGGATAAAGCACATTCAGCGCGACCAGGTGCATGGCCACCACAAAGCCCAAAACCACCAGCAGTTCGGGGACTTCCAGTTGCCCAAAACCCACCAGAATGGGCGGAAGCGTAGCCAGCACGATGCCTAAATAGGGAACCAGGCTAAGAAATCCGCTGAGGAATCCGATGAAATAGAAAAACGGAACGTGCAGCAACCCAAACGCCGCCACACTCACCGCCGAGATCAGCAATCCGATCAATAGATTCCCGACAATGAAACTTTGCAGCATTTTGCCGATCAGGCCGAGCGTCACAAATGCCGTATGCCGGTGGTGTAGGGGAAACAGCATGACGGTTGCCGACCGGGCGTGGCTCTGCCAGGTGAGCAGAAAGTAAGTCAGGAAGGGAACAAATGACGCCAGCAGAAACATGTCGGTTAACGTCCCGGCGCCATGCGTCAGCATGTCTCCCCAGCCGGTCACCTGGCGCACCCGCACGACGTTGGTCGGATTCGGCGACGACACGTCCTCTCCGGTTTTTTCCAGATTTTCCGCCTTCTTCTGCAGGGGTTCGATGATGGTCCGGATTTTTTTGGAATATTGCGGAAGGTTGTCGGCGAAGGAAATGGCCTCATTGTACGAAGCCAGCGACACGCCATAGATCACGCCAACAAACACCAGCAGGCTCAACAACGCCGCCAGGCCTCTGGGAATATGCAGGTACTCGCCGGCCTGCACCAGGGGCGAGAGCATGAAGCTGAGCAGGATCGAAAAAAACAGCACCGACAACACCGATTCGCCGTAGTAGGCGAACGCAATGATCAGCCCAATGCCGAGCAGCGTCAGCGACCAGTGCCGCTCCGGCGCTCTTTGCGGAGTCTCAGTCTCAGCCAGATCCATCTTTTGTTCGTCCCTTCGAACTGGTCCACAATTCTGCCCGACGCGAGCGGAAATTGCACGAGCTAACCGGCCGTCCGGCGCGGCTCAATTTGATTGTCATCCCGAGCAAGCGTTTCCTGACCGCCGAAAGGTTTCCACCCCGCCCTCATCTCCCCTTCCATTCCGGATTTTTGACTTGCATCCCCTCTTCGGTCCGCCGATCATCGTGGCATGAGCTTGCCGCGGCGAATCTTGGCGTTGGACGTGGGTTCCCGGCGTATCGGCGTGGCCGTTTCCGATCCGCTCGGCATCACGGCGCAGGGACTCGACACCATTCACCGTCAGAACAAACGCCGCGATTGGGAGGCGCTGCGCCAGGTGATCGAAAAATACGACGTGGCCGAGATTGTCGTCGGGTTGCCGCTGCGGCTGACCGGCGCTGAAGGCACGCAATCGGAAAAGATGCGCCTTTTTGCCGACGACCTCAAAAAGCATTTTGGCCTGCCCGTGAATTTGTGGGATGAGCGCTGGACCTCCGTCGAGGCCAATCGCCTGTTGCGCGAAACAAATTTATCGATTGAAAAGCGGGGGAAAGCGGTGGATCGCATGGCTGCGATTCTGATCCTGCAATCGTGGCTGGAAGCGCGCGCGTCGCGTTAAAGCGCGCCGGAAACTACACTGCCAGTTCGCTGATATCCGGCAGCCGCAGATTGCACTTTGTCAGCGCGCCGGTCAGCGCCTGCTCGATCACACTCTCGTCGCAATTGCGGGAAATCGCGAGCTCGCTGACCAGCAGATAGCGCGCCCGTTCCAGCATTTTCTTTTCCCGGAAGGAGAGCGATTTCGCCTGCGCCAGGATCAGCAGGCTCTTCAGCACGGTCGCCACTTCGGCAAGCGTGCCGGTGCGCATGCGCTCGGAGTTCTCCTTGAATCGGTCTTTCCAGTCCGCCGCGTTGATGCACTCGCCGGCCGAGAGATAGTCGACGATCTTCTGGATTTCTCCGTTTCGCACCACCGGGCGCATTCCCACGCTGCCCGCATTCTGGAACGGAATCATCACCTTGAGGCCGCTGTTGGCGATCTTCAGGAGGTAGAACTTATCCACGGTGCTGCCGTTGGTCCGGCTGCTGATCTGCTCGATAATCCCGACCCCATGATTGGGATAGACGACTTTGTCGCCGATGTGGAAAACCTGACCAGTGTTCATGGGAGGAGACCCCTCGCCCAGAGGAATAACGCTAGGCTAAGTGTAGCGAAGCAACCGCGGTAAATCAAACGGACGGGCCAACCGGGAGCCAACCGGGGGCCAACCGGGAGCGGGTATTTATGATTTCCACAGGTCTTCCCGGTCCCTTAATCATGGCCTCACGGAACTATGACGAAACGCTCCAGTGGCACGCGCGATTTCATGGAGGCAGCACGCGGGGTTGTGAAGCGCCGCCATTGGCGAGCACATGGATGGAACCCCACTAGAAACGCCGCTTGATTCCCGCAATCCCCATGCAGTCGCTTTAGGCCAGTTAGGCGGTTTGAAGGGCGGGAAGATCAGGGCGAAAAGTCTCACCGCTGCGCGAAGAAAAAGCATAGCCAAGAAGGCAGCCAAAGCCAGATGGGCTACTCGACCACCTGCTTCGGAGTAGCGGCACCGGGCGTAGGCGGAGGAACCTGTTTGATTAGTGCCACTCCCTTATGATTCTCGACGACTTTGAATGCATTCGTATTCATCATGACGTTCATGTAGCAGTGATGCACCGTGAGAACCAAATCTTGCATTACCGGGTCGGCTTCCAAATGCTTGATGATTAGACCCATATTTTCGCAGTCGTCGATATGAAAGTGCCGGTCATGTGATTTGTTCTTAGGGTAATTGGAAAGAGCCTTTGTGATGGCCTTTGCCTGCTTCTTCCTATCCGGCAAGCCCTTAAACATACCATCAGCAAGTTGCTGTTCGACGAAATCGTTTGACCATTTTATGGCATTCTCGCACTGGCCCAAGAAGGTAGGTCGATATTGCCCGATGATCTCCTGCCAAATCACGATTCGACTGGCGTCCTTTTTCACCTCCCTAACAGCACGCCTGAATTCTTGCACAACACCATGAGCCGGAATGCCCCTAAGCTGCGGATCAATGGGACCAAGATTTGATTCTTTCCCCATCCAAATTTCTTTGCAGCAGCAGGCAATTATAGTTCCGGCTGACATCGCGATCTGGGGAACAAAGGCCCGAATATCGCCACCAAACATCTTCTGTAGATAATTAACAATGGATTGCGTAGCGGCGATACCGCCGCCTGGGGTATGCAGAATCAAATCTAGGCCGATGGTCCGATCCAACTGATGGACCGTCGTCATAAAACCGTTCTTGTCCTCGTCGTTTATTTCCGAGCTTAGACTGTACTTCGACAGCCAGCCAGAATAGTAAGCGATGACATTTCTCTTGGTATGTTCATGAAGCTTTTTGAGATATTGGTGTCGGATTACATTCTGGGCACTAAGGCCAGTCTGTTGCACCTTTTGGATTTCTAGAAATACCTCATGCCAGTTCGGCATTATTCCTCGATGCTAGGGACGGATATTGAAGGGACATCCATCAATTCAGACGGCTGCTCCAAGCTATCTGCGTCCGTATAGAGTTCTTGGTACGGGAGTTTGCGCGGGGTAAACGTCTGCAAGTACTCATGCTCTAGCAGCGACGGAGTAGCTTTCTTCTTGCCCTGCGATTTCGTTTGCTTGGTCATGGCATGCCTCGCTGCGCCCTTTGGCCGTGGCCCAAGTTTATAACATGATTCAGACGAACGAGTTGTCAATTTTTTGGTCGGTTTTCTTGCTTTTTTTGTTGACATCTTACCCCTCTCTAGATTGACGAACGCCTTATCAAAGAAATTGGAAAATCACGCCGCTGCCGTCGCACTTTGGTTCATGTACCACAACTTCGGCAGAGTGCATCAGACCTTGAGGGTCACCCCCCGCGGTGGAATCGGGTCTTTCCGATCACGTCTGGAGCCTTGCCGAGATTTGCAATCTCTCAGAGAGCCATACTACCGACGCACAAATCGACAAGGCTCTCGTTCTGAAAGCGCTCGAACGGCCAACTCCCCTGTCCAGGCCCATCTAGCTTCCGCTGCAAATGACCCGCCACTCGGAACTTTAATCTGGTTCTAATGGACGCCCGAATTCGCACTTTTGGCTTGTGGAAAAGATAGCGACCCACTACCGGCCAACTGGCCAGGGCCGTACTCAGATTCCTGACCCGTTCGCGCAGAAAAGTCCGATCTGCGCTTCCGCGCGGCACCGACGCCTGATCGTTTTCATCACAAATCCCCCGTGCCCGCATCACTGACTTCCAACCCGCCGCGCGCGACAATAATCACTGACCTGTGGCCAGGCAGCAGTGCGCCCGTCTCCAGAGACGGGTATCCGAGCCCGCAAAAAAGCGCCCCAAAAGCGCCTGGCCACCAATCCCGTTGTGCCCAAAAACCCTTGACTTAGCCGCATCACGGACTCATCCTGAAATAAGAGCGGGCAGCAATGCTGCCTCCAGATGTTGACGGCGGGATCGTGCCGCTAGGCCTCCCCGGCGTGATCCTTGATAGAACACGAAAGCGGTTCCGTTTTGGAACGCGGAGCAGGCCGTCGTACCAAGACTCGTCTCCTAACTCCAATGCGCTCAAGACTTTGCCTATAACTAATTAGTTTTGAATACTTTGGCGGGAGAAAAATCGTAGAATTACCGAAAATCGAACCTAACCGATTAAGACCAAATGAGTTCCAAGAAGTAAGTTCAAGTTTATATTTTTGAATACTTTGCGAGCCAACTTACTCTAAGTAATTGATTCGCTTACATCGGGCCGAGAGATGGGGGGGAGGGGGGTCCCCCCCAAAAAAAACTAACTAGACCGGCAAACAAGAAAGCCAGGGGACCGTCGCCCGGGCACGAGTTTTTGGGTCCCCAGGGTTGGGCGCTGGACTCGGCTCCTGGGCTGCGCTCTTATGTTGCGCGGCACGTCGCTCCTGATGTCGCGGCTTATCGAACGCTTTCCGAACCGGCGTTTCTCCAGTTTCACCAAGCTCGAATGCCCGCTCCGGCAGCTTATTCTGCCGGGCGGTATAATGTCCCTCGCACCTTTCGAAATTCTCATGACCGAGCAAATTAAGAAAAAACTGCACGAAGAGCTGAATAAGCTCGAGCGCGAGTTGGCGTATGACATTCCGCGCGAATTGAAAAAAGCGGTCGCGCTCGGCGACCTCAGTGAGAACGCCGAATATCACACGGCGAAGCAGCGCCAGGAATATCTCAAGGCGCGCGTCCGCCAATTGGGCAAGCGTCTCGCGGACCTTTCCTTGATCAACATGAACAACATTCCCAGGGACAAGGTCGGACTCGGTTCCACCGTGAAGGTTTACGACAGCGCCAAGGAAGCGGAAGTGGAATATCAGCTGGTCATGAGCGAAGAGTCGGATGTGGAAGCGGGCAAGATTTCGACAACGTCCCCCATCGGCCGCGCTTTGTTGAACAAGAAGGTCGGCGATAGCGCGATCGTCGTGACGCCGAACGGCAATCGTGAAATGGAGGTTCTGAAGTTGTCCACCATTCACGATCTGGCGGCGGAACTGGAAACCGGCCCCGAGCCGGAGTAGGAAGTCGGAGTAGCGAGTGTGGTGACGGGGCTTCGTTCATGAGACGCGGGAATCCGCATCTCTGAGATAAAAGCATTCTGTAGTAACCAAACTTTATGAGTTGGACAAGCGGAGTCGGTCGGGCGTGCGGCGTTCTTCTTGACGCCATCGTGCGACTGCTCGCCCTTTCCCGCATCAATCCGAACGTCCTTACGCTGATGGGACTGGTGGTAAACACTTGGGCGGCATTCCTGTTTGGGTACGCCAACGGAGACAACCAGCGCCGCATGTTCGTCTACGCTGGCCTCGTCATCATCGGCAGCGGCTTCTTCGATTTGGTCGATGGCCGCGTGGCGCGCGCCTCCAACCAGGTGACCCGCTTTGGAGGATTTTTCGATTCCATCGTCGACCGGTATAGCGACGCCTCGCTCTTTCTGGGATTGCTGGTTTATTACGGTCGCGGCAATCGATTTTTCTATGTAGTGCTGGCCGCGCTGGCCATGATCAGCGCCATCATGGTCAGCTACGCGCGCGCCCGCGCTGAGTCGCTCATCGGCACCTGCCGCGTCGGCTTCATGGAGCGCCCGGAGCGCCTGGTCCTGCTCATTATCGGCGCTTTGTTTAACGAAATGGCGCCCGTGCTTTGGGTGATCGCCGTCCTCTCCACCATCACCGTAATTCACCGCGTCGTCTACACCTGGCAACGCACTCGCGAGATGGACGGTCTGGCGCCCACGCGCGCCGCCTAGGCAATTTCCTTCGCGGCGGAAATCGACCGAACGTGAATCGCACCGCGCCGCCCGCAGTCGCCGCCCGCCCAGATGCTAGACTAGACGCCGAACTTTCTGTGGGGAGTCGAACTTGCCAACCAATCCAATTCTGGTCGTTCATGGCGGAGCGTGGGCCATTCCCGACGACATGGTCGAGGCGCATCTCAACGGCGTTCGCAACGCGGCCGCGGCCGGATGGCGCGTGCTGGAACGCGGAGGCTCTGCCCTCGATGCCGTCGAAGAGGCTGTGGTCGTGATGGAAGATGACGAGACTTTTGACGCTGGACGTGGCAGCTTCCTGAACCGCGATGGCAAGGTGCAACTCGATGCCTTCATCATGGATGGCGCAACCCTCCGCGGAGGCGGAGTCGGATGCGTTGAGCGTCTGCGCAATCCGGTGCGCGCCGCACGCAAGATCCTCAGCGACAGCACGCATGTTTACTTTGTCGCGGAGGGCGCGGAGCGTTTTGCCGCCGAGCAAGGCATCGAACTCTGCCGGAATGAAGACCTCATCATTCCCCGCGAGGTTGAGCGGCTGCGCGAATATCAGGCGCAAGCCGAGACCCATGCCAGCCACCTGTTCGCGCCCGAAATTTCGCACGACACCGTGGGCGCCGTCGCCCTCGACCGCGAAGGCAACATCGCTGCGTCCACCTCGACCGGCGGAACGCTGAACAAAGATCCCGGCCGTCTCGGCGACTCTTCGCTGATTGGCTGCGGCTGCTACGCCGACAACCAAAGCGCGGCGGCTTCAACCACGGGCTGGGGCGAGCCGATCATGAAATTAGTCTTAGCGAAATGGGCGGCCGACCGCGTTGCCGCCGGCAATTTGCCCGCGTGGGTCGCGAAGGAGTCGATGAATTACCTGAAGAAGCGCCTGAATGGCCACGGAGGTATTATTCTGCTGGACGCCAACGGCCGCTTCGGCATCGCCCACAACACGCCGCGCATGGCCTGGGCATTGCACACGGCGGAGAAGCTCGAAGCCGGCACCGAGCGCACGAACTAGCCAAGGCAGGAGGTTTCTTGTGGAAACCATCACGTGGCGCGAATATCTCGGCAACGCCATCCGCTACTGGGAGCCTCGTCGCATTCTGTACAATCTGCTGCTCGCGGCGATCGTGGGCGCCCATTTTGTAAGGGCGCTACCGTCATCGCGCTCCGCCCTGCAACTCGATAACCTGCTGTTCCTGTTCTCGCTGGCTGTGCTCGCCAACGTCGCGTACTGCGCAGCCTATGTGCCCGACATCTTCGCGCAGATGTCGACCGTTCGCGACTCGTGGCTTCGCTATCGATGGATTGTGTTGCTGATCGGGCTGGCTTTCGCAGGAGTACTCACGCACTTCTGGTCCGCCGGACTCTTTGGAGGGCGCTAGAACTCTACGTGCGCGCGGAATGAGGGTACGAGCACGGGCCCGCGGTCGCGGTTGTAGCCTGGGTCGTTGATGTGCTGCACGCCGGGGGCAAGGTAAATTCCGCGCCACACGTGCGCCGTGTAATAGCTCTCGACAATATTTTCGCGCCCGTACTTCAGATTGCCATCGCCCAGCAAAAAGCCGAGGCCGCCGAGGCGCAGATACTCCTGATGGTCCTTGCAGATTCCGTTGGTCACGACGGCAATTCCCGCGCGGTCCTGCCGCCGATGCCACCATGCTCCGCGCGCCCCCAGGCCCACCTCAAAGGTCTGATCGACTTCTGTGTAGGCGAACGACTCCGTCTTGCCGTTGTCCCACCCGAAGCGCGCAAATGCAGTCAGGTTTCGGGCGAGTTCCTGTTCCGCGTTCACGCCAAATCCGTATTTTCGCGTGATGTGCCAAGGATGATTCGTAATATCCGGCGTCGCGACTAGTCCCTGCTCGTACTGCGCGATCGCATCCCGATAGATCCCCATGTTCGCGAAATTGGTATAGGCGAGAACCCGCACTGCGCCGGGCTTTTTCGGAATAACCCCTCGGCGCAACTCGTATTCGTAATTCTCCGCATGCACCTGCCAGGGCCGCCACACCAGGTCGATGCCGTTCGCAATCTTCGGCATCAGCGCTTCCGCAAAGCGAAATCCCCAGTTGCGGTCTTCGTAATCCGCGGTGAACCCGACCGTGTAACCGCGTGTATCAGCCGCATAATCCCACGCGCCATTGTTGTCTGTGGTCCAGTTGATGAATTGAAGGTGCGTGTCCGATCCCGCGGAATTGACATCGAAAAAATCCGGCATGCTGAATTTGCCAAAGCGGATTTCAAGGCGCCGGCGGGGCAGTTCGTCAAAGAGCGAAAGCGCGTTGCGTTCGTTTTCCACTTTGTCTTTGCTGAGCGCGAACACTTTGTGAATCATCCCGCGTCCCAGATATGGCGTCTTACTCAACAGCGGGTTCCGCACGATATCCAGATCCGTGTTCCCGGCCAGCCCAAAGCCTTGAGTCAGCGCGTCGCCGCCCGCTTCTTCAATGTCCACGAGAATTTCGGTCGAGTTGTTGAGCCGCACTCCAGTGTAGAGTGTCATCACGCGCGACGTGGCCTTCTCATAGTCCGGCCCCAGGCTGTGCGGCCCGCTATAGAGCGCGTGAAATGTGGGATGCGTTTGAAATATGAAATTCGCCTGCCCGGAGAGCCAGAAGCGAGTGTTCTTAGAGTGCGGCAACATCGATTCCGTGTCCTCATCCGCGGGGGCAGGATCGGGGGGATCGGCGGGATCGCCCGAAATGGTCGGGCTCGTCGAAGCCGGGGCGGGCTTATCGGGAGTTGGAACAGTATCCAAGATTGTGGGAAAAGAAACTGCCTGAAGCGGCGAACCGGCGTCCGCATAGTTCGCCGATTGCGCCCACATTGCCGGAACTGCAACAGGCAGCACACCCGTACACGCCAACATCAACACGGAGAGCAATCCCGACCGCCGCGCCGCACGGGGCATGGCTGCCGAGGCGCGAAGCCTCGCCGGTGCCGCGCCCCCGATATTGAAAATGAATTTCAATTTCAAATCCATGCCCGCAGCCTAATCGCTGCGAATCCCCGCCCACAGCGTTATGCGTCACCCTTGCTTGTGACTTAAATCACCAGGCGCGCCCATCCAGCGGCCATGGTATTAACGAAAGTATAGCAAATGCAATTAACTATAGTTAATTGAGAAAATAGAGACCTCGCCCGGGATGAAGTTCCTTCCATCCTAGGCAAACTTCGTTACAGCGGCGTTACAGGTGTTCATGTGCGCATCTCTGCGTCGTCTGCTCCGAGCGTATCCGAAGTGAACTGAGACATAAATAAGGAACGCATCGGTTCCGCCGCATCTGCCGAAAAACTGCGTACCGGCTCCCTCTGGCGTTATTATTTCCTGATGTTCGACGTCGACCGGCTCCGCGAGTTTTGCCTCTCATTCCCCGACGCCACTGAAGACATGCCCTGGCCGGAAGATCTCTGCTTCAAGGTCCGCGGCAAAATTTTTGTTGCGCTCGGTCTTTCCGATGGCAGGTTTCCGCGCCTCAGCTTGAAAGCCTCGCCTGAGAAATTCCACGAGCTTCTCGAAACCGAAGGCATCAGCCCGGCGCCTTACGTGGGCCGCTATAAGTGGGTCCAAATCCAAAGTTCCAACCTGCTGCCTGCGGCCGAGCTTGAATCGCTGATTCGCCAATCCTACGAGATGGTTGCCTCCAAAGCCCCAGCGCCGAAGACGCGGAAGGTAAAAACGGCGACGAAAAAATCCCAGGCAATCGCGAAGACAAAAGCCGAGAAGAAGGCCGGAAAGAAATCAGCCGGAAACCGCCGCTCCAAGTGAAAAGCCTGGTAGTAATCTTGTGATCATGATGCCAGAGCAATCGAAGGAATTGATCACAGACGCCCTGCAGGCGCGCCGCGAGGGCCGTCATCAGGACGCAAAACGCGATCTGACCGGGGCCGTGGACCTCTGCCGCAAAGGCGGCGCACAAGTTGATGTGGCGCGCGCGCTGACAGCTCTGGGTCAGATCGAAAGAGATCTTCATAATCTGGACGCAGCGCTGCTGCACTACCAGGAAGCCGCGGCCATTTATCGCGGGCAGGCGAACCACTCCAAACTCGCTCACACAATTCGGCACGTCGCCGACATTCACCGCTCCGCCGACCGTCCGGCTCTGGCCGAGCCCTGCTATGACGAGGCTCTCAGTCTCTACCGCAGGGATCCGCAGACAACTCCGCTCGAATTGGCAAACGCGATCCGCGGACTAGCCCTCCTCAAAAGTGCCGCCGGCGATGCTCCGCGCGCCACTGCGCTTTGGACCGAAGCCCGCGATCTTTATGGAGAGGCCGACGTAAACGAAGGTGTCGCCGAAAGCGAGCGCCGGTTGGCGCTGCTGACTGGACGGTAAGTCGAGACAGGATCGGCGTGGAAGGAAATTCGGCAGAACGCTATTCACGGACTCACCCACTCGGCCTGTCTCAATTCATGCCCAAGACGTTTGACTCCTCCCGACGCACTAGACTAGCCTCGTAAGTTCATTCCACCCATGCGCACTCAGCTCAAAGTGACGATCTGCGCGCTCCTGGCGCTACTTGCGACCGGCGTGGCCGCCGCACCCTTCCGGCCTACGCACGCTCGCCATGCGATCGTCACCTCGGTTCACGAACTCGCCTCGCGCGCCGGAGTCGAAGTCATGCAGGCGGGCGGAAATGCCGTCGATGCGGCCGTCGCCACCGGATTCGCCCTTGCCGTCGTTCATCCGCAGGCTGGCAACCTTGGCGGTGGAGGATTTCTCCTGCTTCGCACTGCCGGCGGCGAAGTTCACTTCATCGACTTTCGCGAGAAGGCCCCTGCCGCCGCCACCGAAAATATGTACCTCGACGCGCAGGGCAAAGTGATTTCGGACCTCAGCGTGGTTGGCTACAAGGCGATTGGTGTTCCCGGTTCGGTCGCCGGCCTCGCCTATGCCGAAAAAAAATATGGCAAGCTTTCTCTCGAAAAAGTTATTGCTCCCGCCATCAAGCTTGCGCGAGATGGCTTTCCTCTCGCCTACGAGGACGCAAGAGACATTGCCGACGACGAGGATCTGGCTCGCTTTCCCGATTCGCGGCGCATCTTTCAGCGCGATGGCCGTTACTACCAGCCCGACGAAGTGTTAAAGCAGCCGGAACTGGCGCGCACACTCGAGCGCATCGCAAAAAATCCCGACGACTTCTATCGCGGCGCGCTCGCGCACGAACTGGCCGCCGCGATTCAAAAAGGTGGAGGCCTCGTCACTGCCGCCGATCTCGCCGCCTACGAGGTAAAAGAGCGCGAGCCGGTTCGTGGAACGTATCGCGGTTACGAAATCATCGGTGCGCCGCCGCCCTCTTCCGGCGGAACTACCCTCATCGAGATTCTCAATATTCTTGAAGGCTTCAATCTCGCCAAGTCCGGCAACCGCTCGGCAGACGCCATTCACCTGACTGCGGAGGCCTTCCGCCGCGCCTTCTACGACCGCACCGACTTTATGGGCGATCCCGATTTCTCGAAGATTCCAGTGCCGCAACTGATCGACAAGAAATATGCCGAAGCGTGGCGCGCGACGATCGATGTCTCCCATGCCAGCGCCAGCAAGGACCTGAAACGTCCTGCCTTCGCCGATCTGGAGCGCGTTGCCGTGTCGCATGCAATCGCAATCCGCGAGCCCGAGAACACAACTCACTATTCCGTCGTCGATAACGAGGGCGACGCGGTCGCCGTCACTACCACGCTCAACGATTCCTTCGGTTCGCGCGTCACCGCCGAAGGCCTCGGCTTCCTGCTCAACGACGAGATGGACGACTTCGCCTCTAAGCAAGGCGTGCCGAACGCTTATGGACTGATCCAAGGTCCGGCGAATGCCATCGGTCCCAACAAGCGCCCGCTTTCCGCGATGACGCCGACGATCGTTCTAAAAGATGGCAAGCTTTTCCTCGTCCTCGGCTCGCCCGGAGGCCCGACCATCATCACGACCGTCGCCAATATTCTGATGGGCGTGATCGATTTCGGCCTCGATATTCAGGAAGCCGTCAACGCCCCGCGCTTTCATCATCAATGGCTGCCCGACGAAATTGATGTGGAAGACCGCGTCTCTCCCGATACAATGAATCTTCTCCGCTCCAGGGGCCACAAGTTGCGCGTCCAGCATTTCTGGGGAGACGGCGAGTGCATTTTGGTCGATCCCAAGTCCGGTGAGCGGCTCGGCGCGAGCGATGGCCGTAACAATGGGAAGGCGGTGGGTTACTGATGCTCAAAGCGGTCTCGACGTACATTTATGTCCGGGAACGTCTTCACCCTGGCCTGCTCGACGAGTTGGTCCGAAGCGGGGCCGATGCGATTGAGATCTTCGCCGCGCGTCAGCACTTCGACTACGCCAACCGCAAGCAGCATGTGCGCGAAATCGCCGAGTGGTTTCGCTCCACCGGCGTGCCGCTTAACTCGGTGCACGCTCCGTTGTATTCGGATTACGAGTGGGGACGCACGGGTTCGCCGCCTGTCAATATTGCCTCGACCGATCGCGCCACACGCGTGGATGCGATGGACGAGATCAAGCGGGCGCTCGAAATCGCGGAGTACATTCCCTTTCGCTTCCTGGTGCAGCATATTGGCAACCCGGGCGAAGCCTTTGACGAAAAGAAATTCGAAGCGGCAATGACCTGCGTCGAGCATTTGCGCGCCTTTGCCAAGCCGCTCGGCGTGCGGATTCTGGTCGAGAATATTCCCAACGAGCTTTCGACGCCCGAGCATCTGGTGGAATTCATCCACACCATGCACTTCGACGATATCGGCGTCTGCTTCGACTGCGGGCATGCCCACATGATGGAGGGAATACCCTCGGCGTTCGCGACGCTCAAGAATCACATCTCGTCGACGCATATTCATGACAATCAGAAAGACAAGGATTCTCATCTCTGGCCCGGCAAAGGCTCCATCGACTGGAAAGAGACGATGGAACTCTTGCGCACCGCACCACAGACTCCGCCGCTCCTGCTCGAGATCGAAGGCGAAGAAAAGAAAAATCCGGGAGAGGACCTGACCGCAACGTTTCGCAAGCTGGAAGAATCGTAGGAATCAACCGCAGAGATCGCTGAGCAGTTTTGGCATTGCCCTTTCGGCCTGTTCGGAGAACGGTTTAAGCGTCTTCCGAACCGTCGAGTTTTGCAGAGACTTGTGAATCAGTACTCTGCGCTCTCTGCGGTAAAAAGGCTTTGACTTATGTCCGCACCCATTAGCACCATTGCCGAAATCGGCAAGCATGAAGGCCAGTCCGTCACTATTCGCGGATGGCTCTACAACCTCCGCGAAAGCGGCAAGCTGCTTTTCCCGCAATTCCGCGACGGCAGCGGCGTCATCCAGGGCGTGGTGCCTAAGAACGCCGTTGCGCCCGAAGTGTTCGACGCCATCAAAGGCCTTACGCAGGAATCTAGCGTGATTGTTGAGGGCAAGGTGCGCGCCGACAAGCGCGCGCCCGGAGGATACGAGCTCGATGTGGCGAATGTGCAGGTGGTGCAGCGCGTATCCGAATCGGATCCGTATCCCATTACGCCGAAGGATCATGGGACCGACTTCCTGATGGAGCATCGGCACTTGTGGGTGCGGTCGCAGCGGCAGGCGGCGATTCTGCGGGTGCGCGCCGAGATCATTAAGGCGGCTCGCGACTACTTCGACTCGAACGGATTTACGCTGACCGATCCGCCGATTATTACGCCCGCGGCTTGCGAGGGCACGACTACGCTGTTCCCCGTCGACTACTTCGAGGAGCAGGCCTTCCTCACGCAATCGGGCCAGCTTTACATCGAGGCGACTGCGATGGCGCTCGGCAAGGTGTATTCGTTTGGGCCAACGTTTCGGGCGGAGAAGTCGAAGACGCGGCGGCATCTCACCGAGTTCTGGATGGTCGAGCCGGAGATTGCCTATGGCACGCTCGACGACCTGATGGAGCTGGCCGAGAACTTCCTTACGTTTATCGTCAAGCGCTGCCTGGAACGCCGGCGAACCGATCTGCACACCATTGGGCGCGACGTTGCGAAGCTGGAGAAGATCGAGCCGCCGTTTCCGCGCATCTCGTATGACGAAGCCGTCACGGCGCTGCAGGAAGGTCATTCGCAAGGCGTGCTGGAGAACAAGTTCGAGTGGGGCGGCGATCTCGGCTCGCCGGACGAAACGTATCTGTCTTCGCAGTATGACAAGCCAGTGATGGTGCATCGCTATCCGGCGGGTGTGAAGGCGTTTTACATGGAGCCCGATCCGAAGAGGCCGGAACTGGCGCTGTGCGTCGATGTGCTGGCGCCGGAAGGTTATGGAGAGATCATCGGTGGCTCGCAGCGCACGGCCTCGCACGATCTGCTGCTCCAGCGCATCAGGGAACACAAGCTGCCCGAAGAGGCCTTCAAGTGGTATCTTGACCTGCGCAAGTATGGGAGCGTTCCGCATGCGGGCTTTGGCATGGGCATTGAGCGCGCAGTGGCGTGGATCTGCGGCTTAGAGCATGTGCGGGAGACGATTCCGTTCCCAAGGATGCTGTATCGGCTCTATCCGTAGGTCTAAACGCAGAAGATTTAACGCAGAGATCGCGGAGTTCGCAGAGAAGGTAATTTCATGAGTGCAACGGCGACGCAGGCCGATCAGCTCAACGCGATCACAGAACAGATCATTGGTTGTGCGATGGAGGTACACCGCGTGATAGGACCTGGACTCCTCGAGTCCGCCTACGAGGCATGCCTAGCCTTTGAACTGTGTGCCCGCGGGTTTCGCGTCGAGCGACAAAAGCCTCTTGCTGTCGTCTACAAAGACGTAAAGCTGGATTGTGGATATCGGGTTGACCTGGTTGTGAACGAATCGGTCGTCGTTGAAATCAAGGCGGTCGAGAAACTCAATCCAGTTCATTCAGCTCAACTATTATCCTATCTGCGGCTGCTGGACTACAGAGTTGGCCTGCTTTTAAACTTCCATTGCACTATGCTCAAGCACGGAATTCGCAGAGTAGTAAATAATTTCCCAATCTCTGCGAACTCTGCGATCTCCGCGGTTCAATAACATCCTATGGCTCATCCGAATCGGTCGTTCAGCAGTGTCACTCCGCGCAACATTCGCGTGATTGGCGTGCCTCTTGACCTTGGGCAGTCGCGACGCGGCGTCGATATGGGGCCTTCGGCTGTGCGCGTTGCCGGACTGGAGGCTCGGCTGGAAGCGATCGGGCACGTCGTCGAAGATGCCGGCAACATTGCGGTCGCCATTCCCGAGCAGAAGAAGGAAGGCGCGGCCAGCGCGAAGTACCTCAAAGAGATCACGGCAACCTGCGTGAAGAGCGCTGACATGGTGCTCAAGGCGCTTGAAGCGGGCAAAGTTCCGCTGGTGCTTGGCGGCGATCATTCGGTCGCGGTCGGAACGGTTTCGGGCGTTGCCGAATTCTATCGCCGGCAGCAGCAGAAGATCGGGCTGATCTGGATCGACGCGCACACCGACATCAACACGCCCGAGAGCTCGCCGAGCGGGAACGTGCATGGCATGCCGCTGGCTGCGCTGATGGGGCTTGGACCGGCCGAGCTGGGCAACATTTACGACTTTTCGCCCAAAGTGCATCCCGAGAATTGCGTGCTGGTCGGCGTGCGCGATGTGGACAACTACGAGAAGGAGAATATTCGACGCGCGGGCGTTGAAGTGTTCACGATGCGCGATATCGATGAGCGCGGAATGCGGGCGGTGATGGAAGAGGCGCTGCGCATGGCTGGTCGCGGAACTGCGGGCTATCACGTGTCGCTGGACATGGACTGGATCGATCCGGAGGACGCGCCTGGAGTGGGAACTCCGGTTTGGGGCGGAGCGACTTACCGCGAAGCGCATCTGGCGATGGAGATTATTTCCGATCACGGAAGGATGACGAGCTTTGAGATTGTGGAAGTGAATCCGGTGATTGACGAGCGCAACCAGACAGCGGATCTGGCGGTGGAATTGGCGCTTTCCGCGTTTGGGAAGAAGATTCTGTAGGGTCGGATTCGCGGTTTCTGTGATCGTGAGCGATTGTGTTTTTTGGTTGCGACGAGTTGCCCTTCTTTGACCCCCCTCTCCTCGGTCTTTTAAAGTCAAAGACTTGGCGGTGTCTGTCTCCAGGTCCTTGAAGAATATAGACTTACGAGTAAAGTATTTATTTTTCATAGACTTAGGAGCCCCGCGGGCTGGTTGCTGTGATTTCGGAGCGGGGCGTATCCCCCCTACCCCCCTATACCCGGTCTTTTGGAATCAAAGACTTAGCTTGGCACTCGCGCCAGGTCTTTGAGGAATAAGGAGTTACGGGTAAAGTATTTATAAATCATTGACTTACGTGCCGATTGCGGGACGTTCGGCGCGGGTAAATCACGCCAAGTCTTTGACGAATAAATATTTTAGCTAAGCTCGGAGCGTTTGTCCGAGGGTTCGAGACCGTTACGAATGTTGGTCATCACCCGGAAACCAGCGGGTGGCGGGCCCCGCGTATGTCACGGGGAGCGTCGCGCACCCGACTTGCGTTTTTTTCAAAGAGCGAGTGGGACATGAGCGCGTTGTGCGCTCTATTTCTATCTTCGGACTTTTTTGGGCTGAGTCAAGAGGTTTTGGCGGATCTAGCGGGGATGCGGAGGCCCAGGTCTCGGAAGGGGGAGACCTGGGTCAGAGTTAAGGTGTTGCGTTGAAGGACGCGTTACCGAGCCACCTTGAACACCGTGCCTTGGTTGTTTGCGCCGCCCCCGGACGTCGTTCCATAGAGGTTGCCCTTCGTGTCCATCGCCAATCCGCCATAAGGCGTAAGCCCGTCTCCCGTGCCGATGATGAAGTTATGGAGTACGGTTCCCCCTCCGGCGGGGGTAACCTCAAATACCGTGCCGTAGCACGAGCTCTCCGGAAAACCACCCGAAGTTGTGCCATAGAGGCTACCCTTTTTGTCCATGATCAGGGCTGCATTGGGTCCGTAGCCGTCATTGGGCCCGTTCCCAAAGCTGTAAAGCACGGATACCGTTCCCTCCGGAGTGAGCTTAAACACCGTGCCCGAGTTGCTCGCGCCGCAGCCATTCGTGGTGCCATAGAGGTTGCCCTTCTTGTCCATGATCAATCCCCCTAAGGGAAAGCACCCGTCCGGGCAATAGGACCCGCCTTGGGAGCAGAAGCTATGGAGCACGGTTTCTTCCCCAGTCGGGGTAACCTTAAACACAATACCGCTGTCGTAAGCGCCGCCGCCAGACGTGGTGCCGTAGAGATTGCCCTCCTTGTCCATGATCAATCCCGCGTAAGGCTGCTCCCCGTCACCGGACTGGCTCCCAAAGCTGTAGAGCACGCTTTCTTGCCCGCTTGAAGTGACCTTAAACACGTTGCCCAAGTGGTTCGTGCCGCCAGAGACCGTGGTGCCATAGAGATTACCCTTCTTGTCTATAATCAGGCCCGCGTAAGGCTCATACCCGTCTGGGAACTTACTCCCAAAGCTGTAGAACACGCTTTCTTCCCCGCTTGGGGTGGCCTTAAACACTGTGCCGGCGCCGTGCGCGCCGTTGCCGGCAGTCGTGCCATAGAGGTTGCCCTTCTTGTCCATGACCAGGCCCGCGTAAGGCTGATCCCCGTCACCGGACTGGCTCCCAAAGCTGTAGAGCACGCTTTCTTCGCCGCTTGAGGTGACCTTAAACACCGTGCCCCAGTTAACCGTGCCGCCGGTGAGGGTGGTGCCATACAGATTGCCCTCCTTGTCCATGATCGGGGTGTCGTAAGGTGACGCCCCGTCGCCAGATTGGCTCCCGAAGCTGTAGAGCACGGTTTCGGTTTGGGCGTGGGCTGGGTGGGCGGCCATGAGCAGCAGCGCGGAAAGCACAGCCAATATCAGAGCGCCGCTTGTTGCGGTCGCGGGTTTTGTCGAGCCGTGCTTCGGCCCGACGGCTGGAATGTTCAGACAATACTTCTCCCTAAGGTCCGTTACTACCAAATGCATGGTCCTCTCCTAAGCGTTCTGGTCTTGCTTGGCTTGCTCTTGCTGGTGATTCGTCTTCCGGTTGGATCTTGCGTTGCTGGTTCTGGGGATTACTGCTATGCGCCGCGCGCCCCATAGGCTATCGCACGCGCCATTGCGCCTACTCATTCTGTATGCGGGAAGTGGCCAGATGCAGAGCGAGTTCGCAAGAGCTTGGGAGGGATTATGCCCAACCCCGAAAATGGTGTCAAGGGTAATAGCTATGTCGTTTATTGGTCATTCGGCGGGCGGGAAATTCGTGCTGCGGTGGTGGAGGCCTGGCCCTTCGCGTCCAAACTCTTTTCAGGTCTGTAGGTGTTTTACAGACACATGGGGTGGGTGTATCTTGGTGCCGCTTTCTCACTTCATCATGAGGGATGGATTCTATGTCGAGCATTCGGACTACGCTGCTTGCGCTTTGTGCGCTTGCGCTGATTGCAACGTGCGTTTCGGCATTTGGAGCTTCGTCGGCGATTGCTGCGGGGACGATCACTGTTAGCGGGCAGGCTGCCGCTGCTGCGGCGGAGACGGTGGCGGCGGATACTCCGCGCGTTACGCCGGGGGGCGCTACTTTCACGGTGCCGGCGGGGTGGTCGATTGAAACGGGCACAAACATGGTGGTGCTGGCACCGCCGGAGACGGACGCGCACATAGTTATTTTTGACGCGCAGGCGGCGGATGCAAAAGCGGCGGTGGAGGCGGCTTGGGCTGCCTACAAATTGACGAAAGCCTGGCCGGGAAAAACCTGGCCGGTGAAGCTGGTGACGCCACGACCGGCGCGCGAGGGCTGGGAGGAACGGCAGGTGTTCGACTATGAGACTTCTCCGAATGAGCGGGTCGCGGTGCAGGCGATTGCGTATCGTGCGGGAACGGCGTGGACGGTGCTGATTCTGAACGCGAGCGAGCCGACGCTGGAGAAACGCGGGGCGCCGATTTCACTGATTGCGCAAAGCCTGCGTCCGAAGGGATATGAGCGGGAGTCGTTTGCGGGGCGCAAGGCGCATGCGCTGGATGCGGAGCGGATCGCGCTGATGAAAGAGTTTGTTGAAACGTCGATGAAAGAACTTGGAATCCCGGGCGTGGGCATGGCGCTGGTGGATGGCGGCAAGGTGGTGTATGAGGGCGGGCTGGGAGTGAAAGAACTCGGGAAGCCGGAGCGGGTGGACGAGAACACGCTGTTCATGGCCGCTTCGAACACGAAGGGAATGACGACGCTGCTGCTCTCGGAACTGGTGGACGAGAAAAAGCTGCGGTGGGATGAGCCGGTAACGGAGGCGTATCCGAGCTTTAAGCTGGGCGACGCGAACACGACGAAGCAGGTGCTGATCAAGAACCTGGTGTGCGCATGCACGGGATTGCCGCGGCAGGATTTGGAATGGATTTTTGAGTTCAGGAACGCGACGCCGGAATCGTCGCTGAAACTGCTGGGCACGATGCAGCCGACGAGCAAGTTTGGCGAAGTTTTCCAGTACAGCAATCTGATGGCGGCGGCGGCTGGATATATTGGGGCGCACCTGGTGTATCCGAAGATGGAGCTGGGCGCGGCGTACGACAGAGCGATGCAGGAAAAGATTTTCAATCCGCTGGGGATGAAATCGACGACGTTCGATATGAAGCGGGCGCTCGGAGGCGATCACGCGAGTCCGCATGGCGACGATGTGGACGGCAAGCCGGCGGTGGCGAATATGGCGTTCAACTATGCAGTGATGCCGCACCGTCCGGCGGGCGGCGTGTGGACATCGGCGCACGATCTGATTCGATATGTGCAGCTGGAAATCGCGCAGGGAAAACTGCCGGATGGGAAGCAACTGGTTTCGGCGGAGAATTTGCTGATGCGACGCGTGCCGCAGATTCCGCTGGGCGAAGACGCGAGTTACGGGATGGGCCTGGAGGTGGACCGGAAGTACAAAGTGGCGGTGGTGCATCATGGCGGGAGCATGGCCGGATATAAGAGCGATTTGATGCTGCTGCCGGATTCGGGGATTGGCGCGGTGCTGCTGACGAATTCGGATAATGGAGTGATGCTGCTGCGTCCGTTTATGCGGCGGCTGCTGGAGGTCGCGTTTGACGGTAAGCCGGAGGCGGCGGGGGACGTAGCGGCGGCGGCGGCGCGGAATAAGGCGGAAGAGGCGAAGGACCGGGAACGGCTGGTGGTGCCGGCGGATGCGGCGCTGGTGGCTGGGCTGGCGAAACGGTATACGAGCAAAGAACTCGGCGACATTGACGTGATCAGCGGGGCGGGAGCGACAACGTTCGATTTTGGGGAGTGGAAGAGTACGGTGGCGTCGCGGAAGAACGATGACGGGACGATTTCATTTATCACTATCGATCCGACGAATAGTGGATTTGAATTCGTGGTGGGTCAGCGCGAGGGGAAGCGGGTACTGGTGATTCGGGATGGGCAGCACGAGTATGTGTTCAGGGAAGTGGCGTGACGTGGGAGATTCTTGGCTGTGAGGGCCCAGGCCTCGAAAGGCGCGAGACCTGGGCACCCGCGGATTAACGTTTGAACCTTCCGGCCGACTTACTGCACGTCGGAGACTTTGCCGTTTACGAAGGTTACTTTGATGTCTTTGTAGACGTAAATTTGTTTGGTGCCGAGGTTGATGATCTTGTCAGGGACGCCGATGGCGGCTTTTACCTGATCGGGGGTTTGGCCCTTTTCGATCTGCGCGGGCTCGGGTGCGGGCTGGTTCTGGGCCTGGCCGCCGCCGTTGCCCTGATTGTTGCCGCCGTTGTTTCCGCCCTGGTCATTGTTGTTTCCGCCCTGGTTATTGCCCTGCTGATTGTTCTGGTCGCCGCCGCTATCGTCGATGGCGAGGAGGCCGGCGATGGCGTCTTCGACTTGGGGGGCGCTCATTTTGGCGAGCTCACCCTTGGTGAACTGGAAGACGACGTCGGCTTTGTAGAAGGTGGTCGGGCTGATGTTGTTGCAGGAGTCGCAGGAGACGATGCCCATGACGACCTGGTCTTTATCCATGTTGACTTGAATTTTTGTGGGATAGACCTTGTTGCCGACCTGGAAGAACTGGGTGGTCTGCTGTTTGCCGAAATGGCCGAGGAGGCTGCCGCGGGCCTTCATGCTCAGGGCGTTGGGCGAGTGGACCGAGCCATCCTGATATTTGGTGGCCATGCCGCTGGACTGGTCGCCGTAGGGGACGCTGAGAATGCCGCCCTTGTTGATTTTGAGGATTGTGCCCGCCTCGATGACGGCGGCGCCGTTGGAGTCCTCGCCCATTTTGACCAGGTTGTATTGAGCGTTGAGCTGATCGGCGAGGGAGACCTGCGCGCCGAGTTGGGCGGCGAGTGCGAGGAGAATCAGAGTAGCGATAAGAATGGGCGTTTGAATCTTGTGGTGCATGGGTGAAGCTCCTCTCTCGGCGATTGACGGCCGAGCATGATTGAATTAAACACGCTCTGGCGAGGGTCGGAGTATGGACCCCCAGGGGCTAAAGCCCCGGAATTTCTCTAGCCTGACTGTGGCACGACTGAAGTCGTGCCTGGTTCTTTGCTACGCAAATAAACGGCGCGCCCCGCAGTTGCGTACTGCGAGGCGCGCTGGGAGTTAGTTTGGTTGCTTGGCGTCGGCCTCGGCCGCGTCGGCGTCTTTTTGGGCCTGATTCAGATCGCTTTCCACGTTCGAATCGGGCGTTGGTGCTGGGATTTCGCCAGCGGTGGTGGAAGTATCGGGAGCTTTGGGCAGTCCATTCTTACCGTTCTTGGCGGCCATCTCCTTCATGCCATCGGCCATGTTCTGGCGCATGTTGTTGTACATATCCATGATGTCGTCGGTGGATACGCTGACGGTGGCGCCGACCGGACACTCATCTTTATCCTTGCGGCTGGACTTGACGGTGGCGTCGACCATGTGGTCGTCGTCGGGCTTATCGCCGGTGCGGAAGATGACGTCCCCGCCGGTGAGGATGCACTCGTTGCCATCCGACGTCGTCAGGTCTTCTTGATTGGCGACGAGGAAGTAGCGAATGTTGGGATCGAGGGCTGCGGGCGGTCCGCTGTCATTGCCGGCCTTGTCTTTGTTGGCGGCCGCAGTTTTCTCGGCTGCGATCTGGTCTTTGATTTCCTGGGAGAGCGCGTCCTTGATTTCCTTGGTCATCGCGGGGCCACTGCTGGCCGGCGCACCGCCGAGCAGCAAGGCATGGGTGCCATAGATGGAGGATAGGTTCGCGGCCACGAGAGGATCCGAGGTAGAGAGCGACGCGATTACGTCGGAATTCTCCTGGGTGAATTGAGGAGGCAGGAGTTCGCCGCTATCGGCAGCAGCTTCGGCCTGGTCGGCGTAGGCTGCCTGCAAGCTGGCGGCGATGAAGTAGTCGGCGAGCCAGAAGGCGGCGCTGGGATAGACGGGGTAAGGATTCCAGTAGGCGCCGTAGTAGCCGTACCAGGGCGCTCCGCCCCAGCCCCAGCCGTAGGCGATGGGTGCGGGCCACGGGTTGTAGGCCCAGCCGTAATACGCGGGCCCGTAGTAGTAGGCGGGAGCGTATCCGTAATAGGGATAACCGCCGTAGTAATAGCCGCGATAGCCGTAGGCGTAAGCGTGTCCGCCGCGCCAGTAAGTGCGCTGGACGTACTCGTGACCGCCGTGGCGATAGAAGGCGCGCTGGCTGTATCCGCCGTGACGGCCGGTGGCGACGACAGTGCGACCGTTGTGGGTGGCGACGACGCGCCGACCGCCGTGCAGGCCGTGGTTCACGGTTACGCCGTGGCCAGAGATGCTGCGTACGGAGCCGTTGGCGCGGGTTGTAACCTTGGCGCCGCTCTTGGTGGTGTGCGTGGTGGCGCCTTTGGGCTGATGGTTGCCGGCGGACTGATTGCCACGATTGGCGGCGTTGCCGCCAGCGCGATTGCCGGCCTGGTTGCCGCCAGCGCGATTGCCCGTGTTGCCGCCGGCATGATTGGCTTGGCTGCCCGCGGCTCGATTGCCCTGCGTGTTGCCGGCACGATTGCCCGCTTGACTACCGCCGGCGCGATTGCCGGTGTTGCCGGCGTGGGTCTGATTCTGGCCGCCGGGTCCACGATTGCCGGTGTTGCCGGCGTGGGTCTGATTCTGGCCGCCGGGTCCACGATTGCCGGCGTTGCCGGCGTGGGTCTGACTCTGGCCGCCGGGTCCACGATTGCCGGCGTTGCCGGCATGGGTCTGACTCTGGCCGCCCGGTCCGCGGTTAGCGGCGTTGCCGCCATGCTGTTGCGGGGCCTGCGCGGCGTGCGATCCTCCACCTCCACCCGAGGGATGCGACGCGGGAGCGCTTGGCTTGCTGCCGGCCGCTGCAAATGCAGACAGAGTGAATAGAACGAATGCCACGGAGAGGAGAAATTTCCCTTCACTGCTTGAATTCATGAGCGACTCCTGAGGATGTAAATCGTAACTGCGTGACCCGACAACCGAAATCGACTGGGAACGACGAACCGGCAGGTTCCACACTCCCGGCGCGCGCTTTTCCATGATCGCCTTCGCCGCGAGTGTCGTTGGGGAAGGGCTGACACCCACTTTCGAAGCACGCTAATTTCACACCGCTTTCGCCCGGCTGTCAAGGTACCAATCCTGCGTACCAACCCTGCGATTGACGGCGAAGCGGGGTGCGGCCAGACTGAATGGTTATGGGAAAACTTCGAGTGGGCATTCTTTTTGGCGGACGCAGCGGAGAGCACGAGGTGTCGTTGCTGTCGGCGGCGTCGGTTTTGAACGCGATCGATAAGAAGAAGTATGAGGTGGTGCCGATCGGCATAACCAAGGACGGGCGCTGGCTGACGGCGGAACATGCGGAACGGCTGCTGAAGGCCGGGGCGGGCGAGGGGGGAGCGGCCCCAAACGCGGGCGAGGGCGCGCGCGCTGCGCAGGCAGGTGGGACCGAGGCTGCGCATTTGCGGGCGGGCGATCCGGAGGCGACTCCGGGGGCGGCGGTGCTGGCGGCGGGGGAATCGGTGGTGGTGCCGCCGGAGCCGGCGCGGCGGGGTGGGCTGGAGCCGTTTCAGACGGATGCGGCGGGAGGGCAACTGCGGCGGGCGGCGGACCGGGCGATCAATGTCGACGTCATCTTTCCCGTGCTGCATGGGACGTTTGGCGAGGATGGAACGATACAGGGACTGCTGGAGTTGGCGGACATTGCGTATGTGGGGGCGGGAGTGCTGGGGTCGGCGGCGGGCATGGATAAAGACGTGATGAAGGCGCTGTTCCGGACGGCGGGCTTGCCGATTGTGAGGCATGTGACGGTGCTGCGGTCAGCGTGGGAAGGCGCGCCGCGGAAAGTGGAGAACCTGATCGAGGGCAAGGTGAAATATCCGGTGTTTGTGAAGCCGGCAAATCTCGGGTCGTCGGTGGGAATTTCGAAGGCGCATGACCGGCGGGAGCTGGGGCCGGCGATTGCGGAGGCGGCGAAGTTCGATCGCAAGATTGTGATTGAAGAGGGCGTGGGCGGGAAGAAGCACAAGGCGCGCGAGATTGAATGCGCGGTGCTGGGCAATGACGAGCCGAAGGCGTCGGTGGCGGGAGAGATTGTGCCGTGCAAGGAGTTTTACGACTACGACGCGAAGTACCTGGCGGAAGGCTCGGAGCTGGTGATTCCGGCGAAGCTGAACCGGGCGGAGATGAAACGCGTGCAGGCCTTGGCGGTCGCGGCGTTTCAGGCGGTGGACTGCGCGGGGCTGGCGCGGGTGGATTTTCTGATGGAGCCGGAGTCGCGCAAATTGTACGTGAACGAGATCAATACCATGCCGGGATTTACGGCGATCAGCATGTATCCGAAGCTGTGGGCGGCGACGGGAGTATCGTATCCCGAGCTGATTGACCGACTGATTGAGCTTGGGGTGGAGCGGCACCGGGACAAGAAGCGGAACCAGTACAGCCGGTAGAGTTAACCGCAGCCGGTAGAGCTTAAACGCAGAGTACGCTGAGATCGCGGAGAAGTCCTTTTTTCTTCCGGGCGCTGGTCGCGTTTCGCCGCCTCTTCCAATTACAATGAAATATCGCGTCTTCCGGCGCCGGTTGGCGGGCCGGGATCTACAGTTTCAAATCGCAATCACAGAGGAGAATTCATGTCGCAGAATCACTATGTAAGCAAGAACAAGCGCCGTCAGAAGAACAAGAAGCGGAAAGACTCGTCGCAGGGGACGATGGCGAAGATTCGGCAGCTGGAAGCAGCGGAGAAGAAGAAGTAGAGCGAGGTCAGAAGTGAGAGGTTAGAGGGCAGAGGGGAAAACTTTCATTGTGCCGGCTGTGAGCCATGTGAGCCCTGAGGACTTCAGTTTCCGATCTCTGATCTTTAACCCCTCGATTCTTGCCTCGCGCCTCGCGCCTCGCGCCTCGCGCCTCTCGCCGTTAATCTCGCCTCTCCGATCTAGAACCTCTGACCTTCAACTTCGAACTTCTGACCTCAACCCTCGTTGCAATCATTGACAGCAATGCTATCATTGATGTCATGGCGAGCATTACCATCCGTCAGCTCCCGGAAAGCACGAAGCGCAAACTTCGCATGCGTGCGGCCGGCCATGGGCGCTCGATGGAGCAGGAGGCGCGTGAGATCCTGAATTCCGCCCTGAGGCAGGCTGAGGAGCCGCCGAAGGATCTGGGGAAGGCGATCCGCGAGCTCTTTGCGCCGTATGGTGGCGTCGAGTTAAAGATACCGCCGCGCGAACCCGTTCCCGAAGACAGGATCAAGAAAATCTTTGGCGATGATCATTCTTGATACGAACGTCATTTCGGAGGCGATGCGGCCCTCCCCGAACTCGAACGTATCGCAATGGTTGTCGGAGCGAGCGCCGGCGCAATTGTTCACTACCACGATCAGTCTGGCTGAGATCCTTACCGGCGTCGAGCTGCTTCCCGTTGGAAAACGCCGGAGCGGCTTATTGGCGACCGCCGAGACGATGTTTTCCAGGCTGTTCGCACGACGCGTGTTTGTCTTTGACGAGGCCGCAGCACGAGCATTCCCGGTAATTGTCGTCGCGCGCCGGTCTCACGGTCGGCCCATCGCCGTCATGGATGCGCAAATTGCCGCTATCGCGAAGGTCAACGACGCGATCCTGGCTACGCGCAACACCGCGGATCTTGAGGATTGCGGGATTCGGCTGGCGAATCCCTGGCGGGAATGATCGGCGGATCGCGCCTCAGAATCGCCCTACCCGATTGGTTTCAACTTCCCTTCCACCTGTAAACTAATGGGTCTTCCGTGCAAGTTTTTCCCCCGGAGGTTGTGATGCGCGTGCGACTGTTTGCGATGGCCACTCTTCTTGCCCTGCTTACCGTTGTTGTTGCGTTGCCGCTGGCTGCTCAGGCTAAACATCCGTTCACTTTTGAAGACATGATGAAGTTGAAGCGCGTGGGCGAGCCGGTGCCTTCGCCGGACGGCAAGTGGGTGCTGTTCAGCGCGGTGGATGTGGATTTGGCGGCGAATAAGAAGACGCCGCACATTTGGATTGTGCCCCTGGGCGACGGTGCGGACGGGGGTAGGGGTTCCTCCACTCCGCAGAAGGATTTGCAAGCGAATCCTTCTGCTCCGGTCGGAATGACAGGTGGGGAGAGGATTCTGGTCGCGGATCAGGATGGCGACCGGCCACGGTGGGCGCCGGATGGGAAGCGGTTTGCGTTTATCTCGAATAAGGATGGTGGATCGCAGGTTTGGATTGCGGATTTTGATGGCGTCGCGGGCGCGGTGACGGCTGTATACAAGCTGACTTCGATTGCGACCGAGGCGGGCGGCGAGCTTTGGTCTCCGGATGGCAAGAACATTCTTTTTACCTCCGATGTTTATCCGGAGTGCGATGGCGCGCCGGCCGCGGAGTTGGCGTGCAATGACAAGAAGCACAAAGAAGCGGAGGAGTCGAAGGTCAAGGCGATCATCTTCGACAGCTTGCTGTATCGGCATTGGAATGCGTTTAAGCGCGGGACGCGCACGCACATCTTTGTGATCTTTGCGCCACCTCAGCTCAACGGCTTGGAGATCGGTACGGTGGGCGGGAGTGGGCCAATGATCGGTACACCTCCGGCTCGCGATCTGACGCCGGGGGATTATGATGCGCCGGTGTTCTCGCTGGGCGGGCAGGATGACTATGCGTTCTCGCCGGATGGGCAGGAGATTTGCTACACGTCGAATCACGACAAGGTTCCGGCGGCCTCGACGAACAACGATTTGTGGATTGTGCCGGTGAATTGGGGCGCGAATGCAACGCCTGCCGAGGTGCTGGCGAAGACGAAGAATATTACGGCCGACAATCCGGCGAGCGACTCGACTCCGCTCTATTCGCCCGATGGGAAGTACATTGCCTACCGCGCCCAGCAGCGTCCGGGATACGAGAGCGACCGGTTTCGGCTGATGCTGTACGACCGGAAGACGGGGGAGAGGGAAAACTTAACGGAGGATTTTGACAGTTGGGTGGGATCGTTCGTTTGGGCCCGGGATTCGAAACGTATTTACTTCACTGCCGAAGATGAGGGCTCGTCGCCGATATACGTGCACCAAATGAACTACGACAAATTGTCTGCGCAAGAACGGAACATCCCGAACCCCTCCGAAATTCAGCGTGGTTATGACGGCGATATCGTGCTTGGGCCCGGCGAAACCGTGTTGTTCACGCAAATGTCGGTTCGTTGGCCGACTGATATCCTTGAAGCCGGAACGGGAATAGCGTGCTGGCCCAGGGGATCGGATGAAACGATGTGCAGGCTGCCCCGTCCTCACCCCATCACTCACATCAACGACGCCGTCCTCTCACAAATCGAGATGTCTCCGCTCGAAGCTTTCTGGTTCACGGGGGCGCACGGCGACAAGGTTGAAGGCTTTCTCGTCAAGCCGCCGAATTTTGATCCTTCTAAGAAATATCCGGTGAAGTTTCTGCTCCACGGAGGGCCTGAAGGCGCCTGGGGCGACGACTGGTCTTACCGGTGGAATCCGGAGCTTTTTGCGGCGCCGACTCCTTCAGTAAGTTCGGGGTATGTCGTCATCATGATCAACTTTCATGGGTCGACTGGATATGGACAGAAGTTTGTGGATGCGATCAACGGCGATTGGGGCGGGGCTCCGTTCGAAGATTTGATGAAGGGGCTGGATTACGCGGAGAAGACTTATCCGTTTATCGATAAAGACCGGGAGTGCGCGTTGGGCGCGAGTTATGGCGGATACGCGGCGAACTGGGTGCTTGGGCATACGGACCGGTTCAAGTGCATCGTGTCGCATGACGGGATGTTTAATTCGATTTCGGCTTGGGGTACGACTGAGGAGCTATGGTTCAACGAGTGGGAGTTTAAGGGGACGCCGTATACGAACCGGGAGATGTATGAGAAGTGGTCTCCGAGCAACGCGGCGAAGAATTTCAAGACGCCGACGCTGGTGGTGCACGGGCAGCTCGATTACCGGCTGGATGTGAGCGAGGGCTTTCAGCTTTTTACTACGCTGCAACGGATGGGCGTGCCGTCGAAGATGCTGTACTTTCCGGATGAGGGGCACTGGGTGCTGAAACCACAGAATTCCGAACTCTGGTGGAAGACGGTGAGTGACTGGGTGGACCAGTGGACGAAAGATCCGGCCGGGAAGAAATAGCAGTCGCGTTCAAATAGGACGAAAACGATCAACTCGTCCGCGGCGGAATGACGATGGAGAGGGCGTCTTGCTCGATGGTCATGCGGGCGGGGAGGCGGCCTAAGAGTTCGCCATCGGCCTCGACGTAGACGCGGTCGGCGGCGTTGCCTTGCGCGGGCAGGCGGCAGGCGATCTCCGAACAGCTGACGAGGTCAATCCCTTTAATTTTGCGGCGCCAGCCGAGGAGCGCGCCCGCCACATATTGCAGATAGGCGTTGCGGCTGTCGGTGCGGCACATGACGGCGCGCAGGTCGGGGCAATCGAGCGAGGCGCCGGGAACGAGTTCGCGCAGGATGTTGCCGAAAAATCGGATGCGCACGGCGAGGAGTTCGGTGAGCAGCGCCTGCTGTTTGTGCCCGCTGCCGTTGGAGTATTCGGCTTCAAAGCGGCGCATGCGGTGCGTGGCCCAGAGCTGCCAGGCCTTCATGTAATAAGCGGCCATGCCGGTGCTGTTTTTGAGGTCGGCGGTTAGCTTATAAAAAAGATGGGCGTCGACGCCGATGCCGGCCGCCACCGTGAAATAACGGGCGGTGGGCTTGCCATGAAAATCTTCGTACTCGACGCGGCCGAGCGGGAAGCGGCGGACGCTGCCCTCGACGGCGGCGCGCGCGGCATCACTGGGGCGAGACGGGAGGGCGAGATCGTGGGCGAGCGCGTTGGCGGTGCCGAAGGGAAGGATGGCGAGCGCGACGGGAGTGCCAGCCAATTCCTGAATGATGTCGTGAATGGTGCCATCGCCGCCGCAGGCGAAGACGGTGTCGCTGCCGCCCGCCACCGCATAGCGCGCGTGGATGGTGGCCTCGTGGCTGGAACGGCAAACGGTAAGCTCGGTATGGACTCCAGCGGACTGGATGATGCCGATGGCAATGTCGAGCTCGCGGTCGCGACGCTTGCGTCCGCGGCCGGAATTGGGATTAAAGAGAATGGTGGCTTTGCGCATGCACCCCGTCTCGCATCATTTGAGTTTAGCGCATGAGCGCGGCTGCGATGAACGGGCCGTCACGCGGCGGGTTATCGCGAGGCCGACCAGGTGAACACGAGATCTTCGCATGGATGGTTGATTTGAGGTCGTGTCTCGAATAAGCTTGCGCGCAAAGCTGTGGGGCTGCGGTCCGGTGACACTTTTTTCAAAATTCAGGAGGTCACTATGAAGTTGCTCAAGATAGGCTGCGTCGTTTTTGGGCTGGCGCTGTTCGCGGGAAATGCGGCAAGTGCGGAGCAGCGGCCAGTGACGTTGATGAGCGGGCTTGGGGACTGGCACCATCCGGTTTCGACCAAAAATAAGGAAGCGCAGGGATTCTTCGATCAGGGATTGCGGCTGATCTACGCGTTCAATCGTTGTTTGGACTCCAGCGGGCTTTGCGGGACCAGGGGCGCGACACCGACGCCTGGTTTGTGGAGAAACAGTTTCACGAATCGTGGAAGGGTGACCCGCAGTTGAAGGTTGAGGATTTGGTGTAGGAGTTCTGGCGCAGAGGCTAGGGTGTGAGTTTCTCGATCGAATAGACGACGTGCGGAAGGCCGCGCCAATCGATTTCCTTCCAGATTTTCATGCCATTGCGCTCGGCCACTCGCTGGGAAGGGATGTTCTCGGGGCGGATCAGCGAGATCAGGCGATCTGCTTTCAGATTCTGGAATCCCCACTGGCGGCAGGCGACGGCCGCTTCGGTGGCCAGGCCTTGATGCCAGAAGTCACGGCGAAGGTGGTAGCCGATTTCGTAGAGATGCTCGCCCTCGACCTGTTGGAGAAGGATGCCGCAGTCGCCGATCAGCTCGCCCGTCGGCTTCAGGATCATCGCCCAAAGTCCGACGCCGTCATTCTTATAGCGCTCGCGATTGCGGGCGATCCATTGTTCGACTCCGGCGCGATCATAGGGGGCGGGATAGAAGCGCATGGCTTCGGGATCGGAGAGAATGCGCGCGAGGGCATCGGCGTCGGCGTCGGAAAACTCGCGCAGCGCGAGGCGGCTGGTTTCAAGGATCGGCACGGGTTCCAGTCTAGCAATCAAGCGGCAGGGATTGAATTAAACTTATCCCATGGTGGAGATGGGCCGGTTGTTGATTTTCGTTGGCATTACGCTGGCCGTGGTGGGCGGCCTCGTCATGCTGCTGGGGCGAACCGGCCTGCCGTTGGGGCGGCTGCCGGGAGATGTGGTGTATCGGGGCAAGCACACCACGTTTTATTTTCCGCTGGCGAGTTCGATTCTGATCAGCGTAGTGCTTTCTATCGTGGTTTTTGTGATTGGACGGCTGAGAAAGTAGCGCGATACGGCGAAGCGGCGGGATTGAGACGCGCGGTCTTGCTTCTGTCCAGCCGACAACTATTCAGTTGACACTTGTCAACCAATCAATTTACACTCAGGAAATGATCGGCGGCTTCCGACATAAGGGTCTGGAAGAGATTCTGCGAACCGGCAGAACGCGCCGCATCGGCGCCGACCATATCGGAAAGTGCGTGCGCATCCTGCAATTGCTGGATGTGGCGGGGCGTCCGGAGGACATGAACATCGCGGGCTTTCGCTTCCACGGGCTGTGGGGCAATCCGCAACGCTGGTCGGTGCGGGTAAGCGGCAATTACCGCATAACGTTCGGCTGGTCGGGTGAGCACGCCATGGATATCGATTTTGAAGACTACCATTAGCGAGGAATTTATGGAGAGAAAGAACGGACTGCCACCTGTCCATCCGGGCGAGATTATCCGGGAAGATATTCTGCCATCGGTTGGACTATCGGTAACGGCCACGGCCAAAGCTTTGGGCGTGTCGCGCCAGATGCTTCACGCCATTCTGGCGGGGCGCAAACCTTTGTCCGCCGTGATGTGCCTGAAGGTGGCCCGCCTGTTTGGAGGTTCGCCGGACGTATGGATGCGATTGCAGGCGACCTATGACCTGAAAAAATCAGAGCAGAATAAAAAGGTGATGGCTCGGGTTGCGCGGATTGTGCCCGTCAAAGTTGCGGAAGAAGTTCGTGCCTGATTTGTTTCTGACACTCCGATGGGGATGAGCGACCAACTCGGGTTTCAGTTTCGCGCGCCGGAGCGGCATATCTGGACGGTGCGGGCGCTGGTCTCGGCGGTGCGCGGGCTGGTGGAGCGGCAGTACTCGGACTGCTGGGTAGAAGGCGAAATTTCGAATCTCCGCATTCCCGATTCCGGGCATCTGTATTTCACGCTGAAAGAAGAGACCGCGCAGATTCGCGTGGTGATGTTTCGGTCGTCGGCGCGGCTGCTGCGGTTCCGCCCTGAAAACGGGCTGCATGTTACTTTGCGCGGGCGAATCACGGTGTATGAAGACCGCGGCGAATTGCAGATTTCCGCGGAATTTATGGAGCCGCAGGGCGCAGGCGCTCTGCAATTGGCGTTTGAACAGCTGAAAGCGCGCTTGCAGGCGGAAGGACTTTTCGATGCCGCGCGAAAAAAACCAATTCCTCCGTTGCCGCGGAAAATCGGCATCATCACTTCTCCACAGGGCGCGGCCTTGCGCGACATCCTGAATATTCTTGGGCGGCGGCATCGCTCGGCGAACATTCTGATTTATCCGGCGCAGGTGCAGGGCGAAGCGGCACCGACTGAAGTGATGGCCGGGCTGCGGCACTTTCAGCAGAGTGGGCGGCACGGCGCGGTTGAGGTCATCATCATTGCGCGCGGCGGCGGGTCGGCCGAGGACCTGGCGGCGTTTAATGATGAAGGCCTGGCGCGGGCAGTTGCGGCGTCGAAGATTCCGGTGATTGCAGCGATTGGGCACGAAACGGATTTCACGATTGTGGATTTTGTCGCCGATCTGCGGGCACCCACGCCATCTGCCGCCGCTGAACTCGTCATCCGGTCGCGGCAGGAGATCGATGCGCAAGCCGAGGAACTGAATCGACGGCTGGAGCGGGCGGTGCGATATCGGCTGCTGATGGCGCGCCAGGAGCTAATCGAACTGGCGCAGCACGGTGCGTTTGCCGGGATCATGCATGGGATTCGACGAGGACAACAAAGGCTTGACGAGCGCCGCTTCCGGCTGGAGATGGCGCAACGGCAGCTGCTTGAGCGCAATCACCGGCGACTCGAAACGGGGTCGGCGGCGGTGCGGCATTATGATGCCCGCCGGCGACTGGCGGCCATTCGCCGGCAACTGGAAACCGAAGCTTCGAATCTGGCAGCGGCCACGCGCGCATGCCTGCTGAAATTTCGAGCCGCGCTGGACCGGCGCACGGCAAGCCTGGAAGCGCTTTCGCCAGTTGCGATTCTGAATCGCGGCTACGCGCTGGTGTTTGACGGCCAGGGAACGCTGGTGAAAGACGCAGCGCAGCTGGCGCCGGGCGATGAATTATCGGCACGGCTGGCACGTGGACAGGTGCGCGCCCGGGTAACGAATACGCAACGTGACGCAGCAGAGGGTGGCGTCTCGCCGAAAGCTGGCGAGCAATAGGCTGTGCACTAGTTAACCTGTGCCTCATTAGTCCGTGCATCAGTGGATAGGTGGTGCATTAGAATGAGAGCCAGCACACCTAAAATGTGAGGACCGAGTGACGGCAGCGATCGCGTGGCCACAAATCACGTTGAAGATTCTGGACATCGTGCTGGTCGCGATTCTGATCTATCAGTTCCTGATGCTGGTGCGCGGCACGCGCGCGGCGCCAATGCTGATCGGCGTCGCAACGCTGGGGCTGGTGTTTTATGTTTCGCGCATCGGTGAGTTGCCGACACTGAACTGGCTGCTGAGCACGCTGGTCCCGTACGTCGTCTTTGCGCTGATTGTGGTCTTCCAGTCGGAAATCCGGCACGCACTGGCCAATCTGGGCACGCGCATCTCCATGATGCGCTCGACAAGTTCGTCGGCCGACGTGTATGACGATATCGTTCTGGCCGCGAATCTTTTTTCGCAGACTCAGACCGGCGCGCTCATCGTGATCGAGCGTGAAATCGGCCTGCGCACTTACATCGAAAGCGGGGTCGCTCTGGACGCGCGCTTGTCGTACGACCTGCTGGCCTCGGTCTTCCGCCCGAGCGCGCCGCTGCACGATGGGGCGGTGATTGTGCAACGCGATCGCATCGCGGCCGCCGCTTGTTTCCTGCCGCTTTCGATGAATCCAATCCTCTCGACGCAACTCGGCACGCGGCATCGGGCGGGCATCGGAATTACCGAAGAAACCGATGCGGTCGCGGTGATCGTCTCCGAGGAGACGGGGTCGATCAGCGTGGCGGTTGGCGGCAATATCGATCGCGATCTGACGGTGGAACGTTTGCGCGAACGCTTGAGCACGCTGCTGCGCCGCTATGCGCCGGCGCCCAGCCTGCCGAGCGCGGTGGAAGAAACGTTCATCGAGGACGAACCGCCCAGCACCCACTCCTCGCCGCGCCGCGATGCCGCGTCGCGATTGAAGGGGGATGACTGAACATGGCGAGTTTGTGGCATCGGATCGTCCTGCAAAACTTCTGGCTCAAATTGATTTCGCTGCTGATGGCCATTGCCCTGTGGCGAGCGGTGGCGATCAGCCCTATCGCCGAGGTGGAGTTGAAGGTCCCGATCGAGTTTCGCAATCTGCCCGACAACCTGGAGATCGATTCGGCCAGCTTCACGGAGGCGCAGGTGCGGGTGCGCGGGCCGGAGCGCGCCATTCATCGGCTCGACCCATCCGATGTGCGCGCTGAGGTTGACCTCAGCAATGTTCAACCGGGAGAGAGGACCTTCGATCTGACGGCGCGGCATGTGCAGGTGCCGCAGGACCTGGAAGTGGTGCAGATCATTCCCGGGCAATTTCATCTTTCCTTCGACAACCGGGACACGCGGACGGTGGAGGTGCGTCCGCGCGTGACGGGCAGTTTCGCCGGAAACATGCATGTCGCGCAAGTCATCGCCGATCCTCCCACCATCATGGTGACGGGCCCGCGGCGGCGCGTGGAAGCGCTGGAAGCGGCGAGCACGGATCCGGTCGACGCCAGCGGAACCATGAACCGCGCATCTTTTCTGACGCAGGTTTTTGTCGCGGACCCGCTGATCCAGGTTGTACATCCCCGCCCGATTCAGGTGACGGTTATTATGGAAGGCGCGGCGCAAGAAAAGAAAAAAGAGTGAGCTTGCGTGAGCTTTTGAAAGTCGGCAGCCGGCTAAATAGCCGGGCGACGCGGGCATGCTGCGCGGACGTGGTGGGAAGAGGATCTTCCCTCGGAACTTCATGACATCAACGAGACAGCTTTTTGGCACGGATGGAATTCGTGGCGTGGCGGGCGAATTTCCGCTCACGCGAGACAGCGTTTACTGGATGGGCCGCGCGCTGGGGCACGATTTGATTCGCGTCAAGTCGAATGCGCGCGTGGTGATCGGGCAGGATACGCGGATTTCCAGCCACTGGATCGCCGATCGATTTCTGCAGGGTCTGGCTTCGGTGGGCATCAAGGCGCGCAGTGCGGGTGTAATCACGACGCCGGGCGTGGCGTTTCTTGCCCGCTCACAAAGGTTTGACGCCGGAGTCGTCATCTCCGCGTCGCATAATCCCTGGACCGACAACGGCATCAAAATTTTTTCCGCCGACGGATACAAGCTTGCGGATGCCCACGAACTGGCGATCGAAAAAGAGATCTTCGCATTGCTCCAGTCGCCCGATGCGGCGCCCAATCCCGATGCGGTGCCGCTGGTTTCGAGTCTGCCTGGCGAAGAGGAACTCCGGCAGGCCTACGTGGGCTCGCTGGCTGGCGCCATTACTACTGATTTAACGCGGCTTCGCGTGGCCGTCGATTGCGCCAACGGCGCCGCAGCGGTTGAGGCTCCCGAGTTGTTTCGCGCGTTGCAAGTGAGCGCGACGTGTTTGCACTGCGCTCCCGACGGGCAGAATATCAATCGTAATTGTGGGGCGCTCCATCCTGAAACAATCGCGCACTTTGTCGCCCAGCACAAAGGGCAATTCGACGCCGGCATCACCTTCGACGGCGACGCGGATCGTGCGCTCCTTTGCGACGCCGAGGGGCGCATCGTCGATGGCGACGCGGTGTTGCTGCTGGCGGCGCGCGACATGCAATCCCGGGGCAGGCTGGCGAAGGCGACCGTTGTCGCTACCACCATGTCGAATATGGGATTGGAGTTGGCTTTCAAGCGCTCCGGTATAAGCATGTTGCGGGCCAATGTCGGCGACAAGTACGTGCTGGAGGAAATGCAGCGCGTCGGCGCAACCCTGGGGGGCGAGCAGTCCGGGCACATACTTTTTCGCGACGGCGAAGCTACCACCGGGGACGGATTGCTCACGGCCCTGCGGGTTTTGGATATCATGGCGCGCTCGGGCAAAACTTTGGCCGAACTCGTCGGCGACCTGAAGGTATTTCCGCAAACCATCCGCAACGTCCGGGTGCGCAAGAAAATTCCGTTCGCGAACCTTCCCGCGGTGCAAGCGACCATTACAGCGGCGGAGCGCGAACTGGATGGCAATGGCCGCGTGGTCGTCCGCTATTCGGGCACGGAGGCTCTCGCGCGAGTGATGATAGAAGCGGAGTCGAAAGAGCAGATGGATCGAGTGGCCGAATCGATCGTCGCCGCCGTTCAGGCCGAGATCGGCGTCTAGCACTCGCCGGAATTTCCGTGCTTTGCGCTTCGTGAAATGTCGGCGCCAAGCTCTGCATAATCGAGCTCCTCCAGTTCGAACGAACCCAACGCTGAGGTTTTGAGCCGGCTGCTACGTCCAAAAGTACGGTGGGGTTATCTTGTGCCAGCGGTGTTATGCGCTGAAGATAAGAAGCGTTTCATATTTGTGGGTAAGAGAAGGTTCATGAGAATTCTTATTGTGGAAGACGACGTGGCTCTCGCCCGGTTCATCCATAAAGGGCTGGAAGCAGAGCATCATGCGGTCGATTCCGCCCATGACGGGGAGCAGGGCTGCTCCATGGCGCTGGGCATCGATTACGACCTTGTTATTCTTGACTTGAATTTGCCGGGCATGAATGGGCTGTCGCTCCTCAAGACTTTGCGCCAGCGCAAGCCGCATATACCTGTGATGATTCTGACCGCGCGCAGCCGCGTGGAGGATCGCGTGCTCGGGCTCGATGCGGGCGCCGACGATTATCTGGTGAAGCCGTTTTCGTTCCTGGAGTTGGCGGCGCGTGCTCGGGCGCTGTCACGGCGTGGGAAGTCGCCGGCCGAATCTGTTCTCCGCGTGCGGGATCTGAACTTGGACCGCGTGGAGCGAAAGGTGGAGCGCGCCGGGCGCGCCATCGAACTGACCACCAAAGAATTTGCGCTGCTGGAATACCTGATGCGCAATGCCGGGCGGCGTTTGACGCGGGCGATGATCATCGAACACGTCTGGAATCTGACTTTCGACTCCGCCACAAATGTTGTGGACGTGTACATCAATTATCTGCGGCGCAAAGTGGACGATGGATTCACGCCGCCCTTGATTCACACCATCCGCGGGGTTGGGTATGAACTGAATCCGGGAACGGGAGTGCCGGCATGAACGCCGGAACCCGTTCCGTCGGGCCTCAAAATCAGGACGTGCTGCGCAGCCTGCTGCATATTGCGAGCCAGCCGCTGACCACGCTGCATTGCGTGCTTGAAACCTCGTTTGCGCAGGATGCGACCGCGCCCACGGAGAGCGCTGCCGTCGCCTTGGAGCAAACCGAGAGGGTCATCGAAGCTGTACGTTTAATGCGGGAATATCTTGAGGCGGATCGAGGCTGCGGGTCGAAAGCAGCGGTCTCTCTGAATGGCGCGGTCGAGAAAGCTTTAGAAGATCTATCGGTGCTGGCCGAGGCCCGCGGAGTGCCCTTCTTTCTGCTTGCGGCGGGGAGCGCGACTGCGCTTGTGTCGGAAACCTGGCTGGTGCGTTCCCTGCAATATTTGATTGCCGACTTGCTTGAAAATGAGCCCACCGGCGGGGCGGTTATTATTGTGCTGGAAAAATGCGCCTCGGAGGCCATTCTGAGTGCGCACAACCTTCAGCGCGCCAGCGCCGCCTGGCATCAGCCGTCCAAGTCCGGTTTGGCCTCGAAGTCTGGTGCGGCCACGAACCCGCTTCGGGAAGTACGGGCCGCGATTGCGCGCCGCGCGCTCGAATCCGCGGGCGCCTTCGTCGAATTCTGGTTCGAGGATCGGCACGGATTCTCGATTCGTTTTCCGCGAAGCGCCTGACCGCCGAACAATTTGCTCGTGCCCTTCCGCCTGCTTCCGCCCAATCCCTCGATCTTCCGGTCGTGTCGCTCCAAGGAGTACAATCCAGCCGTCGCACCATCGTCCGCATAATTTCCACGGGGATATTTCTATGACAAAGCGCATTATCCTGCTGACGTTACTTAGTTGTTCAATCCTCGGCTGGACGCAGGTTTCCAAACCGGCCTCCACGGTAACGGTGATCAAGGCGGGCACGCTGATCGATGGCGTATCCAGCACGGTTCGGCGTAACGCGGTCATCACGATCCGGGGAAATGTGATTGCCTCGGTCGACGATGCGAGTGCCGCGAAAATTCCGTCCGACGCAACGGTGATCGATCTTTCGCGGGCCACTGTCCTGCCGGGACTGATCGATGCGCACACGCACATTTTTCTGCAAGGTGAAGACCCGGCGGAAGGTGGATACGACATTCAGCTCTTGAAGTATCCGCTCGCCTTTCGGGCGGCGCGCGCCACGGTTTCGGCTCGGCGCGCGCTGGAGCAGGGATTTACGACCATTCGCGATATGGAGACGGAAGGCGCCGGATACGGCGATGTTGGAATCAAGATGGCGATCGAGCGCGGCTATATTCCCGGCCCGCGAATGTTTGTCACTACGCGCGCAATCTCGACGACCGGGGGCTATGCGCTGGACGGTTACGCTCCGGAAATTCAGGTGCCGAAGGGAGCGCAGATTATTGACGGGCCGATCGAGGCGCGCAAAGCCGCGCGCGAGCAACTCGACCATGGCGCGGACTGGATCAAGGTCTACATGACGCATCGTTCGTGGACGGGCAAGAATGGTGAATTGATCTCGCAACCGACGCTGACGGTTGAGGAGCTGCGCGCGATTGTCGACGAAGCGCACGGGTGGGGAAGAAAAGTCGCCTGCCACGCCTACGGTGGAGAAGGCATGCAGCGCGCGCTCGATGGCGGCTGCGATTCGATTGAGCACGGGCTGATGCTGAGCGATGCGCAAATCGCGCAGATGATCCGGCAGGGGACCTGGCTGTGCCCGACGCTTTACATCTACTACACGGGGTGGGCGCCCGCCGATACGCCGGAGGGCCAGCGCGATCGCAAACGCGCATCCGAGCACGAGATTTCATTTCGCAAAGCACTCAAGGCGGGAGTGAAAATTGCGTTTGGCACCGACATTGGCGGACTGCCGTGGACCGATCCGATCGCCGAAGAATTTCCGACGATGGTTGAGTTGGGGATGACGCCCATGCAGGCGATTCAGAGCGCAACGTCTCGCGCCGCGGAATTACTCGACCAGTCGGGGAGGCTGGGCGTGATCGCGCCCGGTGCTTACGCCGACGTGGTTGCTGTGGATGGAGACCCGCTCGCAGACATCAAAATTCTGGAAAGCGTGAGTTTTGTAATGAAGGACGGAAAGGTCTATAAGGCCGCGCTTGCCGAGAAACGCTAAATGGAGAACTGTAACACCCGTTCTTAATTGGTGGGGGGTACCCCCCCCTCCCTCCCCGTCATGCCCCTGTCTCATGGAATCAAGGACTTAGAATAAGTTAGCTCGCAAAGTATTCAAAAATATAGACTTGAACTTATATCTTGCAACTCTTTTGCGGAGTTGCAGTTGGGTGCAATTTTCGGAAATTTTGCGATTTCTTGCCTGCCAAAGTCTTGAGGAATATAGGCTTAGAGGTAAAGTATTGAGCGCATGGGAGTTAAGAGCGAAAAAAAAGGGGCTTTTCGGCTCGTTCCTCGCAAAGTATTCATTCGAAGATGCTTACAAGTAAAGTATTCAAGATAAAAGACTTAAGGTCTGCCAAAACCCGCATCTAGAAGGAGACAACTACGGGGCGCCCGGCTTTCTTGCTATCAAACCTGCATGATCCACGGCTCACATTAGGCCACGAAAATGTCAAAGACCCGTTTCCACCTCGCCTCCTGAGAGGCATTTTCGAGGCAAAGAACAGAAGGCTTTTTGCAACGGAAAGCGACGGCCCTTGGGGCGTCTGAATGGAACCTTCTACTTACATTATAAGTTGGCGTGTCAAGGAAATACGCCGCGGAGCGAACTGGACTAGGCAATCGTTCCAGGGATGGTTTCGTGCTTACTGTATCTCGCGGTATCGTCGATCAGTTTCTCTGTTCATACTCGCGCTTGTGAGTGCTAATCGCCTCCCTTGAAAATGTACTCAGGCGGCTTGTGGGCTGAGAACAGGTGACTCTAGGATGACTCGATGGCCTAGAGCCTCTAGTCTCTTCACCAAGCGCTTCGTGGTGCGAAGAACGTGGCGCTGATCGAAGTAGTTTGCGCCTAAGTCCTGATAGATCGTCCCGCGCTGAAGCATGTGATAGCCAATGGTCAGGATCGTGTGGGCAACGGCGATGATGGCCCGCTTGCTTCCGCGCGTAGCGGCAAAGCGACGGAATTGGGCTGCGAGATAACTTTTCTTAGCCTTGGCGGCGACCCAAGCGGCCTCGCATAATGCCCGTCGCGCCCAGCGGTTCCCCTTGCGTGTCTTTCCGCTTTTCCGTTTTCCTGCGCTCTCGTTATTCCCGGGACAGACTCCCACCCAACTGGCGATGTGGGCGGGTGAAGGGAACACTTGCATGTCGGTGCCGATCTCGGCGACCAGCGTCCATGCCACACGGTGCTTGATGCCGGGTATGCTCATCTATGCCTGCAGGGCTTTTTGGAAGGGTTGCATCTGCACTTCGATTTCGGCTTCCAAGCGCGCCAGTTGGCCCTCGATGTGGGCTAGCTCATCCAGCATGTCACGGAGCAGAAAGCGGTGGTGCGGCATGAGGTGGCCATCCAGCGCGAGCCGCAGTGCTGGAATCTTCTTGCGGAGTTGCTTCTTGGCCAAGTCGGCGAGGCGTTCCGCGTTGGTTTCCCCACTTGCCAGCGCCTGCAACATGGCTGTGCCACTGACGCCCAACACATTGCTGGCCACTGAGCCAAGTTTGATGTTGCACTGCTCCAGTAGCTTCTGAATGCGGCAGGCGACGGAGGATTGGTGCTCGACCAACTTGACGCGATAGCGGGTAAGATCGCGGAGAACCCGAAGCGGGGTGGAAGGAACGAAACTGCCTTCCAATCGTCCGTCCTGCAGCAGCTCTGCGATGCGCTCGCCGTCTTTCAGATCGGTCTTTTTGCCGCGAACCGCTTTGTAGTGTTCTGGGTTGATGAGCAGCAGGTGCAGCCCCTCCCGCTCCAGTACATTCCACACGGGCACCCAATAAACGCCCGTGGCTTCCATGGCAACGGCACTTACCTCAGCCTGGCGCAGCCACTGCGCCAGTTCGCGCAAGTCTCGCGTCATCGTGCCGAACAGTCGCTTCTCTTTACAGGTGTTTCCAATACCGTCTTCGTAGATCAGGCAGGCGGCAATCGTTTGCTTGTGAACATCAAGGCCGCAGCAGTTGCGATGAACTTTCATGGCGTCCTCCTCAGCCACTGCCGAAGACGCCAGTTGTGAACGATTCTCCCTTTCGCGCTCTCCCGCAGGAGGCTACACTTGGTTGTTCCTAGGGCGTCCCGCTCAACCTGATTAAACAGGCTCTACCTACCGCGCTAGTGCGATGATTCCGAGCTTGCTCGGCAGAGGCAACTAGCATTGTGCGCCTAGGACACACCCATTTTCATGCTTGGTTGTGACGGTATTCCGTCATGCTGAACCTGGTTACAACAGCTACTCACACCTTCAGGTGACAAGGCGCACCGACAGCACCCGCCGAAGGGTATCTATTTATCCTGCAGGCTAATTCCCCAAAGCGAAAAGGAGCCGCGATCAAAGAGCGATCCTCGGAGTACGTTTGGGAAATTCACTTTAACGGGGGTGACAACGAAGAACAAACCTAGAAGGAGGAGACTATGTCTTCAGCAACGACGAACAGAAGGGCGAAAGGAACTTTGAACATTTCTGCCGTTGGGCCAAGATTCGGCTCGACGAAACTGGCAGCCGCAGCAATCCGCAACGCTCTGACACTAGCTCTGCTTTCTGCGCTGCTACTGATTGCCGCACGCCCAGCGCAGGCCCAAACCGAGACTGTGCTCTACAACTTCACCGGTGGGGCCGACGGCTCCCATCCCGATACCAGCCTCATCTCCGACGGTGCTGGCAACTTCTATGGGGCGACCGAACTCGGCGGGCTGGGATGCCCGGGTAACCAATATGGATGTGGCGTCGTCTTTGAACTTTCGCCGAATGGCAGCGGAGGCTGGAATGAGACCGTGCTCCACAGTTTCAGCGGGCCACCGGACGCGGCGAATCCAATTTTCGCTCCTGTGGTATTCGATAGGGTGGGAAACCTTTACGGCACGACCGGGTATGGCGGCTGGGATAATCTCGGCGCCCTGTACGAACTTAGCCCAGCGGGGGCAAGCTGGACGGAAGCCGTTCTGTACAGCTTTGGTACCGACTGGTATTATCCGACAGCCGGTCTGATCATGGATTCGGCGGGCAATCTTTACGGCACTACTGTCTGGGGCGGCGACGGGAATTGCGGAACCGTCTTCGAGATGAGTCCATCCGGTGGCGGCTGGACGGAGCAGGTGATCTACAGCCCATATTGCCCCGCAGGGAGTGCCGGGCTGATTATGGATGCCGCCGGGAACATCCTCGGCGCCGCAGCTTCAACGGTATTCGAGCTGTCACCGAACGGCAACGGCGGTTGGAATCCGACTGTGATCCACACCTTCGCCGGCGCTCCTAAAGATGGCTACGATGCAGCGGGCGTTCCCGTCCTCGACCATGCCGGAAACCTCTACGGTACGACCTACTATGGCGGGGCCAAGAACTTGGGAACGGTCTACAGGCTGAGTCCTATCACGAAGGGAAAAAAGAAGGGACAATGGAAGGAGACGATTCTCCACTCCTTCAGGGGTGGCAAAGATGGCGCCAATCCTGTTGCGGGGGTTGTGCTCGATGCGGCCGGGAACATTTACGGCACTACCTTCTATGGTGGCAAGTCCGGGGTGGGGACTGTTTTCGAGCTGATGCCGCAAGTCGGCAAAGGCTCGTACAAAGAGAAAGTTCTCTGGGCTTTCAACGGCACCGACGGGATGCTCCCGTACGGCCTCCCGATCCTTGACAGCGCAGGCAACCTCTACGGCACGGCCGACGAGGGCGGATCGTACGGGAACGGCGTTGTGTTCGAAGTGACTCCGTAGGATGCACGCCAACTTGTGCACCTCGGCGTCTCAAGGTGCGCGATACTAGAATCGTGCATGTTGGCTCAACCTCACCCCGTCCAACTTCCAGCTTGGGCGGGGTTTTTGTGTGGCTTGGGTCTTCGCCTTGTAGAACTCAACGAGTTGGTAACTGGTGAAACATCCCCATAACGCTCACGATCCATGAGTCTAGCTGTAAAATCGCTGGCGTGCTCCGGCATTGCCCCAGCGGCTGGAAGCCGCCATGGTTCGAGGCGCTTCTATCGGCACGAGTGGAACTCGTGCCCTTCCCGGCTTGATCGAAAAAAAGTCTTCCAGGAAAAGTGAAAGCGCTTTAAGGCGCAGTTTTTCGGACGGCCTAGAAGGCCGTCCCTTTCAAAACACAGCTTAATCAGAGCTTCCCTAATTGTGGGCATGCGGACTTTGGGCGGGGTTGGCGGCGGGCGCGGATCGCGCCTTTTGGATCTTCACGTCAAAGCTGACCGGCAAATTTTTCGGAGGATAGCAGGCGGTGTTGTCGCATGCCTGGTAGCGCAGCGTTCCGCGAATCACATATTTTCCCGGCTGCACCGAGTGCAGAGGCCGGACCAGCACATCGATTTCAAAATCTCCGGTATACACGTTGAGCTTTTCGTCGGGAGCGAAGGCAAAGCTCATGTCCTGGCCTTCGGGATAAGTCGTTTTGCCGATAATGATGTCGGTTGTGGCTTCCACCTTAAGCACGGTGGGGATCAGGAATTCCGACTTGGGGTGGTTCGAGTTGATGTGAAATCCACTGGAAACAGCGAAGGAAAGAGGAACCGTCGCCGGCTTCCCCTGCACGACAGTGACTACGGGCGCGCCGATGATTTTTACCACCGGACCTTTTGGCCCAAATTCTTCTTGCGCCCAGACGCAGCCGCACATCAGCAATAGCGCGCAGGCGAATGTTACTTTCATGAACCGGCGATTCACTGGCACGGATTCCCCCACTTAGTAACTTTCAGACCGATCTGTTCAGGATACTGCAAGTTGTGGAGCGCACAACGGATGATTCACGGGCGCGGGTTACTTTTGAGCCTGTACCGAGCCGCCCTGGCCGAGGGCCTGCTTGATGTGATCGACGAAGACGCTGCGGCTTTGCAACCCGAATTCTCGCGCGATGACTTTGCCGTTACGATCCAGGAAAAACGTGGTTGGCAGCACGCTCACGCCGCCATAACTCAGGCCCACCGCTTCTTTTCCGAGCAGAATGGGGTAATTCACGCCCAGATCCTTGGCGAATTTTGCGATCTCCTCGGTGGTCGCGTCATCCATGGCCACGCCGATAATCTGAAAACCCTGCGGGCCATATTCCTTCTGCAATTCGACAAACCATGGCATCTCGACTTTGCAGGGGCCGCAGTAAGTGGCCCAGAAATTCAGGAGAACCGCCTTGCCGCGCAAACTGGATAATCTAAGGTCCGCACCGTCGACGGTCTTCAACTCGAAATCGGGAGCCTCGGCGCCCATCAAGCCGTGCGCGGGCATGATGGCGCGGCTGTTGCGCGCGGCGCGAATTCCGGCAAACAACATCACCGCCACCAATGCGCCCACAAAGAAAAGAATAATTGGATCTTTTTTCACCATGACCTCGAATCGAATCAAAGCCCAATGTTATTCTATCGCCCTTTCAATGCCGGGCACAGCCCCTATAGCCACGAGGTTTAAACCTCGGTTCGGTCTGGCGCGGGTTAAAGAGCGAAGCGGTTCAAGAAAGAAAAATATTGCGAGATCAGCGTAAATCGTCCCATCACTAATAAGATGCCCAAAACGATGAGCAGGCAACCGCTGGCGACTTCAATGGCGTGCATGTGAAATTTGAAGCGGTTGTAAAACTTAAGAAACCGCTCGATGCCGAACGAAGTGATGAGAAAGGGCACGGCCAGCCCCATTGAGTAGAGGGCGAGGAGGAAAATACCCTTCCAGACCGTGTCCTGCGCGGCGGCAAACCCCAGAACGACGGCCAGAATGGGCCCGACGCATGGCGTCCATCCGAAGGCAAAGGCGAATCCGATGACAAACGCACCCCAGGGCGACGCGCCACCCTTGAGCGAGTGCAGGCGCGTGTCCGCCAGCAACGCCTTGATTTGAAACACGCCGGTCAGGTGCAGGCCGAACAGAATGATGACCGCACCGGCGACCCGCGCCAGCAATGATTTGTACTGCGCCAGAACCTGGCCGACCTCGGTGGAGATGGCGCCCAGCGTGATAAACACAATGCTGAAGCCGATGATGAAGGCGGCGGAGTTGAGCATCAGCTTGCGGAGAAGGTGGCCTTCGCTCGACTTCAGCTCCTCGATGCCGGCGCCGGAGATCAGCGAGACGTACCCTGGCACCAGCGGAAGCACGCAGGGAGAAAGGAAAGAGATCAGTCCGGCGACGAAGGCAGCGAGCGGGAGCGGCAAACTCGTCATAAGATGGTTGAAGTTCCCAATTTCAGCGGTGTCCTAATTGTAACCGCAAGCGGGTGTTTTCCACGTATGTTAGAAGATGCAGGGAAGGCGGATTCGATGCCTGGGCGGGGCAAGGCGCCGGCCCGGAAAGGCGCGCGAACACGCCGCGCGCGTACCGCGAGCCCGGCTCGGCTGCCCCGAGTTGGCGGCAGGGCGTTTGCCCGGGGCGCACACCGTCATTTATACTTGCCGTTTGCCATAGTTCAGTTGATTCAATCAGGAGCAATGATTTTCGATGCCGAAACGTACATTTCAACCCAACCGGCGCAAGCGCTCGAAAAAGCACGGTTTCCGCACGCGCATGAAGACCAAAAGCGGGGCCAAGGTGCTGTCACGCCGCCGTGCCAAGGGACGCAAGCGCGTTTCCGTGAAACCGGGTTTCCGCGAGTAGCATTCCCGCCAGGGTCGGTAATGGCCGTCATTTGAGGATTGCGAGGTTGTGAGCGTTGACGCTTCGCGCCGGAGTGAGAGGTAGCCCGCAGGGCTTTCCACGCGCTGCCCGCCTGTTGAAGCACTCGGATTTCGAGCGCGTCTACAAGCTCGGGCGGCGGCACTTTTCGCCGCACATGACGGTCTTCTATCTTCCCCAAACGGTGGGCGCGGCCGGTTCGGCGAGCCCTCGCATCGGCTTCACGGTCGGGCGCGTGCTGGGCGGCGCGGTCGAGCGGAATCGTATCAAACGCAGGATGCGGGAAGCCGTGCGGAGGCAGCGGTCGATCATGAAAGTTCCGGTGGATGTGGTCATCAATCCCAGGAAGTCGATTCTTGCCCTGGAATTTCCTCTGGTGCTCGTGGAAGTCGGCTGTGCCTTTGAGACGATTGAGAAAAAGTTGGCGACAAAATGAAATCGATGGGGCTCGCGATGCTGCGGTTGTACAAGCGATGGATTTCTCCGTCGCTCCGCCCGTCGTGCCGCTATGTTCCAACCTGCTCCGAGTACGCCATGGAGGCGATTGACCGCTACGGCGTGCTTCGCGGCGGGGCGCTTGCCGGTTGGCGACTGTTGCGCTGCCATCCGTTTGTAAAGGGCGGTTACGATCCGGTGGTGAAGAACATTCAAGCTGAGGCTGCAGAGGCATCGGCGATGCCCGCGAACCGTTGCGCGAGCACGCCGCGCTAACGACGAACGACCGAAGACTTACTAATGACCGAAAACGAGCGACCCATTGGCTGAATTTCAAAATCCGCAGCAAGAGCCTGGCATGGAGCGCAAGCTGCTCCTCGTTTTCGCGCTGACCTTTCTGGTCATCATGCTGTTTCAGCCGCTCCTGAAGAAGTACATGCCGCAGCCCGAGGCGCCGCAGCAAAACACGCCAGCCGCTCAGGTGAATCCGACGCAGGCACCGGCAGGCGGAGGCAATGCGGGGGCAAATGCGGCGAGTTCTCCCGCGGCAACCTCACGCGCAGCCGCCAAGCATCCCGCTGCCGCGGCGGTCACGACGCAAGCGGCGGCGGAATCTGAAACCGTAATCGAGAACGAGCTGTATCGCATCGTGTTCACTAACCGCGGCGCGCAGGTGAAATCCTGGGTGCTTAAAAAGTGGGACGACGAAAACGGCAAGCCGCTCGACCTGGTGAATCATGCCGCCGCGGAAAAATACGGCTATCCGTTATCGCTGTGGACTTATCCCGGCAACGTAGACGACGGCGTTCGCGGCAAAATCAACTCGGCGCTTTATGTCGCGACGGCGAGCGGCGCAACCGTGCCCGCCGACCTGACCTTCGATTATTCGGACGGCGATCTTGCCGTTCATAAGAGTTTCCACTTCGATCGCAGCTATGTGGTCGGAGTGCAAACGTCGGTGCAGTTCAAGGGCGCGGACATTACGGCCTTCCCCATGTGGCCCTCCGGGTTTGGAGGAGAATTAACTGCGCCTTCGTACGCGGCGGGCCAGATCGTCTACCAGTACGACAGTAAGGTCGAACGGCTGGCGATCAAAAAAATCAGCGGCGGCGGCACGCTGCCCGGGCCGTTTAACTGGGCGGGAGTGTCCGACCAATATTTCGCTGCCGCGTTCCTGCCGCAGAATCCGCAATCGAGCGCGCTGGTTACGCTGCGCAACCAGATTGAGATTCCGCGCTATGGCTCGGATCCAAACAGCCATGTGATGGACAAGGTCGATGTGCTGGGCGTGGCCGTTGGCAATCTGCGCGGCGCAACTTCCGACCGGCTTTACGTTGGGCCCAAGTCACTGGCCGACCTCGAGGCCGTCTCCATTCCCGGCATCGCGGGCGCCGAGCCCGATCTGCGAGCGGTGGTCGATTTCGGCTGGCTCGGCCTGATCGCGCGTCCGCTGTTCCTGTGGTTGAAGTGGACCTATAGCCACATCGTCGCCAACTGGGGTTGGGCCATTCTTTTCCAGACGGTGGTCATCAACCTGGCGCTGCTTCCGCTGCGGCTTTCGCAAATGAAGTCGATGCTGAAGATGCAGCGCGTCGCGCCGCAGATCAAGGTGATCCAGGAGAAATACAAAAAGTACAGTCTGCGCGATCCGCGCAAAGCCGAGATGAATACGGAAATTTCGGCGCTGTACAAAAAGGAAGGCGTCAATCCGGCGGGCGGATGTTTGCCGTTGCTGATCCAGATGCCGTTCCTGTTTGCCTACTATCGCATGCTGGGCGTGGCGATTGATCTGCGCCACGCGCCGTGGCTCTGGGTGCACGATCTTGCCGCGCCCGATCCCACGCACGTTTTGCCCATCGCGATTGTCGTGACCATGTTCCTGATGCAGCGCATGACGCCGCAGGCCGGCATGGACCCGTCGCAACAGAAGATGATGAATATCATGATGCCCGGAATGATGGGCGTCATTAGTTGGAATCTGCCCGCCGGGCTCGGCCTCTACTGGTCGGTGGGACAATTGATCGGTATCGTGCAGCAGTCCGTCATGAACCGCACATCGCTGGGCCGGGAAATGCGCGAGATGATGGAAAAGCGCGCGCGGAAGAAAGAAAAATAGTTATCAGTTGTCAGTTCCCAGTTGTCAGTCACATCCGGCAACTTAGAACTGACGGCTGAGAGTTGAGAACTGATATATGCCCATTACTGACAAGGTCGCTGCCGCGAAACAAATCGGAGAATTTCTTCAGGCCGTAATCACCAACGGCGCATTCAAATTGAAATACCGCATCAGCGTCGATCCGCCGATTGCGCAGCATCGCGACTGGGAGCATCCGGAAATTCTGGTTGAATTCGCCGGACCCGATTCGGCCCTTCTGCTGGAACGGGGCGGCGAGCTCCTGCGCGCGTTCGAATTGCTCGCCTCCGAGATATTGCATCTTCAAGGCAACGAGCATGAGAAGATCTGGTTCGACTGCAAGAATTTCCGCGCGCTGCGCATCGACGAGTTGCAACTTGCGGCGCGCACTGCGGCCGACCGGGTGCGGCGCACGGGCGAGCCATATCGCTTCGGGCCCATGTCATCGCGCGAGCGCCGCATCGTTCACCTGGCACTGCGGGAAGAAAAAGATCTGCGCACCGAAAGCGACGGCGAAGGCGGGCGCCGATCGGTGGTCGTGTACCCGGGTACCTACAAGCGACCGCCCAGACCCGATCGTCGCCCACTTTCCTGAACCGCGAGTTGCACCGACATCGCAGCATGCGGACCGAAACGCGCGGCTCGCAATGCAAAACTCGATTGCACCCTTCGCGCGGCAGTTAGTTTCTCGACACTTGACAGCGGCAAAAAATCGCGAAGCAATCTCGAGTAACGCGAAAAGTTTTTTGTTGCACGACACCGACGCGGCCAATTTTTTTATGCTAGTATGCCCATCGTCCCGTAATGATTTTCACCATCAACCATTGCACGCAAACGAAGGCTGCTTCGCAGTAGCAGAATATTCATATTTTCAGTTGGAATCGATCCCGGCCCAGTTCGCCGGGCTTTTGGTATTCATAAAATGTCCGTCACAAATTCCGCCATCATTCCGAATCCGTGGGTGCGCATCCTCGATGCGCTGGAAAAGAAAATCAACCGCCACTCGTACAACACGTGGCTCAAGCCAACGCGTTACAGCCACATCAGCAACGGAGTGCTTTTCGTGCGCGTGCCGAGCGATGAGTACCGCCGCGAAGGCGACAAGTATGCCGACCTGATTCAGGAGGCGGTGGACGACCTCGGGCTGGGCTACGAGGATGTGCGCTTTGTCACCGCCGAGGACGATCCCTCGAACACGCCGATCCGCCACAACGGCGGGCTCTCCGCGTTCGGTTCGTCGAGTTCTCCGCAGTCTGCGTCCGGGCCGGCGCAGGGACGATTCGATTGGGACAGCGCGGCGCAGCTCAACCCGCGCTATACCTTCGACGCCTTCGTCATTGGCAGCGGCAACCAGTTCGCGCACGCCGCGTGTCAGGCGGTTGCCGAGCGGCCTTCAAAGGCTTACAACCCGCTCTTTCTTTACGGCGGCGTCGGCATGGGGAAGACGCATCTGATGCAGGCGATCGGCCACGAGATCAAGCGGCGCACACCGCAGGCCGCCATCTGCTATGTCTCCAGCGAGAAGTTCACCAACGAGATGATCAACTCGCTGCGCTATGACAAGATGATCAGCTTCCGCGACAAGTTCCGCACCGTGGACGTGTTGCTCGTCGACGACATTCAGTTCCTGGCGCAGAAGGAGCGCACGCAGGAAGAGTTCTTCCACACCTTCAACGCGCTGCACGAGTCGATGAAGCAGATCGTGATTGCCAGCGACCGTCCGCCGAAAGAGCTGGCGGAATTTGAAGATCGCCTGCGCAGCCGCTTCGAGTGGGGCCTGATCGGAGACATCCAGCCGCCGGACTTGGAAACGAAAGTCGCTATCCTGCAAAAGAAAGCGGAGCAGGAGCGCGTCACCCTGCCCACCGACGTGGCGCTCTACATCGCCTCGAATATTCGCTCCAATGTGCGCGAACTTGAGGGCGCGCTCATTCGACTGGTTGCGCACTCATCGCTGATCGGCGCCGAGATCACGCTTCCCTACTGCCAGCAGGTGCTGAAAAACTTCATCGATTCGCAGGCGCGCAAGGTGACGATCGAATCCATTCAGAAGGCGGTCGCCGAGCAGTTCGGCCTGCGCCTGGTCGAGATCAAGGCGAAAAATAATTCGCGCTCCATCGTCTATCCGCGGCAGATCGCGATGTATTTGTCCAAGCACCTGACGGAGGCCTCGCTGCCTGAGATCGGGCGCCAGTTTGGCGGCAAGCACCACACCACCGTGCTCCATTCGGTCGAAAAAATCGAAGGAGTTCGCAAAGACGACAAGGATCTGAACCGCCTGCTCAACAAGTTGACCGAGCAGTTGGGCGCGTAGACCTGGCCTTGGCCGTTCGTCGTTGGTCGTTCGGGACATGCCCACGGAGCCCCGGCATTGCGCACCTCACGACCAGGGACGGACGACCGACGACCGACCCGCTGGTTTTCTGGCGTTTTTATTTGATATAAGAGGAAGAACAGAAATACTGTCGGGAGACCCGAATATGCCGGTAGAAGCCGCCCCCGCCACTGCGACCACGACGATGGAAATCACGGTCAGCAAGGTAGAACTCCTCCGCGAACTCACGGCCACCCAGGGCGTGGTCGAGCGCAAGACGACCATCCCCATTCTCTCGAATTATTTGTTTGAAGCCGCGGGCGACAAACTGTCGCTGACCGCGACGGATCTCGACCTCAGCCTGCGCACGTCCTGCAACGCCAAGGTGAAAAAAGAGGGGGCCTGCACCATTCCCGCGCGCAAGCTCTACGACTATGTGAAGCTGCTGCCCGACGCCGACATCACCATCCGCCTGCTGGAGAATCATTGGGTCAGCATTCGGTGCGGCCGGTCGAATACCAAGATGGTGGGCCTGGCGCGCTCGAATTTCCCCGGACTGCCCGTCTTTCCGTCGGCGGGAGTGATCAAGATTCCAGCCGCCGTGCTGCGCTCCATGATCGCGAAGACCGGCTTCGCCATCGCCAATGAAGAGTCGCGGTACACGCTCAACGGCGCGCTGATGGTGCTTAAGCCCGAGTCCATCACCATGGTCGCCACCGATGGCCATCGCCTGGCGCACATCGAGCGCTCGGGAGAAAAATTTGAAGGCGTCTCGGGCGAGATGAAAACGCTGATCCCGAAAAAAGCGATGGACGAACTCAAGTCGCTGCTCGACTCCGACATCGAGACCATCGACTTCGCGAAAGACGAATCGACGCTGTTCTTCCGCGTCGGCCCGCGCCTGCTCACGTCGCGCCAACTGACCGGCCAGTTCCCCAACTACGAGGCCGTGCTGCCCAAGGACATCACCAAGTCCATCGTCCTTCACGGCGATGAACTTGGCGGCGCGATCTCACGCGTGGCGCAATTTGCCGACGAGCGTTCCCGGGCCGTCCGCCTCCGGCTCGACAAAAACGAACTGAAACTCTCCGCCTCGTCCACCGAAACCGGCGAGTCCGAGGACTCCATCGAGATCGATTACAGCGGCGACGCGATGGCCATTGGCTTCAACGCTCAATACCTGCTCGATTTCATCAAGGCCGTGGGCGCGGGCGAGGTAAAACTCGAATTGAAGGATTCGCAGTCCGCCGGCCAACTGCGGCCCGCCGAAGGCGAGGATTACAAGTACCGCTACATCGTAATGCCGATGCGGATTTGAGGATCGCGGAGGAGGACGGATTTTTCGGGCTGATGGTGTTTACAAGAACTCCACAAACGAGTCCGCAATGTCCGCGCCGTGATTATTGGCGATGCGCGTGGCGGTGCGCTCCACGTTTTTCATCAGGCCTTCCAGATAGTCGCGCGAGTGCGAGATGGCGACGACGCCGATGGTCGCCTGGTTCCAGAGGTTCGAGGGATCGAGCTCAGCCACGGACACATTGAACGAGGTGCGGAGCCGGTCTTTCAGGCTGCGCACCACCTGCCGCTTGTCCTTGAGCGAGTGCGCGGCTTCAATCCGCAACTCCAGCGTGAGCGAAGCGACCATAAGGACCTATACTAACGCCAACAAAACTAATGCGGACAGCGACTCCCGAACTGTGCTACACTGTAAGTGCTAAGTTTGATCGGCAGTGAGTAGAAGGTCGGTACCGCCAACCAGCGTCACACCACTTCCACAAGCAACGAATCTTCTCAGCACATTTCAATCAGCAACAAAGAATAGGAACATTACCAAATGGCAGAACAAGGAACAGTGAAGTGGTTTAACGACGCCAAGGGCTACGGCTTCATCAGCCGTCAAAATGGCGAAGACGTTTTCGTGCATTTCTCCGCCATCCAGTCGGGTGGCTTCAAGAGCCTGCAAGAAGGCCAGACCGTCCAGTTCGACGTGACCAAAGGCCCCAAGGGCTGGCAAGCGGAGAACGTTACCGCAGTCTAGGTAACGCCGAAGATCGTCTGGAAAAAGACCTCTGGAAAACGATCTCAAAGTAGAAAGTGCCCGGGTTTCGCAAGAAACCCGGGCATTTTCGCATCTAAATATATGATGCAAAGTCGATCGTCATTCCCAGGAGAGGCTGATCGCCGCAACCAAGCCGCCCGAAGGCGCAAAGAAGACGTAAGTGAGAAGAAGGCAGTATCCATGCCACTCGACACAATAGTACGCAGGCGTAAGAAAGCAGCCCTGCTGGCAGCCACGATAGTTCTGACGGTGCTTGGCAGCCTGATGGCTCCGCGAATCCAAGCCCAGACTCGGCAAGTACCTCCCTCTTCCGATCTCTTCGTAATACAGGGACGCATCACGGCGATCCAAGGCGATCTGGTTTCCGTCAAAACGCCCGACGGCTACCCTGGCGGTCCGGGACCGCATGCTCAGTTCGTGGTCTCGGGGCCGACCTTCAAGGTCGATATTTCTCATGCACGCATCCTGTTGCCCGATGGAAAGCAGGCAGACAATCGGCCACTCGCGGCCGGCGATCGCATCGTTGTGGTGCTGAGCGGGGTAGTGCTGAGCGCGGCGGGCCCCGAGTCGCCCGCGCCCAATTCGACTCGGGCCGGGGACCAGACCAATTTCGCCTCCATTGTCGAACGCGTCGCTGAGAGCGATAAGATCACTACTCACTAATCCGCAGCCGGGCGCGGCGGCAAAAAATGGAGGCCCTGTTGGTTAGGGCCTCCAGAAGAACTGCAATTCTCAGGCACTCAACGCTTACTTGCCGAGGTGGCCGCGCGGGCTTCCGATGCCCGTGCACTGGTCATAGCCTGCACCAGCCGCGTGGCCGTTCGATCCTGTCGTGACGTCGTAGAAATTGACGCCGTAAGCAGTGTTCGCGAAAAGCTGCGAATAGAGCAACTCGTTCTCGTGCGTCTCGTAGTAGCCGCCTCCCGGAGGCGCCTGACCGAGCCGGTTGTTCGATGCATTGACGATGCCCGCCAGTGCCGGCGAAGAGACGCTGGTGCCGCCAACCACGTACCAGGCGCCGCCCTCGTCCGTATCGTAGACCCACACGCCGCTGTTCGGATCGGCTTCGAATGAAATGTCAGGAGTGGATCGTGCCGACTGCCCGAACAGTTCATACTGATAGTTGGCCCACGGTCCCATGCCGGCGGAGATGCTGGGCGGATTGGTCCAGCCTTCCACCGCGCTCGAACCGCCGCCCGAGTCAGCCCAGCAGCTCTCACTCAGGAAATTGCCGTTCACGTCGCGGTTGATGGTGGTACCGCCTGCGGAGACCACCCAGGGCGAAGCGCTGGGATACAGAACTTCCGATCCCGAGTCGCCCGCCGACGCAAAGTAAGTGATGTCTTTCCAGTAGTAGCGGAACAGGTAATTGTCGTCCTGTTGTTCGGTCAAAGTGCCACCGCCGTCTCCCGATTTTCCAACGTAGCTCTCGGGGTATCCCCAACTATTGGAGATATCGCCGCCGCCGTAGGCATTCACGTAGATACCCGCGACCTCTTCGGCAAAAAGCAGGTCGGGCAGATTTTGCGTGCAGGCCTCGACCAGAACGATGGTCGCGGACGGCGCCATGGCGTGAGCCCACTCGATGTCCAGAGATTCTTCCAGATCCCAGCCGTAATAATTGGCCGGAGGCGGCGTGCCGGCGCAACTGGCCGTCAGTCCGTTCAAATTGCCCCAACTGTTGTTGGCATAGACCTTGATGAAGTTGGCAGCGGGCAAGCCAAAGTAGCTGCTGAAGTATGACAAGTTGGACGCCGCATAGGGATCGTCATAGTCATCGACCAGACCGATCGCGCCCCAGCCGCCGTGGCGTTCTTCCTATTTCTTCAGTTCACCACCTGCACCAGCACCGGAGACGTGCTTCCATTGATGTTCGTCGTGCCCGGGTAAACTGCCGTGATGTTGTGCGAGCCGGAGCTTAGAGACGACGTGGTAAAGCTGGCCACGCCGTTCTTCAAATTCCCCGTGCCTAATGCCGTGTTCCCATCCATGAACGTGACTTTTCCCGTCGACGTCGTGGTTGGCGATGTCACCGTGGCCGTGAATTTTACCTTCTGCTTCACCTTGGAAGGATTCGGCGCAGAAGTTAGCGCCGTCGACGAAGTCGCTTTATTCACTACCTGCTTGAGCGCCGACGACTTGCTCCCCGCGTGCCCAGCGTCTCCACCATAGACTGCGGTGATCGAGTAGGTGCCGACGGTGAGAGTGGAGGTGATAAATTGAGCCACACCGCCGCTCAGCGTCGCCGTCCCGATCGACTTCTTCCCGCTCAAGAACGTCACGGTTCCGGTGGGCGTCGGCCCTGAGGTGCTTACCGTCGCCGTGAACGTTACCGCCTGCCCGTAAATCGACGGATTCGGACTGGAGGTGAGCGACGTGCTCGTCGTGTCTTGCTTCACCACCTGCGTCAGAATCGACGACGTGCTGCCTGCGTTCGCCGCATCGCCGGAGTAGCTTGCCGTGATCGACAGGCTGCCGACCGGCAGAGCCGTTGTGTTCAGAACGGCCACGCCGCCGCTCAGCGCCGCGCTGCCAAACGAAACCCCGCCGTTCAGGAACGTTACTGTTCCCGTCGGAGTCGGTCCCGCCGAACTTACCGTCGCCGTAAACGTCACGGTCTGTCCGAAGTTCGACGGATTCGGACTCGACGCCAGCCCTGTGCTCGTCGTGTATTGATTCACGACCTGCGTGATCGAGTTGGAACTCCCTGATTTGTATTTCGAATCCCCCGAGTAATTGGCTACGATGGAGAAGCTTCCCGCGGCTGGGAATGCCGTCGTGATGCTGCCTTTCCCGTTCGCCAGCGTCACCGTTCCCAGGTTCGTCGATCCTTCCTGGAACTTAACGGTTCCCGTTGGAACCGGCCCACTCCCCGTCACCACCACCGATAAAGTCACTGACTGATCGACGAAGGACGGGTTCGGCGTGGACGTGAGCGTGACGGTCGGCGTCAGTTGCCCAGTCACGGCAATCATGAACACGGTGCCGCCGCCGAGCGCGACATTCGCTCCACCCGAGGAGGTCGTGCTATACAAGTTGCCCGACGCGTCCTGAATCAAACCACCCTCGGGATACGCGCCATCGGTGCAGTCCGTGCCGCCCTGCGAACAGAAGCTGTAGAGCACTGACTCACTCCAGGCGCCACCCTGCTGCCCCGGAGGTGACAGCTCGAACACCGTGCCGCAAGTGAGCAGGCCATTGATGTCGCATCCTGCATTGCCCGCACCACCGCCGTCGGTTGTGCCATAAAGACTGCCGACGGAGTCCAGCAGCAGGCCCGCGAGGGGGTATGCGCCGTCCGTGCAATTCGCGCCGCCGGTTGAGCAGAAGCTGTAAAGCACCGTTTCCGCGCCCGCCGGACTCAACTCGAACGCCGTGCCATAGCCGAATGCGCCGCCAATGTTTGTGGTGCTGTAGAAGTTGCCCGCCGCGTCCTGAATCAGACCCGCGAGAGGATTTGCCCCATCGGTGCAGCTCGTGCCCCCCGTTGAGCAGAAGCTATAAAGCACCGTCTCAACGCCGGCTTTCGTCAGCTTGAATACTGTGCCCGATTGGTTGGCGCCGCCCTGAAAGGTGGTGCCGTACAGGTTCCCGGCAGCGTCTTGAAACAGGCTGCCCTCGGGAGTATTCCCATCCCCCGTGCTCGGCTGTCTGAAGCTGTACAACACTGACTCGACGCCCGCCGCATTCACCTCAAACACCGCGCCCCAGCCGTGCGGGCCACCACCATAGGTTGTGCCGTATAGGTTGCCGGCGGCATCCTGAATCAGGCCGGCCACCGGATTTTCCCCGTCCGCGCAGCCTTTCAGCGCGCAAAAGTTGTAAAGCACGACTTCGGTCCACGCCCCGCCTTGTTGCGACGGAGGCTCAAGCTTAAACACGGTTCCGCTGTTGTAGATACCACCGGAAGACGTCGTCCCATACAGATTCCCCGCCGCATCTTCGACCAGAGGAGCAGTCGGCAGCGCTCCGTCCGTGCAGTTTGCGGCTGTGCAAAAACTGTAGAGGACGGTTTCCTGACCGGCGTTGTTCACCTCGAACACCGCTCCGGCGCCGGTGCCGCCGTTGGCGCCGGAGTTGGCTCCGCCGAAGGAGGTGGTGCCGTAGAGGTTGCCGACGGCGTCGCGGATCAGGCTGGTGTAGGAGGTGGAACCGTCGGTGCAGCTCGGTTGGGAGCAGAAGTTATAGAGGGTGGTGAAGGTGGTGCCAGACTCGATTCTTGCCTTGTGAGCTTTCGTCTTCGAGTGCAGCCTGGGCGATTTGGTCTCCCGGATTGCGGGCGCTTGGGCCTGGGCTCGAAAGCCTGTAAGTGAAAGTAAAATAATGGCTAAAGTGCACGATAGGCCGACACGAATGCTTACTCTTCTAGAGCTGCCCACACGAGTGATCATTACCATCCCCCAGTCCGGAGAGTTCAAAGTTGGTTAAGTTTTAAGTGGGCCGAGTGCGGCCCAAGCGTCAGATTTACTGCTGTCGGGGCGACGTTTCCCCGGGAGGAAATTGAATCTTAAGGTAGCCCCGACGGTGTGTCAATACCACCAACGTGAACGGAACGTGAAGAGTAGGGGGGCCGGAATATGCCGAAAATAGTTACTGAGTCATAAACAAAAATTGTGCCTCATTTTTAACTACTTAAATAGCACCGGAGGGTGGTTAATTGTGATATAGGGAAGGGCTGAAATGCGGTGTGTGTTTCGTTGATTCGGGCCGTAAGTTGTAGACCGGGAAGCGCTTAGGGGATGCGATGTTGGCGCAATTCTGGGGACTTGTAGTTTGGGATTTTTGATTTGCGATGTAAGGCATTGATTTTATTAGGGATTGTGGCTGTGGCGTTGAAGGACCGGGTGGGATCCTGTGAGGGCGGCTTGAGTTGTTGTAATTTGCTACGCCGCCGTTTGACGGGTAGAGATTTGGTGATCCGGCAGTTGGTGAGGGACTGGGACGGCTGAGGTCGTGGCTGTGCCGTGCTTTGCGGGCGGAGACACTGCTGAAGTTGGGGAGGTCAAAATCCCCACCCTAAAATCGCACAGTGCGCAATTTTAAGGGTGGGGCACCCTCCGCATCGTTGCCGGACGGCCGGGCAAGATCAGCACCAACATCAACACCAACATCAACACCAACACCAAACACTTACACCAAACACTTACACCAAACACTTACACCAACATCTACATCACGGTAAGATCTGATGGTTAGATTGGGGTGCTGCCTTTGAAGAGCCAGATTAGGTCGATTATTAAGATGATAACTACCATTAACTCTAGGACGAAGGCGCGGGATTGGTGGAATTGGTCGACCATGAAGCGGTAGAGTTCTTCGGCGGTGTGGACTTTCTGGTTGACTAAGTCTTTGTAATCGGTGACGCCGATTTTGGAGGCGGCTACTTTGTAGAGGCGAGCGGAGAACATGTCGCTTAGAAATTTGATGGCGTTGTCGGCGCGCTCGGTGAGTTCGTCGACGTCTAAGAGCATGGTGTGGAGGCGGGTGGCGCGGCGGGCGGTGCGCCAGCGGGCCCAGATGCCGCTTTTGCCGTGGTCCATGAACTGGTAGACGCTTTGCAGTTCGTGGGTGAGCAGCTCGTCGTAGTGGCGGAATTCGAGGAGCTGGGAGTTGGCGTATTCGAGGAGCTGGATGGCGGTTTCGGCGCCGGCGGCGTTGTCGTAGAGGAAGGCGCCGTTCCAGCCGATGACGGCGAGGTCGTTGGGGTAATAGGAGATGCGGGACTGGAGAATTTCCTGGCGCTCGCCGTCGGAGAGCGGAGAGTTTTCGCCGCGAACAATTTGTGCGATGCGGCCGCCTTCGGCGGCGAGGAGATCGTTGGCGGAGGGATTGCCGGCGACGTCGCGGACGTGGAAGACAAAGTAGTCTTCGGTGAGCCACTCGCCGTAGGGGCTGGGTTCGTCTTCGTGGGTGGACTTGGGATCGCGCGACTTTGTATCGTTGAATCTGGTCTCGTTGAATCTGGTCTCGGTGAATCGGGACTCGGCGAATGTGGAGTCGGTGGATTTGGAGTCGGTGGGCTGGGCTTCGTAGGGCTTGACGAGGGCGGGATAGGCGCGGTCGAGTTTTTGCTCGACGATTTTGCGGGCGAAGGCGGTGAAGTCGGTGTCCCAAACCCAGCGGCTGGCGAGGCGGACGAGGGTGTCCCAGTCGCCGGAGAAGGGGAGTTCGAAGACGACGGATAGGACGCCGTAGTCGTAGTACTTGATTTGGGCGTCGAGGCGCTCGCCGCTTTCGAGGACGAGGGGCTCGACGCGCTCGACGACCGGGGGGCGCTGGTAGCGGACGTAGCCGGGGGCGGGATGCTTGAAGCTGGCCTCCTGGCGGCGTGCGCCGAAGATGGTGCGGAGAAGGTCGAGGCGGATTTCTTCGGAGACGTCGAACTGGATGAGGACGAGGACGGAGCCCTGGAGAGTGGCGGGCGGGGCGGCGGGCGTCGCGGCGGGGAGAGTCGGGTTGGTGGTTTCCATATTTGAGGGCAGCTCGTGTGCCGCAGGCAGGGGCGAATCGGAGGCGCGGCGGGGATCGAAGGCGCTCGAATGAGCCTCTGCCTGAGTCTATTGTCCCAGAAAAGGGGGAGGATGGGCAGGGGAGGATAATTGGGGGGAAATGGCGCGTTTATCCAGGGGCCTGAGGTGGGACGACAGGTCCGGCTTGGAATAGGATAGTGGCGGATGGAACTTTACGTCATCGCTGGGCCGAACGGAGTGGGGAAGACTACGTTTGCGCGGGAGTTTCTGCCGAACTTTGCGGACTGCAAGAATTTTGTGAATGCCGATTTGATCGCGCAAGGGATGGCGCCTTTTTCTCCGGAGACGGCGGCGGTGCGAGCGGGGAGAATGATGCTCGGCGAGATTCGGTCGTTTGCGAAGAGGCGAGTGTCGTTTGCATTCGAGACGACGCTGTCTGGGCGGGGCTACATTGCTTTGCTACGACAATTGAAGGCGCGGGGATATAAGATCCATGTCTTCTTCTTGTGGGTCAGCAGCGTCGATCTGGCTTTGTCGCGAGTTCGGGAGCGGGTTGCGAGAGGTGGGCACGATGTGCCGGAAGCGGTGGTTCGGCGGCGATTTGAGCGGTCGATGGGGAACTTTCTGAGCCTCTATCGCGGCCTGGCGGATCGATGGACTCTATTCGACAATTCGGGCGATGCTCCCACAGTGATCGCATTGGAGAAGAACAAACGGGTTCGTATAATGGACAGGAACCTTTATAGCGCGTTGGTCAAGCTTTACGGTCGCATATGAGCAAGCCTTCCAAAGCCGTCTTACGGTTGCCGATTGAGAAGCGGGCGGAAATTGCTTTCAAGATTGCCGTGGCGAAGGCGATTGACGAACACGCTCGGCTGGGGCTGCCGGTGTATGTTTGGCGCGACGGGCGGGTGGTGGAGTTATCGCCGGACGAGGTGCGCAAGCCTTCCGGGAGCTCGCGCGACAAGTAGTGCTGCTCCGAAAAGACCCAGATCTCGAAAACGGCGAGAGACTTGGCGGCGGCCTGGAACGGCCCCACTCAAGCCAAAAGAGGGCTTGAATGGGGCACCTCCAGCTCCGAAGTTACGGCTTCCCAGTGCTTAGGCCAGAGTAGGGCTCCGCTGAATGAACGTGGTGGCTGCCAGCTATGCCATAAGTAATTGATAGTGCGAATCGTAGCCTCTTTCTCAGGATTCTTAGGGAAGGTTCTTTTCAATCGTTCGCGCTCTTCGCGTGCGCAAATCTCTCGTTTTCCCTTGGACAAGATCTCTTGCATAACGATTAAGATCGGATTGAAACAGTCGTCCGCGTCACTTTGGTCCTCGGATTCATCGAGAAATCCGCGAATTGCTAGAATGCGCGCCATTAATATCTCCGGACCTTTCGGCGCTAGGTCATCCACGAGCGCGTATGAGCCGTCGAGCGACTTGTTGAGCGCTTTGCCAATAGCGGCGATCAGTTCACCTTCGCTCACTCGCCAGGCCCCATGTCCGCCTGCCTTCGCCAGCTTCGGCACCGCGCAACTGGCTACAGCGCCGTTTTTCCCCCATAGACTTGTCGCACCGTATAGCCCAAGCTCGTAGTGGTATTGTCCATCACCCTGGAGTCGGTACAAGCTAAACATGCAATTTTCCTCCCTCCTGACCAGGTGGTTATATCAAAGTAGCATGCTGTGCCTTTGTTCGATTTCTTGGCACGGGGCTCTTACCTTCTTCTCGCGATGGCCCAGAGTAACGCGGCGCTGGCGGCCATGCCTGCCATCGCCAGGCCGGTGCGCTTCATGGATTTGTTGATGGCGGCTTGGTGCGGCATCACCCAGGCGTCTTCTGGGAAATGTCTTGGGGCCGGGTCGAACAGGGGGAAGCCTTCTGGGGTTTCGATGGATTCGCGGAGGGCCATTTGCAGGACCTCGGCTAGATGGAAGGCGTGGCGGTCGGTTTCCTGGGCGATTTGTTCGCGGCAACTGAAGCCGTCGGCGACGATCAGCCAGTCGGTGGGGGCCTGGCGGACGGCGGGGAGGAGTTCTAACTCGCCGATGGATTTCGACACGGCGTACTTTTCTTTTTCAAAACCAAACGCGCCGGCCATGCCGCAGCATCCGGGGGCGGGGGCGGTGAAGTCGACGCCCATGCGGCGGAGAACGGATTCTTCGGCGGTCATCTTCATTAAAGATTTGTGGTGGCAGTGGCCGTGGACGAGCGCTTTGCGGGCTAGTTTGGGGATGGGGAAACTGGGGGCGAACTGCTCCAGGAATTCGCTGAGGAGGAAGACCTGCTGGGAGAGCTGGCGGGCGCGCTGGTCGCGGGGGAAGAGGTTGAGGAGTTCGTCGCGGAAGACGGAGGCGCAACTGGGCTCGAGGACGACGATGGGCGTGCGGTTTTCGATTTCGAGGGACAGCTCGTCGAGGATGCGGAGGAGGAGGGATTTGGCGCGGTCGAGTTCGCCGACGTCGTAGAGAGGACGGCCGCAGCAAAGGTGAGTGCTGGGGACGAGGACGTGGAATCCGGCGGCGGCGAGGACTTCGGCGGCGGCGATGGAGGTGGAGGGGAGGAAGTGATTGTTGAAAGTATCAGCCCAGAGGAGAACGGAGCTCTGGTTGGGTTGAGAGGCTGCCGAGCCGCGCTCGGCTCTCACGCGACCTGTGCCCACACGATGATTTCCTACACGGCTTTTCTGCCACCACTCCTGAAAGGTCTGGGGGGCTAAGGCGGGGAGGCGGCGGTTGGCGTGGACTCCGCCGGCTTTTTTTGCGAGGTCGCGGAGGCCGGGGAGTTGGGTGGCTAGATTCACCAGGCCGGGGACGTGCGACCCCGCTCTCAGCCAGAGATCGAAATTGGCCAGGGCGAAGGCGTTGAGCGGGCGGCGATTGAATTCGTAGTAGTGGGAGAGGAATTCGGATTTGTAGGTGGCGACGTCGACGCCGACGGGGCAATCGCTTTTGCAGCCTTTGCAGGCGAGGCAGAGATCGAGAGCGTCTTTGATGGCTTCATTGCGCCAGCCATCCTGAATGGGCGCGCCGCGGAAGCCGTCTCGCGAGGGGGCGCTGCCTTGCTCGGCGCTGACCGCATCTTGATCGGCGGCGGAGGCGCCCGGGACGGGGCGTTTGGCGGCGGATTCCACGTAGCCGTTGGTCATTTCCCAAAGAAGGTGAGCGCGGCCGCGGGTGGAGTGCTCTTCGGCGCGGGTCACGCGATAGCTGGGACACATGACGCCGCCCGAATCGCGGCGGCACTTGCCGACTCCGACGCAGCGCAGGGTGGCGGACGCGAGGCTGCCGTAGTCGTCGGGAAACTGGAAGTGCGTTTTGGGCTGCCAGGGAGAATAGTCGGGACCGAGGCGGAGATTTTCGTCGAGGCGGTAGGGGTCGATGAGCTTGCCGGGATTCATCATCCAGGCGGGATCCCAGAGCGACTTGAAGTCGCGGAAGGCCTGCATGAGATCGGGGCCAAACATTTTGGGGAGGAGTTCGCCGCGAGACTGGCCGTCGCCGTGTTCGCCGGAGAGCGAGCCGCCGTAGCGGACGACGAGGTCGGCGGCCTCTTCCATGAACTGGCGAAATTTGCGTACGCCTTCGGTGGACTGGAGATCGTAATCCATGCGGGTGTGGACGCAGGCGTGGCCGAAGTGGCCGTAGAAGGCGCCTTCGTAATGGAAGGCCTGCATGAGGCGGCGAAGATCGCGGAGGTAGGCGCCGAGTTTTTCGGGAGCGACGGCGGAATCTTCGAAACCTTCCCATCGGATGGGCTCGCCGGAAACGTGGGCGGTGACGCCGAGGCCGGATTCGCGAACGTCCCAGACGCGGCGAGCCTGGCGCGGATCGGTGATGAGGCGCATGTCAGGCGGGGCAACGTCGCGGTCGAGGGTGGCCATGAGACGGTGGGCTTTGGCTTCAGCTTCGGCGGCGGAGTCGGCGCCGAATTCCACCATGAGCCATCCGCAACCTTCGGGGAGAAGCGCGAGCGCGTCGAGGTTGAGACCTTTGCGGCGGCTGGCGTTGACGATGATGTCGTCGAAGCCTTCGAGGCCGATGGGACCGAACTCCATGATTTGCGGGACGCGGTCGGCGCAGATGAAAACGTCGGGCCAGCCGATGACGAGAAGGACGCGGTGGGGCGGGCTTTGAACGAGGCGGCAGGTGGCCTCGAGGATGGTGGCGCAGGTGCCTTCGGAGCCGACGAGTGCGCGGGCGACGTGGAAACCGTTTTCGGGGAGCAGGTGGTTGAGGTTGTATCCGGAGACGCGGCGGGGGATGTTGGGGAATTGGCGGCGGACCTGATCGCCGTAGCGATCGGCGAGTTGCTTGAGGCCGGAGTAGAGATGGGCGCTACGGCCGCCGGCGTTTTGGATGCGGGCGAATTCGTCGGCGTCGGTGGCGCCGACGTGGAGAAGGTCGCCGTCGTAAGTGAGGACTTCGAGGGCCTCGATGTTGTCGTCGGTTTTGCCGGCCATGATGGAGTGGACGCCGCAGGAGTTGTTGCCGATCATGCCGCCGAGGGTGCAGCGCTCGTGGGTAGCGGGATCGGGGGCGAAGGTGAGGTGATGCTTCTCGGCCTCGGCGCGGAGGGAGTCGAGGATGACGCCGGGCTGTACGCGGGCGATGCGGCGCTCGGGATCGACCTCGAGGATGCGGTCCATGTATTTGGAGAAGTCGAGAATGACGGCGGCGTTGCAGCATTGACCGGCGAGGGAGGTGCCGCCGCCGCGGGCGAGGAGCGGGGCGCGATGGTCGCGGCAGAGGGCGACGGTGGCGAGGACGTCTTCTTTGTCGCGCGGGATGACGACACCGATGGGGACCTGGCGGTAGTTGGAGCCGTCGGTCGCATAGAGAGCGCGGGAGCCGTTGTCGAAGCGGACTTCGCCGCGAAGGTGACGGCGGAGGGAGGCTTCGAGCGCCTGCGCGTCCAGTTGAGCGGAACCCAAATGAGCGGAATCTGTGGATGAGGGCATAGGGGTACAGAACATCTTAAGTCAGAAGGCGGAAGTTAGAAGGCAGAAGTTTTGGGAGGGCGGAGATGAGAAGTCAGAAGTGAGAAGTCAGAAGGCTGAAGTCTGAGGGCAGAAGTTTCGGGAGGTCAGATTGCAGACGTTTGGGCTTGGGAGCGGTTGGGGTTCGTACTCGACCGCGGCTTTTTGGTTGAGTCCGGGATGGCTCTTTTTGGGAATTTGGAATGGGATAAAAAGACTTTGGTTGGGGGAGTGAGTTGGGAGTAGTATGCTTTTTGCTGTGTGGGGCGGGAGACTATGACGAATACGGAAACGATTGAGACGCTGTTGCGGGGGAAGCAGAACCGGAAGATATTTTCGGTGTCGCCGGAGCAGTCGGTGTACGAGGCGATTGAGAAGATGGCGCTGGAGGGGATTGGCGCGGTTCTGGTAATGGCGGGGAACAGGCTGGTGGGAATTTTGTCGGAGCGGGATTATGCGCGGAAGGTGGTACTGAAGGGGCACGCGTCGAAGGAGACGCTGGTGAGCGACATTATGAGCACGCCGGTGGTGTATGTGACGCCGAAGAACACGGTGGATGAGTGCATGGCGATTATGACGAACCGGCGGTTCCGGCATTTGCCGGTGATGGAGAACGAGGTGCCGGTGGGCGTGGTGTCGATTGGGGATCTGGTGCGGTGGACGATCTCAGGACAGGCGCAGGCCATTCAGGAGTTGGAGGGGTACATTACGGGGCGGTATCCGGGGTAGGGGTTCAGGTCTCAGGTCTCAGGTCTCAGGTCTCAGGTCTCAGGTCTCAGGTCTCAGGTCTCAGGTCTCAGGTCTCAGGGATGCTTGTTTCGCTTGGGTGGATGTCTTCGTCTCTCTTTCTTCTTCGACAATTCCTTTTAATCCAGAGGCGGGTGCGGTAATGCGCCGGGCTTAGTGCCAGAGGCGGGTGGTGTAGTCGGCCATGCTTAGGGTCAGGAGCAGGAACAGGAAGAAAATTGCGCTGACAATTACCAGGCCGGTTAATTTTTCGTGGGTGTATTTTACGTGCATGAAGAAGAGCACTACGAGGATGGCTTTGAAGGTGGCGATGGTGAGAGCGACGATGGTGTTGAGGGGGCCGAGGTCGATGAAGGCGACTCCGGCGGTGAGGGCGGTGCAGATTAAGAGGACGATCCAGATGGCGACGGACGAACCGATGGACGAGATGTGCTCGTGGGGCGTGGCGGTGTTTTGGGAAGCGTTGGAGTGTTCAGTCATTGGGTCACCTGTGGCGGTCGATCAGGTAGAGCAACGGGAATAAATAAATCCAGACAATATCTACGAAGTGCCAGTAGAGGCCGGCATTTTCAATGGGCGTGTAATAGTTGGCGGAGTATTTTCCGCGCCAGGCCCAGACGGCGAGCGTGCCGAAGAGGCCGACGCCGATGATCATGTGCAGAGCGTGCATGCCGGTCATGGCGAAATAGAGCGAGAAATAGATTTCTGCGTGACGCGGATTGACCTGCTGGTCGGGATGACTGGGGACGGTTCCGTGATAGGCGAAGGACGGACCGGGGACGTGGTGGTTCTCGAATTTTTCTTTGTACTCGATGCCCTTGACGCCGAGAAAGACGAGGCCGAGAAGAATGGTGAAGACGAGCCACATGGTGAGGGCTTTGCGCTTGTTGAGTTGAGCGGCGCGGACGGCTAGAACCACGGTGAGACTGGAGCAGAGCAGGACGGCGGTATTGATGGCGCCGTACCAGATGTTGAGGGTCTGGCTGGCGGAGCCGAAGTCACCGAAATACTTGTAGCGGTAGACGAGATAGGCGCAGAACATGCCGCCGAAGAACATGACTTCCTGCGCGAGGAAGAGCCACATGCCGAGACTGGCGGCATTTTTCTGCTGCTCCTCGGTGACGAAGTGATGGAGGAGCGCGGGATTCGGCTCTTCGTGGGGAACGATGGCGGCGGCTTCATTAGTGGCCAACGGGAACCTCCTGCTGGTCTGGAATTTCGCCGAGTTCCTCGTAGTTATAGGCTTCCCAGGTCACGATGGGCTGCTCCTCGAAGTTAGAAGTTGGGGGCGGCGAGGGAACCTGCCACTCGAGGCCGGCGGCGTTCCAGGGATTGGCGGGCGCGGGCTTGCCGTAGCGAATCGACCAGACAAAATAAACCATGGGGAGCAAGTAGCCGACGGCGAGAATGGTGGCGCCGGCGGTGGAAAGAACGTTGAGGACCTGGAACTCGGCGGGATAGGCGTGATAGCGGCGCGGCATGCCCATGTAGCCGAGAATGAACTGCGGGAAGAAGGTGAGATTGAATCCGATGAAGACGATGAGGGCGGCGAGCTTGCCCCAGCCTTCGGGATACATGCGGCCGGTAATTTTGGGCCACCAGAAGTGCAATCCGGCGAGATAGGCGAGCACCATGCCTCCGACCATGACGTAGTGGAAGTGGGCGACGACGAAGTAGGTGTCGGTGACGTGAACGTCGATGCCGAGGCAGGCGAGGAAGAGGCCGGTGAGACCTCCGATGGTGAAGAGGCCGATGAAGCCGAAGGCGTAGAGCATCGGGGTCTGATAGGTGATGGAGCCTTTGTACATGGTCGAGGTCCAGTTGAAGACCTTGACGGCGGAGGGCACGGCGACGAAGTAACTGAGGAGCGAGAAGACGAGCGCGGAGTAAACGGAGATTCCGGCGACGAACATGTGATGCGCCCAGACAAGGAAGCCGAGAACGGCGATGGCGAGGACGGCGAGAGCCATGGCTTTGTAGCCGAAGATGCGCTTGCGGGAGAAGCAGCAGACGATCTCGCTGACAATGCCCATGCCGGGGAGAATCATGATGTAGACGGCGGGATGCGAGTAGAACCAGAACAGGTGCTGGAAGAGCAGCGGATCGCCGCCGAGCGCGGGGTTGAAGATGCCGAGATGGAGGAGGCGCTCGAGGGCGACGAGGACGAGAGTGATGGCGACGACGGGCGTGCCCAGAACCTGAATGATGCTGGTGGCGTAATGCGACCAGACGAAGAGGGGCAGGCGATCCCAAGTCATGCCGGGGGCGCGCATGCGGTGGATGGTGACGATGAAGTTGAGGCCGGTGAGGATGGAGGAGAAACCGGCGATGAAGATGGCGATGGCGGCGGTGATGACGTCGGTTTTGAGAAATTCGGTGCTGAGCGGAGTGTAGAAGGTCCAGCCGGTGTCAACGCCGCCGGCGAGGATGGTGTAGACCATGAGGAGGCCGCCGGCGATGTAGAGATACCAGCTCAGGAGGTTGATGCGCGGGAAGGCGAGATCCCTGGCGCCGATCATGATCGGGATCAAGAAGTTGCCGAGGACGGCGGGAACGGCGGGAATGAGAAAGAAGAACACCATGACCTGGCCGTGCATGGTGAAGAGCTTGTTGTAGGTGTCAGACTGAACGAGGTCGCCGGCGGGGGTGAGGAGTTCGAGACGGATGAGGAGCGCGAAGAAGCCGCCAATAAAGAAAAAGAGAGTGACGGAGAGCAGGTAGAGTATCGCGATGCGCTTGTGATCGCGGGTGAGGAGCCAGGACTTGATTCCGTAGCCGGAATTCAGGTAGGTCTCGCGTTCGGTTACATCTACTGGTACAGCGGTTGCCATGTTGTCACCTATCGCTCAGAGATACTTGGGCATCGGCCCTTGCATTGCAATTTCTACTTACTGCGGACGGGGCAGAGCCCCGTCACCACACGATCTGATACTACTTTGCCGCGCCGGTCATCATGGCGGGCTGGGCCTGGGTGTTTTGATCGTTCGTCGGTTGACTCGCTGCCGCTTGAGTCGTTGCTGCCTGGCCGGTTGATGCCTGACCCGTTGATGTTTGACCCACGGACTTCACGTACTGGACTAGAGCGTTGAGCTGCTCGTCGCTGATCTGGCCCTGATACGTGGGCATGATGGGCTTGAACCCCTGGACGATTTTTGCGCCCGGATCGACGATGGACTCGCGAATGTAATTTTCGTCGGCGATGAGGGTGCGGCCATCTTCGAGGACGACGGGCTTGCCGTAGAGTCCGGCGAGATTGGGGCCACGGCCCTCGGTGTCAGAGCGATGGCAGGTGGAGCAGCCGTATTCGGCGAAGAGAGTCTGTCCGGTGACGGCCATGGGCTGATTGCCGCCGCCGGAGGCGAGCCAGGCCTGATAGTCGCGCGGCTCCATGACGATGACCCAGCCAATCATGCCGGAGTGCTCGGTGCCGCAATACTCGGCACAAAACAGATGATAGGTGCCGGCCTTGGTGGCATGGAACCAGGCGGTAGTGTAGCGGCCGGGCAGCACGTCCTGCTTGATGCGGAAGGCGGGGACGTAAAAGCTGTGGATGACATCCTGCGAGGTCATGATCATTTTGACGTCGCGGCCGATGGGAACGTGGAGCTCGTTAATTTCGCGCTGCCCTTCGGCGTGCTCAAACTTCCACATCCACTGCTTGGCGACGGTATAGACCTCGGTGGAGTCCTGCGGGGGTGTTCGCTCGTCAAAGAAGATGACCGCGCCCCAGACGAAGAAGGTGAGGAAGATGCCGAAGGGGATGACGGTCCAGGCGACTTCGAGGAGATTGGAGCCGTCGATGGGATGGGCGGTGCGATTGTGGCTCCTGCGATATTTGATAGCAAAGACGGCGAGGGTGGCGAAGATGAGCACCGTCATGGAGGCGCAGATCAGGACAAGATAAATATAGAGAGCGTCCACGTGTCCCGCGTTGGTGGAGGCTGCGTCCGGCCAAAGTGGTATGTGTGAAAACATTAGCTGACCCTGATGGCTCCTTGAGGGCCGCGGCTGGGACGGTCAGGGCCGCGGCGAAAGAGGACAAGAAACAACATGCCCAAACACAAAATGGTAGCGATGCCGGCGAGGCGAAGGACGCGCACGATGGTGGCGCTGTACTTACCCTTGGCGGGATCGTAGTGATAGCAGTAGAGCAGGAGTTCGTCGACGGGCGTGCCGATTTTTTCGCTGGAGGCGGCGACGAGGGCGAGACGGAGATCGCTGGGCGGATAGTCGATGCCATAGTAATACTGCGCGATCTTGCCTTGCGGCGTGAGGACCATGATGGCGGTGGAGTGGGCGAACTGCTGGGTGTTGGAGTCGTACTCGTACTGGAACCCGGCGGCGTTGGCGAGGGCGGTGATTTGCGGTTGCTGGCCGACTAAGAAGTGCCAGCCTGCGGCGGCGCCGGGACGATTGTAGCGATGAAGGATTTCGGCTTTCTTTTTGGCGGCGGCTTCGGGAGTGTCTTTGGGATCGAAGCTGACGGTGATGACGTCGAACTGATTACCCACGTCGAACTTAAGGACGCGGAGGGCGCTTTCGAGGCCGTTGAGTTCTTCTCCGCAGAGCATGGGGCAGGTGAAGTAGACGAGGTTGAAGATGATGGGCTTTTTGCCAAAGTAGTCGCCGAGGCGTACGCTGCGGCCCTGATCGTCGGTGAAGGCAAGGTCGGCGGGGATGGGCTGGTTGAGATTTTGCTGGATGCCGACGTTCTTGAGTCCGGGGGGACGGAGGGTGGCCGGAGGCGAGAGGATGCCGCGGGACATGGCCTGGGCGAAGAGCGTGCTGGCTGAGAGCAGGACGATCAGCGAGGCTCTCATCAGATGCCGGCTGAAAGCTTTGACCACGTGGTGCAGGGAGGAATACGGGGGAAACCCGGCCGACCCGATCGAATTTGAGGAATGGTTACTGCGCACTGCTGCCTGCTTTCTTCTTTTGCTGTTGATCCTTCTGCTGCGGATCGGTTGATGCCGGATTCGAATTCTGCATGGGGGTTTGCGATTTTGTTTGCGCCGTTTCCTGGCGGACTGGGAGGCCGCGCGCGACGATTAACTCCATGGCGCGGTCGATGGGAATCTGGACTACGCCTTTGTCTTTATCGACCCAGTTGTACATGGCGAGCTTGCGATCCTGGTCTTCGATGTACTGGCGAAGCTGGTTGCGCTCGCTCTCTTCGAGGCGCGGCTCGGGGAAAGCCTGAATTTCGGGCGGGGTGACGGCGCGCGTATCGGCCCTCGGAGCGAGCATCGGGCTCATGGGAAGCTGGCCGGCTTTGTCGTAGTTGTCGAGGAACCGGTACATGCCGAACACGACGAAATAGATGGCGACGACAAAGACGGCGAGGCCGATCATGAAATAAATGAGGCCAGCGGGGCTGAGGTCCTGACGCTCGAAGGCGCCGTGGCTATCGAGATTGGGGGCCTGCTGTTTACTCATGGGCGGGCTCCAAGATGTCCTGCGCAGTCGCGTCGTAAGCGGGAATGAGCGGCTGCGAGCTGAGATTGCGGCAGAAATAGGCGACCCAGAGGCCGCCCATGGCAAAGGGGATGACGAGGTCGGCGAGGGTGACGGTGAACGACTGGGAGAAACTGGGTTCGATGTGCCAGAAGATTTCGACGTAGTGGGCGACGAGCATCCAGGCGGCGATCCAGACGAGGCGGCGAACGTCACGCTTGTTGGGCCGGAACAGGAGCAGGAAAAACGGGATGAAGAAATGGAAGAGCACGAGGAACAGCCCCACATATTCCCAGCCGTGATGGAGGCGGCGGAAGTACCAGGTGATTTCGTCGGGGAGATTGCCGGCCCACATGATGAGGAACTGCGAGAACGAGAAATAGGCCCAAACCATGATGAAGGCGAGCATGAGGTTGCCGTGGTCGTGGACGAAGCTCGGGCGGAGGAGGACGTTCATGGGGCGATAGTTAAAGAGGACGCGCTCAATGACGATGGCGAAGGCGAGGGCGGTGATGAGTTGCCCGGCGACGAAGATGAGGCCGTAGATGGTGGAGACCCAACTTGGGTCGAGGGACATGACCCAGTCGATGACGGCGAAGGAAACGGTGAGCGCGTAGAGGATGAGTCCCGGAGCGCTGATGCGCTTGGAACTGGCGCTAGTGTCAGAGACGGGCGGGCTGTTGTGGCGTGCGGAGAGCCGGCTGAGCGCGGTCTGCAAGATGAACCAGATGCCAAAATAAATGATGGCGCGAACGACGAAGGCGTTGAGGTTAAGGTAGTCGCGCAGAATGAACGTGTGCTTTTGCAGATGCTCGCGGATGATGGGATCGGCGATGGAATCGATGGGCATGGCCCAGGGATAGAGGCGTTTGGCGGCGAAGACAAGCGGGATGAAGAGCAGCGCCATGAGCGGTAGCGTGCGCATGGAAGCGCCGAGGATGCGGCGGATGACGGTGCCCCATTTTCCGCCGGTCATGTGGCGGACCATGACGATGGCCAGGGAGCCGAGACAGATGCCGAGCCAATCCATGTAGGAGACGAGGTAACCGCGGAAGAAGACGGTGGGATTGGTAAAGGCGATGTAGAGAGCGACGACGGTGCCGATGACGCCGACGATGAGGGCGCGCTGGCCGATGGTCCTAATGATCGGCGGCGCGGTGAGATCAATTTCAGGCGCGTGTGGGAGACGGGGCGTGGTGGTCATTTCGATTCCCCCTTCTCCGAGGTGTTGGGGGCGGGCGCGAGCTGAGGGAGAGTGGCGCCGGTGCCGGGCTCCAAAAATTCGGGCGCTTTCGAGGGAACGTCCTGGCCCTGGGGAACGTCGGCGAGGGTGGCGTTCTGGCTGAGTTGCAGGGCGCGGATGTAGGCGGCGATGCACCAGCGATCGTGGGGCGAGATTTGCGCGGAATAATCCAGCATGATGCCGTAGCCATGGGTCATGACGTCGAAGAAATGACCGATGGGAGCTTTGACGAGCCTTTCAATGTGATAGGAGGGCGGCTTTTGCGGGAAGCCGCGCGACGGGATGAAGCCGTTGCCATCGCCGAGACGGGAGTGGCACGGCGAACAATAGATGTTGTAGCGCTCGCGGCCGCGCCGCATGACTTCTTTGGTGACCGGGAAGGGCATCTGCTCGCCGAGGACGCTGCCGTTTTTTCCGGTATAGAAATAGGTGTCGGCGCGCTCATCGCCGCGGGCGACGGTGCCTGCGATGAGCGGGCGGGCGGCGCGCTGGTCAGCGAAGAAGTCGCTTTTGGCGAGCGGGTTGTAGCGGGGCTGCACGTGCATGTCGATGCGGCAGCCGACGGTGGACATGACCGCCAGCAGAATCAACGGGGAAATTTTTCGGAGGGGCAGCATTTAGCTGGGGACCTCCGCGATGGATTCGGGCTGCAGAGCTTCCAGGAACTGGCGCGTCGCCTGCGGATCGTACTTGGGATCGGTGGCAAAGACGATGAGAAAGAAACGGTCTTTGCTGGCGCGGACAAATTCCGGCACATTGAAGACGGGGTGATAGGGCATGGGCAGGCCATTGAGGGCGATCATGCCGACGACGGCGGAGATTGCGCCGAACAGAATCGTCATCTCAAAGGTGACGATGATGAACGAAGGCCAGGAGTGATAAGGGCGGCCGCCGACGTTGGTGGGATAGCTGATCACTGCGATGTAGTACTGCATGAGGTAGCCGAGGCAGCCGCCGGTGATGGCGCCGAGGAGCGTGATGAGAGCGACGCGATTTTTGTGGAAGCCGATGGCCTCCGCCATCTCCTCGATGGGGAAGGGGCTGTAGGCGTCGATCTTCTGGTAGCCGGCGTCATGCGTGGCCTGGGCCGCGACCAGGAGTTGCTGGGCAGATTTGAACTCAGCCATGGTGCCGTAAATGGTGGGAGTGGGCATTAGTGTTTACCCTCCACCTTCGCCTCGGGAAGCAACTGGCGAATTTCAAAGATCGAGATCATGGGCAGAATGCGGACAAAGAGGAACATGGCCGTCAGGAACATGCCGATGGTGCCAATGTAAGTCATCCAATCCCACTTAGTGGGGTAATACATGCCGAAGGACGAGGGGACGAAGTCGCGGGTCAGGCTGATGACGATGATGACGAAACGCTCGAGCCACATGCCGACGAGAATGACAAAAGAAATAAGGAAGAGGAAAACCGGATGCGTGCGCATCTTGCGGAACCAGAGCAGCTGCGGAATGCCGATGTTGCAGAGCAGCAGCATGTAATACCAGAAGGCGTAGGGCCCGTGGAGGCGGTTATAGAGGAGGCCGGCGTCGTAGCGATTGCCGCCGTACCAGCCGGTGAAAGCTTCGATCGCGTAGCCGTAAGCGACGATCCAACCGGTGGCGAGCATGACCTTGGCGGAGTTCTGAAGATGGCGGTCGGTGATGAAGTCTTCGAGGTTATAGATTTTGCGGATGGGGATGGCGAGCATCAACACCATGGCAAAGCCGGAGTAAATGGCACCGGCGACGAAGTAAGGCGGGAAGATAGTGGTGTGCCAGCCGGGGACGATGCCGACGGCGAAATCGAAGCTGACGACGGTGTGCACGGAGAGCACGAGGGGCGTGGCGAGTCCGGCGAGAAGAAGATAGGCCATCTCATAACGAGCCCAGTGGCGGGCGGAGCCGCGCCATCCCATGGAGAGGAGGCCGTAGATCATTTGCGCGTATTTGTTGTGGGCGCGATCGCGGAGAGTGCCGAAGTCGGGGATGAGTCCGATGAACCAGAACAGAAGTGAGACGGTGAAGTAGGTCGAGACCGCGAAGACGTCCCAGATGAGAGGACTGCGGAACTGCGGCCAGTAATTCATCGTGTTGGGGTAAGGGAACATCCAGTAATCGAGCCAGGGGCGGCCGGTGTGGACGCCGGGGAAGACGCCGGCGCAGGCGACGGCGAAGAGTGTCATGGCCTCGGCGAAACGGTTGATGGAGTTACGCCAGGACTGACGCAGTAATAAAAGGATGGCGGAGATGAGCGTGCCGGCGTGGCCGATACCGATCCACCAGACGAAGTTGACGATGGCAAAGCCCCAACCGATGGGGATGTTGATGCCCCAAATGCCGACGCCCTTGAGAAAGAGAACGCCAAGGGCGAAGAGCATCATCATGGTGGCGAGAAAGCTGACGGCAAAGCCAAAGATCCAACCGTTGGTGGTTGGACGCGTAAGCACGATGGAGCTGATCTTGTCCGTGACGGTGGCGAAGGAGTGGCCGGGCTCGATGACGGGAGCCCGCTCGACCACTGCCGATTGTTTCAGATGATCTGCCATGTCGTAAGCGCGCTCCGGTTATGTTTCCAGTTCAGGGTTGGGGTTGCGGATCTCGGCCAGGTAGGTGGTGCGGGGCCTGGTGTTGAGGTCGGCGAGCAACCCATAGTTGCGGTCGAGGGATTTGAGCTTGGCAACCTTGCTGCCGGCGTCGTTGATGTTGCCGAATTCGATGGCGTTGGCCGGACAGGACTGCTGGCAGGCGGTCTGGATGGAGCCGTCTGCGACGTGGAAAGGGCGATTCTCGCGGACCGCGGCGGTTTCGGCGTCGATGCGATGCTCGGAGATGCGCTGCACGCAGTACGTACACTTTTCCATGACGCCGCGGCTGCGCACGGTGACGTCCGGGTTGCGCATGATTTTGTATTGCGGCGTCTCCCAATCCTGAAAGAGCAGGAAGTTGAAGCGGCGAACTTTGTAAGGACAGTTGTTGGAGCAATAGCGGGTGCCGATGCAGCGGTTGTAGACCATGTCGTTGAGGCCTTCGCTGCTGTGCACGGTAGCGCCGACGGGGCAGACGAGTTCGCAGGGAGCGTTCTCGCACTGCTGGCACGGGACGGGCTGGAAGTAGGCGCTGGGATCGTCGCGATCGCCCTGGTAGTAGGCGTCGACGCGAAGCCAGTGCATGTGGCGGCCACGCTGCGTCTGATCTTTGCCGACGACGGGGATATTGTTTTCCGACTGGCAGGCGACGATGCAACTGTTGCAGCCGACGCACTTGTTGAGGTCGATGGTCATGCCCCAGGCATCGGGCGATTTTTTGTAGTCGAAGCCGGGATAGAGAGTGAGCTCGGCAGGCGGCTCGTCTTCTTTGGCGAACCTGGGCTCTTTGCGATATTCGGCGAGCGTGGCCTGGCGCACGGCGGGGCGAGTTTCGCCATCGCCGATGTCCATCGTCTGGAAGCCCTGCGTGGAAGCGAGGACATAGTGGTCGCCGGTCTTGGTGAGCTTGCCGCCGAGCGCGATCCAGAGGGCGCCGGTAGTGCGGAGCGGGTAGGCGTCGAATCCCGCGCCAGTGCCGGCGCGTCCGGCGCGAGTGCGGCCATAGCCGAGATGGACGGTGACGGAATGATCGGGATGGCCGGCCTGAATCCAAACGGGGCCGGTGACTTTGCGGCCATCAAGTTCGAGCGTGACCACGTCCATGCTCTGGAGGCCTTCGCGGTCGGCCATCTTCGGGCCGATCTGGATGGCATTATCCCAAGTGAGCTTCGACATGGGCTTGGGCAATTCCTGGAGCCAGCCGTTGTTGGAAAATTGGCCGTCGTAGATAGAGGGATCGCGGCGGAGATTGACTTCGAGCGCAGCCGAATCAGGCGCGGCGGCGGCGGGGATTGCGACCGCCTTCGCCGAGAGCTGTTTGGGCGCGTATGCGGTGCCGGCGACAAATCCATCGTTGAGGGTTTTGCGCCAGAAGGCTTCGAAGTCTGCGCCGGTGTGCTGCTTTTGCCAGTAGGACCGGACGATGTCGTAGCCGGTGGCGTCAGAGCCCATGAGCGCGGAGATGAGTTCGTGCGCGCTGTGGCCGCCATAAAGAGGAGCGATGAGGGGCTGCACCAGGCTGACGGTGCCGTCATACGCGCGGGCGTCACTCCACTCTTCGAGGTAGTGGGTTGAGTTCAAATTCCAGTGACAGAGGTGCGCCGTCTCATTCTGATAGAGGCCGTGATAGACGCGGACGGCTACTTTGGGATTGTTGAGTGCGTCTTCAAAGCCGAGATCGGCGGGCGCGTCGTAGACAGGGTTGCCGCCGACGATGACGAGCAGATCGACTTTTCCGGCGCGCATGTCGGAGACGAGTTCGCGCAGGGATTCGGTCTGGTTGACTGGATTGGCGTCGACGGGGTCGGTGTAGAAAACCGTTTTGCCGACGTTGCCGAGCGCGGCATTCATGGCGTGCGCGATCGCATGAACGGCGGGCGGCTGATGATCGCCGGCGATGACGAGGCTTGCGCCTTTGTGCTTCGCCAAGTCGGCGGCGACGGCGGCGAGAAATTTTGCAGTGCCGGGATTGGCGGACGCGGCGGCGCTCCCGCCGAGCGCGGAGGCGAGCGAGCGGGAGAAGCCTTCCACTTCACTGGCGCGAACGGGCAAGCGATGATCCGCCTTGGCTCCCGTGGGTGAGGGCGTGCTCTCGATCACGTAGAGACGACTCATGTCGGCGTCGGGATTGCGCTTGGCGGCGAAATCGCGGATGTAGCGCACGTTGCCGGGCGATCCGGCGGCCATGAAATCGGCGTCGAGCGAGAGGATGACTGCGGCCTGGGAAAAATCGTAGCGCGTCTCGACGGGCTGACCAAAGGCAAGCTTTGCGCCTTCGAGAACGTTGTCGCGATTCACCGGCTCGTAGACATGCCACTTCGCCTGGGGATACATGGCGAGGAAGGACTGCATCTGGTCTTTGAAAGTCGGCGAAGAGACGGTTTGCGTGAGGATGCGAATGCCCGCGCCCTGCAAGGCTTTTTGCACGACGAGTGGACCGCGGAGTTGTTTGGCAAACTCGGACCACGACGCCATGTCACCGAGGTGTGTGACGCTCTGGGCGCGGTCGGGATCGTACATGGCAAGGATGGAGGCCTGCGCGAAAAGGTCGGTGGCGCCGAGGCTGGCGGGATGCAGCGGATTACCTTCAATTTTTGTGGGACGGCCGAGGTGACTTTCGACAAGAAGAGGCTGCGCGTATCCGCCGAGCGTGAAGGCGGTGGCGTAGAACATCGGCCGGCCGGGAATGACCTGCTCGGGCTGGCGAACGTAGGGGACGATCTCTTCGAGCGGAAGCCGCGTGCAGCCCGTCATTCCGGCCATGGCGAGCGAAGCGCCCATGAGCTGGAGGAAGCCGCGGCGGGAGACGGAGTCGAGCCACTCGGACGCGCCCTTGGGGAATTCGCGGTGCATCATCTCGCGGAATTCGGAGGAGCCGGCGAGTTCTTCGAGGCTGCGCCAATATTCCGGGCCGCTGGTGCGGCTTAACTGCTCCTCGACGGCGGCGCGGTCCAGCTTTTTGCCGGGACAAACGTCTTCGGGTTTCGGTTTTTGTTTTACGTCTTCCATGTTCGTGGCCGGCGGCCTTTACTCCGGGCTGCCGGCGCGCGGATTGCGGAGCGCGATCGGCAGCTTGTTCTTTTGCGAAACCTGTCTTGCGATGAATGACCCAACTAACGATTAAAGCGACTTACGATCCACCTAACTACGACTGACGCCAAACTTACTAACTAGCGATGGCACGTGTTACAGCTGGTGATGTCCTGCACGGTGCGCAACTGATATTTTTTCGTGAGCGCTGCGCCGAGCGACTCCTGATCGCTATAGCTGACGCCGTCGATCTGCACGGGCGCGGACGATGACGGCTGCTCGTAGCGCATGTTGAAAACCTGATCGCGCGGCCGGATATGCTTTTCGGGGTCGCGGTGGCAGTCCAGGCACCATTGCATCTGGAGCGAGCCGGCCTGATACATGAGCGGCATCTGATCGACGGGGCCATGACAGTCATTGCAGCCGATGCCCTTGACGATGTGGATGCTGTGATTGAAATAGACGAAATCGGGAAGCTGGTTGACGCGCGTCCACTGGATGGATTCGCCGCTGCGGTAGCTGGCGCGAACGGGCTCGAGCATTTGGGCGTTGGTCCAGATCTGCGAGTGGCAGTTCATACAAGTCTTGGTGGGCGGGATGCCGGCGAAGCTGGAAGTTTCAACCGAAGTGTGGCAGTAGCGGCAGTCGATGCCGAGGCCGGTGACATGGTGCTGATGGCTGAAGGGGATGGGCTGGGCCTTGCGCACGCCCTGCCAGGTGACGTAAGGCGAGCCCTGGAGCTGCATCAGGAACCAAAAAAGAGTAGCGACAATAACGATGACCCCGACGATCGAGGCCTTCGAAATAGCATTACTGCTGCGTGGAAAAATCTGCATCGAATGAGGTCTTTAAAATATGCGGGAGCAAGTTCCCCGAGCTCCCCCGCTTGCCAACTGATGTGAACCACGTCACTGACTTGTGTGACCCACAGCACTGAAACACGTGAGTATAGCAGCTTGCTCGCATTTGCGGAAAGCTTGAAAAAGAAATTATTTCTGCGCAGGTTGGAGCACGACCCGATGCGGGAAATGTGTTGAGAAATTCAACTCTTCACCGCAGATTCATGACCAGGAGTTTCGGTTCGGTCATTTCCTGAATGGCGTCGCGGAGTCCTTCGCGGCCGACGCCGGAATCTTTGACGCCGCCGTAGGGCATGTGATCGATGCGGAAAGTGGGAACGTCGCCGGCGATGACGGCCCCGACCTCGAGTTCGTTGTAGGCGTCAAAAATCAGTTTGGCATCGCGAGTGAACAGGCCAGTCTGCAATCCGTAAGGAGAGCTGTTAACGAGTTTGAGGGCGCTGGGGAAATCGGGATAAGGCTCGACGGTGACGACGGGGCCGAAAATCTCCTGGCAATTTACCTTCATAGTGGGCTTGGTGCCGGTGAGGATGGCTGGCTCGACGAGCGAACCTTTGCGCCGACCGCCGCAGAGCAGGCGGGCGCCGCTGCGCACGGCCTCTTGCACCCAGTCGCAGACGCGAATGGCGTCGCTCTCGCGGATGAGCGGGCCAAGATCGCTGGACTCGTCGAGCGGATCGCCGACGCGAAGGCGGCTGACTTCCTCGAGCAGGAGCTCGATGAATTTTCCGCAGACCGATTGTTCGACGAAAATGCGCTGCACGGAATTGCAGGCCTGGCCGGCATATCCGAAGCCGCCGGTGACGCAGCGGCCGGCGGCGTAGGCGAGATCGGCGTCGCTGTGCACGATGACGGCGGAGTTGCCGCCGAGTTCGAGGAGAACTTTCTTTTTTCCGGCGCCGGCTTTGATGGCCCAGCCGACGGCGGCGCTGCCGGTGAAACTGACGAGCTTGATGCGGTCGTCGGAGATGAGGACACCGGCGTCTTCATTGGACAGCGGAAGGACGTTGAAGCCGCCGTCGGGCCAGCCGGCCTGTTGAATGACTTCGGCGAGAAGCAGTGCGGAGAGCGGTGTTTGGGGCGCGGGCTTGAGCACCATGGAGCAGCCGGCGGCGATGGCGGGCGCGACTTTGTGAGCGACGAGATTGAGCGGAAAATTAAAAGGCGTGATGCCGACGATGGGGCCGAGAGGAAAACGCTTGACGATGCCCCAGCGGCCGGCAGTGGATTGCTGCCAGTCAAGGGGGAGATATTCGCCGTAGCCGCGCACGGTTTCTTCGGCGGCAACGTTGAAAGTGAAGACGGCGCGCTCGACTTCAAGGCGAGAGCTTTTGATGGGCTTGCCCGCCTCCTGCGCGAGGGTGCGGGCGAATTCTTCTTTGCGATCGTGAATGCCGTCGGCGATGCGGCGGAGAACGCGCTGGCGCTCGAAGGCGGGCAGGCGGCGGGTGGTGCCAAAAGCCTTGACGGACGCGGCAATGGCGGCTTCGGCGTGCTCGCGGCGTCCCTGGTAGACGCTGGCGATGACGGCGCCGTCGAAGGGAGCGCGGATTTCGACGATGTCACCTTCATCCAGCCACTTCCCATCCACGTAAAAGCCATGGGTCGCAACCGGAATGATCGTCATCTGCGCCATGCCTCACCTCCACATTTGCTCGGATGATTATAGACTTCGCAAGGTTGCGGGAATGTTTCTAAGATTCTCGCGGGCGGGAAAGTCTGCGCGGGCCTTGCGGGCTGGCGACGATTCATCAGCGCAGATACACGAGGGGTTGAGACCCACACAATCGCAGAGTACGCGATTGTATGGGGCACCCGCTGCGGGCACCCTCTATGGGAGGGGCGGTTTGTAGCGGTCGTCGATTTCGACCTGGTAGCCGGCAACGAGGCGATTGGTTTCGTTGGCCATGGCGATTACGGCCATCAGTTCCTTGAACTGGGCGTCGGACATGCCTTTGGCCTTTGCGGAGGCGGTGTGCGAGGCGATGCAGTAGCCACACTGATTGGTGACGGAGACCGCAATATAAATGAGTTCCTTCGTGAGGGGATCGAGCGCGCCGGGGACCATGATTTGCTTGATGCTTTCCCACGTGCGCTTGAGGGTGGCGGGATCATGGGCGAGGGCCTTCCAGAAATTGTTGACCCAGTCGGTTTTGCGGGTGGCCATGATGTCGTCGTAGACGGCGCGGACTTCGGGAGTGGCGTCGGAGTATTCGATTAGGCCGAAGAGGGACATGGGGGGCTCCAGTTGTCAGTTGGTCGTTAGTCGTTGGTCGTTAGCAAAAGCTCTCAGTGTCAGCTCTCCGGAAAACCCTGAAAGTCGTACCCTGAAATGGTAACTGAGAACTGAGGACTGTTTTACAACACCGCCGATTCATGGATAGTTCTTCCTTCCGCAAAGCGTGCAAAATCCAGCAGGGATGCGTCGATCAGATCGGTTGTGCCCGTCAGGATCAGGTCGCTCAAAATTTTTCCGGTGGCGGGGGCGTGCATTACGCCGTGGCCGCTGAATCCGTTGGCGAAAAAGAAGCCGGGGACTGCGGGCGACTCGCCGAGAATGGGATGATGGTCGGGCGTCATTTCATAAAGTCCGGCCCAGGCGCGCTTGGGATTGACGGCGAGGTTTTCAAATACGGGCACGCGGGCGGCGGCGCGCGTCAGAATTTTCTCGATGAATTCCGGCTCAAAGTCCATCTTGTAACCGGGCGTTTCTTCGGGATCGTTCCAGGCGAGCAGGAAGCCGAGAGCCTCGGGGCGGAAGTGAAAGCCGTTCGACATGTCGACGATCATGGGCGCGGTGTGAGGAAACTGGTCGAAGGGTTCGGTGGGGACGAGCATGCGGCGGAGCGGCTCGACGGGGAGATGGATGCCGAGCATGCTGGCGATTGCGGGCGACCATGCGCCGGCGCAGTTCACGACTGTGGGAGTGGAGACTGGGCCGCGCGTGGTTGCGACCTCGAAGGTGGCGTGATCGGAACTTACGGTGCTTCGGGTGATCGATTCGACAGCGGCGTGTTTCCAAAGGGTCGCGCCGTGATCGCAGGCCCACGACATGAAGCCGACCATGGCGCTGTAGGGATCGACAAAACCGTCGGTGGAGCAAAAGCTGCCGCCGAGGATGTCATCGCCGCGAAGTTGCGGAAACTGGGCGCGAATCTCGTCGCCAGTCACGAGGCGCACCGTTTTGAGTCCCATGGCGATTTGTTTTTCGCAGTTGGCGCGAAGGTAGGCGACTTGATTTTCCGTGGTCGCGCAAAACAGGTAGCCCTGCGGACGATAGTCGCAGGGATGGCCGAGGCGTTCCTCGAACGTGGAATAGAAAGGGATGGAGTAGAGCGACATCTGAATGTTGACGGGAGTGGAGAACTGGGCGCGGACTCCGCCCATGCTTTTGCCGGTGGAACCGAGGCCTTGAGCGGCTTCGCGCTCGAGGACGAGGACGCTGGTGCAGCCGGCGGCGACGAGGTGGTAGGCGATGCTGGAGCCGACGATTCCGCCACCGATGATGACGACGTCTGCTGTGTGCATGGGGCGAAGTTATTGTAGCGTGTCAGATGGCAGCTCTCAGCTCTCAGCTCTCAGCTCTCAGCTCTCAGCTCTCAGCTCTCAGCTCTCAGGAAAAGCTTAGATGCCGGACGCTTACCGCGAACTCGCGGGACCGGCGGCTCTAACCTCCCGTTTTATTTTTTCTTTTCGCGGCGCATCTGGTCGGCGAGTTCGCGAATTTCGGTCAGGTCGCGCTGCATCTCGCTCCAGCCATACCAGAGCGCGTAATCGGGGCTGGCGTGGAATGTGCCCTGGAATGTGCGCATGCGATGCTCCAGATACATCACGAAAAGTTTCTGCTCGATCACCGTGGGCGCGTCGTGGAAGGTCAGCAAGTTGGGAAACGCGTAGTTGTAATTCTTTGGCTGCGGGAGAACGCCATCCTTATATAAGCCAGCGACGATGACGATGGCCTGAGCCATCAGGTGGTCGGCGTTCTTGATCATGTCATCGCCGGCTTCGAGCTGTTGGCGGGCGAAGTTGCCGGAGTGGCACTGGTTGCAGGTTTTGAGCATCTTGTCGCGCTCTTTCTGCCAGTCTTCCTGCGTGAGGCGGGCAAGGTCGGCGGCCTGCACGGTGGCGACGAGAGCGGTGGGCTTGCCGTCGGGATCGAGCACGCCAAGCGCCTGGAGAATGGTCGCGCGATCGGCGGCCCACTGTTTGTCCTCGGGCAGAGGCAGGCGGACGGCGAGGAATCCCCAGGCCGTGCGAACGCCGTGATCGCCGTTTTGCATGTGGCAGGTCTGGCAGGTGGGAGCGGCGGCGCCCGTCTTCAGGATGCCGCGCTGCTTCAGGTCTTCGCGCACGCCGTGCTTCGACGACGAATACATCTCCCACTGCGGATGGTCGAATCCCATGTGGCAGGTCTCACAGGCCTGCGGAGACTTCGCCTCTTCGACGGAGAAGGTGTGGCGCGTGTGGCAGGAGTCGCAGGAGGCCGAGCCAAACTCGTTGCCCTGACTGCGCAGCTTGGCAATTTCTTCGACCGGCTTTTCGCCGATCTTGTGGCAGGCGCCGCAGCCCTTCTGGCCTTCAATCATCGCCATGGGCTGCCAGTGAATCGTGGGCATGGCCATCATCGCGGCCCAGGCCTTCGAATGCTTGCCGTGCCTATACTGCTCGACCTGCGTTTGATGGCACTGGGCGCAGGTTTCGGGTGTGGGAATTTTGACTTTCGCGACGTCGGTTGCAGATTGATGCTGGTCGCCGTGGCAGGTGACGCACGTGACTTCCATTCCGCTGTGCTTGCTCAGCTTCCAGTCGGAGACGATGTTGGGAGTCTGTTTGCTATGGCAGTCGATGCAGGTGGCGGCCGGGTTGTTGGACTGGGCGTAGAGAATCGAGGTCAGCAGAACGAGGAGAATGGGAATCCGCAGGGAAAGGCGCACGAGTCCTCCTTGATGGGAACTCGTTAGCGTAGTGCGAGGCTGTGGGGTCGGCTATGACTTTTGTCACAGCTAGGATGTTGCGGCGGCGAAGCCAACCCGGATCAGCGTGACGAGAACGAACCAGCCGAAGACGACGGCGAAGGCGGTGCCGCGCTTGACGTTGCTGATGCAGGTGACCCCGATGGCGACAAGGACGAGAGTCCAGATGGTGATGACATCGAGGGGTGTGAGCAGGGCGCGTAGAACGTGGGAGCCGCTGAGATCGATGAAATACCCGGGATTCGTGGCGATGGGATTTTCGATGTTGAAAGAGTCGGCGCTGACGCCGGCGAGGATGGCGGCGCTGGCGAGCACGGCGCGAAGGAGTTCAGGCAGGCGCGTGTAGACGATGAGAGCGAAGAGGGTTTTGAATTTGATGTCAGCGTTGGCGCCGAATTTGAAGGAGGCGAAGAGCACGCCGGCGAAGACGGCATAGATGATGAGCGCAATGGCGGGGACGGAGTAGGAGATGTAGCGGGTGATGGAGACCTGCTGCCGGATGGCCTTTTCCCGCTGGTCGGCGGGCAAGCCCTCGAGGCGCTCGGCCTGCTTGGGTTGAGACTGAATCGCATAGTCGACGACCTTCTCAAAGCCGACCTTCTGATCGACGACGTAGATAAACCAAAAGGAGCCGATCGCGATGAGAAGGAATGGAGCCCACCACATGGCGCTGCGGCGGAGATCGGTGAAGGTTTTGCTGGGGGCGATGAAGGTGTCGAGGAGGCGCTGGGGCTCGGAGAGTGGCGTGGGCTGTTGTGGGTCTTGCGGGGGAACGATTGCGGCGGCGGCCATGGTTGCTCCTTTATGTTTCGTCTCGGCTCGGGGGACACGCGCATTTTACTTGGGTTCGCGGCGACGAACAACGGGAATTCTATCGCTTCCCACGCGTGCGCGTTTGGGCCGCGCTCGACGCGTCAAACGGCGATTTCGGGGGTGGCGGCGAGGAGGCTTTTGGTGTAGTCGGATCGCGGATGCGCGGTGATCTCGGCGGTGGGCGCGAGCTCGACAATTTTGCCGCGGTACATTACGGCGATGCGCGTGGAGAGATAGCGGACGACGGGCATGGAGTGCGAGATGAAGAGGTAAGTGAGGCGGAACTCGCGCTGGAGGGACTGGAGGAGATTGACGATTTGAGCTCCGACGCTGACGTCGAGGGCGGAGACGGGCTCGTCGGCGACGATAAATTTTGGGCGGAGGGCGAGGGCGCGGGCGATGCCGATGCGCTGGCGCTGGCCTCCGGAGAACTCGTGCGGGTAGCGGCGGAGGGCGGAAGCGTCCATGCCGACGGCGCCGAGGAGTTCGGCGACGCGCTGGCGGCGCGTGGTGGGGCTGAGTTTTTCATGGATGATGAGCGGCTCGGCGAGGACGTCTTCGACGCGGAAGCGTGGGTCGAGGGAGCCGAAGGGATCCTGAAAGATGATCTGCATGTGGCGGCGGAGGGCGCGGAGTTCGGAGCCGGTTGCGGTAAGGACATCGGCGCCATCGAAATGAACACGGCCGGCGGTGGGCTCGATGAGGCGGAGGATGAGGCGGCCGAGAGTGCTTTTGCCGGAGCCGGATTCGCCGACGAGGCCGAGGGTTTCGCCCGCGTGAATATCGAGGGAGACGTCGTCGACGGCGCGGACCTCGGCGTGACGGTCGGCAGGGCGGGAGCCGAAGGGGGATTCGGAGAAGTCGAACGTTTTTGTGAGATTGCGGACTTCGACGATGGCCACCTTCTATATGCTCCCTGCGATCTGGATGGGGTCGACCGCGATGCTGAGACGTTGTTGATCGGCCGGGTTGGGCAATCGATACCTCCGCGACTCTCCTTCATTATTACTCATTCCAAATTCTGGAATATGGAATGAGGCTTGTCAGGCGGCGATCATGGGGACGGCGGCGAGGGCGGCGAGCATGCCGATGGTGCGGGCGCGGCTGAAATGTTCGTGGAGGAAGATGCGGGCAAGGATGACGGTGACGGCGGGATAGAGGGAGCTGAGAACGACGGCGGAGTCGAGGCGGCCGAGTTGCGCGGCGCGGACGAAGACGATGCTGCCGGAGATGTCGAGGATTCCGGCGGCGATGGCGATGCCGAAGACGGCGCGCGGCAGGGCGCGAAATTGGCGGGTGACGGAGAGAATGAACAGCATGGTGGCGAGGGAGGCGAGGCGGGAGTAGACGGCGAGCCAGAGGGCGGAGCCGGCGCCGGCGCGGTGAATGCAGAGATAGAAGCCGGCGAATCCGCACCCGGCGAGGACGGCGAGCCCGAGACCTTTGGGGCGGGCGGAATTATTTTTTGCGGCGGGGATCCCATTCGCGGGGGAGATGCTGTTGCTGGCGGGGCTGGTCTCTGCGCTCGGGGTGTCATCGAAGATGGCGGGTTCAGAGCGCGAGATTAGCCAGACGCCGATACCGGCGAGAAGGAAGCCGAGCAGGTGGCGGGTTCCGGGGAAACCTTCGGCAAAGGCGGTGACGAGGGTGGGGAGGGCTGCGCCGAGAACGGCGGCGACGGGGGCGACGAGTCCCATTTGTCCGGTGGCGAGCGCGCGATAGAACAGGGCGAGGGCGACGCCTCCGAAGCTGCCGGCGGCGAGCGCCCAGCGCAGACTGCCGGCGCCCGGCAACGGGGAATGAATGGCGAGGGCGACGGCGGCGGTGAGGAGCATTCCGCTGACGTGGACGACCGAGGTGAAGAGGAAGGTGTTGGCGCGGCGGACGCCGAGGCCGCCGAGGAAATCGCTGGCTCCCCAGACGCCGACCGCGGTCAGACTGAAGACGGCGGGAAGAGCGGCGGGAACGGGCACGGGAAAGAGAGTAGCACGGGCGAGAAGTGGGAAGTCAGAAGTTGGAAGTGAGAAGTAAGAAGCTAGAAGTCAGATTGCAGAAGTGGAAACGAGAGGAGCCTTCGGGTCGAAGCGGATTCGGCGCGAAGGACACAGTCGAAGGCTGGGAAAATCCGGGTGCATTTGATTTCCGGCATTTGCGGCGTTTTCTGCGCGGACGCGGAGCGCTTGATCTGGCAAGCTTTTGTGACGGATTACCTTGACTGACTGAGGCCCCCGGCTATACTTTTTGCGATGCGATTCCGGGTTCTGCGTTGAGGGGCGCGGGATTCGGGAGAGGCGGAGTTGCGCGCTGAGGAAATTCCCTCGTCCCCCTTTGGATTTTTCCCTGCCGGCAATCTTCTGCATTTCGTTCATTCGGTTGAGCAGTGAAAGCGAGCGGCAAAACTTAACGGTAGAACTCAGCAGTAAACTTAGCGGTAAAACCAGGAGATTGGGCTATGTTGCGGATCGGCACGTGGGCGGCGATAGGGCTGGCGGTGTGGATGCTGGCGGATCAGCAGGCAAATGCGATCGGCTTTCAGCCGGTTTCTCCAGAAGAGCTCAAGATGACGAGCGAGCCGCTGGCTCCGGGCGCGCCGGCAATTATTTTGTATCGCGAGGTGAATCGCGATGACAATGGCCACACTTCGCACGAAGACAATTATTTCCGAATCAAAATCCTGACCGAAGAAGGCCGCAAGTACGCCGATGTTGAGATCCCTTTCCAGAAAGGGGCAAACGATGTCGTGAACGTCTATGCGCGCAGCATCCGTCCGGATGGGACGATCGCGAATTTCGACGGCAAGGTATTTGAGAAATCGCTCGTAAAGGGAAGAAATTTCAAGTACCTGGCAAAGACGTTCACGCTCCCGGACGTCCAGGTGGGAAGCCTCATTGAGTATTACTTTACCTATGACTATCACGAATACGCGCTGTTCGATTCCCACTGGGTGCTCAGTCATGAGTTGTTCACGAAGTCGGCGAAATTTTCACTGAAGCCCTACAACGGCAGCTACGACAACCCCTGGCGGATCCAGTGGACGTGGTACAACCTGCCGGTGGGCACAAAGCAGCCCACGGAGGGAGCGGACAAGGTCGTTCGGCTCGAAGTGCAGAACATTGCCGCGTTTCCCAGCGAGGATTACATGCCGCCGGAGAACGAGATGAAGGCGCGCGTGGATTTCATCTACAACGACGAAGCCTTCGAAACCGATCCCGACAGGTTCTGGAAGAAATATGGCAAGAAGCACAATGACCAACTGGAAAGCTTCGTCAACAAGCGCGGGGCGATGGAGCAGGCCGTGGCGCAGACGGTGGCGCCGGGCGATTCGCCGGAGGTGAAGTTGCAGAAGATTTATGCGCGGGTGCAGCAGCTTCGCAACACGACATACGAGGAGCAAAAGACCGAGCAGGAGAAAAAGCGCGAGAACGAAAAGAATCTGTCGAACGTCGAGAGCGTGTGGAAGAAGCAATATGGCGATGGATACGAACTGACCTGGCTTTTCCTGGGGATGGCGCGGGCGGCAGGCTTCGACGCGCACGGCGTGATGGTCTCCGACCGGTACAACTATTTTTTCAATCCGAAGATCATGAGCGCGCACCGGCTTGACGCGAATGTTGTGGTGATCAAGATCGACGGCAAGGACGTATTCTTCGATCCGGGCGCGGCTTTCGCGCCCTTCGGCATGCTGCCGTGGCCCGAGACGGGCGTGATGGGGATCAAGCTCGACAAGGATGGCGGTTCGTGGATCAAGACCACGCTGCCGGAGAGTGCGGAGTCGCGCATACAACGCAAGGGGGAATTCAAACTCACGGAAGAGGGCGATTTGGAGGGCACGCTCACGGTGACCTATACCGGATTGGAATGCTTGCAACGGCGCGTGGACCAGCGACTGGCCGACGATGCCGCGCGCAAGAAAGTTCTGGAGGATGAAGTCAAAGCATCGATTCCAGTGGGCACTGAAGTGGAACTGACGAACGTTCCGGACTGGAAGACGTCGGCGCCAACGCTGGTGGCGGAATTTTCGGTGAAGGTGCCGGGATGGGTTTCGGGCGCGGGGCATCGCGCGATCATGCCGGTCGGACTTTTTGGCGGCTCGGAAAAACATTTGTTCGATCACGCCGACCGGGTGCACCCGATTTATTTCGAATATCCGTTTCAGCGCGTCGACGACGTGAGCATCGTACTTCCACTGGGCTGGCAGATTACGAGTGTGCCCGCGCCGCAAAAAGTCGATTTGCACGCGGTGACCTACAACCTGCAGGCGGACAACGACAAAGGCACGCTGCACCTGAACCGCTCACTGAATGTCGACATCATGCTGCTGGATACGAAGTTCTACCCAACGTTACGGAATTTTTTCCAGGTGGTGAGGACAGCCGATGAATTGCAGGCCATTTTGCAACCCTCCGGCACGAAAGCGAGCAACTGACATGCGAAATTACCGACTGGCTCTGTGCGCAATTTTTTGTGTGCTGGCGGCGGCTAGGCCGGCGCGGGCGGGCGACGCTCCGGGATGGATGCACGCCCTAGTGAGTGCGCCGCTGCCAGCACACGACGAGAAGACGGACGCGGTCGTGCTGCTGGAGGAGCGCAACGTCAGTGTGCAATCGATGGACAAGGTCAAAATCCACATGCGCGTGGTCTACAAGATTCTGCGACCCGAGGGACGGGAGCGCGGGACGGTGTGGGTTTATTTCAATCCTGAGCGAAAGATATCGAACTTGCGCGGGTGGTGCATTCCCGCGCAAGGCAGGGATTACGAGGTGAAGGACAAGGACGCGCTGGAGGTTTCGTCTCCGGCCGAGTACGGATCGCTGATCGACGACACCAAATACAAACTCCTGCGCATTCCGGCGCCCGATCCGGGCAACATCATTGGCTACGAATATGACGCGGAGGAGCAGCCTTTCTGGTTGCAGGATGAATGGAGATTCCAGGGGTTGGATCCGGTGCGCGAGAGCCATTACTCGCTGCAACTTCCGGCGGGCTGGGTTTTCAAGCCGGCGTGGATTGCGCATCCGGAAGTGAAGCCCGACGAGACGGCGGGAAGTGGATTGAGCTGGGCCGTGACGGATGTGAAGGGAATCCGGCGTGAGCCCGACATGCCGCCGTGGGAGGGCGTGGCGGGGCAGATGATCGTGACGTTTTTCCCGTCGGGAACGCCGCAGAACGATATGTTCGCCACCTGGGATGGCGTGGGCAACTGGTTTGGACGTCTGGCGAGCAGCCGCACGGACACGTCGCCGGCCATCAAGCAGGAAGTGAGCACGCTGACGGCGGGCAAGGCGACCCAGCTGCAAAAAATGCAGGCGATTGCCTGGTTTGTGCAGCACGATATTCGTTACGTCGCCATCTATTTTGGCATCGGCGGTTTTCAGCCGCACGCGGCGTCGGAAGTTTTTGCGCATCGCTATGGCGACTGCAAAGACAAAGCGACGCTGATGCGCGCGATGCTGCGCGAGATCGGAGTTGACTCGTACCATGTGGTCATCAACACCGAGCGCGGATCGGTATCCAGCGAAACGCCGCCGCACAATGCATTCAACCATTTGATCGTAGCCATCAAGCTGCCGGCGGATTTGAAAGATCCGTCGCTGGTGGCCGTCAAGGAAGATCCGAAACTGGGCAGGATTCTGTTCTTCGATCCGACTTATGACACGACGATTCCCTTCGGGCAGATTGGCGGATACCTGCAAGGCAATTATGGATTGCTGGTAAACGGCGACGGCGGAGCACTTGTGGAATTGCCGCGGCAGCCGTCGAGCATGAACGGGATTCAGCGGACGGGAAAACTGACGCTTGACCTGAGCGGGACGCTGAAGGGGGATGTGCAGGAGACGCGGCTCGGACAAAGCGCCTCGGCGGAGCGGCGGCGCCTGCTGGCCGTGACCAAGAGCAGCGACCGCATCAAGCCCATCGAAGACCTACTGGCGGGATCGCTTTCCAGTTTTCAAATCGTGAAGGCGAGCCTGGTGAATGTGGAGGAGACGAACCGGCCGTTTGGATTCGAGTACACGTTCCAGTCGCTGAACTACGCCAAGCCGGCCGGGAATTTGCTGCTGGTGCGGCCGCGGGTGCTGGGGGTTAAATCATCGGGACTGCTGGAGACGAAGGAGCCGAGGAGATTTCCGGTGGAGTTTGACGGGCCTCTGCGGGACACAGACAACTTTGACATCGTGCTGCCGGCGGGCTATGTGGTGGACGAGTTGCCGCCGCCGATGGATGTTGACTACAGCTTTGCCAGCTATCACAGCAAAACGCAGGCGGCGGGAAACGTGCTGCACTACGAACGCAATCTCGAAATTAAAGAGCTGAGCGTGCCAGTGGAGAAGATGGCGGAGCTGAAAAAGTTTTACCGGATGATCGCAACCGATGAGCGCAGCACGGCGGTGTTGAAGCCGGCCGGTTCGGGGGAATAGACATCTTTACGAATCCGGGCGCAGAGGCATTCCGCGGGCGCAGGGAACGCCGCGCTGAGCGACCGGAGACATAGGTAACAGATCGTACCGGACACATGGGTTACACTTTTCCCGTTAACTTGCTGGAAGAGAAACTGGGCGGGCATCCGGGACTTTAAGTCGGGCAACTGGGCGGGCAATCGGTGCGCGAACTGGGAAGCAGCGGCATAACGGTAAAAACCGTCAACTACGCGCGGAGTTCGGGGCCGACATACGCGCTGGCTGACAACGGTCTGCCGTGGATTCTTTTCGACCGGACCGCACGCCGGATTTTGTTGCAACCCGGCAATTTCGCGACCTCGCAGTGGGGCGCCGCGCTTGGTTACGATGTCAGCACGGACGGCCAGTATGCCATCCGCGGGGCTTTCCAGCGGGCGAACAATTCTCCGGGCGCGGGCGATGGCGTGGATGTTGCCATCTTCGTGAACGATGACGATGCCCACCCGCTTTGGACCAGGCACATAGGCTCGTTCGACAATGCGCGCACACCGTTCTCTGTCGTCGCACAACTGCGACGGGGACAGGTGCTCCGCTTCGTCGTCTTCAGCGGTCCGCAGGGGAAGGACGGAAACTCGGACGAAACGTCACTCGAGGCCGCAATTGACCAGCATTGAGCCCTCTCTTCTTTTACCTTGGCGGCTTGCCTTCCAAAAACCAGGATTCAAGCGTTGACCCAAGTGGGTGGCGCATTTAAGATTCGGGCGTCATGGCACAGGGTTCTTCCATCATCGGCCGGGTTCTGGGGCATTATCGAGTTCTTGAGCAGATCGGAGCCGGCGGAATGGGGATGGTATTCCGGGCATCCGACGAGCAACTCGAACGCGAGGTTGCCATCAAGGTGCTCCCACCGGGAATGCTGGCGGACGAATCCGCCCGCAAGCGCTTCCGTCGCGAGGCCCTGACGCTCGCCAAGCTGAATCATCCCAACATTGGAACGGTCTACGAGTTCGGCAGCCAGGGAGAAGTGGACTTTCTGGTGATGGAATACGTAAGCGGCGCAGCGGTCGATGCGAAACTGGTGGCGGGTCCGCTGGCGCAAAAAGACATTTTGCGGATTGGATATCAACTGGCCGACGGTTTGACGAGCGCTCACGATCACGGGGTCATTCATCGCGATTTGAAGCCGGCGAATCTGCGACTGACTCAAGACAATCGCTTGAAGATTCTCGATTTCGGCTTGGCGCAGTTTATGCGGTCGGAGACCGACATGGGGGTAACGGCGAGTATTTCCGAAAGCCGGGAGATCAGCGGCACTCTTCCTTATATGTCGCCGGAGCAATTGCGGGGAGAGGTGGTGGATCAGCGTTCCGATATCTGGTCGGCGGGTGTGGTTCTGTATGAGCTGTCGGCGGGACGGCGTCCGTTCGTGTCGGCGCAGGTTCCGCTGGTGATCGATGGCATCCTTAATAAAGACCCGGAAGCGCCGAGCGTGTTCAACCCGAAGCTCTCGCCAGGGCTGGAGATGCTGATTCTCAAGTGCCTGGACAAGGATCCGGAGCGGCGATACCAATCGGCGCGGGAGTTGCGGGTGGACATGGATCGGCTGACGATGCCGGTCAGCCATGTGGGTTCGGACAGGACGGGGAGGGTTGCGGTTCCGCCTTCGCCTGCGCCTTCGCCTCCGGCCAAGACCAAGCGGGCGATTATCGTTGGCGCCGTCGGCCTCGGCGTTATCTTGCTGTCGTTAGTTGGGGCGCTCTCCTACTTATACATTCAGCTGAGACCTGCGCCCGGTGAGATTGCGGCCAAGCCGGTGGGCCGACGCCGAACCATTGCGGTGCTGAATCTCAAGAACTCCACTTCCCGGCCGGAGGCGGCATGGCTCTCGACGGCTCTGCCCGAGATGTTGACGACCGAACTCGGGGCCGGCGAGAAACTGCGCACCATCACGGGAGAAGAAGTTGCACAGATGAAGATCAATCTGGCCCTCCCGGATTCCGATGAGTTGACGCCCCAGACACTTTCGCAGGTGGGAAAGGCTCTTGGGGCGGACCTGGTGGTGCTGGGGTCGTATGTGGACCTGCCCGGTGGCAAACTGCGCGTCGATCTTTATTTGCAGGATGTAGGCGCCGGACAAACTTTGCTTACCGTAAAGCAGGTTGGAGAAGAGGACAACCTGTTTGACTTGGTCAGCCGCGCCGGAGCCCAGTTGCGAGAGAAGTGCGACGCCGGACAATTGAATGCGCAAGATCAAGCGGCCGTGCGCGCGGCCTTGCCGTCCACGACCGAAGCCTCCAAGCTTTACGCGGAAGGCCTGGCGAAACTGCGGGTCCATGACGCTATCGCGGCTCGCGATCTCCTGGAAAAGGCGGTGGTGGCGGACCCGAACCATGCGCTGGCGCACTCCGCGCTGGCGGCGGCCTGGACGTTGCTCGGTTATGACGAGAAGGCGCGATTGTCGGCGAAAAGCGCCTATGAACTTTCCGCGTCGCTCTCGCGAGAGGAAGGCTTGCTCACTGAAGCGCGGTACCGGGAGACCTCGAAAGAATGGGCTAATGCGGCCGATAGTTACCGGATTCTTTTTGGGTTCTTCCCAGACAATCTCGAATATGGGCTGCTTCTGGCGCGGGCCCAGACGCGCGGAGGAAAAGGAAAAGAAGCGTTGGCGACGGTAGAGTCGCTGCGCCGCCTGGCTCCGCCCGCGGGCAATGATCCCCGGATCGAATTGGTAGCCGCTGAGGTGTGGTCGTCGCTGGGAGACTTCAAGCAGGGCGAGGCTTTTGCCGCTCGAGCCGCTGAAAAAGCGAGGGCGCAGAATGCGAAGTTGCTTCTGGCGCGGGCTCTGTACCATGAGGGGTTCGCGCTGGAGAATCTCAACGATCTTGACGGGGCTATGAAGGCGGCCGAAGAGTCCGGCCGCAGATACGAAAGCGCAGGTGACCGTTACGGCTTAGCGAGTACGCTCGAAGTGAGGGGGCAGCTGCTTGATGATCGCGGCGATTACCCGGGCGCGCTAGCAAAATTCAACGATGAGCTTGCCATTGCACGCCAGGTGGGAAATCGCAAGGCAGAGGCCTCGGCTCTGAACCACATGGCCGTGGTCCTCAATGAACAAGGGAATGGGGAAGAAGCCCGGAAAATGTTCGAGAAGGCGCTCCCCATCTTTCTCGAGGTAAGCGACAAAAGAAACTATGGCATAACTCTGATTAACATCGCGGGTGTGATGAAGGACAGTGGAGATCTGAACGGAGCTAAGAAGACTTACGACGAGGCGCTAACAGTTTGCCGCGAAATCAATGACCAAAACGGAGTGTCGTTGTCACTGACAGGCATCGGCACGGTATTGGATGAGCTCGGCGACTCGGCCGGGGCAAAGAAGATGCTGGAGCAAGCCGTGGCCCTCGATCTTGCGGGAGGCCAGAGCAGCGCCTCAAACGACAAGCTGATCGACCTTGGCGATGAGCTGCAACACCTTGGGGATCTCCCGAAGGCGCGCAAAAATTATGAAAGCGCGCTTGCACTATCCCGCGCTGCGGGAGATAAGAGCATGGCGGCATACGCCCTTGCGGGCCTTGGAAGCCTGAGCCTAACAGCGGCCAATTTCGAGGAAGCGCACAAGGACTACGAGGAGGCTCTAAGCCTCCGCACCGCGTTGGGAGAGAAAGACACTGCGGCCGAAACCCGAGTGGCGATTGCGGAATTGGCCATCGAAGAAGGCCACCCCGGCGCGGCGGAGAGACCCGCTCGGGAAGCCCGCGAGGAGTTTCAGAAGGTCCACAAAAACGACGACCAGATTACGGCCACGGTTGTGCTTGTGCGCGCTCTCCTGGCGGGCGGCAGAAACGATGATGCTTCAAAGGAAGCGGGAGGAGCGGCTCCACTGGCTGCACGAAGCCAGAATCTGAGCGTGAAGTTGGCCTTTGATGTCACCATGGCGCGCGCCCAGGCCGCTTCCCGCAAAACTGCTGCGGCCAACACCATCCTCAAAGAAGCATTGGCCAAGGCAACCAAGTCGGGCTATGTAGGCTACCAACTCGAATCCCGTCTGGCACTAGAAGAAATTGAATTGGAGTCAGGAAAGTCGGCAACCTCAGGTGCTCGCCTGCAGCAATTGCAGAAGGATGCCAAAGAGAAGGGATTCGATCTCATCGCCCGCAAGGCGGCTGCTCTTTAGGAATCGCCCGTTTGTACGGAATGTTAAAGTTGCGGCGATTGTGACACTTGTTCTTGACATTCCAGTCACCACTAGCTCATACTTCGCACCGCTGAAAGCAGGCTTCCCCGGCTTGCGGCTTTGTGTTTGCCCGTTCGTGCACCACGCCAGCTAGCAACAGCTCAACCAGAGAATGAACGCGGATCTGGCAAGGAGCCTGGCGTCGCTGGGCTTACTTTATCTTTGGAGAACTCCTATGTCGCTCGTGCGCGTCGCTGTCACATCTTTATTACTGCCGTTGGTACTCGGGAACCCGCTTACGGCCCCTTGGGTATTTGCCCAGAATCCTGCGCCCACGAACGTCCCGCGCATTCATAGTTCCGGCAGTCGGAGCACTTTGGGGCCTCGCGACGCCTCCACCGTGAAATCCAGGAAGAGCAAAGGTAACGTGGGCCAACAGGACAACGAACCTCCACCGGCAGGGGCAATTCTGGACCTGAACGGTTTGCCGATCCCAGGCGGGGGCGACGGCGTCACCTTCCAGCAGTATTCGGTGAGCTTTACGGCGACCCTCGGAAGTACTGCTATCACGTTCGCTTTTCGTGATGATCCGGCCTATATCTCGTTTGTCAACGCTTCTGTGATCGACCTAACCCACCCAAATGGCAACATTTTGGTGAATGGAGACTTTTCGGGCGGCGTTCACAGCCAAAACGGGGACGATTATGTGCCCAACGGCTGGACATTTACCAATCCGTACGGCGCCGATGCTTTCGGAGAAGTGCAATCGGGTTGCGATGAGTATCCCTACTGCTGGTATGACGGCGCGGTAGAGGCTTACGACGAAATCAGCCAGACGATCATTACTAGCGTGGGGGACACATATCAGATCACGTTTTCGTTAGCCGAAAACAGTGAATGTGAGTGTAACTTTTCCGACGTGAGCGGCGATGGTTACGCCGGAATTGACGTTACCGTTTATGCGCAGGCGGGAACGCCGTTCACTGTGGCCAATTTCGTGGGCAGCAGCGACGGCGCCGACCCCTTATATATGTCCCTCGTTCAAGGCAGCGACGGGAACTTCTACGGAACGACTGTCGCAGGAGGAGCCTTCGACAATGGCACGGTCTTTCAAGTCACCCCCAGTGGCACGCTAACGACGCTCTATTCATTCTGTTCGCAAACGAACTGCACGGACGGCGGTGAGCCTTTCTCGGGGCTAGTGCAGGGCAGCGACGGGAACTTCTACGGGACGGCCTACTGGGGAGGGGTCAACGGCGAGGGCACGATCTTCAAGATCAGTTCCACGGGCCAGTTGATGACGGTGCACAGTTTTGCGGGAAGCCCGACGGAGGGCGCCCATCCGATCGCCGGACTGATTCAGTTCGGGGGAAATTTCTACGGAACAACGCAGTTTGGTGGGGCTAACGGCCAGGGCACGGTCTTTGAAGTCACGCCGGGCGGTGCGCTCACTACACTCTATAGTTTTTGCCCCCAATCGGGGTGCACGGACGGTAGTCAGCCCTGGGCGGGTCTGGTGCAAGCCGGCGGGAACTTCTATGGGACAACCCTCGGGGGCGGGGCCAACGGCGCTGGCACGGTCTTTGCAATCACGCCAACGGGCCATTTGACTTCGCTCTACAGCTTTTGCTCCCAAACGAACTGCGCAGATGGCATCGAGCCTTATGCGGGATTGGTGCAGGCCAGCAACGGGAACTTCTTTGGGACGACGGCGTTTGGCGGCAGCAGCGATTTCTGCGGCGGGTGCGGCACGATTTTCGAAATCACACCGGCGGGCCAGTTCACCACGTTTTATGATTTTTGCTCCCAAGAGAGCTGCACCGACGGCTTAGCGCCTTTTGCAGGGCTGATTCAGGCCAGCGATGGGAACTTCTACGGAACGACCCAGGATGGGGGCACGAACGGTTACGGAACGGTCTTCGGAATCACGGCAGCAGGCCAACTGACGACGCTGTACAGCTTCGGCCTTACGGACGGCGCGTATCCTGACGGCGGCCTGCTCGATGTTAGCGGGAACCTCTACGGGACGGCCGAGTTTGGCAGCATCCAGTTCGATGGCACGATTTTTACCCTGCCGCTGGGGCTGCAGCCGTTTGCGAAAACGCACCCAAACTCGCGAAAGGCCGGGGCAAACGTGATTATGCGGCGGCCCGATGTGATGGGCGCGAGGACTGACGGGTTGAGCGGCAAGATGCGAGTCTTTCCCGACGACTCCAGAACAAGAGTCAGGCCATGGGGACCCATCGACTCGATCACCGGCACAATGGCGGTGACCAGACCCGGGGCGAGGGCATTGACTGGGCAGGGCCTGAGCACGCTGCTGAATTTCGACGGCAGCAACGGTGCCGACCCCGAATTCATGTCTCTGATTCAAGGCAACGACGGGAACTATTACGGGACGACCGAGTCAGGAGGAGCCTACGAGCAAGGCACGGTCTTCGAAATTACCCCCGGGGGGACGCTGACGACGCTATATACGTTGTGCTCCCAAACGAACTGCACGGACGGAGCCGAACCGGAGGCCGGACTGGTGCAAGGCACCGACGGAAACTTCTATGGAACAAGCTACTGGGGAGGGGCCAACGGTCAAGGCACGGTCTTTGTAGTCGCCCCCGGTGGCGGGCTGACCACACTCTACAGTTTCTGTTCCCAACCGGGCTGCACCGATGGAATCTATCCTCAAGCCGGGCTGGTGCAAGGCGCGGACGGGAATTTCTATGGGACAACGTCCGCCGGAGGAGCCTCCGGCGCCGGCACGGTCTTCGTAGTCACGCCCGGCGGGCAACTGACCACGCTGTACAGCTTCGGCTACTATCCTGACGGCGGTTATCCCGAGGCCGGGCTGGTGCAAGGCGCGGACGGGAACTTCTACGGGACAACCAACCAGGGCGGAGCCAACGGGTACGGCACGGTCTTCGAAATGACGCCCGCGGGCCAGTTGAACACCCTTTACAGTTTTTGCTCCCTGACGAACTGCGTTGACGGCGGGTTTCCGCAGGCCGGGCTGGTGCAAGACAGCAACCAGAATTTCTACGGGACAACCTCGTATGCTGGGGCCAACGGCCTCAACTACTATGGTACGGTCTTCGAAATCACGACGGCTGGCCAGCTAACAACACTTTACAGCTTTTGCACGCAAGCGAACTGCGTTGATGGAAGATATCCTCTCGCCGGGTTGGTGCAGGTGGGGGGGAACTTCTATGGGACAACCTACGCCGGAGGAGCCAATCACTTCGGCACGGTGTTCGAAGTCACGCCGGCAGGCCAGCTCACCACGCTATACAGCTTCGATCTCACCGACGGCGCTTACCCTGACAGCGGTCTGCTGCCAGCCAACGGGAATTTATACGGGACAACGGTTTTTGGCGGCACCAGTCTGGATGGCACCATCTTCAGCCTGCCGCTGGCGCAACAGGGGCTCACGCTGAGCTGTCCAACCGGCACGGCGCAAGTGAACGTTGCTTACAGCTCTGCACTAACGGCCAGCGGCGGGGTCGCTCCCTACACGTTCTCGATCCTCAGCGGCTCGCTGCCTCCGGGACTCTCGCTTAACTCGTCGACCGGCGCGATCACAGGTACGCCGACCACCGCGGGCACGTACAACTTCACGGCCCAGGTCGTCGACTCGCAAAGCAACACGGCCACTTCCAGTTGCAGCATCGTGGTCTCGGCCCCGCTCACGCTGAGCTGTCCAACTGGCAATGGGCAAGTGGGCATTGGTTACAGCTCTGCTCTTACGGCGGCAGGCGGAGTCGCTCCCTACACGTTCTCGATCATCAGCGGCTCCCTGCCTCCTGGGCTGACACTGAACACCTCGACCGGTACGGTCATCGGCACGCCAACCACGGCGGGAACCTACAACTTCACGGCCCAGGTGAAGGACTCGCAGGGCAACACGGCCACCGCCAGTTGCACCATCACCATCAGCAATCCGCAGTCCTGCACGGGCACGAACAACGGGAACCTCGTGGGCAATTACGCTTTCCTGTACCAGGGGTGGTCCAACTTCAGCGGTAGCGGTTATGTTCTCACCGGTACGGCAGGCAGTTTGGTCTTCGATGGCAACGGCAACATCACCAGCGGACAGTATGACCAAAACGATCCTATCGATGGGCCGAGTCAAGGAACTTTGACCGGCACCTACTGCGTTCCCGCGAACAATCTGGGCACGGTTACCATCAACGGCAGTAACGGCAACACCACAACATATGCCTTCGTGCTGCAGCCGAATGGCAACGGAAGTGTCATACCCTTCGACACGACTACTCCGTGGGATGCGTCCGGCATTTTCCTGAAGCAGAACACGAACGATTTCTCGACCAGCGATTTCACGGGACAGTATTCGCTTGGATTCGTTGGCATCGACAACGCCTTTAGCCGCTTCGGGCTGGCCGGCGCAGTCACCGCCAACGGAACAGCGAATCTGACAGATGGCGAGTTGGATGGCGATGACGGTGGAAACTACTTCAATGGCACGTTCAACTCCAGCAACTTCAGCGTGACGTCAAGCGGCCGCGGCACCATGAGCCTGAACGTCAGCGGCGTGGGCACCGGGAACTTTGCTTTCTACGTGGTCAATTCGTCGCAACTGCTCATCGTCCAGATTGATCCAATCTCGCAGGGGCTGCAAACGTTGTTCACCGGGCAGGTCGTGCAGCAACAGGGCCTAACCTATAGCGATTCGGACCTCAATGGTGTGAGCGTGCTGGGATATCAAGGGCTGGACACGAGCTGCAACCCGGTTGCCTGCCCGGACGCGCAATTGTATTTCGCCCTGTGGAACGGTTCTGGGGCGTTTTCGTACAGCGGCGACGAGAACGACGGAGGCACGACGAGTTCCAGTAGCGGCTCGGGCACGTACAGCGTAGGTTCCAATGGACGCGTCGCCCTCAGCGGAACTGGGAATCATTCTCCCATCTTCTACCTGACGGGCAAGAACGCCGGTTTCGCTGCCAGCAACGGCGGCCAAGAGGTGCAGTTCGGCTCGATGGTGTCGCAATCGGGGAGCAACTTCAACAACAACTCGATTTCGGGGAATTACTACGGCGGAAGTTGGGAGCTGGAGTCGCCGAACAACTGTGGTGAAGTGGATCTGGTGAATGTCAACTCGGGCAACGGGACCGTGACCAGTGACAAAAATTGCGGCCAAAGCCCCCAGAGTGAGACCGACTCGTTCACGTATGCGGTCTCGTCGGGTGGGCGAACGGTCGTCAGCCAGAACGGTGTCGAGAACGGGATCCTCTACATAATCTCGCCCTCGAACGGCGGGAGCGGCGGTAGCTTCATCTTCCTCCCATCGGATAATACGAATCCCACGCTGGGGTCGTTCGGGGTCCTGCCGACTACAGTCACGGTGACCTGCCCAACCGGCACGGCGCAAGTGGGCGTTGCTTACAGCTCTGCACTAACGGCCAGCGGCGGAGTCGCTCCCTACACGTTCTCGATCCTCAGCGGCTCGCTGCCTCCGGGACTCTCGCTTAACTCATCGACCGGCGCGATCACAGGCACGCCGACGACGGCGGGGACCTACAACTTCACGGCCCAGGTGAAGGACTCGCAGGGCAACACGGCCACTGCCAGTTGCAGCATCGTGGTCTCGTCGGGTGGTACGCTGAACTGTCCAACCGGCACGGCGCAGGTGGGGATTGCGTACAGCTCTGCACTAACGGCCACGGGTGGGGTTCCACCCTACACGTTCTCCATTATTGCTGGCTCGCTGCCTCCGGGGCTGTCGTTGAACGCCTCGACGGGCGCGATCACGGGTACGCCGACCACGGTGGGGACCTACAACTTCACGGCCCAGGTCGTGGACTCGAAGGGCAACACAGCCACCGCCAGTTGCAGCATCGTGGTCTTGCCGGCGCTTACGCTGAGCTGTCCAACCGGCACGGGGCAAGTGGGCGTTTCGTACAGCTCCGCACTAACAGCTACGGGTGGGGTTTCTCCCTACACGTTCTCAATTACTATTGGCGCACTGCCTCCGGGACTCTTGCTGAACTCGTCGACGGGCGCGATCACGGGAACGCCGACCACGGCGGGCACGTACAACTTCACGGCCCAGGTCACGGACTCGAAGGGCAACACAGCCATCGCCAGTTGCAGCATCGTGGTCTCGCCGCCCCCGCTTACGCTGACCTGTCCAACCGGGACGGCGCAAGTGAACGTTGCGTACAGCTCTGCACTGCTAGCCAGCGGCGGAGTCGCCCCCTACACCTTCTCGATCATCGGCGGTTCTCTGCCTCCCGGTCTCTCGCTTAACTCATCGACGGGGGCAATAACGGGCACGCCGACCACGGCGGGCACGTACAACTTCACGGCTCAGGTCGTGGACTCGAAGAGCAACACGGCCAATGCCAGTTGCAGCATCGTAGTCACCCCTGCTGGGACCAACCCTACCACTACCAGCCTGACTCTTACGCCTTCGAGCATCCCCGTGGGCTCGGTCGGGCCGATCGTGATGACGGCAACGGTTACCCCGCTCTCGGGCAGCGGCACGCCCACCGGAACTGTCACCTACTTCAACGGTTCAACCCAGATCGGAACAGCTACGCTGAGCGGCGGTGTCGGGACGTTTAATTACAACCCCAGCAGCCTGGCGGTGGGCATCTACTCGATCACTGCCGTTTACAGTGGCGACAGCATGTTCTCCGCTTCCACCTCCGCGCCCCAGACGCTCGGCATTACCCAGACTGGACCGTTTGCCTATGTGGCCAACAACAGCAGTAATACCGTCTCGGTGATTAACATTCCCACCGGGCAAATACTCAACAACATACTCGTGGGATCTGGGCCTTGGGGAACTGCTATCTCTCCGGACCAAACACAGGTCTACGTAACCAACAATCAGGGAAACAGTGTGTCTGTGATTAACGCTGCAAGCGGCAGCGTAGTAAACACCATTCCAGTTCAATCATCGCCTTTCGGCGTGATTTTCACTCCAGACGGCACTCAGGCCTACGTAGTGAACGGATCGTCCAACACCGTTTCTGTGATCAACACCGCCACGCAGACGGTGATCGCCACGGTCCAGGTACAAAACAGCCCGGTGGGTGTGGCGATGGCGCCCACGTCGAACGGGACGTTCGCCTACGTTACTAACTCCGCATCCAACACGGTTTCAGTCATTGCCGTAGGAAGTAACCCCACGGTGGTTCAGACTATTCCGGTAGGTACCGGGCCTCGTTGGGTAACGGTGAGTCCAAACAGCATGTGGGCATATGTCGAGAACGCGGGAAGCAACAACGTCTCGGTGATCTCGGTCGCCACCAATAAGGTAACGGCGACCATTCCGGTTGGAACCAGCCCCTTCGGCGCCGCCTTTACCCCGGACAACAGCACGGTGTATGTGGCGAACAGCGGTTCCAATAACGTCTCGGTAATCGATACTAAATCGAACACCGTGATTGGTACGGTGGCGGGTTTCAATAACCCGGTCCAGGTGGCGCTCACCATGGACGGCGCTTCTGCGTACGTCACCAACCTGAATGCAAATACGGTCTCCGTGATTGCCACGGCCAGCAATACGATTGCGGGAACCGTGGGAGTCGGCAATGGTCCGACCGGTGTCGCGATTGCCTCGGCTCCTCAAGTGGTGCTCCAGATTACCCAGCCTTTGAGCCCGACCCAGCAGAACAACTTCAATTTCGGATCTAACACCTATGCGGTGCAGTATCCGCCGGGCACACAGTTTTCCAACGTGAACATGACCGTTACGGCGGTCGAGATTACGCAGGCCCAGTTTCAGCAGCGTGTCGCAGGCACTAAGTTTGCCAATGCCAGTTGTATCGTCTATGGGGGCGGGGCAGGGAACTGCATAGACGATCAGGTGACGTGCTCGGACGGCAATGGAAACCCGATTGCCTGTCCGTCTGAGCCGCAACCGACAATTGCAGTGCAGACGAGCTTTACCACCTCGCAAGCGATCGTCAATCCCGGCTATCTCACCACCCCGATCGGCCAGAATATGTGGCAAAACATCTTCAGCGGATTTTCTGATCCCACCGTGAAGGGGAAAACACAAGGCTTCTCGGAATTTATAGCCGTCGATCTGGGCGCCAACGGCCCGCAAGGCGCGGCTCACTTCGAGCTTTTAAAGCCGAGGCTTCCGAGGAAATATGAGCACGGCGAGCTAATTCCGATTGTATTTCGACTGACTTCGGTGGCCAATGGAAAACCGGTCACCCATGCCAAGGCGGGCCTTTCTGTGGTTATGGTTGCAGACGCCAAGGGCAACCCAACCCAGAAGGTCGTTTTTGAGAGGACCACGGCATTCAAGCAGATAGCGCCAGGTAAGTATCAACACATTCTTTCCGCCGGCAAGTATGCTGCCGGCACCTACGCCATGACCATTTATGGAGATGCGTTCCCTGCGTTTCAGGGACAGTTCAAGATTCTGCACTAGACTAAACTGGAGCAAGTCGCATAAATAGAAGCCAGAGCGTCGCCTCAGGTCGCATTCGCCATATAGACCATTGCCTCTCATGATTTTTCAGGGGAGGCAACTCGGTTTTCTTGGACGGCTGCGTCTGAATACCATCTCAGAGCGCGGCGCTTCATCACTACAGCAACTACCAGCTTCGACTTCCGGTCCGCTCTCCCCGGTAGCGATTGCACCTCGGGGAGGAGGGTGCTACCCGCCCCGGCCTAAACGCGCTGCCTTTCAGGCGGCGCGGGCCGTCGCTCCAGACGTCCCCGCCAGTGGACATTTATGGCCACCTGATTCCTGGGGCCAACGTTTGCGCTTCGTTGACCGGCTTGACGGGGTCCGGGCAGAAGAGGCGGAAACAACCCCGCAACAATCCACACCTCCCCCGCAACAAGACGAAACGGAGATCGCGCCGGATCTCCTGCAAGTTATTGAAGGAATTGGTGGCGGCGGTAGGACTCGAACCTACGACCTACGGATTATGAGACCGTCGCTCTAACCACCTGAGCTACACCGCCAACATGTTTGCGAGACTCTATGGGTTGGCCTACCCAACCATGAGCGGCGTGACAGTGAGCCGCATGGAATAGGCTGCATCCACGAGAAGCAGAACGGTTGTTGCGGACTGCATGGAACGGGCAGGTCCGCGGGAACTATTTTACAACCGTGATTCCGATTGTAAATGCAGACGCGGCGCGTCGCAACGATGCCGCGCCGCAATGCCCACCGCAACGATGCTGCCTCGCTTGAGACAAGCGCCTTCGTTTAACTCGCCGTTTCAAATGCGGTTCGCAGAAAGCTCGCCAGATGCCAACCGTCCCAGTAGTTGTAGGGGAACTCTCCCATGGAGTAATGGCCGCAGGGAAGCACGACCACGCGATGGTCGAGGTGATGGCTGGCGAACTCTTCGACGACGCGCTCGGAGAATTCCGGAAGAAATGTCAGGTCGTACCTGGCATAGATGACGAGCGATTTTCGAGGCCAGCGCGAAAACTTGTCGAAGTACACCATGGGGCTGACCGCGCGCCACGCCTTGCGCAGTCCTTCGGCGTCGATGGAGTTTTCAAGAGCCTCGCGAATGTGGCGGGTCGACTGGCCGTGCCAGACGACGTCGGCGAAATAAGTGGAAGCATGATTAAACGCGGCGATGCGAATGCGCGGATCGTGGGCGGTGGCGATGAAGGCGTAGCAGGAACCAAGGCTGGTGCCGACAATTCCGAGTCGGTTGTAGCCTTGCAACTCGAGCCAATCGAGGCAGGAGCGGACATCGATGACGCCCTGCCGCACGGAGTCCATGGTGCGTCCCAGATTCGCCGAGACCGCGTAATCGGCGCGATGAACTCCGGCGGGGCGGCGGATATCGTGGTAAGGCATGCTGAGCCGCAGCACCGCAATGCCGAGCCAATTCAAGACACGGCACAGGCTGTTATAGGCGAGGCCATCCGCGTTCCAATGGGGCAGCAAGACCACTGCGCGCCGCCCGCGCGCCGGAAACCAGCGCGCATTCACCAGATTATTTTCCGGGAAGGGCGTGGCAACGGGCGAGGTAAAGCGGAGAAAGTCGGCGTGCGTGCCGCGAACTTTTTCCTCCAGTTTGGGGTCGGGCACTTCGCGCGTGCTGAAGACCTGCACCTCGCGGCGCTCCAGGCGAAAGTCGGTGGGCGTGGTGTAGGCGAAGAATTCGTCGCTGTGCTGGATGATGTGGTCGTTGAAACGGGCAAAGTATTCGGCCATTTCGCGCGGCGTATCGCCCGGGGGCGCGCCGTCCCGCACCGGCCAGTTCGCGGTCCACTCCAGGCCCCAGTCGAGAGGCCGGACGACGCGGTTGTTGTCGATGGTGGTGAGCCGGGTCTCCCACTCGTACATCATTTGTGCGTAGCGCGTGCGCATAGGTCTGTATCGGTTATAGCAAAAATTCGGCGGGATTGAGTCGGGGACATGCGCTGCGGCACTTAGTAACGGGACGGATGCTGGCGGGTGGTGTGGTCCGGGATGAAGTTCGGTGAATTGATAGTATGAAATTGTCTTGCGGGTCTTGAGCTCCGAAGTATCGCCGGTCGCACACCGCGGGGCCGCGCATCGGTCGCGGCATCTGGCCGTCTGGATCTTCGCCGCCTTCCAGTTTTTCTACCTGCTGACATCGACCGGCCGCGTACGCACGCCCGACGAGTACAACACTCTGTACACAACCGAGAGCCTGGCGCTGCACGGAACGACAGCGGTGCCGCAGGCAGTGGCGCTGCATAATTTTTATGGGCGCTTCGATGTGCGGGGGCGGCCGCGCGCAGCCTATCCTCCGGGGCAAGCGATTGCGTGCGTGCCGTGGTATCTGTTTGGGCAGTACGTGCTGGCGAGGTTGCCGGGCGTTCCGGCGGACGACACGGATCTGGTCGTGGCGTTTGCGACGTGCCTCGGCAGCGCAACCTTTGCCGCGCTCACCGTGACTTTTTTCTTTTTGCTGCTGGTGGGAAGCGGAATTCCGCCGCGGGCGGCCCTGCTCGCGACCTTCATGGTCGGACTGGCCACGCCCATGTTTGCCTACTCGGGTTGGCTGTTTTCCGAGCCGCTCTCGGCTGCGATTTTCACGGGCGTGGCGTGGGCGCTGTTCGCCAGGGGAGTGGAGACGCGCGACGAGGTCGGGAGCCGGGAATTTGTTGCTTCGTCTCACGCGGAGTTTTCGGGTCCGATTCCACTGCGCACCGCGGCGATCGGCGGACTCATTCTGGGATTGGCCGTACTGGTGCGTCCCACAAATGTTCTGGTGGTTGCGGTATTCGCGCTGGCTATTTTTGCGCGCGATGGAAGAGCGGCGCTGCGGGCAATTGTGGTTTTCGGCGCGGCGGCCGCGGTGGGCGTGGTAATTTTGCTCGCCCACAATGCGGTGCTGTTTGGAAGCCCCCTGGCCTTCGGCTATCCCGCGGCTGCGGAAGGCGCCAAGCAGCTCAATCGCTTCGACACGCCGCTGCTTACGGGGCTCTACGGATTTTTATTTTCACCCGGGAAGTCGGTGTTCATTTTTGCGCCGCCTGTAACTCTGGCACTGGCCGGCATGGGCGGGCTCTGGCGGAGGAATCGCGCCTTGGCTGCGCTCGCCGTTCTGCTTCCGTTGGTGGGTTTGCTTTTCTTTGCCAAATATTCGCAATGGGAGGGCGGCTATTGCGTGGGGCCGAGATACCTGGTTCCGGCGCTGGTGTTTTTGTGTTTGGGATTGGGCCCGGTTCTGGCAAACGGCGGGACGAAAGTGAAGGCGCTGGCCAGGGCGTTGCTGGGGATTGGTTTTGTTGTGCAAGCGTTATCGCTGGCCACCAGCTTCATGGAAGATCAGGCGCCGGCCGGCCGGTATTATGCCGCGAATTGGACCTACCGCATGGATTACTCGCTGCGCGGGCCGGTGCAACTGTTCTGGAAGTATCTTGGAAACCCGCAGCCGGCGCGGCTGGGGCTGGGTTGGGACCGGTGGTTCGTATTTCTTGCCAAGGGCGGCGTGTCGCGCGCCACGCTGGCGGTTTTCGGCGCGGCCATGGCGGCTGGCATGGCCATCAGTCTGCTGGGGCTGGCAAAGACCGCGTCCGAAGCCGCAAGCGGGGAAGTGAACTGAGGAAGTGAGCTGAGTTCAACACTGGGCGCGCCGACGGCAGCCGGGGGCAACGCGACCGTGATGGGGGAAACAACGTCGGTACTTTTGGGGATTGTCGCGGCGCGCCGCTCGTGCTAGAACGCCTATATATTAGATATGGGAAGCGGATCCATGGCGATGCGGAAGAAAGGGTCGAAGAAAGCGGCCCGCGCGCACGAAGTCATTATTCCGGACAAGCTCTACTTTCGCATTGGCGAAGTGGCGCGTTTGTGCCGCCTGCCGGCGTATGTGCTGCGCTTCTGGGAGACGGAATTTCCCCAGCTCAAACCGGTGAAGAGCAGCACGGGACAGCGCATGTACCGCAAGCGCGATGTGGAATCGGTGGTACGCATTAAGAAGCTGCTGTATGAGGACGGATTTACCATTCCGGGAGCGCGGGCGCAGTTGCGCGAGGAAATGAAACCGGACCGGAATCAGTCAGCGCTCCCTTTCCCGGCCACGGCCCCGACCAACGTCGCGTATTGGCGGCACGAGTTACAGCAGATACTGCAGATTTTGTCGGCGCGGCATTAGCGCGCTCGCCGGTAGGACTCGGGCGTGACTTTATTTTGTGCGCAAGAGTAAAGCCGGGGTGGGCAAATCCATCTCACACAACCTATTCACGCAACTTACTCACACAACCCACTCGCGCAACGTACTCACGCAATTCAGGGGTTTCGATCCACCAAATAAAAACGCGGACCCTGGGTCCGCGTTTTTACCGTGCTCTCCCGGAATTGTCGCGTCAGATCGCGATTACTGTCGCTTACGCCGACTTCCGTGCTGCCGGGGTATTTTCGCCCTCGGCGTCGCGCACCGTCGGCTCATCGACGAGGTGTTCGCTGACGAACCAGACCTGCAATTCGTTAGTGCGCAGCAGGTCGCTGACCAGCATGTCATTGGTGCCATCGTCCCCGAGTTTGTCGGCGCGTTCGGCGAGTTCGCGCACATTCTCAATAATCACCTGATGCGCGTCGAGCAGGCGCGACAGTTGCACGGGCACGGCTTCGCGGCCCTTGGGCGGCCGCTCGATGCGCGTCGCTTCGGCCACGTCGTGCGCCATGGCAATGGCGATGCCGCCGAGAAGCTGAATGCGCTCGGCGATGGTATCGACCAGTTCGCTTTGTTCTTCGAAGTGCTTGTCGAAAAGGAGATGAAGTTGATAGAAGGTGGGGCCGGCGACCTGCCAGTGCGACTTCTTATAGAGGTCGCGGAGGGTCATCGTATCGGCGAGCAGCAGGTTGAGTTGTTCGGTCATTTCCAGCCGCACCGCCTCTTCGAGCTGGAGAGGGGTCATGCTGGTGACCGTGCCAAAAGGCTGGATTTCATTGCCGCGCTGATGAAAGTGCGGCTGCGCGGAGGTTTTAGCGGACTTGCTGGAATGGTTGGCAATTGAATTTTTGGCCATGGGATTCTCCTCAAACCAAGTTTGAAATTCTGGGGCAGGTTAGACGGGCGAATGGACGGAACCGGGCGCGAAGATGCGTCGCGGATTCGATTCGGCCTCGCCGATTTGGGACACGGCTGTTTGGATGCAAACCAGGGGAAAGGGATTCCCGGCTCCGGAGAAATAGCGCGGAGCCCGGGAGGCTGGGAGGCCCAAAAGAGGAACGCCGCCCGGCAGAGGCACGCGGCCAGGCGGCTTTCGGATCAGTCGGCGGCGCTGCGCCGGATGCTGAACATTTCTGTCAGATATTCCACACGCGGAGTGCTTTTGACGCCGGCACTCGCCATGCGGGTCTTCAGCTCGTCGGAGGCGATGAAGGCATGAGCTTTTTCGAAGTTTTCCCATTCGAACATGAGCGTCAGTTCGTTCGGGTTCTGCACGCCGCGGAAGATGCGGCAGCTACGCTCGCCGTGCTTGGTGCGCCAGTCGAGGGAGGAATCGAACGTGGCCTTCCAGGCGGAATAATCGGCGACCTCGTGATGGATGAGAAGATAGATCATGTGGCAGACGCTCCTTTCGCAACACAAAACGTTGCCCCAAAGCGGGCAGAAATGCAAGGACCGCAGTCACGGTGAGGAAAAATTGAACCCTGCGTAGCCTGCTGGACGCAGGATTTTATGCTGCCGTCACACCGCAGGGCGTCGCGAATGAATCGCGAGAATCCCATAAAAAAAATCAGGCGCTGCGCATCGTCCTCATTTGAAGGAGACAAAGCGCAGCGCCCAAACCGTCTTAGTTTGACGAATCGGACCGGCCGGCAACGGGCACCCGAAAGCCGGCGCCAGTCGCTATCCCTCCGTCGGATGCAGGACGCGGAAGGTGCTGCCACCATTGGACCAGACCAGCACCAACACGTCCTGTCCGTTTGCAACGCTGCCCAACGCCTGCGCTACGTCCGACGCGGACTTCATCGGCTTGCGATCCACTTCCATGATCACGTCGCCGCGGCTGATGCCGGCGTTGTCGGCGGGACTTCCGGGAACGACGTTCTCCACGATCGCGCCGTGAATGTTCACGCCCTGGCTCGCGCCCTCCTGCTGAAGTTCATTGCGCGCATTCTGGTCGAGGTCGCCGAGGCTCACTCCCCAACGCCCTTTGTGCTCGGTGCTGGCAGCCTCGGTGTTGTTCGGACTGTTGAGGTCGCCGAGCGTCACAGCCACGTTGATCGGCTTGTCGTCCCGCATTACATCGAGGTGAACCGTGTCGCCGGGCCGCTTCTGTCCCACCAGCATTTGCAGTTGGCCCGCGTCGGTGATCGCTTTGCCGTCAAGCTCGGTGATCACGTCGCCGGTCTTCATGCCCGCCTTCGCACCCGGAGAATCCGGCGTCACGTCGCTGACCAGGGCGCCCTCGGCTTTCGAGAGGTGGAAAAATTTCGCGTTGTCCGGCGTTACATCGGCGATCTGAATTCCGATGAAGCCATGCGTCACCTTGCCGTACTTGATGAGCGTGTCGACCGTGGGCTGCACGATCTGCGTGGGAATCGCAAAGCCCATGCCGGCGAACGAACCGGAGCCGGAGATGAGAAAGGTGTTGATGCCGATCAACTCGCCGTGCGCGTTGACCAGCGCTCCGCCCGAGTTGCCGGGATTAATTGCGGCGTCGGTCTGGATAAATTCGCCGGGCTTGCGCCGGTCGCTCGCATCCGGATTCGGCCGATTGAGCGCGCTGATAATGCCGCGCGTCACCGTGAACTGAAGTCCGTAGGGATTGCCGAAGGCGAGCACCGTTTGTCCCGGATGCAGATTGGCGGAGTTGCCAAACGGCACGCTCGGAAAACCGTTGCCGTTAATTTTGATCACGGCGAGATCGGTGAGCGGGTCGGCGCCCACGAGTTTGGCCGAATAAACTTCTTTGTTGCTCATCGTCACGCGAATGTCGACGGCGCCATCGATCACGTGATTGTTGGTGACGATGTAGCCATCGGGCGAGATGATTACGCCGCTGCCAAGGCCGTGCTCGATGCGGTTCTGCGGCTGCTGTTGAAAGCGGAAATGCCGCCCGAATTGCTGCCCGTCCTGCCCAAACGGATTATTTGGCCCGAAGAACTGCTGCAAGTCCGGCATGCCGCCCTCGTCGGACGACGTGGCCTTGCTCTTCGACACCACCGTTACATTGACGACCGCTGGCGTCACGCGCGCCGCGAGCGTTTCCATCGCGTGATCGAGCGAGAGCAACGCGCCCACGCTGTTGTCATCGAGCGCCGACGCCGCGGGCGCGGGCGTTGCCGCCTTTGCCGACTTGGTGAAGCTGAATGTTGCCATTCCGCCAATCACCGCAATCGCCAGCACCGCGACCGCGAACCGGCGAGTGAGGAATTTCGTCGCACCGAAATTCATAATGGTTGAGTTGCTAAGTCTGGACTTCAAATCTTTCATCTTCAAATCGCGCACCCACATCTTCGTTTCTCCTTTTGCTTTTCCTGAATGAACTAAGCCCGTACAACTAAATATCTAGTTGCAAACGGACAAAAAATTTTGCGCGGACAATCGCGGCGCTAAATTTTCTTCGACGCCGCCTCGCGCACCCGCTCTACCCAAACCGGCTCGACGAAGGTGACTCGCATAATCTGCACCCTCCACACCATCGCTGGCCCATCCGGCGAATTGACGACCGTCAATTGCGCGACGGGAAACTCGGCGGTGACGAACTGCGCCTGCCGAATAATCTCGATCTCGGTCGCAGCCGGCGCCGAGTTCCGATCCGAGTTCGCGGCCTCGATTGCAAACTCACGCCATGCATCCTTCACATCGGTTTCGCCTCTGCCGCTGACGTTCCGGGCGGGCGCAAACACCGCGCTCTTTCGCGTCGCCGCAACTTCCGCCGTTCCAACCTCCGCCACTCCAACCTCCGCCACTCCAACTTCCGCCGCCGCACTGGTCGCGCGTGCCTCATACTTAAGTCCCGCCGGAATGACGGCCGCCCCTCGCAATGACTCGCGTGCCTCCGCATTTCGCAAACCCGCCCGCTGGCTCAAAGCAATCGCCCCGCCCTCATCCACTGCCGGACGATCGAACGCCACAAACTTCGGCGTCTGCGGCAGCATCACAATGCAAAGCAGCGCAAACGTCCCCACCAGGCCCAAAGCCGGCTTGGAAAGCCGGGTTTCAACGGGCCGGTTTTTGTCGAGAATCCTCGTCAGCCGCATCGAAGCCTCGCGGGCGCGGTGCACAATCGCTTGCGCCATCATCCATCCACGCTGCGCGAGACTTCTTTCCAGGAGGGTTACCAGACAGCTGGCATACCCAGCCGCATTGCCGCATTGGGCAAGCACGACATCGTCACAAGCCATTTCCCGTTCCACCGACAGGCGGCCCTCAATCCACCACACGGCGGGATGGAAAAAAAACGCGGCGCGCGCCAGCTTCTGCACCAGGTTCGTCCAGTCGTCCCAGCGCCGCAGGTGCGCAAATTCATGCTGCACAATAATGCTGAGGTCGGAGGCGGGCATTTCCCCGAGCGTCCATGCGGGCAGCACGATCATCGGCTTCCCCAGGCCGAGAGCCGCCGGCACGCGCACCCGGTCCGATGTGGCGAGCGTCACGCGCCTCGCCCCAACCGACCGCGCGGCATTCAGGCTTTCCATCGTTTCGCGCAGCACGGGATCAAGAGTCGCCGTATCGACGGGAGTGCAGTTGCGCCGCAGGTTGCGGACGTGCCACACCGCCGCGCCGAGGCGGCCGATTGCCACGCCGGCTGCCAGCAACCAGAGAACAAAAATGATCGGAGCCCAATGAGCGGGCAGCGCGAGCGTCGATGCGGCGTGATTCGAGGCGACTGCGCCGTCAAAAATATGAGGGCCAAAAATTCCTTCGCCGAAAATTTTCCGAGCCGTGACGCCGATCCAATTCAGCCGGTCAAGCCCGAGCCCTTCCACCACCGGCAAGGCCACCACCGCGAGCAGCGTCGCGAACCAGACTGCAAACCGCGTGCGGGAGTTCTGCCTGGGCAAAACGCGCAGCACGGCCCACGCAAACAGCGCAATCAAAATGCCTTCCGGCAACGAATTGATGACGCGCTCAATTGCCGCCTGCGCGAAATGGTCAAACAGCGGCTGCGCCGCCCCAGAGGCGAAAAAATTCGTGCTCCCGAACCCCACGCCGACGAGGTGCATTCCGGGCAGCGTCATTTCGCCTCGCTCCGATCCAGCATCTTGCGCAGACGCGCCAGTTCTTCCCGCTCCACGCCGCGATCTTCCAGAATGTTGAGCACGAGTTCCTCGTGCGAGTTGCCGAAAAAGCGGCTCACCAGGTGGCGGATCTCCGAGCGCGACGCCTCCTCCTGCCGGACGACGGGGGCGTACACATGGGCCCGCCCATCTTTAATGTGTTTAAGATAGCCCTTGCGCTCCAGAATGCGGATGGTGGTGAGCACGGAGTTGTATGCGAGAGCCGGGCGTGTGCCAATGGAATCAAGCACTTGCTGGACGGTGCCGGAGGTGCGCTCCCACAAAATCCTCATCACTCGCAGTTCCGCTTCGGTCAACGTTTCCGACTGTCTGGGTGGCACCGCGCGACTCCTTTTCCTCTTAGACGCCCCACGTGGGGAAAGGTAACTAATTGTTTAGTTGCAGGCAGGGCACAAATTGGTTGCGTGCGAAAATCGCAGTGTGTCGTTTAACTTTCGCCGAACCGCCGCTGACGAGACGACCGGATGGCCCGATCACCCGACGGCCCGATGGTTGATGTCCATCGGTGATGGCCCGATTTGCCAGGTCACGCTATACTGTGACCGGCATCACCTTCTTGTGGACGATCTGCCCTCTTTCGCGCCGCACTTCAACCTCAGCGATGAGATCAATCGCCACATCATTCAGTCGGAGATCGAAGGCGGCGTTTTTCTCAAGGACCTTCCGCCCGAAACCGTTCTGCAAATCCAGACCCAGCATCATCTCTATACGGCGGTGCTGGTCGACGACGCTTCCGCGCTCATCTCCGGTCATCCCGAGTACTGCCCGCAACCGGTGCTGGTCGCCATCTCGGGTTCAACCTGGGGAGGCTCGATGCTGAAGCGCCATTTTGTGGGACGCGGGATGCGCCTGGAATTCGCGCACCCCGAATACAAGAATCCGATCGTCACTTCATCCATTCAAGATATTCGCGAGCTTTCCTCGGCCGCGCGCCTCGGAAATCACGCCGCCGTTTAGCGCGCGAACTGGATTGCGCCGCGTGCCCCGAACTTCACTCCTTCTACTGCGCCTTGCCCGCCTCCACCATCTCCTTCGCCTTCATCTCCATTTCCTTGGCCTGCGCCGCAGTCATGCGCACCTCTCCGTTCACCACCACATTCAGTTCGTCCTCGCGCGGGCTCTGAAATCTGATGCCCTGCACCGTCGCCGATTCCCCCACCGCGCCCAGTGCCGTCTTCAAATCCGGAATCGCCGCCAACACTGCGTTTGAGATTTTCTCCCGCAGCTCATCTCCCAGGCCGCCGGAACGCAACAGATCGGTCAGGAATCGTTCCGCGTCCACACGTCCGACCTCGGTCACAAACTCCAGTTTCCCATCCGCACTCACGCGGGGAGTCAGCTTGACTTCGACCGTCGCATTGCCTTCCGCCATCTCGTGCGAGGCTTCGCCCGCCAACCCGCGGCTGCACAGCCAGCGCTCGTAGCGCAGACGCGTCATCGCCACCGCCCAGGGAATCTGCGGCTCCAGCGTCGCCTCCCGCACCGCAATCCGCTCTCCGCACCGCTCTTGCTTGTCGAGCATCGCCGCGAGGATTGCGCTCAGGTTCCCTTGCAATTCCTCGAGTTCCGTTGTCGCCTCCACTTTGTACAGGTCGTTGCCACTCGCCGGCCGACTCAATACGGTCGAACTCGTCAGCTCGACCGTCTGCCCGCCAATTTTCACCGACCTCTTGCTGACCGGAATCTTGAAGGCGGTTTCGGTCCCGCTCTCCGCCTCCACAATTCCCATTTCCTGCGCCACACTGGCCTGTTCGTTGCGGAAGTTGGCGAGGGCTTTGCGAAGACTTTCCGCGCGCGCCGCAATTTGTGAGGCCTCGTCGCGAGCGTCGCCGGCATCGAGCATCTTCAACTGCTCGCCCAATTCCGCTCCGGCGCGCGACAGCTTCGCGATTACATCTCTCAAGCCCGCTTTTTGCGCCGGAGACAAAGCGTCCAGGAACTGGTTGGTTCCAGTTCGCGCCTTCTCAAGTTTCTGCTGAAAGCCCCGCGCACGCGCTTCATTCGCGTCGTTGGCGGCGGCGGTTGAATCGCCCGCGCTCTTCGCCAGCGCCTCGAACTCGCGGCTTGCGGCATCCGTGCTCTTCAGCAGAGCGCGGAATTCGTCCGCCTGCGGCGGCGTCGCCTGCAATGCCATCGCGCGGTGAAAGTCCTTCAATTCGTCTTTTTCATTGACGCCGGCCGGCCGGCCAATTCCTGAAGCCCCGCCCGGCGGCGCGCCGCCGATGATCTGCCCCAACAAATAGTTCCCGCCCAACAGCCCACACGCAACCAGCAAGATGCCCACGTTCGCGCGCCAACTTCTCATAATGTCCAGAGTATAACCTTCGCCCGCAATCGCGAGCGCCTGCTGGTAGTGGCTCAGTTTGGTTGTCATCCCGAGCAAGCGTTCTCTGCGCAGCGAGGGATCTGGGCGAGCCGCGCCACGCGGCGCGTTTTTTGCGCCGCATTATTGGCGCGTTTGGCTCGCTTCCTTTTCAAACTGAGCCACTACTCGCCTGCAAGGCTTCTCTCTGTGCGATCTCTCCGCTCGGCAACCAAACGCCGCGCTGGTTCTTGCGACTGGCCTTTGCACCTTCCGCAACTCGAACCTGCCTGCCAGTCAGTTCTCTGCTGAAAACAGTTGCATTTCTTCTCCACCGGCTCCACAATTTCCGGTTCACTAACAAGGCAGCACTGAAACAGCGTTTCTGGGCAAGTTGCCAGTACAGACTATCGACCAAGGGGCCCCCATGCGATCTTTACGGTTTGTTTTGTTGCTCGCGCTCTCCCTTTCCATCTTTCATTCCTCCGCCTGGACTCAGTCCGCGACCGCGACCATCCTCGGCCGCGTCACCGATTCCCAGGGTGCAGCCGTCCCGAAAGTTAGGATCGCGGTGACGAATGTTGCCACGCAGGTCGTCTACAAGACCGAAACCGATTTCCAAGGGGACTACCGCGTCTCCGCTCTCCCCATCGGCGCCTACACGGTGTCCGCCGAGCACGAGGGATTCTCCAAGCTGGTCACCGCTCCTCGCACGCTCCAGATCAATCAGGAGGAGCGCATGGACCTTCACCTCGTGGTCGGCACGCACACCGAAACCGTCGAGGTCAGCGGTGTGGGCAGCAACGTTGAAACCGTCAATCCCACGCTGGGCGAGTCCGTCACCAGCCGTCCGATTGTCAACATGCCGCTCAACGGCCGCAACGTTCTCGACCTCGCCCTCTTGCAGCCCGGCGTCACCGAAGACAATCCCGACGATACCGGGGCCGGTCACTTCAGCGTCGGAGGCGGCCGGGCCGATTCCGTCACCTTTCTGCTCGACGGCGGTCTCAACAACGACCTGATGGGCAACAACGTCGTGCTCAATCCCAATCCCGACACGATCGCCGAGTTCCGCATCCTGACCAGCAACTACACAGCGGAATATGGCCGCAACGGCGCCGGTGTGATCAGTGTGGTCACCAAGTCCGGCACCAACCAGTTCCACGGCAGCGCCTTCGAATTCGCCCGCAATACCGCGTTTGACGCCAACTCTTATTTCAATAATGAGAATGGCCTGCCGAGAAACGACCTTAAGCGCCACCAGTTCGGGGCCACGTTCGGCGGCCCGATTACAATTCCGCACCTGATCAATGGAAAAGATCGCTACTTCTTTTTTGTCGCTTATCAGGGCCAGCGCCAAACCCAATCCGTGGTGCAGACGACCACGGCCTTCACCACCGCTGAACTCAACGGGGATTTTTCGAACGCGTCGAATCCCGGTCCCGATCCGAACGTCGCCGCCTTCCTCCTCGCCAATCCCTACTTCCAGCCGAACGCCACGCTGGCGGCTCAGGCCATCATCGATCCGACGAAGATCGATCCCGCCGCCCAGGCCTACATCAAACTCGGCCTCGTGCCCTCAACCGCCAATCCCAGTAACGCGCTCTCCCAGCAGGGAGCCGCCTCCGACAACAACAACGAGTTCACCGCGAAACTCGATTTCAGTTTCAGCGCCAAGGACAAGCTTGCGGTCACCCTCGGCGGATTCCGCAATCCGCTGATCGATCCCTTCGCTCAGGAGGACAACACCGTCACCGGCTTCCCTTCGAAGAACATCACCAATAATTATTTTTTGAATATCGCCTATACCCGCACCTTTTCGCCCTCCTTACTCAATGAGTTCCGCGTCACCGCCCAGCGCCACAACGACACGCATGACCTTCCTACCACGCAACTTCCCACCGCTGCTTCACTCGGCTTCGGCATTTTGTCCGATCTTCCCAACGGCCCGCCCAGCATGTACTTCGACAACGGTCTGACCTTTGGCACCGACTATCAGGGTCCGGCGTTCTTGATCGGCAACACCTTCGCCTACACCGATACGGTTACCTGGGTGCGCGGCCCGCACACCTGGAAATTCGGCGCCGGCTTCTCCGCCTACGAGAACAACACGATTTACGATTTTTACGGCGACGGCCAGTTTTCCTTTGTCGGCCCCTATAGCTCCGGCGGAATCGGCACCGGCAACAGCTTTGCCGACTTCCTGGTTGGCATCCCCAACAACTTCTTCGAGGCCGCCAACGCCGCCAACAATCTCCGCAGCAAGGCCACTTACCTTTTCGCTCAAGACGAATGGCGTGTGAGAAAGAACTTCACGCTCTCGCTCGGCCTCCGCTATGAATACAGCACGCCGAAACTTGACACCCAGGGCCGATCTTTTTCGATTGTCCCGGGCGATCAGTCGACGCGCTTTCCCCTCGCGCCCCTCGGCCTGGTTTTCCCCTTTGATAAGGGCGCACCTCGCGGCGTCAACTTCCCCAACAGAAAGAATTTCGCTCCGCGCTTCGGCTTTGCCTGGGATCCCCAGGGCAATGGCAAGACGAGCATCCGCGGCGGCATCGGCATCTTCTACGACGTCCTCAAAGGCGAAGACAATCTCCAGTTCAACGGCGCTCCGCCCTTCTACAGCGAGCAAAGTGCCTACTATTCTTGCCCATCGCAGAACGTCGATCCCACCACCGGCTACTGCACTGCCGGCAGCGCATCCAATCCGGGCTATCCCGGCCAGGCCACGTTCTACAGCCAGCCTTGGGCTTCCGCCGGCTTCCCCGGCAACCCGTTTCCTTCGCAGCCGCCGACCCCTGCCAGCGCCTTTAACACCGCCACCGGCAACTCACTTCCCTTCGGCGGAGGCGGCCTTTACTTCGTCAATCCCCATCTCCACACGCCCTACACCTACCAGTACAACTTGAGCCTGGAGCGAGAGGTTGCGAAAGATACGACCCTGCAGATCAATTTCGTCGGGAGCAACTCGAAAGGCCTCACCTCGCTTGAGGACGTGAATCCCATCCTGCTGAGTTCGGTCGCCGCGGGCAATCCCACTCGCGGCCTCAACCTCAATCAGAGTCTCGATCTGCAAAATTACTGTGCCGGGATTGGCATCACTGCCGCCGCTTGCCCATTTGAGAATATCGAGGAGTTCAACAACATCAGCTTCGCCAATTTCAACAGCCTGGAAGCTTCTCTCACCAAGCAGAACGGCGACAATCATTACATCGGCAACACCTATTACACCCTGGGCTACACCTACGGCCACAGCATCGACAACGCCTCGGGATTTCGCAATCGCTCCTCGAACGTTCCGTTTTACGATCACCGTATTTTCCGCGCATCGTCCGATTTCGATCTCACTCACCGCATCACCTTCAGCGGCGGCTGGGATATTCCTTTTGACCGCGCCGTCGACTCCGCCCCCAAACTCATCTCTAAAGGCTGGAGCCTCTATCCCATCGTGAGCTGGCGCACCGGCTTTCCGCTCACCATTTCCAGTCAGTACGTCACTTCTTTCGATCCCTCCGATCCGGGCCCGTCGGGCGCGGGCGATTCCAATCTCGCCAATGCCATCTTCGCGCCCGGCTACAGCAATCTCACCGTCCTCAACCCGCATCATCAGGGAACCTGCAACAATTCCAACACGGGCTCGACCCAGACCGGCAATCTCTATTTCGATTGCGGCGCCTTCGTTCAAATTCCCGACGTTCCCGGCAGCGGCTACGGCCTGCCCCGCAACTTCTTCCGCGGGCCGCACCGTACCAACTTCGATCTGGCGCTGGCCAAAACCACTCCCATCGGCGAACAAGTGAAAACCGAATTCCGTGTCGAGGCCTTCAACCTCCTCAATCACACCGAGTTCGACAATCCAGACACCAACATTTTCAGCTCCACCTTCGGTCAGATCACCGACACGGACGTCAACGCGGCCGAGGGCAACTCCTCGTCAAGAGGCCACAGCGAGCGGGTCTTGCAGCTGGCCCTTCGCGTGACCTTCTGATGATGTGGATCTGATTGATGTGGCAGTGATGTTGCCGAGGGCGACCTTGCCCGCGGCCGCCCGCCAAATATGAGCGACGGGGCTGAGACCGATACCGACAACAAAAAGGCGTGACTCAAAACAAGTCACGCCCTTTTGATCACCGCGTTATGTAACCCGGGTTATTCGGCGCGCTTCTTCAGCGCGTGCGCCCGGACAAAGGGCCTTGGCAGCGAGATCGCTCTGCCCGCCCTTGCCGCGCCCGACGAGGCGCTCTGCGCCTGGAAGATTCCCAGCGCAACCTGGGTCGTATCGCCCTCGATAAACAGCACCGTCGAAGAGTCGACCACGTAATACTCCAGGGTCAGTCCCCCGACAAACGTCCCGGTCGTGGTCGCGCTGATCCCTCCCCGCCCCGTTGCCGGCGAATCCGGCGTATATGTGCCTGTTAACGCCACGTCAGAGATCGGCTTGGTTACGTCGTTTTCGTCCAGCACGCCCGTCATGTTGTTGGTGGCCGAGGTCGTGGCATTGAACTGCGCAATGTCATCCACCTCGCCGTTCGCGATGCCGCTCTGGTTTGCCCCCGACAGATTGAATCCATAACCTGCGGCGCCAAAAGCGGTCGCCGATTGTGCATAGGCTGCGCCCTCGGCAAATCCCAGGCTGTCATCTTCCAGCAGCAGCACCCCGCCGCTCGACGGATAGGCCGCAAACGTAAAGTTATTCGCCGCGCCGTTGCTGAAGCCGGTCAACGCTAACTGGCACCGGCCCGCCGCAAACGTTGTGCAGCTTCCGGTCACCGCCGAAGACGAGCCCGTCGTGCCCGCATCGTTGTAGTCTTCAATCCCGCTGGTGAGATTTCCGTTCACGTCAGTGGTAGCGTAACCGCCGGCGACAAATGGATTGCCACTCGAGTCCGCTCCGCCCAGCGTGTAAACCAACTGCCCCGCGGTAAACGAAGTCTGCTGCGCGTAGGCATCGCCCGACAGGCTGGTTCCTGACGTATCGGTCTCGATCAGCTTCAAATGCGTCGGATCGATGACCCAAACGTCGAACGTGAGCGTGGGAAACGCGCTCGACGTGATGAACGTGGCCGTGCCATTCGTTCCTGAAGTGAGAACCACCGACCCCGTCAGCGGCAGCGCCACCAAGCCGGCCGAACTTCCGTTGTCGTTGAAGTCGGAAACTCCCGTTGTGATGTTCCCGTTCACATCCAGCGAGAACCCACCCACTTCTCCCAGACCGCCTCCGCTGAAGTCCGAGCCCGAAACCGAGAATGCCAGCGCCGTCAGATTAGCCTGCGTCGCGGTCGACTGGAGATCGATCGTGCCGCTTCCGCTGCCGCCCGTATCGAAGCGCGTAATCAGCCCGTGGCTGCTCGTCGTCAGCACAAAATCGATGGTGAGCGTGCCCTCCGGCGTTACCAGCGCGCCCGTCCCGCGCCCGTCCTGCGACACGCTGTATGTGCTAGCGCTTAGCGCCTGCCCTGTGAATACGCCCGTCCCGCCGAGGTCCGGATCGTTGATGTCGACGGTTCCACCCGTGATGTTCCCCTTCCCGTCGGTCGTCATCGTTCCCACCACCGCGAAATAGGACGCCGTGCTCGCGCCCAGGTTCACATCCTCGCCGGCCATCGAGATCACGTACGTGCCGCTCAGAGTGGTATTGGTAAAGCCGTTCTGGTTCGGTGAGCCCACCGAGCCGTTGCCGTTCCCGCAGGCCGCCAGCATGGCCAGGCCGAAGAGGGCAAAAGGCAGAATGAACCGGTTCGAGCGCGACAGATTCGATAGCGTCATGACATCTCTCCTGGATTTCTTCGGGCCTCGGTTGTAAAGCCCTGAATTTTTGAACCTCTCGGTGAAGACATGCGGTCTCACCTGACTAGGCGAAGGAATTGGCTTTTTCTTTCTCAGCGTAACACGCGCGGCCTCCGCATTTCGCGCACCAGCCAATAACCAGTGCGGATACACTCCGGTTGGTAAGATGCGATTAACCCGTATTGCAGAGAAAAGTTTCTGTAAAGAAGCGTAATTGCGGAAGCAAAAGCGGAAGCGGTATTAAAGAGGCGTCGCGGGTTCGATCTTCCCAAGCTGAGCTGAATGGAAAAGGGCGGGCACCCAAGCCCGCCCAAAGTCGGCACGCAAATCGATGAAAGTCCGAACTCGTCAAATGCAAGTCCTGAGACCTGAGAACTTCTGCCTTCTAACTTCTCACTCCTGACTTTACCAATAGATCTTCATCGCAAACTGAAACTGTCGTGGATCGTATGCCGCCGTCGCCTGCCCGGCATTGGCGAACAGCGGGCTCACCGCCGCCACGTTATACACGTTTGCGATGTTGAACATATCGGTAATCAAATCCATGCTGTAGCGTTCGTTGAAGCTGATCCGCTTCGCCAGCCGCACATCGTTGAACGCCGTCCACGGCGTGACGCCCGCATTCCGCCCCAGATTTCCGTCCAGCGACGCGAGCGTGCCATTGAAATTGGTGAGGAAGCAAGACTCCTGGAAGTAGCCCGTCGGAGAATATTTCGACGCCACCGGCGCGTATCCGCAGGCGCTGACCGGCGTTCCCGCCGGCACCACATTCGGACGCACGGTCAGCGACGACAACTGGAAGTTATCGTCGGAACTGGTGATGATGTTGAAGGGCCGCCCCGAGCCGAACTCGATCAGCGGGGCAATCGTCCAATTGCTGAAGAACTTCTTCGCAAAGCTCGTGCCGCTCAATTTTCCGCTCTGATAAACGCCGTTGAATACGAACCGATGTTTCTGATTGAACAGCGACGTCGACCGGTCGGCACTGGGGAAGTAGCTGTCCTGCGGCGTCAGCGTCGACTGCAAATCCGTCGAATCGTCGATCGCGTGCGACCAGGTGTATGACGCCTGGAATTCGTAGTGCTGGCTGAAACGCTTGCGCAGGTTCGCCGTCAGCCCGTGATACACCGAACTCCCATTCGAGTAGTTCGCGTCCATGTCGCCGAACGGCACGCAACCCGCGTACGTCGCCGGATCGCAAGCCGTATTGAATCCCTGGCTTTTCAGGCTGCCCACAATCTGCTGCGCCAGCGCCAGGCACCCGGGCGCGAGTTGCCCATAGAACGCCGCAAACGATGGGTTCAGCCCGCCCGGGCGGAAGAAGTTCATGAGAGGTGCGCTCACCCATGGTCCCAATGATCCGGATCCGCAAGGCACCAATCCGGTGCCCACCGTCAGCGGGCTGGATGGGGTTTGTCCCGCCGCCACCGCTGCGTTGTAATTGTTCACCAGCAGATCCCCGCGAACCGTGTTCGCGTTGATCGGCCGATTCAGATGGTGCCCGCCGTTGAAGTTGTATGCCAGGCTCAATGAATAGTTATTCCCCAAGTCGCGCTCAATGGTCAGGTTCGCCTGCTCCGAATAGGCGTAGACGAAATTCTTCCCCTGCGGATATCCGAACGGCTGAAAGCCAAGCGGCAGGAACGTCGCCGGATTCAGGTAATTCTGCGTCAGGAAGATCGAACTCGACGGCGGTATCGCCAGCCCGCAATTCTGATCGCCGTTGGGGCAGGAAAACCGCTGCTGGTTCGGCGCGTAGTTCAGCAACCCCAGCGCCGTCGTGCTGGTTGCCGGTGAGCACGGCGAAGCCGGCGACCCGTTTGCCGCCGGCAGCAGCCCTTGGAAGGTCGCAACCGCATTCAGATTCCCCGGGTTCCCGGCGCCCGCGCAAACCGACCCCGGCCCGAATGCGAGCTGTCCGCTCGAGGAGCCGTCAGACGCGTCGCCGAGGAAATACAGACCCAGCAGCGGATGGTCATAGAAAATTCCATACGACCCGCGCACCACGGTTTTTCCATCCCCGTACGGATCCCATGCGATTCCCAGTCGCGGCTGAATATTGTTTTTGTCGGCCTGAATTCCTTTTTGCAATCCCAGCAGGTTGTACGCGGGCAATGCCAATCCCTGCGGCGGCGTAAACGAGGGCGGCTTCTCCACGTCATAGCGCACGCCATAGTTAACCGTCAGATTATGCCGCGCCCGCCAACTGTCCTGCCAGAACACTCCGATCGGAATGTTGTGGAACGAATCGCTCGGACTGCCCAGTCCCTGAATAAAGTCCTGCGGCACTCCCGCGCCATACGCCTGCACCGCCGATAATCCCGGAAAGCCTGTCGGCAGGCTCAAGTCGCTGGCGCTCAGGCTGCCAAAGTCATACACGCCGCCGTAGTTCACGGGGAAGGTCGCAGTCAGCGGCAGATAATTGAAATCGCCGCCGAACTTCGTGTCGTGGTGTCCAATCGTCCACGCCAAATTATCCATGAACTGATAACGTTCTTCGGTGCGCCGGATGTAGGAATATGGCTCGCGTCCGATATACGCAAATCCCGGAATGTTCACCGCCGGGTCCGATCCTCCCGGAATCTTCGTGTTGTAAAAATATTCCAGCCCGCGCCGCGCGTACTGGAACCGGAATTCGTTGACCTTGTTATTGCCCAGCGTCCATGTGTCCTGCACGATTCCCGCCACGTCGCGATACGTCGTCTGCGATGTCCGTGAATATGCGTTTTGCCCAAACGGCTGATCCTGCCCGCTGACCTCGATGCCCGTGACCGTGCTCGGGCTCGCATGTACGCTCAGCGACAGCCGGTTGGCAGCGCTTATATTGTGGTCGATGCGAAACGAGTACAAGCTCGTTCCCTCAAACACCGGGAAGTTGCCCTCCTGCGAAGCCAGCGTCTGGAACGAGGAGGGAGCGTTGCTCAGCCCGAAGATCGCCGTCGCCGGGCAATCTCCCGGCACGCAAGAGGTTGGAAAACCGGCCCAGCCGGGGAGCAATCCTCCCGTCAATCCCTGTACCAGTTGTGTCGGCCACTGGCCGTTGATCGCTTGCCCGGACGACGCGCCCACCAGCACCTCGTAGTTCTCCAGGTTCGTCAGTCCGATCGCTCCTACCTCCGCCGGCGTTAACCCTGCCAAAAATCCCGCCTGCTGCGGTGTGATTTGAATCGTCCCAAACGGCAGCGGCACGGCTCCTCCCGCTGTGTTCGCCGTATTAAATGGGATCAGCCCAAAATTTCCCTGCCCAATGCTCGAAAATCCCGTCTCGTGCCGGCGCGTCGTTTCGTAGGAGAAGAAATAAAACGTCTTATCCTTCACGATCGGCCCGCCAAACGCCGTGCCCGCCTGCACCCGCGTGTAAGCCGGGTTCGACGTCGTCGAGAACGGATTCACCGCCTGAAAATTCCGATTCCGCAAGTATCCATACACGTCGCCATGAAATGCGTTCGAACCCGACCGCGTAATGATGTTCACCACCCCGCCTGCGGCTCGCCCGTACTCGGCCGCATAGCTGTTGGTGATGATCTGAAATTCCTGCACGTCTTCCTGCGAAACCGTCGAGCGCTCGCCGTTCGTCGAATTGTCGGTCGCGTCCGTTCCGTCCACGTTCACCAGGTTTGAGCGTCCGCGCTGCCCGCTCATGTTCAGTCCCGATGTCGGCGCCGCTCCGCCCAGGCTTGGCGCGTTATCGCGCTGCACCTGCGAATCGGTCAGCGTGAAGTTGATGTAATTCCGCCCATTGATCGGCAGGTTCTCGATCCGCCGCTCTCCGATCGTGTCCGTCGTCGAACTCCGCGAAGTCTCCACCAACTCCGCCTGCGACGTCACCTCCACCACTTCCTTGCCCGCCGCCACCGTCAACCCGATTGGCAGCTCGGCAATTTGTCCGACCGTGATGTTCACTGCCGGCGCTTCCACCGTGGCAAAGCCCGCGGCCGCTACCGATACCGTGTACGTGCCCGGGGCCAACTGCCGTACGCTATACCCGCCCTGCCCGTCCCCGCTGCCCGTGCGCTCCAGGCCCTTGGCTACATCGCGCACCGTTACGGTGGCATCGGTCACCACGCCACCTTTTTGATCCTTCACCGTGACGTGCAGATCGCCGGTCGCCGAACCCTGTCCCAGCGCCAATTGTGAAATCGTCAAAAGAATGCCAACCAACAAAACCCGCGTAGCTTTCATAAGGCTCCTGGAGTCTGCCATAAAAATGTGGCGTGGCACCCCTGCCCTGCGCGCAGTCAAAGGGGGCCGACGCCCATTCAAGCAGACAGATTCAAACCGTTCGATCTCCTGCAATCGACCTGCATCACGCAAACTTGGTTCGGAAAAAATACCGGAGATATGTATACCCAGAGGAGCCTATATAAGCAAGCGATAACCTAGATTACCGCCCGGCCAGCACCCGAATCGCGCCCCGCCGGTCTCGATTTTCAACATATTAAAGGTAGCGCCCCGCGCGTAGCCCTCGTCCTCGACCGCCCCGCAACGCCGACTCCGGTTTAGATTTTCGACATTGCACTCCGGGTCGACTTTGTCTAGATTGCTTAAGCAAGCCTCGTAGCTCGTAGCTCGTAGCTCGAAGCTGATCCCGCTACCCCGCTACCATATAATCAATGACCGCCCAGTCCATGACCGCTCCGCTCCGCCAGGTGCTGGTCTGCCCGCCCAGCCACGCCGGCTGGAGCGACCCCTCCAAATCCGCCGCCTGGCGCGACCTTGGCTTCCACCACCCGCCCGACGTCGCCTCGGCCGAAGCCCAGTACGGGCACCTCTGCCATCTCCTCGCCGAAGCCGGAGCTGAAGTCCTGACCCTCCCTGCCAGTGCGCATCTAACCCTCGACGCGGTCTACACTCATGACGCCTCGCTCCCCACCAACCACGGTCTCATCCTGATGCGCCCCGGCAAAACCACCCGCATCCCCGAAGCCCAGGCCCAAGCCGCCTTCTGCGCCGCGCTTAACCTCCCCGTCCTCGCCCAAATTCAATCTCCCGCGACCACCGAAGCCGGCGACATAGTCTGGCTCGATGACCGCACCCTCCTCGTCGGCCGCGGCTACCGCACCAACCGCGCCGGCATCGACCAACTCCGCTCTCTCCTCGCGCCCTACCAAATCGAAGTGATCCCCGCCCCGCTCCCCCACGGTTCCGGCCCATCCGCCTGCCTTCATCTCATGTCGCTGCTGAGCATGCTCGACGAGCACACCATCCTCGTCGATCTCCCCTGGCTCGCCGCTGAGACGGTCGAACTGCTGCGCGCCCGCAACTTCCGCCTGATCGAAATCGACGACTCCGAGCGCGACACCATGGCCTGCAACGTCCTCTCCCTCGGCAATAAGCGCCTGATCGCATTAGAGGAAAACCCCCGCACCAACGCCCGCCTCCGCAACGCAGGCTTCAATGTCCAGACCTTCCCCGGCTCCGAACTCTGCCAAAACGGCAACGGCGGCCCCACTTGCCTCACCCGGCCGCTCCTCCGCGAGTAGCGCCGGCGTTTTTACTTCTGCCTTCTGCCTTCTGACTTTCTACTTCCGCCTCCTCCCTTGATAGAATCAACTCAACATGCTCCTCCCGTTTGTCCGCGAAATTTTCGCGGAGGTGGAACTTCTCCCAGCCTTCCGGCGTGCGTCCTCCCATCTGCGCGAGAGCACGGGGCGGATTGGTGTCTCTGGCCTCAACTCCGCCGCCAAAGCCCTCATCACTGTTCTCCTCCAGCGCCGCGCCGAGCGCCCGTTCATCGTCGTCGTCCCCGACAATCGCGCCGCCGAAGACCTTCTGCCCGTCATCGCCACCTTCGCCGAACTCACCGGCGCCGTCGATCCCGACGCCATCGTCACCCTCCCTGCCCGCGACGTTCTGCCATTCCAAAATCTCTCTCCGCACCCCGAAATTCAGGAGGAGCGCGCCACCGCCCTCTGGAAAATTGCCACCGGCCGCGCCAGCATCGTCATCTCGCCGGTCAGCGCCACTACCATCCTGGTTCGCGCGCCCGACTATTACGCTGATCTCGCCCGCATCCTCCGCCGCGGCGAAACCTTCGACGTCGAAAAGCTTCTCCAGCACCTCAACACCGTCGGGTACCTCGCGACCGACGTCGTCGAAATGCCCGGCCAGTACGCCACGCGCGGCGGCCTCCTCGATGTCTACTCCCCCGAATCCGACCGCCCGGTCCGCATAGAATTTTTCGGCGATGAAATCGAATCCATGCGCAAGTTCGATCCCGCCAGCCAGCGCTCCTCCAACCCCGTCGATGAAGTCGTCCTCCTCCCGCTTACCGAGACTCCCATCAACGAAGAATTGCTCGGCGCCATCAACGCACGACTCAGCGGCAAGCGCATCGAAGGCACCACCGAAGCCATCGAGCAAGCCGCCCGCGAGAGTGGCGCGGGAGTCTTTCCCGGCTGGGAGTTCTACGCTCCAGTCGCCGGCGCCGATCGCACTATCTTCGCCATGCTCCCCGAAGCGCGCGTCATCCTAGACGAACCCGAAGCGCTCACCAAGGAATTAGAAAAAACCTGGTCCCGCATCGCCGAAGCTCACGAGCGCAGCGGCGTCGGCAACCTGGTCCGCCCCACCGACCTCTACCTCACCCCCGAAAAATGGCACGCAACGGTGAACTCGCTACCCGGCGCCGACCTCGAATATTTGGCAATAGCTCGCCCGAACCAATTTAGCGATGTCATCCTGAGCGGAGCAGAAAGTTCGCAAAGCGAACTTCCTGCGCAGTCGAAGGACCCCTACCCACAAAATACTGCCGCCCACGCCGCCTTCCTCTCCCAGCCCGCTCCCCGCTTCCATGGCGCCATCCCGCCCATGATCGAGGAAACAAAAAAGTTGACCACCTCCGGCACTCGCGTCATCCTCGCTGCCCCCAACACCGGAGAAGTCGAGCGCCTCGCCGACATCTTCACCGAATACAACGCCAGCTATCGCCTCGGCAGCCGCACCCGCGGCGGCGAAAGTTACGCCGACGAAACCGCCTACTTCGCCGGAGAAATTTTCACTACCACGCTCCTCAAGGCCTACATCCCCGACGGATTCATCCTCCCGGAAGCTCACGTCGCCGTCTTCGGAGCCCGCGATCTGTTCGACGAGTCCGATCTCGTCGCTGCCCGTCCCGGCCGCCAGAAATCCAAAGTCTCCGCCTTCCTCTCCGACTTCCGCGATCTTCAGGTCGGCGATTACGTCGTCCACGTCGAGCACGGCATCGGCCAATATCAGGGCCTCAAAGAAATCAACCAGGGTGACGGCACCGCCGAATTCATGCTCCTCGAATACGCCGAAGCCGCCCGTCTCTACGTTCCGCTCACGCGCCTCGATCTCGTCCAGAAATATCGCTCGCAAGAGGGCGTCAAGCCCACCCTCAATCGTCTCGGCACTGGCCAGTGGGAAAAGACAAAAGCGCGCGTCAAGAAGGCCATGAAAGACATGACCGACGAACTGCTCAAGCTCTATGCGCAGCGTCAGTCCGCCCAGGGCCACAACTTCCCCGCCGACACCGAGTGGATGAAGGAATTCGAAGATGCCTTCGAATACAACGAGACTGAAGATCAGGCCCAAGCCATCGCCGACGTCAAGCGCGACATGGAATCGCAACTCCCCATGGATCGCCTCCTCTGCGGCGACGTCGGCTACGGCAAAACCGAAGTCGCCATGCGCGCCGCCTTCAAGGCCCTCAGCGACAACAAGCAGGTCGCCGTCCTCGCGCCCACCACCGTCCTCGCGTTCCAGCATTACGAAACTTTCAAGCAGCGTTTCGCGGCCTTCCCTGTGAAAGTCGAAATGATCAGCCGCTTCCGCACTCCGAAGCAGGTCAAGGAAATTCTGGAGAGAGTAGCCGTCGGCAAAGTCGACATCTTGATTGGCACGCACCGCCTGCTCTCCAAAGACGTAAAGTTCTCCGACCTTGGCCTCCTCGTCGTCGACGAAGAGCAGCGCTTCGGCGTGCGCCACAAAGAGCGCATCAAACAAATCCGCACTCAGGTTGACGTACTAACTATGTCTGCGACCCCGATTCCGCGCACGCTCCATATGTCGTTAGTCGGCCTGCGCGACATGAGCGTCATTGAAACTCCTCCCAAAGATCGCCTCGCCATCCAAACCGTCGTCGCCAGTTGGGATGAAAAGCTCATTCAGTCCGCCATCGAGCAAGAGTTAGATCGAGGCGGCCAAGTCTATTTCGTCCACAACCGGATAGAAACAATCTGGGAGATCGCCGCCAAACTCCAAGCCCTCGCTCCCAGCGCAAGAATCATCGTCGGCCACGGCCAGATGGGCGAAGGCGAACTCGAAAAAGTGATGCTCAAATTCATGCATCACGAAGCCGACATCTTAGTCTCCACCACCATCATCGAAAACGGACTCGACATCCCGCTCTGTAACACCATAGTCATCAATCGCGCCGACCGCATGGGATTGTCCGAGTTGTATCAGCTCCGCGGCCGCGTCGGCCGCAGCAGTCGCCGCGCCTACGCCTATCTGCTCCTGCCCGCCGAAATCGAGCTAACGCCCATCGCCCGCCGCCGCTTAGCCGCGCTCAAAGAATTTTCCGACTTAGGCGCAGGGTTCAAAATCGCCGCCCTCGACCTAGAACTGCGCGGCGCAGGCAACTTACTTGGCGGAGAACAAAGCGGCCACATCGAAGCCATCGGATTCGAGCTTTACACGCAGATGTTAGAGAGAGCCGTGCGCGAAATGAAGGGCGAGGCCGGAGTCGAAGTCACCGAGATCCAGCTCAACCTCGGTCTCAACATCCGCATACCCGCCGAATACATCAAAGAAGAGAACCAGCGGCTCCGCATGTACAAGCGCATCGCTGGCGTGGAAACCGAATCGCAGCTCAAAGACGTCAGCAGCGAACTCACCGACCGCTACGGCGCTCCGCCCACCGCCGTGAGAAACCTGCTAGCCTATGCCACCCTTAAGCTTCAGTCCATGCGCGTAGGCGCGACCGCCATCGAGCGCAAGCGCGAAATCGTAAATATAAAATTCGCCCAGACCGCCACCATCGATCCCGGAAAGTTAGCCCGCTTTGTAGCCAGCCAGCCGAAAGCCCAATTCACTCCCGACGGCACCCTGAAATTCACCATAAAAATCGCCAGCGCCGAAAGCATCCTGGAAACCCTCCGCGACTTACTCGAAGAGTTACAAGCCCAGGAAGCCCCCGCCACGATTTAATCGAGCCTTAGTCAAACCTGGAAACTCTGCAACCTTGAAACCCTGAACCCTTGAAACCTTGAAACTTTGAAACCTGGAACTCAAACCCTACTTCATCATCCTTCCCATCCCCCACTCCACCACCCCCGGCAACAGCTGATACAGCTTCACCACCGGAATCATCGTCCACGGCACAATCACCTCGCGCTTGCGCTTGCGATATCCGTTGTAAGTCGCCCGCGCCACCCGCTCCACCGTAATGCCCTTCACCGATTGCGGACGGATGTTGCCTACTTTGCTGGTGACCAGATGCGTGCCGAAATCGGTTTGCACATATCCCGGGCACACCGTCAGCACGCGGATGTTGCCGCGCTTCAACTCCACTCGCGCCGCCTTGCCAATCGCATTCAGCGCGAATTTGCTCGCGCAATAAGCCCCCATGAACGCCACCGGCACATGCCCCGCCACGCTCGAAATATTAATAATCGTTCCCCCGCCCGCTTTGCTCATCGTCGGAGCCACCGCCTGCATGCAAGCCACCGCGCCAAAAAAATTTGTCTCGAACAATTCGCGGCACGCCGCCATGTCCATCTCAGCCACCCGGTCCCGAATCCCAATCCCCGCGTTATTCACCCACACATCGATCCGCCCAAACCGGGCGATCGTCGCCCCCACCGCCGCGTCGATCGCATCGCGCGAGCGCACATCGCAAGCCAGCGCCAGGGTCCGCTCCACGTATCCCACCCGCCGCCGCGCCTCCTCGCCCCGGCTCACATCCCGCGAAAGCAGCACCACGCTCGCCCCCGCGTCAGCAAACACTTTCGCAATCGCCTCCCCAATCCCCATCGACGCGCCCGTAACCACCGCAACTTTCCCATTCATCGTCATCCTGTCCTTGTATCGCCTCCCAACCCGCCGAGTCAATACAGCGCGGGCTGCTAGAATCTGACCATAGCCGGTCGGAAACATCGGACCAGAAGCGGTGAAGTATCCGGCAAAATGGTGCGTGAAACTTTGAAACATTGAAACTTCGCATCTTTGCATCTTTGAAACCTTGAAACCTTGACCCTGTGACGCTCCTTCCCCTATTCCCGCTCGACCTCGTTCTCCTCCCCGGAGCCCCGCTGCCCCTCCACATCTTCGAGCCGCGTTACAAAGAGATGATCTCCGAATGCCTCGAGCAGCATAAGCCCTTCGGCATCGTGCGCGCCTCCGATGAAGGTGTCGCCGGCATCGGCTGCACCGCCGAGATCGTCTCCGTCACAAAAAAATACGACGACGGCCGCATGGACATCCTCACCCGCGGTGTCGAGCGCTTCGAAGTCCTCGAGGTCCACGAAGACCGCGCCTTCCTGCAAGCCGAAATTTCTCTCGTCGAGGACGACGAGACCGCCGCGCCCGCCGCGCCCCTCGTCCAGCAGGCTGTCCGCCTCCACGCCGAAATCGTAAAAATAGCCGGCGCTCAACTCGCCGGCCCCGACGAAACCGCCTCCAATCTTTCCTTCCTACTCGCCGGCACGCTTCCCCTCGACCTCGACTTCAAGCAAAATCTCCTCGCCACCCTCTCGGAAACGAAACGCCTCGAAGCCGTAGTAGGCTACCTCGAAGCCGTTCTCCCCGGCCTCCGCCGAGCCGCCAAAGCTCGCTGGAATTAAGTTAAGCTCTCAGCCTTCTGTCATCAGTCGAATTGATTTCGCGTGCGTTCAAAGTTCATTTCCCATCCATGCGCCAAAACTCTTAGCTTCAATGTTTCCCATACGCATCCAATGTGAGAGCTGAGAGCTGAGAGCTGGGAGCTGAGAACTGAAGCTGAGAGCTGAAGCTGAGAATGAGTGCTGAGTGCTGAAACTGAGAACTGGCAACCGGCAACTGGCAACCGATTTCCCAGCGTATAATCCGCATAAGCTAACCCCAGGAGTTCCTGCATGACAACTGCCCGCACGCTGGGCGAATTGCGCGCCAGTTCATTTTCCGAGAGCCGCCTCGCCGCGCGCCGCGTCAAAGACGAGTTGCGCGAGAATTTAATGACGCGCCTGCGCGAGCATCCCGGTCGCCCGGATGAAGTCCCCATCTTCCCCGGCATCGTCGGCTACGACGACACCGTCGTCCCGCAGATCGTTAACGCCATCCTCTCGCGCCATAATTTCATCCTCCTCGGCCTGCGCGGACAGGCCAAAAGCCGCATCCTGCGCGCCCTTACCAGCCTCCTCGATCCCGAGATGCCCTACATCGCCGGCTGCGAGATTCACGACAATCCCTACGCGCCCATCTGCCGCCGCTGCCGCGACCTCGTCGCCAAGGAAGGAGATGCAACTCCCATCGCCTGGCTCACGCCCGACCATCGCTACGTGGAAAAACTCGCTACGCCCGACGTGACCATCGCCGACCTCATCGGAGACATCGATCCCATCAAAGCCGCTCGCGGCGGCCACGAACTCTCCAGCGAATTCACCGTGCACTACGGCCTGCTGCCGCGCGCCAATCGCGGCATCTTCGCCATCAACGAACTCCCCGACCTCGCCGGCAAAATTCAGGTCGGCCTCTTCAACATCATGCAGGAAGGCGATGTGCAGATTAAGGGCTACCCGATCCGCCTCCCGCTCGATGTTGCCATCGTCTTCAGCGCCAATCCCGAGGACTACACCGCGCGCGGCAAGATCATCACGCCGCTCAAAGACCGCATCGGCAGCGAGATTCGCACCCACTATCCCGCCACCGTCGAAGAGGGAATCGCCATCACCGCGCAGGAAGCCTGGCTGAATCGCGCCCCCAGCGCCGACTCTGCCCGCCCCGCCCCGCGCCTGCATCTGCCCAAGTATGTACAAGAGGTCATCGAGCGCATCGCTTTCGTCGCCCGCGAAGACAAAAAAGTCGACAAGCGTTCCGGCGTCAGCCAGCGCCTTCCCATCTCCGCCATGGAAAACGTGGTCTCCAATGCCGAGCGCCGCGCGCTCACTCACGGCGAAACCGTCGTCGTTCCCCGCATCAGCGACATCTACGCCGCCCTGCCCGCCATCACCGGCAAACTCGAACTCGAATACGAAGGCGAGATGAAGGGCGCCGACCACGTCAGCCGCGAACTCATTCGCGCCGCCATCGCCAAGGCCTATGACACCTACATGCACGGCGCCAACATGCAACAGATCGTGCAGTGGTTCGATCTCGGCGGCGAAATTCAACTCAGCGATAACGCCGGCGCGCAGGAAGTTCTCTCCGGCCTCCGTCAAATTCAAGGCCTGATGGAGAAGGCGACCAAGCTCAACGTCGGCCCGAAAGACGCTCCCGAACTGCAGGTGTCAGCGGCCGAGTTCATCCTCGAAGGCCTGCACGCCCATAAAAAAATCGGGCGCAACGAAGAGCGCGTCTTCACCGCCGGAGAGAAGCAGCCGAAAGCTCACGAGAAGCCAATGTTCGAAAGGGAAGACCCAGGCTTCCCCAGAAAGAGAAGTTTTAACTAATCGCTATTCGTCGTCGATCGCTATTAGTTGTTCGCTGGTTTAGCTCGTAGCTCGCGGCTCGAAGCTCGAAGCTTTGCTTTATGAAACGCATTCGCTACAGCAAATACGTCCCCGATCCCGCCGGCGAAATGAGCATGGAGGACCTGCTCGGCGCGCTTTCCGACTACCTCCTCCAAAGCGGATTCAACGAGAACTTCTGGTACGAAATGCAGAATGGCGAAGGCGAGCAGACCCTCGACGATCTCCGCCGCGCCCTCGAGCAAGCCCTCCTCGACAGCGACCAGTTCGACGAAGAGATGCGCGAGCGCATGCAGGAAAGGGCCATGAACGGGGAGATGGAAGAGCTGATCGAAAAACTAATCGAGCGCATGCAGCAAGAAGATTACATCTCCATCGATCGTCCTTGGGAAGCCCAGCCGCACGACCCCGCCCGCCGTTCCAGCGTCGGCGGCCAGGTTGGCGAAAATCAGCCGCAGGCGAAATTCGAAATCACCGACAAGAGCCTCGACTTTCTCGGCTTCAAAGCCCTGCGCGACCTGCTCGGCTCGCTCGGCAAATCCAGCTTCGGACGCCACGACACGCGCGACATGGCTACCGGCATCGAAGCCAGCGGCGCCTCCAAGCCCTACGAATTCGGCGACACGCTCAACCTCGACATCACCGCCACGCTCTCCAGCGCCATTCAGCGCGAAGGCCTCGGCCTGCCCCTCAATCTCGAGTACCGCGACCTGCAAGTCCACCAATGCGAGTACCAGTCCAGTTGCGCGACGGTCCTCATGCTCGACTGCTCGCACTCGATGATCCTCTACGGCGAAGACCGCTTCACGCCCGCAAAGAAAGTTGCCATGGCGCTCTCGCACCTCATTCGCACGCAGTATCCCGGAGACTCGCTCTCCCTCGTCCTCTTCCACGACTCCGCTGAAGAGGTCCCGCTCTCGCAACTCGCGCGCGTCAAAGTCGGCCCCTATTACACCAACACGCGCGAAGGCCTGCGCATGGCGCAGCGCCTGCTGCAACGCCAGCGCAAGGACATGAAGCAGATCGTAATGATCACCGACGGCAAGCCCAGCGCCCTGACGTTAGACGACGGCCGCATCTACAAAAACGCCTTCGGCCTCGACCCGCTGGTCGTCAGCGAAACGCTGGAAGAAGTCTCCAAGTGCAAGCGAGCCGGCGTCCTCATCAACACCTTCATGCTCGCCAGCGACTACGGCTTAGTTCAATTCGTCCAGAAAGTAACGCAAATGTGCCGCGGCAAAGCCTACTTCACCACGCCTTATACGCTCGGCCAGTATCTGCTGATGGACTACATGTCGCGCAAGACCAAGACGATCCATTAGTCTGTTCGACGTTGCTTTCGGATTGAGAATCGAATCAGGAACAGATCATGCGAATTGCGATTCTGGGAGCTGGCGGCATCGGAGGTTATTACGGCGGCATGTTGGCGCGCTCCGGCAACGATGTATCCATGCTGGCGAGAGGAGAGAATCTCGCTGCCCTCCGCCAAAAGGGGCTTGAAGTTCGCACGCCGGAAGAGTCGTTCGTGGTTGCGGTGAAGGCAGAGGACGACGCAAAACATTTTCCGCCGTTGGACTGTGCCATCGTCGCCGTCAAAACTTATTCGCTGGCTGAGATCGCTCCCGCGGCCCAGCTTCTCGCGCAACAGGGCGCGCTCATCGTTCCGCTCCTCAATGGGGTTGACATCGCCGATCGCCTGATCGAGCTGGGCGTTCCCAAACATAACGTGCTCGGTGGATTGACGACGATCAGCGTCGTGCGCATCGCTCCCGGAATTTTTGAGCGCCGCGGCCAGGTACAGCAGATTGCGATCGGTGAGTTTGACGAGGCCAAGCCTGACGCCGGCGCACCTGCACGAGGCGAGCGCGTCCAACAAATTGTCGCCGCATTCCGCATCGCGGGCGTCGACGCGCGAGTCTCCAGCGATATTCGCGCCGACCTCTGGCGAAAGTTTGCCTTCCTCGCTCCGTTAGCTGCGGCCTGTGGATTGGCCCGCTCACCAATCGGGCGCGTACGCGCAACCCCGCTCGGCCGGCTTTTACTGGAGCGCGGCATTCGCGAAGTAGTCGCAGTCGGCCGCGCGCGCGGCATCTCTCTCGACGAAAACGATGTCGATCGCATCCTGAAATTCTGCGACTCGCTTCCCGAGACCAACAAACCAAGCCTGCTGTACGACCTCGAGGCCGGCCGCCCCACCGAGATCGAAGACCTGAGCGGCGCAGTTTCGAGAATCGGACGTCTCGCCGGAATCGAGACCCCCATCCACGACACCGCCGCCGCTGCCATCGCCATCGCCTCCGCACGCTAGTCGAACCTTCCCCTCCCGGCTGCCCACCCTCGCGCTATTTGCGTCCCCGGCCGAACCGGGTAATATCTTAGCCGGCGCAGCGCTAACGCTCGAATTCCCAACCCTGCGGCGCTCGCTTTAAGGACACGCGTCATGAAACTCGCCCTTACCGCCATTGTCGGGTGCGGAATCTGCCTCGCGTTTTCCGCCGTCCATGCGCAATCGTTTGCCGCATCGGGGACCGTCGTGGTCCCGGAATCGAGCACGGAAAAGCCCGAGGACATCGGTTACCGCTCGCATACCAACATTCTCCTCTACGAATTGCGTGAGCCGCTGGCGCCGCCGCGCCCTTTTGCGGGCGAGAGCACCCGTGCTTCCACTAACGGCGCGGAAACAAGCGCTAGCATTCGCTCGCGCCAAAGCGCTGGTATTCCAGCGGCCGGCCCAGGCAGCAACTTTTTTGAAACGCCCGCGTCCCTCGCCTGCGTCTACGGCCTGACCCCGCCGGTTGCCGGATGCTCGCCCGCGGTCGCCACGGCTCTGCCGATTGGTGGAGGCCGCGCCCTCGCCATTGTCGACGCCTACGACGACCCTGACGCCGCCGCCGATCTCGCCGCGTTTGACACGCAGTTCGGAATCGCCTCCGCCAACTTCCAGGTGGTATATGCCAGCGGCACCAAGCCGCCCGTCGATCCCACGGGCGGCTGGGAAATTGAGGAATCGCTCGACATCGAGTGGTCTCACGCCATGGCTCCCAACGCCGCGCTGTTCCTGGTGGAGGCCGCTTCGGACAAGAACACCGACCTGCTTTCGGCGGTTTCCGTGGCCAACCAGTTGGTGGCGCAGGCTGGAGGCGGCGAAGTTTCGATGAGTTGGGGCAGCAGTGAATTCGCCAAGGAAGTGGGCGACGAGTCCTACTTTCAAACGCCGACCGTGGTTTATCTCGCGGGGTCCGGTGACAGCCCCGGCCAGATTTGGCCCAGCGTCTCGCCAAACATTGTCTCGGCGGGTGGCAGTACCGTGAGCCGCAATCCCGCGACTGGCTCTTTCCAACAGGAGGTCGTATGGGCCAATACCGGCAGCGGGCCCAGTTCTTTCTTTGCCATCCCCAGCTATCAGGCTCCGCTGGCGGGCATCATCGGCAAGCATCGCGCCACACCTGACCTGGTCTTCGACGCCGACCCCCATACCGGAGTCTGGATTTACGACACTTATCCGGCGCGGGGTAAACCCGGATGGCGCGTGGTCGGCGGCACCAGCATCGCCGCGCCCTCATTGGCCGGCGTTATCAACTCTGCCGGAAGCTTCTATGCCTCCAGCTCCGCCGAACTTACTCAAATCTACTCCGACCTCGGGCAATTCATCGGGTTCACCGACATCGTATCCGGCACCTGCTATCACTATGCCGGCTACTTCGCCGCGTCCGGATGGGATTACTGCTCCGGCGTCGGCAGCGTCAGCGGCTATCAGGGGAAGTGAGCCATGGGCACTGTAGGCTCGATGATACATCTGTGTAAACGGCGATCCGGGCGGACTTTCCGCTCCGGGCAAACTGCACTCCGCAAGACATGTCCTGCCGTGCCGTTCTAACTAATGAGACTCGCACTCCCGCGGTGTAAAATCGCCGCAAGACCCACGGAGCTTCCATGAAACGACTCGCCGCCCTCGTCCTGCTCGCTCTCCTCAGCCTGACATGCGTTCCCCCCGCGCACGCCCAGCGCATGACGGTTGACCAGGCCGAGCGCCAGTCTCGCAAAGACGCCAAGAAGCAGCAGAAAATGTTGCGTAAGGCCAACAAGAAGCAGAGCAAGGCCGCCAAGAAATACGAAAAGAAGCAGCGCAAAGCCACAAAAAAAGCCAACAAGGATCTGCAAAAACGCCGCGCCGGCTAGCCTCCGGCTGCGGAGTCCTATTCGAACGCCGACCGGGCAACCGTCTGGCAATTCACAAAAACGGCGGCCACGCCTCCAAAATCGCGCAATGTCTATTGATTAGATCTCGGCCCATGCGCCGGAGAGTTCGCGCTCCAACTTCTGCTGCTGATCCTTCATCATCTTCTGGCGGTCGCGCATTGCCTTCTGCTGATCTTCGAGGCGCTTTTGGAAAGCGCTCTGCGCGCTTTTGTAGGCGAGCTCGGCCTGTTTCGCCTTTTCCAAAATGTCGGCCTGCGAAATTTTTGCTACTGCGCTTTGGGCCTGTCGGATTGCCAATTCGGTCTCGGCGCTGATGTCTCCAAGGTCCAAACTATCTTCCAGCAATTTTCCCGAGTCTTTCTTAGGAGGCAGCGTGATCGTCAAAGTCTGCTCATGCCTCTCGCGCATGACGGTGATCGAGGCAGTCCCGCCTTGTGAGTCGCGCAACGCGTGCGTGAAGTCGGACGTGTCGTGCACGTTCTGACCGTTGACCTTCATGACCACATCGCCGGCATGGAAGCCGGCCTTTTCGCCGCGGCTACCCTTCTCCACCGAGCGCACCAGAACTCCGTTCCCGTCTTTGACGCCGAAAAAATCTCCGAGTTGGGGTGTGATGTTTTCGACCATCAGCCCGCTCCGCACCGAGGAGTGCGCGATCACCACCGAGACAGGGATGTCGATGTCAGGAAGCGAGGGAAATTTCGGCATCTGAAAATTAAACTCGTGGCTGTCGGGAGTCCAGGAGACCGACTTCTTTCGGTCGGCGAGCTGGACCTTCAGCGTGAGCGGCTGGCCGTCGCGGCTGATGCCGAGTGTGACGACGCGCCCGGACGGGGTTTCCTTGATCATCCGCCGCAACTGCGCGGCGCTCTCCACCGAGGTTCCATTCAGGGTGAGGATGACGTCGTGCTCATGCAGCCCCGCTTTGCCGGCTGGGGCATCCTGATCGACCATGGTGATCTCGGCGCCGTGTTCCTCTTTGAGCTTCAAGTCAGACAGGCGTTCGGTGGTGACGTCGGCGATATCGACCCCGAGGTACGAAGTTCCCCCGCCCGCTTCGTCGGAGCTGAAAACCCAGCTTTCGTTGTTGCCGTCGGTGGCGCGTTGTGCGGCCGGTGCGGCGATGACGGCCGCAAGCCAGAAAAACATGGCGCAGAGCAGGAAGCGATGCATAAATTCCTCCCTAGTTTCAGATCGTGGCTTCCCGGCCTAATGATTGAGGCGCAGGAAGGTGATGTTTCCGGAACTAGTCCGGACTTTCAAAGTCGGGCCGCCGCCGTTCAACTGCCCCTCGGCCGTGATGGTGCGAGGGCCGGGCCAATTGCCGCCTTCGCTGGAAACGCGAATGTCGTTGAAGTCGGTGCGTATCGTGTGGCCTGCGGCCATGTCGATGGCGGCCCGAATGGTGATGGGAATATTGTTGGCGAGGTAGACGGTGATGTCGCCCGCCGAAGTTTCAAGCGTGGAGTTGCTGTGCACGTCGGAAGACGAGAGCAGTTTGACGATGATGCCGCCGGCGCCGGTTTCGGCGCGCACCGAAGTGGCTCCATCGAGCTGAATGCTGCCGCCACCGGTCTGCGCTTCGACTCGGCCCTGGGCCGACGCGAGACGGATACTGCCCGCGCCCGACTCGATTTCGACGGGGCCACCGATTTCGCCGAGGTCGATGCTGCCGCCACCGGTACTGGCCTTAACATGGCCGTTGCACTTTCCGAGGCGGATGCTGCCGCCGCCGGTTTCAAGCACCGCCCCTTGAAGGCCGGAGGTGACGACCAGGCTGCCACCGCCGGTCTCGGCTTTAATATCGCCCTTGGCCGACGCAATTTTTATATTGCCGCCGCCGGTTTCCACCTCCACATCGCCGCCGACGGTTCCGATGTCGATCACTCCGCCACCGGTTTCGGCGCGCACTGCACCGGCCACATCGTCGACGTGGATAGCGCCGCCGCCGCTTTCGATCTCCACGCGCCCGGCGAGCGCAGTCGCTGTCACCGCGCCGCCGCCCGTCTCCACCTTGGCCAACTCGAGCTGGCGCGGAACATTGACCACGAGATCGTCGGAGCACTTGCGATTGTTGCCGCTGCGTTCCGCCACGATCCAGGCGGTGTCGCCTTTAATGGCGGCGTTCAGCCGGTTCGAATCGAATTCGTGGCGCGCGCTTTGTTCCGATGACGTATACGCATGGCGATGAATAACGTATGTAATGGTCGATTGCGATCCGCCCTGAATTTTCACCGATCCACTGTCGAGTTTGACGCGAAGATTTTTCGCGGCGCTGAGCTCGCCCGTGACTTCCTGCACCCAGTTGCTGCCTTCCCGGTAAATCCGGCCCTGCTGGCCGAGAGCCAGCGATGCCAGCGCAAAGATGGCGGCGAGCAGGCCAGCGAGTTTGATTGCGTATTTCAATGAATGGCTCCTTAGTTTTGTAATTCGCGCCCGTAGTCGTTGATCGCTAGTCGTGAGTCGATAGTCGTTAGCAAGAGCTCCAATCCTGCGTTGAACCACGAACGACTAACGACCGACGACTAACGACCAACGACGATCTTCTAATCCAATTCCGGCGTCTGCTCTAACATGGTTCGCGCCTGCGAGCGCAGCGAAACGTTCTGATCCGTGCGCGACAGGCGAATCAGCACAGCGCGCACTTTGCTATCCGCCTTCATCGGCTCGACCAGCCGCAAAGCCTGAAGCCGGACGGCGGGATTGCTGTCGTTGACCAGCGCCTGCAGCACCGCGTCGCGTACCTGCTCATCCTGACGAACGAATCCGCTCAGCCCATCCAGCGCCTTCACCCGCACGCCCGCGTTGGTGTCGTTCTGGAGCGCATACATCAAGGCCTCGCGCACGCGCGTGTCGTTGGGCTCCTGCGTCAGCACATCCACCGAGTCCATGCGCACGCCGGAGTTGTAATTATTTCGCGCCGCAAAAAGCAGCAATTGCTGGATGCGCTGATCGTTCAGCGAGCCTTGCGCCTCCTGCGTCGAAATCGTGTCGTACTTGATACTGACGTGATTCGTTCCCGGCTCTTGCGTCACCGAGCGAATGCCGGTCACGGTGGACGCTTCGAGGGGAGTCTGCGCGGAATTTTGCTCGATTGCGGCAACGTCGCCCGGCTGGCGATTGGACAGAAAGTTGTAAGTGGCGCCGATGCCGCCGCCGAATCCGACCACGAAAATCACGGCTGCCAGCGCGGGAGACATGCGAATTTGCCGCAGCCAGGTAGCCGGCTCGAAGATCAGCCGCCGCCACCAGCCGCCCTGCGACGTGCTTTCCAGCGCCTCTTGCAGACGCATGCGCGACGAAGCCAGCAGGTTCGGCGTGGGTTCGGGCACCACATGCTGCGACATCGTGCTGTGGAAATGCCGCGCCGACTTGAGTTCGCCCGCGCACTCGGGACACCGCGCCAGGTGCTGCTCCACCTCGTAGCGCGCATCGTCTTCCAGCTCGTTATAAACGTAGAAAAGTATGTTTTGCTTTACCCAATCACATTTCATTGTCGTGCCCCCTCTTCGGGGAATCTTTGAAACTTTGAAACCTTGAAACTCTGAAACCTTGCCCTCATAGCTCATAGCCCGCAGCTGCTTTTCATCGAGCAACTGGCAACCGGCAACTGACAACTGTTTTCATCGCATCTCCGCCAGCGCGCTGCGCAGTTTTTGCGTGGCGCGGAACAGCGTGTTCTTCGCCGTCTCCTCCGTCGTATTCAGCATCTCGCCCACCGTGCGCAGCTTAAGTCCCTGGTAATGCTTCAGCTCAAACACCATGCGCTCCCGCGGCGTCAGGCGCTCCAATGCTTTCGCGATCTTCCGGCCCAGTTCGCGGCGCATCAGATCGCGTTCCGGATTCGCGCCCGCCCGTACGTCCGCGAATTGCTCAATCAGGCTATATTCCTCGCCCGAGCTGTCCACCGCCACCGGCGCGTCTTCCTTGCGCACGTTTCTCTTCCGCAAGTGGTCCAGGCAAAGATTGGTGACGATGCGGTAAATCCACGTGTAGAAGGAGCACTCGAAGCGAAAGCTGCCCAGGTTCTTGTAGGCCTTGAGGAAGGCTTCCTGATAAACATCCTGGGCATCGGACTCCGATCCCGTCAGATGCAACGCCAGCCGCAGCACCGACTGATCGTAATGACGCACCAGCACCTCGAAGGCTGCGCGGTTTCCCTGCTGCGCCTCGCGGATTAACGTCGTGTCGTCAATGCGGTTGCCCTGCGCTGCCAATGCGCCCCTCATCACGGTGGGGTCCTGGGTGCCGCTCGCCTGTTCCGCCCGCCTCGACCGGGCCGTTTCGCCAACCGCAATTGCTACCGCGTAAGAATCGGCCGGCATTTTCGTCTCTGTCCTCTACAAGTAAACTGACCTCGCGTTACACAGAGATGGACGAACGAATACGAGGAACGTTAGCAGATTATAAGGAAGTGGCCCTTGGTTTGCTTAACAGTGGCAAGACAGCTCATGTGTGACGCGGTGGCATGTGGACGCGGCGGTATCCTGAGAGCGTGCGTGACTTTTTCTCGCTGTCATCCTGAGCGGAGCACGATGCATCGCGAAGCGATGATTGTGCGGAGTCGAAGGACCCCTGCACTCTCCGCACCGCTCGCACCGCCGCAAGGCATTACGGCGCCCGTCTCCAGATAGCCTCGTCCGCGACGGTCAAGGCTTCGTCGGCTCAAACCGTAGCCGCATCTCATTCGTCGGCGCGAACCCCAACTTCTCATATAAAGCTCGCCCGTCAGCGCTGGCGTGCAGATTGACACTGCGAAGCCCATACGCCTGAACCCACGCCAGAATCGCCTCCATCACCTGCCGCGCAATTCCGCGGCGGCGAAACTCGCCTTCCGTATACACATTGAGAATCACCGCCCGCTCGGTGCAAGGGTCGTGGGGATTCGCCGGCCACGGACACAACAGCACGCCCCCGCCACCCGCCACGCCGCCGGACGCATCCATCGCCAGCCAGTGCCGGTACGACCCATTCGCCAACGCCCGCGCGAACCATGGCCGCGCCACCTCCACCATGCGATCCAATTCCTCAGCCGTTCCCTCGCCCATGTCGCGAAACATCGACCGCCGATGGTGCAGGATGGTCTCAATATCTGCCGCCCCTGCCTCGCGAATTGTGATCTCCGTTTTATCCATGATGTCATCCCGAGCAACGCGAGGGATATGCAGTTGGCGGCCTCCTCCGAAGTGTGGGGGGACCGCTCTCAAAACGTACGATACGAAAAGCGAGGTGCACCACCGCGCCCCATTCTCGCGCGGCCGTTGCGCGAGAGCGGGAACCTGTTTGCCACAGTTGATTTCGGCGCCGAGCGCCTATTCGGGTTCCTTAAAGACGTTTAAAGGAGTTGCGAACCACCATCGGTGTCCCTCGAGGTCGCGAACCCCGTATTCTCGCTGACCATAGGGCTGGTCTACCGGTTCTTTTTCAACCTGGACTCCAGCGGCCCGGGCATGCTCAAAATGTGCATCCACGTCGTCTACATGGATGACCAACCCGGAGTCAGAGCTAGTTCCGGTATCAAGCCCCTGTGCGACACTGGCCCGGTGTAGCCAAATGGTCGTGCGCCCCGCCTGCACCTCGCCATGGACAACTTGGCCATCAGGCGAGCGTTCGATGATTCCCGATTCAAAGCCGAATACCCTGACCAGGAAATCGTGGGCAGCGGCGATGTCCCGGTAAACGAGGAGGGGAATGACCCGATCAATTCGAGGCATAGAAGAAAGTTTAGCCGATAACGGTGTACCGCTCTTGTTAATTGTTCCTGAGAAACCCACTTACGACACTTCCACCATCTCGTCCGAACCCCGCTTGCCGCCCGGAACAATTCAGGCCTGCGAGCAAAGGCCCCGGGCAGTCGAACGACGGCAGGCAGTTGAATGATGTGTCTCTCCAGGCCTCAAAAGGTACAATGAAGCCTGTCGAGGCCGCCTGATTCCATGTATGAAGTAACCGTAGAGGACACTTTTGCCGCGGGACACTACCTGCGCAACTACAAGGGGAAGTGCGAGAACCCGCACGGCCACAACTATAAAATTCGCGTCACGCTCGCCGGCGCCGAGCTTGATAAGGCAGGACTGCTGCTCGATTTCAAGGATCTGAAGGATGTGATGAAGCACGTCATCGAGCGCCTCGATCATCAGATGCTCAATGAGATTGAGCCCTTCACCACTCTCAATCCTTCCGCGGAGAATTTGTCCAAATATTTTTACGACCAGACCAACACCCGCCTGAAAGGCGTGACCAACGGACGCGTACGCGTGAAGGACGTAACGGTCTTCGAAACCGATACCACCACCGCGACCTACAGCGAGTAGCAGTTGCCAGCCACCAGCTGCCAGTCGCCTGAATTGAGAGGAAAAAGTGGGGCGATCCTATAAAGACCTGGTTGCTTGGCAGAAGTCGATGGATTTGGTCACAGCCATTTATGGTGCGACGATTCACTTCCCAAAAGACGAGCAGTTTGGTCTAACCTCGCAAGTCAGACGCGCGGCAGTTTCAATTCCCAGCAACATCGCGGGGGGGCAAGGCCGCTTGTCAGAAAAGGAATTCCGATATTTTCTGGGGCAGTCTCGCGGATCGCTAATGGAAGTTGAGACTCAATTGCAGATTGCACAGAATCTTGGTTACCTGGAACCGGAAAAAACCGGGACGTTATTGAAGGCGTGCGCCGAGATCGGGCGAATTTTGAATGGGCTCCTGGCATCCATTTGCAAGCCGCCCAACGAGGGACAATCATAATCGCGTTTCCAAGCCAGGGTTTACTGGCAACTGGCGACTGGCAACTGGCAACTGCTTTCCATGCTGATCACTGAAATCTACAAATCGTTGCAAGGCGAATCCACCTACGCTGGATTGACTTGTGTTTTTGTTCGCCTCACGGGCTGCAACCTGCGCTGCACCTGGTGCGACAGCGAGTTCAGCTTTTATGGCGGGAAGAAGATGCCGGTCGATGAGGTCCTTGCCGAGGTCGACAAGTTGCATGCGCCAACTGGCAACCGGCAACTGGCAACTGTTAACTGCTTGGTCGAAATCACCGGTGGCGAGCCGATGCTACAGGAGCGGGAAGTCGTTCCATTGATGGAGCGGCTGATTTCGGCAGGCTATACAATTCTGCTTGAAACCAGCGGAGAACGGGCGCTGGGAGCGGTTCCGAAGCAAGTCATCAAAATTGTCGACGTGAAATGTCCGCACTCGGGCGCGGCGGAGACGTTCGCGATCGAGAATCTAAAAGCGCTCGGGCCGCACGACGAACTGAAATTCGTTCTCTCTGACCGCGCGGATTATGAATTCGCGCGCGACTTTGTTCGCGAGCATCAGCTTTCCGAACGAGTCCATGCCATTCTGTTTTCACCGGCTTTTCGCAAAGACGCGAGCGGCGCGCGCGATGCCTCACACTGTCTGCTTAATCCAGCCGAACTCGCGCAATGGATTCTGGCCGACAACGTCCCCGCGCGCCTGAGCATGCAACTGCATAAATTTATCTGGGATCCGGCGGCGAAGGGAGTCTAGTCATCGGGTGATCTGGCGATCGGGCCATCGGGTCATCTAAAAAACGGTTCTGCTGTCCTCTAAATTTGGTGCGGAACTCCACTGCCTGGCGTCGTTTGTCCGGCGTAAAATCTCAGATGGCCCAATCATCCGATCACCCGATGACCAGATCTCCTGATGACCGAATTGCATGCGTGGTTCTGCTGAGCGGAGGAATGGACTCGTGCGTGTGCGCGGCCCTCGCTGCCCGCGACTGCCATGCAGCGGCTGTCCACGTCAGCTATGGACAGCGCACCGAACTCCGCGAGCGGCGCGCCTTTGAGGCCATCTGCGACCGGCTCGGCATTCGCGATCGCCTTATCGTCCGTAATGAAGCCTTGCGCGCGATCGGCGGCTCGGCCCTCACCGACGCTTCGATTGCCGTTCCCGAATCGCACGGCATCGAATCGCAGAGCATCGAATCGCAGAGCATCGAGCCGACCAGCGCGAGCGTTCCCGTCACCTATGTGCCCTTCCGCAACGCGCATTTTCTGTCCGTCGCCGTGAGTTGGGCGGAAGTTTTGGGGGCGACAAAAATCTATATTGGAGCGGTCGAGCCGGACAGTTCGGGTTATCCCGATTGCCGCCCGGAATACTACAGCGCGTTCAATGAAGTGGTGCGCACAGGCACGCGGGACGGCACGATTCAGATCGTGACGCCGCTCATCGCCATGCGCAAACATCAAATTGTGAGGCTTGGCCTTGAACTGAATGCGCCGTTCGATTTAACGTGGTCATGCTATCAACGCGAAGATCGGGCGTGCGGTGTTTGTGACAGCTGTTTGCTGCGCCTGCGCGCTTTTCGCGAGGCGGGCGCCGAGGATCCGATTCCGTATGCGCCGGCCGCCAAGTGATGGATTCGGTTCTTAGAGAGTTTCGATTCAGCCGTACAGAATTTTTTTCTGCCGGGAGGCTCATGATGAAGAAGTATTTCTTTATTTCCCTGCTGCTGGCGCTGGCCGTGGCGTTGTCGGCTCCGCTGGCGTTTTCGCAAACCGCCAACGTGCGAGGAGTTTGCAAAGACATTGACGGAAAGCCCATCGCCGGGGCGGAAGTGGAGTGGCAGAGCGTCGACACGGGGCGCAAATTGACGCTCAAGACGAACAAAAATGGAGAGTATTTCTCGCTCGGCCTCGCGCCGGGTAAGTACAACGTGACGCTCACCAAAGACGGCAAAGAAATATTTCACATCACCGGCGTAACGCTCACCTCCGGCGATCAGGCTGCGCCGACCGACATCGACCTGAAAAAGGAACAGGCCAATGCCGCGGCGGGACAGGGCAAGACGCCGGAACAACTCAAGGCGGAACAAGAGCAGCACGAAAAGGCGCTCAAGGAAAACAACACGGTAAAGGCGCTCAACGAAAAAATCACCGATGCGAACGCGTCCATTACGGCGGGCGATTTCGACAAGGCGATCGCCACCCTGAACGACGCGATTGCGATGGATAGCACGCGCGATCTGCTCTGGTTCAAGCTGGGCGATGCCTACCGGCTGTCGGCGCCCAAGCAGACCGATCCCGACGAAAAGAAAAAGCGCTACGAAACGGCGGTCGCCGATTATCAGAAGGCCATCGATCTGCGCAAGGGTTCGGAGCAGGCGCAGAAAGAGGCGGACACGAATAAGAAGCTGGCCGCCTATTACAACAATCTGGCGGAATCGCTGGCCAAGGAAAACAAAACCGACGATGCCATCGCCGCATATAACCAGGCCGCGCAAGTGGCGCCGGATGCCGCCGCGACGTACTACTTCAACGAGGGCGCGGTGCTGACCAACGCGGGCAAGGCGGACGATGCCATTACGGCATTCAATAAAGTAATTGCGGCCGATCCCAACAAAGCCCTCGCCTACTATTGGAAGGGCATCAACCTGATCGGCAAGGCGACGGTGGGGAAGGACAACAAAATGACCGCGCCCGATGGCACGGCTGAGGCCTTCCAGAAATATATTGAGCTCGATCCCAACGGCCCGATGGCGCAGACGGCGAAAGATATGCTGGCCACCATCGGGGCGACGGTGGAGACCGGGTTCGGAACCAAGAAGAAAACGGTGAAAAAGTAACGCCGTACGTGCGAAAAGGGGCGCGGCCTTTCGACCGCGCCGCCTCCTCCAGTGCGGTCGTCAGGCCTGGATTCTTGCGGCACTTTTGCGCGCCGCTGGAAGGCGCATTCCATGCGGTGAAAATGCGCGAGGCCTCAGCGCTACCCTTCCTTTTCCAGAGTCGATTACCGTAGTCTATGGCCAACTTGTTCTTCGCTCGCTCCCGCAATCGCGCTACATTCAAGACATAGTTTCATCGCAGTTGTTTGACCCTTCGGCCTTCGGCTGGCTCTCCCCTGTGGCAATGGAACGTTGCGCGAATGGGAGTTTTTGCAATGGCAGCTCCGGGGAAATCTCCAATTTCGATTCCCTTCGAAGGTGTAAGCGGACCGATACCAACTTCGGTGCTGCTCGCGGAGATGCTGCGCGCCTCAGAAAAGGTGAGTGACCTGATTTTTTCTCCGGGGCGACCGCCCCAAGTCGAAGTACACGGACAGCTCATCACCGTGGAGATTCCGGGCGCGAGCGCTTTGACAGCCGACGACACGCGCCGGATCGCGGCCGACCTGATCGGCACCAACAAGCAGGCCATCAGCACACTGCGCGAGCAGGGCTCGTGCGACGTCTCATACGGATTGCGGGGCACGGCGCGCTTTCGCGTGAATGTGTTTATTCAGCGCGGAAGCTGCGCGATCGTGATGCGGGTGATTCCCACGGAAATTCCGACATTGCGCTCTCTGCGGCTGCCGCCGCAACTGGGCGAAGCGGCGCATGCGCCAAGCGGAATTATTCTGGTCGCCGGAGGAAGCGGGACGGGGAAATCCTCCACCCTGGCGGCGTTGATCGACCTCATCAACAGCGAGCGCAGCTACCACATTCTGACGGTGGAAGATCCGATCGAATTTCTGCACAAGCACAAAAAATCGACGGTACACCAGCGCGAACTGCACAGCGACGCGCCCAATTTCCGGCTGGCGTTGCGGGCCGCGCTGCGGCAGGCGCCGCGCGTCATCATGGTGGGAGAGATTCGCGACCGGGAGACTCTGGAAATTCTTCTGGAAGCGGCCGAGAGCGGTCATCTGATTCTCTCCAGCATGAATACGGTCGACGCATCGAAGACGATCGAGCGCATCGTGGGATCGTTTTCGGCGGGCGAGCAGCAGCTGGTGCGCGAACGGCTGGCGAAAACGTTCCGCTGCATCATCGCGCAGCGGCTGATTCCGCTGGCCGGCGCGGGGGAACGAATTCCGGTCGTCGAAATCCTGAAGTCGAATTCGCGCACGCGGGATTGCATCGAGCAGGGCGAACGCCCGGGACGGACGATTCTCGATTGCCTGAAGGTGGGAGAAACCGAGGGCATGCAGCACTTCGACGCGGAAATCGCAAAACTGGTGCGCGCGGGATTGGTCGATCCGGATACCGCGCTCTGTTTCGCGAGCAACGCAACGGTGCTCGGGCAGGAACTGGCGAGGATCTAGCGGGCCAGTTGGGAGCTCATTCGTTTTTACGCCGCCGGCTTGCGCAGGAGTCGCCGGTTGTACGCCCATACCTGATCCCTTAAATAAGGAGGCAGTCCCGCCTCGACGCGCTCGACGAGCTCGAGGCCGTTCTGCCGAAGGAATTCGCGCACCGAATTTTTGGTGCGCAGCTCGTCTCGATCGGGCGAGGTCGAAAGGAAGTCGTGACAACTGATGCACAAGATTTCGATCTGTCGTACAGTCTCGGCCATGCCGCGAATGGCGAGGCGCTCCGATCCCTCGATATTCATCTTCAGAAAATGCACGCGGCCGAGCTGCAATCGCCGATGAATCTCGTCGATGGTGGACGCGGGGACGGAAGTTCCGGAGGAAGCGTGCAAGCGGCTGGCCAGATAGTTCGGGTCTGTTCCAATGGTAACGGCAGAACGGCCGGGCTCGGTCACGGCGGCGTGAATCGCGATCACACTGTGCAAGCGGTTATATTGCACCAGCTTTTCGAGGCAGCGATAGGTGCGGGGATGGGCCTCGATGCAGATGACTCGGCCGCGCTCGCCGACGGCGCGGGCAAACGTCAGGGCCTCCTCGCCCACGCCAGCGCCGATGTCGACGATGACGTCACCGGGTTTGGGCGTGTAGCCCCAGAAGAAATTGCGGCGCGCAAATTCATCGAGGCGGGCGAAATCCAAGCGGAGGTAGGGCTGGTGATAGGCAAAATATCCGCGCGAAGTACGGTGCACCCAGACGCCGTCGTCGGGAAAAATCTGGCGCACGCCGTGCCCTTGCAGCCGCGCGAAGCCATTGATCAGGGGCAGCGAAATGGATTGGATTCCGGGGCGGTTGAGCAGCGTCTTGATCGAGTCTGCGATTGGCATGGGAGGCCCACCTCACGACCGCCGGGCAAAGTCGCGTGCGAAGCAATGCACGATTGAGCGCTCGCGCCGCATTTCCCGGCAATTTCCTCAGCCTAATCGCAATCCACGGCGAAGCCTGTGACGTGGATAACGTGAAAAAAGTGATGAATCCGGCCAATGTTGAGGATTGCAGGGGATGCGCGCGGTCGTTCGCAAGCGATAGTTGGGAAGCGATCGCGAAGGAGCGGGGCAAAAGCAAACTTTGGGAGGTGGTTACGTACGGCCGCGACTGGTACCTCGGTTACTTTCGTCTTCCCAAAAGGCCGGGGTACCATGAAGCGGAATGAAGCTCGAATCTCTTCTCATCAGCCGGGACCCGAGTCTGCTTGGTGTGCTGGAGCCGACGTTGGAGAAGGTTTCCGTGGCAATTGAGGTCTGCCCGGAGAGGGAGGCGGGGCTCGGATTGCTGGCGAAGACGAAATACGATGCCGTCATTATCGATTGCGACGACCTGCCGGGCGGCAGCAGCTTGCTGGAAGACATGCGGGCAACGCGGAGCAATGCAAAGTCGGTCGCGTTTGCTGTGCTCAACGGCAAGACGACGACGCTGGAGGCGTTTCAAAAGGGCGCGAATTTCGTGCTGCAAAAACCGCTGACGCCGCTGCACGCGTCACGTTGCTTTAACGCGGCGCTGAATTTCATGGTGCGCGAGCGGCGGCGTTATTTCCGGTATCCGGTGGAAATTCCCGTGCAGATCACGCTTCCCAAGGGGCAAAAGCTCGCCGGTACCTCGACCAACCTGAGCGAGGGCGGCATGGCGGTGCGAATTGCTGCGAAAGTGCCGAAGGACGCCGAAGTTGAGCTGCGATTCACGTTGCCGGCATCGAGCGCATCGCTGCAACTGAAGGGGCAAATCGCGTGGATGGATGGAGGCGGAAACTTCGGCGTGCGCTTTATTGGCGTGCCGCAGAGCTCGCAGTACCAGCTCGATAAATGGCTCTCGGATCGGCTGCAAAGGGAGCTCCCTCACCAACTGGCCAGGCACTCGACGTAGGCGCGAGAGGCGGCGCGCCGCGAGACTGCCGGCAATCGGGCTTTCACCTGCGGGGTTATTCCTGCTCGGCGGGGGCGAAGAAGACCAGCGCTTCCAGTTCTTCTGCGATGTCGTAAAAGTGGTGCTCACGCAGGGCCTCGACGAAAATCAGCGAACCGGCCTGCACCTCCTGGTGCTCGGAGCCGATCTGCATGTGCGCGCGGCCGCGGATGATGTAGTAGAGCTCATCTTCGCGATGAGGCTTTTGCGGATCGGTGGCGCCGGCCGGTAACACGTAAATGCCGGCGCTCATGGCGGGAACGCGCAGGAACTCGAGGTAGAGTTTGCCGGCGGCGGCGTGTTGGCGGGCGATGTCGCGGATGTGGAAGAAAGGCAGTGTCCAACTCCCTGGCTACTAGTTGTTAGCTTTTGGATTCTCGCTCATCCGATTGCGCCGTGGAAAAAGATCTCTGTGAATTGGCGGACGAGGGCGTCGCCGTTGAGCGTGCCGCCGGGCCTATACCACTGATAAATCCAGTTGATCATGCCGAGCAGGGCAAAGGCGGCAGCGCGCGGCGCGATGGATGTTGTCACTGGCCGCGGCGTATCGCGCGGCGTGTCGCGTCGAAAATCTCTCTGGGCGTCTCTCTGCACATCTCTCTGAACATCTCTCTGCACGTCGGCGATCAGGTTCTCGACAAAATGCACGTAGTCCTTTTTGCGGCCATTGATTTTGCGGCGAAGCCCGGGCGGCAAGGGGTGGTTCTCGTGCAGCATGACGGTGATTTCGCGGTCTTCCTCGCTGAGTACGACTTCAATGTGCAGGCGGATGAGGGTGCGGAGGCGCTCTTCGGGATTTTCGACGCGGCGCGCGACGTTGATGACGCGCTCCTCGGTGATGTCCATGGCGTGCGACATGATATGAAACAGGATCTCGTCCTTGGACTGGAAATGATGGTAGAGGCCGCCCTTGGAGAGCTTGAGAGCGGCGGCGACGTCGTTCATGGACGTGGCATCGTAGCCGCGCTGCTGAAAGAGGCGGGCGGCGGCGCGCAGAATTTCCTGACGAGGTTCAACCGTGGCTTCGCGGAGCATCATCACCGATGGTATCGCGGAACCGGCGAAGGCTCCAGTTGGGATTTTGATTGAAGATATTCTTTGTTGCTGCACCGGTGATGGGACGTGGGCGGGAGTTTGCATTGACGCACCGAATACTGCTCCGTAAGATAGAGCGACCTGGGGGAGCCTCGCTCGGATGATTGGCCAAACTATTTCTCATTACCGCATTGTCGAAAAGCTGGGCGGCGGCGGGATGGGTGTGGTCTACAAGGCCGAAGACACCGAACTGGGACGATTTGTCGCGCTGAAGTTTTTGCCGGATGAACTGGCGCGCGACCCGCAGGCACTGGAGCGCTTTCGCCGCGAGGCGAGGGCGGCATCGGGGCTTAACCATCCGAATATCTGCACGATTCATGAAGTCGGCCGACACGGCGATCAGACATTTATCGCTATGGAGTACCTGGATGGCGTGACGCTGAAGCACCTGATTTCCGGCAGGCCGCTGGAGAACGAAACGCTGCTGTCGCTGGCGATTGAAATCGCCGATGGATTGGACGCGGCGCACACGCAGGGGATTGTGCATCGCGATATTAAGCCGGCGAACATTTTTGTAACCAAGCGCGGCCACGCGAAGGTGCTGGACTTTGGGCTGGCGAAAGCGCTGCCCACCGGCGGGTCGGGAAGCCAGGCGGCGAACACGATGACGGCCACGATTACGGATGCGCACCTGACGAGTCCGGGGTCGACGATCGGCACGGTGGCGTATATGTCTCCCGAGCAGGCGCGCGCGAAAGAATTGGATGCGCGGAGCGATCTGTTCTCGTTTGGCGCGGTGCTCTATGAGATGGCGACAGGCTCGCTGCCGTTTCGCGGCGGAAGTTCGGCGGAGATTTTCAAAGCAATTTTAGATGGAGCACCCACGCCGATACCGCGGGTGAATCCGGATGCGCCGGCCGAACTGGAGCGGATCGTCAACAAGGCGCTGGAGAAGGACCGGAACCTGCGCTACCAGAGCGCGGCCGACTTGCGCACCGACCTGGCGCGATTGAAGCGGGACGTGGACACTGGGCGTTCGTCAAGCGCGTTCCTCGCGAGCGGAGTCTCTTCCGGGGGCGTTGCGGGAAGTGTGGGAGAAACCGTTGCGGCAAGCGGGGTTGCGCAGACTTCGGCATCTTCATCGGGCAATTCTGCGGTGCAACCGCGTTCGCGCTGGCTGTGGATCGCAGGGATTGCGGCGGTGCTGATTGCGGCGGCGGCCGGCGCATATTTCGTGCGTGGAAAATCTGATGCCGGCAAGATCAGTTCCATCGCAGTATTGCCCTTCGTGAATGGAACGGCCGATCCGAATAACGAATATTTGAGCGACGGCCTGACGGAGAGCCTGATCAGCAGCCTCTCGCAACTGCCCAACCTCAAGGTGATGGCTCGCAGCACGGTGTTTCGCTACAAGGGCAAAGAGGATGATCCGCAGAAGATCGGCCAGGCGCTGCAAGTGGGCGCGCTGTTGACTGGGCGAATCATGAAGCATGGCGATCACATGGCGATTGAAGCCGACCTGGTGAGCGCCGCGGATGGGACGGAGATCTGGGGCTCGCACTACGACCGCGACCTGGCCGACATCACGCAGGTGCAGAGCGACATCACGCGCGACATTTCGGCCAAGTTGCGCATTCAACTCAGCGAAACCGAGCAGCAGCGCGTGGGGCGCGCGGGCACCACGAATCCGGAGGCGTATCGCCTGTATCTGGAAGGGCGGCAACTTTGGTACGGGCGCACGCCGGACGGACTGAAGAAGAGCATCGGTCTGTTTCAGCAGGCGATCGCAGCCGATCCGAAATATGCGCTGGCGTATGCGGGGCTGGCGGACACTTACAACATCGGGCCGAGTTACGACATTGGCATTACGTCGAAGCAGGGGCGGCTTTTGGCGGACGAGGCTACGCGCAAGGCGCTGGATCTCGATTCATCGCTGCCCGAGGCGCATGCGGCGCGCGCACTGGCGCAGGCGAACGAGTGGAACTGGAAAGAGGCGGATGCGGAATTCCGGCGCACGATTGAATTGAATCCCAACAGCGCGGCGTCGCACTATTTCTATGCCCACACCTGCCTCGCGCCGCAGAAGCGATTTGAGGAGGCGATGGAACAATACCGCCTCGCGTTGGCGCTGGATCCGATGTCGTCGATTGTGAACGCGAACCATGCACTCGCGCTGATGGAGATGCGGCGGTATTCGGAGTCGGAGGCGGAATTTCAAAAGGTGCTGGAACGCGATCCGAACTTCGCCCCGGCGCATTACAAACTGTCTCAGCTTTACGCCACGACTGGGCGTTTTGGCGACGCGGTTCGCGAGATACAAAAAGTCATTGGCAAATCGGGCTCCGTCAGCGGTGACGCGAAAGGCTATCTGGAACTGACAGAGCAACTGCGGGGCACGGACCGTTCGTCCGCCGTTGCGGTCGCTTTGGCGCTCAACGGGCAGCGAGATCAGGCATTCCAATATCTTGAAAAAGCTTACGGGGACGGAGACGACGAGTTGCCAGCCGCGGTGCGCTATCCCGCGCTGGATTCTCTAAGGGCCGATCCGCGATTTGCGGACCTGCTGCGGCGGATGGGATTGCTCGAGTAACAATCCGTACGGCCCCGAATTCATCCGGGTGTGGATCGGTCGTAGAACTCCCGCCGGCCGTTACCTTCCCACTTCCATCTCCGGCATCTTCAACACATCCTCCTGATCTTTTTTTGCCGCCACGCCGAGCGCCTTCAACTCGCGCGCCGCCGGCTGAACGTCCTGCAAAACGCGCGCCAGCGCCAGGCCCACGGCTTCCTTGTCGCTGTTGTCCGCCTCGTTGCGTTGCAGCAGCGCTTCGAGAAATCCCTTCTGTCGCGGATACACCACCAGCTTCACCTCGTCGGACTCCGCGATTCCCGCCGCTTTTTTCGCCAGCTTCAGCGCGGTATCGAATCCGCCGAGTTCGTCCACCAGCCCCAGATTTTTCGCATCTTCTCCCGACCAGATTCGCCCTTTTGCAATCTCCAGCACTTTTTCTTTCGGGATTTTTCGTCCGTCGGCGACTTTGCCGGTGAAGTCGACGTAAACGCGATCGAGCCAGGCTTCAAATCGTCCCCATTCCGCGGGCGTGTAATCCTCGGTCCCAGTAAACATGGTGGCCTTCTCGCCGTTATGCACCTCGTCCCAGGTCAAACCGACTTTGTCCCAAAAGCCCGAGGTCAGAACCTTTCCGCCCAGCACTCCAATCGACGCCGTAATGGTTCCCGGCTGCGCGACGATTTTGTCCGCGGCCATGGCCACAAAATATCCGCCCGAGCCGGCGAGGTTCCCCATGGAAACGATCACCGGTTTTCCCGCCTGCCGCGCGCGAACGACTTCGCGCCAGATCGCGTCGGAGGCAACGTAGGATCCGCCGGGACTGTCGACGCGAAACAGAATCGCCTTCACGTCCTTGTCGTCCGCGGCCGCGCGAATCGCGCCCGCAACCGTATCCGATCCCATGGTCACGCTGCCTTCCACCGGATCGAAATCGCTCTTGCCTCGTGTTACCGCGCCCACTCCGTACACCAGCGCGACCTTCTCTCCGTGGTCGTGCAGCCTCCCGGCGCGATCCAAATATTTATCCAGGTAGAGGAGTTCCGCGTGTTTGCCCGCCTGCTGCTTCACCTTGCCATAAACTTCATCGCGATAAGCGACGCCATCGACCAACTTCGCCGCTACCGCCTCCTGCCCCAAGTACGGCCCCGCATCTACAATGGATTGAAATTTTTCCGGAGGAATCTGCCGCGCCTGGCAAACTCCATCTTTCATCTGGTTGAACCAGGAATTCATAATTGCGGTCATCTCTTCTTTGTGCGCCGCGGTGTACTTGGTCTCGGTATAAAAGTTGAGCGCGGCCTTGTACTCGTAGCGATGATCGCCGTGAAAGCTCATTCCCAGCTTGCCCAGCGTGTTTTTCACGAACGGCGATTCCATGATGATTCCCGTCAATCCCACATCTCCCGAAGGCTGAAGATAAATCTGGTCAAACGCGGTCGCGAGATAATACGCGCCATTGCCGGGACCGAACTCGCCGAATGTCTCCGAGTACGCGACCGCGAACTTCTTGTGGGCGCGGAATCGGAGGACGGCGTCGCGAATCTCCTGGGTTTGCGCCATGCCCATGGGAGCGGCGCCGATCCGCGCAATCATGCCAACGACCCGATCGTCATTCGCTCCGCGGTCGATCGCGTCCACTACATCGCGCAACGTCTGCCGCTCGGTTGACATCAGCCGAGACGCGGGCGTGTCGGGCACATCTTCCAGGAACGATTTCTCCAGGTCGGCCTCAAGAATCGTTTTCGACGGAACTCTTCCCTTGACGCCAATCACCGCGACCAGCACGATCACCATTCCCGCGAGCGATAGCGCACCTAAGATGGCAAAAAAACGCACAATCACCTTGGACATGAATGCCTCCTGAACGGATAAAGGAAGTGTAACTCTTTGGGAAATTAGTTCTCGGTCGTCAGCTTTTAGCTTTTAGCTCTCAGGTCTGAAGTGTCGGTTGTCAGGTGCAGGGGGGACTGGCGGCTCGCGGCCGGCTTCACAGGCCGAGTTTTTTTACTTCCTCGTTGTAATACTTGCGGTAGAGGATGATCCATTCCTCGGAGCCTTCGATGATGGTACGGCGCTGGCTTTCGATTTTCTGGCGCGCGGCCTGATCGATGCGGGCTTCCTGCATGAGGAGTTCTTCGAGAATTTTGCGGACTTCGAGGCGGATGGTGTTGCGGTCCTGGGTGAAACCGACGCTGGGCATGTCGGCGACGGCATCGGTGACGACATGCGCGAGTTTGTTGATTTTGTCGCGGCTCAAGCGCACAGCGGGGGCATCCTTACGAACCAGTTGGAATCCAAAACAATCTCTATTTCAGAGAACGGCCTTATATTTTCGAACTAATTCCGATTTTACCTTGCGAAACATTTCCTGATAGTTGGCGCCGCTTTTCTGCATCTCCTCGGAATAGGCCTCGAGGATGACGCGGACCTCGTCGTTGATGCGGTCTTCCAGGGTCAGCTCTTCGAGGAGCGCGGCGTGCACCTTTTCGGTGAGGGCAGGCGGCGTCTTGGTCTCGATAAGACGGCTGGCAAGCAGTTTTTTGGAAACCTCGCGGGCGAGGTAGCCCACATATTCTTTGGAAAAGAGCATGACGGCAATTCTTCGAACGAAAAGTTTAACACATGGAGCCGCGAGCCGTGAGCTTCGAGGCATGAGCTTCGAGCTTCGAGCAAGCTCGGGGTGCGTGTTGGCGGGTTCGGGGCGCAAGCCTTACAATGACAGTCAACATGTCTCCGCATCCAGACGACTTGACCGGCATGAAAGACGATATGACGGCCTTTATTGAAGGCCTGGGCATGCGCCGTTTTTTTGGCTATGTCGAGTGTGAAGAAGTGCCCAGCGTGCTTTGGGATTCGGAGCAGAACCCGGATGGCTGGAAGGATTTCGTGGAACTGGCGAAGTCGACGAGCGCGGCGTTTTTGACCATGCATTCGTGGGCGTTTGACCGGGACGAGTACGACCGGCTGATCGAACGACTGTCGGATGGCGACTACTCAAGCGACGCGGACCTGGAAGAAGGCCGGTGGCTGAAGACTTACATCGGCAAGACGGGCTTTGTGCAACTGGGATGGGCGTACCAGGGATGCATGTTCGTGTATGAAGCGGCCACGGAATGGTACGAGCATTATCAGCATCTGCGGGAGCTGGCGGAGGATTCGGGCGGCTTTTTGATTGACGAGACGGGGCAGGACGAAGAAAGCTAGGGTCGAAGTCAGAAGTCAGAAGTAGAATGCAGAAGTCAGAAGTCAGAAGTCAGATTGCAGAAGTAAAACCACTTGTTCCTGTATTTCGTTATTTCCTTCCGTTCCCCATTCCAGTGCGGTAAATCCTCAGGGCTAGACTGACGCGATCACACCGATTCGATCAGCATAATTTCGCTTACCATCTCGGAGACGAAGTCTTTGGGGTCGGGTGGGAAGTGGGCGCGGGCGGGCTCGGGCAATTGGGCGATGATGTCGGCATAGGGGACTGGGGCGCGATATTTGGCCACGCCGAAACCCAGCGTGTCAGCCATGCAGCAACTGGGAGGGAGGAGAGAGGCGGCGTCGTGCGCGGTCGATGGGGGATGGTGGTGGGCCGAGGTGATGTCGATAAAGATAGCGGGCAGATTCCAGGCGATGACGAGCGACGCGCCGGCCTGACAATGATCGACTCCGAATAATTCGCGTTCGCGCGGGAGGAGATCCTGGGGCCGATCCACCTCCGCCTCAAGCATGTGGAGATAGGGCTGAGGCATGGCGGTGGCCATGGCGGCGCGGCCGATGTCGTGGAGGATCCCGGCGGTGTACGCAAAATCGTTGTCGAGTCCGGACGATTTGGCGGCGCGCTCGGCGATGATGGCGCAGGCCACACTGTGACGCCAGCAGGAGCGCAGGAGTGGATTGAATGGGGTCTTGAGATAGTCTTTGAGCGCGACGGTGAGCAGAATGCTTTTCATGCGGCGAAAGCCGAGCAAGGTGGCGGCTTGCACGAGGCTGGTGATATTTCCGGAAAAGGCGACGAGCGGCGAGTTGGCAATTTTAAGAATGGCGACGGTGAAGGCCGAGTCAGAGCGGACCAGGTTACAGAGTTCGAGGAGCGAGGTATCGCGACCGGCGATGAGGTTGAGCGCCTTGACAGCAACGGCCGGGAAAGGCGGCAGGGTCTCGGGCTTCCAGGCGGGCGCGGCGGGCTGCATCGCTTTAGAGGGGGCGGAGGCCATAGGTTGTCTCAAAGCATTCATCGGCAATTGCGGGGAGCGCTTGAGGGGAATCAGGCGACTGAGCCGCGGCCAGGCGCGACGCTACGGCGGGACATGGCGCAAAACGGTGGGACCCGCCATGCGGGACAAGGCACTGGACGGCGGGACACGTCCTTTGCTGCTAATCTGATGGGCTTCCGAAAATGTCTATGCGATGGATTTCGAATTCGGTCGAAGGGCGGAAAGCGCGCGAGTTGGCGGGGGCGCTGGGCGATCTGCGATTGAATGTGGCGGCGGGAACGCTGCCGGTGCTGGCGGATTTGCTGATCCGGCGCGGGATTGAAAGGCCGGAAGAGGCGGCGCGATTTCTGGCGCCGAAGCTGGAGGATCTGCACGATCCGATGCGGATGGCGGGGATGAGAGCGGCGCTGGAGCGATTGAAGGCGGCGATCGATCGCAAAGAAAAGGTGATGGTTTATGGCGATTACGACGTGGACGGGACGACGGCGATCGTCATTTTGAAAACGGCGATTGAGCTGTGCGGGGGTGCGGCGGATTTTCACGTGCCGCACCGCATTCGCGAGGGATACGACCTGCGCGAGGACGTGATTGAGCGCTCGGCTGCGGCGGGAGTGCGGCTGATCATCAGCGTGGATACGGGGATTCGGGCGTTTGGGGCGGCGGAGGCGGCGCGGCGCGCGGGAGTGGATCTGATCGTGACGGACCATCACCTGCCGGGAACGGATGGAGTGCCGCAGGCGATTGCGGTGGTGAATCCGAATCAGGCGGGATGCGACTATCCCTGCAAGTACCTGTGCGGGGCAGGCGTGGCGTTCAAACTGGCGCAGGGACTGATGCAGGAGCGACTGGAGGCGAAGGACCAGGCGCGGATGCTGATGTCGTTTATGAAAGTGGTGGCGATTGCGACGATTGCGGACGCGGTGCCGCTGGTGGGGGAAAACCGCGTGTTCGCGAAGCTCGGGCTGGCGGGACTGCGGAGGCCAGTGAATCCGGGGCTGAAGGCGCTGCTGGAAGTGGCGAAGCTGGGCGATGGGCGGGAGCTGACTTCGACGGAAGTTGCGTTTCGGATTGCGCCGCGGCTGAATGCGGCGGGGCGCATGGATGCGGCGCGGGATGTGGTGGAACTTTTTAGTGTGAAGGAGATGGAGCGCGCGCGGGAAATTGCGGGGCGGCTGGATCGGCTGAACTCAGAGCGGCAGGACGAAGAGCGGCGGATCATGGAGAGTATTGGGCGGCGGTTCGAAGAAGAGCCGGCGCTGCGCGACGCCTATTGCGTGGTGGTGGACGGGGAGGGATGGCATCGAGGAGTGATTGGAATTACGGCGACGCGCGTGGTGGAGAAGTATGGGAGGCCGACGCTGGTGATTTCGCGCGCGGGGGATGAGGCATATGGGTCGGGGCGGTCGATTGCGGCGTTTCATCTGTTGAATGCGCTTGAATCGTGTGCGGAGATGTTTTCGCGGTTTGGCGGGCATGCGCACGCGGTGGGGTTTGCTTTGCCGAGCGCGAACGTGGAGAAGTTGCGGGCGCACCTGGACGGGTATGCGCGGGCGCGGCTGACGCCAGCGGACCTTGAGCCGCAACTGGAGTTTGAGCGCGAGCTGGGGTTGGATGAGGTGACTCCCGAGTTGCAGCGGGCGTTGAGTTTGTTGGAGCCGTTTGGAATGGGAAATCCGGAGCCGGTGTTTGCCGCGCGGGGCGTGCGTTTGATGGCGCCGGTGCAGGTGGTGAAGGAGAAACATGTGCGGCTGCGGTTTGGGGCGGCGAGATACGCGGAGGCTGTGGGCGCGCAGGCCGCAGTGACAGCAGCGGGGTCAGGGCTCGCGGTGCAGCGCTCCGCTACCATACCCGCGATTGCAGGGCAAAGTGTCGCCACAAGAGAAACTGCCGATCCAGCGCCGTCCTGGCGGAGCAGCGTGACGTTCAAGGCGATGGGATGGGGAATGAAAGACGCGTGCGAGGGGTTGCAGTTGCTGGCGGGGGATCGGGTGGATATTGCATACACAGTGGGGTGGAACGAGCATCCGGAGTTTGGCGGGCTTGAGTTGACGCTGCGGGACGTGGTGCGCGCGGAAGGGTAAGTCGTGAGCGGCAAGACTTGAACATGCTCCAAACTGAGCCTTTACAGATTTCGGGGAAAGACTTATAGTGCCCGCCATGAGTGGAACACTTTTCTGCAATAAGTGCGGGGCGCCGAACGATGCGACGGCGCAGTTTTGCGGGCGATGCGGGACGGCGCTGAATCCGGCGGCGGTGGCTTCGCCCGGTCCGCCTCCGGCGCCGCCGGCGGGTGGCTTTCCGGCGGGCGCGCCTTATAACCCGAGTACGCCTTACCCGGGCGCGAGTGCGCCTCAGCCTGCCGCGACTCCGTATGGGGGGACACCTTATCCTGGCGCAGCGCCTTACGGCGCGGTGGGCGTTCAGTATGGAGGGTTTTGGATTCGGGTGCTGGCCGCGATCATCGATTTTTTTATCGTGCGCGTCGTGCTTTTCCCGCTCAAGGCGCTATTCGGATTGGGTGGACTGGCGGCGAGCGGCTTCGACTTTAATGGATTTCACCGGGGATTCGCGCTCCCTTACATGATTTTCGGAGGCGGCGTGCTCGCGTTGGTTACGGTCGGGGCGTCCTGGCTGTATGAGGCTTTGATGGAAAGCTCCGCGTACCAGGCCACGCTGGGCAAGATGATTCTGGGGATGAAGGTCACCGACCTTTACGGCAACCGCATTTCGTTTGCGCGGGCCACGGGTAGACTTTTCGCGAAGATCGTCTCCGCGATGATTCTCGGCATCGGGTTCATCATGGTCGGGTTCACGGAGCGCAAGCAGGGATTGCACGACATGATGGCGGGAACGTTGGTGAGGAGAAACTAGGTTTCAAGGTTTCAAAGTTTCTAGGTTTCAAAGTTTCAAGGTTTCAAGGTTCCGGCCGCGAAGGTCGGGCTCTTGTTGGCAGGGCTTCAAAGCTGGATAATCCGGCTTGCTTCATGCGGGCATTCTTTGCAGTGAACTCAACAGGCGATCCAGCAGGCCGAGCACTCGATAAGATTCCTCATCCAACGACGCAAAGGCATTCTGCTCGAGGAATCCCAGATCCCGGGCAATCGCGAGCTGCGTTTCAGCTTCCAGTAGGGAGCCGCGGGCTTGTCCCAGGAAATGGCGGAATTCGCCCCGGGTCAGTCTACCTTGTCCTTCTGCAATGTTGGAGGCCACTGAAACCGAGGATCGCCGAATTTGTGAGGTCAAGCCATAGGTTTCGGCTCTGGGAAAATTCGCCGTAGCGGCGTAGGTGTGAACAGCAAGAGCTTTCGCCTTCTGCCAGACCACCAGTTCGCGATAAGAACGCGCCATAACTCCCTTGGAAACCGGGATGCCGTGCCCCGCCATGCGATGCTCATGGCGGAAGCTAGTCAAATCGTCAACGCCGATGCGCAGCAATGCAATCCCCCCAAAGTAGAGTCCCTAAGAGTGGACTAGAGGAAAGAAGTGAGCAACCTCGCCGGAAGCAATCTCGTTGACACCTTGACACCTTGGCACCTTGAAACCTTGGCACCTTGAAGCCTTGAAGCCTTCTTACTTCGCTCGGCAATCTGACCTCGAACCTCTTTTCTGAATTTCTTTTAGACTTGAGCTATGCCCCTCCCTGTACGGCGGCTGCGGCGGTGGTTTGCTGCGGGCGCGATTCTGATGATTGCGATTGTTGCCGGAATGTATTTCTACGCGCGCTGGCGCGTGAGCAAGGCCGTGCACATGGTTCCCGCCAAGCTGGGCCTGAATATTCAGCAGACGGCGGAGGGCTTTTCCATCTCCAAGTCGGAAGGCGGGCGCACCGAGTTCACGGTCAGCGCATCCAAGGCGGTGCAATTTAAAGAAGGCGGGCGGGCGGAACTGCACGACGTGAAGATCGTGGTGTACGGCAAGGATGCGAGCCGCTTTGACCGCATTGTGGGCGACGATTTCGAATTCGACCCGCGCACGGGAGACGTGACGGCGCACGGCAGAGTTCTGATCGATTTGGAGGCGAACCCCGAAGGGATGAAAAGTTCAGACCAGGCGCCGCCGGCGCGCGAGAGCAAGCCGATTCACCTGGAGAGCGACGGGCTGGTCTTCAACAAAAACACCGGGGACGGCTCATCGAACGGGCGCGTGGTGTTTGAGACGCCGGAGGCAATGGGGTCGGCGGTGGGCGTGGAATACGTTTCGAAGACGGGGACGATGACGCTGCGGTCGTCGGTGGTGGTGAGCGTGCACTCGCCGCACCCGTATCAAATCACCGCGGAGCATGGAGTGATCAACAAGGGATCGAGGACGGTGGTGCTGAGCGGCGCGCAGGTGAAGCGCGAGCAGCAGCAACTTCAGGCGGAGCAGGCGACATTTTTTCTGCGGAATGACAACACGGTGGAGCGCGTAGTGGCCGATGGCGACGTGGAGGGGGCATTTGCGGGGAAGTCGGAGGCACACACGCGGTCGGATCATGCCGAACTGCTGCTGACGGGAACGCGGAACCAGCTGACGACGGTGACGCTGAGCGGCAACGTGCGGATCACGGGCGAAGGAGCGCAAGCAGCGGAGGCGGATGCGGGGCGGGCGACGCTGCATTTTGGGGCGAATCAGGTGCTGAAAACGGTGCATGCGGATGAAGGCGTGCGGCTGGAACAGAGGCGGAGCGGGAGCGGAGTGGGCGGGGGATTGGGTGCGGTTTCGGGATCGGCGCCGGCGTCGGGATCGGCGGCGCCATCTTCGTTGATCGCGAACTCGCAGGGACGCGGTACGGGGTCGGGGCAAGACATCGAGATGACGGCGCCGACGATGGACTTTGTGGTGAAGAACGGCAACCAGGTGGAATTCGCGGAGACGAGCGGGCCGCCGGAAATCGTAATCACGCAGCCGGGCACGAGCGGGAAGACGGTGGTGACGGCGGACCGGTTCACGGGGAAATTTACCGAGCAGAATCGGCTGTCACTGCTGCACGGGGAGCCGAATACAAAGATTGTGGAGAGCGTGGCGGGGCAGCCGGATCGAGTTTCGACGAGCCCGACGCTGGATGTGCAGTTTCAGCCGCAGGGTGGCATCTCGACGGTCACGCAGGGGGGCGGGCTGGTCTATGTGAGCGGCACACAAAAAGCGTGGGCGGAACGGGGAACGTACTCGGAAGCGGACCAGACGCTGCAGCTGACGGGGGCGCCGCGAGTGGCGGACGGGAGCATGACGACCACGGCGCAGACGATTCGGTTTAACCGCACGACCGGAGATGCGGTGGCCGAAGGCAACGTGAAGAGCACGTATTCGGACCTGAAGCCGCAGCCGGACGGAGGAATGCTGGCGGCATCGGATCCGATTCATGTGGTGAGCCGGAGCATGACGGCGCATCGTTCGTCGGCGGTAGCCGTGTATACGGGCAATGCCAAGCTGTGGCAGAACAGCAATGTGGTGGAGGCGCCGACGTTGGAATTCAATCGGGACCGGCGATCACTGGCCGCCGAGGCGAATGCGAGCCAGACGGTGAAGACGGTGCTGGTGCAGGTGGATTCGAGCGGCAAAGCTACGCCGGTGACGATCACCACGGCGAATCTGACCTATACGGATGCGGAACGAAAGATAGTGCTGACCGGCGGGGTGACGGCCAAGGGGGCGGACGCGACGATGACGGCGCGACTGATGACCGTGTACCTGGTTTCGAGAGCGGAGCCGCACAGCGGGGCAGGCCGGGGGACGACCTCGGGTCAGGCGGTGGCAGGGCAGGCGGGAGTTGGGCAGATGGGGGCGGGGCAGGTGGAGAGGATTGTGGCGGAGAAAGATGTGGTGATCGAGGAGCCGGCGAGGCGAGCGACGGGAGATCGGCTGGTATATACGGCGGCGGACGAGAAGTTTGTGCTGACGGGCGGACCGCCTAGCATTTTTGATGCCGAACGCGGCAAAATCACAGGCGATTCGTTGACTTTCTATAAACGCGATGATAGGGTGCTCGTGGAAGGAAGAACAACGTCCCCAGCGGTTACCCGGACGCAAGTGGCACGATAAATGCATACGCTGGCAACCGACGAGATCGGCAAAACCTATCGTGGCCGGCGCGTAGTCAACGGGGTAAGCCTGCGAGTGCTGCAAGGCGAGGTCGTTGGCCTGCTGGGTCCCAACGGCGCGGGAAAAACCACATCTTTTTATGCAATTGTAGGCCTGATTCCCCCCGACACGGGCCGGGTTCTCTACGACGATCAAGATATCACCAGCGTTCCCATGTACTTACGGGCGCGCCAATATGGCATCAGCTACCTTCCGCAGGAGGCTTCAGTTTTCCGGAAGCTGACGGTGGAGGAGAATATCCTGGCTGTGCTGGAGGCGCAATCGATTTCATGGCACGAGCGGCGGGAGAAGGCGGAGAAGCTGATCGACCAGCTCGGGCTGGAACACATCCGGCAGAACCGGGGATATGCGTTGTCGGGTGGGGAGCGGCGGCGCGTGGAGATTGCGCGGTCGCTGTGCATCAGTCCTACTTTCATTCTGCTGGACGAGCCGTTCTCGGGGATTGACCCGATTGCGGTGTTGGACCTGCAGAAAATCATCTCGGACTTGAGGGCGGGCGGGATTGGGATTCTGATCACGGACCACAACGTTCGCGAAACACTTTCGGTGACGGACCGGGCGTACATCATCAATGAGGGGCGGATTTTCCGATCGGGGACGCCGGAGCAATTGGGCGGCGACCCGGAGGTGCGGCGGGTTTATTTGGGCGAGAGCTTTTCGCTGGTGTGAGGGAAGCAGTTGCCAGTTGCCAGCTATCCGTTGCCAGCGAGTTCTTGATCGGAGAATGAAAACTGGCAACCGGCAATTGATGACTGACGGTTTGCAACTGACCACTGGTGGCGCGATTGGTTACCAAGGCGTAGACGGATTGGACCTTCGTGACGAGTCGGAAGGGCATCGTGCGTGAGAAGTTAGAGAAGGCAGCAAGAGCGGGTTTCAAAGGTTCAAGGTTTCAAAGTTTCAAGGTCTTCGGCGTCGGATGCGGAATGAAGCTGGAGTTGAACGGGGACGTTGAAACGTTTGAAAGCTCTGGAAGTTCGGGACTTTGAAACTTTGAAACCTTAGCACCTTGAAACTTCGGAATTGAAACTTTAGGAAAAATGGTTCTTCTTCAGCACAGATTAAACGTCAAGCTGTCGCAGCGGCAGATTCTTACGCCGGGGCTGGTGCAGATGGTCTCGGTGCTTGCGCTCAATAAGCTCGAGCTCAAGGACATGATTACCGCGGAGATGGTGGAGAATCCGGTTCTCGAAGAACTGGAAGACGCGGTACCGATGCTCGACGACGTGGGTCGGCAGGAAGAAGAGCGGGATCGCATCGCCTCGAAGGCAACGACGGAAGAGAATCCCATCACGGCGGCGGAAAAGAAAGACCCGTTTGAAGAGATCGATTTTGGCTCGTTCTTCCAGGACTATCTCGATCCGGGCTATCGCAGCTCGGGGGAGATGGAGGAGATCGAGAAGCCGTCGTTCGAGAATTTTTTGTCGAAGCCCGGGAACTTGACCGACTACCTGCTGTGGCAACTGGGTGCGATTTCGGTGCGGCCGCCGGTGCACGAAGCGGCCGAGTCGATTATCGGCAACCTGAATGAGGAAGGATATTTAATTGCCAGCGACGAGGAGTTGCTGGGAGTTGCGCCGGTCGCCGCACCCGAGGAAGACGCCGAAGTGCAGGCGAAGATCGTGGGCCAGGCGGAGGCGCTGGGGATTGCTGCGGTGGCGCGGGAGGCGGAGGCCGCGGCCGCGGCGGAGAGTTTGGAGCCGATCGCGGAAGTCGATTCCGGCGTGAGCGATTTTTCGCCGGCGGACTCGGGAACGAATGGTTCTGGTTTGGAAACCGGGGCGTCGGCGTACGCGATGGAGAGTGGTTCAGCGTACGGAGCGGTGGGAGCGACGATGCAGCGCGATGTTGCTCCGGAGAGCGCTGTCGGAGTGGGAACGGCGAGTGCGGCGCAGGATGCTCCATCGCAATTGGGAACGACGATGGAGATGGGCTCGCCGGAGATGAGTGCGGCACACGCGGCGGCTAGCAATGGGGCGTCGATGGCTCAATCGGCAACGGGGACGGCGCAGACCACGATGAGTCCGGCCACGGCGACCGCTCGGAATCCCACGACGGCTGCGAGTCATGCCGCCATTTCTCCATCTACTGCTGCGACGCACACGCAGCCGGCCGTAAGCTTTACGCTGGCCGATCTGCACGAAGCTTTGGACGTGGTGCGGGAGATGGATCCGCCGGGCATTGCGTGCCGCGATCTGCGGGAATGCCTGCTGCGGCAGTTGCACTATCACATGCAGCAACTGGAGCACGGGCGCAATGGCGATGGCTCGACCGAACAGGTTTTGAACGATGCCATTGCGGTGGTGGACCGGCATCTGCATGCGGTCACGCTGAAGCAGTTCAAGGAGATTGCGCGGGCGATGGGGCGTCCGGTGGAAGCGGTGCAGACGGCGCTGGAATACGTGCGCACGCTGGACCCGCGGCCGGGTTTGCAGTACAACAAAACGCCGGCGCGGCTGATTGAGCCGGATGTGGCCTTCGTGAAGCACGGGGACGAGTGGCTGATCATCATGAACGACGAGGACATGCCGCAGTTGCGGCTGAACCCGGCGTACAAGCGGCTGCTGACGCGCGAGGGCAACGACAAAGACACGCGCAACTACGTCAAAGACCGCTATAAATCGGCGATTCAGCTGATCAAGAATATCGAGCAGCGGAAACAGACAATCACGAAGGTGTGCTATTCGATCGTGGCGCGGCAGGAGGACTTCCTGGAACGCGGAATCGATCATCTGAAGCCGATGATGATCAAGGAAGTGGCCGAAGAAATTGGCGTGCATCCCTCGACGGTGAGCCGCGCGGTGGCCAACAAGTATGTACATACGCCGCAGGGTGTGTTCGAGCTGCGCTATTTCTTCTCGGAGAGCGTGCAGGGCCCGGAGGGGGGCGGCACGTCGCTGCTGATATTGAAGCGGCGGGTGAAGAAGCTGATCGAGGATGAGGATCCGGCGCGGCCGCTGACCGACGAGCAGATTACGCGCATTCTGCAATCGCAGGGGATCGATGTAACGCGGCGCACGGTGGCGAAATACCGGGAAGACATGAAGATTCCGAGTACGCACCAGAGAAGAGTGAAAAAATAAGGCTTCAAGGTTTCAAAGTTTCAAGGTTTCAAAGTTGCCTCGATTCCTTGAAACCTTCAAACCTTGAAACTCTGAAACCTAAAAAAACAGAGGTGGCTCAATGAATGTGGAGTACACCGGTCGGCAGTACGAAATTCCTACTCATATCCGCAAAGAAGTTGAAACCGGCCTCAATAAGATCAGCAAGATTTTAGGCGACAAATTAGAAGCGAAGGTGATTCTGACGGTGGAGAAGCACCGGCACAAGGCGGAAATCACGATTAACCCGCCGCACGGGACAATTGTGGGCGAGGCGCAGGCGGGAGACATGGGTTCGGCCGTGAACAATGCGCTCGATCACCTGCATAAGCAGGCGCTGAAGTACAAGACGAAGTGGGTAAGCAAGAAGCGGAAGGCGGTCAAGAAATTCGATGGCGAGGCGCTGGAGGAGAACATGGCGCCGGCGCTGGGGCTGGACCAGAGCACAACGGTTTCGGTGATGGTGCACAAATTCCCGTCGGTGGCGAAGACGACGGAGGTGCATTTGGTGCGCTCGGCGGAGTCGGTTTCGCTGCGGCCGCTGACGCTGGAAGAGGCGATCAAAGAGGCACACTTCCGCGACCGGGACGTGTTCGTATTTCGCGATCCGGCGGGCAAGTTGATGGTGCTGCATCGCAGACGCGATGGGAAGATGGAGCTGATTGAAGCGCCGTAGAAGTCTTCAGTTATCAGTCGTCAGTTTTCAGTCAGGGCAGCTGGAGAGGACGACGTGTTCGGTGAAGACTAAAGATGGAAGATTCCGAGGGCTTGGTTTTGCGCGGGCTGGGCTCGGCCTTTTGGAGCTGAAGCGCGTTAGAGGATTCCAGTGACTTCCTGAGCCCAGGTCAGAGCCTTCCACCAGGCATCGCGGGCCGCGTCTTCGGTGAGGCGAAGACGTTTTGCGAGTTCAGCGGCGGGATCCCATTCGCCCGATTCCTCGGCGAGCATCAATTGATAGAGCGGACGAAGGGTGCCGGCCTGCCCGAGGAGGGCGGCTTTCATCTCCTGATCGACGGGGACCTGGGAGAGAAGAGTGGTCATGTCGACTTCGAGAATGGCGTCCATGACCGAGAGCAATCCCATGAAAAAAAGATCGTTCTTGAATTCGAGCTCGGAGGAGAGCAGTTCGCAAAAGCGGGCGCGGGTCATGCCCATGAGCACGAGTTCGCTGCAGCATTGCTCGGCGGCGCCGATGGTGACGACGAGGCGAATCCAGCGGCGCAATTCGCGCTCGCCGAGGATGGCCATGGCGTGGCGAACGGACTTGATTTCCAGGGCCATACCAAAGAGTGGAGAATTCAGATAGCGCAGCAGGCGATAGCAGATGGCCGCTTCCTGCTTGAGCATTTTCTCCAATTCGCGCAACTCGATTTCGGGACGCGACACCATTTCGAGCAGGCGCAGGTAGTGCAGCCGGTTGGCGGGAACTTCGCGTCCGACGACGATTTCCGGCTTGCTGAAGAAATAGCCCTGGAAGTAAGCAAACCCAGCCTCACGGGTTTCATGAAATTCGTGCTGGTTCTCAACTTTTTCCGCGAGCATCCTGCATTTTGGCGAGCCAAAGCGGTGCATCATGGCGACACGTTCTTCGATGCTGGTGGCGCGGAGGTCGACTTTGATAATGTCGGCGAAGCGGCAGAGAGGGAGGCGCGGATCGTCCGGAGCGAAGTCGTCCAAAGCGATCATGTAGCCGGCTTTTTTGAGGCGTTCGCAGGCGGCGACGACGCGGTCTTCCGGCTCTACGGTTTCAAGAATCTCGACCACGGTGTGGGTGGGAGGCAGGAGGGTAATGAGATCCTTGAGCAGAATTTCGCGGGTGCAATTCACAAAGGCGCGGCGGTTGTGGCAAAGCGTGCTCATGCCAAACAACAACGAACTGTCGAGCATGGAACGGGCGGCGGAATCGGAATCGGCATTGAAGAAGTCTTCAATTCCGTTGCGAAACAGAAGTTCATAGCCGAAAACGTTTTGCGCCCGATCGAGAATGGGCTGGCGCGCCACGAAACGCTGGCCGGGGACGGCTAGTGCGTTGAGAGCGGAGGGGTCTTCGCTGAGTTCGGGTTTCATCTTAGTGCTTATCGGCAATGGGGCGGTTGGGCTTCAGGAGGGAAGTTGTTTGGGCAGTGGGTTGTTTCTATCGTAATGGGCAAAATGTGGAAAAGTAATGGCTTTGCCCCTTGCGCAAGTTGCCGGTTCGTGGGTAACATCAAGGTGTTCTCAACGGCTTTGCTTCTCGCTGCCGTTCGCGCTCAGAACAACTCCAAAGAGCCGATAGAGTTGAGCATCGCTCTCAAGTAGCGTCGTTCTCAAGTAGGATCGTTCTCAAGTAGCATCCAGCCGAAGGTGGGTTCGGCCAGTCGCTGGCCGGTGTTCATCAGGTCGCAAGTCACTACACCGGCGGAGACGCAAGAGAATAGGAAACAATCAGGCCTGCGATCATCGATCCGGGCCGGGGATTAACAAGAGAAAACATATGAATGTAGGACCCGGACACGCCTCTTCGGGAGGCGGGAAGCACAAACGGCGCCGAGGGCGTCGCTCGCAAAGACGCAGCGGTGGAGGCGGAGGAGGAGCGGGCCGCCCGAAGCAGGAACATCAAGGGATCTTCACCGCACCCATGGACCACAGCTATCGCGCCGCGTTGAATGGCGGGGACAACGGGAACAAGGGCGTCGCGCGGCGACCCGGATTTCAGGCGGCGTATCCGATCGGGGAACCGGAGCCGCTTCCGGTCCCGGCCGAGGATGCAGCTTCGCGCGTATTCGCATTTGTCGAGGACCTGTTCTTCCTGTCCAAGATTCAGGACACGGGCCGCAAGATGAATGTGAAAGTGGAATTTGTGAAGACGGAAAAAGAGCTTGTCGAGCGCATGAAGAGTAATGGCGAGGAGAAGCCTTCGCTGATCATCTTCGACTTGAACAACGTCAATGCCAAGCCGTTGACGCTGATTCCGAAACTGAAGAGCAAGCTGAAGAAGGGGACGTCGATCATCGGCTTCCTCTCGCACGTGCAGGGAGACCTGAAGCAAAAAGCGCACGAGGTGGGCTGCGATATGGTGCTGCCGCGCTCGGCGTTCTCGCAAAATCTGCCACAGTTGTTGCGGCGGCATGGAGCGGTGGAAGAGGAAGAGTAGAGCGAAGTTAGAAGTTAGAAGGCAGAGGTCAGAAGTAAAAACCCTTTAGTCGGCGGGCGATTTGACCTCTCCAGACTGGCTTCTGATTTCTGGGGGAGCTCTGATTACGCGCGAGCAAAAAGTGGATACCAAGGATTTAATCAGACCTTCCCTGACTTTGAACTTCTGCCTTCTGACCTCGAACTTGTGATTTCCCCTGATACAATTCCGCCGTGTCTTCTCGGAAAATTCTGATTGGGTTGACGATAGGATTGTGCGCGGCGGTTTGTGCGCGGCAGACGCCGTTGACGGCGCAGTCGCAGGCGCCGGATTCGCAGCAGGCAGCCGCGCCGCCAGCGGCGGGTTCGCAGCAGCCTCCGGTGAAGGTGAACGTGCTGAATGTGTGCACACCTTCGGGGGAGGAGCAAAAAGAACTTTCCGCGGCTCTGGCAGAGGTTCCGAACAAGCCCGTATTTGGCAAGGATTTTGAAGTGGCGCGCGGACACTCGACGCTCGATCCCAATATGCCAGTGCCGGGAATGCAGTCGCTGCCGCCGAGCGACGCGGCGGTGGCGGACTGGGTGAGGATGCGGCGCGAGTTCCCGAACGCCGCGTTGTTCAGCAATGTGCAGTACTCATTCAGCGTGGACGCGGCCAACATGATTGAGACTTTGGTTTTGCGAGTGCGCGATCCGAAGGACGTGATGCAGATTTCGATTGAGGACAACGCGTCGGCGGTGACCTCGGCGAGCGCGATGCTCGGGTCGGAAACGCCGGTGTCGCGCATCCGGCTGGAGAGATTTGGGAAGTCGTCGGTGGCGCTGGCACGGTGCTTGGCCGAGGAAGGCAGGCCGGCAGTGGATCAAAGCAAGTATGAGCCGATCTTCCACGCGGCCTCGGGCATCATGAACCGGTATCGCAGCGCGCTGGGAGTGCAGCGGATTGTGCCGCAGGAACTGGCTCGACTCGGCGTGGGCGTGCCGGCGAAAGCCAATGGGAAGAGCAAGAAGTCGCCGTAAGTTTGCGGAAGTTTGGCGCGTTGCAACGAAATCGCTGGGCGTGAATCTATTTAATGAACACCTCCAATATGGACATCCGCAACGTGGTCATCATCGGCTCGGGCTGCGCGGGCCATACTGCGGCGCTTTACAGCGCGCGCGCCAATCTGAAACCGCTGGTCATCGAAGGGCACGAGCCGGGCGGCCAGCTTTCGCTGACCACGCTGGTGGAAAATTTTCCCGGCTTTCCGGACGGCATTCAGGGGCCGGAGCTGATCGAAAACATGCGGAAGCAGGCGGCGCGTTTTGGGGCGGAATATCACATGGGCCATGTGGTGAAGGCGGACTTGAGCAGGCAGCCGCTGGAACTGACGGTCGGCAAAGAGACGATTTGGACGCGCACGCTGATTATCGCGAGCGGCGCGTCGGCACGGTGGCTGGGGCTGCCGAGCGAGCATGCGCTGATCGGCCACGGCGTGTCATCGTGCGCGACCTGCGACGGGTTTTTCTTTTCCGGCAAAGAAATCGCGGTGATTGGCGGGGGCGATTCGGCCATGGAAGAAGCGACGTTTCTGACGCGCTTTGCGAGCAAAGTGACGCTCATTCATCGGCGAGAACAATTTCGCGCGTCGAAAATCATGCTGGATCGGGCGCGAGCCAATCCCAAGGTTGAGTTTATGACCGACACGGTGGTCGATGAAGTGCTCGACGTCGGGAAGAAGGAAGTGACCGGGCTGCGGCTGCGCAATTTGAAGACCGGAGAAAGCTGGGAGTTCCCGACCAGCGCGATGTTTCTGGGGATCGGGCACATTCCGAACGCAAAGATATTTGAAGGGCAGCTCGACGCCGATGCGGACGGGTACCTGATCACGCAGAAAAATGTGCTCACGAAAGTGCCGGGAGTGTTCGCATGCGGCGATGTGCAAGACCGGCGCTACCGGCAGGCTATTACCGCGGCCGGTTCGGGCTGCATGGCGGCGCTGGAAGTGGAAAAATATCTGGAAGAGGCGGGACACTGAACGAAGCAGCATTGAACGAATCATTATTGAATGAATCAGCGTTGAACGAATCAGTTGAACGAATCGCAAGCCAAGTAATTTTCCTCGCAACGGTCCAAACTTTGTGGATCGCAACCGGCGGCAACAGAATCCAAATTCGTACATTCCGAGGTGAATTCATGAAATATCGTTTGTATGGCAAGAGCGGTCTACGCGTCTCCGAGATTTCGCTGGGGACGATGACGTTTGGGGAAGATTGGGGCTGGGGTTCCGCTAAAGATGAAGCGCGGAAGATCTATGACGCGTACCGGGCGGCGGGCGGAAATTTTATCGATACCGCGAACCTTTATACCAACGGAACGAGCGAGAGCTTTCTGGGCGAGTTCATGCGCGATCATCGGCAGTCGATGGTGCTGGCGACCAAGTTTACGAACGCGGCGCCGGGAGACGACCCGAATGCCGCCGGGAATCACCGCAAGAGCATGATGCAGGCGGTGGAGGCGTCGTTGCGGCGGCTGAAGACGGATTACATCGACCTGTACTGGCTGCACAACTGGGACGAGATGACTCCCGCCGAGGAGGTGATGCGCGCGTTTGACGACCTGGTGCGGCAGGGGAAGGTGCTGTACATCGGGGTTTCAGACGCGCCCGCGTGGTGGATCGCGCAGGCGAATACGATGGCGGAGTTGCGCGGATGGACGCCGTTTATCGGGCTGCAGATCGAGTACTCGCTGGTGGAGCGCACGGTGGAGCGCGAGTTGATTCCGATGGCGAAGGCGTTTGACCTGGGCCTGGTGGCGTGGTCGCCGCTGGCGGGCGGTCTGCTCAGCGGCAAATATCAGGCAGGGCAGGCGAAGGATGCGAGACTTTCGACCGAGAGCGGGAGCACGTTCAAACGCACGGGAGAGCAAGTGGATCGCATCGTGCGCGCGGTGAAAGAGGTGAGCGGGCAGGTGGGGCGGCCGGCGGCACAGGTGGCGCTGGCGTGGCTGCAACACCGCGACATTCCGGTGATTCCGATCATTGGAGCGCGGCGCATGGAGCAGTTGCAGGACAACCTGGCGAGCCTGGAGTTGCAGCTCACGCCGGAACAGGTGGCGGCGCTGGACAAGGCGAGCGCGATTGAAATGGGATTCCCGCACGACTTTTACGCGATTGAGATGGTGAAGGCGTTCCGGTACGGCGGGCTGCGGGACAAGATTCTGGCGGCGTGAAGCGCGCCTGCCGAACACGAGAAGCCGATTCACACCTCGACAAGACTTGAATGGAGTAGAGCTATGGCAACGTGCAGTCACGTGAAGGAAATACGGAAGGTAACGCCAAGCGGCAAGGGGTGCAAAGAATGCCTGGAGATGGGCGACACGTGGGTACACTTGCGGCTATGCCTGGAATGCGGGCACGTGGGGTGCTGCGATTCGTCGAAGAACAAGCATGCGCGGGCGCACTTCCAGAAGACGAAGCACCCGATTATCCAGTCGTTTGAACCGGGGGAAGACTGGCGTTGGTGCTACGTGGATGACATGTATATAGATTGATGAAATCGCATGAGGTCGATCTTTTAGAATCAGTATTTTAGCGAGAAATTAGGTACTGTCCTAATACTGCGTTCAGCCGAATCTCAACTTCGCATGTTGAGCGCACAAACCTAAGCGTGAGAATGCACCTTCGCAGATTCACGCGGTTGACGAACGCTCACAGCAAGACGTTGGCGAACATGCAAGCGGCAGTGACGCTATATATCGCGTTTTACAATTTTTGCCGTGTTAATCAAGCGGTAAAGAAAACGCCTGCGATGGCAGCTGGGCTTACGGATCACGCTTGGACAATAGGAGAATTACTTGCAAATTGAAAACCTCAAAACTTTAGGGCGGCGTCACAAATGTAGATTGTTCTATCTTCGTAACGCGAACATATTTCTTCGAGGATATTGTGATCTTAATCGGTTCGGTGGGAACAAAAGGATGCGAACTCCATTCAAACATAAATGAATTTGGGGTTTGCAAAGCCCCCGCGATCCAATCTCCCATAATTCCGCCATTAACTGGAACGGCTACCCCTGAACCGACTTCACCGCTGCACTCTACCGAGAACGCAACAGGATCAATAATTGTGTCAGTCTGAATCACGACTTCTAGCAAGTAAGGGAATTTCGGATTCGTCGAAGGAATAGTTTTTTGGCTTGCAATTCTAACGTGCGCCACGATTGGGGCTGGTACTTGTGAGGGAGGGCTGTTCGTTTCAGTGCTTTTGGACAACGGGCGCTTTAGACCGTTTACTCCCTTATTACATTCCTTCAATTGCGTAGCAATTTCATCTCGTTGCCGTTCCGCTGCCTGCTGGCTAATCGCGGCCATTCTTTTTTCGCTTGTATCGCGATTAGCTTCCCCAGTGATAGCCAGATACTGCATTGATGGTTCAGCTATTACGTACCAGAGAAGAATGAGAACCCAAGAACAGACACCTCCAGCTATCACGATGGCGATATTTGACTTTAAGTGTTCCGTAAGGGCCTCTTGGTCGCGCACAATCCACACAATGAGAGTGGTGACCACCATTCCAAGCAGAATTGTCTTGGTTCAGCCTGAAATGGAGAAGCGACGTTCTCCGTTAGTGTAGAATCCGCCCTTCGGGCGGGGATTTTCAAGGCATGGGGTCTATCGATCCGATGATGGACAAGCAGCGCAAGAAGCTCC